>ERZ827522.85-NODE-85-length-129688-cov-30.374465_pt1 | contig 129688 bp, 100 predicted proteins | sample MGYA00519580_ERZ827522 | MGnify/ENA primary metagenome ERZ827522 (study PRJEB31778, sample SAMEA3449340) | human gut metagenome | biome: human gut; feature: human-associated habitat; material: faeces | place: United Kingdom | collected 2010/2012 ... | reverse complement strand
GTCACTTGACTCGCGGGGCCTGTTCTTTTCTTGCTCGGTCCCGTTCTCCCCCCCCTACATTCTCTTAGTTAGTTTCCTTCTTGTAAGATGTCGTATTTCTTGTACGTATTAGTGTTACTATGTTTTCTCATGCTTTTGCCGCCGGGGCGCTTCTTGGAACTGCCATGTCTCCGCTTGTTTGCGTATCTGCCGCAGAAAGATCGCCTGTGGCGGCGGCTGAAGATGTAGTGGCGCGTGTAACTCCCTCGGCAAAGGGGGCTGTCTTGTTCCACTTAAATCCGGATCAGGGCAACAAGATCACTATTTCCGGTATTGCCGGAGGTATCCGGGTGGAGGCGTCAGATGTGCGCCGCTTGGTGGCGGGTTATGGATGGTATTTAAAGAATATAGCCAAGGTCCATTTTTCGTGGAACGGAAATCGGATAACGCTTCCTTCCCCTTTGCCGGTTCCCGCCAGTCCGGTTACGGTAGAAAGCCCGTGGAATATCGTTTTTGCCTATAATTACTGCACCCTTTCTTATACGGCGGCTTTTTGGGATTGGAACAGATGGCAGCGGGAGATTGATTTTCTGGCGTTGAATGGGTTTACGCATGCGCTGGTAACGGCGGGTTTGGAAAAGACATGGGAAGATTTTTTGACAGGCTTGGGGTATCCTCGGGAAAAAGCTCTTCGTTTTATCCCTAATCCGGCATTTGCCGCCTGGTGGAATATGGGAAACCTGGAAGGCCACGGTGGTCCGCTGAGCCAGCAACAGATAAATAAAATGGCCCAGATGGGAAGGCGCATTGTCTCCCGTATGGAACAGTTGGGGATGACACCTGTACTTCAGGGGTATGTGGGATTTGTTCCTTCTGACTTTCAGGAAAATGTCCGGATAGACGGATTGAAGCTTATTCCTCAGGGGGAATGGGTTAATTTCAGGAGGCCGTGGGTGGTGGATCCCACTTGCGAGGCTTTTCCCAAACTGGCCGCGGACTGGTACAAGGCTCTCCGCAAGGTATACGGCATTCCTGGAAAGATGTTTGGCGGGGATTTGTTTCATGAGGGGGGGCGGAAGGGGGATATTGACGTAACGCAGGCGGCACAGGCAGTGCAGAAAGCCATGCAAAAGGCTTCTCCGGGGGCTTTCTGGGTGATTCAGGCCTGGGGTGGAAATCCTACCCGAGAGTTGTTGTCCGGGTTGGATCCGGAGCGTGCGCTTGTATTGCAGCTTACCAAGGATATGGCTGACGGGGGAAAGAATTTAAGGACTTTTAATGGTATTCCGTGGGTCTGGTGCGAACTGGCGAACTTTGGAGGCAATACGGGAATGTACGGGGGGGTTCCCCTTCTGTCCCGGCTCGGAAGTGAGTTGTCCGGCTATAAGGATAAGGGACTGGTGGGCATGGGAACTTTGTCCGAAGGGCTTGAGACGAACCCCCTGCATTACGCCCTGTTCAGCGACCGTTTGTGGACTAGGGAGGATATTTCTGTCCGGGAGTGGCTTGGAAAGTACGCACGCCAGCGTTACGGTTTCGCACCAAAGGCTGTCGTGAAGGCGTTGGAAGTTCTGTCTTCCTCCATCTATAACCCCGTTCGTTCTCAGGAAGGGTGTACGGAGTCTATTATTTGCGCCCGCCCGTCCTGGAATGTTCGAAAGGCATCCACATGGTCCAGCGGGGAGCGATATTATCACCTGGGCGATATTGTAAAGGCGGCGCGCGGTTATCTGAAGGCCGCGAATGATCAGCCGAATTTGGTGAAAAAGGAGACGTTTCGTTATGATTTGGTGGATGTTGTGCGTCAGTCTCTTGCGGACGCTGCTTTTTACCAGCTTCAACAGGTCAGGAGTGCTTTTGATTCCGGAGATTTGGCTGCGTACAGGAAACAGGTAAAGCGTTTCCTGTCTCTGATTTCAGATATGGATGCCCTTTTGGCGACGGATAGCCAGTTCCTATTAGGAACTTGGCAGAAAAGGGCTTTGGATTGGGGTGATTCCCGGCAGGAAAAAGCCTTGATGGACAAGTCTGCGAAGATGCTTATCACTACGTGGATTGATCAGGTTCCCCGGTCTCTGAATGATTATTCCAATCGTCAGTGGGCCGGGCTTGTTTCCGATTTTTATTTGCCTCGGTGGAAGAATTTTTTTGAATTTCAGATGGATGTCCTGACCGGAAAGAAGACGCGTGATGCCGCCCATGCCGCATTTATGGATAAGATGGTTCGGGATGAACTGGCCTTTGCCGGAAATGGGAAAATATATTCTGTCAAACCGGCGGGGGATACTTTGGCCGTTGCTAATCGTGTGATGAATACCCACCGGGAAATGTTGGACGCCCTGAGTGCGGAAGAAAAGCATTCCTCGGGCAGTCCATGGGAACTCCAGCAAGGTTCTCCGTTGCAGTTTGATGTGACGGATCAGGTGACTGCTTCTGGCACATATACTGCTACTTTCCAGTGGAAGAATGGCCCCAGCGCCTTGAAAATCCATTCTGTCAGATTATACGAGGGTAACAGGGAGGTGGCTTCCGATGTTCATGAGGGCAGAACTGGCGTGGAAAATAAGGATAATATTTACAGACTGGAATTGAAGAAGTACAGAACCAACCTTGATTCCTATATCCTGAAGGCAGAAGTAAGCGGTGTTTCTCAGGGCGCTTCCAAAGGAGAAATGGTGTTGAAAAAACTGGTGGATTGAGAAGTGGACAGGATGTTGTGCAGGGATGGGAGAAAAGGCGGTTATACGTGCAGGCTTTTCCATTTGTTCCGGAATCAGTTTGTTTCCCTCGCCGAAAAAAGGAAGAAGGGGGGGATTTCCCCCCTTTCTTCCTTGAAAGATGGCATGGTGATAAAATTTATCGGCGGTGGCGTAACAATAGAGCGCTAAAACCGAACAGACCCAGCGTAGCGGTTGCCGGTTCCGGAACCACTTCATTACTTGTGGAGAAGTTTACTGCCGACAAATACATGCCCTCCCAAGAGTTCAGGATATTGTTTTTATAGGTGCCGGTTCCGCAGCCGCTATGCATGTCCAGAGAAAGGCTGTTTAAATAGACGGTTTCGGGAAGTGTTGCTTCCTTCCTATTCGTGGCGGCGGACATAACGGAAGAAGACGATTGGGTCGCAGAGCCAAAGTAGTTGTTGGCGGTGTTGGTGTTCGTGGTGGAGAATATGGTGGCTGCTTGGGCGGTTCCCAACGATAAAAAATGGAGATAACAGAAATAATGGGTTTCATCTTTGGGCTGGAAATATAACTTGATACAATTGATATGCACTGGGAAAAAATCTATCGAATTTAGAATCGTTTTTTTGAAAAACATGAAATATATTGATGTTATAAAGAAATATTCAATTTATTTAAAATTTTATATGGAAAACGATTAGTAATAGTCTTTTTTATCTCATTATCGGTATTATCCGAGAAAAAATCATGACCCAATGGTAAATACCGGTTCTAGATTTTCCTTACTCCGGCACATAGCCAAAATTCCGTCCTCAGAAAACTCCTGCTTCCCGAAGCGGAATGGTCAGCCTACACAAGCTATTCTCTTTTAGAAGTAAATATTGACCTCGGATTCGCAATCCGTTTGTCGATATTCTTATTGTACTGCCCCGATTTATGCTCCGGTTCCAAAAGATGAGCTGTACAGGATCTTTTGTAGAGATGGATTTTTTTTGAATATAGCCTTTTCGTTCAGAGGGCTGCCTGGTAAATGCTGAACATCAGAATGGCCATTCCCGTGAGGGCTGCGCCTGCAATGATGCCGGAGGCGGTGGGGACTTTATATTCCCGTGATTTGGCCTTGAAAAGATGGTCCGCAGCCCAGCCGAGCACAGCTCCTGTAAAGAAAAGGAAGGAGTCGTTCCACTGGATGGCCTAGGCCAGGCCGAAGCCGATGGGGGTGGGGAGCCATTTTCCTGTCCGGGGAATATAGCGGGGAATAAGCACCAGAATGAGTCCGAGAATACCGCCTGCAATGATGGAAAGCACCTTGATGCTGTGCAAATGGCTGAACCCCATGCCCAGTGCTTCCGCTGTGGCCGCCCATGTTCTGGCTCCCGGAGCATTGAAAGCCTGGAGAGCGTTCGCATCCGGAACCATGGAGCGGAAGGCCAGCACGGAGACGAGGGTTCCCAGAAAAATTCCGGAAAACTGGGCGATGAATTGTTTGCGGGGGTTAGCTCCCAGCAGGTAGCCTACTTTGAGGTCTACGAGCAGGTCTGCCGAGGAACTGGACGCTCCTGAAGTGATATTGGCCGCCATCAGGTTGGCTGTTACGTGCCCGGGTGCAATCCCTCCGAAGATGAGCTGTGTAACTTTTCCCATGGCTCCGGTGGGTGTAATATTGGCTTCTCCGGTGATTCGGCAGACGACCAGCGCCAGGAAAAAGGATATGACTACCGCGATGCAGCTCATCCAGTACGGAACGTTAAAGGATGTATGAGCCAGATAGCCGAGAGCTCCCAGAGAGATAAGCTGGCCTGTCAGAAACCAGCTCATGGGCGTTTCTATTTTTTCCACATCTGTCAGTTTTCGTTTTTTACTCAGGGAAAACATGGCTCCCAGGGAAGAAAAGGAACGAACAATGCTTTTCCATTGGAACAGGAAAGCCACAATGCTGGCGACGACCATGCAGGCGGTTCCTCCCCACAGGGTCCAGCTTACGCTCTCCCGATAACCTGCTCCCGCGGGAAGTAATTTCTGGCTTTCCAGTCACGGAACGTAAAGAGCCCAGCAAACGGTTCCTCCGATGAAGAGACTGAGGGATGTTTTCATGCCTACCAGAGCTCCCGCACCCACGAACATGAGATCCCATTTGAAGAAGATAGTACGCTGGTACCAGTTGCCGAGGATATGTTGCTGGACCGTTCCAAGCCATCGTTCTCCTCCTGCAGCCATGGCGATGGCATTAGCGGCGGCGAAAAGGGCAGAATAAAGAAGAGCTTTGGCCTGGCCCGCCGCCTTTTTGCCTTCAGAATAGAGAACTTTGAGGGTTTCCGCCGTAGCAATACTGTCTGGGAACCTTATTTGTTCAATGTTGATCATCTGGCGTTTCATCGGAATGGCCATGGTGACACCCAGTACGGCAATGAAAAATATCCAGGCGAAGGTAGTGCCAAGAGGCATGTGCTGTCCTGTCAGCAGGAGCAGGGCGGCTACGGCGGAGGTGAGGGTTCCCCCTGTAGAATAGCCTGCAGAACTGGCAGCGGACTGCATGCATGTATTTTCCAGAATAGTCATGGGGGATTTGGAAATGCCCAGGCGCACAAAGGCGTTCCAGAGGGCAAAAGAGATAATTCCTGCCGTCAGAGCCACCCCAAAGGACCATCCCATTTTGAGGTTGGCGTACAGATTAGTGAGGGAAAGGATGGAGCCTAGGAGCATGCCTACGATGACGGCTCTCCAGGTAAGCTGCTTCATTCTGTCTCCGGAACCCAGATAAACTTGATCGTACCATTGCTGTTCTACTTCATCCGGAGTGCCTTGGAATCCATCCAGAGGCAGCGGTTTTTCCAAGCAGGAGGGGAGAGGGCTGGAAGACTGGGGGGACGTAGATACCATACAGTTCATAATATAACATTTGCGGGAGTGGTGGAAAAGTCGTATCTGTCTTTCTCTGCTTTCGGCGTTCCTTCTGCTTGAGACTTGCGTGCTTGTGACGGCCGTGGTTTAATGGGCGGCATGAGCCAATCTTTTACGGATAAACTTGCCGCCCGCATTAAAGAGACCGGTTCCGCCTTGTGTGTCGGATTGGATCCGCGCCCCGGCATGGATGATTTGGAGGCGATTCCTGCGCTGTTGCGGAAGGTTGTGGAGGAAACCGCTCCATATGCGGCAGCGTTTAAGCCGAATATTGCCTATTTTGAAGCCATGGGGTTGCGCGGCCTGGAAATACTTGAGGAATTGCTTCCGAATATGCCTAAGGATGTTCCGGTGGTGCTGGATGCTAAGCGTGGAGATATTGGAGAGACTCAGAAGTATTACGCTCATGCTTACTTTGAACGCCTGGGTGTGGACGCTGTGACGTTGAGTCCTTTTATGGGATATGATACGCTGGAGCCTTTTCTGGACTATGAAGGTAAAGGTGTTTATCTGCTGGCAGTTACTTCCAATTCCGGTTCTGCGGATGTGGAACGGCAGGAACTGGCAGGGGGCCGCAGGGTTTTTGAACTGGTGGGAGACATGGTGCTCCGCTCTGTCCGGGAAGGCTGTAAAACTTCCGTAGGCATGGTGGTTGGTTTGACCAATGCAGATTCCAGTATTCTGGAGCGTATTCCGGATGCTCCTTTGCTCATTCCGGGCCTGGGTGCTCAAGGCGGTGATCTTTCCTGCCTGAGTGGTTCCGGTCACGTGGCGCCTCCCCTGATTAATGTCTCTCGAGGAATCATGTACCAGAATCCGGAATTGGGTTTTGCTGAGAAGGCCGCCGGATTTGCTCAGCGCATTCGAGAGGCATTGAATTATTGATGTTCATGTATTTTTTTTGCAAATAACAAAATGATAACGGCCTGCTTATGGCTGTGCATGAGCTTGTCAAAGGGAGGGGGCTGATATATTGAACAGGTGCATCCCCATTCCCTGCCCGTTTTTTATGGATGAAAAGCTTGGAATTGTAAAATTCACTCCCCATTCCACTTCCAGATCCGCAATGTTGATTGCGGTGGCAGTGACAGTGGGTGTTCAGGTGGCTTTGTGTGCTGTGCTTGTAGCCATACATTTGCAGGATATGTGGTTTCCTTCCGTCCAGGGCGGGGATGTGGAAATGACGTTTGTGTCCCCGTCCGAAGAGGTTTCTCTGGAGACGGAAGAAGTTCAGACTGTATCTGTTGTTCCTGTTGCAGCTCCGTCCACAGTCAGCCCCGTTCCGGAAATTGCATCAAATGAAGACCTATTGGCGATCAAGCTGCCGGAAAATGAAGATTGTTCCGAAATGAAGGATTTTCTTTTGGATGAGGCTTCTTCGGAACTCTTGCCGGAGGAGCTCGCCGCCATGCGGATTTCCATGAATGAAGTAAAGCGAAGGCAGCCTGTGAAGCGCCCGGCGGTATCCCTGCCGGGGCGTCCGGAACCGGATCAGAATATTTCTCCTGATAAAAAGGTGCGTTATAAACATGCTCCGTCCTTGCCCAATTCCGTCAATTCTTCTAAAGTCGGGAAGGTGAATGCCGTGGTGAAAGTAGTGGTTGGAGTAAATTCCCATGGGGAACCTTCATCCGTCAATCTTCTTCAGTCAACGGGAAATGCGGAATTGGACCGCCTTTTTATGCGTTGGGTGAGAGAGAATTGGACTTTTTATCCGGCGGAAAAGGACGGTGTGCCCATTGCTTCCAAGGTGGTGGTGCCCGTCAGGCTGAATATAGATTAACCTGTACAAGGAAATATAAAGATGCTTCCGGAGAAGACAGAGAATAGGCCCGTTTATGTGATCGGCCACCAGAATCCGGATACGGATGCTATTTGTTCAGCCATAGGGAATGCGGAGTTTTTAAGAACTCATGGCGAACCTGGCGCGGTTGCCGCCAGATGTGGGGAAATGACGCTGAGAACATCCTGGGTATTGGAAAAGGCAGGAGTGCCGGAGCCGATACTGATTCATGACGTGACGCCCACCGCCGGGACAATCTGTCGTCGTGATGTGATTAGCGTAAGTCCGGACGATACATTCCTGACGGCGTATCGAAGGATGACGGAGAATTCTCTGCAAACCATACCGGTAATTGACGCTGATCACAATCTTCACGGCCTGTTGCGTTATTTTGATTTGTTGAGCCTGCTCATGCCTCTGAATATGACGGAGATGAATGTGCGCTCCGTCTTTTCCAGCCTGAGCAATATCGCCACCACCATTGACGGAAAATGTCTGACCGGGGAATCCTTAAGTGAGGAAGAAACGCAGAATATTCTGCTGGTGGGTGCTTCCAGTGAACCCAGCGTTCGAACAAGGCTCGCAAATTACAGGAGAAAAGGGATTATCCGGGATCTGATTGTTATTTGTGGGGACCGTCCGAATGTGCAGCTATATGCAGTGGAACATGGCGTACGCGCTTTGGTGACCACGTCCGGTGCTTTCCCTTCCTTGGACATTATTGAGACGGCCCAGACGACGGGAACATGTATTTTGAGTACTCCCTGGGATACGGCCAGTGTTGGCCAGTTGATCCGTTGTTCCCGGAAGGTGAGGGAGCAGGTTCAGAAGGATTACACCGTTTTTCCGGAGAATATGCCGCTGCCCGAGTTGAGGCAGGCTGCCGTAAAGCGCAAGCAGGCATTGTTCCCTGTGATGAGTATCAAGACGAACAAAATAATTGGTGTACTGAGTAAGACGGATTTGGTGGATCCGCCCCGTACACGTGTGGCTTTAGTGGATCACAATGAATTTTCTCAGGCCGTCAAGGGGGTGGAGGAGGCGGAGATTGTGGAGGTGATGGATCACCACCGTTTGGGTACCCAGCTTTCTACACGGGATCCAATCCGTTTTCTGAATGAACCCGTAGGATCCACATCCACCTTGGTGGCACGCAGATTTTACCATCGTAATGTGGAACCCTCCCAGGCTGTAGCGGTCTGCCTGTGCGCGGGGATTCTTTCAGATACCCTGAATTTGACATCTCCTACGGCGGCTCGGGCAGATAGGGAAATGTTGGAATGGCTGACAGGGATTGCCAAAATAGATGCCAAGAAGTTTACAGAGGAGTTTTTTGCCACCGGTTCTCTGTTGCGTTCCAAAACTGAACCTTCCGTTATTATTCAGGCGGACAGGAAGACTTTTACTGAGTACGGGCATAAGATCAGTATTTCCCAGATTGAGGAAATTGGTATGTTTGGCTTGGAAGATGTCCAGGAAGGTTTAGTGAGGGAACTTCGGAAGCTGGTGGAGAAAGAGGGGCTGAAGCTTGCTTGCCTTTTGGTTACGGATATCGTTACTCACGATTCCATGTTGCTGGCCGTCGGGGATGAAGAAGCTCTGGAAAATATCGAGTACGAGCGGCTTGGCCCTAATTTGTTTTCCGCTACTGATGTGGTAAGCCGAAAGAAACAGCTTTTTCCTGCTATTTCCCGTGCATTAAAGACGTTGTAGATGCCGGAAATCTTTGCTTTTTACAGGCAAGATTTTTCCTGAGGAGGAACGGCGTTGCCGTGCTGTAAGGGGTATAGATCAGGGAATTGCAATGTCTGCTACGATAGAACGGCGGATAGTATCCGGTATCAGCACAGTACTGGCTCTTTCAGGTTTGAGCGGCGGCGTGCAAAAAACTCGGTCTAGGCGTAATAGAGGGAAATTGACAGGTTGCGTAGCTCCGTAACCGGCACCTTTCAGTTTGAAGCAATCCTGAAAGTCGGAACTGAGTTTGGAGAAAATTGGGGATTGAGGGGAAACGCTGAAGTTCCCGGCCATGATAATGGGAAGTTCTCCATGCTGGGTTCCTACTTCCCTCAGGGTATCAAACAGGTATTGAAGTTGTTTACGGTGGATGAAGCGGAGTGTATGGAAATATTTCCAGCAGGCGGGGGAGTACAGGTCGAAGCGATGTTCAGAAGGTTCCAGACTGATGTTGATGAGCCGAATCGCCAGGGAGGAATTTTCCGGTATCCAGTCTACAATCAAACCGGCTGTGTCCGTGATGCTCTGGGCCGGACCAATCTGACCGTGCCTTACAATGATCGCGCAACTTCCTATTTGCTTGATATAAGAGGTTCTACCGAAAATGCTGTAGGCAAATTTGAGTGTTCGGTTATAGTTGCTGCAGCCTTGGACGAAAATGACATCTGCACGGAGTTTGGATATTTGTTCAATGGGAGGAGATTTCTCGCACCCCTCGTACAAGGTAAGAACCCTTATTTGCCTGGCATCCGGAGATGGCGGCATTTTGTAGTATTCCATTCCAGTTCTGGAAATGGGCGGGAGAAAGTCTGTAATGACGATGCCGTATGCAAACCAGACGATAATGCCAAGCAGACCGATTCGGGAACCGAAAACCAGCCATGCAATGAGCGCCGGAAAGGAGAAAATGAGACAGCAAGCCCATATGGGCAGTGACGTTGCAAAAGCCATCGTGTCTGAACCGGTCCAGAAAATAGTGACGACGATGACCCACAGGCACAGAGAGACGCCACCCAGCGCTATTCCCAAGTGGTTGACTCCGGATAGCGTTGGCAGAGGTTCTGCCAGATGTTTGCGTCTTCTGAGCCGATGCACTGTGGTGACAGATTAGAAGCCCATGCCGGGAGGGAGACCCAAGCCTCCTGTCAGCTTTTTCATTTCCGCCGCGGCTGTTTCCTTACCCTTGGCAATAGCTGCATTGATGGTTTGAAGGAGAAGCTCTTGGAGAAATTCTGAATCGGACGGGTCAATGATGGAAGGATCAATGACCAGTTCCGTGAGGTTGCCGTCACAGGTGGCGGTAACTTTCAATTTTCCTCCAGCTCCTTCCGTTGTAACGGTTTGGGAGGCGAGTTTTTCTTGGACGGCCGCAAGCCCTGTCTGCATCTGCTGGACCTGCTTCATCATTTTCATTATGTTCATGGTCGTTGTGTCTGGATGGATGAGTTGACTATTGGGAAATGATACGAGCCCGGAAAATCTCCATAGCGGCATCAATCAGCGGATCCGTGTAGTAAGAGTTATCTTCATTTTCCTCTTTGGAAGCTTCCTGGACAGGCTCTGCGGTTTTTTTCTGCGGGGTATGAGGTTTAGGTGCAGGAATGGTGGATGCGGAAGGAGGTGGTGCAGGCAGAGGAGCCAGTTCTTCCTGCACGGGTTCGGGAATGGAGAAATCCTGACGGATAGAAATAGTAACAGAGGTTCCAATATATTGGGAAAGAGCGGCTTCCAAAGCTGTTCGCAGAGGGCCGGCTCCAAGACTGTCCATCCCCTGACGGTCAGAAGGATGAAAAGAAATGGCGACTGCTACGCCATCATAACCGGAAAAAACGCTGTTGGCTAGAAAGTCCGCTTGAAGAGGGAATTTGGCGGACATTTGTTCCAACACCGTTTTCCAGTCTTCTTCCGTGATAGTTCTTCCTGATTGTTGGGACAGAACTGCCGGTTCCTCTTTTTCTACGGGTGCCTGGGTTCGGGATGATGAGCTCGGAGTATCGAATAGATTGTCAAAGAAACTGTTAGTTCGTCTTTCCAGAGGAAGATTTTCCTCTGGATCCATAAAAGTAGGCTCTGGAGAATCCGTAGGAAATTTCGACACATCGGAGGCATCGGAGGCTGGATGCCGGGTGATTTCTTCGGAGGCAGGTACGGTTTTTGTCCGCAATTTAGTGGCGGAGTAGGGAAATTCTTCCTCTGCAACGGCAAGAGAGGGGGGGGCTGCAGCGGGTGTAAGAGTTTCCTGTTGTGGTTCGGCTTCCTGCGTAGGATGGGGAGAAGCTTGAGCGTCAGTGCTCTGAATTTTCTGTACTGCGGGAGATGATGCAGGGGAGGACACAGAAAAATCTGGAATCGGATCCATCAAATGTTGTTCTGTAGCTGGGGTTGGTTTTGTTGCAGCAACAGGAGACTGGATGTTTGGCCGGGGGGCCGGAGTGGGAGCCGTGGCGGAGGAAATAAATGTACTTGGTTCCTGCTGTGAAGCAGGATCTGAAGAAGAGGCCGGTGCCGCAGTGGCTAGCGGAGCACCTTCCAACGCCATGATAATATCGCTGATGCTGGCCTCAGCCAGAGTATGAACGGCTTTAATCAGGCCCATTTCCAGATGAAGCCTTTTATTGGAGGACCAGCGCATTTTATCTTCCGTTTCCGCCAGAACTTCCACCAAACGCAGGATTTTGTCCGTATGGGTGCGTTTGACCAATTCGGCGAGTTCCTCCTTGGAGGATTCCGGGAGAGAATCAAAGCTGGCTTCTGGATCTACTTTAGAGACCAGAATTTCACGCACGGCGGAGATAATTTCGGAAAGAAACTGGCTCATGTCTCTTCCTGCTTCCGCCTGTTCATGCAGAAGATGCAGGAGAGAGGGAAGTTCCTTGTTCAAAATAAGCGCCAGAGCATGGGCCACGGTCTCCCGGGAAGTAATGCCGAAAATGTGGAGTACCTGCTGTTCTTCAATATGATCTCCACAGAAGGAAACAAGCTGGTCCAGCATGGATTGTGCATCCCTCATACCTCCATCCGCCACTTTGGCGACAGCAAAGGCTGCTTCCCTGCTCAGACTTACTCCCTCTGCAGAAGCGATATGGAGCAGGTGTTCTGCAATGATTTCAGAAGGGATGGGGCGCAGGTCGAAGCGCTGGCATCGCGATAGAATGGTTGGCAGTATTTTGTGGGGTTCCGTGGTTGCGAAAATAAATTTGACATGAGGTGGCGGTTCTTCCAGCGTTTTGAGCAGGGCGTTGAAGGATTCCTTAGTGAGCATGTGCACTTCATCTATATAGACGATACGGAAATTTCCTCTGCTCGGAGCGAACCGTACGTTGTCCCTGAGATCCCGGATGTGATCAATGCCGCGGTTGGATGCTCCGTCTATTTCAAGAACATCCAGGCTCCGGCCTTCCGCAATTTCTTCACATATATCTTCATGCGGGTCAAAATCCACTTTGGGCCCACCGCTGCAGTTTAGAGCTTTCGCAAATATTCTTGCGGTTGATGTCTTTCCCGTTCCACGGGGACCTACAAAGAGATAGGCATGGGCGAGACGGTTGTGCTCAATGGCGTTTTTCAACGTCCGGACAACATGATCCTGTCCAAGGACGTCATCGAATGTCAGAGGACGGTATTTTCTGGCAAAGACCTGGTAACTCACGGTTCAGAAAGACTAGAAGATGAGTTCCCGTTTGAAAAGAAAATAGAGAGTAATTGTTTTAAAATGTTGATAAAACGCTTCTTGCACACTCCCGTTACGGAGCTTGCCTGAAAAAAATATCAAGAAAACAATGAGGATGTCATTTTGATATTGAAATCTGAAAATGTTCATGCCAATCTCACAAAAGTAACAGGAACCTTCTCATCTCTATAATTTCCTATGTGGGTCAAAGTATCAATAGCAGCCTTGGTCATTGCTCTTCTCGGAGGAGCCATGTATTATCTTGATAACGAGGAAGCTCTAACCAAGGAGCGTAGGGAATGTGCTTCCCGCTACAAGAACCTGAACGGCCTTCGTGGCGAATTTACGGAAGAAAAGACGAAATATGTCGATTTCCTGGTGAAGAATGAGGCTCTGACGAATGACATCAATGCTTTAACCAAGGAAAAGGATGAACTGGAAGTAAAGAATCAGGAATTGGCCTCAGCCAATGAGGCCAAGAAATCTGACCTTCAAACGCAGCAAACCGCTTTGGCGGAATTGCAATCCAAGAGCAAGGATATGGAAAGTATCCAAGCCATTGCTGACAGAATCAAGGGGCTGGAAGAAGAGTCTAAGCAGTTGGAAGTGGTTAAGCAGGCGGAACAGGGAAAACATGATGCCATCGTTGCTGAAACCGAACAGCTTGTTGTGAATAATGCCGCTCTTCGTCAGCTCAAGGCCGACCAGGATGCCCGCCTTTCTCCGCCCAACCTGAAAACGAGGGTTTCCCAGGTGATTCATGATTTTAATGTAGTTGTGATTGACGGAGGAGCCGCCGATCTGGGCGTGGTGCCCGGTTCCAAGTTGGCCGTCATGAGGGACGGCAACAAAATTGCCGAGCTTGACGTAAACGCTGTTGAATCCCGTGTTTCCACGGCCACTATTCTACCAAGTACGGTAACCGCCGGCGAACGTGTTGAAGCCGGAGACGTCGTTGTATCTGTTCGTCCCTAGCATTTTTCCGGTTCAATACACTCCATACACTCTCACATACATACACAATGAAAACTGTCTTAGTAGTTTTATTGATTCTTGCAGCAGGGGCGGGCGCCTGGTTCTCCGGTCTTAGCGGCCTTTTCGGTATTAATGGCCAGTACCAGGATTTTAAAGAAATGATTTCGTATCGTAAGACCTTGGACAAGGAAATACGTACTTGGACAAGCTTGCGCAACGACATGATTAAGAATCGTGGCTTGGCTGCGGAAGAAAATCTTAGTCTGATTTCCAACAAGGCTTCCGTGACGCAGCAACGTGATGAACAGCTTTCCAAGGAAGCTGAGTTGAAGGAAGAAGAAGTGCAGTTGAATGCGGACTTGTCCAAAATCAATAAACAGATTGAAGAATTAAAGAGCAAGTTGCAAGATTTCGGTGTTTCCAGCGTACAGGAAATCCAGGAGAAGATGGAATCTTTGGAAGCTTCCAATAAGAAGCTCCAGGAAGATATTGACCAGATTAAAAGTGCTACGGAAGTGGCTTCCAAGAGACGGGCAGAACAAGCTTCTGAGCTGGCTAGCCGCCAGAAGGAGCAAGCTGAATACCGAGCTGCTCTTGCCAAAAATGGGGAGGAGTATCCCGTTCTATCCGTGGACCCGCAGTGGGGTTTTGTTGTGATTGGGGCTGGACAGGGCAGTAGTATTGATCCAAATACGGTTCTTCTTGTTACCCGTGAAGGTCGCAGCATTGGTAAATTAAAGGTAACTTCCCTGGAGAAAAATCAGACGGTAGCTGACATTATTAAAGACAGCGTACCGTCTGGTATGAGTATTCAACCCGGCGATAGAGTACAACTCCTGCGTCCCCGTCAGTCCGCCAAATAAAGGTTTTTGCCACGTATTTTCCTTGAACCCCGTTGTGTCTCCGGCATAATGGGGTTCAACTTTTTAAAAGGAAATGATGAAACGATTTGCAATCTCCTTTTTGTTTGTGTCTTTTTCTATTCTTCTGGTCTCTTCCTGTTCCTGGTTGATGGAACCGCAGGAGAGGGAGCGTGTGCCGCAGCCGCCTCCCGGTCCGGAAAAGAGTGCGCTTCCTCATAATAAGACCCAAAGATTTGAGGCGGAAGCAACGCTCGGGCCGTTGGCGTCGCCGAGACGTTAACGGCATCCGAATGACGCTGGACGGTGATTCTGTTCTTTACAGTATCCGACAAACCGGATACAACCGCCTCCGGTTTCCAAGTGGAGAGATGGCTGAGCTGGTCTAAGGCACTCGACTCGAAATCGAACGTGGGCTTTAAAACCCACCGTGGGTTCGAATCCCACTCTCTCCGCCAAAAGTTTCTGTAAGAAAACCTACGTAAACCTTGATAACGTAGGGGATTATGAATAAGGTTCGTGTAGGTTTTCTTACGCGAACCTTATTACAAAACCATTACAGAAGATATTACAGGTATGAGCAAACCTTTTTACAAGGGGCGTCTGTCCATCAACAAGGAAAAATCCTCGCCCTACTGGATGGTGACATTTCAGGGGCCGGACGGCAAGATGAAGCGCCGTTCCACGAAAGTTCCTGTGAATGGCGGAGAATTTGAAGGAGACCGGATCACGGCCAAACTGGCGGAACGTATCGCCTACCAGCGGGGCGTGCAGATAGCCTGCGCGGAAGCGGAAGAATACCAGGTGCACAACAATGTTTCCGTGCGTGCCTGGTGTGACGGATTTGTTGGGCGCAAGGCGGCTCTTGTCTCCGAACAGACGGCCTACAATGCCAGAACCGCCTGCAAGCATTTTTACGAGTATCTGGGAGCGCGGGCGAACGCCCCGCTTCGCCTGATCACCAAGGCGGACATCAAGGGCTTTGTGGCGGCTCGCCGCGAACTGGTGCGGCAAAAGACTGTGTACAAGGATATGTCCGTTCTTTCCCAGGCATTCGCGGATGCCGTGGATTCAGAAGTAATTGACCGCAATCCGTGCGCCGGCGTTTCCATTCCCCCGGACCGTGCCGGGGAAAAGCTGCACAAGGAAGCCTTCACACTCGACGAGATCCTCTACATGATTGAGCATTTCCCGCCCCTGTGGAGTTCCGCGGTACGCTGCTCGTTTGAAACCTACGGCCAGCGGCTGGGGGATATTCTGCGCCTCAACTGGAATCAGTTTGACTGGGAACGCCGCATCGTGCGCTTTGACACGGGCAAAACGGGGCGCTGGATGGACCAGCCCATGAGAGAAGGCTTTTACCAATGGGCGCTTGCCCGCTGGAAGGAAGCGGGGGAACCGGCGGATGAACTACTTCACGCGCCCCTGCTGGCCCTGGGGGATGGCGCGTCCTATCAATTCGGCCTCCTGTTGCGCACCCATGGCATCGGCGTGGTGCATGGAGCGGCCGGCGGCCGCAGAAGGAGGATGAACAGCAAGTCCTTCCACAGCATTCGGGCCACGGCGGCCACGTTGTTGCAGGCATCAGGCGTATCGCAGGGGCTGGCCATGGAGCTGGTGGGGCATGACTCTTCCGCCGTGCATAGCGTGTACATCCGCCCCTCCGTGGATCAGCTGCGCTCCGCTGCGGAATCCCTACCGGAACTTCTTCCTTAAAAAAGCCCTGCTCCCAAAAAGGAAACAGGGCTTGCTGGAAAAGCAATATCTGCTTACGCACCCATCAGCCGCATATACTTGGCCCTCACCTCGGCAAAACGCGGATGGTCGCAATCGTGGAATGCCGAATAATCCGGGTGTTCCGGATCGTGCATCATGCGCCGGGCTTCGCCGCGGGCCTGCTGTTCCTGCCGTCCGGGGGGCGCCGGAAGAGCCGGCTCGTCCAGAATCCGGCCTACTGCATCCAGAATCCTGTACATGGCCGGATGATCGGCAATGCCCATCTCATTAAACACGCTCTGGTCGATACCGGCCATGCGGCACAACCTCCCGGCCATTTGAACGGCGCGCATCTGGCGTGCGTCACTGTCCCGGCCCCACTCTCCATCCAGCTGTCTCCAGGCCTCTTCCATGGCGGCATCCTGCGCCTGCTTCTGTTCGGCCGCTTTGGCCGCCAGACGCGCATCCATATCCTTGATAAACGCGGAAAGCCCCTCGACAGGAAGCCCGTGGGCCTTGCCGGTCTCGGTCAGCAACTGCTGCAGCGTCTCGTCTCCGGAAAACGTATCATCGAACGTCAACACGTAATCCCCCTGGGAAGGCGGATCTCCCTGCGGAGAACCCGGATCCGATGGGGGAGGAGGGTTCGGCTGCTCATCATCCGCCGGAGTCGGCTCCGGTGCAGGATTAGCCAGGCTGGGACGTCCGGAAGCGGAAGGGGCGGCGGAACCTCCTCCGCCACCGCCTCCATTCTCCGGAGCCTCTTCAAAAAGAAACCGGTTATGGTACAACTTAAATAAAATCATGGTACTTCTTCTATATCTCTTCTTCTGGTTCGTAATGATTGCCCATGACCGCTTCGATGAACAAAACCACCTCGCGGTAGGCGTCTCGACGCATAGCGTCAAGGGGGTCGTAAGAACCGGCCTTCCCCTGGAAACAGGGAAGATCGGTCTGGAAATGTCTCTTCAGCTCCTCCAGGACTTCCGGATTCCTGAATGCTTCCCGGAAAATCCTTCTGCGGCGCTTCATGTACTGTTCGTACTTATTGGTGGGATCCGTCTTCATGTCGTTTGTAAAGCCTGCTGGGCCTGGGCATTATTCCTGTTAGCCACGGAGGACTGTTCGGCAAGGGCTGCCTGCATGGCCGCTTCCTGCTGATTCCTCCTTTCAGTCTCCTTCTCCTTCACCTCATCCTCTGTCGCCTTGCACTCCATCGGGGCGCCCTTGGAATCGTAAATCAATTCCCCGGCCTTATTGAGATTCACAATATCCAGCAGCTCCGGCCGGCCGGTCATCTGCGACAAAGTTCCGATAGACTCAAGAGCCGTCATCAAGCCGTCCGTCTGTGTACGTGCAATCGCCTGGGCAATCTTGCCCATGAACTGAACCTGGGGGACGGCCAGGCGTGTAGGAGCGCCCCGCCGGTTGACCTCAAACACGCCCTGAACCGGCTCCGGAAGCTTCCCGGCGCGGTACAACAGGGCCATAATACGCTGGCACATCATCCTGAAATCGCTCACAAACAACGTAAAAGAAGGCGTAAACCCAAGCACCTTCTCGGCTTCCCGGGCCGCCACCTCCGTAGCCGTCATCTGGCGGTCGATGCGGGAAACGGTTTCCAGCATGGGAACGTAAAAAGCCTCTTCAATCTTGGCGTACAGACCCCGCAGGTATTCCAGCCCGATATCATACTGCCCTTGTGTGCCCCATTCGCGCGGCAAGCCAAGTTCCGCCGCTTCCGGAGAAATGACGGTCCTGCCTCCGGCGCGCAAATCCACCTCCCCATACTGCTCTGACAGCAGGAAAAGCCTCGGATAAGCCTTTGTCTGTCCCAGCGTGTAAAGAATCTTCTCCATGTCGATAGCCATGCGGATCGTGCGCCGCGCGAACCATGCCGGTCCCACCCCGTAGGGGCTGTCTCCCCAGCGCAGAAAGCGCGTCACCAGAAACGGAAATTCGAAAAAACCGCTCTCAAACACAATCTTCTTATCGTCCAACGAAATAATGACGTCCTTCCACGCTCTCTTGCCAGGCGGCACATGGTCGGACAACAGCTTGCCCTGCGGGTTAGGCAGGACGCATTGCACAAACTCGAAAGAATCCGTATAGCGTCTCCTGGCATCCTTGAGCGCTCTCCGCACTTTTGGGCCCAGAGCCTCCTCCTTCCACTTCTGCGCCGCCTGGTGAGCCGTCAGCCGGAACCAGCGCACCAGCGTATCAACATCCCCTGACTCCGACTCCGCGATAGCGTAAGTTCCCGTGGGAATGTGCCGGAAAATCAGCTGCCTGTTAATATTCATCTCGGCAAACATGCAGCCGGTTCCCGTCAGGCAGCGATCAAGGTAAACCTCATGAATCACTGAATAAAAATTGGAAACGGCAAGTTCCCGCTCCATCACCTCCGTAACCTTGCTGTACCAATCATTCAAAGCCTGATTCCCATCCTTATTAAAACCTACCGGGCGCAAGGTAAACCAGCGCCTGTCCAAAGGCGTAATATAAGTCAAATGGGCGGATGCCAGCTTCTTCAGGCTGTTATTGGCGACGTCGCTATGCTCCAATCCGCCGCTGTGATCAGGTACGCGGTCGGGATAAGCGTTGCCCGTAGCCCTGGGCATGATAATACGGCGCATTTCATCCCAGCCGCCTTCAAAAGCGGCGCGTTCCGTGCGCAGATTATCTGCCAGGGAAATGTAATCGCGTACCTCCATGGCTGCTATCCCAGGGTTTTGCGCAACGTGGACAAACCGCCGGACAGATTCGGATTATTCACCGTATCGGACAGCTTCAACCTGCGCTTACTTTTGGTCTGAACATCCTCCGAAGCATCGGAAACAGACTTCTCCGTAGCCGTCGGATTCAGCGGCTCTTCTACTACCGGCGGAGCCGGAGCCTGTGTCACTTTAGGTTTGAAAATAGATCCCATAACAACTAATGATGAAAACAACTAAACAAGCTCCTGCGCCGTAAAATCCCGGACGCCCTCGGCAATCGCGTTGGCAATGCTCTCCGGATGATGCTTCATGATATCCGCATCCCCGGCGTTACTGATAAACCCGCATTCGCACAATACCCATGGCATGCGCGTCTGCTTGAGGATGGCCAGCCCCGGCCGGGCTTGAATCGTATTGGCTCGTCCCGGCAGAAGGTCTGCCAGAGGTTCGGCAATACAGGCGGCCAGACGGCTCCCCGGAACAGAGCCGGGGTAGAAGCAAACATGGGCACCATGGGCCTCTGGATTGTCGGAACAGTCACAATGGATGCTGATGCCGAAGTCGTACCCATCGGCATTAGCCACCCGGATGGTGGAGGTCAGATCTTCTTGGTTACCCTTATCTGGAAAGTCCAGAACGTGGACAGTATGCCCCTGTGTTCTCAAGGCGTAAAAAAGATGATGGGCAATGCTGGATGCCACGGCATGCTCTTCCAGACCGTTGCCGCGGGCTCCTGTGCCCTTGGCGTGTCCGATGTCTAAAGCGATATTCATTTGTTCAAATGTTGGTTAATAAGATGTTCCGGCAAGTCATACTCCACGTAGGTGCTGTTGAGATGCCATTCCGCGTGTTGGGCTTTGTAGGCTGTACGCTGCTTCCTGCTGTGCAGCATGTGCATCTCCTGCTTGCGTCCGGGAGTTTCAATGACGAGTAAGTAAAGGTATCGTTCCGGCATGGTTAATTAAGTTATAAACTATTGGCTATTAGATAAAGGGAACTTGTAAGAAAAACTTTACAGTTGGTCAGCGTTCCGCACATCGGAGGAACACAAGGCACGCAATGGGGAAACAGAACACGGCAATGCCGGCCTCTGTGTCTCCGCACGCGGCAAAAACGCCGGCCATCACGAACCCCATCAGAGGCAGAAGAACGGAAAGGTTCAGGAGATTATTCACTTTTCCAGCTTCCTTTCTATGTTTTCGATTCTGACGGCAAGTAGTTGGATCGCCTTGGCCGTCTCCACCTGGGCCTGCGTCTGCATGGTCATCAGATCACAAAGGCGGTCATTGTGGTGGCTGACCACCTCCCCGATGTACCAGCATGCCCCGCCGCATATCGTCAGCGACATCAGGACGCAGGCAAACACGGGGGAAGCCTTGGCAAAATCCAGGAAACGCGCCGGTACTTCGGAGAGCTTACACATGGCCTTATTTCTTGATGGTTTGCACGATGGGCGGAACATCCGTTTCCGGCTGGGCCTGACTGTAGGAGATATGCCCCGGTTCCAGCACTAGGCAGGAGCCGTCTTTGCATACCACCGTCTTTTCCGGCGTCACGTCCACGGAATGGCCGCAGCCGGAGAGGGACATTCCCAAGCCGCCAAGGATGGCGCCAACGATGCCGACCCCGGCCCAGTAAAGCCATTTTTTCCAGCCGGTAGCCACGGATGCTTTAAGGTCCAAATACACCCGGATGTCATTGGCAGCATGCTTTGCGATAATAGGAAGGGCCTGTTCTGCGACATTCCGCCATCCGGCTTTATCATCGTCGGGAAGCCCTTCCCAATTCGTGCCCTCCTTCTGGTTTTCCAGGAAGGCATAATACATATCCTTGGCGATAGCCAGGGCGTGGTTGCATTGATCATTAGTAGTCATTGTCTTTGTTATTGGTTGTGAAAAACTTGAAAAACTCCACGTCGGCGGGGTCGGTCAGGATAAAAGCCGGGTAGTCCGAGACTGTAAAAATCCTGCGGCCTTTGGTCTCCGCATGGACGGCCTCAACGGTCAAAGATACCGCATCAATCATTGTATAGGCACCATCCTCCGCAAGGGTCAGGACATCTTTTCCCAGCCGGGCCCACACCTGGACGGCTTGCCAGTCCTCGCCCAGTTCCACCAGAGAGGACACAACAGCGGCCATTGCCGGGGCATGGTCCGCTGGTATCTCGTCCGCTGTGTAGCGGTCTGTCCGGGTGTAACCGTCCGCGTCCTGATAAATGGGCGTCAGGGTAAATTCATCCCACTGTCCCGGCTGGGGAAACTGAATCTGTATCTCTGCATTATTCATGATTAGAGAGGTATGTTAATGTCCACAAAATCTGCCGTTTCTTCGGTTTCAATACAGTTGCGGGATATCGCATCCAGACCATAGAAAACCGGATTAACATTTCCGGGATGGTAATAGGTGTACTCTCCGGTTCCCGCATAAACAGAAACGTCGCCAGCCGCATTATTCACCACATCAGTCACCCATTGGGAAACACCAACCCCGGTTTCAAAATTACTGACGCCGCGGCATGTGGCAATTTGATACAGATTATTCCCCTGGCCTCCGGTGAGCATGAGCCAGAGCGCTCCTGTATCTTCATACCTGGCAATACTGGCGACAGATTTTTGTTGATAGATAATCTTGGCAATCGTCCACGGAACAGGCTCGTTCTGACTGGCCGGAACAAAGCTGGTTGTAGTCTTAACCTGCCAGCTGTCCGTATTGTTAAGCGCAAAAATCTCACGCACCCGCACCGTATAACCGTTGCGGTCCGTATTTCTCACGTTATCAAAAGTAATATCCAGAATTTCGCCGTGATTGTAAGCCAAACCGTTTGCCGGGATAATACTGTAAGAATCTATGGAAAGGTCGGGACGAATCGTCTTCCCGCCGCGGCCGATACCAAAGGACAACTTTGCGGCATTGGTAGCGCGCCAAAGGAAAGAGAACCCGGCGAAACTGGAATAATTCCATTGAGGGTTGCTCACCTCAAATCTCGCCTGAATGGTCGAATGAGTACCCTTGGGAACCTTAATACCAGCCAAATGGTAGGGAACTGTTTTGGTGACTGTCGAAGATCCTGACGCGGTAATGGCATCCGTATTGAGGAAAGCATTAGAGGTCAGGATGCCCGTCACGCCGGCCATGCCCGCGGCGTACAGGCGATTAACCGCTGACGTATCCGTTACCGCCCCCACGGCCAGAGGAATGTTGATGCCTCCATTGGCATTGACGACCGCGTCAAACGTGCCTCCCGCGGCGGTGATATTGCCGGCCAGCGTCATGTTGCCGGAGGCGTCCACCTGCGGTATGGCCTCAAGGACCTGCTGGGCTTCTGTGGCGGAGTTGGCCGCGCTGGTGGCGGAGGTCGCGGCATTAGTCGCCGCCGTATTGATGCGCCCCTCCGCCTGATCTATAGCCTCTTTAGCGGTTTCGGCGCGCTGGACAAGGGGCGTAATCGCCCCCACCGCTCTCTCCTGCGCCGTTTGCACGGCGGCAACGGCATCCGTTCGTGCGCCGGCTATATTCTGCTGAGCGGTCTGTGAGGCACGTCCCACGGCAAGAACAGAATCGGCTTGCTTATCCTGAATGGCAGTAACAGCCTCATTCCTGGCTTCAATAATCTGTTGCTTCCCGTTGTTGACCGTTTCCGGCCAGGTGGCGGCCAGCGACTCCACAGACGTTTTAGCGTCATTGGCGCTCTTGGCGTCACGAGCCGCGTTAGTTGCGGATGTGCTGGCGGCGGTCGCAGAATCGGCGGCAGCATTTTTGGAGGCCCAGGCAGCCCCTGCATAGCCTTCCGCCTCTTCGGCCCGTGCAGCAGCGGTGGCTGCCGCGTCCGTTGCCGTCTTGGCTGCCTGGCTCGCCGTTTCCGCATTGGTGGAGGAAGTGTTGGCATTCTGTTGCGCCTGTTGGGCCGCGATAATGGAGGCCGTGTTGGAAAGCCACTGGGCCTTGATCGTCTTACTTGCCTCAACAGGTATCGTAATACCCATTGCAGGAATATCGTACACCGTGGACGACTCAACAGGAGCCACAGAATCCACGGCCCCAATATAACCGGAAAACAGCCTCAAATCCTCTCCGGACTCATCCTGTGCATGAATGGCATACGGCCAGCGGCCAACAGGCAGGGCAGGAAAAGTAAGCTCCAAACAATGTTCTTGCTCGCCGTGTTCAATAACAACGGGCAAGTCTCCCTGTTCCGTCTTCACCACACCGGTGAAAGAAACTCCTGTTAACGGGAACGGAGATTGCGTTACATCCTCGAGCAAAATCCAGCCTATGCGCTTGGCATAGCCTGCCGTCGTGGACAAATGGCGCGTCATTCCCAGAAAATTTAACATGGCTCAATCATGAGCCACAAAACACGGGAAATGCAAGTTGGCGAGAATCAACGTTTTTATCCCTGCTTCACGGGAGGCTCAAAAGGCAGGGAGGACAGCAGGGTTATAAAATTCTCTCCTGCATCCACTTCCATCTTCTGAGGAGTGTATGCGCCATCCATCTTGTTAAGCTCGGCAATAGCGGCGATTTTTGAGGGCATCTTAAATTTCGCTCCGGTTTCATCCATGGAAACCTCCTGACAGAGATCGGATGCGCTACCAACATTGCCGATGGGAGTTGTCACTACGCGGGACAACCATTCCATGCGCTGCTGCCTGGTCAGCACAGCAGACTTATCCAGTTGCTTATTCAATTTGTCAATCATTCGCAAAACTTCGTCATCTTTGGACAAACGGGATGCCGCCTTGCTGGCTGCGACATTACTCATATCCTTGCGATTGTGGGCCTTACGATAAGCGTCCGCCTTGGACAACTTTTCCGCAACCAGAAGCCTCGCAAACTCCTTCTTCTTCTCGGTCACTTTGGTCTTGTTATCCTTCCTTCTCATACCAATATTTTACCCTCCTGATTTTCAGCGCGTCAATTTGGTGAGAATCAATACTTCTTGCCCGAGACAATCAACCTGTTGGCTTTGAATCCTCAAGACACTCTAAAAAATCACGCCCCTGCCTGCTGATATAAAACACGCAAGGCCGTGTGCCGATTCTGATCACGTCGCCGGCCCGCACCAGATAATCCAGCCGGTGAGACACATTGCTGGGATCCAAATGGCAACGGGTGGCAATCTCCCGCGACATCCTGCCCGGATGGTCTCGGATTTCCATCAGAATAAGCAGCTGCGACGGACTCACCTTCCGGTGTATAATGTTCCTCAATAGATTCTTATATTCCTGCTTCATTCGTCACCTCCCAGTCCCAATTCTTTTCTCCAATTCTTCAATTCTACTGCGGCTTCTTCGGTGGTCACAACGGGCCCTTCCGGCTGCCGTGGTTCTTCGGGCTTCGGCTTCTTACGGGCCGCTGCCGGCTTCCAGCGTGTCTCTTTTGCCCAGCGTTCCGCGTGGGTGAGCACATCCCCGAAGCACTCCCAAAACTTCTTGCGGCTGTCCGGCCTCCAAAAAGCTTTCTTCTTGCAGTCCTCCGTCAGTCCTGACGCGTAATAATCCCTCAACATCTCCATATCCCGCGTCGTCACCCGTCCCTGTGCTGAACGGTAAGCCTCAAGCGCGGCTGCCTGCTCAATGGCAGTTGGCATTGTCCGGGACCATGAAGGGTTGATTTCCAAACAGGCAGCCATGAACCTGGCGGCGCCGGGAGAAGCCCCCATATCCGCGTGATTGTCGGCGCAGCGCATCCCCCGGACGTCGTTCAGGCGTTCCCGGTTCGGGAAAGACTGGGCAGGCAGCACAGGAGCAGCGGGCGCTTCTTCCCCCGGTGTACTGTCCACCGTAGTAATTTCTCCCCCTATATTCCCTTTCTTTTCTTTTCCTTTCTTTTCGCTTTCCAACGAAGCTTCATTTGCTATCCAACGTTGGTTTCCTACGTCGGAACCAACGTTGGTTTCCGGTATAGGTTCCGGCGTTGGTTTCCGGCCTCCCTTACGTCCGTTGGCACGCGCGATTTCCCTTTTACGCTCAATCTCCCGCTGGGCGTCGGCAGGGTAAAAAGAAATGACAAGGTCGTCTCCGTCCCAGCGGAAAAGACCGCAGGACTCGGCCACCTCGGAAGCCATGACCCCGCAAGACTGCATCCAGCGGCGGTCTCCCCAAGACCGTGCCCCGGCAATCCGCCCCATATTCTCCTGGTCACAAGACCAGGCGATCAAAGAAAGCCACGTGGCCCGCTGGGTGGGATCAGCGCCTATGTACTCATTGGAGCGGATAACGTAGAGTGGTATATTGATGTATTCCATACCCTTTAAGCATAATTTCAATTTTCATTTTTCTTCCTCTCCGCGGCCTGGATGCTAAATATGGAGGGTTTCATAAAAACGAGGAAGACGGTCTTCCCGCGGCGGTGTCCGAACAAAGGCTCATGGCTGGCCAGTTTCAGCACTTCTGCGGTTGAAACCTGATCCTCGCACCATTTGAACACCAGAACGCCGCCCGGTTCCAAAACCCGGAAACACTCCCGGAATCCGGCCTTCAAATCATCCCTCCATGTCTTCCGGTCCAGTTTCCCGTACTTCTTGGCCAGCCAGGACGATTCTCCGGCGTGAATCAGGTGCGGAGGGTCAAACACGACAAGGCGAAACTCCCCGTCGCTGAAAGGCATCTCCCGGAAGTCCCCGACGACGTCCGGCTTGATTTCCAAGGTTCGCCCGTCGCAAAGCATGTGCGTTTCCTCCCGACGGTCCATGAACACCACATCGGGATGGCGGCGGTTAAACCAGAACATGCGGGAACCACAACAGGCGTCAAGAATGGCTTTCATGCCTCCATCCTCCTTTCCAAAATGGCCGCCTGTTCCGGGCTGATGTACTGCCAGCTCTGCGGCGGGCGGGTCAGTCCAATATCAGACAGGGGCACGGCGGCGGGGAGCCTCACGGGGTCCTGGACTCCCCAGGCGTAGCAGGGGAGATAGGTCCGCAGGCGAGTTTTAGAGACGCAAGCATCTTTGATGAATAATCCAAGAGCTTTCCCGAATGGCATGTGGCGCATGTACACATAGGAAACCATCCGGCACTTGCCGATGATGGCCCGTTTTCCGTCTTTCCCGGACTCGTAGAGCCACAGCGTTACGGAGTCGCCTTTTTTTAAGCGCGGTACGTTTTTCCGCAACTCCCATCTCTTTTCCCCGGACAGAATTTTCCCGGAGAAAGGCCGCCTGACGGATAATAGGATGTTAATCATTGCTCCGTCCCTCCCTCCTGTTCGAGTTCCCAAGGCCATCTAATGACATGAGTATCTGCAATCGTGAATACTGGTCTTCCTTCACCTCTCCTCACGTCCATCATTGCTAGATTTTTATTAACGTTTATCACTTCACAAATGCTTCCATCCTCTACTTGCAACTTGTCCCCCGGCCAAACCCTCATGATGGGAGGAAACAAAGAAACAAGCCTATCCATATCTTCAATACATGCCTTCTTGGTTTTCCAAAAATGGGAACTCTGGAAGAAGCAGTTGTAGCAACCAGCAACCCAATCGGTTGTTATTCCTCGGACATCATATCCTCGTATGGCTTTCAAAGGTGTGCCGCACAGCGGGCATTTAGGCGTTTTCATCGTCCCTCCTTTCAAACACGATTTCTACTTGTCCGGCGCGAGTCAGGTCATGCACGCGGTCAATCCCGGCGCAGTCCAGCGTCCGATCGTCAATGCCCAGGGCCTTGCAGGCCCCGTCCAGATACGCCTTGCAGCGGGCCAGGCAATTATCCGCGTCCGGCTTCGGTCCCTTGTAAAACCAGATCACCCGGTAATGCGTCGGCATCATCCTCCGGCCATTCAGGGCTTCATAAGTCCTGCCCCAGGCTATATTCCGGGCGCGGCTCTTGGCAGCCGTCTTCTTATAACCGGCCACAATGGCCCCCCTCTGCGTGAGAGGGGCCTTCGCATTGGGGGACAAACACCGCGGCGTGTGGGGCAAAGTAATGGTCAGCGTGGTCATCATGCCGCACCTCCTTCCCATCCCTTTTTAAGTTCCCAGCGCGGAATGCGGAAATACCGCGGCAAGGCCACAGCCCCCGGATAAATCCCCGTCGCCACGCACTCGGCGTACTGGCGCAGGGCGGCCATATACTGCCCCCGGTAATGCTCCAGGGCCTCCTGATCCATCCGCACCTCGGAAATGCAGTAAGGAGCTGCCGACTCCATGAACACAAACATGAAATTCCGGCGTATCCTGAAAATCGCTTCATACAGATCGCAATACAAGGCAGCCTGCCAGCCGTACCCGTAGCGGGCCATATCCCGGTCAATCAGACCGGAATCCTCCACGGGCGTGGAAGTCGTCTTCATATCAATAATCGGCATCTCTTCATCGTGAGGCAGGATATCAATCATCCCCGTAATCGTAATCGGAACCGGCGGCTTGTCCGGTGCGTACTCAATGAGCAGCATCTTGTACATCGCCACCTGGGAATCAAACGAATCCCCCAGCACCAGTCCGTGTTCGGTTCGCAGGTAATTATTGAAAATCCCCACGGCCTTCTGCGCTTCGGCGTACTCCTCCGGCGTCAGCACGGCTCCCCCACGGTCGGCAAACGCCGCCCAGCGGGCTGCTTGCCCGTCGTCCTGCTTCGTCTTGGACACGGAGCCGTTCTTATTCACCCCCGGCAGCCACTCTTCCACGAGATACTGACTCTGGAACTGATCCGGCGTCAGGGCCAGACAATCCACCAGGGAACCAAACCGGAACCCCTGGGAAACCTTCTCAATCCCTTCATCCTGCCGATACTTCCATTTATAGGGATTCCGGGCGAAATCCGTCAGCATGGACTTGGAGACACAGTGAGGAATCCCCTTCTTGGAATCGTGGTACGCCTGCGGATTATCCACCCGGCCACAAGCCTCGCCGAAAGTCGCAAAGCCCGATAAATCTAAAACATTCATAGCTAAAGATCCTTGCTATCCTGCATGCTTACTTCCCGGAGGCCCCCACCCAGGCAACCACCTGATTGAAATTCGCCACCAGCCACTCCAGCGTCTTGGGCGGGAACGTCTCTTCCCGGCTGGCTCCCTGCACGTAATAAATCTGCCGGCCCCGGCAGAAATTCACTACCTGGGGCATCGTCACGCCGTGGTCTCGCAGCAGTTTTTCCAAGTCTGCCACGCTCACGGCAGATTCCGGCTCCAGCTTCAAATCATCAGTAGGAGTGGGCGAAGAAACCACTTCCGGTTCAAGGGGCTTTTCTTCCTGCCTGGCTGCCGCCGCCACTGGCGGAGGTACAGCGGCGCCCGCAAGAGGATTGCCGGCCTTCGGCTTCTGCGTTCCGGCTTCCGGAGTAGCATTCCGCATTTCCCGTCCGTCTTCCACTTCGCCGTCGGAAATAATCGTGTCGGTCAGGTGGGAATAAAGCCATGCCTTGGCCTTCCGCTCGGCCTTGCCAATAATGGCATCCTGGCTCATGCCGTTATTTACACGGATACAGAACTCAAGAGTTTCGGAATCCGGGACTCCCTTGAACTCCCAGCTCATATCGACCCTCACCAAACCTTCCCGCTCAATCTTCTGGTACTCCTTCCCGCTCTTGCTGATGCCGGAAGTGGAAGACTCTTTGATTTCGGCGGGATGGTAAACCATCTTCAAATTGGTCAGGCCTTCCAGGTTCTTCAACAGGTAGGTCATGCCTTCCTTGGTCACATACGTGCGCCCGGCAAGGATATTCCACTGATTACCTACCGGAGAAAGGCCCATGCAGGTGGCCACAATCAGGCATTCCCTGACCGCATCCACGCCATAGGTCACGCCTTCTTTGTATTGTGTCGCAGCGCACTCGTCCGTGCGGAAGCCGAGCTGGGAGCCTTTCAGCTTCATGATGGATTCCATGATGGGGGGAGTCAGGGCGTCGCGCAGCCGGTTCATGGCAATGCCCATGTTGATGGCCTTTTCAAAGCTGCCCTTGCAGCTCAATGCCTGCTGGGCTTCCAGGGCCAGATTGTCCAGGCTGACGGCCAGCTCGGTGGACTTGGAGGGATCCATTACTTTCTCTTGCCGTGTGGCTTCACTTGGTGTATTCATAACTCGTTACTTATTGTAATTTTGTAGGTTGCATTTGTAACAGGCCGGGAGTCAGGGCCAACTGACCCCGGCTTTCTAATTATTGAGCATCTTTGTCTTGCTCTTGCAAAAATTCAAACACTCGTATAACGCGCTGATACTGATTATTGAAGGTTACTCTACCTTGATCTGGATTGTGATTTTTATAAACGGCTTTTTTGAATTCATTCAGGTTGCCGACAAAACACCCAGTGCACACCGTATTGGAGGGTAAATGCAACGTCGCAAAACTCCGGCGCGATCCCTGGGGTCCAATCACGATGTAATCGGTTGCCGTCTCGGTGGACCCACGTCTCAAAATGGCGTTCCCGAAGACCTCGGCGTCCCCGGAGACCTCAGCGTCCCCGAAGACCTTGGCGTCCCCGAAGACCTCGGCGTCCCCGAAGACCTTGGCGTTCCCGAAGACCTCAGCGTCCCCGAAGACCTTGGCGTCCCCGGAGACCTTGGCGTTCCCGGAGACCCAGGCGTTCCCGTCTTGGGACAGGTTGACTTCTTTTTCAATGTAGCCGCCAACCTCTCCGGCAGCGACGGAGGCAAACGCTGTTACGCATACGATCTGGTGCAAGGTGCGGCCATACACCTCCTTTGTTTCTCCAGTAAATTTGTATTTTTGCATAATGTTAGTTCTCTAATGGTTAATAAATGAGAGCGTTTCAGCCTTCGCACTCCTCGCATTCGCAGCCAGCGATTTTGAGCATGGCGGCAATGGGGCTCGTTCAAAAGCGAGTTTCACACCTTGAGAAACCACATCGGGATTGCCGGAAAAGCAAGTTACGGAAGCAAAGAGATAACCGCGGGCCGCGATCCATTCCGTACCTTTTGGTCCGGACATATCCACAACAGCTTCACAGGTGCCGCACTCTCCACTTACCCTGCCTTCTTTCTCAATGAGCATATGCAGGAGTACAGGAGTCTTGCACTGGTTCACCATATTCCGTAGACGCTCAAAAGCTTCTTCGATCATCTCCACGGTGACGGGCGCTTGTTCGGGGGCTGGATCACAGCAGCAGGCTTCGCCCGGCGTGCAGTTCTGCGTATTCTTTTCTTCGGTGTTGTCCATTGTATTGATTTTCTATTGGTTATTGCTTTCCCAAGTCCGTTGGGAGCGGGACGGTTTTCCCAAACCGTCAAAAGCTTTCATGGGTGTGGGAGACTCCGGGCAAAACCCGGAATGCGGGCTCTTGCCGGCCTGCAGCTCGGCGTTATCCAGCTCCATGGCCAGCCAAAACAGGCACGCAGCGGAAAGACCAAAGGAGCAGGCCCCCAAGAACTTGAAAAAGGTATTCATTTGCTCACTCCTCCTTCTCCGTATTCTCGGAGCAACGCCCGGCGGAACTGCTTGCCGTGCACCTTCATCTTCCCCTGCTTGCCCCAGTACAGGATCTCGATCACATGCCCCTTGTCCTTCAACTCATGGACGGTCCGCTTGATCACATCCCGGTCGGAATCGTACAGAAGGGCCAGGGTCTTGCAGTCGTAAAACTCTGATTCAGGGTAGGTCATAATATTTTCATTGTTAAAGCTCGTGCCAGCCGAGCAGCTTCAATTCTTCGATTAGATCTTCTTCCATGGTTCAGTCGTCGTAGTGTCCGTCGGGGTTGTCGCACTGGGGAGCGTGGTCAAAATCCCACTCGTCGATGGCCTGCTCTATCTGCTCCAGGAGTCCAACCGCGACGCCGTAGGAAATAGGTTCACCGTCCACCCGGATGCACCGGTCTTCGTCGTCGTATTCGATAATCATGCCCGCTCCTTTCTCATCTGATCCAGGGTTCTGTTTACCTGGCGAATGATGTGTTTCTCTCCCAGGCTGATACCAAGCATCAACGCGGACAGGTAGCCTGCCAGGTTAAGCAGCGTCACAACTATAAATTCAGTCCAGTTCATCATGGGTTATTTGTTAGTGATTGATATTGGTTGTTATTACTTAAATAAAAATGGAGAGCCTGCCAATGTAACGCCTTGGCTTTGAATGTGCTCGTATTGCCCAAATTCATGCGCATGCCGGCTCATTGTTTCTTGCTTGTAAAAATGGTGGTGGTACTATCCAGTTATGTCCAAATTCATTAAATTAGAAGCAAACGCCCGTGACGGAAAAGATCCAAAATACATTCTCGTCAACTTGGATCGTATTGCAGCCGTAGAAGCCTGCGTCGGGGGAACCAGTAATATCATCATGTCGGAATGTGATTGCATTATTGAAATCTCCTATCGACAGACTCAGGAACTGATGGAATATCTTCGGAACCAAGGCTCTCTCCTAGAGATTGAGGCGCGCTATGATGCTCTTCATCTCCATCCGCGTGGTCAGCGCCTTGCGGAATACGACGACGAATAGCCAGAAGGCAGTAATCGCCTTCCGCCACAACCAGGCAGTCATGCAGCAAATGAGGTTCGTCCGTATAAACGGATGAAGCGAACAATGCTGTTCTCTCCTTGAGAGGCTTCATTTTATAAGCCCTGCCTGCAACCTCTACATAGAACTCTCCTTCCTCCGGTAGAGCTGTACGGAGTTCGTCTGCGTAAATCACCAGCTTCTTATTGGTGTTTTCCCATTGCATACTTGTGGTTCTTTCTTGGGGGGAGGTTTTCATGTTCATGCTGCCGGCTTCTTGGGTTCGGAGTTCTTTTTCCGAGGTTGTGGACTACGGTCTTTTGCCTTCTGGCGGAAATCCATGATGGCGCCGATAACGAGAGCCCGGCCGCTCAAGCCTGTAGCGGCCTGCGCCTCCCGGAACCACTCCCGCACTTCTTGCGTTTCTTTTTTCAGGTTGATGATCATATTCGCGTCTTGCGTGCTGTTGATAATCTCAAAATGTCAATTTTACGCATTACAGTCAACAACAAAATACTAATTTTTGAAATACAACTATTCGGATATGGGTTGACAAATACGCAAAATGCGTACATAATATTCCTATGCTCAAGGCAAAAGACATCAAAACATGGCTCAAAGAGATAGGGAAAGACCGTGCGTGGTTAGCTGAAAAAACACTGGTCAGTAAACGGTCTGTTGATGGATGGTTGTCATCTGGGAATCCTATTCCCCCCGCCAAGCTCGCCCTCATTGAAAAGCTGATGTCAGGAGAGGAAGAAATTGAGTTTGAGCTTCCGCCAGACTTTGAAAAGCAACTTCGCGCCATGGCGGATGAAATGCACAAAAACTTGGAGGATATGGTCTCCCACATCCTCCAGATCACAGCCAGGGCGCATCAAAAAAGGAAAGTAGAAGCTCCCAGCCAGCAGTTTACCCCGGTAGAACCATTACCTGCTGCATCTTTCTTGGATCAGTCTGTCCCGGTCATCGGCAATATCGCTGCTGGCGCATTGACGCCGGGTGACAACATCCCCTATCAGATTAAAACAGAACGCCCTGTTGGCAAGTGGGAATACGTCTTACAAGTGGAGGGGAAATCTATGGAGCCTGTCATCCCTGATGGCTCGCTGGTTGTCATGCGCAAGCACACCATTCCTCCTATCCCCAAGGTTGGAACTATCGTAGAATACAACGACGAACGAGGGGTTACTCTGAAAAAGCTCGGCCGCAAAAAAAATCCGGAAACCGGAAAAATGGAATACGTATTACATCCACTTAATCCCGACTTCGGAGACATCGAACCCATGGATGGCGGTAAAATCTCCGGCATCTATGTGGAAACGCTGGAACGCTGGAAGAAAGCATGACAAACGCCGGCTTGACAAATCCGGAGGAAAGGGCATAGTAAAGACGCAACAGGTCAATGTAGTCTCAATCATTGATTCCTTTCTAAAACATCGGCCCCGGCTGCTCCAACAGCCGGGGCCTTTTTGTTAGCTGAGCAGAACAATCAGAAGTTCAATCAGCCGTTGCAACAAGTCACTGTATTTGATCAAGTCATTGTTAATTCCTTTCTACTGACGTCAGGGCTCATTCCCTGCCGCTCCGGATCAACCGGCGGGCACATCATACATGTCCAGGTTTTATAATCAAGCTTGCCATCCGGAGCACATCCTGTACATTTTTTCTGTCCGGGCAGAGTCGTTTCGTCTCGTTTGTCGCCATACTATGGCGGCAGCCTGGTCTTCCAGAAAAGTGCTCCTGTTCAGCCCTTGGCCTCCGGGTCAGGGGCTTTTTTGTTCTTTATCTTTATGGAATAGTGGAGTAGGGTGACAGGGTGAATAAGCAAAAATGTTATTGTTGGCACCTAAACAAGAAAGAAGTAGATGACGCGATAAAGGAATATAAAGCTGCGGGGTACACCGTTGCGGAACATATTACTCAGGGCTACTGTCCTTCTTGCGGGTACAACTTCAACCTCTCTGTGCTGAATGTTGACAGTACGGAGGACTGGAGGCGAGCACCATTAACATGCCCAAAATGCGGATCGGAAGGCACTGCCGGACAGTACTGGTTTCAGCACAGAAAGATGTCCTTTAAAACAAAAGGTTGTCTTCTTCTGGTGATAGCCATTGGCGCTATCGTCACATTTATTGTTCGTAGCTGTTCTTAATGCATTGATAACATGAAAGAATTTTTCAGATGGGCTATCTTCCTATTGATCACGGTTCCATTTTGGCTTGGACTCACATGGATAGCCTTTGCTTGGGCGGTAAATCTTTGGAAACAAAAATCCTGCATCAAAAAAGGATTGTCGCTGATTGTTTTTGCTATTTCAGTATTTGTTTTTTTACTCCTCATTATCCAATTTTGTGATAAGTTAGGAGTATTCCCCGAATTGGATGAATAATGACCATGTCTCATTTCACCCCGGTAATAGAGTAACCAATCGTCAAAAGTATTCCGCAACCAATAAAAGTGGCAGTCGGCCACCTCATTAAACAATAAAAAAGAACGGATACCATAAGAGGAGCTCCTATTAAAATTTTTAAAGACTCAATTAACGTCTTTCCTTCCATGAAATAAAAAACCAGGCTCATGGGCAGCCCCATGATGCAGAACAAAAAGCAAAAGAAACACAGTAATTCTTTCATATATTGGTTATCCTATACAGAAATTCATGGACAAAAAGGCTGATATATAATTAAAAAGGAAACCTCTGTTTTTAGGAGATTTTTTTTGATGTGAATACAATCACCAACACCACAGCCGTAGCCACATTCACGCCCATCCAAACTTCCTTGTCCAGATATACCCGGAAAATGGGATTGTAAAGCAGGGCAATAGCGGCGGCTGACACGCTCCCGAAACACACCCCTTTCTTCTGCTCCTGGGTAAACACAAATATGGCGTAAGCACACACAGCCAACCGCAGGAACATATAATATCCATAGGGCATCGGTAACAAAGCCAGCCCCAGGAGAGCACAAATGGCAATCAGTAAACCTTTCATTTCTCCAAGGTATTCCTATATCCTCAAAAAATCAAGTCCTCAAGTACTTGACAACCAGTCGGACGAACATGAAGCTAAGTACTAGACAGAAAAAATCACGCAAGACAATCGGAATATTCCCTGAAATTTAGAATAATGCTACAATATATAGTATATATTAAAAATAACTGTGCGATAATTTCTTGAAATTATAACCTTTTTTCTTTAGCCTTTCATTCGTTGTCACCGCCTTGCCTAAGGTATGTGACAACCACCTTTACCGTATTCGGCAATGGCTGTCGAAACTTTGAACATACAAACATTTTTGACGAAATGGTTCAAAGGCAATGATGCGCGGTAAACACCCCTATTGCTAAAAATATAAAACTATGGAAAATGGCATTGAAACTACCATTTGGCTACTTCAAGGATTTCTCCTCATCCTGAAGATATTCAAATAATGTAGTAATACGCGCCGCCCGTCTGTACTGTTCATCCCCTATAACGTATCAGACGGGCGGCGTCAACATAAAGACGATGCTTGACTCCTTTTTGTTCACTAGCTAATATGATGCCTGTCATCTTCCATAGATGATGTTTTTAGCAAACTCCCAAGCTCATAATCACCTGTATCTGATTACAAGCTTCACCCCTCCCGGTGCGTCAACACTGTGGAGGGGTTCTTTTTACCGTCAATCCACCACATCCGTCACCGTCTTCACCGGATTCATCAGAGCGGCCCCCAGCGTCATATACTGCCCGGCAGTCTGAATAGCCTTATTCGTCATGCCGCTGGCAATCCCGCCTGCCGCGCCGAACACTCGTCCCAGCCGAATCACCTGCTTCATGTAATCCCCGGCGTCATATCCGCCCTCCTGAATCATCTCACCCAGCTTCCAGGCGGCATTCCAGCCTGAGCGGAAATCAATCAGGGCGCGTCCTGCGGAACCGGTATACACCTTGGCTCCCAGCAACTCGGAAAACATCCACTCCACGGCTTCGCTCACCAGCGGCATCCCGGCAATAGGACCGGACAGGGCAGCGAACAAGTACCCCTGCCAATCGCGCTTCTCCCACTCCTCTTCATCATCCTTCATGTAATCCAGCATGGCGCCGATGATGGCGTTAAACGCCCCGTAGGCCAGCCATACCTTTCCAGCCTTGGATAAGGAAGCCCACCGCTGTTTGGGCGTCACCCCTGGGGCAAACCCGGCCCGTGCCAGCCCGTAAATCGCAGCCGTTTTATTAAAATTCTCGCTCATCATGTAGAAAATAGCGCGGCCCCAGGCGCCGCGGTGCAATCCGCCAAACGACTTGTCAATCCACGTCTGGGGCTGGGCGGAATGCAGCGCATTCCTCACCGCCTGCCACGCCTCGTCTTTTGCCCTCCCTTCCTCCACGCCCGCCTTGACGGCCTGCTGGTACTTGATATTCCAGAGGGCGGCGGACCCCACAGCATTGAAAAACACATCCGTGTACTCAATCCCGTTCATTCCCCACACCAGCGCGGCCTCCGCCAGCGTGTAGGAGGAATCATCCCTCAGGCGGGACAATGTCTCCACGTCAACCCGGTCATTCAGCCGCGCCTGGAACTCGGCGCTCTTCATCATCTTAATCACCCCCATCTCCGCCGTTCCGTTGCGCATCTTCGCCATCGTCCCCAGGTAATCCCAGAAACCGATGCCCGGATCTCCAATCCACGCATTCAGCACGGCGGACCCCTGCTTCATCAGCGTCTCAAACCGGAATGCCAGAATCGCCTTCGCCTGCCCGGAATACACGGCATTAAGAAGCTTATCCAGGGAACCCACCGCCTGCCCCTGAACCACGCCGGCCCGCTCCAGCAAATCCACCCAGCGGCGCAGCCTCACAAAATCATCCTTCCCCAAATTCGCCACCAGGCTCTCGGCCACCTCCCGGCGTCGCAACAGCCCCCGGAAATCCGCCGTAATATCCTGCGTGTAATACCAGTGGTCCGTCATATCCGTCGCCTCCCAGAACACGGAAAGCGCCCCCACGCTCGTATCCAGCCTCCGGTGATGCTTCGTCCTCACCCTCTGCCAGCCCTGGTTCCCCCCCTTCGTGCTCGGCACGCCGGAAATCATATCCGCCGCATCCGCATCACTCATCGCATCCAGCGCCCAGAAACGGGCAGGGAAATAATTCTCCACGCGGGGGAAGGGAACGCCCGTCACCTGCTCGTACAGCCTCCCGATCTTATCCCCCTGGGCCTTCAGCAGCTCCCGCAGCCCGTAGCCGATCGCCATGCCTTCTTCCCCCACGTACTCGCGCAAAGCGGAAATAACCTCCGGCGTATACCCCTGCTGCTTCATCATCTCCCGGTAATCCTCCTGCTCGGACTGCAGCACCAGGTACAGGGCATTATCCCGGCTCAACACCAGCGGGGAACTCTCCTCCCCCTTAAAAGACGCCTTCGCCGTCACATACTTCCGGTAGACCGGCCTCCTGCCCTCAGCCCTCGCCCGGACCGCGGCATCCTCGTGTTCCTTCAACCGGGTAAGCAGAAGGTCCAGCGTCTCTTCGGAAAAATACTCCATCCCCTCCTCCCAGCGCTTCCGGATAAACTCCTTCCTCTGCCGGGCATCCATCTCCCGCACCTCCCGGGCCTGCTCCAAGGTCAGCCGCGCCGTCTGCGTAATCCACCCATTCAGCCGGACTTTTGTATCGTGGCTCGTCTTAAACCACGTCACCCATCCAGCCATATTGCCAACCTTCCTGGCCTTCATCACCTTCTCCGTAAGATGCTTCTCATAAAGATCCTGCACCGCGGCGGCACGCAGCCCGCGGGCATCCCGCATCTGCTGGAACGCATTTGTCAGTCGGCTGCGCATATCGGCCGAGAACTCCTGCAGGGCGGGCATCGTTCCCATGCGCGTCAGCAGCTGGTCCATATTCTCCATGAAATCGCCGAAATTCTTGAAACTCACCTTCCCGTGGAACTTCTCATTGGCGGCGCGCAGCGTATTCTCATCGGCCTTCTTCCCGGTCTGGTTGAACTTCTCCACAATCCTCCTTCCAATCGCATTCAGCCGTTCGGCGGCGGCCTCCTGCACGGCGGCCCATCCCTCCTTCTCCGTATTGATGTAAATCTCCAGCGCCTTCGCGGCGGCCTGCGCCTCGTCCACGCTCATCCCCTCCAGATTCCCGTACAGGGCCAGCCGGGTCAGCTCCTCACGCAGCTCCTCCATCCTGGACACGGCCTCGCCGTCCATCTGGTCGGGGTTCTCCTTCTCCAGCTTATCCAGCTCGGCGGCAGCCTCATTCATCGCCGCCTCCTTCTCCATGGCCGTCATCCGGAGCAGGGGCACCACCTGATCCGTTAAATAGGCGTAAGCCTCCATGGAAACCTTCCCCTTCTGCTGCTTCCCGTTCTTCTTGCGGATAGTGAGAACCTGGTCCAGCATCCGTGCCATGCCGGCGGAAACTCCATCCTTGGCCAGCGCTTCCAGTTTCCCGGCGGCCTTCTCCATCACCTCGGCCATCAGCTCGTGTAAACGTTTCTCCGCCCAGGCCTTGCGTACCTTCTCCATCTCATCCTCAAACACCTCTTTGGCGAACTTCTGCGTTGGCTTCTTACCCTTCTCCCAGGCTGTGCCGGCAGCCGTGACCCTGGCTGTAATCTCTGCTTCCTCCATCCCCTCCCGGGTCGCCTCCGCCATCTCCCGCTTAATCTCCCGGCGGGCAAACGCATTCACCATTCTTGTCTCATCAATCTTCCCCTTGGCCGCCAGCTCCGCCAGAATCTGCAACCGGTCGATGTAGGGCTTCACGGCCACGCGGTACCCGGCGGGCAGGTGCATCAGGGCACTCTTCACCAGGGCAACATTGCGGCCCACATTCACCAGGAACGCCGCTTCATCCGTTTTCCCGTCGTAGCGTCCCCAGGTGGCGGCATCCGCTCGCAGGTCGGCGGCGATCCGGTGGACTACCTCAAGATTCTGTGTTCCACGGCTCACACGGCGTGGGAAACCTTCGGACAAGGAAAACGTCGCCGTCGGATCCTCATAATCCGCCCACGCTCCCCCGGTGGACTCGTCCGCAAACGCCGTAATCTTGATGTCGTTGCCGTCAAAAATCACGTAATTATATGTCTGCTCTTCCTCCACTTTCCCGCGGGTATAGCCGTCTGCGTACCTGATGCCTTTAATATCGCTGGACAGCAAAGACACGCTGGCGGCCTTCTGTGCTTCTTGTTTCGTGCCATCTTCTCCATCCCAAAAAGCATCGAACAACTCCTGATAAACGTCTTTGCCGCTCACGTTTTCGCCGCGGTAATCCGCCCGTCTTTCGGCGTGTTCCAAAGCATACCGCACCTCTTCCACCGGGGAATCCTTCAACAAGGCAAGAACCGTCTCGTCCACGTAATCCCAGCCCAGCAGCTCGGAATCCTCCACATTCAACTCTACCTTGTAATTGGAAGGCATGCCCGGCCTGGCCTCTATCTCGTCCAGATGGTCAAGCAGAGAAAGTAGAAAGCCTTCCAGTTGTTCCAGCTTCTCCCGCTCCTGGGGGTACGTCTCCGCGTATTTCCTGTTAGTATCAATTTCATCATGCAACTCCATGACGATGTCTAAAACAGTCATGCTTCCTTTGGCGGCATCAACCAAATCGCCAAGAACAGACCAGGCGATATCTGACGCGTCCTCCTTCGCCTCCGGCAGGGCATCCTTCGGCAAAAAACTGCCTACCAGGGCCCGTTGCATCTCCTCTATAGCGGCAGTCTCCACCTCCCGGAACTTCCATGTCGTCTTGTCCTGCGCGAACTGATTCAGATAACTCCGGTTCACCTTCGGATTAGTGGCAAAATACAACCCCCAGCCATACGCCTGCGCTCCCTCCCCCTTGCCCATGAACGCCGTATCAAACTTGCGAAAACTGTGAGGGGAAGCATGCAGGGCGGCAATGGAAAACGTCACCCCCGGTTTCGTAATCACAGCGTTGCCCGCCTCAAAATGGCCGTCATGGAACAAACCCTGTTCCTGTGCCGAGGCAATGGAAAAAGAAACAATCGCCTCACCTGGGAACTCCAGCGTATCATTAAACGGCTTTGACTCTCTGCGCTCTCCATCCCACAGGATGCGTTTCTCCACATTCCGGCTCTCAATCTCACCAGCGGAACGCATATAGTCATCAAGGCTCCTACCTTCCTCCAGATTGCTCCCTCTGGCAAAGCCTTCAATATCCTGTATGGCGTGCTGAATCTCATGAAGAAGGGTGGAAAGCTGTGCCCCTATCGGCCCGATATGGGCCAGATTGATCGTAATGGAGCGTTCTTCGGAATCATAATAACCACGGGCTGAATCCTTTTTATTCTTGTACGCAAAAACATACATCTTCCGTAAAGAAGGATAAGCCTCATACAGCTCATCAAAATTCAGCACATCCTCAAGAAGCCCGCGCCATACGGGATTCTTCCTGTACCCCATTCCCCTGGACCACTCATCAAACATGCTTAAAAACGGAAAATTCTCCGGAGCTTTCAAGCTTGCCTGGCTCGCGTCAATCTCCGCCCGCAACTTGCCGTCATCCCTTCCGGCGAAAGCCTTATCGGCATACTTTCCCCAAGTGGCCGCATTCGGGCCTATCACGGAAAACGTAATGTCCGGATTCTTCGGATCAAACGTTCCCCGGTTATCCGTGGCGGACTTGATCTGATTCGGCTCAAAGGCAATGTACTCCGTCCATTTACCCAGTACAGCAATGAGTCCATCATGTCCTCTTTCTTGAGCACTATCGGCTATCTGGGCCGCTCCTCTCGCATACGGCCGGAATATTCCAAACCTGTCATCTTCATGAAAATTCCCATCCCAAATATTTAAATAATCGCCTATCTCTTCAGCAGACTTGTAATCATTAAAAATAAAAGGATTCCTGAAATTCAGAAACAGAGCCAGCTTCTTGTTCCCGTACGGAGTATTCTCCATATTGGTAAAATAAAATCCTCTACCCCATATACCATAATCAGTAGCAGATCCAATCTTGGCCTTGTCAAACACCGTGAAATCACCGTATGTCCCATGATACACCACCCTCGGCTCCCCGTTCTCGTCCACCACCTTGGAAGCATTCTGCGGATCCTTCTCCCAATCGCCAAACCAATTCTTAAACGCCGCCGTGCGCACGGCAAGCCACTGGTCTTCCGTCAGATTCGTTTCCTTCCCATTCGGGGCCTTCATGAACGTCCCGTCAGCGACCACCTTCTTCCTGATGGACGCCTTTTCCTTCTCGACAAACGAACGATAGGAAGATAAATTACGGGTAGAAACCCCGTCCTTAAAGGGTGTAGGTAGGCGGCCTTCCCGGCTAGCAGCTCCCCTAGCGGCGGGGTTTTCTATAGTCAATTCCAGCGTGTAAAGAACGTTACCTTCCTGTTCCTTAACGTATTTGATTGCTGTAACATTAACATCAAACGCTCCTATCCCTTCAATATCTACTGTATTGAAAAAATGATAGGCTCCGGCTTTTGAGGCATCTTGTTTATACGCCTCTTCAAAAAATCCATCCTCCGCATTCTCAAACAACTCGTGAATGCGGGCCGTAGCCGTATAATGAACCCTCCGGGCCTCCTCCGCGGAAAACCCAAGCGCCTTCAAATTCGCCACGGACATTTGGGCCGCCCCGGCCTTGCCCACCGTCTTGCCGGAAACGCGCGCCTCAATCACGGCCTGAATCCCCGTATTCTTATTAACGAACACCTTGCCCTGCAACGGCTTCAACCTCGCCCGCATCTCGGAGGCGGTAGTGATCACCTCCCCGGAAGGAATGGACACCAGGGAAAAACTGACGGAGGAATCCTCTGCCAGGGACATGGAAACCCCGCTGCCGCCGACCTCTTCAACAATACGCTGAACATCGGCTTCCCCCTGTCGCGCCCCCTCCTGCATCCAGTAGGACTCCAAACTATTGGAAAGCGCATGAACCATCTGAGCGAAATCCGCGTCAATCGGGACGCTCTCCCCGGCCAGCCGTCGGCGCTCCATCTCGTGCAGACCTGTACCCAAATCCAGCAGAGCCTTGGCGGAAGAAACCCACTGGCGCACCATCTGCAGAAAATCCTTCATCCACTGGGGCAGCCTCATATCCGCGGCCCGGGCCAATACGTCGCCCTTGGCCAGCATGCTCATCCCCTCAACCACATCCTTCACGGAAACCTCCCCATCCTTCCGGATCAAATCCTTCTCCTTGCTTAAATACCCCTCCTTCCGCAATGCGTCCTGAAGGGCCCGCAGATTATTCGCGTACCAATCCAGGCTATGCTTCGTATTCTCCATATCCTCCGTCAGGTGGGTCTCCAGCACCTCCTCCAGCAATTCAGGAACCGTCACCTCCCCCTTGTGGAAGCGGATCAGCGTCTGCCCATTCCTCATCGCCACCCGGTACGCGTTGCTGTGTACACGCCGCGAGGCGGAAACCTCCCCGCGCGCCACACCCAATTTCACGCGCTCCTCAAAAGAAGAACCCATCCCGGCAACCTGCCCGTACGTCATCCGCGTTCCCAGGTCCTGGGCCTCGGCATTCACATCCGCCCCTTCGGCAATGCGCAGCCGGGCGGCCTCGGCCAGCTTCCGGGCCGTCTCCACCGTCTCGGCCCTCCCCATATCCTCAAACACGTACTTCCCGGACTGAGACAACTGGTCGATCGTCCTGTCCACGGCAAACGCCTGCTGGGCCTCCAGCATCCTCAGGCGAATCCCGTCGTGCAGCAGGGCCTGCATCCGCGCCGTGGCGTCCTGTTCGCTCAGCTCCAGAACATCGTAAGACTCCTGTCCCTCCGCATCCCTGACTGTCGTGGTAAACCTCCAACTCCCATCCCCCAAATCCTCCACGCGGGGCAGATTAAGAAGCTCCACCTCCGCCTGATAAGCCTCCTGACGGGCCAGCCATGAAAAATCCTCCTTCATGGCGGAAAACCCCTGGCGCACACTCTCCAGCTGGGCCGCCCGGTCGGACATGCTCAACGCGGCCTGGAAAATCTCCCGGCTCTTCTCCACGGGATCCACAATACTGGCAATCCTCTCCGCCTCGGCGCGGTCTATCCCCAGCCCCTCGATCTGCGGGGCGCCCACCCGTGAAACCCGCGCCTCCCGCGCAAACGCCGGAATCTGGGCTCCTCCGACCACAGCGCCGAACATCAGCATCTGGAAACCAAGATCAGGATCCGCCGCGCCTCTCAGCAGCTCCTTCCAATCCTCAACCGTCATCCCGTTCCCGCTCCCAAACAGTCGGGCAAGCCCGGCATCCAGAGGAGCCTGGAGCGTCGGCTGAATAAACTCCTCCATCCACTCGGAACCACCCGCGGCCAGAGACGCAACGCCGTAGCGCAGCGCGGCATTACCGTACAACCCGCGCTTCATCATATCCGCAGCGCTCCCCATATACCCGGCAAATTTGCCGGCAAACGGCATCTTTCTGCCAAGAAACCGCAACGTCTTAAACAAGCTCTCGCCGCCCAGCCTCTCCACCAGAACCTCCGTGCCCCCGGCTATTCCGCCCCGTATGAGGGATTCCAGCGGGGAAACGCCCTGGGCGCGCAGCTCCTCCATCCTGTCGTTGGCGACGGACGCAAACGTTCCCATGCCGCGCGTAGCCAAGAAAAAGGAAGTCTGGGCAGCCATTCTTCCCAGCCCGTCAAACTGGCGGCGAATCCACCAGGCCCCATCCGGGGACTCGGCAATCTCCGCCTTCATCGCCCGGATTTGGGAAATCATCTCATTCTGATCCGGGGTCAAAACGCGGTACACCTGCTTCCCCTCGCTATCGCGCACCACGGGGGCAAAACTCTCACCTGTCGGCTGCCACTCAACCGCATCCCCTTCACGCACATCTCCCAAAAGCAACTGCTCAAACAATGAAGAAGAACTCTCCATCATCATCCTCATCGTTCGGTTAAAAGGAGAAACAAACAACGTGGAATCATTCCTCAACCGTTCAGCATCCGCCTTATACAAACCAATCACGGCCTCGGCTGCCATGGGATCTTCTGTTTTTAAATCCAGTAAAGCCCTGGCAAAATCAAACACATTGGCATCCGTTATATTGCCTGTCATCTCATCCCGCGCCTCCTGGCGGAAATCATCCATCGTCCTGGAAAACGGATTGGGCAGGCCACCCCAACTCAGGGAAGCGTCATTTCTGGAAACGTAACGTTCCCTCTCTTTGACATACGCGTCCGCAAGCTCTTTGGCCCGTCGCTCTACGGCGGCCTCCGGCTGCAAATCAAAACCGCGCCCCCTCAGCCAATCAGCCGCATGCTGGACGGCCTGTCCCCAGGGAGTTCCGTACCCGCAATGCAACATCGCAAAATTTTCTTCCTCCGGAGTCAATTCAACCTTCCCCAGAGCCTCCAGAAAACCTTCCCCATTCATCATGGCGCGGATAACAGGAACAGCCTTTGCCGCAAAACTCCTTCCCGCCTCCGCCTCCTTCTCCTGCGCCTTGAAAAATGGTTGTCTGCCCGCGTTCCACCTGTCCCATACATCCCGGCACCCGCGGATCCCCTCCGGGGCATCCACGGAAGACAAATACCGGATCATGGAATCCCCGTCCCTGTCTCCCGGCCTGGAATAAAACTCTTCCAGAACCTTCTCGCCGCGTACCCGGCTCTTATGTTCGTCCGGCACGGCCTCAAAAGCCCTGACCCACTCCTCGCCGTAAGCCTCCGCCACCTTCTTCCTGGCCTCGGGGTGAGCCTTCCAATCCATCCCCAGCGCGTCCAGCCGTTCCACCTTCTGCTGATACTCTCTCCTCTCCCTCTCCCCCAGCGGACTACTGTAATTCTCCAGAGCCTGCCTCCGCTCCCACTTATCCAGCTCATTGGATAAGGCAACCCTCGCCGGGCCATCCTCCAGCGTATCGTAAACCGCCAAAGCCTCCTTAAAATCCAGACCGCTCCCAACAGGAGGCGGAGGCTCCACCATATCCATGGTCTTAAAACTCTGATGGGAAATCTCGCCGTAAGGCTCAAGCCCCGTGACGCGCCCGGCATCCTCCAGCTGCAGCCGGGGAGAAAACGCTTCCTCCCGCAGCCCCTCGGCAGGAACGCCTGCCAAACTGTTTTCGGAAAAAGAAAAATCATTCATAACGTGTTAAAAATAAAAAATTAAAGAGAACTGCGATACTTGCGTACGCCCTTCACCCAATGCTGATTGAGATTCCGGGGGTCATTATCCGCTCCAATGGGCGCGTAAACGGCTCCGATTTGCTCAATAGTGGTTAATCCTTTATCAAAATAATTCCTCTTGAGATTCCTCATGCCGTAATCAATCCCCTCTTCCACGGAACCAAATGAACGGGGCCCGCCGCCATTCGGACTGATGCCCATGGAATTATTCTTATTCCGGAAAGCGGAGCTCGTCCCCTTGCCGGTTTCGAGCATAGCAATAGCCATGCCAATCTTCACCTGATCCGGCGTCATGCCATACTTCCTCCCGGCGTCAATAAACGCCTGTTTGTAAGGAGCCAGCCCACCCAAAGCGGACTTATTCAACTTCACGCTCTTCCCGGCGGGAAGGGCCGCCTCCTGCTCCTTCATCAGCTGATCTGGATCCCCCTTGATAATCCTCATATCCACAGCATAAGACCTGCCTTTATCGTAGAAGCCCTCTCTGGCGACGGCATAAGTCATCACAGGAACATCCCCCTCGCACGCGCCCACAATGCGGAAACGGCGGAAATGATCATTATCGAACGTCGCTTCCACCACACAATTCTTTAATCCGTTGCCATAAAGGGCATCTTGACTCTCGTGGAGCTGTTTGGCATACGATGTAGCAGTCTCCGGAGAATCGAACACGCCGAGATGCTTGCCTGTCCTCCTGAACTGTTCCACAGCATCGTCATCGGAAAGAACCTTGCCGTCCTCGGAAACGGTCGGAATCAGATACTCTTTCCCGTCCATCCCCACGGAAATGGAACGCACGGTGCTGATGGTTCCATCGGCATTGTGGACGACAGGACGGTTCAACAAATCAATGTTGCCGGGCTCAATCATGCCTTTGGCGCGGGCAGGGGATAAACCCTCAATCATCTTCCTGGGCAGCAAAACGCCGTCGGGCAAATCCTTCCGGGAGGAATCGAACCCCAGGCGCACGCGCTGCATGGGCGCCTCCCTCTCCGTGGAATCCACCCAAAACTTCCGGACATTCTTTGCCGCCCACTGGGCAAACTTCGTACGCTGTGCATCTCTGGCGCTTTCAATACGGGAATCCATCAGATTCACCCCTTCATCCACAAAAGAAACATCCCTGTTCCCGGTAATCTCCCGGACAATATCGATCAGCTTCGCCTGCTGCTCCGCCAGGGTGGCATCCTTGCCTTCGGTCGTCCGCCAGGAATGGAACCGCTCAGAAACTTGGGCGCGCAATCCGGCGGCATGATTCGCCCGCGCGTACGCCATATACTTATCCCTGGCTTTTTGGGCTGTCTCCGTTCCCGTCAACCCCAGCTGCCCCATAAACTCGTCACGGAACTTCCCGCCGGATTTCCATCCATCCTCATTGCTGTAAGGCTGATTCTCCGCGTTGAACGCTCCCTGATTCAGCAACGCTCCCCGCTTCTCCAGCAAATCCAGGCGCCCTTTAACATCAATCGTGGGCGTCTTCAACTCCTTGCGCATCCTGTCCGCATCCCCCCACTGGCGGGACAGCCACTCCTTATCCAGCCCAAACCGGGAATACTTTTGGATAAAGGCATCCCGAGCCACCTCGCTCTGCTCCTCTGACAAAGAAGGATTAAACGCCCTTGCCTCCTCGGCGGCCGCGGCGGTAATCTGCGGACGCGCCTCGTCCGCTCTCCCCGCTTGAAAAGCGCGGATCCATCCGCACTCTCTGGCCGTGTAAAACCCGGTCCACTCCGGGCCGTCATCTTTCGTTCCGGACGTACCTTTGCCCTTCTTGCGCGTCAAAACAAAGGAACTGAAAAAACTGTCCGCGGCGGCTGGCCTTGCCTTCCTGGCCAAATTCCGGCGCATCTCGTCACGTTCATACGGAGCAAACAAACTCTGACAATAATCGCTATCCAGAAAATCATAAGCGCCTCCCGGGTTAGTCGCGGCCAGGTTCTCAAAATGATGGCGGGAAGCCTTCTTCCTCCCTCTCAATAAACGCAGCTCACCTTCGTCACGGGAAATCGTGCCGGAAGCTACGGCGTCATCAACAGACCTCTCGTAACCGCCCCAATCCTGCTTCTCCTCGGCCAGCTTCAAACTCGTATCGAAAGCCTGTCTGGCAACGCCCAGCTGATGTTTGGCAGCCAGCCCCCAATAACGTTCCGGCAGGCTTGACCTCACGGAAGCCCTGACAGCCTCCGCCTTCATGGCGCTCTCCGGGTGGAAAAAACTGCCTCCCAGCGCGTCAATCTTCTGGCCGAACTCGTAAGCCAAATCTTTCAGCTTTCCCTGCCGGATGGAACCGTCCTTCTCAAAAACGCTCTCCTTCGTGCCCGGCGCGAAAGCCAGCATCCTGGAAAACTTCGCGTCGGACTCGTCCCGGATGCGTCGCAGCTCCACCTCCTGCCGCTGCATCTCCCCGAAATCGGAAATCCTGGCAAACGCCTCCGCGCTCCCCTGAACCGCCTCTTCGGCCTTCTGGACGGACGCGCCCAGCACCTGACCCTGATCGCCATTGGCGGCCCGCGCCGCGACGCCGGGATCAGCCTTGGCCGTCTGCAGGGACGGCCCGCCGTATAAAGAAAACTCGCTCATCGTGATATAAAACCGGTAAGTTGATCAATGGAAAAAACATGCACCTTCGGCCCGCGCAAAAACCGCTGCCAGGCCACATGCGTAAAACCTCTGCGGGAAAACTGCCGGGCCAGCCGGGCCAGCTCGCGCGGCTCCCCGGCCGCCCACCACACAAACAAGCACCTCTCCGGAAGATCCGGCATGCCCACAGGAGGAAAACACAACTCACCCAGCCTCTCGGAGGGCAGAGCCAGGCACACCTCCTCCGGGGAAACGAACGCCAGCCCCAGGGACGCGCAATCCTTCACATCCGTCCACAAATCCCGGCCCACCTCCGCATAAGCGCTCACGGTCGCATCAAACGCATTCATCGCCACACGCTCCTGTAAGGATTCCACTTCTGGCCGCCCAGGTAATCGTAAAAAGAAAACCCGCTCTTCTCCGGACTCGCCGCCCAGGCCCCCAGCGTCATCATCCCCAGGCGGGGATCCGCCGTAGACCCGGGAAACACGCTCCCGGCCAAACCGCCCAGATCATAACCGGCAAAAGCCCCCTGGGCGGCCGTCGTCGAACCGAAAGCCCCCATTCCGGCGCCAATGCCGCCGATCAAAGCCCCGCCAAGCTGAAGCCCCGTGGACACCAGGGCCCCGGAAGCGGCGGACTTATAAGCCGCCGCCTGATTCTGCGCGCTCACCAGCGCGGCATCCCCCTCCCAGCGCTGCATCGCCGCCTCATGGCGCTTGCTCTGGTCGCTGATCGCCGCGCCCAGGGACAAATCGGAAATCTGCTTCTCCAGCACTTCGGCCGCGGCAAGCTCCGCCTGGCTGCCGGACCCCTCGGAAGTAAACCCGGAAGCGCCCCTCCCAGCCCGCACGGAAGCCGTGGCGGCCGTCTGATTGCGCCTGGCTGTCGCCATATTCTCGGCGGCAAGACGCAAAGCGGAAGCGGACTCCGCCTCGGTATTGGCCGCATTCGCATACGCGGCATCCCGCGCCGCCCGTCCCTGTGCCAGCGCGCTCTTCGCGTTGGCCCTGTTCGTCGCATAAGAACCGATACTGCCCATAACCCTACAAAATGGAACGATCCAAAATATCCTTCAGCGGATGCTGGTCATTGCTCCCGCGCTGGCTCACATCGTGATACAGGGCGTCGGCAACATACCCCCTGTACAACTCCAAAAACACGCCCACATTCTGCGGCTTGCCCGTCACCGTGGCCGCCACCTTGGAAGCCAGCAAACACTTCACGGCCTCCACAAACAAAGGCTCATGATCCGGCAGCATCTCTGCCAAAGCCGCCTCATTGGACAAAAACCGCACCTGCAGCAGGGAAGGAGCTTCCTCGCAAATCACCACGCGGCCGGCCATGCGCCAGCGCCTGGCCTCCACCTTCAACAACTTCAGGCAATCCTCCGGCAGCGGAAACCGGCCGTTCCCCTCCGGGCACGCCAGCACGGCCTCCTTCGTGGCAAACGACCACGGGCCATAGGAAACGGCCTCCAGCATCACGGAAGGAAACCACAACTCGCAAGCCCTGGCCGCCGGGGAATCCATCACAAACTCCTGATCCCCCAGCAGGGAAAGGCACTGTGAAAAAAACGTCAGCTTATCCATTCCCCAACAATCGCATGAGGGCGGACTTCCTTCAAGTTGGCGAGAATCAATGTTTCTATCCCGCCTTCACACTCAAATTCATAACGTATCAAATGGGGAGACTTGTCCGGCGGAATCAACTAAAAACAACTCGGACAATCCAAGCGGCCATCCATCAACTCACCTCTTCATGAAAAGAAAATATCTTGCAAATTGATAAATCCACAGATACCGTGCTGCCTCGGGAAGACAGAAAAAAAAGGAATAAAAAGCCCTTTTCTCTGTCTAACCCTGCTGAACTAACCAGTAACTACCCCTTCCCGTCAGTGAACAACGATATGGACATCCACGACGTTCTCCAAGCGATCATTGCCTGTGAGCAAATGGAGCCTGGACGCCGTACTGCGCGCTCGTCACGTATCGCAAAATCTTGCTTGCCCGATAACTCTTTTGACCTGAAATGTCTGATAGAAAACGCTCAAATCTCAAAGGATTTGATCCAATCACAGCCTTCAAAGCCGTACAGACATTACTTGGCAGAATTCCTGAGATCGATGAAAGTGAGAGATTCGATATTGAATGGAAAGCATTATACGAATGGGCGCAAGGCAACGGGGCGCTTTACCCTGGAGACATTGGGCCATTCCTGCCACAACTAGGACATGTCTTCGGTCTTCCATACCTCAAAGACAATATTGTAAAATGGGGTGAGCAAGGACACGAACACGACGTATTTCTGGCTCCTCCATACTACTATAAGAAAACCAAATGGAACTGCTCTGGATATACCTTTAATTCAGAAACTAAAGACGTAACGTTGGCATCTGTTAAGGAATACCTGACGCGTCTTGTTCTCCACAACGTTCTCTTTAATACGGAAATTGAGCTCTTGGGGGTAATCGTAAAAGATAAGGATCGAGCCATACTTACTCGTCAGCGGATTGTAGACGGGGACATCCCTTCTTCCATTGAAGAAATGGACGATCTCTTCCGTCGGCAATACCCGTGTGAAAAAATAAAAGATGAAAATAACTATCACGGCTACAAAGGTAACGTTTACAAAATAGCCGTTTTTTACATTGCGGACATGCGTCCGGATAACTGTAAAATCATCACTCGTGAAAACGGGGAGCGCCATATCATTCCCTTTGACTGTTTTATTTCCATTGATGAAGATCAGCTTCGCAAAGAAATTAAAACCTTAGAAGATCAGCCAACCTCTCAATAAAGCATCCCCTCCAGAGCGTCGGGGCGTCTGTGAGGCCTCTTCACCTTCTCCGGCTCCCCGGCATGACCGGACACCAGGCCGCGGCTCACCGCTTCGGCAAACGTCCGGGCCGCATCCGCGCCATGGGAACAGGCGTCATGAAGCGGCATCTCCCGCACGCACCCGTTGGACCCCGGCGGCAAACTGCGGTAATACTCCAGGGACCCCACCCCGGAAACATACTTCTGCCCGTCAATCTCCGGGCGCCGGTTGCAGCGCTCATGAAACACGCAAAAACGCAGCATATTCCGCAGCGCGTTAATCCCGGTCCAGATATCGGACGTGCGCGGCACAATCGCCGTGCGGAACCCGGCCCGCTGCAGCACGGACTCAAAAGACGTCTTGGAAAAATCCCTTCTGGCCGCATCGTGCGGCAGCAGGTGCAGGGCGACAGGCCCGAACTCCCTCTCCCTCATCCGGATCTGCCCCACGTAATAATCAACCGCCTGATTATTCCCGGCAATATAATCCAGCGCGTAATACCTGCCGCCCACCACCTGCCAAAGCCAAATCGCCATAAAATCGCTCAACCCCAAATCCCAGGAAGCATAAATCGGAGCCACGTCATCCACTTCAAACTCGGCGGCGATCCTCCCCTCGGCCCGCAGGGCAGAAATCCACCTCCCGTAAATAGCCCCCTCCACGGACGTCTGCAAAGCCTCCTCCGGCACGGTGGGAAACTCCTGCTTCACCTCCGCCCCGTTAATCCTGTACTGGGTAGCGTACCACGCCTTCTGCCCCTCGGACAACTCAATCCCGTAACGCCTCTTCAAATCGGAAAAATAATCCCGCAAAAAATCATCCAGCCTCGGCTCCACCCCCTCCAGGCAATACTCCCGATGCTGGATCCAGGAAAAAAAGAAAAACCTGAAATCCAGGCTGGAAAGAGGCTTGCCCACCATCTCCATAGCCTGCTCCATCAACTGGTAAGCCAGCCCGGCCTTCCCTCCCTCGTGGGTGGACTCCATCACCACCACGCAGCTCTTGCCAACGGTATTCAACGCGCCCGTGCGGATCTTCCTGGCCCTGGCCGGATCATGCAGCGCCGTATAGGAAAACTCGGAAATATGCAAAAACTGGAGAGTGGACCCGCGCAAATTAACCCCTACATCAACAGACCCGTTCGTGGACCAGGCCATGCGGGTGGCCCTCTTCTCCACCACAGCGCACCCCTCCTTAACCATCCTCCCCAAAGCAGCCAGCGCCCGGTCCTCCATCGTCGGATTCTCCGGCAAAAAATCCAAATGCTCATAAGCAAAAGCAATCTTGCGCAGCTTGGCCTCCCCGTCCTCCAGCGTCTTATCAATAATCCCGCAATGCTGATTCCTCCCAAACAGGCAAAGATCCAGCATATAAATGGCGCAAAACGTAGAAATCCCCAGCTGGCGCACCTTCAAAATCGTATTGCGGAACCAAAGCCCGTGAAAAAGCTCCTCCTGGGCCCAATTCGGGCGGAAGCGCACCATCCGGCCCTCCTTATCCTCAATCCAATACAAATGATTAAGGCGCCACCACCTGTCGGCCAGCAGCTCCTTCCAATCCGGTCTCGTCTTCGCAGGCTCCGTCATTGCGTATCAACAGCTAAAAACTCAAGGGGGCGGTCCCCGGAAACCCGGATGCCAAACCGCACATCCCGCCTCCACATGGCGGACGGAAGCACCTCATGCCATCCCCGTTCCATCGTCCTGGTCTTGCTCAACCGGTCCCAGGCGCTCCCGTCATTGGACACCTCAATACCGGCCGGGGCCGTATCGGAAGCAAAAAACACGCGCACGGCCGCGGCCTGTCTATCCCTGCCCAGGGACTCCGCCACATCCAGCGCATTCGTCACCACCGTGGACGTAAAATCCCACGCGCCGGCATCCACAAACGGGCCGTCCGGATCAAACACCTCCACAAACCGCCCATCCTCACGCTCCACGGACACAAACAGCAAATCCTCCCCGGTCCCATTGGGCAGCACCACGGCGTTGGACATCCGCCCCTCCGTCCTGTGACGGTGCCAGGCATGCACCTGGTGCATGCTATTATAAGTCATCAGCGCCAGCGTGCCGTCCGCCAGGGTCATCACCGCCCGCGGGTGGGGCTTCCTCATAAAATCCCCGGAAGTAACCCCGCCGCCGCCGGCCAGCACATGATCGGCGAACACCGTCAAATCGCGGGACACAAACCCGTCGCTCTCATAATCATACCCGTACTGATACACCCGTCCGCCGCCCCTCTCCACATACAGCACCTTATCGGTCGCCATCAGGGCCGGCACATCGGAAGACCCCACAAACCCGTGGCTGTCCGCCCGCGCATTGGAGTAAGTCATCACCCCCTGGCCCCCGGACACCGTCCACTCCGCGTCCGCCGTCCCCAGCAGCAGCCGGGAACTCTGCGCCATCAGCCAGCAAATCCTGTTCTGCGTTGTGGTGCTCAACGTCAAAGCCAGCGCGGAATCATCCTGCTTCCCCACCTCGAAACTGTTGAGGTCATCCGTCTTGCTCAACCACACCGTCTGCGGCTGGGCCTGCGTAGCGGCCAACACCAGGCGCTGCTGAAACACATCCACCAGGGAAGGAAACCCGTACACCCCCCGGAACGCCGCGAAACTCCACATCAACGACTCCCCGGACGGAGGAACCCCCTCCGGAACCGCGGAAACATTATCCCAAAGAGAATACTCCGCGGAAGCCGTCACCTCGGCCGCCTCCGCCTCCATCCACGCCGTGCAGGCCGGCACCTCCACCCGCACACGGGAACGCAACTTCACATTACTCTCCGTCCATGCCTGTACGCTAATCAAAAACAAACCATCCTCCGGCACCGTGTAAGACGCCTCCTCCATCGCGCTGAACACCTCCGCATACCTGCCGCCGGACATCCCCTTGATCGTGGAAGGCAGCACAATCTCCATCCCCGACTGGACAGACCTCCATCCCTGCAGCGTCACCACCGTACCCGCCGTTAAAAAACGGCTCATGAAAATGCTGGCCGCATTCCCGTTCCCGCTCTTATTGACGGACTCCGCCGCCTGCGTCCACTCCAGGCGCACCATGCTCCCGGCGCCCACATCATCCGTCGTCAGCCCCCTGGGCCTCACCGTCAGCGTCCGCCCCTCTCTGGACAACGGACACTCCCCGGAAAAACGCTCCCCGTCAACCACCAGGGCATTCACTGCGGGCAACCCGGCATACACGCAATAATCATACGCATCGCCCTCCAAAGGCAGCGTCAACTTCAACACGTCGCTGGTGGACAACCCCGCCGCGGACATCTCCTCCCGGACTTCCGGCTTCACCACCCCGGAAGCCACCCCGGAAAACTCCGCCTGACACTCGGCAGCCTCCAGCGTACTGCCCTTATCATGAACAACCTTAACCGTATAAAACCCGCTGGCCGGCGCGGTATACACATCCGCACTGCTCTTCCAAACCGTCGTAAACTGCGCATCCCCGGCGGACCAGGCCGTCAACCGAACCACCGCGCCCTCACCCATTCCGGTCAGGGCGTTCCCCGTCACATTCACGTCAAACCTCGCCCCGGCTGGCCAAAAATCCGTCCTCATCCCGCGGGCGTCCAGCGTCACGGCCCCGGATTTGCGCGGCTCCGTCCAGGCAAACCGGACCGTCTTCCCGTCCTCCAGCGCATCCGCGGGCAGCCCCCTGGGCGTCACGTCAACACCGTCGGGCCCCAGCGTCAGCACGGCGGACGCCCCCGGAACCTCCACCTCATCCACCCACACGCGGCTTGCCCGGATGGAAGACGCCGTACAGGTCAGGAAATGCCGCAACGCCGGCGTGGCGGGAACCGAAAACCGCTGTATGGAAGCAGGCCGGGAGCCGGAACGCAGCCGCAGCACCACATCCTTCTTATAAGCATCCACCACCAGCTTATTCCCGCAGCTGTCCGGAGGAAACCCCTGGCTGGGATCGGAACCGCTGGAAAGCCGGGACTCATACAACATCAGGCGCAGGTAGCACTCCTCTTCGCTCTCGTCCCCGGTAATCTGCAAATTGGAAGCCGAGCCAACCATGGAAGTGGACGTCCCCAGCAGCTGCCAATCCTCATCGGGAAAACGCCGCTCCACGGCATACGTGCCGTACCACTCCTTACTGCACCAAAACTTCCATGTCCCCTTGCAGGTAATCGTATTGGAATGGCAAATCACGCCCTTATGAAAATGCTCCGGATAATCCGCCGGAGACGTCAGGCCGTCCACAAAATCCGCCGCCCCGTTAAAATCCCTGTCGCACGTCCACCAGGACCAATAACTCCCCTCATTGAGGCAGAGCTTTTTCCCAGCCGTGAAAGCGCTGGCCGCCGTAAACGCCCCGGCAACCACCCAGCCCTGGCGAATCACGGCCCCCGTGCTGAACCCGGTCTGCTGGGGCACCGTCACCTGGACGCGCATCACATCCCCCTCATTCACCGCCGCGTCCGCATCGGACGCATGCTCCCCGAAAGACACCCTGTAACACCCCTCATCCAGCGTCAGGCGCACCGGAAAATCCCGGAACTCCTCATACCGCCAGGGGCGGGCCTTAAACTCATAGGGCGCCAGGGAAAACATGCCCTCGTCATCCCGTCTCAGCACCATCAGCTCATGCGTAGGGCAGGCCAGAAACAACATGCTGTTCACCTGCTTGTGGCGCAGGGCGGCAACGTCAGCCGCCGTCCACACGGAAGGCAGGGAGGCAACCACATCCCCCTCAACGGACAACACGCGCAGCAGAGAAGGAGCCACCTCCACAAGAAAACGGTCATTGGTGGAATAAACATAGGGAAGAAGAAGGGAACCCTCCAAAGCGGCGGCCACCCTCCTCATCCCGTGCCGCCGGGAAACTCCCCCCGTTTGGGAAACATCCACATTCTCCAGCACGGACGCCCCGCGATGATAAACATCCAGATCCGGACGCGCGGCAATCCCGGGCGAAAGCTCGCCTCCATTAAAGGAAATCCTCTTCATTTCCCCTGAACATAACCCAGGGCGTTCAACCGGGGCAAGTTGGCGAAAATCAACGTTTCTTCTCCGGAACAGCAAAAAGGGCCGCCTCCATGCAGAGACGGCCCTATGGACAAACCGACGGGAAAAAAACTACTGAATACCGTAAGCAATAGCAAAAACAAGCTTCTTGCCGGCGGTCACCGCCGGTGTTCCGCCCACCTTCGCGTAAACCATCGTCACAGCATCCACCGGCCCCGTGGAAACCGCCTGGGAACCCTTCGTCAACTGATAAGTCCCGGCGGCGGTCACGGTCAGGGAGGCGGAAAAAGCATCCGCCGCCTCCTTCGTTCCCACGGTCAGCTGCAGCGTCCCCACGCCTTCGGAAACGACATGGGAAAGCTGCGGCAGCACGCGGGCTCCACAGGGAACATTGCAAATGGCGATCAGGTCATCGGCCGCCAGGGACGCGGGCATGATGAACTCCGCCGTAGCCACATGGACCCCGGCGCCGGTATGGATGGCCGCCAGCTGCGGCACCGTCGGCAGGCCGGTCCGATCCGCAAGGGCAAGCTGTTTCTCTGCAATAACTGTTTGATACGTTGCCATAATCAATAAAATAAAATGTGTTGTTATCCTAATTAAGAAAGCTGCTTGCACTTAATCTGCACAAACGCCTCTTCGCGCATGCGGGTGGCTCCCATAATCGTCTTAAGGCCGATCTGGATCGTGTCCTCCTTATCGGAGCGCTTCTCCACCGTCACCTTATTCTGCTTCCAAGAACCGAAATACAGGGAATTCTTCATCCACATCGGGCAAATGATATCCCCGTCCTCGTCAAGCGGCAAATTGGGAGCAATGATAAACTGAATCCCCATAATCGGATCCAGGGCGCCGTTGCTCTTGCGCAGGGAGGAAAAACCGAAATCCGCCTTCTGCAGACGCTCGTCATTAATCAGGGCCTCGCGCATGCGGGGAGTAATCGCGCAGCACACCTGGTCGCCGTAGGCATTGGAAGCATCATCCAGAATCCCGTTCTCCTGCAGCAGCGTAATACCACGGTTCAGCTTCTCAATCGTCAGCGGGCAATCCTTAGCCGTGCCGCCGGTATAATCGACTGCCACCACATTAGCCTCCAGCAATTCCAGCTGTTCCATGCCGTCATTGCCGGCAAACGCCGTCCCGAAAATGCCGCCCTTGGACGGCACATATACCCCTCCCTGCTTCTTCAGGCCGAACAAAACATCGTCCATCTTGCGGGCAGCCGCGTACTTCAGCGCGTTAATCGTCTGCGTCACGGGAGCGTCCAGGCCGTGCAGGAAAATATCGTCATCCTCATCATAGCCCAAATGCTTCGAAAAACTAACCGGCAGCATCCGGCGCTTGAAATAATCAAGCTCGTCCAACACAATATCCTGCATCCGGCCCTGCTTCTCATTCAGCTCCGTAGTACCGACAAAACTGAACTCCTGGAGCTTGCCCGTCAAACCGGACTTGATCACGCAGAAACGTTCCAGGCGGGACGTAGCCTGCTGAACCTGCTCCTGCCACTGGTTATCGTAAGTCTCCTGATAAAGATCGGAGATGGGTAAAGTGTAATTACTTGGCATGCTTCCATCAGGGGACAGAAACCGCACATTTGCAAGTTGCCGAGTGTCAATTCAGTTGCAGAATCTCCAATTCGGCATCTTGTCTCTGTCATACAGACGTTACAGAAGTGTTACAAATTGAAGCAAATTATTTATAGAAATAAACTTAACACCCACTCTCTCCGCCAGTTTTTCAGTAAGAGCCTCGTCGGAAGACGAGGCTCTTATTTTCGATAGGAAGAGAAGAGGCGGGAATTCAGATAGGCGGCTGTTCAGTGATAGAGGGTGCGTTCTTGACTGGGGTCTTTAAGGCGGTCTCCGCCAGGATGGTTGTAACTATAATAATTTTTGTTGGTTGTTTCGGTCGGTTTACCAATGATTACATGATCCAGAAAACGAACGCCTAATAATTTGGAGCATTCCCGCACGCGTTCGGTCAGGAGGTCGTCCGTACGGCTGGGGGCTGGATTTCCACTGGGATGATTGTGGGCAAGGATGAAGCCATAGGCGTTATGAATGACGGTGGGGCGTAATATGTCACGTGGATGAGCAATGGATTCGTTCAAGGTCCCGCTGGATATTTCCACGGGTTTGATGAGGCGGCACTTGGTATCCAGCAGCAGAACGAGCACCGTCTCCTTTTCCTTCCAGCGCATGGCTGTGGTCAGATAATCATAGACATCTTCCGGTGTTTGAATGGGTTGACGTGACAGAGTTTCACGGAGAGCCCTCGCTCCCAGTTCAAAGGCAGCGCTCAGCGTAGCGGCTTTCGCCATGCCTATTCCCTTGCAAATGTTCGCTATTTCAGCAGCTTCCATATGAGCTAGGGCATCTAGAGAGCCAGCAGACTGAATCAGATCCGAGGACATGTCCAACACATTTTTCCCCTTGATCCCCATTCGGAGAAAGATAGCAAGCAGTTCCGCGTTGCTGAGGCTGTGCCTTCCTTGGCGGAGCAGTTTTTCCCTGGGCAGAGACTGAGAGGGCAGTTCCTGAAGTTTGCGGTAGGTCATTTCAATAACAGAGGCGTGCGGTAGAAAGAATGGCGGAAGGCAGATGTCGCAGCGTATCCCCTGCCGTCAATGTTTGCTGGGTGGCTTCTCCGGCGGAGATTGCCATTTCGGAAGCTCGGCCACACAGGTAGACGCCCAGAACGGCAGAAACCAGCAGGGATTCCCCCTGGCTTATAAAGCCTCCGCAAATACCTGCCAGCACGTCTCCCTGACCGGCAGTTGCCATGCCGGGATCCCCAGTGATGTTATAAAAAAGAGGTTTTCCCCGTTGGGTGACGATGGTGCGTGCTCCCTTGTAAATCAGGGCGGCTTCATGTTCTGCCAGAAAGCAGTCGGCAATGTCTGCCCGGATGGCATAGTTGTCTGCATCTGGCAGAAGTCTGCGAATTTCTCCATGGTGGGGAGTAGCCAGAACGTGTTCTCCCAAGTTCCACTGCATGGCCGCGGCCAGATTCAGCCCGTCCGCATCCAGAACAGTGGGGGTACCTGTTTCCAGAATGAGGCGGATGGCTTCCGCATCTTCCTCCGATACGGAACCGATACCTGGGCCAATGAGGAAAGCACTGAATGTGCGAATGGAGATATCTGCGTAACTGTCCACGGGCCTGACCATGATTTCCGGAGGCATGGATGGAGCGATTAAGGGATAGACGTCTTTGTGAACGTGCAGTGTAACCAGACCGGCTCCTGCCCGGAGAGCTGCTTCACAGCAGAGACGGGCCGCACCCAGCATTCCTTCAGAGCCAGCTATGACGCCAATGTGCCCGCGTTTGTTCTTATAATCCGTATAGGGTCTTGCAGAGAGGAATTTGGTAAGCCGTGAGGAGGTAATAAGTTCCGTGGCGGGGAGCGCCTGTACGTGAAGGCCGGGAAGGTCAATGCAGACTAAGCGTCCGGCAAACAGGGTGGCGTCATCGTCCAGCAGGCCCTGCTTAACGGCTCCTATGCACATGGTGAAATCTGCTTCCACTGCATTTTGCTGAGGCATTCCCGTGTCTGGATCCACTCCGGTGGGGATATCAATAGCCACGGTACGTACAGCCCCGCAACGGTTTCTTATATAGTTCATTTCCGCGCAGAGAGCGGAGATTTCCCTCCGGAGCATTCCCTTTGCCCCTATTCCCAGCAGGCCGTCCAGCAGGATCATAGGTTTTCCCGTACGGGGAAGGGGAGGGGCCTGGTATTCCTGAGGGGGAGGAGATATTTCCGCCAACTGCCGCACGGAAAGTTCGCTCCATTCGTTGCGCGGGTAAGCGGTTCGGAAGCCTATTTCCCAGCCATGTTGTTTCAGTATGTTAAGGACGGTGAGGGCATCTCCCCCGTTATTCCCTTTGCCTACATAGGCTACGCACAATCCCGGGTCGGGGAAGAACTGCATGAGAGATTCCGCAATACCGGCAGAGGCCAGTTTCATCAGGGTTCTGGCTGGTGTTCCGCTAACGATGAGCTCGCGTTCCGCGATCTGCATATTTTCCGTGGAGCAAACTTTCATGGCATACTGATAGAGGCAGCCTTTACTGTAAGCTAAAAAACCTTCTCCTGCAAGCCGGAGAAGGTTTTTGCAAAAGAAGCGGACCAGGGAGTGGCTAACCGATGCGGAACGTGATGCGCGCTTTGGTCATGTCATAAGGAGACATTTCCATACGCACTTTGTCCCCTACCACGATTTTAATAAAGCGTTTGCGCATTTTGCCGGAAATATGGGCCAGCACTTCGTGACCGTTGGGAAGGCGCACCTTGAACATGGTCCCTGCCAGTACGGCGCAGATGGTGCCTTCCACTTCAATTTCACTTTCGGAGTTTTCTTCCTTGGACTCTGATTTGTTGAAATTCTTTCTGCCCTTGGTGTGGCGTCCTCCGCCTCCTTGCGGGCGTTGCCTGTTGGCGTTACCTCCGGGGCGGCTTCCTCCCCCTGTTCTGGAATTTCCCGGTCCTGCAGACTGTCCGACCGACCGTGCCGCTCCTGTGCCATTGCCGGAAGGCCTGGATTGTCCGGGACGGTTACTGGTGCCGGTCGGTCTGGAACCGGGGCGGGAATTTTGTCCGCCGCTGGGGCGGCTGCTGGATCTTGGATTCGGGCTGATAGGACTCTCCTTGTAAAGTTAAAATGAACGCGTGTGTACAAATCCCGCGCAGGCGAATGATAAACCATATTTTTGCAAGGGCAAGTCCTGAATGCGGAAGTTGTGCAAATAAAACACAATTCTATGGAGAGGGACGGGAAAAAGGCTGTAAAAGAGAAAAAGTATTTGACATTTACGTGAATAATCATTAGGAATGCGCCCCCGAATTGGAAGATAACGGCAGGATGCCGAAAAACGAGAACGAAGAATTGAACCATGAAGACCTTCTCAGCCAAACCGCAAGAAGTAGAGCGCAAATGGTATGTTATAGACGCTGCCGACAAGGTGCTCGGCCGTGTTGCCGTTGAAGCGGCTAACATTTTGCGTGGCAAGAACAAGACAATTTTCACCCCCCACGTTGATTGTGGCGATTTTGTCATTATCGTGAACGCGGACAAGGTGGTGTTGACCGGTAACAAGGAAAATGCCAAAATTTATACCCGTTTCTCCGGTTACGTTGGCGGTAAGCAGGTGGACACCCCCCGTAAGATTCGTGCTCGCCGCCCTGAACTTCTTCTGGAACTGGCTGTTAAAGGCATGGTTCCTCACACCCGCCTGGGCCGTCAGCAAATGACCAAGCTGAAGGTTTATGCCGGCGCTAGCCATCCGCATGAAGCCCAGCAGCCCACTGCCATTACTCTCTAATTGATTTTTCAGACATGAGTCAGACAACCCCATACAACGCCACCGGCCGTCGTAAGACCGCCATTGCACACGCTTGGCTTACTGAAGGTTCCGGCCGCATTACGATCAACCGCCGCGGTTTTGAGGAATATCTTCCTACCGTTCAGTTGCAGAATGCTGTTCTTCAGCCCTTTCAGGTTACCAATACCATGAACAAGTTTGATGTGAACGTCGTTACCAAGGGCGGCGGTATTCACGGACAGGTGGGAGCCATTCGCATGGCGATCGCCCGTGCTCTCGTTCAGGTTGATGAGGCTTCCCGTGCCCAGCTTCGTGAATTCGGTCTTCTGACCCGTGATTCCCGCATGAAGGAACGTAAAAAGCCCGGCCGTCCTGGAGCCCGCAAGCGTTATCAGTTCTCCAAGCGTTAAGCTTGGCTGGTTGCGAAGGAACTGGCTTTACCATTTCTTTCTCGGAAAAGGAGTACTCCCTGTGGAGTGCTCCTTTTTTGTTGCAGGAAGAGCTCTGTTTTTTACTGCTTCACGCGTCTTTAAAAAGCTTTTTCTGGTTGGATTGCTTACGGCGGCTTTCAATGATTTTCCTGCATTTGCCGTGAAGGGAACAGGTTTTCCTGTACAGGAATGTTTGGTTGACGAGGGTTACCGATGGTACGGTGTTCCTGCCAGAATAGTGTGGCAACGGTAAAGCTGTTCCAGCAGGACAACAAGCGCCAGTTCATGTTGAAGGGTGAATTTGCTCAAGGACAGGATATGATTGCACCGGGACCGCAATTCTTCCGTATGACCGTCTGAGGCTCCGATGAGAAATGCTATACGGCGCACGGAATGCATTTGCCAGTCCTTTGCCAGGTCGACTAGCTTTCTTGTGGTCCAAAGTTCTCCGCGTTCGTCCATGGCGATGCGCAGGCAACCCTCACTGGCGGCCAGCAGACGTTTAGAAACGTCTTGGGAGTTTCCGTCCCTGACAAGTTTGAGTTCCGTTTTGCCGAAGGGCCTGAGGCGGTTGAGATAGAGTTCCACGCCTTCCTTGGCGTAGCCTAGAGAAGGCTTTCCGGCGGCCAGAATCAGGAATTGCATGAGGAGTCAGGAGTTGGAAGATGAGTTAAGGTAGTTCAGCAGGGTGCGGGCCCAAGTTTCCGAAATGCCGCGGATGGCGGCGATAGAAGCCGGGTCCGCCTTTTTAATGGCAGTTACGGATTTGAATTTTTCCAGCAACAGTCTTTTTTTTGAGGCGCTCATGCCCGGTGCGTCGTCCAAGGCGCTTTCCCGCATGCGTTTACGGTAGAGCAGTTCGTTATAGCCGTTGGCGAAGCGGTGGGCTTCGTCGCGGATGCGCTGCATGAGTTTGAGGGCTCCCGTGCTGTGAGGCAGGCAAAGGGGCTGGGACTGGTGGGGGAAAAATATTTCTTCCCTCTGCTTGGCCAGGCCTACGATGGGCATGTCTCCCAGGCCGATGGCTTCCAAATCGGCCAGAGCGGAGGAAAGCTGTCCTTTACCTCCGTCCACTACTACCAGATCTGGAACTTTGATGGGGGCTTTTCCTTCCGCGCTGAGTTTCTTAAGCCACTGGTACAGGGTCATGTCCGCCTGCCGTGAGGCTACGGCATCGCTCTCCGCCAGAATGCGGGAGTAACGCCTCCGGATGACTTCCGACATGGAGGCGAAGTCATTTTGTCCGTCCACAGTGCGTATACGGTACCGCCGGTAGGCCTTGTTGTCCGGCCTGCCGTTGGTGAAGCGCACCATGGAGGCCACGATATGGTTGGAAGAGACATTGGAAATGTCAAAGCATTCCATAATGAGTGGGGGAGATTCTAATCCCAGTGCTACCCCCAGTTCCTTCATGTCTTCTTCCGGATGAACGGTGCCGGGAAGATCGGGAGTTCCTTTTCGGAACCTCCGGGCGGGTTCCAGTACCTTGACCAGATTGTCCCGGATGTCCCGCAGATATGCCGCGCGTTCAAAGTCCAGTTCATCGGCGGCTTCCATCATTTCCCTGGTAAGTTCGTCCAGAGCGCTTTTTTTCCCCGTCCCTTCCAGCAGACGCACCGCCTGGTCAAAGTTCCGGTTGTAATCATTGATGGAAATGCGGCCAACGCACGGAGCGGAGCAGTTGCGAATCACATCCGCATGGCAGTGCCTGAAGTCATGGATACCCGGATTTTTTGTCTTGCAGGTTCGCAGCCGGAAATGCCGGTTGAGCCATTCCTGCGTGGCGTAAAGAGCCTGGGAGTGGACAAAGGGGCCGAAGTAGCGCGCTCCGTCATCTTTGCGCACCCGCGCCAGCTGGAAGCGAGGCAGTTTTTCCCCCTTCGGAATTTTCAGCAGGGGGTAGCGCTTGTCGTCCTTCATCTGGATATTGTAATGCGGGCGATATTGTTTAATCAGTTTGCTTTCCAGCAGAAAAGCCTCCTGGTCATTTCTGGTTTCAAAATAATCAAATGACGCAATAGCATTAATGAGCGCTCTTGTCTTATGGTTGGAGAGTGTGGCTCCCGTAGGAGAAAAATAATTGCCCAGGCGGCGGTGAAGGTCCTTGGCTTTGCCCACGTAGATGGTATTTCCCCGGGCGTCTTTCATGATATAAACGCCTGGTTTGTGCGGAGTTTCCCTCCAGAGTTCTTTCAGGGTTGGTTGCTCGCGGTCTGCCACGCAGGCATTATGCCATATGAGGCAAGAAATGGAACTGCGGAAACGTACTGTATTACGGCTACTTGGCTTGCCTAGGAAAACTTCTTCTGTATAATCCCCTATGTCTTTTGTATGAACCCTGTACCGTTTACCACGCTGGCCGCCGCCATGGATTTTGTGGTGGGAGATAGAAATTATCCCCTTTCCGAACTGTTCATGAAAGGCGGTTTCATCATGTGGCCGCTGCTTCTGTTATCCATCGCCGGAGTAGTGGTGCTGGTCATGTGCTGCTTTTCTACCCGTGCTGCCGCCGTTTTGCCTACCAAACTGGTGGAACAGGCGGAATCTTTCATCCGCAAGCGGGATTACACGGGGCTTTCCATCCTCTGCAAGAATGGAGATTCCTGCTACGCTCGCGTGATGTTGACTGTAGCCAACTTCATGTTGCGCAACCCCTCCGCCCAGTTTGAGGAGGTGAGGGAGATAGCCTCTGCGGAAGGAGGACGGCAGGCGGGGTTCCTAAGCCGCCAGATTTCCTGGCTGTCGGATATTGGCGCCGTAGCCCCCATGCTGGGGCTGTTGGGGACCGTGGTCGGGATGATGAAAACCTTTTTTGAGATTGCCAACGGTGATTTTTCCGGGGGCAAGCAGCGCATCGACATGGCGGGCGGCGTGGCGGAAGCCTTGATTACGACGGCGGGCGGCCTGATGCTTGGGATTCCCGCCATCCTGGCCTATGTATATTTCCGCAGCCGTGTACACAAACGGGTAGGAGACCTGGAGGCAGCCGTCACGCACAGTGTTTCCGTAGTTGCCACCCAGCTTCAGAAGCCACGAGCCGGTGCAGCTGGGGCTTTTCATGAAGAGGAACTTCCCAGAGTCCCCGTAGATCCCACTTCCCTGCGCGATGTGCGTGGGCTCTAGCCGGAACGCATCCACTTCTCCACCTCACCGGAAGATTGTATGAAATTTCATTATAAAATGCCCAGTCCTATCGGGTTCCAATTAGCCCCCATGCTGGACATCGTATTTCTGCTGCTGGTGTTTTTCATCGTAACCCAGACATTTGAGGATGATGAACCGGATCTTTCCATCAATCTTCCTTCAGCAGAGACTCCCAAGCCCGGTGAAAACGTGTCCAATGAAATTATCGTGAATATCCGTAAAGATGGTACCGTGGTAATCAACCGCCAGCCGTACACAATGCCGCAGCTGGAAGACAAGCTTTTTTCCGTCGCCCGGTTGGACAAAACCATGCTCGTCCGTATCCGCGTGGATGAGAAGGCGGAATCCGGCGTGGTGGTGCATGTGATGGACGCATGTCTGAAGGCCGGGCTGAATAACGTTTCTTTTTCCACGCGTCCTCCGGCTCCATCTTCCATCAATGTTTCCAATTCCCAGGCTTCATGAAAGCGTTCTTTTCCATTAATGCAGGTTTAATAACTTTGGCGATGTTTTCTGCCGCCCAAGAAAATATTCCGGATGCCGCTCCTATCGCGGATGGTCCGCTGGTCGCTAATCCGGAGCTGGATACGCTGGATATGGCGGACATGCTGTACAAGCAGGCCCAGGCTCCGGCTACGAAGGAGAACCGGCAGGAATATGGACGCCTTCTTGATTTAAGCTTGCGTAAATATCTGGAATTTACCCAACGTTTCCCCCAGTCTGCCCAGGCTCCTCTGGCGGAGTATCGTGCTGCCATGTGTTTGGAGGAGCTGGGCAGGAAAGATGAGGCACACGGCCTGTTCCTCAGATTGATTCAGACGGGCAGCCCCGCTCTGGTTGCCGCCTCCGCCTACCGTCTGGCGACGGATGCTTCTTCTGCCGGGGAGATAGATAAGGCCATCCAGTATTACCAGCTCGTGATTCGCAATGCGGAACAGAATGATTTGAAGGTGGACGCCCAGTACCGTCTGGGACGCCTGTTTCTTTCCAGCGGTAATCCGGAGTCAGCCGCCACCATGTTTTGCGCGGTGATGGGCAATCCGGAAGCGGATGCCAAGTTTGTTCTGGTATCCCGGATGGGATATGCCGCTCTGTGTGCGGATACGGGACGCTTGGGAGAAGCCTATTCCGAATATCGCAAGGTGCTGGAAACGCCCGGTGTGGATAACAGGAACCGGGGAATCGCCACTCTTCAGGCCGCCATGCTGGCCACCAAACTGAAAAAGACTGCGGAAGCCCAGGGCCTTTATGAACGGCTTTTGAAGGACGAGTCCCTGAAGGAGATGGCGCCGGAGGCCCGAATGGGGCTTCTTCTGGGGCTGTACAATATGGGCAAGTACAGGGAGATACTTTCCCAGTATGAGCAGCAGAAGGGAATAAAGATGCCGACAAAGGACGGCCAGGTGCGTCTGCTGATGCTGCTGGGGCAGTCCGCCTATAAATTGAAGGAGTATAGGAAAGCGGCGGATTTCTTTCTGGAAGCGGAAAAGTCCGTCCCTTATACGCAGGAGGCCATGCAAGCCTCCTTTTACCGGTTGTTGTGTTATAATGAACTCAAGCAGAAAGATCTTCCCCAGCGGGCTCAGAGCTTCCTGAACCATTATGCCAAGGCTTTTCCTACCAGTGAACTGCATGATATGGTGCGCCTGATGGCTGCAGAGAACCTGTTCAGCTCCAATCCGGCAGATGCCGCCCGGTTTTATGCCAGCATTGATTTTGACAAGGTGCCTCCGAAGATGCGCGCGGATATTTTATATAAGAGCGCGTGGGCGATTGCCCAGGCCGGGAACAGAGGTGTGGCCGCCAAGCTGCTGACTGATTTTATCAATGATTTTCCGAAAGATCCCCGCATTTGCGAGGCATTGACGTTACGCGGAGACATGTATGCCAAGACCAAGAAGGAAGCTGAGGCTCTGATGGATTTTGACCGTGTGATTGCCCGTTGGCCGAAAGCTGAATCAGCTGCCGCCGCATGGCAGAGAGCCGCTCAGATTTATGCGGGACGCCAGGATATGGCGAACATGGCGAAGTATTATGAAGGCCTGATTCAGAATTTTCCGAAGGCGTCTCCTGCCGCTCTGGCTGAAGCCCATTTCCTGCTGGGGCGTGCGGCGTTTGACCAGGGAGATTTCAAGTCTTCTATCAGCCATATGGCGGAGGCCAAGACGCTGGATCCCCAGAAATACGGAGAACAGGTTAATGTGCTTTCCGTCCTGTCCTATCACAAGCTCCAGGACATGAATAAACTGAAGGAAGCCCTGGAAACCCTGCAAAAGGAAAATCCTTCCGCCGTGGCTCGTGTGCCGGATGTCATCCCCGCATGGCTGGGCCTTCAGGCCTATGGGATGAAGGATCTGGAAACGGCGGACAAGTATATGACCTGGGCTACGCAGAACGACCAGCTTCAGAATGTGAAGAAGGTGATTTGGCGTAATTTGGCGAAGGTGCGCCTGGCGCTCAGAAAGTATGACCGCGCCTTGGTGGCTTCCAACAATTTCCTGAAGGATGAGGACCAGCCTTACCGCCGTGCGGACGGCATGCTGGACAAGGCTTCCATTTTGCTGGGGCTGGGCAAGTATGCGGATGCCAGGAAGACGGCGGAAGATGCGCTGGCTCTGGGCGTGGAAGGTCCTCTGATGGCTTCCTTGAAAATTGTTCTGGGGGATATTTCCTATGCGGAGAAAAAGTTTGATGAAGCGGCCAAGCATTACGGTGTTACGGCCGAGCTGTTTGTCAATGACGCCGAACTGAAACCCAAGGCTCTGTTCAAGGCGGCGGAAGCTTTGGACAAGGCCGGGCGCAAATCGGAGGCTTCCCAATACCGGGCCCGCCTGCAAAAGGAATTCCCGGATTGGAAACAGGATGGAGAGTCTTTGCCTCCGGACGCACGATAAGCGTTTTAAAGATTGAAACCGGAAATGGAGAACAGGCGTAAAAGATGGTATGATCTGTTTGGATTGCTGCCTCGCAATCTGGGCCGTCTGTTGCTGTGGTTCAGCCTCATTCCTATCGCTTTCATCATCGTTCTTCTCGTTTATGCATGGAGGGCGGACCAGTATGAGCTGGACGAGGTTTTGGCGCCGTTGGAAAATTGCGCCGCATATGATCGCAACGGCCAGTGGATAGGCACCTTGACAGATCATGACCGGGTGTATGTAGCGCGCAATGAACTGCCCGATAATCTGGTGAATGCTTTCGTTGCGCGGGAAGATGAAGACTTTTTCGAACATGGCGGCATTGTGTACTCTTCCATTATCCGCTCCATTTGCCGGAATCTGACTACATTGTCCTATGCCCAGGGTGCTTCCACGATTACGATGCAGCTGGCGCGGAATTGTTATGAGCTGGGGGGGAAGACCCTGGATCGCAAGGTTTTGGAAATGGCCGTGGCCCGCCGCATTGAGGGCAAGTATTCCAAGGATGAAATTCTGACGGCTTACCTGAACCGCATTTACTTTGGCCAGCAATGCTATGGGATTGCGCAGGCGGCGGATTTGTATTTCGGCAAAAAAGTGGCGGATCTGACACTGGCGGAGTGCGCTACCCTGGCCGGGCTGGTGCGCGGACCTTCCATCTACAATCCCGTTTACAGCCCGGAGGCTGCTGCCAAGGTCCGCAATGCGACGCTGGAAAGGATGTTTGAGTGTGAATTCATTACCCAGGAACAATTATGGCAGGCGCTCCGCGAACCGATGGCGGTGGCTGGTAAACGGGAAGCTCGGCCCGGTTCTTATCCCGTTCTGGTCGTTTCCCGCGAGTTGGGAGACCTGGATTGCTGTGACGAGCAGGAGGGAACCTCCAGCATTTTTGTAATGACCACGCTGGATTTGGAATTTCAGCGGATGGTTGAAGATGTAAGCGAGCCTATGCTGGTCGCTCTGGAATCTTCTTCCGTGTGGGCAGGGTTGCCCAAAAGGGTGGACAACCAGTTGAATCGTTGTGTGCAAGCGGCCATATTGTGTGTGGATTCCCGTAAAGGGGATCTGCTGGCCGTAACAGGGGGGCGTTCCGCCCAGGACGGTCTGGACCGATGGCAGTCCAAGGTAATGCCCGGCGATCTGTTCACTCCCATTGTCAATTTATGCGCTGTCGACCAGCGTAGAACCGTTATTCGCAGCAATCCGGAAGTCACTGGCCGCGGGGTAGGTTTCAATACAGTAATAGAAACGGCACAAAAGGCCGGTTACAAAGGGGAACTTCCCCGTTCTTCGGACTTGTATACCGGCAGGTTTTCCGTGCCTCTTTCGCATGCCGTCAATGCCCTGTATCTCATCGGCAATGACGGGTTCAATGTGAGTATTTCCTCCGTCAGGCAGGTGGGTACCACCAAAAAGAACCTGGTGATGGTGAATGCCCCCTCTCCGGAAGAAAGCCGCCGGGAAATCCTGCCTAGGGAATCCGCCCACCTGGTGGCGTCCCTTCCTCCCTTCCGCTACGACGAACGGACCAGGAAAACCTTCGTCAATGTCAGGCTTCCTGGAAATACGGGGCATTTTTCCGCCGTCATGGGGCGTTATTTCACGGTTTTTGCCTGGGTGGGCTTTGATTCTCCGGAGGCCGCCGTCTATGAAAAAAAAGGGGTTTCCGCGGCGTTGGCAAAAACCTGTTCCTCTCTGGCCGGGGAGGTGTATGACCGTGCGGAGGAAGGTCGCAGAAAAGCTGTCCGGGAACGCCGGGAGCGGGAAAATGCTGCAGAACAGGGCTCCCAATGAAGTTCAATTTTCCATTAGTAGAAGCATCATGAGACACTCACTTGAAATGACCACGGCCATCCAGGCCGCCAAATCCGCCGGAGCTTTCCTGAAGAAGCATTTTTATGAGCAAAAGAAGGTGGATGAAGCCAGCCAGAATGATATCAAGCTGGAGCTGGACAAGCTTTCCCAGAAACTGATTACGGAGGAAATTCTTTCCGTGTTTCCCAACCACGCTGTTTTGGGAGAAGAAGGATACACCGGGGACAGGAACAGCGAGTATGAATGGATTGTAGACCCCATTGACGGGACGGTGAATTATTTTTACACGATTCCCTGGTTCTGCGTCTCCATAGCTTTGCGCCGCCGCGGGGAAGTGGTGCTGGGCGTGATTTACGATCCCATGATGGATGAATGCTGGCATGTGGAAAAGGGCGGGATTCCGTACATGAATGATCATCCCATGCATTGCAGCCGGCGGGAACGCATGGCGGAAGCCGTGGTATTCGTGGGGCACGGCAAGACGGACGGTTCCAAGGAAAAGGGGATTGAACGTTTCGCCAGGATCGCCTGGCAGGTACGCAAGGTGCGCAATAACGGTTCTGCGGCTCTGGCCCTGGCTTATATTGCCTGCGGCAGATTTGACGCCTATGTGGAAAGCGTCATTTCCATCTGGGATGTCGCCGTTGGGGTTTTGCTGGTGGAAGCAGCCGGCGGCAAGGTTGTTTTGGAACCGAAGGAAGATAATCCGGAACAATTCGCCATTGTTGCATGGAACGGCCGCATCCCTATCATGGAGGCGCTGGGAGAGTAACCCGAACATTATTGCCGCAGTACCGTATGAAAAACATGATCGCTTTGACCGGGATCGGGTATGATATCCACCGTTTTGCGGAAGTTCCGCGCCCCTTGATGCTGGGCGGCGTGCATATTCCTTCCTCCCGCGGCCTGGACGGCCATTCCGACGCGGATGTTTTATGCCACGCCATTGCGGATGCCCTGCTGGGCGCTGCCGGGTTGCCGGACATCGGCTACTGGTTTCCGCCGGGCGATCCTTCCTGCAAGGACATCCCTTCCCTGGATATTGTGGCGAAAGCCGTTTCTCTGATCCGGGAGCGCGGCGGCCGCATCGTGAATGTGGACTCGTCCCTTATTGCAGAATCTCCCCGTATTTCCCCTTATTTGGAGCAGATGAAGGGAGCTTTGGGCGCCGCTCTGGGAATCTCTCCGGTCCGTGTGGGCATCAAGGCCACTACTAATGAACAGCTTGGCGCGCTGGGCCGCAGGGAAGGCATTGCCGCTTTTGCCGTAGCGGCTATTCTGATGCCGGAGGATTTGACCATGCCGTAAGGAGAACGCTCCGGTTTCGTTTCTGGAAGCCTTTTTTCAAAAAAGAAGCCGATATGGGGCTTTAAACAAGGAATATGCTTCAGGAATAACGGGCAGGTGGAAATGGCGTTTTTTGGGGGAGGCCCTTTCCCAGGCAGTTTTAATGAAATGGCAGGAAATTGTTAACCGTTCCCTGGCGGCAAAGCCGTTTTTGGCTGCATAATAATATTACCCGTTTCCCTGCACAGGGAAGAGGTGTTGCCTGATATCAGCTGATGCAGCGGTAATAATAATCCACGCGGGAGATGAACCAAGACCATTTGAAGCCGGGTTTGCCATTGTCCAGCAGAAGGTGGGGGCAACGCTTGCCGGTCCAGTAGTAATGGGGCACGACATTCCGCAGGGGAATATCGTGGGCATACATGTTGTAGGCCGCCAGCTTGGCGGCGCGGTCAAAGGTTTTGACGATGCTCTGTCCTCGCTTCTCACACATTTCAATGCCGATGGAGTACATGTCTCCGGGGCCGCCCCGGTCTGCATGGCGTCCCGTTTCATTCAGGGGGATATGCTGCATGGTCACGTATGGGTCTACCGTATAATGCCAGTTGCAGCGCAAAGCTCCGTTATTCAGGGCGCGCGCATGCTGCATGGCGTCTGCGGACGGGTTTTCCGTGTTGTGCATGGTGATGAAGCGCGGCTTCATTCGGGAAGAACGGCGGCGGAGCGGAGAAGATTTAGGCATGAACATCGGCCGGACGTTACATTCCGCCAGCAATTGGCGCGGAGAACGTTTCACCACGGGGACCCCGGAGGGCTTAAAGGAGATCATGGGAGCCATTCCTGCTTTTCCGGAAGGTTCCGAACAACTGGTCAGGGCAAGCAGGGCGGCGGTTTCCAGCAGAAAAGTTCTGCGGTCCATGCCCTGGACTTTCTCCAGCATGGGCTGGAGCTGACCGGAAAAGCGGGCAAGATAAGTGGCGATGGTGGAAATATTGCTCATACGGAGGCCGGGAGATGGGGAATTTTCAGCACGGATGCGGGAAAAGTTAAGTTCACGCTAAGATTCGCTCTTCTTCTTTGCAACGAAAAAGTGTGAAAGCTTCAGCATTGTGCCGAATTCTTCGCTCTTTTTGTCATATTGGTTTGCTTAAACCGTTGTTGAGAGCAGAACAGTATCTGCTTCTGCGGCGGTGACGGCATCCGCGCCTGCCGGGGACAGAATGAATTCTCCCTTCCGGGCCGTTTTCCCGTCCCAGAGCACGGAACCGCAGAGGACCGTGAAGACGGCAAAGCGGGAGGAGTCCGGCTGGGTAAACCGTTCTCCCTTATCCAGGCGGTATTCCTTTGTGGTGAAATGCGGCATTTCCGTCAGGTATCCGGGGCGCTGGCTGAGTTTCCGGAATTCCCCGATGGAATCCAATGCCTGTTCCAGGTGCAGTTCCCGTCCTCGTCCGGAGTCATCCGTGCGGTTCCAGTCATAAAGGCGGTAGGTGGTATCGCTATTCTGCTGGATTTCCGCAATGAGGTGCCCGGCTCCAATGGCATGAACCAGCCCCGCCGGAATGTAAAGGTGTTCCCCCGGTTCCAGATGGGTGGAGCGTATCAGTTGCTCCATCTGTCCTGTTTCCGCCGCATGACGGATGTCCGGGAGTGTGGCGTTTTCCTTCATTCCCCCGTAAATCAGGGCGTCTGGGGATGCATGCAGAACATACCAGATTTCATTTTTTACTTCTCCCTGCCGGGCTGCCGCCGTGCGTTCCGGGGGATGCACCTGAACGGAAAGATTTTCGCGGGCATCCAGAATTTTGCAGAGCAGGGGAAAGCGGGGGAAACGCTCGTAGCCGGGACCGAAAATTTCCTGCCGATGTTCTTCCCACAGCCGATGCAGGGGCATTCCTTCCCATTCGCCGTCCTTGACTATACTCATGGCTTCAGGACGGTCGCTGATTTCCCACGCTTCTCCATAAGCTGTTTCCCGGTCGGGCAGTTCCCGTCCCAGCATGGTTCTCATGCTCTGGCCGCCCCAGATGCGCGGCTGGTAGATGGAATGGAATCGAAAAGGCTGCATGGTTGTAGCGGAAGCGTAGGATATCTTTTATGGACGGGCAAGCAAAATGCCCACAGGGTTTCCTGTGGGCATGGAGAGAGGAAGACGGAGAATTGCCTGTTATTTGATGGATTCCCAGACAATGCCGATTTCGTCAAATGGCACATGTTCCTTGTTCTTGTCCGGTTTCGGAACGCCGTAGTTGGTCCGGAACAGGGGCAGGATGGGAGCTCCCGTTTTAGGATCCTTGCTCATGGGGGCCATTCCAACTTCTTCAAGCAGAAGAGTCATGCCGAATTCACCACCAGGACCTTCACTAACCAGGATTTCAATGGGGTAAACCTTGCCCTGTTCCACCGTGAACTGCTTGCCGGCTGCCACACCGCGCATAGTGTTGTTCCAGTGCCCGGAAGAACTGTATTTGTAGAACGTAACGGGGGGGACATTGATGCCCACTTCCCGGAGTTCCTTTTTCAAGTCGTCATTGCCGGGTTTGCCTTCCATGGCATCAAGCCATTTGGCATTGTTTGCCGTCATTTTTCCCAGAGAAGCGGATTCCCAGCCGTAGTCGAAGACATTCTGTTTATTGAACCGTACTACTAAGTAGTCGTCTCCCAGTCCCACGAATCGGAACGTGCCGGACTTGGGGGCGCGTACTTTTCCCCGGTAAATGGCGAGCCACTGGCTAGGCTTTACTTTGTCATCGCAACCGTAGGCCTTGGGAGCGTCTTTGGCGGGAGTTCTGGGTATGTAGAACTGGGCTGCGTATAATTGTTGCGGAGCCTTGTAAAAACGGTTCAGTTCCGATTCGTTCCAGCCTTTGTTCACGAAGCGGGAAAGGAACTCCCTGTACTGGTTCATGTTCATGTTGGTAGGACGTCCGCCAGGAGTCTGCTTGGTGTCGTAAAAGGTCCCTACCAGCGTGCTTCCGGAGGGTTGGGACGTACCGAAAGCAGAGGTGGAGTCTCCCAGGTCGGGGCCGAAGCCGTCCCCCATGCCGAGGGCGGTTCCCTCCTCCAGCATGACAGGTTCATCGGGCGGGTCAATGTCGATCTTGGGGAGGCTCACCGGAGCGGCGGCCGCTGCCACCACGACCTTGACGGGCGTCTCCGCATGGGAGGAAGAGGAAGTTTCCCTCTGTACTTCCGGCGGCGGAGGCGTATCCGACGGCGGCGCATCGTCCGGCGTGATGTAGCCGACGACTTTGGGTTCTTCCGGAGGGGCGATGATGATGGTCAGGGAGTAGAGAATGGCTCCTGCCAAAACGACGGAGAGAATGGATGTCGCTAATGCGGCAATATAATTTTTCCGCCTTTCCTTGCGCAGGGTTTCCACTGCGTCTTCCGTGGGTTCTATATGAAGGCTCATGCATGTATGATAGCACAAGAATCCCATATGTTGAGTAACATGAAGATAACAGGGATAACATGTCGGTAACAAAAAAGGCGGCCTTGCCGTCCTTTCTCCGTATGGGCTTTTCAGCGTTTCCCCCGTCTTTCCGTCCCTCCCGGTGCCAGCGCAATGGCAAGGGTGGAGCAGATGCCCAGAATCAGGGGATAATACAGGTATTTCATGATCAGCAGGGGAGAAACCTGGGAGATTCCGGCGGCCATGAGCATTTGAGCACCGTAGGGGATGACTCCCTGAACCAGGCAGGAAAAGGTGTCCAGAATGCTGGCGCTGCGTTTGGGTGGGATATGGAATTTGTCACTTATTTCCTTGGCGATGGGGCCAGCCGTGATGATGGCGATCGTATTGTTGGCCGTGCAGAGGTTGGCCAGGGAAACCAGCCCGGCAATGCTGAATTCCGCGCCGCGCCTGCTGCGGATATGGGCCGTAATTTTTCCGATAATATACGCGATGCCTCCGTTGAAACGGATGATGGACAGTACGCCGCCGGCCAGCAGAGTGACGATGATCAGTTCTCCCATGCCGGTCATGCCGCTGCCCATGGCTTGGAACCAGGCCATGAAGGAGAAATACCCCATGCCGACGCCAATCAGTCCCGTTGCAAGGAGCCCCATGGTCAGAACGGCCATGACGTGGATTCCGGCCAGGGCCGTCACCAGCACGAGCAGATAGGGAAATACTTTCATCCATTCAATGGAGATATCCGCTGTGGAGGGGGACTGCACGTTCCATCCGAGCAGGATGTAGCAGGCCAGGGCCAGCAGAGCGGCGGGGAGCGCCACCTTTATGTTGGCCCGGAATTTGTCCCGCATGGCGCAGCCCTGCGTACGGGTGGCGGCGATCGTGGTGTCTGAAATGAAGGAAAGATTGTCTCCGAAGAATGCTCCCCCCACCACAATGGCCGTCATCATGCCGGCACTGACCTGCGTGGCTTGTGCCAGCCCTGTGGCTACGGGAGCCAGAGCGACAATGGTGCCTACGGATGTTCCTACGGAGAGGGAGATGAAACAGGAGGCGATGAACACGCTGGCAAACAGCAGATTGTCCGGAAGAAGCCGCAGCGTAAGCTGCACGGTGGCGTCAATGGCTCCCATGTCCCTGGCAGACTGGGCGAAGGCTCCTGCCAGCACGAAAATCCAGACCATCATCAGGATGTTCCGGTTGGCTACTCCGGAGGAAAACAGATCCACCCGTTCCGCCATGCTTTTTCCGCGGGTGATGAAAACGGCCCAGACAGCTGCCGCCATAAAGGCTACCGTGACCGGCACGGCGTAAAAATCCTGTACGGCTATGGAGATGACCAGGTAAAGCAGGAAGAAAACCAGCAGGGGGCTCAGTGCCCACAGGCTGGCTTTGGCGGGGGGCGTATCCTGGTTGTCCGGGGGGCTGGTCATTGGAGTGAGGGGAGCTGGCCGAAAAGTCAGTTGCCGTCGGCTTCCATCCGGCTCAGATACCACCGGTAAATGCGTTCCACTCCCTCTTCCAGCTCCACCCGGTGTTTCCAGCCCAGGGAGTGCAGCTTGGAGACGTCCGTCAGCTTGCGCATGGTGCCGTCCGGCTTGTCTGCGTTGAACGCCAGATTTCCCCGGTACCCTGCCGTAGCGGCAATCAGGCGGGCCAGTCCGCCGATGGAGATTTCTTTCCCGGTTCCGATATTGATGTGGCAGTTCCGCACTTCCCTTCCTCCTTCTTGCAGCTGGCTGAAATCCACTTGCTCCATCACATGGACGCAGGCGTCCGCCATGTCTTCGCTCCACAGGAATTCGCGCAGGGGAGTTCCCGTACCCCACAGTTCCACGGAACCGGGGGTAATGCCGTATTTGGCCAGCACGGCCAGGATTTCCTTTTCTTCAGCCGTGCCGTCCACCTGTTCCACTGGGCGCGCGTTCAGATCTTTCCGCACGGCGTTCCAGTCTCCTTCCATCAGGCACTTGGCCAGGTGTATCTTGCGTACCATGGCGGGCAGCACGTGGCTGTTTTCCAAGTGGAAATTGTCATTGGGGCCGTACAGATTTGTAGGCATGACGGCGATGTAGTTGGTGCCGTATTGCAGGTTGAAACTTTCGCACATTTTCAGCCCTGCTATTTTGGCAATGGCATAGGGTTCGTTGGTGTATTCCAGCGGGGAGGTGAGCAGGGCGGTTTCCTTCATGGGCTGGGGGGCTTCGCGCGGGTAGATGCAGGTGCTCCCCAGGAAGAGGAGCTTGGATACGCCATGCCGGAAGCTTTCCCCGATGACGTTCTGCTGAATCTGGAGATTGCGGAAGATGAAGTCCGCCCGGTAGCGGGAGTTGGCGATGATGCCGCCCACAAACGCCGCTGCCAGAAAGACGTATTCCGGCTTTTCCCGGTCAAAAAATTCCCGGACGGCCGCAGGGTCTTCCAGATCCAGTTCTTTGTGCGTCCGGCCAATCAGGTAGGAATAGCCTTTGTTTTCCAGGGATTTCCAGATGGCGGAACCGACGAGGCCGCGGTGTCCGGCCACAAAGATTCTGCTGTTTTTTTTCATCTCAGAAATGAACGGGAGTTTTTACGTATTTCATGTCGTGGCGCACCATGATGCGCACGAGTTCCTCAAACGGAGTGGAGGTAGGGTTCCAGCCAAGAAGGGTTTTGGCCTTGGTTGGGTCTCCCAACAGTTGTTCAACTTCGGCAGGGCGGAAATATTTGGGGTCCACTTCCACCAGAATATTGCCCGTCTTCCTGTCGCGTCCGCGTTCTTCCACGCCTTCTCCCTCCCATTCCAGCTCTATTCCGGCCTCACGGAAGGCCAGCGTGCAGAATTCCCTGACCGTGTGCATTTCCCCTGTGGCGATGACGAAATCCTCCGGTGTGTCATGCTGGAGAATCAGCCACATGCATTCCACGTAATCCTTGGCGTAACCCCAGTCGCGCAGGGCGTTCAGGTTGCCCAGGTAAAGCTTGTCCTGCATGCCCTGGGCAATGCGTGCCGCCGCCAGCGTGATTTTGCGGGTAACGAAATTTTCTCCGCGGCGTTCGCTTTCGTGGTTGAACAGGATGCCGTTAACGGCAAACATATTGTAAGATTCCCGGTAATTCTTGGTAATCCAGAATCCGTATTGCTTGGCTACGCCGTAGGGTGAACGGGGGTAAAACGGCGTGGTTTCCTTCTGGGGGACTTCCTGCACCAGCCCGAAAAGCTCGGACGTGGAAGCCTGGTAGATGCGGCATTTCTTTTCCATGCCCAGAATGCGGACGGCTTCCAGCATGCGGAGGGTTCCCACGGCATCCGTTTCCGCCGTGTATTCCGGTACGTCAAAGCTGACTTTCACATGGCTCTGGGCTGCCAGATTGTAGATTTCATCCGGCTGCACGGTCTGGATGATGCGGATGAGAGAACTGGAATCCGTCATGTCCCCGTAGTGGAGGTTAATCAGGCGGTTTTTCTTCATGTCCCGCACCCATTCGTCCAGGTAAAGGTGTTCGATGCGGCCCGTGTTGAAGGAGGAGGACCGGCGCAGGATGCCGTGTACTTCATACCCTTTGTCAATCAGGAACTCTGCGAGAAAGGAACCGTCCTGTCCCGTAATGCCGGAGATTAATGCGATTTTGCTCATATGGTGTGTCAGGTTATTTGCTGGCGGGAGAGGTTGATGAAATGAAAAGAAACCTCTCCCGGAGCCGCAATTCATGGGCTCCGGGCATAAATAACGCATTTTTCCCAGCGAGGCGAGGAAAATGCTCTGGTCTATAGGAAGGGGGGGCAGAGCCGTCAGCGGGCATGTTGCCGCTTGCTGGCCGCAATCATTTTCCTGAAATCCCGGAACAGATACTGGGGATCCCTGGGGCCGGGTGCCGCTTCCGGGTGGTATTGCACGCTGAATACGGGAAGCGTCCTGTGGGCGATGCCTTCCACGGTATTGTCATTCAGATTGATCAGCGTTATTTCCACGTTGTCCGGCACGGTGTCCGGATCCACGGCAAAACCGTGGTTCTGGGACGTAATGCTGATTTTACCCGTTTTCAAATCTTTGACCGGATGGTTCGCTCCACGGTGCCCGAACTTCAGCTTGAAGGTTTTCGCTCCCAGCGCGTGGGAAATAATCTGGTGGCCCAGGCAGATGCCGAACATGGGCACTTTCCCAATCAATGCAGCTACTTCCCGGTGAATGTCCGTCAGCGTGGCGGGATCTCCCGGACCATTGGAAAGAAAGACGCCGTCCGGGTTCATGGCAAGCACTTCCTCCGCCGTCGTGTGGGCGGGAACTACGGTTACGCGGAAGCCGTTTTCCCTCAACTGGCGCAGGATGTTGTATTTAATGCCGAAGTCAAAGGCGACGATGTCGTATTCCGCAGGGGGCAGAGTTTTTCCCGTAACCAGCGCGTCCACTTCCTCCGGTGTCATGGGGTGGGAACCGATTTTGTCCACGATATTGCAGCCTTCCATGGAGGGGGCGTTTCTGGCTGCTTCCACGGCTTCCTCCGGCGTCAGCTCCGTGGTGAGGCAGGCGCGCATGGCTCCGGCGGAGCGCAGATGCTTGGCGATTTTGCGGGTATCCACCCCTTCAATGCCGATGACGCCCTGTTTTTCCAGCCACGGGCCCAGGGATTCCGTGGCACGCCAGTTGGAGTGGACTTTCGCCAGTTCCGCCACCACAAAACCGCTGACCTGCGCTTTGCCTGATTCCCCGTCTTCCGGGTTGACGCCGTAATTGCCGATCAGAGGATAAGTCATGGTGACGATCTGGCCGCTGTAGGACGGATCCGTCAATACTTCCTGATAGCCGGTCATGGACGTGTTGAAGCAGGCTTCCCCCACTTCCGTGCCCGTGGCCCCGAAGTGCGAACCGATGAAGACGCTTCCGTCTTCCAGTGCGAGAATGGCTCTCATGGTGATGTAAGTATGCTTAGGTGGTGCGGGATTAAAGGTTTTGGGCGTGGTATTCCTGAATGGTGCACACCTGAAGATTTTTGTTCTTCAGCGCCTCAATGGCATTCACGCAGGCCTGTGCGGAAGCCAGGTTGGTGCAATAGGAGGTTTTGGCGGCAATGGCGGAGGAACGGATGATGATGTCGTCCGCCCGCGCGTCGTGGGAGCCGGGGGTGTTGATGATGAAATCAATATCCCCGTTTTTAATATGGTCCACGATGTTGGGGCGGCGCGCCTCGTTGACTTTGTAGGCGCGTTCGCATTCAATGTCGTGCTGGAGCAGGTGAATCATCGTGCCGCGCGTGGCGCACAGCGTGAATCCCATGTCCGCCAGCTGCCGGGCCATGTGAAGCACCCGTTCCTTGTCCCGGTCATTCACGGAGATGAAGACTTTGCCTTCCGTCGGCAGGGGATTGAATGCACTGACCTGGGATTTTGCGAAAGCGATATCCGGGTCCGGATCAATGCCCATCACCTCTCCGGTGGATTTCATTTCCGGCCCCAGCACCACGTCGATGCCCGGGAAGCGGCCCCATGGGAAAACGGCTTCCTTCACGCAATAGTATTCCGGAGTGATTTCCCGGGTAAAGCCCAGTTCCGCCAGCGTTTTGCCGGCCATGACCTGTGCGGCCAGCTTGGCGAGGGGCTTGCCGATGGATTTGGAGACGAACGGAACGGTGCGGGAGGCGCGCGGATTCACCTCAATGACGTAAAGCTGTTCATCTTTTACGGCAAACTGGATGTTCATCAGCCCGCAGACGTTCAGTTTGCTTGCCAGCTCCTTGGAAGCCCGCGTGATTTCCTTGTGCATTTTCATGGAAATTCCCATGGCGGGAATCATGCTGGCGGAATCCCCTGAATGGATGCCTGCCGGTTCCACATGCTGCATGATGGCTCCGATGACGGCGCGCTCCCTGTCCGCGATGACATCCACGTCAATCTCCACGGCATTTTCCAGGAAGCGGTCAATCAGAACGGGGCGTTCCTCGGAAGCTTCCACGGCTTCATTCATGTACCGGCGCAGTTCTTTTTCCTCATATACGATGATCATGCCGCGTCCGCCCAGCACGAAGGAGGGGCGCAGCAGCACCGGGTAACCGATGCGCGCGGCAATGGCGGCGGCGTCCTCCACATTGGTGGCTGTTCCTGCCTCTGCCTGTTTCAGCCCCAGTTCTTTCAACAGGGCGGAAAAATGTTCGCGGTCTTCCGCCAGGTCAATGGCCCTGGGGCTGGTGCCGATAATAGGCACGCCGTGGGCTTCCAGCGCATTGGCCAGATTCAGCGGTGTCTGTCCTCCGAACTGGACGATGACGCCGTCCGGCTTCTCCTGCTCACAGATATGGAGCACGTCTTCCAGCGTCAGGGGTTCGAAGAAAAGCTTGTCGGAGGAATCATAGTCCGTGGAGACGGTTTCCGGGTTGGAGTTCACGATGATGGTTTCATAGCCCATTTCCCGCAGAGCCATGGAGGCGTGCACGCAGCAGTAGTCGAACTCAATCCCCTGGCCAATGCGGTTTGGGCCGCCGCCCAGGATGAGGATTTTTTTTCTGCCTGTTTCGCGGGCTTCATTTTCATCTCCATAGGTGGAATAAAAGTAGGGGGTGTAGGCTTCAAACTCCGCGGCGCAGGTATCCACCAGCCGATATCCGGGCACAATGCCCTGTTCCTGGCGTTCCTTCCGGATGTTTTCTTCCGTGGTTCTCCGGGCCAGGGCGATCTGCCTGTCGGAAAAGCCCAGCTTCTTGGCTTCCCGCAGATCCAGCTTGTCCAGGCTGTCTCCCGCCTTGGCCAGGTCCTGCATTTGTGCCAGGAACCAGGGATCAATCTGGGTAAGCTGCTGCACTTCATCCAGGGAAAATCCGTTGCTGAACGCCGTTTGAATCCAGAAAATGCGTTCTGCCGTGGGAACAGCCAGTTTCCGCGTGATTTCTTCTGCGGAAGGCGCCTGCGGGGCCTTCGCGTCAAATCCCCAGCCCCAGCGTCCCGTTTCCAGGGAACGCAAGGCCTTTTGCAGGGATTCCTTGAAAGTACGACCGATGGCCATGGCCTCCCCTACGGATTTCATGGACGTGGTCAGGTGTTCGTCCGCCTGCTTGAACTTTTCAAACGTGAAGCGGGGAACCTTGGTAACCACATAGTCGATGGTGGGCTCAAAGCAGGCGGGCGTTTCCCGCGTGATGTCATTCCGCAATTCGTCCAGCGTATAGCCTACGGCCAGTTTGGCGGCCAGTTTGGCAATGGGGAACCCTGTGGCCTTGGAAGCCAGCGCGGAAGAGCGGGAAACGCGGGGGTTCATTTCAATGACAATCATGCGGCCGTTGGTCGGATTAATGGCGAACTGGATGTTGGAACCGCCCGTTTCCACCCCGATCTCCCGGATGACGGCAAAAGAAGCGTCCCTCATGGCCTGGTATTCTCGGTCCGTGAGTGTCTGGATGGGGGCTACGGTGATGGAATCCCCGGTATGCACGCCCATGGGGTCGATGTTCTCAATGGAGCAAATGACGACGCAATTGTCCGCGCGGTCCCTCATTACTTCCATTTCAAACTCTTTCCAGCCGATCAGGGACTCTTCAATCAGGATTTCGGAAACGGGGGAAAGATCCAGCCCCCGGGCGCATATCTCTTCAAATTCCGTTTTGTTGTACGCTACTCCGCCTCCCATGCCGCCCAGCGTAAAGGCGGGGCGGACAATCAGGGGAAAGGTGCCAATATCCCCGGCCACCCGGCGCGCTTCCTCCATGGTATGCGCAATGCCGGAACGCGGCACGTCCAGGCCAATGCGGAGCATGGCTTCCTTGAACAGGTTGCGGTCCTCCCCGCGGTCAATGGCGTCTGCGTTGGCACCGATCATACGCACCTTTTCCCTTTCCAGCACGCCGCTGCGGTGCAGTTCCATGGCGCAGTTCAGGGCTGTCTGCCCGCCCAGGGTCGGGAGGAGGGCATCCGGTTTTTCCCGGATGATGATTTTCTCCACGAACTCCGGAGTAATCGGTTCAATATAAGTGCGCGGAGCTGTCTCCGGGTCCGTCATGATGGTGGCGGGATTGGAGTTGACCAGCACTACTTCATAACCCTCTTCCCGGAGGGCTTTGCAGGCCTGGGTGCCGGAGTAGTCGAATTCGCAGCCCTGGCCGATGACGATCGGGCCGGACCCGATCACGAGAATCTTTTTGATGGAGGTGTCTTTAGGCATAATGGCGATGGAAGAATCCTGTAGTCCTGGACCGCGGATTTCCGCCGGGGGAATTAAGTGCCCGCCGGGCTCCGGAGGAAAGTTTTTTTACGGTCAATGACGCGGATTTTTAGAGCGTGGGGAACGGTGGAAAACGGAAGAGGAAGGAGGCCGGAGCAAGGCGCGCCAAGGCTCCGGAGCCGTGCCTTCCCTGCGGGCAGAGGCTTGACCCGCGAGGGGGGCGGCACAACTCCGGAGCTCGTCGGTGCACCCACTAATAGATGAACAGCATTTCCCGGTACTTGGGGAGAGGCCAGGACCGGTCGTTCACCAGGGTTTCTGCGGCATCGACGCTGGTTCTCAATCGGGACATCGCGGCAAGGATGTCCTCATGGCAGCTCGTAAGCGCCGTTTCCAGGGTATCCAGGTCGGATACGATGGAATCCAGGGCGTCGCCCAGCTTGTCCGCCAGCTTCTGCAGGGCGGCGGTACCGTTGGTCCGCTTGGCTTCCAGCGCCCTGGAGAGCGCGGCAACGGTTTGCCCGTATTCGTTGCGCAGGGCGGGGAGGATGATGGTGGCCGCCATTTCCCAGGACAGGCGCCCTTCAATGCGGATGCGTCTGTGGTATTCTTCCAGGAAAATCTCAAACCTGGATTCCAGCTCCCGCCTGGAAAAGACGCCGTATTTTTCAAACAGGGCCACATTCTTTTCATTCACCAGGGTGTGAAGGGCCGTCATCGTGTTTTTCAGGTTGGGGAGGCCTCTGCGTTCCGCTTCCTTCACCCATTCCTCCGAATAGTTGTCTCCGTTGAAGATGATTCTCTTGTGTTCGGAAATCCTGCGCTTGAGCGTTTCCTGAAGCTGCGGCAGGAATGTTTCCGGAGCGAAGGAAGAAAGTTCTTCCGCAAGGGAGTCGAGGGCTTCCGCCACAATGGTGTTCAGGGTCATCATGGGTCCCGCGCAGGATTGGGCGGAGCCCGGTGCTCGGAATTCAAATTTGTTGCCGGTGAAGGCAAACGGGCTGGTGCGGTTGCGGTCCGTCGCGTCCCGGGGAAGGACGGGAAGCGTATCCACGCCGATTTTGAGCGTATCGTTGCGTTTGCCGCAGCCGGAAGAGCCATTGATCATATTCTCAATCACTTCATTGAGCTGGGCTCCCAGGAAAATGGAGATAATGGCGGGGGGCGCTTCGTTCGCTCCCAGGCGGTGGTCGTTCCCGGCGCTGGCCACGGAATTGCGCAACAGGTCGCTGTGCTTGTCAACAGCCTCGATGATGGCGGTCAGGACGGTCAGGAAAATGGCGTTCTGCTGCGGGTCCGAACCGGGGTCCAGCAGGTTTTTGTTTCCGTAGGAAATGGACCAGTTGTTATGCTTGCCGGAACCGTTGACGCCTGCAAATGGCTTTTCATGAAGCAGGCATACCAGGCCATGCTTGCTGGCCTGCTGGCGCAGAATCTCCATCACCAGCATGTTATGGTCGATCGCCAGGTTCACGTCCTCAAACAGAGGGGCCAGTTCAAATTGCGCGGGCGCCACTTCGTTGTGGCGGGTCTTGGCAGGGATTCCCAGTCTCCAGAGTTCCTGTTCCACGTCACTCATGAAATTAAGGACACGAGGCTTGATGGAGCCGAAATAATGGTCTTCCAGCTGCTGGTGCTTGGCGGGAGGTGCGCCGAAAAGGGTGCGCCCCGTCTGGACCAGGTCCGGGCGGTTCAGGTAAAAATTCTTGTCAATGAGGAAGTACTCCTGTTCCGGTCCCAGCGTGATGGTCACGTGTTCGTCCGGAAGCCCGAAGCACTTCATCAGCTTCTTGACGGCGTTGCCCAATGCCTGGCGGGAGCGCAGCAGCGGAGTCTTCTTATCCAGCGCGTCTCCCGTATAGGAACAGTAGGCGGTAGGGATGCAGAGCGTGGCTCCGTTCCCGTGCCTCTTGATGAAGGCGGGGCTGGTGGGATCCCAGGCGGTGTATCCGCGGGCCTCAAAAGTGCAGCGCAGGCCGCCGGAAGGGAAACTGGACGCGTCCGGTTCGCTCACAATCAGGTTTTTGCCGGAGAAGCTCATGATGGGTTCCATTCCCTTGGGGTCCAGGAAGGAATCGTGCTTCTCCGCCGTGGAGCCCGTCATGGGCTGGAACCAGTGCGTGTAGTGAGTGGCTCCCCGTTCCAGAGCCCACTGCTTCATGGCATGGGCCACATCTGCGGCAATGTCCGCGTTCAGAGGAAGTCCGTCCTGGATAGTGGCCAGGAGGGTTTTTGCCGTATCTTTGGGCAGGTACTTCTTCATCACTTCCGTGCTGAAGACATCCGCTCCGTAATAATCAATGCTGACCGGGGCGCTTTCGCTAGCTCCGCCCACGGGCAGGGAAGCGATGGCGCTGATGGCTTGTGTTCGTGTCGAGTCACTCATCATGGTTAACTGTTGTACCTTTTCTTTAGCAAGAAGCGTGCCAACTTTTCAGGTAAATGTTCTCATGAATATGTTGCTAATTTTAATTTATTGATTATTAGTGAAATATGAATATTATGGCGAAGGGGCTGCAAAAAAGGGAAACAAAACTGCGCATAAGAATGAATTACAAAAATGTAAAATCGCAACAAAAGGGTGATTACAAAAATGTAAAAAATTCTTCTTGGGGGGAACGATATTTTTATTCCGCTTCAAAATGTCCTGTTATGCCGGCAGCCGCGTCAGGCTTTGTAAAACGGGGGTAAAACAGTTTGAAAGCGGGAAAATAGAAAGTCTGGGCAATGTTGGCACGGTTTTTGCTACGAATAAGTCAACTTAACCCAAACAAAACAGCAAACTGATGAATAGCGATCAATTTGAGACAGGCATTCCCGCGCCGCAGGGATTGTATGATTTTGAACAGGAGAGGGACGCCTGCGGCGTTGGCCTGGTGGCTGACCTGAAAAATGAACCGAGCCACAAAATCATTGAAACGGGGATTACTGTTCTTAAGAGGCTCATGCACCGCGGCGCCGTGGGGAGCGATCCGGATACCGGGGACGGCGCGGGCATTCTGCTGGCCCTTCCGGATGAATTTTTCCGCCTGGCGCTTCCCAACAAGCTTCCCGCCAGAGGCAAATACGGGGTGGCCATGATGTTCGGCGGATGCGGCCATGAAGAGGAATTGGAAGCCGCCGTCACGGAAAACGGCGGCAGCGTGATTGCGTGGAGGCAGGTTCCCGTGGATCGGGACAGCATCGGTAAAAACGCCCAGCGCACGTGCCCCCTGATCCGTCAGTTGTTCATTGACGGCAGCGGTTTTGCGGATCAGGCGGAATTTGAACGCAAACTGTTCGTGATGCGCCGGGAAATGGAACGGCGCGTGGAAGGCTGTTATGTGTGCAGCTGCTCCAGCCGCAGCATTGTGTACAAGGGGCTGTTCCTCGGCACGCAGATTGAAGGATTTTACGGAGATCTGGCCAGCGAGCATTTCAAATCCCCCCTGGCTCTTGTCCACCAGCGCTACAGCACGAATACGTTCCCAACCTGGAGCCTGGCCCATCCCTTCAGGTATCTGGCCCACAACGGGGAAATCAATACCCTGCGCGGGAACCTGAATCACCTGAGCGTGCGTGAGCCGCATTTGTCTTCCACTCTGCTGGGGGATGACCTGCAAAAGCTGTTGCCTCTTATTCCCCCCGGCCAGAGCGATTCCGCCTGCCTGGACAACATGGTTGAGCTGCTGGCCGCCGCCGGACGGGACCTGCGCCATGTCATGCTTATGCTCATGCCGCAGGCCTGGGGCGTCAATTACCATTTGGGGCCGGATGTGCGCGGTTTCTTTGAATACCACTCCGCCATGATGGAGCCCTGGGACGGTCCGACCGCCGTCGTTTTTTCCGATGGTATCAATGCTGGCGCCATGCTGGACCGCAACGGCCTGCGCCCCGCGCGCTATACGCTGACCACGGATGATATTTTCATTCTGGCTTCGGAAACGGGCGTGGCGGACATTCCCGCGGAAAAAGTAGCCCGCAAAGGCCGCCTCCGTCCCGGGGAAATGATTTATTGCGACCTGGTGCACCACCGGCTGGTATCCGATGCTGAAACCAAGAATGAAATGGCCAGGCGCATGCCCTACCGCCGCTGGGTGGAGAAAAACAAGATTTCCGTCCGTTCCCTGTTTGATTCCATTTCCGCCTCTGCGGAAATGCCGGACCTCGTGGGCCGCCAGCGCCAGTTCGGATTCACCCAGGAGGATGTGGAACTGATCATCCGCCCCATGATGCTGAAAGGCGCGGAGCCTCTCGGCTCCATGGGAAATGACGCTCCGCTGGCCGTCCTCTCCGGAAAGGCTCCCCTCCTGTTCAATTATTTCAAGCAGCTGTTCGCCCAGGTGACCAACCCTCCCATCGACCCCATCCGGGAGGAGCTGGTCATGAGCCTGACCACATACATAGGCAACCATCCCAACATTCTGGAAGAAACGCCGGAGCACGCCCGGCTGATCAAGATGGCGCGTCCCGTCATTACGGATGAAGAGCTCAACCGCCTCTGCAATATTCGGGAGGCCGGCTTCCCCTCCGCCAGGCTTCCCCTCCAGTTCCCGGAAGGCGGGGGCGGGAAAGCCCTGCGGGAGACGCTGGAAAGCCTGGCGGAATCCGCCGTGGGCCTGGTCAGGTCCGGCGTGCGCATTCTGGTGCTGACGGACCGCAACATAGGGAACGGCTACCTTCCCGTTCCCAGCCTTCTGGCCTGTTCCGTGGTGAATCGCGCGCTGGCTTCCGCCGGGCTGCGTTCCGACGTGGGGCTGATTCTGGAAACCGGGGAGGCGAGGGAAACCATGCATTTTGCGCTTCTGCTGGGCTTCGGGGCCACGGCGGTCAATCCGTACCTGGCTCTGGCGACGGTTACTTCCCTGGCCGCGCCGCAGGACTGCCCGCTGGATGTAGTGAAAGCCTCCGGAAACTACATCAATGCCATAGACAAGGGATTGCTCAAAATCATGTCCAAGATGGGCATTTCCACGTTGCGCAGCTACCGCTCCTCCCAGCTGTTCGAGGCGGTGGGTCTGAACCGGGAACTGATTGACGAATTCTTCCCCGGCACCGTCAGCCGCGTAGGCGGTATAGGGCTGGATGAAATAGCCGTGGAATGCAACCAGCGCGCCGCTCAACACGCGGAACACGGGGACAAGCTGGATGCGGGAGGGCAGTATAAGTATAAAAAAGGCGGGGAGAACCATCTCTGGAATCCGCAGACGCTTCAGGCTTTCCGCGCTGCCGTACGTGACAATGACGAACGGAAATACCGGGAATTCGCGGATTACAGCAATCGTCAGGCGCAGCATCTCTGCACCCTGCGCGGCCTGTTTGAATTTGCTCCGGCGGACGCTATCCCCCTGGAAGAAGTGGAAAGCGTGGATTCCATCTTGCGCCGTTTCGTTTCCGGGGCCATGTCTTTGGGGTCCCTCAGTCCGGAAGCCCATGAAACCATCGCCATTGCGATGAACAAAATAGGAGCCAAAAGCAATTCCGGGGAAGGGGGGGAAGATGAAGCCCGCTATGAACCCAACGCCCGGGGCGAAGTTCGCTACAGCGCCATCAAGCAGGTGGCGAGCGGGCGTTTTGGCGTGACTATTAATTATCTGCGCCACGCTTCCGAGCTCCAGATTAAGATGGCCCAGGGGGCCAAGCCCGGGGAAGGGGGGCAGCTCCCGGCGCACAAGGTGGATCCGTACATCGCCCGGCTGCGCCATTCCATGCCGAACGTCAGCCTCATTTCTCCTCCTCCGCACCATGACATTTACTCCATTGAAGACCTGGCCCAGTTAATTTACGACCTGCGCAACTCCAATCCGGATGCCCGTGTCTCCGTCAAGCTTGTTTCCGAGGTGGGCATTGGCGCGGTTGCCGCAGGCGTGGTGAAGGCCCATGCGGATGTGGTTGTGGTCAGCGGCCACGACGGCGGAACGGGCGCCTCTCCTCTCACCAGCGTGAAGCACGCCGGGCTGCCGTGGGAGCTGGGGCTGGCGGAAACGCAGCAGACGCTGGTGCTCAACAAGCTCCGTTCCCGCGTCCGGCTCCAGGTGGACGGCCAGCTGCGCACCGGGAGGGACGTCGTGATGGCCGCCCTGCTGGGGGCGGAGGAATTCGGTTTTGGAACCGCCATTTTGATCTCCATCGGCTGCGCCATGCTCCGCAGGTGCCATGAAAATACGTGTCCGGTAGGCGTCGCCACGCAGGATCCGGCCCTGAGGGCCAAATTCAGCGGCAAGCCGGAATACGTCATCAACTACCTCCGCTTCGTGGCCCGGGAAACGCGGGAAATCCTGGCTTCCCTGGGGCTTCGTTCCCTGGATGAAGCCGTAGGCAGGGCGGATTTGCTTTCCGTCAACCGCGCCATAGATTTTTACAAGGCCCGGCATTTGGACTTCTCCTCCATCCTGCATGCGGCAGAGGGGGACGGACGCAGATTTGACCCCTCTTTTAAAAAGGAACCGCTGGACAACTACGACCGCCGCCATTTGCTGCCGGCATTGAAGCCCCTGCTGGAAAAGGGGGAAAAGATGGAACTCTGCCGCGACGTCCGCAATGTGGACCGGACGGTGGGGACGGAGCTTTCCGGCGAACTGGTGATGAAATTCGGGCCGCGCGGCCTGGCGGAAGATACGCTGACGGTGCACTTCACCGGATGCGCGGGGCAAAGCTTCGGGGCTTTTCTGGCTCCCGGTGTTACCTTTGAACTTGTCGGGGAGGCGAATGATTTTGTCGGGAAGGGCCTGTCCGGCGGCAAAATCATCGTGCGCCCCCCGGACCATATTTCCTACGTACCGTCGGACAACGTCATCGTCGGAAACGTCATCGGCTATGGGGCCACTTCCGGCAGCATCTTCCTTCACGGGCAGGCCGGGGAACGTTTCGCCATCCGCAACAGCGGCGCCAAAATGGTGGTGGAAGGCATCGGCGACCACGGCTGTGAATACATGACCGGGGGCCGTGTGGCGGTGCTCGGCAAGGTGGGCGTCAATTTCGCCGCGGGAATGACCGGCGGCCTGGCCTACGTGTATGATGCGGACAACAACTTCGATCAGAAATGCAACCTGGGCAGCGTGGACCTGGAAACGGTCATGCCGCATTCCGCTGATGAAGCGGAACTGCTTCAGCTCATTTACGAGCATTACATGGCTACCAGGAGCCGCAGGGCTTACGACCTGTTAAACAACTGGCCGGAAGAACGCGGCAAATTCATCAAGGTATTCCCGGTGGAATACCGGCATGCCCTGGCCATGCATTCCTGAAAGAAGCATGCAGCAGTTTTCTGTTGTTTGGGGTAAGGCAGGGGCCTCCGCGGGTGCGGAGGCCCCCATTTTTTCAGAGACCTGCCCGCTGTTTCATGGCCGGGCATTTGGAGGCGAATATTCCGGAGAAGGAGGTTTTCATGACCGTGCTGTCAGTTGATAAAGAAATGCGGCTGCATGGATGGGGATGATGGTTGCGGTTGATGTCAGGAGGAAGGTCAAATGTTCCAGCAATGCCCGGTTCTGAGCGGATTATGAATTCGCGGCAATTCCCTGAATAACTAAATAACAAGAATACCAATCAGTTACCTTTCAATTCACTTTTTTATCAATTGCCATCCAGCCGAATTTCCAAAACCAAAACTCCACTAACACATTTCCATTCAAACTTTCCTGTTGACTTCGAATTCATAATCCGTTAGGTTTGCTCCAGTGGGTGTTTGGCATTTTCTGCCAAGCTGCTCCAATTAACTACGCAATGAATATATGACGAGGAAAACCGGCCCTCTCCACCTGGAGAGGGCCGGTTTTTTGAGGAAATTCTGTAAGGGAGTTCCTTTCCCTTTTTTGAGGCTTGCGCCGGCAGAATGTTTTTTCCTGCGCCTTTTCATGAAAAAGTGCGGCCGCGGAGGGGCGGACGCACTTGCAGAGGCGGAAGGCAGAGCAGGGATTCCTACTTTTTAGGCGTTATATTGCGCATGTTGCGGCCTTTAGCTTTGCGCTGCTGTTCTTCCAGGGCCGCACGCTGCTGCTCCATCATCTTTTGGAAAAAGCCCGACTTTTTCTTTTTGGCGGGGGAAAGCACGGGCATGGGCAAGCGGCGGATAAGGGCTGTTTGTCCTATGGAGATCAAATTCTGCGTGGTCCAGTACAGGGCCAGGGCGGAAGCGAAATTGTAACAGAACAGGAAGAACATTACAGGCATCAGGTTCATAATAATGCGCTGGGAGCGTTCTCCCGCCTGAGGCGTCATCCTCATCTGAATAATCATGGTTACAGCCATGATGAGAGGCAGAATATTGATTGGAATGCCGAACAGGTGGCCCACGGTATCAGGCAGGGAAAGATCCGTCATCCACAGGCAGAAGGGCTGCCCTCTCAGTTCCGCGGAATACTGGAGCACACGGTAAAAGGCAAAGAAAATGGGAATCTGGATGAGCATGGGGACGCAGCCGCTGGCCGGGTTGATGCCGTATTTCTGGTACAGCTTCATCATTTCCATGTTCACCTTCTGAGGGTCGTCCGGATATTTCTCCTTGAGTTTGACCATCTCCGGCTGAACCAGGGACATGCGTTTCATGGCCATATAGGATTTTTTGTGCAGCGGCCAGATGAGCGCGCGGACAACGATGGTCATGCAGATGATGGCCACGCCCCAGTTGCCGAACCATCCGTGGAAGAGGTTGAGCAGCCAGTTCATCGGAACGCTCAGGAATACGAGCCAGCCGTATGCCATGATATCGCTGATGGCGGGATAGGAAAGATTCAGGTCACGCAGGTAGGCGTTGAATTTGGGACCGGTGTAAATATCGTAGGTGAGCGTCTTGATTTCATTGGGGGCCATGGTCAGATTGGGGATTCCCATGGCCACGGTGACGCCGGGCACCAGGGTGTTGCCTTCATGCGTCAAAGGAAATTCCTGGCGGGTGGCGTACACGGTGGACCCCCTGGACTGGTCCTGGGGAAGAAGGATGGTGGCGTAATACTGGCTCATGACGCCGGCATAAGTCAGGTCCTGGAGAGGGCCTTCCAGGACGCGGGCCTTGGCACTGCTGAAAAAGCCGCCTGTGAAATAGGAAGGCACTTCCTGTTCCAGGGAGCCGTCTGCATGGTAAAAGAAATGGGTGTAGGTATCTTTTGGTTCGCTTTTGGCGATAGGATAGGCGCTCCCGCCGAAGATGCCCATGTAGCGCAGATCCTGGACATTGGGAGATTTATTGAGCAGGGAGACGGTCAGGCGAATGAGATATTTGCTGCCGGGCAATATTTCACCTTCCAGATTTTTGACGGGGTGCAGGGTGTACGTTTTTGAGATGAAAAGCTGCCGTGCGGGGTCATAGCCTTCCAGGGTTACGGAGTCCGCCGTGCGTTTCACTTCCTTATACACGGTGTTGTCATAGGAAGGATCCTGGGTGGCATCCATGTTGAAAACGAGTTCTCCGATGCCCCGTTGCTGGGCTTCGTTAATCGTGATATTATGGTCCGCGACTTTTTGGGAGTCCACAATATCGTTGTGCAGGGTAACCGTGCCGATGGAACCCCCTATGCGGTTGAACGTGTAAGTGATGAAGGGTTGCTGCTTCCCGTTCACTTCCTGCGTGGCTACCAGAGTGATCGGGGCGGTTTTGTCTTCTTCAAGGGCTTTGTTGACGGAGGCCTGTTCCGGGGCGGAGGTTCCGGCTCCGGGGCGGACGCCGGCAACCGGGGCATTGGCTGCGGCGACAGCCGTCTGCGGTGCGGGAATGGGGGCGGTTTCAGCCTTTTTATTGTTGCCCATGTAAATATTCAGGCCCAGAAGGGCGGCGCAGATGCCTATGATGATCCATGCTGTGCGATCCATAATGTGATATAGCTTGATTGGAGTTGGTGAAAGGAAAGGGAAAGAAAGGTAATTGTTCAGCGTGGGTGGCGCGCCGGGGGCACGGGATCATAACCTGATCCGCCCCACGGGTTGCATCTTAAAATACGCCATGTGCCAAGAAGAAAGCCGCGCCAGGCTCCGTGGATGTGAACGGCCTGGATGAAGTACTGGGAACAAGTGGGTGTATAGCGGCAGCCGCTTCCGGGGCCCCCCAGGGCATGCAGGGGAGCGCTGATGAAGGTTTGGTATCCCTTTACAAGGGTGATGAGCAGCCATTTCATCATGTCTTGTCTTGTTCCCGGGAAAGAAGTTGCAATTTGAGTTTTCGGGCGGCTTTCCGCCAGTCCCGTTCCAGGTCGGCGTAGCTGGCTTCCACGGCCCTCCAGCGGAGGACGCACACCAGGTGTACGCCGTTTTCAAAAGGAGCCCCGTGCGCCCTCAGTATTTCCCTCACGCGTCTCCGCAGTTTGTTGCGGACAACGGCACAGCCGATTTTTTTCGTACAGATGATACCGAATTTGGAGGGTTCCTCCGGATGTTCCAAAGGGGTCGCGCTTAAAACAATAAGCCGACCTGCTACGGATGGCCCCTCGTTACGTACCCGGGCAAATTGGAATGCCCTGGTCATGCTTTGTTGACGAGTAAGACGCATCTCCCGCGGGTCGGCCCGTGAAAAGAAGTTCCAAGGAGGCGTTAACCGAATCCTGGCGGCTGGATTAACGGCCGTGCTGGATGGTGTGGCGCTTGTACTGGATTTCGGCTCCCTTGGGAAGCAGGCGCTTGCGGCCTTTAGCGCGGCGGCGGCGGATGATGTCCGCTCCGTTCTTGGTGGCCATGCGTGCACGGAATCCGAACTGACGCTTGCGGCAACGCTTGGATGGTTGATAAGTCCTCTTGCTCATGATGTTGAAAGATGCTTCTTGTGAATTACTAGATTCAGTGCCGTCCGTCTAAGCGGCCTATGCACAACCGGACGAAAAGGATAACTATTTTGATTGTTTTGTCAATCCGTCAGGCGATTAATTTGCCGTTTTTCTTGCGGAAAGCACTGGGATAAGTAGTCTTTATGATTGATAGACAGTGTTTTTCTATTCCAGAAAAGCCCGCCTGCTTTACAGAAAGAGCAGTTCCGCGTATGTGGGGACGGGCCACAGGTCTGCGTCCGTCAGGCTTTCCAGCATATCAATGGTGCTTCTCAAATTGTCCATGCCCGTCTGGATGGCCCTGGTATCGGCTTCATCCACGGCGCGGCTCAGTTCCCTCACCTGTCCGGGGAGAATATCCAGCAGCGTGCCGATTTGGTTGGCGCGATCCGTAGTAGCTTTCATTCCCGCCTTGATTCCGGATGCCTTCATCTGGGCAATGGCGGTGGTAAGCTGCGTGAGCTGTTCCGTTACGGCGGGGATGTAAAGGGTTTCCACCATCAGGAGGGCCGTTTCCGCTTCAATGTTGATTTCCTTGTGGAATATTTCCGTCTGGATTTCATGGCGGGCGTGGAGTTCTACGGGGCTGACCACTTTGTACTTTTCAAAAAGCGCCTTGGCCTTGGGCGTTTCCAGAGCGGCCAGGGCTTCAATGGTGCCGGGGATGTTGGGGAGATTGCGGCGTTCCGCTTCCTCTACCCAGGCTTCTCCGTAGCCGTCTCCGCTGAATAGAATGCGCTTATGCTTCTTGATGATGTTTTGAAGGAGCTTGTTGAGGGTGGCGTGGAACTCCTCGGGCTTGTCCTTGACAGGTTCCAGGATGGTGCAGATTTCATCCAGGCTTTCCGCCACAATGGTATTGAGCACCGTCATGGGCCATGCACAGGTTTGGGAGGAACCTACGGCGCGGAATTCGAATTTATTGCCTGTGAAGGCAAACGGGCTGGTGCGGTTCCGGTCGGAGGCGTCCAGGGGGAACATGGGCAGGGTGTCCACGCCGATGTTGATGGTCTTTTGGGTGCGCGCTTTTTTAGTGCCTCCTTTCTCGATTTGCTCAATGATTTCATCCAGCAGATCTCCCAGGAAGATGGAAATGATGGCCGGGGGGGCTTCATGGGCCCCCAGGCGGTGTTCATTGCCGGATTTGGCGACGGAGGCGCGCAGCAGATCCGCATGTTCGTCCACGGCCTTGATGGTGGCGCAGAGCAGAGTGAGGAAGATGGCGTTTTCCTGCGGGCTGGAACCGGGATTGAGCAGGCTGCCGTAACCGGGGGCGGAGAGGGACCAGTTGTTGTGCTTGCCGGAGCCGTTCATGCCGGAGAAGGGCTTTTCATGCAGCAGGCAGACCATGTCATGCTTGTTGGCAGTTTTCCGGAGCACCTCCATGACCAGCATATTATGGTCCACGGCCAGGTTCTGGCTTTCAAAAATGGGTGCGATCTCAAACTGGCCGGGAGCGACTTCATTGTGGCGCGTTTTGGCCGGGATGCCGAGTTTCCAAAGGGCTTCGTCCACGTCCACCATGAATTCCAGCACGCGGTCCTTGATGGAGCCGAAGTAGTGGTCTTCCATCTGCTGGTGCTTGGGGGGCACATTGCCGAAAAGGGTGCGTCCGCACATCATCAGGTCCGGGCGCAGGGCATAAAGCTGCTTGTCCACCAGGAAGTATTCCTGTTCCGCCCCCAGGTCGGCGCTGACGTGAATGTTGTCCGGACCGCCAAAGCAGGACAACAGCCGCTTGGCCTGCCGGGTGACAGCAGTCATGGATCTCAGGAGAGGCGTCTTTTTGTCCAGCGCCTGTCCCTTGTAAGAGCAGAAAGCGGTTGGGATGCAAAGCGTGGCGCCGTTTTCCGTCCGTTTGATAAAGGCGGGGCTGGTGGGGTCCCATGCGGTGTAGCCGCGCGCTTCAAAGGTGGCGCGGAGACCTCCGGAAGGGAAGCTGGAGGCGTCCGGCTCGCCCTGCACCAGGCTCTTGCCGGAAAATTTGAGTTCCAGATTTCCCTCCGGGTCCACGTCCACAAAGGAGTCGTGCTTTTCCGCCGTGCTCCCATTGAGAGGCTGGAACCAGTGCGTGTAGTGGCTGGCCCCCTTTTCCAGAGCCCACGTCATCATGGCCTGAGCCACTTCATTGGCGATGTCGGGGTCCAGTTTTTCGTCCTTGCGGATGGTAGCCAGCAGTTTTTTGTAAACGGGGCGGGGCAGGTAATTGCGCATGGTCTCCATGTTGAAGACATCCTGACCGTAAATTTCCGCAATAAAGGTTGCGGCGTTGCCAACATCGGAAGGTGGGTTTGTATGCATCTTGATAGGGAACGCGCCAAAAGGCTCGGAACATACCAAACCTTAAAAGAGACTTTTTGGCAAGCCGAATCCTGCCCTATTTCTTCAGGAAAAGGACTTCTTCCGCCCCCATCCGTTTTCGGGAAGAAGCGTAAACGGTTTTCCGGTTTCTATGGTTCTCCGGCGGCAATGGAGAAATTGGGGAAGGAGGGGGACGCTGTAAAGGAAGGGATAGGCCGTGATTGTCGGGAAGAGGACTGGACGGGAATTGGTGAAGTGCCGGGTTTTTGTTTCATGAAACGGCACAGGAACCTGCCGAGCGGTATTTTTCCGTATCTTGCAAGAAATCTATTTCGTTTTCAGTAGTAATAAGTACAACCATATTATTGTGAAATGCGTTTATTGTTAATAGCAAGATGTTTATTGTTGATGCTGCTGTGTTGTGCGGGAGTGGGGATGCGGCTTCATGCCCAGCCTTTGAATAAGGGCCGGATTGCCATTCTTGGGGACAGTATTGCTTATGCGGGACCATGGGCAAATGAGGTGGAAAACGCCTTGAAAGCCGATAAAAAGTTTGAGGCCTGCGAGATTGTCAACTTTGCCGTTCCCAGCGAGACGGTAGCCGGGTTGAGCGAGTATGGCCATGCGGGTGGCAGATTCCCCCGTCCATGCCTGCATGAGTGCCTTGACCGGGTTCTCCAAATGTACCGGCCCCAATTGATTCTGGCATGCTACGGGATGAATGACGGCCTTATGCAGGCGTTTGACAAAGCGCGTTTTCAAGCGTACCAGGAAGGGAATATCCGCCTTAAAAAGGCTGCCGATGCGGCAAAAGCGGAGATTGTCTTCATTACTCCTCCATTGTTCCGGGGGGATTCCGCTGAGCAGGCTGAGTATGACGCTGTATTGGACAAGTACGCGGAATGGCTGGTTTCTAAAAGAAAAGACGGCTGGAAAGTCATAGATATCCGTCCCGGGCTTCGGAAGCTCATTGCCAGAGAGAAGGCCGGGAATCCCGGTTTCAGGTATTCCGGTGACGGCGTGCACCCCGGTCCGGAAGGGCATCATATGATAGCCCGGGAAGTTCTTGCCGGGCTGGTCCCGGAAATAGGCCTTGCTCCTGAGGTTGCGGAAAAAGACCATCGGCCGACGCCGGATACGATGAAAAAACATGAGAAAGTCCGCAATGAATGGCTGGTAAAAACAGGACATGCACGGCCGGAAATTCCGGGGTATGATCCGGAAATGGCCAAGCGTCAGTTTCCTAGGACGGTTTCTGTCTGGAATGGTTTTTTACGGGAGGAGTTTACCGTGGGCGGCCGCAGGGCATTCATCGTCTTTCCCGACAAGGCTGTTGTTTCTGGAAAAGAACAGTTATGGATATGGCGGCCACAATTTTTTGATTATAAGCCTATAGCTGATCTCGAACTGGTAAAGCGCGGCTATGCGGCGGTATTTATCAGCATGGAAGACCTTTACGGTTCTCCCAAGGCCATGGAGGTGATGGATCAATTTTACAGGTATCTGGTGGATGAACGCAAATTTTCCGGAAAACCGGTGTTGTTTGGACTGAGTCGTGGAGGACTTTATGCTCTGAACTGGGCGGAGAAGAATCCTTTGTGCGTGGCTGGCGTTTATGTGGATGCCCCCGTCTGTGATTTCAAAAGCTGGCCGGCCGACAGAGGCAAGGGCAAAGGTTCGCCGGATGACTGGAACAAATGCCTGCGCGCCTATGGCTTTAATGAACAGCAGGCTTTATCCTATAAGGGCAATCCCGTGGACAATATGCGCGGCATGGCTAAAGCCGGAATTCCTTTGTTGTTTATTTCCCGGACGGAAGATGATGTAGTCCCTATTGAAGAGAATACGGATGTTTTCGCCAAACGTTACGCCAAGCTGGGAGGCCCTGTAAAAGTTATTCGCCGCCCCGGCGGGCACCATCCGCACGGTTTTGACAATCCTGCCCATATCGTAGATTTTGTTCTTTCCGTTACCGGACAGCCCGTCCCTTTGCGCGTTGCGTGCCTGGGAGACAGTAATACTTTTGGAGCAGGAGTAGCCGGAGCCAATAAGGATGTTTTGCGCTGGAGCCATCTTCTTGGTCAAGAATTGAGGAAAAAATTCAAACGGAAAGAAATAGAAGTGCTGAACTGCGGCGTTAACGGGCGTACCCTTCTGGCCAAGGGAGACCTTCCCTATATTAAAACAGGCGAGTACCGGAATGCTCTCAATTCCCATGCACAGATTGCCATTATCGCTTTAGGCACCAATGACGCCAAACCGCAGAACAGGAAATTCCTGTCCGAGTTTAAGCAGAATTATGCCGCCATCATCGCCGAACTGCGGGAAAATATGCCCGGCATTCAAATCTATTGCGCAATTCCTCTTCCCTCGTGGCAATCTTCCAGCCAAATTGACAAGGAAACGGTGGAAACTAAGATCATTCCTCTTGTGAAGCAGGTTGCGAGGGACAATAAGTGTGAAACCATCGACTTTTTCTCCCCTTTTCAGAATAAACCGGAACTTTTCCCCGATGGCGTTCATCCCAATGCCGATGGGCAGGTGATTATGGCTGACATTGCATTCAGGGAACTTCTGAAAAAACAACCTTTAATTCAATAAACAAAAAAATAATGATGAGCGCTAAACTATCGGTAATTACAGGTTCGATTCTCCTGCTGTCAGCCCCGTTGCAGGGATTTTCCGCGACAACCCATCCGGATTCCTGCATGAACCGGGATTGGAAAAAAGAGATTCCCCTTCCGGTGTATCCAAACCGGGAAATGGTGGATCTTTATCATAAGACATGGGAAATTGCGGCAGGCCGCGTCAGAAAAGGGCCGGAAGGCCTTCCCGCGTCTCCCTACATGGATGAGAATTGCTATGAAGATCAAATATGGATATGGGATACCTGTTTCATGGTTCTTTTCGCCAAGTATGCTCCCAGGTCGTTTCCCGGAGTTGAAAGTTTGGATAATCTTTACAAGCCTATTCACGAAAAAGCCGTTACTCCGCTTAAGGTTCATTTAGTGGACAATCCCCCGTTATTTGCGTGGGTGGAGAAAGAATATTTTGACTTCACCGGTGATAAGGAACGCCTGGATGATATCTTGAATAAGAAGCAATATCTGCAAAAGCATTTCAAATGGTTTGCCCGGGCTAAGGCTGGTGAACGGTTTGAGTGTTCCCCCCAGCGTATTTACTTGAATTCCATTGGGGATGATGGCTTTACCTGGACAGGGGGAGCGAGCGGTATGGACAATACTCCCCGTGGGCGTGATGCCGGAGGATACCATAAGGTGTTATGGGTGGATGCCATTTCCCAGCAGGCTCTTAGCGCCCACTGCATTGTTGCCATGGAACAGGCTTTGGGAAATGAAGATGAAGCAAGGAAATGGAACGCCGAATATGAAGCGCTTAAGAAAAAGATCAACCATCTTTACTGGGATGAGCGGGATGGATTTTATTACGATGTCACCATTGCGGACAAACAGCCCTGCCGCGTTAAAACCATTGCGTCCTACTGGCCTCTTCTGGCTCAGGTTGCCTCCAGGGAACAGGCGCGGAGCATGGTCAGGCATTTGATGAATCCCGAAGAATTCGGAGGCAGTTATCCGACTCCTTCCCTGGCCCGCTCGGATAAGGATTATCATCATCAAACCGGGGATTACTGGCGGGGAGGAATCTGGCTGCCGACGACATATATGGCGATTAAGGCCATTGAAAAGTATGGCTACCATGAGGAGGCCGATGCTATTGCCGAGAAGGTTATCAACCAGCAGCTTGCCGCTTACAGGAACATAGAACCGCATACTATCTGGGAGTGCTACAGCCCAAGCGGGAATACTCCTTCCACGGAACACGGACGCCGCGCAAGACCGGAATTTTGCGGCTGGTCAGCCCTGGGGCCGATTTCCCTGTTTATTGAAAATGTACTGGGATTTAAGGAGGTGTCCGCAACCAGAAAAGAAGTGCGGTGGAGGTTGAAGAAAAATAAGGGCCGCCATGGAATCAGGAATTTGAGGTTTGGCGATATTGTAACCGATATTGTTTTTGATGGTAAAGGCACGGTGTCGGTCACGTCGAATGCTTCTTACTCTCTAATCATTAATGGCAATACTTATTCAGTAAGGAAGGGGGATACTGAAATTAAGCTGTAAGGACCTTCTGTTTATCCACGGAAGGGCGTCATTGATGTTCTTCCGCGGGGTTTTTCCTTTTGCCGGGGCAAGATGCGGGTTTTTCCCGTGCCTGCGCCAATTTTTTTCTTTTGGAGGCGGTCTGAGAGGCAAGGGTGACAAAGGAAATTCCGGAAGGGCGGCAAGGAAATGTTCCGGAACATTATTTGAGAGGTAATGTTGTCTGCCGTTTTAACGGGGAGAGCAGGCTTCCTCCATATGCCTTACGGAAATTTTTTGGTAAAGGGTATGGGTTTGTCCGGGGGCGAGGGAAATGGAACGGGGCTCCGCGTTTCCCGTTTCAATGCACAGGAATTTATTCCAGGACTCCGCACCCAGGTCCGCCATGTTTTTGGCGCCCTGTTGTCCAGGATTCCAGACGATGACGGAAGAGGCATGATTCCGCTCCACCGTGATGGCGCGGTTCAGCATGAGGTCTTCCAGCATTGTTTTTCCCGAACAGGAGGGGAAGTCGTAAACGCGGTCCAGACACCCCAGCGGCGCCAGCGGGCGTTCTCCGTGCTTCATGGGCTGGGCGGCTTCTTCCCGGAACGGGATGTCCTCCAGCCCATGAACGCGGCATTTGGTCAGGTTGCCGACGGCAAAGTAGTTGTGGAAGGCTTCCGTGAGCTTGCAGGGCTGCGTGCGCGCCGTGGTTTCCAGCTTCATGGTCAGCGTGCGGCCCAGGGTAAGGCGCAGGATGGCGGCGGGATAGGATTCATCTTCCGGATAGAAAGCCAGGGAGAGCAGGACGTTGCCGCGCTTGTCCATTTCCTGGTGGTGGAGGCGCCATTCCGAGGTGCGCGCTATGCCGTGGGACGGCGCGCCTTCCCGGGGGCCGAACCAGGGCCAGCAGACGGGGATGCCTCCGCGGATGGCTTTACCGGGGACAAAGGCTGCGTTGGGAGAAAGAAAAAGGCATTCCTCATGCCCTGCCGGCTTCCATGAGGTGAGGTGCGCTCCCTGAAGGCACAGGGATGCCGTGCAGAGCGGTGTTGTTACGTCCAGGAAAGAAAGCCCCTGGTTTGTTGTGCGCCGGACGGTCATGGCTGAAGGCGTTCAATTGTCCAGGAGCCGTTTTCCTGAAGTTTGTACATGAAACGGTCATGCACGCGGCCGGGGCCGCCCTGCCAGAATTCAAAGGTATCCGGGATAATTCGGTAGCCGCCCCAGAAGGAGGGAAGGGGAATTTCTCCCTTGGAGAATTTGTTTTTCAGTTCCATCAACTTCATTTCCAACAGTTTTCTTCCGGAAATGACGGAGCTTTGGTGTGAAACCCAAGCTCCAAGCTGGGATTCCTTGGGGCGGGTGAGGAAATATTTCAGGGATTCCGCGCGGGAGACTTTGACGGCTTTTCCGTAAATGATGATCTGGCGTTCCAGCATTACCCACGGAAGCATCATGCAGACCTGCGGATTTTCTTCAATATCGCGGGCCTTGTGGCTGCCGTAGTTGGTGAAGAAAACAAAGCCCGTCCGGTCAAAATATTTGAGCAGCACGGTGCGTAGGGAGGGCCTGCCCTGGTCGTCCGCCGTGGCCAGGGAAAAAGCGTTGGGTTCCGGAATATCCGCTTTCAGGGCCTGTTCAAACCAGGTTTGGAATTGTTCAAAGGGATTTTCCGCCAGGTCCTTTCTGTGCAGCTGGCCTTTGAGGTATTCTTCTCTGAAATTGGACAAGTCCATGGCGTGTTGAACGATGAGGGGTTATTCTACGCTGAAATCCAGCCCCAGGTCCAGGGAGGGGGCCGAGTGGGTCACGTAGCCTACGGAGACGAAGTCCACGCCGGATTCCGCAATGGCGGCTACCGTGTCCAGGTGAACGCCTCCGCTGGCTTCCAGCAGGGGGGTGGTGCGTCCTCCGCGCAAGGCGACGGCTTGTTTCAGCATTTCCGGCGTCATGTTGTCCAGAAGGATATGGTCCACGCCTTCCAGTTTAAGGAAGTTGCCCACCTGTTCCAGGGTGTCCGCTTCCAGCTGGATTTCCACGCCGGGCTTTTCCTGACGCAGCCTGTTGATGCATTCCTGGAGATGTTCCGTATTTCCATCCGTCATCAGGTGGTTGTCTTTCACCATGGCGCGGTCATAAAGGCCCATGCGGTGGTTGGTGCCTCCGCCATGGAGCACGGCCGCTTTTTCCAGCAGACGGTAGCCGGGAGTGGTTTTGCGGGTATCCAGAATGCGGGCGCTGGTGTGGGAAACGGCCTTCACATATTGTCTGGTGAGCGTAGCCACTCCGGAAAGACGCTGGATGAAGTTGAGGGCGGTGCGTTCCGCCCCAAGAATGGAGCGGGCGGAACCTTCAATAAGCATCACCACGGCGCCGGGCGCCACGGCTTCCCCGTCATGCAGGTAAACTTCCACCTTCAGGGTGGGATCCACCTTGCGGAAAACTTCCGCCGCGACATTGACGCCGGAAAGAACGCCTTTTTTCCGGGGGGTCAAAATAGCTCTGGCTGTCAGATGTTCCGGGACGAAGTATGTGGAAGTCACGTCGCCGGAGCCGAAGTCTTCGGCCAGCGCCAGATTGATCAGGGTTTCCACGTTGTCGGATACGGTTTCTGCGGGCATGAAAGAAAAGCGGCTTAATATTCGCGGTTAAGAAGATAGTTGGCCAGTTCCACCAGGCGGGCGCGGCGTTCTTCCGGGAAAATCATCAGGGCATCCAGAGCCGCCTGAGTGCGGCATTTGGCTTCGGAACGGGCGCCGTCCAGGCCAATCAGGGCCGGACAGGTGGATTTCTGGGAATTGACGTCCTTGCCGGCGGTCTTGCCGAGTTTTTCCGTGGAAGCCGTCAGATCCAGAATGTCGTCAATCACCTGGAAAGCCAGCCCCAGGTTGTAACCGAAGTCCGTCAGAGCTTCCAGCTGGGACTCCGTGGCGTTTGCGGACATGCCGCCGAAGCGAAGGGCCGTGGTTAGCAGGGCGGCCGTCTTCCCTTCGTACACGGTGCGGACTTCCGGTTCGGAAAGCTGTTTGTGTTCTCCCTCCAAATCCAGAATCTGGCCTCCGATGAGCATGGTGCTGCCGCCGGTGGCTGCCAGCTCCCTCACGTAATCCCTGACGGTATAGCGTTCCGTATCGTCCACCTGGGCGATTACGGCAAAAGCCTCCGTCAGCAGCGCGTCTCCCGCCAGGATGGCGACGCCTTCTCCGAAGGCCTTGTGGCTGGTGGGTTTCCCACGGCGCAGATCGTCGTTGTCCATGGCTGGCAGGTCGTCATGGATGAGGGAATACGTATGCATCATTTCCACGGCGCAGGCGGGAACCAAGGCGTCCACTGCCAGTCCTCCGCAGGCCTCCGCCGCCGCCAGGCAAAGGACGGGGCGCATTCTTTTCCCCCCCGCAAATATGCTGTAGCGCATGGCTTTGTGGATGGTTTCGGGGCTTTCGTTCTCTGCTGGCAGCAGTCTGTCCAGCGCTGCGTCAATCAGGGCGCATTGTTCTGTGATGTAGTCGTTCAGTGATTGTTCACACATGGCGTTATGGAATAGGTGCGGGGTGTGGAGGAAACAGGTCAGCGGTTGACCAGCAATTCCGCGATTTGTACGGCGTTGAGCGCGGCCCCTTTTCGGACCTGATCGCCCACGACCCAGAGAGTCAGGGCATTGTCAATCGCCATGTCCATGCGCATGCGCCCTACGTAGCAGGTATCTCCGTTGGTGCTGTCCAGCGGGGTGGGCCACACGCCCTCCGCTGGGTTGTCCATCAGGGCGACTCCGGGTTTGCCTTCATAGGCGCTGCGGGCAGTTTCCAAGTCCACAGGTTTTTCAAACTGGGCGGTAACGGAGATGGAATGGGAACGGTAAACGGGCACGCGCACGCAGGTGCATGTTACCTTGAGTTCGGGCAGGGAAAGAATTTTACGGCCTTCATTAAGCATCTTAAGCTCTTCCTTGGTATAGCCGTTTTCCGTAAAGGAATCGATCTGGGGAAGAAGATTGAAGGCTATCTGGTGGGGATAAACATTTTTCACTACGGGGTGGCCGTCCACTACGGCGCGCACCTGGGCTTCCAGTTCCGCAATGCCGTGCTGGCCGCTGCCGGAAACCGCCTGATAACTGGAGGCGATGACGGTTTTCAACCCGAAACGCTGATGCAGAGGGAAGAGGGCCATCAGCGTAATAATGGTGGTGCAGTTCGGGTTGGCGATAATATTGCGGGGGTGGTTGAAGGCCGCTTCCGGATTGATTTCCGGAACCACCAGGGGCACGTCCGGCTCCTGCCGGAAGGCAGAGGAATTGTCAATGACCACGCAGCCCGCCGCCGCCGCGATAGGAGCGAATTTCAGGGAAATGCCTCCGCCTGCGCTGAACAGGGCGATATCCACCCCATCAAAGGATTTTTCCGTCAATTCTTCCACAGTCAGCATTTTCCCACGGAAAGCGACCTGTTTTCCGGCGGACCGGGCGGAGGCCAGAAGCTTCAGGGAACCTACGGGAAAATTGCGTGTTTCCAGGCAGGACAGGATTTCAACGCCCACCGCTCCGGTGGCGCCGACGATGGCAACATGGGGTGCTTGGTTCATGATTGTTGTCAGAAAATGACGGATATTTTCCGTCCGCCCCCCATTATACGGCAGCCCGGTCATATGGCAATACGATTGCAAGCCTTCAGGCTTAAAAATGAAAAACTGTCCGAGATTTTACACCCCGGACAGTTGTTGAAAAACGGGAAAGATCGCGTTTTTTATTTCAGCGCTTGCGGCGCAGCATCAGCAGGGACAGGCCCAAAAGGCTCAGGGATGCCGTAGCCGGCTCCGGAACGACATCCTCAGCAGTGGCTGACATGGAAAAAAGCAGGTTGGAGTTCGTGTTTCCGCCGCCATTGCGGGTGGACATCACAATGTAAGCCGTGCCGCTGGTAAGGGGAGTACCGCTCAAGTCCACGGACAGGGTCATGTCTGTTTGAATCAGAGAAGAGGCCTGGCCGGTTAACTGGCTGATCTGCCAGCCTTCTGCCGTCTGATAAACGATATTGAGCGTCGTGAAGTTTGCTCCGGATTGTAGCCCGGCACAGTCCACGGAAAGAGTCAATCCGGTATAACTGGCGTAATCACTGGTAAGAGTTACCGCTGTTCCTACGATAGAGCCGCCGTAAGCATTTCTGTTGATGAAAGACACGGATACATCAGTATCCCCGGATGCGGTGACGTTGCCGTAAATACCGGAACCGGAATTGCCGTTTGCAGTGGTGCCTCGCCAGCCGTGGTGCCTTGCAACCATGTGACGACTTTTTGTGCAGTAATGACATCTCCGCTGTTGACGTCTCCGAATCCAGACAATTTAAGGTTTGCAGGCAGAGATGCTCCTTCGGCTGCCTCCCCATTTAGGTCGATTGCTACGGTGGCGGCCATCCCTGCGCCGCAACACAAAGCCATAAGACCGGAAAGAAATAATGTGTTCTTCATGGTTGTTCGTTGCTCTTTTTTACTGCTGTAATTTGCCGGGCTGTCTTGAACCCGCTCATGATGAATAAGGCGGATTTATAATCCGGCATATCCTCGCTTTCCATGAAAGGCAACAAAACAGGCTCCCGATTTTAGGGAGCCTGTCTTTAAAGGAAAGGGCGGTGCAGGCCTGCTATTTAACCCATTTTCCCGCGCCTTCCGGCAGCCTGCCGTCAGAGACGGGGCCGTAGCGGGTGGATTCCGTGTTGCCCCAGAGGGGGACGCCTACGATGCGTTTCCACCAGCGGGACATGCTGGCTCCCGTATAGCAGCCGAAGCTCCAGCAGTCGGACTGCGGCGTGAAAATATCCCGCCGTATCCTGTTCAGGTCCGTCTCATGGATCCATTCCGTGGAAACGGCCATGATATTGTTGCCGTAGTCCAGCATCCACGCATAGCAGTTGGAATGGCCGAAGTAGTAAAAGGATTCCACCTTGTCGCCGTGGAAGCGCGGGGAGGAATTCAGCGCCCGGATGGCCTGGTCGGCGCTGTTTACCCAGACGAGCCTGATTTTATACTTGGAAGCCAGGTCCGCAATCCAGCGGGTGTAAGGTTTGCCGTCTTCCTTCCCCCGGGTTGCGTAACCGGGGCGGTAAACAATCCAGGTGATTCTGGCGGCAGGATCTTGCTGCTGGATTTGGGCGATGCGGATGGTGGAGGCCCTTACAAAGTTGGCCCACCAGTTGTCATGCCTGTCAGGCTGTATTCTCAGCCCTTCCCATTGCCTGAGTGCGGGGCCGCCGCACATGACGACGTGAACGGCCCGGGACAGTCCCGTGCCGCTCAGCAACAGGGCCAGAGCGAGAAAAAGGCGTGAAAGCATGCCCGCACCCTACCTTTGCTCCCCGTATCTGTCAATCCGGCGGAGCGTTTTTTGCGGGAACAGACGCGCGTGAAAAGACAAGGGAGGGGGGGCATGTCCCCTCAGCAATTCACCACGTTGACGGCCAAGCCGCCCTGGGCGGTCTCCTTGTATTTGGATTGCATGTCCCTTCCGGTGTCCAGCATGGTGCGGATGACCTTGTCCAGCGGGACAAAATGAGCGCCCGTGCCGCCCAGGGCTATGCGGGCGGCGTTGATGGCCTTGATGGCGGCAATGGCGTTGCGTTCGATGCAGGGTATCTGGACGAGGCCCGCAATAGGATCGCAGGTGAGGCCCAGATTGTGCTCCATGCCTATTTCCGCGGCGTTTTCCACCTGGTGGGGAGTTCCCCCCAGGTACTCCGCAAGAGCGGCGGCGGCCATGGAGCAGGCTACGCCCACTTCTCCCTGGCAGCCTACGTCCGCGCCGGAAATGGAGGCGTTTTTCTTGTACAGGATGGCGATTCCTCCGGCGGTGAGCAGGAAGCGATGTACGGCATCCGGATACGGGGAAACGCAGAATTTGGTGGCGTAGTTAAGAACGGCCGGAACAATTCCCGCCGCTCCATTGGTCGGAGCGGTAACGATGCGGCCGCCGGCCGCGTTTTCCTCACTTACGGCAATGGCGTACAGATTGATCCAGTCCATAATGGAGAGAGGGTCTTTCAAGGCCGATTCTCCGTGCACCAGAAGATTCTTGAGCAAAGTTTTGGCCCGGCGCGGAACCTGCAGAACGCCCGGCAGGTTGCCGCGCGCGCTCATGCCGTTGGAGATGGACTGCTTCATCGTCGTCCAGATCAGGTCCAGTTTTTCACGGACTTCCCGTTCCGGGAGCATGGCGCATTCGTTCGCCATGACAATGGAGGAAAGAGGGCATCCGCGCTCATCAGCCATGTGTAGCAGTTCCTCCGCGGATTCATAAGGAAAAGGAAAGGTTTCCCGGTCCCTTTCTTCCGGATGCAGAAGTTCCTGTTCGGAAGAGACGAACCCGCCTCCCGTGGAATAAAATACCGCGTCTTCCACCGGGTCTCCGTCCTGGTTGACGGCAGTGAACTGCATCCCGTTCGGATGCAGGCGCAGGGGCTGGTAGTGGGAAAGATCCAGGTCGCGGGAAGGAGAGAAGCGGACGTTTTTTTCTTCCGTGACGGACAACGTTTCCTGCTGGTGCAGGCGGGCGATTTTTCCGGGAATGCTGCGCGGCTCCACCGTATGGGGTTCTTCTCCCAGCAGCCCCAGCATGATGGCTGTGTCTGTGCCGTGCCCATGTCCGGTGGCGGCCAGGGAGCCATAGCATTCGCAGCGGATGCCTGAGATTTCCGCCAAGCGCGGGGAGTGGCGTATCTGTTCAAGAAAGCGGTGCGCCGCCCGCATGGGCCCTACGGTATGGGATGATGAAGGACCTATGCCGATGCTGAAAAGCTCAAAAATGCTGTAATGGTGCATGTCCGTTTTCCTGTAGCGGGGAAGGGCCGGAAATCCCGCTGGGAATTCCGGCCCTTCCCGAAAGATGGGTTTACAGCCCCAGCAGGTAGCGTTCCGCTTCAATCGCGGCGCTGCAGCCCATTCCGGCGGAAGAAATGGCCTGGCGGTAGTGAGGATCCGCCACGTCTCCGGCGGCGAACAATCCCGGCGTCCTGGTCGCCATCATCCCTGTTTTCCGGATAATGTAGCCGGCATCGTCCCGGTCCACCAGATCTCCCAGGAAAGAAGTGTTCGGCGTGTGCCCGATCGCCATAAAGACGCATTTGACGGGAAGTTCCGTTTCATCCCCTTCTACTACGTCCTTCAGCATGACGGCTTCCAGTTCTCCCTTGTCGTCCGTCTTATAGCTTACGATGGTGGAATTCCACATGGGGAAAATCTTTTCATTGGACAGCGTTCGTTCCGCCATGATTTTGGAAGCGCGGAGCGTGTCGCGGCGGTGGATCAGGTACACCCGGGAAGCGAAGCGCGTCAGGAACATGGCTTCTTCACAGGCGCTGTCTCCTCCGCCTACCACGCACACAGGCACGTCCCGGTAAAAAGCTCCGTCACAGGTGGCGCAGGCGGTGAGTCCGTGGCCAACCAGCCCTTCCTCTCCCGGTATTCCCAGATAGCGGGCGGATGCTCCCGTAGCCACAATGATACTCCGGGTTTCGTAATTCTGGCCGCTGGTCTTCACGGTGAACAGTCCGGTGGCTTCATCCCTGACGACGCTCTTGACGTCCTCATATGCAAACCGGGTGCCGAACTTTTCCGCCTGCTGCTGCATCAGGAACATCAGGTCCGGCCCCATCACGCCGTCCGGAAAGCCGGGGAAGTTTTCCACTTCCGTCGTGGTGGTCAGTTGTCCGCCGATTTGGGAACCCGTGATCAGAAGCGGAGAGAGATTGGCGCGGGCGGTGTAAATGGCCGCCGTGTAACCAGCGCAGCCGGCACCGATGATAATGACTTGTTCGCTCATAATAGTATATATGTCCGTTGCCATGGTAAAGGGCCCGTGCCCGTTTTGCGAGTAGATTTTGCGCTATGCGGAGACAATGCAGCGGCCTGCAATCCGGCAGTTGCGGGACGGGTTCCGGCAGTGGCGGAAAAGAACTGCCTGCCTGCATGTATCCCTGGCGACGGTCTGCAATATTCTGGCCCTGTCTGCGGGAAGATTGCTCAGTCGCGTCCCTTTCAAGGACAAGCGGCCCGGCAGGCCCAGCGGAGATTTTCCGAATAACGTGAAGTAGATTACGCATGCCGTCAGGTAGCTCCCTTCCTCCGTCGGGTGCCGGCCGTCAGGCTGGTACAGCTGAATGCCTGGATGGCGTTTGAGGCAATTCTCCCAGGCAATGCCCACGGGGGCGAGCGCTGCTTTTTCCCTCCGGGCAAGTTTCAAATACGTTTCAAGAAGAGCCTTTTGCTCCTGCGGGTCCGGAGTTCCGGAAGCTCCTCTTTTCCCCCACGTCAGCATCAGGATGGGCGTTCCTTTGGCGGCTCGTACCAGAGAGCACCATTTTTCTCCGAACTCCATGGTTCGTTCCGGAGCCCGGACAGGTGTGGCGCTTTGGTCCTGGAGAATAACGAAGTCCCATGCCGTTCCTTCCATGTTGCTGCGGGCACGCCTGTCATTCCAATGGGACTGGAGGGATGCTGCCGGAGCCGCGTGCATGTGCACGTCCGGCCGCAATCCTTTGGTGTCTGCCATGGCTTTAACCATGGCGGGCATGCGGTTGAAAAACGTATAGCTGTTTCCCAGAAAGAGAATACGGCTGCCGGGGCGTGCAGGAACACAGCATGGCCAGGAGGGGGACGCGGGCGGCTCTTCCCGGGCCTGGAGAGGGCGGGGGAAAACTGCCCAGGAAAAAATCAGCAGCAGGAATATCTTGACGGGCGGCATCATGGCTTTAGACGGGTTCCCATGTTTCCGGAATAAAATTTCAAATGGAATTCATGACGTGAGCAGGCTCTTTCTATACATCAGGTAAAAGTAAATTCATAGAGATAAAAGAGAACATGGAATGCCTTTGTTTCGACATCCCTTGTACAGGCGCCGGGGCTGCCGTCAATCCCGGCAGGCAGACGGGGATTTCCTTGTCTCCGTATCGCCGCGCGAAGGTATTTTTCTTCCTTATCCTTGATTGGGAAGCACTGCATCAATTGAAGCCTGAACAACTGGTTGTATGACTGGGGAAGACTTTCCGGAGGACTTGCCGAAAGGAGACGGGTGTGGTTGGATATGGTCCATGAAGTCTGAGCCGCTGATCAAGCGCCGTGTGGCGGGGGTGGATGATCCGCTGTTCCTGGATTCTCTGGATATTTACCGGACAAGCTTTCCGGTGCATGAACAGCGGCGGATACAGGATTTCCCGTTGGCGTTTCAAGACCCCGGTTTTTGTTATGAAGTATTTTTAAATGGGGAAGGCCGGGTGGTTGCGATGCTGGTGACGTGGCGTCGGGAAAAATTCGTGTATCTGGAGTATTTTGCCGTGGATGCCTCCCTGCGCGGCCAGGGCGCCGGGCAAAGGATTCTGGAAGAATTGAGGGATGCGTTTCCGCACAAGGTTATTTTGGAAATTGATCCTCCGGAGGACGGGATTTCACGCCGGCGGCTGGGGTTTTATCAGAGGCACGGCTTTGTCCCCAATCCTCAATTTGATTATATCCATCCTCCTTATACGGATGAGGGTGAACCTTTCCCGCTCCTGCTGATGACGCATGGAGATTTGCTGGATGAGGAGACATACCGGAGCTTTGTGGATTTCCACCATCGCCACGTAGTGGCGAGGTGAATGAATGGCCGGGGAAAATCCGCGCCATGGGGGATTTTCCCCTCTTGAAGCAAATTATCCTTGGGGGGCTTTTGCCGATATGAGCCTGTAGGACATCAGGCTCATATTGCGTTTTGCCTGTTTGTGGAACTCCCCTTAGCCTGTATTTTCCGAATCAGAAGAGCCGTTCCGCATTTTTGGGGGACGGCTTTTTGAAAAATGCAGCGGGTTGGGATACACCGGAAGACTCAGCTCCATGCCCGGTCCACGGCTTCCCTCTCTTCCGGGGCAAGATATCTGGAGAGCCGCTCTTCCATGCGCAGCCTGTATTCGGGAATACTCCAGGAATGGAGCGGCTGGACGGCGGAATTGGTGAATTGCCAGGAGGGGACGGGCACGACCACGTCCAGTACTTCTCCGGCTCTGGAGGGCATCCCGGCCAGTACCGCCGCAATGGTGGAGGAAAGCTCCGGATGTTCATCCAGAATATCCAGCAGCCATCCGCAGCCCAGGTCTGTCGGAATGGCTTCCGTTTCGGTCAGCAGGTCCGCGAGGCGCCCGGGAGGGAGATTTTTGGAAATGAAAGACAGATAAGGGGCAAACCGCATGTCTCCCAGGCTCATCAGGGCGTCCAGCGCCGGAGCCATGGATGCCTGTCCGGGGCAGGGAGAGGCGCAGATGACGTTCGCCAATCCGGCAATTCCGGGAAACCGCTCCTCCGGCTGGGGCGCGGCCAGCGTATAAATAAGGAAAGCGGATTGCCTGCGAATATCCGGCGCCTCATCCGCCATGACAAAAGGCAGCAGAGCCCTCCATCCGTCCCCTTGGCGCTGCCGGATAAAAGCTGCCAGTTGCAGAGCGCATTTGCGGCGGGCGTCCGGAGCGCAGCGGGATTGGAACATGTTGTAAATGATGACGCCTTCTTCTTCTCTTCCCGTTTCATTGCAGGTGACCAGCCCGTAGGCGATCATGGCCAGAGGCCACTGATCCGAACCGATCTCCCCCCTGCGGGAGGGATCCGTGACGAGGGCGGCAAGCCGCTTGATTTCCGACAAAGAGCTGGTTTGATCCTGAAAAAGGCCCATGCCCGCATGATAGCCGGAGGCGGAAACCTGCCAAGGAAAAACCGTGGACTGCTTACAGGAACCCGGAGTTTTCCGGTGAACGCGGTTGAGGCATGTTGTTGAGTGTGACCGGCGTTTTATCCTTTATTTATTGGCATTCCGGCTCATGTCCGGACAGGGATTCCCGTATTTTTGCTGAAGCTTTTTCCTGTGTTCCTCCCCGCTTTTCCCCTGGTAGAGGTAGGCGGTGTTGGAGTTGTATCCAGCCGTTCGGTCGATGAGGTCGAGAACCTCGCCGTCTCCGTATCCCGCCTTCCTGATGTATTTGACGACTTCCCCGGCCTGGTCGGGGAAGTACTTCACCAGCATGGAGATGAATCTTTTCTCCATAATTCTGATAACATAAGTGTCAAGCATCTGATTCCTTGATGAAAATGTAACCAGGTTATTCCATTTGTGAGTCCATTCGTAATCTTTGATGTCATTTCCAATATCCTTGGCTGAAGCGTCCATTTCAGATTGATGTTTTATGGGAGAAAAGATTTCATGATATAGTGATTCCTCATTCTTGTGAAAATCCTTGATATGCATTTTTTTATTTTTTTAATAATGCCTGAAAGAAGGGATATATTAAAATGTATCAATTTTCTTTTACTGATCTTTAATGTTGTTGACAGTTGATTTATATCCATAAGGGAAATTGCTGTGCTGATCCTTGCTTTGCTGTAAATATCATTATTTTTCTCGTTTTTATAAGGCCATGGTTGATCACTGGTGTAATCCGGAGCTTCATACATGGGGGCCCCGCCTATCAGATAAAGGCTCCAAATCATGTCGCAGGCTTCTTCCCGTGTCATCACGCCGTCATGCTGCAGTTTGTTGATTGCGGTCAGAACCGTTTTGGCGTGCTGATAAAATGCTTTCAGATCATTTTGTTCCAGCAGGCTTTTCAGGAGCGGAGCATGCCCTTCTGTACTTCTCCGGATATGGATGGAATCGGGCGGCATGAGTTCATGATCGAATGAATGTCCCTCCGCGGAGGAAAGGCTCCATCCGAGGCAGATGAAGATGATTATATGGAGAACGTGGTTCACCGTCTTGTCCGGGTTGTTTTTCCTGGTTGGGAGGAGGCGGATGGCGCAATGAATGAACATCCGGCGTCACTCTCCGCTCTGTTTCCGCTGAAGCTTTTTCCTGTGTTCCTCCCCGCTTTTCCCCTGGTAGAGGTAGGCGGTGTTGGAGTTGTATCCAGCCGTTCGGTCGATGAGGTCGAGAACCTCGCCGTCTCCGTATCCCGCCTTCCTGATGTATTTGACGACTTCCCCGGCCTGGTCGGGGAAGTACTTCACCAGCATGGGCACAAATATTTTTTCCATAAATCCGGAAACATAGCTATGATACATGCTGTTTCTTGACGAAAATGTGACCAGATTGTTCCATCGGTGAGTCCATTCGTAATCTTTAATGTCAGAGCCGATGACATTCCCGTCCGGATTGGCAGGATGGGAACGTATTATTTCATCTTTCAGCGCTGTCTCTTTTTTTCCGAAATCAGGGAGGTGCAGAGATTTCAGCCTTTTAATGATGGCGGCGGCGTAAGCGGCATGGAGATGTTTCAGCCGTTGTTCGTGGATGCCCAGGTTGCGCGACATCTGTTTCGTATCCATGATGGAGAGCGCGGAAATGACTCCTGATTTGGCGGCAATGTCGTTGTCCCGCTCGTCTTTATAAAGCCATGGCTGAACGCTGTCGTAATCCGGAGCTTCATACATGGGGGCCCCGCTGATCAGATAAAGGCTCCAGAGCATGTCGCAGGCCTCTTCCCGCGTCATCGTTCCATGGCGCCGCATGGCGTTCAATTCTGACAGAACTGTGTTTGAGCATCCATAGAATTGTTTAAAATTTCCTGATTTTAAAAATTCTTTTAATTTTTTTGATTTTTCTCCCATTTGCCCGCGAATATGGATGGAATCAGGAGCCGGGAGTTGGCGATCAAATCCGGTTTCTTCCCCCAGGGAAGTCGAACAGCCAAGATGTATGACGGCAATCGCGTAAATAAAATATTTCATCATTTTTTTAGGTTTATTTATTTTGACTGGTTGATAAATACGTGCTTATTATTTTTTTCTGTGGACCTGCTGACGGAACAGTTGAATTTGGAAACCGTCGTCGTAGCTATTTCGTTGACGACGTCAATCCAGTCGTAAAAAAAATGCTGTTCAACAGTCTGGATGGTTTTTACATCTTTCCCGTCGACATTGATGTTCCAGTCGCAAATCCATTTATAAGTTTGCGGCAAGTCGTAAAATCTTAATTCCGAAATGAGTTTTTTGCTTCCAATATTGTCAGATAGCCTGTTTTTGTTGTCAAGGCGTACTGGTGCAGGATTGGGATCATGTGGGGCTGCCAGGCTGCCTTCAGCCGGGGCGGGAACGCAGCCCTTATCCCGTTCAATAATATGGACATTTCGAAAATTCACGCTTGTAGGGAGGAACGTTAATTCCAGGACAGCTGATGCCCCTGCCATTTCTTGATCACCATCCTTTGGCAGATCAAAATAAATGACTCCTCTTTTATTAAAATCCGGATGATTTCTGTCATATGATTTCCGTAAATGTTTTGCGCTGATCCCTTCGGGAACAATGGCTGATAACGTGATTTTCGCTTCTCTTCCTTCTTCCGTGACTGCTTTAACGGTAATGTCGCCTCCTTGGGAGAGATCGTTTCTAATAATCAATGTTTGAATGACAGAGTTACTTTTATTTTGAAAAGAAGCCAGATTTTCTCCTTCTTCAATTGTCCATTCGATCTGGGATGGGTCTCCAATGAGCTGGGGCTTGTCTGAAACCAATATTAGAAAAACTGTTTCACCTATGCCCAATTTCTTTCTTTTTTGATCGTTCTCTTTCTCTTTTTCAGGTACGGAGCCTTTTTCTTCTTCTTGAATATAAATTTGGGCAGAGTACTCTGCTGCCTGCGATTCGATGCGCAATACCTCATTTGCCAGTAAAGGCGCTGTGAAGCAGAGGCCCAGCAGCATCATGGCGAGATGGCGTTTTGCCGGCATTCCCGGGGATAAGACGTATTTTTGGAAAAACGGGGCGGATGCCCGGATGATGGCGTTCGCGTTCATGTTAAAATTCTCTGTGCTGGTTACCGGGTCTGCCGCAGGGGCGAGACTTTATTGCCGCTGATTTTGTTGATCAATATTTCCCCTTGATGCTTTAATTTTTTGTCATTCCATATTTCCAGCAGACGGCGGTAGGTTGCCACATAGTATGTGCGGGTCTGTTCTCTTTTTTCCAATGCCGTGATGGCGCCTTCCATCATGCCGGCGGAGTATCTTTTCATTTTAGGCGTCCATGAGGCATTGTTCCCTTTCCTGGCCCAGACGGAAAGATGCTTCCCGATGAATCCCTCCCTGTATTTGATTATCTTGCCGATTTCAGGGCAAGCCGCCACGAGTTTGTTCCAGCACAGCCTCGTGAAAAGTTCCTCCGCCGCGGGAGAACAGTCAGGGTCCAGGAAACAGGCGTACAGTTCATAGGGATTGACCTTGCTTTCCCGTATTTTGAGTATGTTTACCGCTGCATGATGGAGGAGGTTGTGTTCATGGGGCATGGCCTGCGCCAGTTCTTTAAGCAGGGTGAGTTTTTGCCGGTCATTGATTCCTTTGGCCTTCATGCTCAGGTAACGACTCCATGCCGGATAATTAAATGGGTTCATCTTGCAGGCTTCTTTCAGCAGCAATTCCCGTTGGACGGGACGCGGAGAGCAGTCAGATAAAACCGTCATCAGGAAGGATTCTTCCGCCAGACCGTGATGAATGAAGGCATTGTAAGCCGGGATGAGCTGGACGGGGCCGTTCCAGGGTATTTGGCTTTTTCCCGTTGACCAGTTCCATCCGCTGATGTTGTTGCCGATTTTCCAGTGTCCGCCGGGGTGTTTCCAGATAAAGGCGCAGTGTCCCGGCTGCCCGATGGCCCACGCGGGGACGCCTTTGGCTCTCAGAAAGCCTGCCGCTCCTTTGGAGACGGCTCCGCACACGCCTCCGTATTCCGTATAAAGCTTTAATGTGACCGGTTTGTGGTCGTAAAAAGCGGCTCCGGCATGAACGCTGACTCCCTGGAGGTTTTTCCTGCGATAGGGGATGAACCCCATGAATTTATTTCCAGCCTGTTCGGGAGGGATCTGTTTTTTCTCTATGAACTGCTGGGCCCAGGACAGGTCTTCCAGGCTCTCTCTGCCACGGAAAACGATGGCCCATTCCCACGGCTGCATCGTGTCCGCCTGGGGATGGCATGCGGATTGGAAGTAGGATTCCCGGTAAAAATTGAATTTGGACAGGCATTCTTCAGGAGGGATGACATTTGAGGCAAGCCCTGCCCCCAGGGCCATGCTGGTTTCAACGGGGCGGAGCGTTTTATTGTTCGCGTTCCAGATGCGGTAAAATATGGACAGGGTTTGTTTGCCGGCTGCCCCGGATAGGACAAGCATTCTGAAGACTTCCGGGTGGGTGGAGAGCCATTTCCTGAATGACTCGTCCTTGAGTTCATGCTGCGTGAACGGTTCTCCGTTTTCCGCGGCGCTGAAAAATTGGTACAGGTGGCATAACAGGGCGACTTGCGGGGCGTGCGCCATGGCCCGGATTTTATCCGTGTCAAGGTTTGCGGTTCCCAGTTTCCTGCACAGAATATCCCGGGCTTTTCCGGAGATGAACGAGGAACGTTCGGCTGAAAGTAGTGTCTGGATATCCGGTTCCTGCGCTGACGCCTGGATAACGGGAAAGGCTGCCAGGGGGAGCGCTCCTAAAAGGAGAATTCGGAAGAGATGATTCATGGGAGAGGGGCGGAATTATATCCATACCTAATATAATCCATCATATGGCGACAAGATGATGAATTGTCAACAAAAATACTTTTATTTCTTGGGAAAATGATTGAACGAAGAATCAATGGAGATAGAAACCCAGTGAATGAAGAGGCGCCGCGAAACCATGTCCGCCCGTTGAATGGAGGCGTCAAGGGCGGATCAGGTTTCCCATATTGCTTTGGACCAGGTCAACCAGGTTGTTGACGGTCATGCCCAGTTCCTGCGCCGCGCGTCGGTAAAGTTCCGGAAGGGTTTCCGGATGCCCGTCCGATTCCAGCGCCAGCCGATGGAGCGGTATGGAGGCAAGGAGTCCCGGACGTTCCATTTCCCGCAGCCCTACGGAAAGAAGCCAGTTTCCCGAAGGAAATTCCGTGCCGGGATGCAATGCCCCCGTCCAGCCGTGCAGAACAATGTTCAAACGGGGATATTTTTTCAGCATTTCCGTCAGCGTGCCCCATGCGCGGCAGCAGTGCAGGGAAGCGGGGCGGTCCAGACGCACGGCCAGTTCCAGATGCCGTTCCAGCGCTTCCTTCTGAAGAGGCAGCCCCGGGATGCCGCGCCGGCATTTGTCCAGCCCCGTTTCCCCAACGCCCGCATGGGGGATTTTTTGCAGAAGGGATTCCAGTCTGGGCATTTCCTCTTTCCATTCAGCCGGGTTCAGGAACCAGGGATGAATGCCGAAAAAGGGGGTAACATGTTCATCCCGTTCCGCCAGAAGGGCCACCTGTTTCCAGTCCGCCGGGGAGGTGCCGCAGATGAACCGCGGCGCCGTGCCGGAAGCGGCTGTAGAGGAATGGGTGTGGGCGTCCGGCAGATTCATCGTTGCTTAATGAGACAGAGATGGCGCGTCCGACGGTTCAATAATATCAAAACTCTGTTTTGCCAGGCGCACGGCGGCGGCGCCCGTTTCCATTTCATCATGGATGACGTTGGCGATGCCCGCGTGATGCAGGGAAGCCACTTCCGAACGGAATTTGGCGCGGGCGATCACCGTGATGTCCGCATTGGCGCCCTTGATCTGCATGTAGGTGGACAGGGCCGGGGAAGGGTCCGGGAATGTAAAGGCAATCAGCCGCGCGGTACGGACGCCCGCCAGGTCCATGGTGATTTGGTGCTGGATGTCTCCCAGAAAGGCCAGATGGCCGCCGTTGAGCAGGGATTTGACGGTGTCCGCATTCAGGTCGATAATGATGCAGGGGATGCCGTACTGGGACAGGCTTTCATGAAGCCTCCTGCCTACGGGGCCGTAGCCGCAAATGATGGCATGGTCCCTGATGCCTTCCATGCGTGTGATCAGGGTTTCCACGTTGAGGCGTTCCCGTTTTGTTTTCAACCCGGGAATGCGCACCAGCAGCGGGGTGAGTTTCCGTGCCGCCTTCATCAGCAGCGGAGTCATGCCCATGGAGACGGCGGCAATGGCGTAAACGTTGGTGGTCACCAGCGCCGGGATGGGGGATATTTCCTGCATGAAAGGGATGAGCACCAGGGAAAATTCCCCCACATTGGTGAGTGCGGTGGAGGCCATGATGCCCATGCGCCCGGGAATTTTCAGGAAGCTTGCGGCTGTAAGGCAGGCTACGAATTTGATCGCGAGGACAAAGGAGGCGAAGGTCGCCACCTGGCCGATGTGTTCCCATAGTCCATCAATGTCAATCAACAGCCCGGCGGAAACGAAGAAGATGGTCAGGAAAAGGTCCTTGAAGGGGAGCACTTCGCTAAGAACCCGGTGGCTGTAGTAGGAGCTGCTGACGAAGAGGCCGGCGGTGAAAGCGCCCAGGGCGATGCTCAGGCCCAGCAGACTGGCGAGCATGGCAATTCCCGAGCAGATGGCGAACACCATCAGGGTGAAGAGTTCCCGGCTTTTGGTCCGGGCGACGGCCAGCATGATGCGCGGAAGCAGGTAGCGGCCGATCAGCCAGGCGGCTCCCAGAAAGACAAGCCCCCGCAGCACGGCCATGCCGATGTTGAGCGCTGTTTCCCATGAGTCGGGCGCGGCGGTGAAGATCTGCGGCATGATTGCCACCAGCATGATGGCGGCGATGTCCTGGAACAGGGCAATTCCCACCGCCATTTTTGCCCCGGAGGTTCCGCTCAGGCCGAATTCCTGGAAGGATTTCAGCGCCACCGCCGTGGAGGATAGTCCCATAATGGCCCCGACCGTCAGGGAGTGGCTCATGTCCATGCCTGTGGCGTAATGAAGCCCCAGGCCGAAAGCCGCGGTACAGATGAACATCTGAATGCCTCCGCCGACCAGAGCGGTTTTCCGCAGGTGCTTGAGTTCATCGACGGAAAATTCAAGCCCCAGCGTGAACATGAGCAGGATAATTCCTACCTCGGAAAGAGCCTGGATGCTGACGTCGGAATTGGGGATGTGGTCCAGAATGCCGCAGTTGGCCAGAATTACCCCGCAGATGAAGTAGCCCGCCAGCAGGGACTGCCGGAAGTGGGCCAGAATGAGGGCAATCGCGATGATGCCCATGAAGACGACAGTAAGCAGAATGAAGAATGGAGGCGCGTCATTAGGGCCTCCGGAGGCCAGCAGAGAGAGAACCATGGCGGTCAGGTCGGGAAGTTAGGGAATGGTAATGAGGTTGATTTCCGGCGGGCAGTTGAAGCGGCCCGGCCCTATATAGCCTATGCCGCGGGTGACGAATACCTGCTTGTCCTCATAAGGATGGAACCCGGAGTGCATGGTTTCCCCTTCCGACGCCAATAGCGGGGTGGAAAAGAAAGGCAGTTTGATTTGGCCTCCATGCGTATGGCCGGAGAGCATCAGGTCCCAGCGGTAATTTCCCAGCAATTCCCTTCCTTTGGGGTTGTGGCTCAGGACGATGGTTGGCATGGGCGAGTTTTCCTCCAATTCGCGCGGGCTCATGCACCGGTCCGGGAAAAAGTCACCCTCCCGCAGGTCTCCCAGCCCCACCAGTTTGAATTCCACGTTTCCCAGCCTGGGGATGGAGACGAAGGCGGCGGAATTCCTGAGCAGCGTGAAGCCCCCTTCCTTCAGGACGCGTTCCACATTGTCCGCAAGGGCCATGTCATGGTTGCCCAGACATGCGTAGGCCGGGGCGACGGAGGAGAGGCGTTTCATCTGGGCGATGTAGTCGCCTGCATGAGTGACCCGCAGAAAATCCGTGTACAGATCTCCCAGAAACACGATCATGTCCGGTCTGGCCTGTTCCGCCATTGTTGCCGCTTTTTCCAGCAGGGGCAGATTGGTGTGGATATCCGACAATACCAGGATACGAAGGCCGGAAAGGCCGGGTACACATCCGGCAGGGGCCGTGTTTTCATTGAATTCCAGATGATTGGCTTCCCAGTGCATGTAGGAGGCCAGCAGGGACCCCAGCAGAATGACAGCCGCGGCCGCATACAGGAACTTGCGGAGCTGGGAACGCTTTTTGGAGAAAGGGTGGGTGGTCATGATAGAGAGGGGTTGAGAATGGCCAGTTCCGGCAGGGTGAATAATCCGTTGCGGCGCACCAGCTTACCGTCCAGGTAAATATCTCCGCCCCCGGCCGCTTCCGTCTGGATGCATACCATGTCCCAGTGGATGCGGGACTGGTTGCCGTTGTCCGCCACGTGGTAGGCTTGCCCCGGCGTCAAGTGGAAGGAGCCGGAGATTTTTTCGTCAAACAGGATGTTGCGTATGGGGCGTGTGATGGCCGGATTGACGCCGAAGGCGAATTCCCCCAGCCTCCGCGCGCCGGGGTCTGTGTCAAGAATGGCGTTGAGCTCCCCTGTTTTATCTCCCGCTTCCGCATGCACGACCAGTCCGTTTTTCAGCGTCAGGCGGATGTTGTCAAAGGGGATGCCCTGGAACAGGCTGGGCGTATTGAAGGAAATGTGGCCGTTGGCGCTGTCGATGACGGGGGCGGTGAACACTTCTCCGTCGGGCAGATTGCATTCCCCCGCGCACGGGATGGCAGGCAGCCCCTTGATGGAAAAGGAAATGTCCGTTCCCGGTCCGGTAATTTTCACATATTCAGCCTTTTCCATCATGGCGGCCAGCTTCCGCATGGCGGGACGCAGGGCGGCGTAATCCATCAGGCAGGTGCGGAAATAGAAATCCTCAAACTCTTCCGTGCTCATGGATGCCTGCTGGGCCATTCCCCCGGACGGCCAGCGCAGCCCGCACCAGCGCGTATGGCGGATGCGCCGCTGGGAGACGGGGTTCAGGGCTTTCATGGCGGCGGCCATATTTTCCTGTGGAACGGAGGACAGTTCAAAGGCGTTCCCCCCGCCGCGTATCTCAATGTAGGCGTCCATGTCCTCCATTTCCGCCAGGCGGTGGCGGCCGATGATGCCGTATTGTTCTTCCGTTGCTCCTGAAAGCATTTCCCGGTTCAGGCGGGACTGGTTCAGGCGCAGAAAGGGCATTGCTCCCGCATGCCTCGCCTCTCGGATGAGGGCTATTCCCATTTCCTCCGGAATATCCGTCAGTTCCAGCAGAACCCTGTCTCCGGGGCGCAGGGCTGTGGAATACCCTGCAAGCTGGGCTGCAAGGGCCTGAAAACGGGGGTCTCTCATGCCTTTATTAGGCAAATACGGCAGCCTTTTTGTCAAGCCGGAGACTTGCCACGGGCAAAAAACTGTGGTTTTATCCCCCGGATGTCCAGATTGCCCAAGTTAGGAATACTCGGTTCCGGTTCCGGTTCCAATTGCCAGTCCATTTATGATGCCATCCAGTCCGGTTCTCTCCGGGCGGAAATCGCCGTGGTGATGTCTGACAATCCGGACGCCTATATTCTGGAACGCGCCCGTTCCTGGGGCATTCCGGCGGAGGTTATTGACTGCGGGGGATTTAAAACCAGATTTCCGGAGGAATCCCAGGCATCCGTTGCCGCGCGCCTGAAGCAATACGGCGTGGACTGCGTGTGCCTGGCGGGATTCATGCGCCTGGTGAAACTTCCGCTGCTGAAGGAATTTCCTTCCCGCATTCTGAATATCCACCCTTCCCTTCTTCCAGCCTTCCCGGGGCTTCATGCCTGGGAGCAGGCTGTGAACGCCGGAGCTGCGGAGAGCGGCTGCACCGTCCATTATGTGGATGACGGAATGGATACCGGCCCCATCCTGGGCCAGGCTCGCGTGCCCGTGCTGCCGGGGGATACGCCGGAAAGCCTTCACGCCCGCATTCAGGAGCAGGAGCATACCCTTTATCCCGCCATGATCGCCCGCGTTCTGGAAACGCTGGCATGACCTGATTCTCCTTCTGACCGGAAAGCAATCCGGCCTCCTGCCGGGAGAGGATGACAGGATGACCGATTCTCTTGTCTTGTGATATGAACGGAATCCGTTAAAAAGGAGTCCTCTTTTCAAAGAAAGGATAAAAATACCATGAAGATGAAACCTTCCATCGCCCTGTTTGCCGCTTCCGCTCTTCTGGCGGGTGTGGCAGGCGCGCAAGAAAAGGCCGCCGAAGCTCCGGCAGCCGACCAACCCAAACAAGAGAAAGAAATTACTGTGTCTCCCGAACAGATGAAAAAGGACCTGGGCTATTTTCTGGGTTTCCAGAGCGGTCAGCAACTTGGTTCCATTCCTACCCTGACCTTTGACGACCTGGACCAGGAATCCTTCCTGCAGGGCATCAAGGATGGCATGGTCCGCAAGCCCGCCAAGGACCAGGAACAGCTGAAACCCGCCCTGGATGCGTTCCAGAAGCAAATTGACGAACGCATTTCCGCCAAGGCCAAGGCCAATTTGGAGGCCAGCAAGAAATTCATGGAGGAAAACGGCAAAAAAGAAGGCGTCACCACAACGAAGTCCGGCCTCCAGTACAAGGTTGTGAACAAGGGCGGCGAAGAAAAGTTTGATGAAAAGAAGTTCAAGAACCCCATGTTCAAGGTGAAATACAAGGGCACGCTGCTGGACGGCACCGTGTTTGACGACACCAAGGGCAAGTCCGTGGAACTTCCTCTCCAGGTCATCCCCGGTTTTGCCGAAGCGCTGACCACGATGCCCGTCGGCTCCAAATGGATTGTCTACATTCCTTCCGAGCTGGCTTACGGGGAAAACACTCCCGGCGCTCCGATTGAACCCAATTCCCCGCTCATCTTTGATTTGGAACTGGACGGCATTTCGGAAGCTCCTGCTCCCCAGGGAGGCCCCATGAGCATTTCTCCGGAACAGCTTCAGGAGATGCTTAAGCAGAGCGGCGCCCAGCAGCATTAAGGAAAAAATAGTTCAAGTCAGGGCCGTTCCCGGGAGGGAGCGGCCTTTTTGTTTTTATCTGTACCGCTTTCATCAGGAAAGCGAATGGGCAGACTGGGAATTTATAATCCTGCTTCTTTCCTTAATCCATGTATATTGCTTGTAATGAAAGAGTGATGGTTTTGTTTCTCTGGATATGGAGGTGGATATGCTGGACAGGCGGGGTTTATTATTTTCTATTATTTATTTAATACGAGTCATTTCCAAAAATAGACTTGCTAACGGATTATAAATCCGGGTATTACTGGCCACAATATCTTTGATCAGTATGAGACTTCATCTTCCTCCGTCTTTGCGTTCCGCCCTTCTCGCTTCCCTGGTTTCCTTCTCCGGCATTTACTCTTATTCCCATGCCGCAACCTCGGCGGATTTCTGGCAGATTCCCGATTTTGGCGGTCCTGATTTTACATGGACGGGGGATGGGGAAGGCGACGCCGTAGGGACGGCAGACAACTGGGAGGGAGACGCGGCGCCCTCCCGCGTGGACAATAAGGGTCCGCATTTGATTTTTAATAGCGTGGATGTGACGGTTACGGGAACGCCTCCCAATACCTCGGACGGAGGCGGTGTTTCCGTTACAGGGAACGGCATCGTATCCGTGGGGCTGGGACAATGGGGCGGCAATGTGTACGTGGAGAAGGGCTCCTCCCTTACCACATCCTTCAGCAACCAGATCAAAAATACGGAAGCGGAAGGCCATGCCAATATTTATGTGGACGGCATTCTGAACATGACGACTCCGGGAGGGAATCTCAATTTTGACAATGGCACTGGTTCCGGCAATCATTACTGGCATATCGGGCTTGACGGAATGGTCAACCTGTCAAACACCACCACAATTACCAAGAACGCCAAAACATGGAATGTGGAGGTAGTGGTTGCCAGCGCCATGGAAGAGCTTGCGGTCACCAATCGCGAGATGGTTGACGACGCCCTGATCACACGCTATTTCATGTCTACAGGGGCCGATTTGGGGGCATCCCTGGATTCCCTGCGTATTTGGAAGCAAACCGGGGATGATGCTTATGAGGCATTGACGAGGGTTGATTCCGCCGGCCAGCTGGGAGCGGGTAATTTCCTGCTTGTTTCCAACGGTTCCGGCATGTCCGTGCAGTACAAGGGGGAAGGGTATGATGCAGAAACTCTGGTGTGGAATTCCAACGGAACATGGAGCAATACGGGAACGGGCTGGTACAAGCAGGGTGACGGAACCAAGACGGATACTTCCTTCCTGAATGGGGATGCCGTCATTTTCACGGCGGCGGAAGGCTCCAAAACAGTCAATTTCTCTGGAGGGATCAATGTCTCCTCCATGACATTTGAGACGGATTATACGCTCCTGCCCGGGGAAGGAGCTACTCTTTTTGCCCAGGAAACGGTTTTAAGCAACGGCTCGTCCCTGACGTTGGGTGACGGGGATCACCGTTTTTCCGGTTTTGAAAGCCTGGTGACGGGTGGGGAAAATTCTTCCCTCACGGTTTACATGAAAACGGATGCTTCTTCTGCGGGAAGCGTCAATTTGCTGGAGGGTTCGGCCCTTCAGAATCTTTACGTTTATGGAGCCTTGAGACTGAGGGCTTCTTCCCAGTCGGGATCATGGATGCTTGGCGGAGCCAGCCTGCATATGATGGCGGGTTCTACCATGGTGTTCGGTTCCGATGCGGGGACATCCATCGGAGCGGGGCAAACGGTAATAGCGGAGGGCAGCTTGAATGTCTATGCGCAGAATGTTTCCGACAGCAACACGTATCTCTGGAACCTGGAGGGCGGCGAGAATGTCTCGACTGGAGATACGCTGACCTTTAACGGGACCAGCAATCCGACCGTGGCAGGGAATATCACATACGCCGGGAATATCGTATCTGGCGCCCAGACCGGTTCCACGGTGACGTTTACGGGAAATATCCAGGCGGAATCGTTCAAGGTAGCCCATTATTACGGCAGGGTTCATATGGCCGATAATGAATTGGAAGTCAATAAGCTGTGGGTCGGGGCCGGCGGTGGGTATGACAATTCCTTATATGGGGCTCTTGATCTTGATTCCGGCAATGTGACTACGGCAGGCCAGGTCCGGCTTGCCGAGCTGGGGCATGGGGTGCTTAATGTGAACCAGGGTTCCTCTCTGACTGTCACCGGCAGCAATGATACCCATAGCACAAGCGCCAGTTTCCTGCTGGCTCACTGGGCTTATTCAGGGGAACTTAATTTGAGGGGCGGTTCTTTGACTGCATTGCAGACCTCGATGCATCTGTCCTGGGATGGCACGGGCATTTTCAATGCCGCGTCCGGGACGGCCGATTTGCAGGGAATGGACTTTTGGGCTTCCGGAAGCGGTTCATTCCGGGGCAGTTTCCTGTTGGGCGGCGCAACATCCGGGGATGCCAGGGTGAACATAGGCTCTTCAGGCGTTACCAATGTGGCGGGAGCGGCCGTTATCAAACTGGGAGAAGGCACGCTGGGGGCTTTGTCCAACTGGGGTATAAGTTATAATCCGAATTTCACGGCCTCTTATATAGAACTTCTGGGCACGGTGAATGGGACTATCCTTGACACGCTGGATGCCAATGACCATGCCACGGGGCGTACTGTGACTTTCTCCAACGGGCTGAAGGGAGACGGTAAGCTCGTGAAGGTTGGCGACGGGGTTCTGGTTCTTAACGGAACAGCCCAGGCCCCGGTTCCTGCCGAAGGAGAAACGGCAGCCGTCCCCGGCTTTACCGGAACAGTGGAATTGAGGGGAGGCGGTTTGACGGTGAAGGATTCCAGCGTTATCGGGCAGGGGGCCTTGCTGATCGGAGGCGGCCTTACCGTGAACGTTACGTCCGCGGACGGGTATGTGCTGAATGCCGGTTCCACGCTGGGATCCACGGGAATTTCCGGAGGAACGGCTACTTTATCCGCCGGGTTGACGTTAAACGGCGGCACTCTGAGCTTCAATTCTCTCGATTCGGAGACGGCAGCCCTGACCGTCAACTCCATTAGTGGCAGTGAGGCCACGGAAGTGCGGCTGGGTTTGTCTTCCCTGGAAACAGGGATTAGTTATGCCTTGCTTTCCGGAGCGGGGTTGACGGAAAGTTCTTTCTTTGCTTTGGGCGGAGCTGCTGCGGAGTTGTACAACGGAACGTTTTCCGTCAGCAATGGAACTCTTTACGTCAATTTGAGCGACAAGGAAGGTTTGTTGAGGTGGAAGAGCGGCACCTGGAATACGGAAAGCTCGAATACCTCCTGGAGCCTTGACGGAACACCGTCAGCTTATGCCGATGGGGAGACCGTATATTTCTCCAATGGCGATGGCGTGGATAAAAATGTGACGATTGCGGGGAATGTCGCTCCAGGCAGAATCAATGTTTCCGGTACGGATTTCATTTTTACGGGTGACGGTTCCATTACCGGGGATACGACGCTGAACCTGCTGGACGGAGCTTCCCTGACCATGAACAATGCCAATTCCTATGCCGGGGATACCGTTCTTGGCGATGGCAGCAAACTCGTTGTCGGCAATGCCGGAGCGCTGGGCACCAGCACGGTCCTGTTGCAGGGAGATTCCGTTCTGGAACTGACCACGGGTACGTGGAACGGGTTGGGAACACGTTTGGACGCCAATTCCTCAGGCACGCTGAAATTGAGCGGGAACGCCTCCGGAACGACAACGGCCGCCCTGACTGGAGTCAGCTATGAGCTGGGAGCCAATACCACGCTGACCCTTTCCGCCGGAACCTATGGAAATACGATTACCGGGGCCGGTACGCTGATATCCGCGGTAGGAACGAATGTCCTTAATGGAAATGTTGATATTACAGGAGAGTACAGGGTGCTGGCAACCAACGGCACGGCATGCACCTGGACGCTGGGGGCCGGCGCTTCCGTGACGGCGGGAAGCTTCATCGGCCGCTACGAGTACAATGGAACAACCACGCTCAACATCAGCCGGGACGCCGTGATGAACATTACCGGCACGCTGCGGATTGCCCGTGACGGAAAAGGCGTCATGAATATTGGTTCGGGCGGCATGGTGCTGGCCCAGACGCTGGATTTGGGGCAGAACTGGGATGGAGTAAGCGCCAAGGGCGCCACCATTAATCTGAATGGAGGTTCCCTGCTTCTTGGTTCAGGCGGCATGACGGCATCCGGAAATACCAATACGATTGCCCTGAACATGAACTCCGGGACGCTGGGGACGACGGCGGCGGAAGGCTGGTCTTCCGCCTACAATATGTCCCTTACTGGAAATGTGACGGTTGATACCCGCCAGTATGATGCGGAAACCAAGTCCTACCATGACCTGGCTTCCACCGGCATCACCCTAGGAGGCGCCCTTTCCGGAGCGGGCGGCCTGACGAAAACCGGTTCAGGCACCTTGACTCTTTCCGGGCAGAATACTTATACGGGCCTGACCAATGTCCAGGCCGGAACGCTGGCGTTTACGAATACGAACGCCATGGCCCTGGGCAGCATTTCCATGGGTGCGGGCGCCAGAATGACGACGGCTTCCGCTCTGACGCTGAATAGCGGTGCCACCCTCACTTTTGACATGACGGGCGTGGTGGCGAATGAGCCTGTCATCAATATCACGGCCGGGTCCCTGGCTATTGCGGATTCATCCTGTGCGCTGACTATCAATAATTATGGTGAATTGGAGGCATCTAACTATGTCCTGGCCCAGTGGGCTGCGGATGGAAGCCTGACGACGGATTCCTTCACATGGGCGCCCGACATCACCAAGGAAGGGTTCGAATATTCCGTGGTGGTGGAAAACAACCAGCTTGTGCTGAAGGTTGCTGACGTCAGCGGGGACAATGGTTTTGTCTGGAACGGAGGAACGGACCGGAAGTGGATCAACACCAGTGTTGACGGCTGGACGACGAGGCTGACGGGGGCGGATACGCTGGATAATCAGGAAATTTACTTCTCCTCCGCAGAAGCGGGTGAAGTCAAGGTTTCCGGCATTGTAACTCCCAAGAGCGTTGTTTTCAACAGCGGCGCTTACACGTTGGTCAGCGATCCCGACAACGGGGGGTCTATTGCGGATTCCACAGCTCCCACCACGCTTACCGTGAACGGTACGGCTGAAGTTGCCTTAAACCTGGCCAATACCTATACCGGAGGGACGATACTCAATGGCGGTACCCTTACCATTGGCGCTGACGGAGCGCTGGGAACGGAAGGGGATATTATATTCAACGGGGGGACGCTGGCCTATGCGGATTCCGCTGCCGGTGAGGATGCGACAGGGTATGACATTTCCAGCCGTGTCAACGTCGGAGACGGAGGTTTCCTGAACGTTTCCGTGCTTGGCGCCGGGGATACCGTTTCCTGGGCCGGCTTGTCAGCCGATGTCATGGGGGCCGGCACTACCCTGACCAAAACGGGAGCGGGCACGCTGGCCCTTGGATACGCAGGGAATACCCTGGCCCACCTCACTGTTGAAGAGGGTACGCTCGCTTTCACGGGCGGTGCGACTATCGGCGTAAATCCGAACAATGCTACTATTGTCCGCGTCAGTGAAGGCGCTTCCCTTGCTCTTTCCGGCGGAACCGTCAACCTGCATGCCCAGCTCAATGGGGCGGGCACCGTCACTATCGGGACTGCGGATACTGCGGGACTGGTCAATATCTCCAATACGGGCAATACCAACTTCACTGGCCGCCTGGAACTGGTCGGCAACGGGGTGAATATGAATACCAATGCCAACTGGGTAGCCTTTGGGGCAGGAAATACGCTGGGAGGCGGTACCGTTTTCATCGACGGCAAGGGCTTCCATTTTTCCGCGGGTACGACGGCGGCCAATTTTGAAATCGGCGCAACCCACGGTGCGATGCAGAACGGCTCCTCCGGCGCCACATACACTTTCTCCGGAAACCTTTCCGGTTCGGGTACGTGGGCCATGGCTGCGAACGTTCGGATGAACAATGTCCTCACGGGATCCCTCAAGGACTTCTCGGGGACCCTGTCCACCAATGAGACTTCCTCCAACAACAATCGCCAGGCCTGGAACTTCGGTTCCGGCGGGGTTTGCGCCACGGGTGAAGGGAATTCCGTTTTTGGAGACGGCGCTATTCTGGGAGGTAACACGGGGTCCACGGATACCGGGCTGGCCGCACAATACAACGTCAACTACAACAATACGGAACTGGTGTTGAACGCTCTGGTGCAGGGCAACTCCAGCCTGACGCACGCAGGCACGGGCACTCTGATTCTGGATCAGGCCAATACCGCTACGGGAGCGCTCGGCATTACAAATGCCGGAGCCGTAGTCCAGCTTGGCACGGAAGACAAGGCCGGCCAGTGGGCCGGAACCGTGCTGAATGGAGCGGGAACGCTGAAAATCGTCAATGGCGCGCTGACCTCCGCCATGACGCGGGCGGAAGGCGCCACGGCAGCCATCGTCGTGGACTCAGCAGCTTCTGTCAATTTGGGGGGGACTGACGGCAGCATGCTCAAGGGCATTACGCTGGCTGCCGGAGGCAGGCTTGCCAACGTTTCCGGAGATATTACGGTGGGGGCGGGAGCCACGGAAACATTGAATCTTACCTTGGGAGCGGATAACATCAACCAGGATGCGGCTGGGGCGGCCATCATTGACCAGGGAGACGGTAGGCTTGTCATCAACAATCCCGCCACAGTCAATCTGGACATTGACGCTATTGTGAACACGCTCGTCGCCCATAAGGAAGCCGGTGCGGAAAGCTGGCTCACCCTGACGACCGGAACGCTGGAATGCGAAAACCTTGGCGATATCCAGTTCAGCAAGATTCTTTCCAATTACGGCATCCGCGTGACGGGCACCGATGGAGGAAGCCTGGTGCTCAGCGGGCAGGTCAGCGGGCTTTATATGGTGGATGATTCCTCTACTTCCGATCCTGATACCGTCACCAACTACGGCACGCTGGGGATGTACTCCGGCGTGGTGATTTCCCAGGACAAGACGTTTACCGTTCAGTTGGCCGGCGCTCCCGGCGATTCCGACGGGGAAGGCGCGGTCATCAACAACCTGCTGGGCGCTACGGGAAGCACGCTGAAAGTGGAAAACACCAGTGCGGACGGAGGCAACGCTGTTGTCATCCTCAACAACGAACGTCTGGAAACGGGATTGCCTGCTCCTGATGATTACGCCGGTGCGGATTCCATCATGGGCGGAAGCATCGTCGGGGAAAACGGAGTCACCTTCGTCAAGCAAAACACGGGCAAGCTGACAGTCAACGGTTCTTTTGTGACGGACACCCTGCGTGTGGAAGGCGGTTCTCTCGCTCTTAACGGTGAAGGGAACAGCTTTAATCATGTGGAACTTGCCGGCGCAGAGGAAGGGGGTGTTCTGGACATCAACCGGAATACCGTCATGGGTGATTTGACGGACAGCGGCGAAGGTGCAGCCCTGAACATCGGCAGCGGAGCCTCCCTTTCCGTCAACGGCGCCAGTAGTCTTTCCTCCAGCACCATCCAGGGCAGCGGAACGCTGACCCTCCGTGATACGCTGGAAATTTCCGGAACAGCCTCCCTTCAGGGCGGTGTTCTTCTTGATCTGGCAAAAGATGACGATTCCACGGGAACGCTCGACCTCGGTTCGACATCCGGCAGCACCGTTTCCGGAATCGGCGGAGAAGGAACACTGAAGAGCGCAGGAGGCGTTTTGACCGTCAATACCGGTAATTTGGGCGGTGGTTCCGTTTTCAGCGGTACGCTGGAGGGACGCGGGCAGCTTAATATTTCCGGCAATGCCGGGCAGACGTTTGAAAACGTCATGACCGCTGCCGGCAGCAGCTGGGCAGTTAACAGCACGGGCCTTCTCAATATCCGGATGGGAGGGACGGTAGACAACCCGAGAGCCAATACGGCGCTGACCCTCAGCAGCTTGACGCTGGGAGACGGTTCCAGTACGAACCTTACCTTCAACACGGACTACGCTGGCCCCATTATCAGCGTGACCGGAAATATCAGCATCAGCCAAGGCGCGGAAATAGCTCTCAGTTCTACTGGCGGAAATGAACTGACTCTGGACGCAGACGGCAGTTATACGCTCATGCACGCGGATGGCACCATTGATCTGGGAGGAAGCGACAGGCTGGCTATCCTGCTGGATCCCTCCTCCTCCGCTTTCAAGAAATTTGAAAATGATGCGTACTTGGTGATGGAAAACGGCAACCTTGTTTTGATGGCCACGGCTTCCAAGGACAATAAATATGCCCGCCTTGCGGATACGTTTAATTCCAGGGCCGGAGCAGAACTTCTCTGGAACCTGCCCGGCGATCTTGCTGCGGATTCCATCCTCAAGAAGGTGGATGACGCCGTAGGAGCCCTGACGTCTTCCGACCCCTCGGAAGCGAAACGCGCCATGGCGGCGGCGGCTGGGAGCACGGTCAACGCGCTGGGGACGGCGCAAAGGGACGCCCTGCGCGACCAGATGGGCTGGATCAGGAACCGGACCACCCTCATGG
>ERZ827522.83-NODE-83-length-130395-cov-5.326339_pt1 | contig 130395 bp, 179 predicted proteins | sample MGYA00519580_ERZ827522 | MGnify/ENA primary metagenome ERZ827522 (study PRJEB31778, sample SAMEA3449340) | human gut metagenome | biome: human gut; feature: human-associated habitat; material: faeces | place: United Kingdom | collected 2010/2012 ... | reverse complement strand
GCTATACCATTAATACCACATTATACATCTTCAGTTTTACTTAATTCCTTTGCCAGTAAAATCATATATGTATGTGGCTCTAAATTCCAAAAATAATGTAAATCATGGTCAAACATCTGCTCATATGTACACCCACGACCATCCTTATAAAAGTAGGCAAGAGTACCATCCATATCTATGTAAATACTAGGAGTATCCTTTTTCCCATAACTGATAGCAGTTGTTTTATTCCATGTTTTTTCAGATAATGCATTCTCTTTAATTCTGTTTAAAATATTATTAACGTCCATATGTTTCTCTCTCCTTATTCTTAAATGGTTTTAATTCAGCCGTTAAATCAGTAATATCATTAATCAGCCAGTTATCTGATAATCTCTGACAGTCTAAATTAACAAGTTTAAAAACTTCTTCTTTTGTAAGTACTTCTTTAATGTTCTTTACCATTTCCTGCTTGGATGAATATGCATAAGTAAGAAGCAGCTTTTTTTCATCATAATTAAGTTCACTATTCATAACTCCTAAAAACTCATATGCAAAAGCAGTTCCAAATGCATAATTTTCTAACCCATCTGCAACAGTATCAGGATAAAGGTCAGAAGAATTAAGAATTTTAATGTAATTCTTAGCTGCCAGTGACAATACATCTGTTATATTTTCATAAGCCTTTGCATCTTTTAAGAATGTATCATAACGTACTTTGCCATCATTAGAATGGGGCAGGCATCTTATAAAATCATTCAGAGTAGTAAAAGAAAACTGGTATTTTGCATACTGTGTAATATCATTTAGTGTTCCAAGAGGTATAATATTAATAGCCTCCGTTATAGATTCCTGTGTCATTTCTCTTAAATCGAGAAACAGTTCTCTTAAACAGTTATCTCTTTTGTTTAAATATTCTTTAATCATAGTTTTATCCACCTTTCATTTTTTAATTTGCCCTGTCAAAAGACTGTTTAACAGCTTTTGTCGTTTTTGCTTTTATAAAAGGAATACCTTTATCCTTTTTTTTCAAATGCATCATTTAATCCTTTATAGCCATCTTTAAAGAAGCTGTCTAAATCAACAGATAATACTCTGTGGATATCAATATACTTTTCATCCGGATTTAATTTATTGCTGTCATATGCCGGCTCTGATATGGCTGTTTCATATGATGCTTCAAGAAGAGTGGAAGGCTCATCAATATGTAAAATTTCACTCATCATTTTTGTATCAGACAAATCATTAATGGAAATCACATTATCATAATCTAATAATGCAGATATTTTTGACCCGCCATCTTCATCAGGAACTAAGAAAGGCAAAGAAAAATCCATAGAAGGAGCTTTAACATACATATAACTGTAATTATTTATAATTTCCTGAGCATAATTTTCCAAATCACTAAAATCAAAATCAAAGCACTTATCATCAACGGTATAATTTTCCGGTATGCCTTCATCACGGACAGTATAAGAGTGTTTATTAATATCATCCGCTTCTAAAAATCCGTCATTCTTGAATTTTTTATAACTAACGGTAAATAAATAATCAGCTTTATCCACGCATTCCCTATATTCAATCTGTGCTATAAGTGTTTGTGTAAGCTTAGATGAAAGCGAACTGTCTACTAATTCTTTAATGTGTTTAAAATCCATAAAAAGACCATTGCCATATACTTTCATAAGTTCTTCATTTGTAAGCCGTACCGAATCATTAAGGGCATTAGCATAAACCTTTAAAATAGAAATAAACATTTCTTCATCTGCTTTATTAAGTTTATCCTTTAAAACTTTTTCACCTGTAACTCTTTTAAGTGCATCTTTAAATTCAGGACATTTTAATCTTTTTATAGATTCATCTGCTTCTTTGATTATTTTTTCACCAAACAATTTATAAAATACCTTTTCATTTCTGATTTCAGATAAATTTCCCCATACTTTATCCTTACGGGCTAATTTCATGCGTTCATTCAAATCATTTATACGCTGATAATAGTTTTGTTTTATAATTTCATAATTCTTGGCAAAACTTGCCGGTAAATCGTATCCACTCATATCTTTCACCTCTGTTTTTTATTCATTAATGAAATTATAGTAAAAGACATAAAAATAACTGCTGTAAAAAAGTCCTTTTACAACAGCTATCTGAATATTTTTGTTTTTTTAATTGTATTTTGCATACAGAATGTTTTAATAAATAAACAGAAAACATCCAATACCTATGCATAATGTCAGTACCACATTAATCCAAGTAAAAATAACGCTTTCTTTACTTCCACTGTATATTTTGCCAAGATGTAAATGCTTTGCTCCTAACATAAAAGGTACACCTGCCGGATTAAACATATCCAAGAATACATGTGTCAGGCATCCTATAAATAAGCCTGTAAGTGGCTTCATAAAAAGATAGGATAAAACAAGTCCTAAAATATAAATGAAAGGGTCGTGAAAGATTCCACGGTGATTTTTTCCTTTTTTTCCAAAGCCTTCACTAATCTTTGCAATGCATGTTGATACCGGAACAGATAATTTTCCCATGTAACTGTTTGGATTATCTATATCCGGAAATATTCCGCCTATAAGTCCGCCAAGAATCAACAGGGCAGCAGTAGTACTGTTATTTTCCATACCTAAAGGCAGCTTATCAATATTAAGTGCAAGCATTCCTGTTACCGCACCTGCATAAATAAAATGACAGTTTCCATTCATAATTTTTCCTTTCTTAAAATAAAAACAGGACTTGAATTACAAGCCCTGTTCCTACTGATATTATTGCATTTTTATACTGTTTCATAACAGTTCTGTGGACAGATATTATTAAGCTTTTTAATAATTCCATCCGGCTTTTTATAATTACATGCTTCGTCATAATCAGGTGTATTTTCAAACCATGTATTTTCAATTCCGCCTGTATGAATTTTCTTTACATAGCCTGTATCTCCACTGATTTTGTTTGTCCACTTAATTTTCATTATTTAGTTTCTCCAGTAACGCCCGCAGATGCAGCTTCCTTAATTGTATTATCATAATTAATGTCACTAACTGCTGATGTGGTCTTGCTTGAAATCTTTTTTGCCACGAAAACAAGTATAGTAACTGCTGCTGCAATAGCTCCTAATGCAATAATAGCTTTACCGTAATGCTCAATAATTTCCATTGTATTTTCTCCTTTAAAAATAGGTTTATCTGTTTACATTTTATGTATGTTACAAATTTGCTTCACTTTTTCAGGAAGTGAAGCAAATGCAAGTATGTACTATGATGATGCTTCACATCCTAATAGCACATACTTATCAATTTGATTGATTTCTTTCTTCCGAAAGGACGTTCCTATCTTTATGTTTTCAAAAATTTGAAAACGAAATCAGCTTTATTCGTCTGATACTTGGGTTATAAAAAGGCATAATTACAATATTTAATCTGATACATGCTGATATACTGAAGCTATAAGAAAGGGTGAGAAAAATGACAGATATAATAAGAAAAGATGGAATAATAATAATTACAATAGAAAATCCTACAAGATTTGAAAATGAACTTATAAATGAATTTGAAAAAAGAAGTCAGGTTAAGGATGAAATAGAAAAACAGTGGGCTACATTCCAATGTCCTGAAAATGCTGTTAAGGCACAATCGGATAATAATGAAACTAACGGGCAGGTATCCATGTTTACGGATAATGAAGAAAATCCATTTTTAAAGGCTGATTATACGGATGATGAAGAGTTACCGTTTGATTAAAAGATAAGGAGAGTTAAGTATGTTATCACAGAAACAAAAATTCATAAAAAATACAATTGTTTATTTATTTTTTATGCTGCTTACCATAATTGCGGCTGTTATATCGGATAATACACATTATTTAAAATTGACAGCAGTTTTTATGATTATTGCTGCTTATTATATTTACCGCCTTATAAGGAAAAAGGATAGTACGGAAAAACCAAAAGATAAGTTAAAAAAGCAGCTTAAAAAAACTGAGATAGGTAAAAAAACACTTGAAAAAATAGAAGAAAACAGTGCTAAGAAAAAAATATCAGAGAAAAAAATAAGAAAAACTGCATATAAGGATTACATAGCTTCAGTTGAAGATGAATTTTCAGACGATATTTTTTTGGATGCCTATAATAAAGAAGATGAATAATAATGAAAACAAACCGGTGCTTTATGTGCCGGTTATTTTAATTAGTCTTTTTTATAATAAATAAAATTATCAGACTGATACAATTATTTCATATTAATAATTAATAATAAAGAAGGGAATATAATATGGATATATTTATTACAGAAAAACCCAGTGTAGCAATGACATATGCCAAGGCACTTAAAGTTAAGGGAACTAAAAATGACGGATATCTGGAAGGATATTCACCTGTACTTGGAAAAGATATTCAGATTACATGGGCTGTAGGGCATTTAATTACACTAGGAAATGTAGATGAACAGCGTGAAGGAAAAAAGATAACAGATAAAGATTTTAAGCCTGCAAGATGGAGCAAAGATACATTACCAATTATCCCACAAAGCTATGTTTATAAAGAAAATCCAACAACATATAAACAGTTTAATGTTGTCAAGAAGCTTTATAAAGCCAAGGATGTTGATACCATTTATTATGCCGGTGATAGTGGAAGAGAAGGTATTTATATACAGGCTCTTATCCGTAATCAGATTTTTAATAAGAAGTTTGATGATTTAACCACTCCTTCCAATGTAAAAAATGAAAAAGTAGTATGGATAGATTCCCAGACTGATGAAACAATCATAAACGGAATAAAGACAGCAAAGCCTTATAGTGCTTATAAAGATATGATAGCAAGCGGATATAAACGTGCTATTGCAGACTGGCTTATAGGAATGAATTTTACGCAGGGCTTTACTCTTACCAGTGGTGGGCTTATTGTAGTCGGCAGGGTTATGACACCTACACTGGCAATGATTGTTAAAAGGCAGAAAGAAATAGATGAGTTTGTAAAGACTAATTATTACGGTATTAAATCAGGTAATGCTAAATGGAGAGCTGTGGAAGGAAGCAGATTCTTTGATTCCCCGGCTTTATACAATGATACAGGATTCCTTAAAAAAGCGGATGCAGAAGACTTACAGGCAGAATTTAAAAAGTCAGGTACACTTACGGTAGAAGATGTAAAAACTACAAAGAAAACAGAGTATGCACCATTACTTTTCAACCTTGCTGATTTACAGAATCTTTGTTCAAAAACACTTCATATAAGTCCAGACCAGACATTAGCTGTTTTACAGTCATTATATGAAAAGAAATTTACCACATATCCAAGAACAGATGCAAGAGTATTATCAAGTGCCGTAGCAGCAGAAATTAAAGCTAAAACAGGTAAGACAGTTCCTAAGAAGTATGTAGATGACAGCAAGATTACAGACCATTATGCATTAGTACCTACAGATTATTGTACAGGCAGTCATAATCCAGCTTCTTTATCATCTATTGAAAAGACCGTATATGAGTTTGTATGTAATAGATTTAAAGCTGTCTTTATGCCACCATATACATATGATTCAATTGCAATTACCTATACAGCTCCTAATGGGGAAAAACTGTTTGAAACAAGAAAACATGTGACTGATTTAGGCTTCAAGGCTTTGTATGGTGAAAAAGATGATTCTGATAACCTTCCGGCAGTAGCTAAGGGGCAGATTATTACTGATGCTCCATTTGAAGTAAATGCAATGGAGACTACACCACCGTCATATTATAATACCGGTTCACTTATACTTGCTATGGAAAAGGCAGGCAAGCTCATAGAAGATGAAGAATTAAGGGAACAGATTAAGACATGCGGTATAGGCACATCTGCTACAAGAGGCGATATTATAAAGAAACTGGCGGAAAGAGAATATATAAAGATAGACAAAAACCAGAAGGTAACACCTACAGAGGCAGGTAAACAGATTATTCCTGTAATAGCAGCTTTTGATAATCAGCTTGTCAGTCCGGAAAAGACCGCATTTTTGGAAGAAAAGTTATCAGATATTGCAGAAGGCAGATTAAGTCCACAGGATTTTGATACATATATTGATGATTATGTAAAAGATACGGTTAAGAATGTATTAAATAATGTAGAAAAGTCTGAAATACATTTTAATAAGGCTGGTAAATCAACTAAAAAACATAACTGCCCGTGCTGCAATAAGGCATTATCTGAAAGCAAGTTCGGATGGTATTGTAATCCTAAGAAAGACGGATGTGGTTTTTCACTGAATTTCAATGTATTTGAACATAAGATGAAAGAAAGTGATTTGGAAGACCTTATAAATAAGGGTAAGACTAAAGCTTATACATTTACATGGAAGTCCGGGAATAAGTCTAAAGCCAGACTTATTCTTGATAAAGACAATCATAAGACAGGATTTGAGTTTGTAAATGAAAAAACTTATTCAAAAGGATAAAAAGGCTTAATGTCAATAAATTAAAATAACAAATTTTATAAAATAAGGTTGTATGAAACAGATGTCAAAAAGTTTTATATAACCTTATTTTGATTGGAGATTATTATGAAAGATTTACATGCAAACGGACAGACAAAATTAAAGCTTATCAGACTTACGGTACTGGCTGATAAATTTAATAAGGTTCAGAATGTTATTAAGAGCATTGCTGTAATTAAAAAAGATGAGAAATTAGCAGTATGCATTTATACGCCTTATGACTGCTCAAATAATACTCTTTTTAATTTTTATGGAAACATTGAAAAAACAGTTGGGGATGTATGTGATATTTTCCTTTACAATGACTTGAATGAGGATATGAAAGAAACATTTGATACTGATGGAACAGTGATTTTTGAAACTACGGATGAAAAATAAACAGTTTTACTCTAAAATTATCTACATTTTTATGAGGTGATAGCAATGGTAACAGACAGAATAAAAGCAGACCTGTATACAGCGGCTATGTTAATGGATAACAATGACATGCCGTTTTTAAAAGATTTGGCTGCATATCATACACAGCAGGCATTGGAAAAATGTCTAAAATATTATCTTAATAATATATATGGCATAAGTAAAAAAAGTGAAGAATATTTTACACATAATATAGCAAGTCTTTTTATATCAGTTGATTCATATGACAAAAGCTTTACAGCAAAGCACCGTGAACTGGCAGTACTTTCAAATAAAATTACAGCTTGGGAAAGCATGGGAAGATATTCAGATATGCAGGTTATTGATAATGATATAAGTCTTCTTACAGTTTCAAGGGTACTTGAGCTTACAAAGGATATATATGAAGAAATACTCGAATATGAAAAATTAAATCAAAGCAAAGCCAAGACAAAAGCAAAACATATTAAGAAAAATTTAAAATACAGGGAGGATAGAAATTATGAATGTTAATTGTACATGGGATGATTTATACAGAGCTGCTATGGATAAAGGTTATGGTGAACCGGAGTTAAAGGCTAAGGATACAGCAAGAGGCGAAGTAAGCATATTAATGAGACAATTAGGAGATGACCCTGAAAGATATGAATGCCCTGAAGATGCCATTGAAGACTTCTGTAATAAATATAATGTAACATTTAATGAAGCAGGCAATGTCCTTGATACAGAACTCCCAAAGATATTAGTTATAACTCCAAAGGATGAAGTAGAACTTAAGGATTATACAGGATATGAAAGTTTAAGTGATACGGTTGAAGGTACAATATCATATTTCCATAGAGCAGACTTTGATAATTTAAAGACAGATATGATATGTAATGATGAATTTTTATTAGACGACAGATTCAATGAAGTAAATGCATTTGCCACATTGCTTTCAGGTCAGGTTATATATGGAAATGTTGCAATGATTGTTTATAAAGGACATGGTGAAAACAGAGGCTTTGAATATAAGAATAATGATATAACCTGTGAAGCCATTTCTTTAAAAATGGCACTTGAAAATACAATGAAGGATGGTTTATGCAGTGAAATGTTAAAGCTTTACCATGAAAAATATGACAAGGAAAAGCCTGAGCCTAAAATACAGGTGAAAAACTACAAAGACATTGATGACCTGTTAAGATAGAAAGGAAATAAAATGAAAGTATCAGACATTTTAGATGATAAAACAGTAGGAAAAATATATGCAGACTGTGACAGAAATAAAATTACTGAAGGATACATATATACGCTGTCACAAAAAACACTTGATGAGCATGTAAAAAGCTATGTAGTATCCGGTAACAGTCTGATTATTATAATTTAAAATTTTTAGGAGGAAATTAATATGAATTTAAAAGAAGGATTAAAGAAAGGCATAGATATATATGTTAATGAATATTTTAAACTTGAATTAGGCATGAATATAAAAGATTATACATATGAACTGGACTTTGAAAAAAATTGGGTAGAATTTCATATGCCAGATGAACCACATAATTCATCATGGCTTTGGAGCAGCTATTTTTCTGATATTAATGAGATTAAAGATTTCTTAAACAAAAGTGTAACAGATAGTTACAGGTTCGGTGATTTTGTAAAGAAAGCCTTTTTAGAAGCTAAAATTGAAAAGCTTTACGGAGCAGACATATACGGTAAGATTCAGGCTGAAATCATAAGGGCAGAAAAAGATGGTGTTGAACCACTGCTTACCAGTGAAGACTATAAGGCAATTATTGACCTTATTAAAGAACATAGACAGTCAGAAAAAGAAATGCATGTAAAAAAGCATGGATATGATTATGATATTAATGATGATTATGAAAGGTAATAATTATGGAAATTAAAAATAACTGGGAAGAAATAAAGAAAAAAATATGGAATATTAATAAGTTTTACGACTATAATCATTCAATAGAGGATTATGATGTATTAGTTAATTTAACTGAAATTACAAACCTTGTGGAGAGTATCCAGAAAGAAGCCTACAGAGAAGGTTTTAAGGCAGCAGAAGAAAAATTTAATACAAAGAATCATTCTATAGGAGAAGTCCGTATTACTCCTGATTCGCTTGATTTTAGTGACCTTACAGAAGATGAAGATATTGGAGAGAAAACACTTTATCTTTATGAAACAGATGAATTAACTAAGGCAGCAGGGATATATACAGATGCATGGCATAACGACACCTATCAGGTTAATTTCTATGGAGTTGAGACTAATGATGATTTTAAGGTTATTGTAGCTGTGACTGTATATGATACAGAAGAACTGAAGTTAAGATATCCTGATATAGCCGGAAATATTCTAAAAATTAGTGATGCAGGAGAAATGGAAGTAGCTCTTAATGATAAGGAGCTTGAGATTATTAAGGCTGAATTTGATAAAACTATCGCTGAATATAAAAGAATATATAATAAAATAAACAGGGAAAATAGAATAAAAAAAGAACTTGAATATATCAGAAATCCGAACAGGTATATTGATGTTTATAATTCTTATAGAGATAAATCCATTGCATATCCGTTAGCTGAGTATTTGGATATCAAAGCTTCACAAAGTGGTTTTGATAATTACGAAGATATGCTTAATGAAGGCTTAAAAATTGATTATTCAGGAGAATATTTAAAAGAGCCGGAAAAAAATATTAAAAACGATAAGAATAAAGATAATGTAGAGAGGTAAGAGATGGAACATTTAGCTGGTTAAGAGCCAATGTAGATACAGAAAAAGCTAATATAGCATGGGGAGATAAATATGCCTGTCTTATTCCTAAAGAATTTGGTGGTGGATATATTGAAGACCTGTATAATGGCTACGGATTAATGGGATGTAGGGAAAATGGAAGTCCTGAATATGATTTATATGAGCTTCTTGCCTTCTGGAATAAGGATACAAAATATAACGGAAAAACAATAGGCGATTACTTAAAATATGATGGAGAATTTCCAAATCTTAAGGAAACAGATGGATTTACAGATGCAAACAGAAGTATGGGTATAGATATTGGCTGTTATGACAGGCAGATAGACAGATTAAAGTATCCTCTTAAATTAGTAAGTGTATCATATGCAAAGAATCATACATATGAAGACTGTCCATATAAAAGCTTCAAGGATACTGAACAGGGATTTTGTCAGTCATATAACTGGATTAAGCTTACTGAGTATAAAACAGAGTTTACAGGCACAGCACATATTCCACAGGGATATGCAGACTTAATCAGGGGAAGAATTGATTATCTTGAAAAGCAGAATAACTTTAAAAAGTGGACTGAAATAGGTGTATTAGAAACATTTTTAGATGAATGCGTAATAGAAAATCCGAATATAGAACGATTAAAGAGTATAAAGGAATCACTTAATAATCCACAGTTTGACTACTTTTCTCCCGGTTGGCTTTCAGAAGCAAAAGAATTATGTGAAATAGAAGGAATTGATTTTAAAAATTTTCTTAAATATGATGATTTTGATTCAAAGCAGTCTGATAAAAAGATAAAGAAAAATATTGAAAGAGAATTATAATTAAGCTTATTTGCTTATAAAATCAAAATGTTGTATGATATTATATACAGGTTGTGTACAAAATATCATATAACGGTAGACGGGTTGTTTATATGGTGTTTAACTGATACGAGAGCAAGAAATCCCCTACCTCTACAGGTGGTGTGATGAATTGTAAACTAAGTAGGCTAGGAACTAGCCAAACTTATACGCCTGTGGACACTGTGTAAGACGTTGCAATATGTATATCATATCCAATGCAGTAGTGGTTGAAGCAGGAAGCTTTGACTTCTATAAGTCGGAGTAGTTCACTTAATAATTATAACTATAACAGGTATGGTTGTTCATGCCTGTTATTTTTATGCTTTTAAATGGTAATTAATACATGTAATGGTAATATTTTCCAAGAAAAATTAAATTCAAAAACTGTAACATATTACATATGAAAGACGGAATTGTTTTTAAAGTACTATTATGGAGAAAAGTAATGAACAACATAAGGAAAAATATTACATGCATTGAAACAGCAATATTAAAAAAATATGAATTAAAAATCAGTAAAAATCAATATGTCGTATTAATGTTAAAAGACACAGACGGCGTAATAAGCATTGAAACTGAAAGTGATTCAGAAGGTCTGTCTGTTTATGAAAAAAGCAGAAATGGAAAATTTATATGTTACAGACGGATTTTAAACGATAATGAATTAAACGGTTTATGTGAAAGTGTCTTAGCAGAGTATTTAACCGACAGGAACATTTAACCAGCAGATAAGAGGAAAAAATATGGAATATATGGAATATAAAACTATAGCAAATAAAGAATTGGAAAATATGAATAGAAACAATATAGGCAGAATGGTAAGCCCACTTGCAGCAATTAAACGTAAATGCCTTGACTGTTCAGCCGGTAATGTATATGAAGCCCAGAACTGTCAGTGTACAGGATGTGCTATCTATCCTTTCAGATTCGGACGTAACCCTTATGGAAATGAACTGTCTGAAGAAGAACTTAAAAACATAAGGAACTGTTATGAAGAATACAGGGCAGGTGAAGTTCATGGCTAGTTTTTATAAATTTAAAAAGACTAAAGTAAGAGGCTTGCTTGTACATAATAACCGAACAGCTGATGACGGACTGCATCATACAAATGAAGAAATTGACCTTTCAAAGACTATATTTAACTATCATTTCAAAAAGGGAAATTATGAAGATGCAAAGGCAAGGATAGGACAGATATACCATTCAGGAAGAAAGGATGAAATTGTAATGGCTGAAATGGTTATTACACTTCCTAAAGATGTAAGAAAAGAAGATGAAAGATATTTTTTCCAGAATGTTTATAATTTTTATGTAAATGATTTTGGCGAAGAAAATATTGTCAATGCCGTTGTACATAAAGATGAGACAACTCCACATATGCATCTTGATTTTATTCCGGTTGTGCAGGGCAGACCTAAAGAGTGTAAGAATAATATTAAACACATAAAAGAATGGGAAGAAAAACATGGTGAAATAACTGAAAAAATATGTTGCAAGGAATGTATTACATACAGATATTTACAGGCAATGCATAAAAGGCTTTATGATTATATGGCAGAAAAGCTTGGATATGAATGTGAGATATTAAACGGTGCAACTGACCACGGTGCAAGAACTGTTTTACAGCTTAAAAATGAAAAGCTTAAAAAAGAAGTTAATGAATTATATAACAAACAGCAGATTTTGATAAGAAACATACAAAAAATCCAGACAGTATGTGATAAACAGCAGTTCGATACAAGATTTTTTGACAGTATATCAGTAATAAATACTGTAGAAAGATTGCAGCAGTTAAATGATTTATATTTCAATATTATAAAATCTGAGCATGAAACACTTCCAAGACAGGTAATTGAACAGATTAATAAAATTCAGAGACAGTTTCCAACTAATCATAACCTTAATCTTATAAATGCCAAGATGACCGGTAATTTAAAGGGTATAACTGTTATTGAAATGAAGCAGGATTTGCACAGGATATTACCACAGCGTAGAATTATAGAAAGCGACCCGGAGCTTGAAATGTATGTAAGCAGACTAAGCAGCCTTACACGCACAAAAGAGATTAAAACAAATAAAGGAGAGTATATACTTTTTCCTACAAATACTCAGACGCAGATATTTGAAAATCTTATAGCATTAAGCAGACTCAGGGAATACGAAGAAATTAATATCCAGAAAATTCGTGATGATGAATATGAAATTTCCTTGCAGATATTAAATGCAGCACAGATTCCTGTAAATTACTACATTCCAAGCACAAGTTTTGAAATTACAGATGGAAGATTAAGACAGCACAGTAAAATTCTTATCTGATTTTGTATCATATATAGAATGAATATTAAAAAATGCGGAAATCACACTTTTTAGTGCAGATGTGGTAACAGGTATACACATCATTTGACCGAGCCTGTTAGCTAAAGACTGTTGCTCTAATTGCGAGAAAACAACGCAACATAAAAGAGATTACATTATAACATGTAGTCTCTTTTTTATTTGTTTTGTTTGTTGTACCTGCATCTACTTTGTAGCTGCATCTACTTTGTAGCTGCATCTATTTCATAGCTGCATTAAAAACAAATCAAATTGGTAACATAAAAATAATAGGAAGCATATTAAACATACGAATGTGAGGACTATTATGAAAAAGACTAATACAAAAACATCTGTAAAATCTGAAAAAGCAGTAGGACAGAAGAAGGTTATAGATAAAACCGTACAGGACTGTCTTAAATTTGAAGAAGTATATGATGACGGACTTATTAAAGTTGATAAAGATACTTACAGCAAGCTTTATGAGCTTATTGACAGTAACTTTATTACTGAACCGGAAGACAAACAGGAAGATTTGCTTGTTGAATATACAAAATTTGTAAATAAATTCCCTGAAAACGTAGATATTATTCTTGTTATTGTAAATAAGAAAAATACAACAAAAAATCTTGCGGACAATTACCATATAAAGCCTAAAGGCATAAGCACTGACAGATTTTGTGAAGAATATAATAAAATTATAGATAAAAAAATAACAGAAGGACACTCTGATATAGAAAAGAATAAATATATTATTCTTTCAGTAAGAGCAAGAAGCCTTGATGATGCCAAGACTTCTTTTAATACACTTGATATTGAACTTGATGCATCAATGAAGAGAATCAACAAAGTAGGAGTAAAAAAAGTTGATACATTTACAAGGCTTTCTTTGATGAGTGAAATTTTAAAAGGCAATCAGCTTGTACCTTTTGAAAAAGAATTTGAGAAATACAAATCAGTCAATATAATTGATGAAGACGGTTCTTCAGCAGAAGAACTTGACAGGGAACTTATGAAAAAGAACGGAATTACACCTAAAGACCTGATAGCACCACAGACTATAGAGAAGTGTTCTAATAAGGGTATTGAATATATAAGACTGGGAGACAACAGAGTTTGCAGAACTTTTTCTTATGTTGACCTGCCACAGTCACTTGATACAAAATTTTTAACAGATACAACCAATCTTCCTTATGAAATGGTAACAACAATAAGGCTTGGAGCAGTTCCAAGAAAAACAGCAATAAGAAATGTAAAAATGATGAATACTTCTATTAAAGCAGATGTTATGAAAGCCAGTAAAAATCTGTACAGGGAAGGCTGTGACCCAAGCCTTATGAATGAGGATTTGGTACAGGCTCGTAATGAAGCAGCACAGTTAAGAAAAGATGTTGTGGTAGACGGTAAAAAGTTATTTTATGCAACCATGACAATTACACTTATTGCAGAAGATGAAGCAGAACTGAAAGACTTGGAAAACCAGTATGTTCTTAAATGCGGAGATTATTCAGTTAATCCTAATAATTTAAGAGGACAGCAGAAACAGGGCTTACTGAGTTCACTTCTTCTTGGAAATAAAGAGATAGCATTTGACAGGGCATTAACATCAGATGACTGCTGTGCATTATTCCCATTTAATATACAGGAGCTTACTGATAAGAGAGGACATTTTTACGGTGTAAATGCCATTAGCAAAAATATGATTATGTATGACCGTAAGAGAAGTAAGCTTGCAAATGGTCTTGTATTTGGTCAGTCAGGTTCAGGTAAGTCATTTATAACAAAGGGTGAGATTATACCTAATTTACTTGATGGTGATGATGACATGATTATCCTTGACCCTGAAAATGAATACAGGGTTATTGCTGAAGCTTTTGGTGGTAATGTAGTTGACCTAGAGCCTAACTCAGATTTACATATTAATCCATGTGATATGTCTATGGAATGGTCTAATCCAAAGGCAAGTCCATTAGTAGAAAAATGTGATTATATGGTAGGTATTGTTGAATCCATTTTAGGTAAAGGAAGAGAATGTAATTCATTTGAAGTTAATGTTATCCACAGAGCAGTAAATAAAATGTATGAAGAGTATATATCAGTAATGACAGAACGTAGAAATAATGGAGATATCGTAGATATTGATACATCCATAAGCCCTACACTGGTAGATTTTTATGACTGTCTGTTAGCGGATAATACACCTGAAGGAAATAAGATTGCTATGGCAGTTGAACCTTACTGCATAGGCAATTATAACTTATTTGCTCATAAAACGAATTTTGAAAATAAAAACAGGCTTACAGTATTTAATCTTTTATACCTTCCTGAAAAGATGAAGGAAATGGCTATGAAGGTATGTTTATCAAACATCTGGACAACCATTGTAAGAAATAAGGAAAACAATGAAAAATATGGAAAGAGCAAGGCTATATGGGTATACTTGGATGAGTTCCACTTATTCTTCCAGACTGAAAGTTCAGCAACAACAATTATGGCATACTTTAAGCGTGTGCGTAAGTATAACGGTATTATGACCGGTATTACTCAGGATGTAGCAGATTTGCTTAAAAGCAGTCAGGGAACAGCTATGTTTAATAATACAGGATTCTTTATTTTTCTTAATCAGTCACCTGTAGGCAGAAGCCAGATACAGCAGCTATATAATGTGTCTGATGCACTTATAGATTTTATAAAAGAAAAGCCTGCCGGAATGGGGCTTATATATAATAACTCAGTACTTATACCGTTTGACTATAAACTGCCAAAGGATAATGAGTTATACAGGATAATGAGTACGAACCCTAATGATGAAAACCGTAAACCGTTACAAACGGCATAAAGCAAAAAGAGAAGGAGAAAAAATCTTCTTCTCTTTTTTAATTAGGCTTTTTTAACATATATATAGATTTTTAATGAACTATAATCAGATTAAGTATATTTAGACAAAAAGGAGATACGGTTATGTTACATATAGTATTAAATAATGATAAAAAGAAATTTATAAATAATGTGGCTTATTTTAAAGGAAAAGACAATTACTGTCTGGGAAACAGTTTTGAAGAAGCAGGTGATGTTATACAGATGTTTTACAAAAAGAATACATATATAACTCAATCTGAAAAAGCTGAGGTGGTGTAAATTATGACAGATGATTCATTAAATAAAATGGTTGAACAGTTTCAGCATAGCAGATTAAAAGCAAAACATATTATTGACAGATATAAAATTCCTATTGAACCAGATGAGTTTTTCAGTGAATATGTAATATTTCTTATGAAAAATAAGAACAATCCGGCATATGACAAAATAGATAATTATGAAAGCTACTGTATAAAAATACTAAATCATCTTGCTTTTGAATATAACCAGAAGGAAAGCCTTTTTAGCAATACAAAAGAATACAGCTGGTTTAATACAATGAAAAAAATAAGTGAAGAATACGACATACCATTAATACCTAACAATGCTTATAAATTTGCTGCATTATGTGGAATCCCTTCACTTACAACAAGAAAAGCTTATCAGCTAATTGAAACAGGCGAAGTAGACAATTTAAGATATCTGGCTGACAGGCTTAATAAATATGATTTATATGACAATTTGGAAAAAGAGGAAATATGACTTACGAAGAAATATGTAATGAACCTTTTTTGACTGATACATTAACAGATATACCTAATGAAAAAGGATTTGAAGAATATATTAAAAGTATAAATACAAGCAATATTACACTTGCAGCCTTTAATATATCAGTAAAAGAAATAAATAAAGAATCACGAAAAAAAGGAAATGAATGCTTAAGGGCTATTATAAAAGAATTAAAAAAAGATAATTTTAAAATATTCAGAATGCAGGGAGAAAAATTCAATATTGTATTCTTGCAGAATGAATATGATTATAAAACAAAGCAAAAGTTAAAATTATATTTTGATGTTTCCATGTTTCAGCTTCCATATGAAATATATTATGGGATTGAAACAAATGATAACAGTAATTTTGAAATATTCCGTCACAGAACTGTAGAAGAAATGTACCGTGACAGAAACAGAAAAAACCAGATATCAAAAGTAAATGATATTGTAAAGAAATCAAAAGCACTGCTTAAAATGGAAGCAGACCTGTTAGAAGAAGAAAAAAACTTACAGCGTCTTAAATCGGGAAAAGAAAAGAAGCTTGAAAAAATTATATCAGATAAAGAAAATAGCAGTCAGTTAATACCCGGAAAAGAAAAAACGCCTGATAATTTCAAAGAAAACGACAGGCAGAAATACCTTGCAGAAATGTATTTTGCCACAGCTACGGTAAATGCATTAAAAGACGGAAAGTTTACAAGCTTCACTCTGTATATATTTCCAACAAAGCTTATGCCAGCATTAGTTACATTACCTAATATAGTAATAATTGATACCGGTATAAATTATACAACTTATAAAGACTGCAACCATTTCACATATATGGATGTTGAATATAATGTATCAATGCGTTTTACAAGAGAAGGAAAACTTAATTTCAGTATATTCCCAACTGATGAAACAGTGAAAAATAATATTAACATTCACACACAGGAAGGCTTATACACACCTGATAATTTTGGCAAGCTGATTCATTTATCAGATAGTGATATTGAAATTTTTCCTATTAAACAGAACATCCGTAATTTATATGATTTTGCGTATATAAAGAACAATGAAATAATTATTAATAAAAATGGTTTTATTAATGACAACGAAAAAAATATAAGTGTAACAATGGATAATACTTCAATCAATTTAACGGTAAAGGAAGGATAAAAATGAGAAAGAAAATAACTGAATGTAATGATGAGCATGTATTAAATGAATTAAAAGACTGTATTAAGCATTGCCTTAAAAGTACTGTAGTATGCAGCTTAAGGCAGGCTGTTATATCAGAAAACGGCAGAATGAATACAATGAACATGCAGCAGGTGATAACAGACAAGCCAAGATGCAGGGTTCAGATTAAAGATAACCGCTTATATCTTAATATTGAATTTGAAAAAAATGACATAGTAGATATGTTAAAAATTGAAAACATATGGAATATGATGCTTGCAAGAAGCTCTGAAAATTTTATGAATAACAGGGAAAATGATGCTGTTATGGTAATTGAGCTTGTAGGTATGGAACAAATGAGTAACCTTGCTTATGTCATGGCATTTTATGACCCTGTATTTTTAGCAAAAGAAGAAGCCCGACTTAAGCTTGTATATGATATAAGCAATCTTAATTTTGGTATCGAAAATGTTGATTATATTGAAATTTTACAGGAAATTGATTATGAAAATGAAATTGCCAATAAAGAAAAAAGCATTAAGGAAGATGGAGCAGATTTACTTGACAATGTTTTATAGGAAGGAACAGTTATGAGTGAATTAAGTACATTTAATTCGTTAAACAGAGCCGCTACAGGAGTAGTATCCAGTGCAATAGAGCTTGCAGCTGCAAGCTTTATTGATGCTGAAAATAAAGAAATTGATGAAATGTTTGAAAGGCTGAGAAAAGACCAGCCTGAAGTTGAAAATGCATCTGATAATAAATATTCTGATAACCACATAAATAATGACAGACATATTAATAAAACTGAATATAAAAGCCCGATTACAGAAGATAATTCATACAGAGTATCTTTTAAAAATGAAACAGATTTCCAGTCATTCCAGTTACAGATGAAAACTGATAATAAACAGATTATAGCATCCCCTGTAAAAATAGGTGACATATATATAGCGGAAGTTAAAAGGGAAGATGCAGCTTTTATTAATGAATACGCTAAAACCAATAACATTGATATTGTTACTTTTAATGGTCTTGATATTCATACCATGTATTCAGAAACGGGTGGAAGAACTGAATCAGATATAAAAGATAACTTGCATGAAAATCAAGGACATGCTATGAGTGGTGTTACAAATCAGCTTTTAATGAATTGTGACACATTAGGTTCGGCTGTATTTTATGCCAGACAAGCTAAGGATTTTGTATATGATGGAAGTTTAACTGAAACTATTGAATATAAATTCAATAATGCAGAAGATATGATAAAGTTTAATGATGCAATGAAAGAAGCAGGCATTGAAACAAGCATATCTGAAAGTGCGTTAGGAAGTTTAACTAAAGCTCCTGAATATAAAATTGAGTTAAATATTCAGACTAACAGTAATAACAGTACTGCTATAGCTGACAGTATTGATAAAATGAATACTGCTCAGGAAATTTTAGCCTTAAATGGACTTGATGATAAAGTTGCAATAAAAAGACAGGAATTTAATGCAAGACAACACAGAGGACTTTTAAATGGTGGAGCTTTTGATGATTATGCAAAAGATTTCAATAAGTCAATGGCAAAACAGGCTGTTAATCTTGGCTTTGATAAAGATTACCTGACTTTAAATGCAAAATCTGATGTATTGTCAAATATGCTTGACAGGCTTAATGTATCCGAGCTTAAGGACTTGAATGACGGCATTGAAAAATATGTGTCAAAATATCAGGATATATATAAAGTTGATTCATGTATTGTAGTTGAAGGGTATTTAAAAAATATAAAAAGCCTTGATGAGAATGATAAAAAACAGCTTGCAAAAATCATAGGAAAAGCAGTAGAAAAAGACAGTATTAAAGATAAAATAAAAAAAGATAAGAATGAACATATTAAGAAGGAAAATGAAGAAAAAGCAAAACAGGCTGAAACTATTGATAAAATAACAGCAAAAGAGCTTAAACAAAAGCCTGACAATGTAAACAGTGATTCTGTAACAGACTGTATTAAAAACGAAATAAATGAACGTATAAATACAATAAAAGCTTCTACTATAGATGGTAACATTAAATTATTAAAATCAATTGACAAGCGTTTTAATATGAACCTGTCTGTAAAAAATGCAATTACCCGAAGTGACATACTACAGATTGATAAGAAGTTTTTTGAACTGTTCAGGGAAAACAATATTAATATTTTAGATAAACGTGGCAGAATAGATGTTAATAAAATCAATGAACTTATTAATAATCCTAAGCTGCTTGGAAAGCTTAATATATCCAAAGAACAGCTTGAAATATTTAAAGCAACCGCAGTTAATCCGGGTGGATTTAATAAAAACGGTGTAATGGGTACGATAAGCTCTATAACAAACAAGCTTATGTCAGGAGATGACCCTACAGGCGAAAATCAGAAAACTATGCAGGAAATCAATCAGATGGTTACATCTGCACAGCGTACAAAAGAAGTCGTTAAATCCATTAAAAAAGCAGACCAGATACGAATAGGCGAAAGAAAACGTATAAGAAATGCCAAAACACCGGACGGCGGCAGTAAATCACATACTACCCACAGCAAGCCTAAGAAAAAAGATGAAGGTTTAGGTGGAAAACTTACCGACAAGCAGATAAAACAGAGCCAAAAAGCTGAAGCAAAGCTTGCAAGCAAAGTGAAATGGGCTGACAGATATGAAAAGTCAATATTTGGAAAATACAATAAATTTAAAAATGAAATTATACAGAAGCTTGCTAAAACACCGGTAGGACAGGCTGTAATGGCAGTTATAAAGAAAGCGACAATGGCAGCATCAAAGGTTATTCTTCCTGCACTTGGAGCAGCGTTAGGTTTATTATTAGCCATTGTAGGTGCAATAGATGTAATAATTATTATTGTATTATGTATTTCAAGCCTTATGGATGCAATTAATCCTGCTAAATGGATTGACAAAGCATTAGAGCCAAACAGCTATGCAGATACAGTCATGTATAATCTGTATGAAATGATGGAAAAGGAAGAAGAAAACTGGGTTAAGGATTTATATGATACCGACAATGTATACAAGAAAAAAGATGATTTACAATGGGGAAGTGCATACACTGATTTAAAAGCATACTGTAACAGCAGCAGCGGAGTTGGTGGCGAATACTTAAAGGCTGAAAAGAATAATGGAAAAACCACAATTACAGTAAGTCCTTTTTATTTTGAAGTGCCTGATGATGTGAGAACAAAAGTAACAAAATTTGAAGATGAAGCTGATGTATTGGTAAGTGCCAACAGGTCTATTTACAGTACAGGCACATCACAGGACGGAGTTAATGTTACAGCACAGTCCGGACACACAAGCAATATTAAAGACATATTGTGTATGATGGATGTTAATTTTAATGATATTAATAATTCAGATGATGAAAGCTTAAAAAACATTCTTGGAATGTCTCCGGCAGGACTTAACTGGGATAACTTTAAAAATAATATAAAAAATGGCTTTAAATGGATAAAAGCAGCAGTATCACAAATCTGGGATGATAATGCTTGGACAAAATTTGAAGAAAGCAAAGGCATAACGGTAAAGTATGATACCTTAAAGAATTATTGCATGACACTGTTTGAAAATTCACATCAGGAATGCTTTGAGCTTGAAGTAAGCTATGATGATTTAGACGATTGTAATAACAAGACAACAGGAACATTTTATTTAGGTTTTAATGGTAATAATATAGGATTGCAGACCATAGATACTACATATGGTGGAAGGTTTAAAAAGTTTATAACAGAACGTAACTGTGCAACGCACATTACTACTAATAACCTTACAGATAAAAATTCCATGTGTTTAAAAGAAGATATGGGAGACAATAAAGATACATATGATTTTATAAAAAGCAATGACTGCTGGAATGTTACATCAGATAATGAAACAGGCTTTACTACATCAATATCAAGAAACGCTTACAGTTCTTCAGTATCAGAAACAGTCTACAGCCCGGATGATACATATTATGAACTGCCTGTATTTCAGGATATAGATAACAGATATGACTACAGGAGCATACTTGAAGATATTATTGCAGACGGAGACAAAGATGAAGAAGACCGTGAATACAGTGGAGAAGAATATGATAATTTCAGAGAAGCATATCAGGATACACTTAATGAAGCTATTGACACGGTGGGCGACAGTTACTTGGAACAGATAAATGAAGATGACTATAAAGACGAAGTAAGAGAAAAACTTGATGAAAGCTTTGAAAATTATTCTGACAGTTATTATTTTACAAAGAGCAGTACTTTTAACGCCATGAGACATTATTATTATACAATGTCAGATGTTGAATTTACGACTGATGAAGCACCTGTAAATTCAAAAGCTTATTTGCAATGGTATTACTATGATGATGATGATACAGGTGAGCGATATTACACATGCCGTATAAGGGCATTTGCAACAAAAAGATATCAGGTAACGGGCAGAGCAGAACTGACACAATACTGTGAAAGAATAGAACAGAACTGTAAAGGACATAAAGCCCAGTATTGCGGTGGTCATGTTAAAGTTGATTCAACAGGCATAGTATATTCAATTACCAATGAGCAGATTGCCATTACAGGTATGCTTGAAAATGATATTACACCTGTAGCAAAAGGATATGATATCGAAGCAAATCTTGGCAGTGAAATTTATGGCAAGCTTGACGGTGTAGATTATTCATCATTAAGGAATGCAACCATAACGGGAAACAGTAATTCTACGGGAATAAAAGACCGTGAAGGCAAAGTTAATATACAGGCTTCTTCATGTTCAAAAGGACTTAATCTTTTGACAAAAACAGGCGACAGTGGCTTCACTACATGGGGAAAATGGGGAAGCGATACAAATACATATACACGGACAATTGACATGAAGCTTGCAAAAGATATTTTTGATATTGACTGTTGTATATTGTATGGAAGAAATGTATTTCCTATAAAGGCAGAAAACTGGCAGACATATGAAGGCTGGACATCTGATAATATGACAATGGTTGTTAATAAATACCTTGGCGACTGGCAGGAATTATACGGTTTTGATATACCTGAAAATATAGGCATGTGTAAAATACCTGAAAAAGATATTGATGCTATAATTGAAGCACTGAAATCTAAATATGGTGACAAATTTACCGAAAGCAGGCAGGAAGCTGTAAGATTTGCATTAAGCTGGGTAGGCAGGGGTCAGTATAATAACAAGCATCACAGTCATGGTTTTTTAATGGACTCACATACTGGTAAAGTATATAAAAGCCTTACTACAAAAGGTGAATCAGGAACATTTGAATTTAACTGTACAGCAACAGACTGTTCAGGATTTGGTTCATTTTACCTTAACCATTTTGACAAGTTAGACCATGTGGCAGGAACATGGGAATTAAGTAAAACCGGAAGAAATGCTGAAGTAAACAGTACATACAGTAATCTTTTGCCGGGAGATTTGATTCTTAAGGCAGACAGTGATGACCATACTATGATTTTCATAGGTGTGCTTGATAATGATTTGGAACTTAATGTAAGTAACGGAACAAAGAAAGTACTTACTAACGGAAGTACAGATTATAATGTCTGGAATCATCTTACACTGGCAAAAGGACAGCCTATAACAGTTGACTGTGCTGTAAGTGCCAATGCAAGCCATAAAAAAGGAACAGCTACAAGAGACTATAGCTTTACGGTAGGTAATATCTACTTAAGAGGTGCATCAGACGGATATTATAAATCATATGGTAACTGGCTTACAGGCATGAAGATAAGATATTTTGACAATGATTATTAAATACCAGACAAAAGGACAGCCATGATTCTTGATAGAAAAATGACTGTCCTTTGTGTTTAATAAAAATAATGGATTTTTAATATTTAAAATACACTTCCGAATCCGGATTAGAAGCAGCAGACATAAAGCTGTTGACAGTTTTTAAAAATTCATCTCTGCTTGTTTTTTTCCATGTGTACCATTCATCACCAATTACTATATGAGCAATAATTGTATCAGGATTTCCACTGACATAATATCTGGTAGTTGCAGAAGAATCCAGTACAGATAAGGTATTATCGTCATATAAGCTTTTATTCTGCTCATAAGCAAGAGTGTACACCGAATGAAGCCATCCTTCATCATCAAGTGCAATTTTGTATTCTTCAAAAGAACCTGAATCAGAAGCAGGGCTGTAACCGTAACATACCATATTATCATCTATAACGGCAACGACTGAAAATCTGCTGTTATCAAAAGAATCAATATAAGTATTAACCCAATACCCTTGTAAATCATCAGCTGTAGCAGGTGTTGGTACAGCATCAGCACTTTTGTATTTTTCAATAAGACTGTCAACGCTGTCATTATTGGAATTATTTTTATTTTCAGAGATTTTAGAAGAAGCTTCTGTTGTTTTTTCAATTGCAGGATTATCTGAAGATATATTTTTATCAGAATTTTTCCCACACCCAAATAATCCGCCTACGCAAAGTACTGTCATTGTAATCATAGCTGCTTTTTTTAAGTTAATCATATGTAATCTACCCTACAATATTTAATTGTATCATTTCATATTAATTTATCCTTATTTTAACATATCTGTTGATTATTTCAATATAATTAGTCTTTATTATTTTTTAAAATAAAATAAAGGTAAAACAAATTGGTAACATATTCAAAGTAGAAAAAGCGAAAAAATTTAGGAGTTTTCTACTATGGATATTAACTTTAAGAAATATATAAAAGATGATGGTAAAAGCAAAATATCTGTTTTTTCGGCACTTCTTAATGGAGTAACTATAAATAATACATTTAAACATACTGATGAACGCAAATTTGGTTTAAAAGTAGTAAAAGAAATGTGTTTTATAGACGAAAATGCTGAAATAGGTAAGTCTGAAATTAAAGTGCCACATATTTTAGAGCTTAAGGACTTTGAAAATGTTTTTACAATGTACAATTTATATGTTTACACACCGGCAGACAACAAATTCATAATCAATGATTTAAGCATTATAAGTCCTGTGATGTGTATAGATAAAGACTTTATATGTTCAGCAGTTGATATTAATAAACGCAGTGAAATTAAATACGGGTTCAATTATTTTTACCAATATGTGATAAACAATCTCATAGAAGTAGATAAATGGAAAATTTCATACAATCTGTCAACTTCATATTTTGAAATATCATATGACAGCAATATTATTTATTACATAGAAAATATAGATAAGAAAACTACATATTCAATCGTTTTGTATTTCTGTGAAAAATACAGAAGTGAAGAAGAGCTTATTGACAAGTACACCATAGACAGATACATACGAGAGGATATATAGCATGAATAATACAGACGATTTTTTAACCGGATTTGATGACTTGGATACAGCAGGTACATCACAAAAAAGTTTTTCATCAGATTTTGATTTTGATGATATTAAAGATATTTCTGATAAAGATTTAGAAGACAGCTTTGATTTTTCAGATAACAAGGATTCTGATAATGAAACTGATGAATTTGACATGCCGGATTCAGATATCAGCTTTGATATACCTGATGAAGAAGAAACTGATTTTAGTGCTTTTGACATGTCTGATATCAAAAACTTTAATTTTAATGAAGATGATGAAGAAAAAGCGGAATTAAAATACAGGGAAAACATTGATACTGAAAGTCCGGATGATTTTTCAGATTCATTTGGTAAAAGCTTAAACAGTTCATTTAACAATGACTTTGAAAATTCATTTGACAGCCTTGACAGCTTAAAAACAGAAGATAATGAAGATGATATTGTAATAACTGACTTTAGTGACGGATATGTATATGGGCTATTTAAACAGCCGCCTGAAAATGCTGCAATTAAGCAGAATAATGAAAAAATAAAGCAGCTGGATAAAGAAATTGAAGAAACCAAAGAAGAAGAGAGAACAATACTTAAAAATGCCCGTGCAGAACAGCTTAATAAAAAGGCTCTTAAGTGTATATATGAAAATCTAGGCAAGGGTTTGGAAGAAGCTGCAAAAGATTATGAAAAGAAAAAGCCTATGATACAGGCTGAAAAGCAGAGCCGTAATATTAAAAAAGTAAAAGCAAACAGCAAAAAGAAAACAACCTATAAAGCGAGAAAAAAAGATAAATATATAATCGGATGTATTTTATTTATAGGTTTTGCATTACTTATGGGGCTTAGAGCAGGTACAGTTAGCAATGAAGATAATAACAGCAGCCCTTTCATGTGTCTTCTAAAGATTTTTACCAAAGATAATTTTACTATCAGTAATCCTGATTTAAAAGTTGCTTCAACAGTATTTTTTATAATGCTTTGTATAGAAGCATTGGCAATATTGTTTGTATACCTTGACAAAGCACAGAAAAAAGCAAGCAGGGTTGGACATGAGCATGGTATGGCAAGAATCGGCAATAAAACTGATTTGAAAAATTTCAGAAATCAGTTTATGGAAAACACAGACAACAACATGCTGTTTTCAAAGCATACAGGATTATCACTTGATAATAAGATGACTAATCGAAGTGCAAATGTATTAGTTATTGGTGGTACTGGTACAGGTAAAACATTCAGATATATCAAGCCTAATATTTTACAGGAAAACTGTTCAATGGTTATAACAGACCCATCCGGAGATATTTTCAGGTCATTTGCACCGTATCTTTTAACTAAAGGATATAATGTTTATATCTTTAACCTTAATAACATGGCACTGAGTAACCATTATAATCCATTGCTTAATGTCTATGACAGTAACGGTGAAATTTCTGAAATACAGGTTGATATCTTGGTAGACCTTTATATGAAAAATGCAAAAGCAGGCAAAGAAAGCGGTGGTGGAGACCCATTCTGGGATAAGTCTGAAAAAGCGTTTATTACAGGTATTATTTATTATATTCTGGAAAATGATGCATTTGCAAAAGAAGATAAATGCTTTAATACGGTACTTAGAAAAGTACAGGAAGCAAAAGCTGAATGTGATGAAAACGGTGAACCACAGGATACACAGCTTACTAAGGAAATCAAGGAATGGCAAGCAAGAATGGAGCGTCAGGGAAGAAGCATTAAGACACCTATTTATTATGATACATTCCTTATTGCACCTGAAAAGACAGCTAATACAATCCTTATTACCACAGCTGTTGATTTACAGATATTTGCAACATCTGATGTAGACCGTATTACAAGATATAATACAAAGTATCCTGAGCTTAATATCAATCTTGATGATATCGCTACAACTCAGAGTTATTTATTCCTTGGTATACCTCAGTCTCATCAGGCTTATAACTTCCTTGTAGCCATGCTTTATTCACAGCTGTATGGACGTTTATATGAGCTTGGTGAACGTAAATTAAGAAATAAATGGCATATAGGCGAATTTAAAGGAATACCTAAGTTTGCACCGTTTGACAGCAAAGAACAGGCTGAAGATTTCTTTAAAAATGTAACAACAGCAAATATAGAAGAGACTGAGTATGTAAATGCAACTAAGATGTATCTTCTTAAATATAAGAATGTGGTTTATAAGAAGAGTATAAGAAGAGAAACCATAGAAGAGCTTATACATAATCTTAATAATATGCAGATTTGGCAGAATGGTGGTGGAGACCCGTCTTTACCAATACACGTTAATTTCTTACTGGACGAATTTAAGAATATTGGCGAAATACCTAATTTTTTAACAATATTGTCAACATCAAGAAAGTATCGTATTGGTAGTCATGTAGTTATACAGGATATCGGACAGATTAAAACAATGTATAAAGACGGAGAACATGAGACATTACTTGCAAATGTAGATACGACCATATTCTTAGGTTCTATATTACATGATGATAAAGAAGCAATACAGAAAATGCTTGGAAAAACTACTATCAGGCAGAAGAGTACAAGCAGTTCAAACAGTGGCATAAGTACATCATATACACCTACAGAAGTAGACCTTTTAAGCTTAGACCAGATATCAGCTATTAATCAGAATGGCAGAAATGACTGTATTGTTATAGTCAGAGATTGTACACCATTTGTAGATGAAAAGCTTAATCTTCTTGAGCATAAGAGATGGAAAGATGTATGTGCAGTAAAGAACTTTGATTTGGAAAGATACTATATTAATAACAATTCGATTGATATTAAACCATAACAATATCTTCGCTTTGCGAAAGCTCAACATCTCCGCAAACGGAGCTGTACAAGTTTATTTATGATTGCATCTACTATGGCTTGTTTATACAAGACATTGGTAGCTGCACTAATAAATAAACTTTATCAACATTTCCACAAAGCAAAACTGTAACAGTTTGCTGTATAAAGCAGAAATATAAACGCTTATACAGCAAACTTAATATGTATAAATAAAGGAGAGAAAATATGAAAACTGTATTAGCTGCATTATTTCAAACAATTTTAGATTTATGTACCGGTGCAAACTGGGGTGTACCGGATTTATTACAGATAACTGATAATGAAATAAACATTGCAAGAACCATGTACAAATATTTTATGGTTATCGGTATAGGCATGACAATTGTATATTTTATTATGGAAATGAATAAACAGTATGCATTACAGGCAAGGGATTTAAACATTAAAACTGTTGGTGTTCCTTTTTTAAAACTGCTTGCGTCAATTGCCGTATTATCTCAGGGAAGTAAAATTATCGGCTGGATATTAAGCTTTAACAACAGTCTTGTTAAATACGCACAGACAAATTTTACCATGACAGGCAGTGGGAAAGGGCTTGCCGATTTAACAGACAAAATTCCGTCAGGCGATAATATAGTAAATGCATTATCATTTATGAATCTGCTTGTATTATTGATACCGGCATTAATATGCTGGCTTATCGGTGTTATTGTGGGATTAGTTTTTAAATATAAGGCTTATGCCTATAAAATAGAAGTAATATTCAGAACCGGTATAGCTCCTATAGCGTTAGGAGATGTATATAGCGGTGAAAACAGTACTGTCGTAAAATTCATTAAAAGATTCTTAGCACTAGGTTTATATGCAATGGCATTTGTAGTTGTAGTAAATATAGGTGCTTCTATGATAGGTGCGGACTTCTTAGAAGGTCTAACCAGTGGTGATACATGGAAAATCCTTGGCGGTATACTTAACTGTTTTGTCGTACCATTTGCCGAGCTTGGTGCTTTAGGTGTTGCTAAACAGGCTTGTAATGAAGTGTTAGGTGTCTAACATTTCTACTTTGTAGAACTGTATAAGTTTACCTTATGATATCAATGCCTCTATTTCATAGAACCATGCTCTAATAAAGCAAACTTAAGTAATGTCTTGCTTACAGCAAGCCTAATATCTTTGCTTCGTAGAGCTCAACATCTCCACAAAGTAGAGCTGTACAAATTTAACAAGAAAATTATAAGAGAACAGAGAATTTTTCTTTGTTCTCTTTTTTTATAACATTATGTATACAGTATACAAATATCCGCTATGTAGCCATTTAAGTTTGTAGTTGCATAAAAAAGTAAAACGAATTTTTTGAAAACATTAAGGAACAAAGAAAATTGCGTAAGTTTGTTTTATTAGGGATGCGTTAGCAGACATCATAAACAAACTTTTATTTGATTGATTTCGTTTTCAAATTTTTAGAAACATTAAGAAATAAAGTGAAGTAAATTACTAAAGTTTTGCTTATTAGGACGGAATGTAATAACGGCATCATAAGTAAAACTTTTATTTGCTTTGTTTTGCTATGCAGTTTTCTACATAGCATTAAAAAACAAAGCAAATTTGTAACATACATAAGGTGAAAGCCAAGAAACAAAGAATTAAGGAGAAAACCTATGGAAATTGCAATAAGCAGAGACATCCGCAAATATAAGACAAAAGATGTCGGTAATTTTTCATTTAAAGAAGCCGGGGTTATCGTCCTTGCTTGTGCAAGTGCATTTATGGTTTTTAAAATGTCAGGAAAAGGTATTGATGAAATAGAATCAGTTATTCCTTTAATGCTTATTCCTATGGCACTTATACTTGTTACTGGTCTGTTTAAGCCTTATGGTATACCATTTCCAAGATATGCACTGATAATTATAAAGGACAAGCTTGAACCTAAGATATACCCTTGGAAAACAGACTTTACATATGAACCGGAAAATTACGGCGAAATATATGGTAATGAATATAAGCTGTCAGAAAAACAGATTCAGACCATTATGCTCCTTAATCAACCACAGCAGGAAGAAAAATCTGCAAATAAGGCTTCAAAAAAGAAGTTATAAGGAGAAAAAGCGTATGAAGACTAAGTTAATGGCAGTTAAAACAAAAGCCAAGAATGGATTAATGAAATGTGTAATTGCAGCATCACCAATACTTTCAATGATGGGTATGCCGGTAATTGCCAGAGCAGATGGCGGAGATGATTTTGGTTCAGTTACAGTATCAACATCAAGTGGTTCAGCAACATCTTTAATGGGTAAAATTATCGGTATCCTTCTTACAATCACAAGATATGTAGGTGTTGCCCTTGTTATTTACGGTGTCTATGAGATTGTTATGTCATTTATGCAGAATCAGCCTGAAGCAAAGACCAAGGGTATTGTCATGGCACTTGCAGGCGTAGTAATGATTGGTCTTAAGTCTATTATTGTCGGACTTGGAATCATTGGATAATAATTTACAAAAATGTAAATATTAAAGTTTAACAGAATGAACAGATGCGGAAAGCTATGGTTATTTTTCGTAGCTGTTCATTTTTTTAAACTTAGCTTAGTACAGACTGATGCATTAAAGGGAGAATCGTATGAAAACTAATAAATATTTAAAAAAAGCCATATCTGCATTACTTATTGTAAGCAGTGCTGTAAGCCTTACTGCCTGTACAAGTCCTTTGAAGAAAGATAAGGAAGAAGCACAGGTAAGCAATCCTGAAATACAGCAGAATGATTACAGAGGCGGTATTATGCGTACAAAAGCATTAAAACAGCTTGTCGAAAATACCATTAATACATGTAAAGAGAAGAATACATCTATAAGAAAAGACAATCCTAATTCATTTTGGGATAGTGAAGGATATAAGGACTTTGTAAGCAATTTCCTTTCATCTTCTGTTATAAATGATACAAAGTGGTTTAATGAAGAAGAAACTTCATTTGATGATATTGTGCAGCAGCTAAGTAAAACTGAAAACAGCTTTACAACAAAAAGAGATGATGGCACATATGCATTAGCCAGTCAGGATATTAAAATTACCAGAGTTGAAAAAGATGAATATACTGTCACAGGCAGGCAGTCATCATTTTCAAAGGGTAAAACCAGCATATCAGGAATAATGAATTGCAGGGCATTATATGACTGTAACCATGACTGGTGCAAAGCATATATGACATTACAGCCTAACAATTCAGATGTGCTGCCTGATATTACAACTAATATTTTTGAATATGCAAGACTTGATGAAAATACATTTGCAATCCAGACAGCGGATGAAAGACTTTACATAAAGCTTGGCGGTAATACCGGTGACAGCATTGATAAAAGACCTGTAGAAGAATTTTATTATTCAAGACTTGACGGAAAAACAGCAACAGCAGATTTTAAATCATATGTTGCTGCAAATACTATAGACAGTAATGGCGATTATGTGCAGGAAAATTATCAGAAAAATAAAGTGTACGAAAATTATCCTTGGCTTAATGAGAATGGAGACATAAGCTATATACACGGCTTATATGACAGCTTATGTGCTAATGTGGATGCTGCAAAGAATAAAGAAAACTGGGTTATGGCTAAAAAGAAATCTTCTGATACAGCAACAACTGAAACTGCTACAACATCCAAAAAAGCTTCAAGTCCTTACACGGGATATAAGCAGTATATAACATATAAGAATAATACTCTTACTGTAATAACTTATAATAAGCTTTCAGAAAACTATGAAGAGTTCACTTATAAAAATTAAAATATAAGGAGATATGAATATGTATTATGACACAGATATATATAACATAGAAAATGTAAAAAATGAAAACGATAAAAGCTTTTTAAAAGGCATGGATTATATAGCAGCAAATGTTGTAGACGCAGGAGTTAAAAGCTATCTTAATAACTCAGATAATCCTTCTGCTACGCAGATGGCTGTGGTAAAGGAGATTCTTGAAAATTTTAAAGATTATTTTAAAGATTATATCAAAATTGCAGAGACAGAAATCTGTGCAAGCATGATTAAAAATGCCTGAAACATTATTATATAATTAAGCTTTTTTATAACATTTTTGTCTCTGTTGCAGTTTAATATAATTGTAGCAGAGATATTTTGTTATAAAAAAGAAAAGGAGTTTTTAGAATATGAATAAAATATACTGTGCCGTATATGAACTTGTAAAAGCACACTTTGAAGGCAATGAAGATGATTTTAAAAGAAATTTAAAGGCTATAGCAGACTATTGTGAAAAAGAAGGCAACATAAAAGGTGCAGATGAATTAAGAATGTATCTTGATGCAGTTGTAAAGCTGGATAACAGAACTACAAGAAAATATTTTAAAGAAAATCCTGATGGAACACAGACCGAAATAAGTAAAGAAGAGTTTGACAGACTTGTTAATCCGAATCCATTGGATAAGCCTGTTATAGAACCTGTTAATATAGAAAAACCGGTATTTAAACAACCCTTTTCCATAGAACCTGATAAGGAATCTGTGCAGGAGCAGGCTGCTTTTAAAGAAAAACCGGCAGCAGAAGAAAATCCGACTGATGAAGAAAAGTTTGAAAATGAGCCTAAAAAGCGTCATAGAAGGACAAAAGCGGAGATGGAAGAATATAGGAACAGTGATGAATATAAGCAGAAACAAAATCAGCCCAAAAGGCACAGAAGAACAAAAGCTGAACGTAATAAACAAAATAATTATGAGCAGTTATCATTGCTCTGATAGGAGAAATATATGATTTTTCATAATAAAAATGAAGACGAACAGATAGTTGAACTGGAACATAAAAAAAGAGATTATTATAATTATATTGCAAATGAAATTAAAGATATACAGACACAGGCAGCAAGCCTTAAGAATCCTGAAGATAAATATAAAGTATTAAATACATTATTAAAAATAAAGGATATATGTTCAAGCATTCAGAAAGCATATTCCCAGCTTGATGATATAGAAGATGAAAGCATATTTTTACTTAATAATCAGGAAAAAGAAAATGAAAAAAATCAGTATTGTGATGGTATGCAGTTTTTTCAATAATTTTTAGCCAAAGGACTATAGGTACTTATTGTATTTATAGTTCTTTTTCTTTTATTTTCTCTATATACTAATAATCTTATTTAAACTTTATTCAAATATTTTCACAAAAAAGCTTAATTATAAAAGTTGAGATTTTTACTTTTGCTAAACTGCCTACAATGCTTAGATTTACTTTGCATACCTAATTTGAAGAGCATAGGATTCACGATAAAAGCTATCGTTAGATGCGGACTAAGAATTAGTACAGCGGACTAAGAATTAGCACGCAGTGGCAATATAAACATATTACAGGTTGCTACAATTTATTACACCTAAAGCTTGTTTTAAAGCAAGACATTTGGCTTGTAAAAGCAAGACAATTTTATAGTTTGTTTTATATTTAATTTATTTATAGGATGCGTAAGCAGCATCATAAATAAATTTGGATAGCTTTGCTTTAGCAAAGATGAGCAGCTATGAAATAGATGCAGGTATCCATAAAGCAAATTTGTACATCTCTACTTTGCGGAGATGTTGAGTTCTACGAAGTAGAGATGTTTCTCCTATGCTGATTAAAACAATTCAGAGTGTGAAAGTTTGGGAATTGAATTAACTATTAACCAAACACTCATAACTCCACATTGAAGCATCTACCTAAAGGTAGATTCTGAACTGTTTTAACGGTTGCCAGACCGGATTAGATTTAATAATAATTATTTTGATAAGTATTTATATTGAAATAGGTCAAAGTTATTAAAAATAATCTATAGAATAACTGGAAGGCGGTTAATTGGTACATACTATACTTCATTTTCACGCTATCCGAGAGGCACAGTCGGTATATAAGGGAAGCATCACACAACTTAACTAATGAATGTGTGCGGCGATATCCAGACCAGACTTAAGACAGTCGTATTAACCATGCTGGATATTTTCGTAAGGAGCTGAAAGGTGAGCGAATGGCTTCGGTATGCCTACACTTAATCAGGTTATGAATAAAAGTTCAAGACTGGATTAAGCAGGGTTAAATTTACGCACCGGTGGAAACCTGTTATCCCTATGGTATTAAGATGAGGGAAGGAGAACACGCAGACTGGAATTGTCGGTTTAATATATAACAAGCATTATATATTGGATACGGATTCGTTACATCCGAAAGGGTCGATTGAGTAGATGACAGTGGAACTCATAGAAAGCGTGCTGATATGTTATTTTACTTTATATAAAATAAGCATATAAGTATATCATGTTATACTTATATAATTACATACTTAAAAAATATATAAAGAAAGATAACCAAAATTTATATAATAAGATATAGTCAGTGAAATACTGGAATAATATCATATATATGACATTACAGTAGATATGATATTATACCTGTTTTGAAGAGAAATCTAAAAAACACTTTGCTTGAAAAGTGGTTGGTTTATCTTTAGAGTAGTATATCTATAAATACTCATTTGCGTTTATAAGTACAGTACTGTGAAGATAAATTTAAGATAAACAGGATGTATGTATAGATATAAATTTTAGTATCAGGAAGCACATGGTTGACATAAAAGGGAACAGAAACTTCATTGTACGGACGTTTATGTTTATCTGATATTTTATCAGATTTTTATGATAGGACAGCTTCTTTCTATAATTTATATAGGAGAAGTGCGTCCACAAGTTAAAACATATTCTTATTACCGGACGTTCCAACTGAACGCTTCGCTTTAAGTTTTCATTGCTTTATCAAGATACTAAAAAATAAGAATATGAAAAATCAAAAATAAGTAAATAAATAAAATGAATATAAAAATATACAGTTACAGTTTTTATTCATTTTGTCGCACGAAAGGGCGACAATACATAAGTGCTTCGCACTTATGTATATATCTTCTTTCAAAAAAATTCCATTCCTTCAATTCTAAAAAATCTTTAAAAAATCCAGTTTCAAAAATAAAAAAATCATTCATTTTTGAAAGCAGTATTACATTTTTTAATATGAATCAAATATGTTTTTGCTGCATTAGATTTATATAAGTCCTTGCTGAAATAAATGTAATGCATAATTTATATTATTATATATTTTCTGATTCATTATTATTATCCTGCTATATTGTATACAATATACAAGAATAATACAATTTGAATAATATTATATAAATGTATACAGTATACGAAATAAACACATAAATAAGAAAAATAACTCCACACTCATAATTCTGAACTCATAACTAAATAGCCTGTCGGCAACAATCGAAAACTTTCGCTTCCTTAAAGGCTAATCTTATAAAAAGTATATATATCGGTTCTTATTTTTATCCAAAAAGTCATAAAAAAGCCTTTTTATAGCTTTTATAAATTCCTGATTCTTTATAATGCATATAAAGACAGGAGGCAATGCATATGAAATTAAGAGTATCAAAGAAATTAAGCTGCAAGGATGGTTTTTATACATATCTTTTTAGTGATGGATATAAAGGGGCAAAGACTTATGTATTATCAGGGCTGCTTCCTGAATTTCCTAATAATTTATGGCTTAATATCTGTTTTAATGAAAACAGGCTTGTAACTGATTTCGATATAGATTATGCTGCACCCGGTACTATAAAAGTATTTAAAAATAAGGATTTAGACGAATATAAGAAAAATGTAGAATTTTTTAAAAGCATGAAAAATCTTACTTGGGAACAGGTACTAGCAGTAGGTGAAGGCAGGGCAGATTTTTATAACATGTTTGATTTTAAAAAGGCTGATAAAGTACATAAGGAAAAGGTTAATGACCCGAAGGATGCCAAACGTATTAATGCAATCTTGGATAAATGCATTGAAAAAGAAAGGAAAAAACGTCTTGCAATGTATTCACTTGAAGAATTGCTTTCTACTTTTGTATCAATTGAAGAAGAAGGTGCTTATGACCTTCTAAGATATCCTGATAAGATAAGAAGTCTTATAAACTGTAATAAGCTTACTATGGAAAACCTTAAAATACATGACAAAGATATTAAAGCAGCTGAAGAGTGGCTTAATGAAGAAATTGAGAAACGCAATAAGTCATATTATCCACTTGTAAGGGAAGATGAAATAACTGAATATCTTGCTTCCCACAGTTTTAATTTATCAGATGAACAGGAAGACGCAGTATACAGTTTATGTGATAACAGACCGGTTATTATAACAGGTGGTGCAGGCTCAGGTAAAACTACTGTTATTAAAGCAATAGCAGGCTGTTATGCAAAATATTACGGTGATGATAAGATTCTGCTATTAGCACCTACCGGAAAAGCAAGCAGACGTATTTATGAACAGACACGATTTGCTAATTGCGGAACAATACACAGTAAATTAAGAAAAAGTGACGGATTTATATATTATAACGAAAAGAAGAAGTTACCTTACAGGCTTATTATTGTTGATGAAAGTTCAATGATAGATACGCTTTTAATGTCTGATTTATTAAAGGCTGTGGATACAGATGCCAAGATTATATTTATAGGCGACCATAACCAGTTATATCCGGTAAGCTATGGTGAACCATTTTTTGATTTTTTACATGTATTACCGGTTTACAGACTTACAATTAATTTCAGACAGGGAGACAATGCCATTTCAGAAAATGCTGACAGGGTTCTTAAAGGTCTGCCTCTTATTGAAGGTAAAGGTTTTACTATTAAACATATCAAATATGAGGATATACCAGAGTATATAGATAAAGATATCCAGAATATGTCGCCATATAATGAATTAAATGATGCCATCAATCAGATTTTAAAGAAAGGCAATAATAAGTTTAATGTAGGTGACAATATAGTTACTCTTACTAATAAAGAAGAATACAGCAATGGCGATACTGGAAAAATCATTGCTCTTAATGGTGGCGGAGTAAGCATTCAGATTAACAATCATATTGTTGATATTAAAAAGAAAGATATGTCAGATATAGCATTAGCATATAGTATGACAATTCATAAAATGCAGGGTTCTGAATGTTTAAAGGCAAAATTATTTTTACCTGAAGGAGATTCATTTGTAGATAAACGTATGCTCTATACAGCCATAACAAGAGCAAAAGAAGAAATGGAAGTATATTATTATACTTCCGAAAAATAAACAGAAAGGAAATCTTATGTGGGAATATTTAGATATAATAAATTATAACCTGTTATATGAATATGCAGATGCGGTAATAAATAACAATAAATATATAGGAACAGGTCTTTCAATACCTAATCCTTATGTTGAAACGGAAAACAGACAGGATATATTAAGAAAAAACAGTTATTATCTTCTTAATTTTATATTCAGATATATAGCAGGATGTAAAACGCTTGATGAATGCCTTGATTTTATAAAATGTGATGAATATGAAGATTTTAGCAATAAATATTTTACGGAAAAGCTTGCAGGATATATATATATAGGCACAGATGATTACTTTATTAAACCTGATGCAGGAAATATCAGCTGCATAATGGAAATTATATATAAAAAAGCAGATTTTATGGAACAGTTGAAAATTTACAGCAGTAAAGGAATTATAACTGCATCAAAGAGAAATAAACTGGAAAAGCTTATAAAGGTTTGTAATGGTCTTATGGAAAGAGAAACGAAATATGAAAAATAAATTTTTAACATTAATACTGGTAATGTTTTCTATGTTTTTTTTAAGCGGAACAGTATACGCAGAAGAGATATATGATGCCGATAAGGACAGCTCATACAGTGAGTATGGCAGCTTTAAATATAAAATGACAGGCGGAGGAATAAATACTTATGACGGCAATATCTTTTATGGCAGCAGCAAAGATATTGACCAGCTTGAAAATATTATACAGTCTATGGGATATATACTTCTTAATACTGATGCTTCAGATGTTGATGAAAGTATAAGAAATGATATAAAAAATTCAGGAAGATTCTCATATTCGGATTATCTTGATAAAGACAAGCCTTTTTACTGGAATATGCCGCTATATATACCCGGTGACTGGTATACTACTTTTATTAATTGTAATGAAGATGATAAACCTTTTATACTGAATGATTTGTCACTGCTTGCTGTCATAATTGACAGACAGATGATTAAAGACAGGGAGTTAAGCGGTACTGAAGGTGTTATTGATGATGATATACCTGTAGATGCAGCTACAGCAGAAATTACATTTATAAGCCGTGAAGACTGCAATCTTTACTTCTGGGGCGGTATGCAGCTAAGACAGTATTACATACATGTAAATGCAAATGAGCCTAAAACCGTTAAAGTAATACAGGATGTATATGTCCTTAAAGAAATAAATGGAAAAGCATGTAAGGATAAAAGATTTCTTATTCTTAATAAAGATAACAGTCTTGATGATTATGAAGCAGAAATAAATATTGATTTTGATGTGGATAAGACTATTGAAGAAATTGAAAAAGAAGACGGATATATAAAAGAAGAAACCAAAGAAAAAAATATATTTGTCAGGGCTACTGATAGCCTGATAAAAAAGGCAGAAAAAAATAAAACCCTTTCAAGGCTTATAACATGTTTATTGATACTTGTTATCTGTATAGTTCTTCTAATCTTAATATATGAGCATAAGCTTGATGAAGAAGAAAAGAAACAGGATGAGAGGGATTTGGAAAACACTAAGGACAGTGAAGAAAACAGATTCAAGGATTAAAGAAATGTAAAATGTAATAAAAAGTATTTTTTATATATTATTTTTATGAATTTTGTGTTATTCTTTAATTGTAAAATAAGATAAATAAAATTATATGAAGGAATAAGGTGATAACTATGAAAATATATGAATATATAGATTTTTTACTTGATAAGAATAATGTAAAAAGTCTTGTACAGATGAAAAAAAGAAATTATCCGGTGAAAAAAGCTTATGAGCTTGTAAAGCCATATGAGCAGAATGTTAAAGACCTTTCAGCTTTTAAGGTAGCATTTGAAACGGGATATGAACTTATTAATGATGAGCCGGATTGCGTATTTGAGATAATGGCAGAGCTTTATGAAAAGTATGAAGAAGGCTCAGTTATGTATGGTTACACGGCAGTAAAAAAAGAAAAATACACAAGGAAAAAGAAAAATAAAGATAAAGAAAAAATATCTGAAACTTTGGTTGAAGTATATATAAATCCTGATGATGACAGCTTAAAAAATGTATTAAAAAAGCATTTTACCGTTGTTGAAGAAACAGAAGAAAAGCTGATGCTGAAAAAATAATCAGAATATAACTATAAAAAGAACTGTATGCTGTATGTTAGTGTATGGTTCTTTTTTTATGTTGTATAAAACAATACAACATAACACAAAATAACAAAAAAATAATGTAAAATAGTTGACATTGAACAAATCTTATGATATTATATATACAGTTAAAGAAGTAAGAAAAAAGCCTTTTTAAAATATATTATTGATTAAGGAGTGTTATAATGGCAGATACGAATGTTGTTAAAAACTGGGTACTTAAAGTAATGCAGCAAAAAATTACTGAAGGTAAAGGATGTATGCTTAACTGTGCGTTAAATGGCAGGAAGAACCCTGATGGTACATATCCAAAGAGTATGTACATAAATGTATGGATAGACGGTAAGTGCGAATGTGAACCGGATGATTATACAGGAAAGTACATAGAAGTAGATGGAAGATTTACAACAGGTGATTATATATCGAAAAAAACCGGTGAAACAGTGCTTACATTTACAATATTTGCAACTGAAGTCAGAACACATATCTGGACTAATAATTAAGGTTAAATTTTTTGAGAGGGAATATTTTATGGGAAAGAACAAACATTTTTCAAACATTGATGTAGCTATATGTAAGGTAAGTGGAAACAAATATTACAGTTTATCAGACCTTGATGTTGCAGACGGAACAATTGATTTTGATGTAGAAGAACCTGTTGAATCAGATTATGTGATTATACTTAATCCTTGGACTGATAAAATTGTACTTCCTATATCAATGGAACAGATAATTGAACTCAGTCTTGTTAATCAGAAATTTTTAACAACAATCGGCGGACTGGATGATGAAGAAGATTTAATATATCTTATAGCTGCTAAAAAGATATATGCAAACACTAATTTAATGATAATTGAGAATAGTAATGAAGACGGTACTTTTACATATAATTTTTACCGCAACAGATTTTTTATTAAGAATAATCAGCCGACTGTTTCAATCACAAAATAGATAAATTGCATCCGTGGTGTAATAGTAACATGACAGTTTCCACTGTAAGCTGAAGGTTCAAGTCCTTCCGGGTGTGCTTTAAGGATATAACACTTGATATATCTGACAGTACTTAAAGATATTAAAAAGTGTATCGTGAAAGCGAAAGGGAAAATGTGCAAATAAGACCCTTATACGATTGCAATATATCCTTAATAATCTGACTTAGTTTAATGGCAAAACACTGGCTTTGTAACCCAGTAATGTGAGTTCGATTCTCTTAGTCAGAATTATACATATTAAATATTTATAAGGAGCTTTGATATGCCACCAATTATAGAAAATAAAGACTATGCTGTGATAGGTATAGTTGCAGCAGTTATTATCAGTATTATTGTTATAATAAAGCTGATTTGAGTAAACTTAAAAAGCATTGTATAGGACAGATATTAATGTCTTATATGATGCTTTTTATTATGCTGTTAAAACACAAATCTTTTTGCTTTAAATTATATAAAAAAGCTTTTTTATATAAATTGTGATTTCTGACATTGATACAATATACAAAAAGATAATTAAAGGAAGTTAAAAATATGGAAATAACAATCAGTTGTACTAAAAAGCAGGCATTGCTTATACAGGAAGCAATGGAAGAATATTTTAAAATAAGACTTAACCAGTTTGACACACTTGCCAATGCACTTGCGTTTGACGGATACGAAAAGTGTGAGCAGGGCTTTGGAAGGCGTGTGGAAGTAAGACAACAGTTAGATAAGGTATTTAAGGAAGCCGGAGAACTTCATATGAAAGCAACCGGTGAAGATGCATGTCCTAAAGGCTCTGTAGCTGTGAAATCTGATAACTGCATGGATATGATTAATATATATAATGCGTTAAGAATTGCTTTAATTAAAGCTTCTAAGCCTGTAGGAAAGCCGGAAGATGCTGTAACACTTGAAGACCTTGGCATACCGGTTATTTTAGTCAGGAGTGCTGAGTACTGAGTATCAAGTTAGGAGTTGTTTATGAGCGATATAAATGGTGTAAGTATAAAAAAACTTACCATAGGCAGGGAAACAAATGAAGAAAAGAACAGGACATATTTAACTGTAACGGCAAGCATATATCTGTCAGGTAAAAAGCTTGGAAACTGGGAATATAAAAGCATATCTACAGGCGTGGAAAGCAGCAATTTTGATTTCGACTATAAGCTTTTAGAAGAAGCTGCTATGTCACATAAGGTTAAATACCGCCCCTTTAAATCACATGAATTTGAAGATTTTGAAGAGAAAGACGTAACGGAGCTTTTAAAACATGTAGCAGACCTTACAATACAGGAAAATAAGTTTAATGAATATATCAAAGCCGGATATAAGGGTATGTTAGATTTTACAAATGACAAGTACCATTTTTATGAGCCTTTAATGTATGGAGATGCTAAAGAATTTATGCGGCTTAATCCGGGCAAAGTAGCTCATTGTAAAAAATATTGTGGAGATAATATGCGTGTAGATACATATACGGATGTAAAACAGTTCAGCCTGCGTCTAAAAGAAAAAAGCAGACAGTACAGTTTATTTGATTATATGATTATTTAAAAAAGGATGTGAAGCAGTATGAGTATATTTAATAAAAAGAAGGATAAAAAAACTGAAACAAATGAACTTGAGAATATACTTATTGAAATGACTTCACAGCTTAAAAGCTTAAGAGAAGATGTGGGAAAATTACAAAGCTTTGAAAAACGTATAACAGAGCTGGAAGTAAAATATACGGAGCTTAATCAGGAAATGTTAGACCGGTATGATTCATTAACAGAAAACATTAAAAGAACAGACGGTAGAAGAAGAATACATTCATCAGAACAGGAAAATGACGGACTGTTTAACGGCTTTGATTATGAACAGATGAGAGCAAGATTAAGGAATAAGAAATAACATAAAATAATAAATAAATAACATATAAATGTTGACGTTGAACAAAAAGTATGTTATTATATAAGAGAAGTAAGGGAGTACATAATTAAAACAATATGGATAAAATGAACCGAAACTCCCTCTACCGGTTCAGCTTCCAAATTATTTATGGATAAAGTTAATTGCCAAATTTTATCCATACGGGATAAAACTTAAATTTAATTTTCTTTCAGAAATTAAATCGGTAAGTATAAACACTGGATAAATAGTATGCTGTCCTATGTACAGGTTCGATTCCTGATATCCCGTTTAGCTGCTTTTGCAGCAAATATTTCTTATTAAGTATTTATAAGATTATTGGATATATAAAAAAAGGATATTGGTTGAATATATATTCAGTTGTCTTACTAACCAATAAAAATCCGGTAAGGCACTCCTTTTTAAGTTTAGCTATAGTAGGTAAAATTTGATGTAATTCTTATGGCTAGTGTGGTGTGGTTAAAGTACCGTTCGATTCGGTTGTCAAACATCAAGAGTTAAGTTAAACCACATTAATGACTTAACTGCTATAGCTAAATGTACATTCTGACTTAAGTAATATATCAAGTATATTATTATACTTTTGACCTGCCGCCCATTTGGTTCTTTAGCTCAGTTGGTAGAGCATCCGGCTCATAACCGGAAAGTCTTAGGTTCAAGTCCTAGAAGAACCACTGCTATATAGCTTTGGCACGAATAAGTTATATGGCACTGTTATTGTTGTTTGACTTTTTTGTCATGTTTGAAATACAGATATTAGAAAGAACATTTTGCTGGGTGTATCTGTATTATTCTACTAGCAAATGAAAGTGTTCGGTAGAATCTTCTTTCTTTTTATTGGAATGTGGTCTAATTTGGTAAGACGCTTGATTTGGGTTCAAGAAATTGTCGGTTCAAATCCGGTCATTCCAACTATTGGCTAGTAGAACAATGGTAGTTCAGCAGACTGTTAATCTGTGTGTTGTGGGTTCAAGTCCCACTTAGCCAGTTCACTAAATTTGAAAGATAAAGGAGATGATTAAATATGTTTAGTGACTTTAGAAATTCAATAGGAGTATAAAAGGATTGTAAGCTAACTCGGTAGAAGCGTCTGTCTGAAGAACAGAAGGAATTGGTTCGACACCAATACAATCCATTAGCACTGCTGAAGTGGTTGTAAATGTAATTGTCTGAGTTCTTTACAATCAGGTGCAAAACAAAATCAGATATATCAGACTATTTCTTCAGCAATATATATCTGATTATATTAAATAATGCGGGATAGAGCAGTTGGAAGCTCGCAAATGTATTATTTAAGTAAAGGAGAGGTATGTTTCATGGATTCTCCAAAAAATATGGGAAACAAAGCAGAGATAGTTGTTATATCAGAATTTATTAAAAATGATATACCTGTTTCAATTCCTTTTGGACAAAATGAACCATATGATTTAGTAATTGATACAAAATATGGATTTAAGTCTGTTCAAGTAAAACATGGAACTTATAGAAATGGTTGCGTTGTTGTAGATATAAGACATCGAATAGGATATTCTAAAATAGAATATAGTACATATGATGGCAAAGCTGATTATATCGCAATATGGTGCGAAGAATTAAATACTTGCTATTTATTAGATATTAAAGAATGTAATGGAAAAACCAATCTTAGATTAAGAATTGATAATCCTAAAAATAATTCTTGCATTTCAACTATAGTTTGGGCTAAAGATTATGAATTTTCTAATAAAGTTCTTTTACTAAAATAATACATTTGAGGTCACAGGTTCAAGTCCTGTTCCCGCTACTGACTGTTTTTTACAGTTTTCTTACATTATATTTGTTCTGATTTAGTTTAATGGTAAAACATCTGTAGTCAAATACGGAAGACTAGGGTTCGATTCCTTTAAGTCAGAATCGGTGATGCCGGTATTATTATTGAGAACTTGCTTGCAATAATCAGTAATAGTATTGGATAAGCCGTAATTAAAAAATAACAGATACCCTAGTGAAGAGGGGCTGTCACCCTGCTAGGACATTCTTAGAGCAGTCTGTATTAAGAAGGATACCTTTTAATATAGGGCTTAAGTGACATTATAATTGATAAGTCCACTACTTATTAAGAAGATGGAGCTTGAAGGTTACGGAAAGTGCCAATAGTTAGGAATGGTGTATCTATACAGTTTAATATAATGCCGCAACAGTGTGGGGAGAGCAATAGACGCTTGAGAAGAGAAGAACCTTAAGTCTTAGTCCTGTGGTGGGATTGAGCAGCTTAAGGAATACCAATCAATCTCCTTCGCTATGATGTTGTAGAAATACAACTATAACACACAACAGCGGACGAGTAGCCCATAGGCGTTGAAATGAGAAAATTGGATGAATTAAACCAATATAAAATTCTGAATGATGGGTGAAAGTTGCAGGTAGAAAGTCCTGTCATAGCATTGGGGAGAAATCCTGTGGTAAGAAGTTTAGAGGTCGCTCCTTTAAGCTCAGACTTATCATCTATGTAGCATAATAATAGCGAACTGTATAGGATAAGATGAAGGTCTATCTGTTTTATTTTATGTTTTTGCCTTCATAGTTTAGTGGTTATAACACTGTCCTGTCACGGCAGAGATATGGGTTCGATTCCCATTGGGGGCGTTCACTTTAGCTCAATTACAATAAGTCTTAATAAGTAGGTATGATGACGATTATACTGAAAATTTAGAATAGTTGTATACCTTTTGGGTGATTGACTATAGCGGTATCCATTTGTAGAGCAACCCCTTGTTGCGGGGTAGTATTCGGTAGAAGTCCGAGGGTGATTTATAAGGAGAAAATATGAAACTAACAAAGAAACAAATAATTGAATATATGAATAAATATATTCGAGGGTATTTATATGATGCTGATTTTCACATATGTTTAGCAACAGAGTTTTTGAAATTGATTGACTGTGATGAAGTTGATATTGTTGAATATCAGAATATACCGTTAATTTTGCAGGTTATATCTGAGCATAGTGAGACAGAAACCGCAAAATCTATTCTATGTCGCAAAACGCCTGAGTTGTATATTTCAGCATTGTTTGCAACATTAGAAAGACGTATCAATGAGTATATTAATATGACGAAAACAGTATGAGTAAATCCTATAAAAAACCCGGATATACATTAGAATTAAGTATTATTTGTGTCACTAGCTCAGTTGGTAGAGCATACGACTTTTAATCGTAGGGTCACGGGTTCAAATCCCGTGTGACACACTTAATCCGGTACAGGATGCAGATTATAAAAGCAGAATTGTATTGGATATCAGTGGAAATCTGAATTATTAAGTGCAATATGTAATGGGACAACGTATTGTATGATAGCTGTGATAATCAGTATTTGCGAACAAAGAACGATGGGAAAAACATGTCAGCAGGTGCAGGGTAAGTGTGCATAGCTTATCACAGAGGTTTCGATACCAAAGGGCATGTTTTCGTTCATTCCCGAAAGGAGAAGATATGTATTATTTACTGGATTATGAAAATATTGGTTCGTTAGGGCTTAAAGGGATTGACAGCCTTACAGATAAAGATATTGTGTGTATATTTTATTCAGAAAATGCTCATACGATTGATTTGGAAGCAATAGAAATGTTTAAGAGTACAAAGGCGGTAGTCAAATACATAAAAGTAAAGAAAACCGCACCGAATTATGCAGATTTTCAGATTGTTACCCTTACAGGCTTAATTTTAGGAAAAGACAGCAAAGAAAAGGTTGCAATTATAAGCAATGATAAAGGCTATGTAGCAGTTATTGATTATCTTAAGGAAGACTGTGTAACAGGAACAAACAGAATAATTGAGCTTGCATCTACAATTGCAGATGTTAAAGGAAGTAACAGAAAAATAGAAAACAATGATTTAAAACAGAATCATAATTTCTATGATATTAATGATAAGAGAGTGAAAAATGTCATAAAAAGAAGTACAAATAAAGGTATGCTGAAATTAAACCTTATTGAAAGCTTTGGACGAATAGACGGACTTGAGCTTTTTAACAGACTTGAAAAAGATTTCAGACCTAGAAAAAGAGTGTAAATGAAAGACCTGATATTAAGACTGACAGATAAAGGAGTGGCATCTATGACCGGAAATAACAACCATATATTTTTAAAAGAGCTTAAAGAAAGAGAAAAGATGTCATATGCAGAATTAAGTGAATTAACAGGCATACCAAAGGATACACTTGCTAACTGGATACTTGGCAGGCGTGAACCGCCTGACTATGTTATAAAGCTGCTAAAAGAAAAACTTACGGTATCTAAAGGAGACACATTATGAGAGATTATGTAAAAACATTTATTAATGCTGATGCAGATAAGAAAAAAGACATGATGAATACAATGACAACAGCTGATGCAATAGAATTGAATAAGGCAGGATATTTTCTTACACTTGAAGATGGAAAAGTAACAGATGTTACAAAAGAGACAGTAGTGCGTTCAAAGCATGTAAAAAGAGCAGATGAAATCGAAAAAGCAATCTGATATGAAAGAACATAAATAAATACAATTTAACATATTATAACACATATTTTCGTTGACAAAATGTAAAATATAGGTTTATATTTATTTATAGGGAAGGACATCATGTGAAAGCATCTTGCCTTTCCCTTTTTGTATACTGATAAATAGAAAGGAGTGTTATATATGCGTAAAAAGAAAAAATCCAAGCTTATAAAATGTGAAAATAATAAATATATATATGTATATAATGATTGGGAAACTTTAGGAAGCGTAAAAAGGATTTTAAGTTCAAGTGAAAAAGAAGCAAACGATAAAAAAGAAGCAGATGATATAAAAAAATATGAATACCTTGAAAAATTGAGAAAAGAAGGAACTCTAACAAGTGCTGTAAAATATTATATTCTGGCTTATGTAATAGAAACTTATACATTAAGTGAAATCATTCCTTATAGAAACCGGTGTGAGAAGCGTATATGTGATAATATCGGTTATTTAAAGGCGGATTTAATTACATCAGCTCAGGTAAATGATTATTTGTCAGGTATCACACATCTGTATAATGATTCAGGTCTTAAAAGCATAGCAGCATGTATTAAAGAATCTGTCAGATGCATGACCGATAGGGAACTGGATATTACTGTTCCTAAAAGCAGGCTGAACAACAGATATATTCTTAGTAATGAAGAAAAGAAAGATTTTGAAAAATATTGTATCAGCATTAATAATATAGAAGAAAAAACATTGTTATTTTCACTGTATACAGGAATTAAAATTGCAGATATCATAAACCTTGCATGGAAAGATTATAAATGCAATTCTGTAACGGTTAATAAAAAAATAATTCAACTGGATAAAAAAAGCAGGGATTTAATCAGCCAATTAAAACAGGAAAATCAGGAGAAAATATTTGTAAGAGATGGTCTTCTTTCTGATTCTTATTATTACACACTTGGAAGACATTTGAAAAATATAATTAATTATACAGGTATACCTGATGCTGTTAATTTCTTAAGCCTTAGAAATACCAAAATAATAGAGATGTATAATGAAGGTTTACCTTTTGCACAGATAAATAATAGTATAGGTTTTAATTTTGACAGAGAAAGGCAGGAAATATATAAAGCAAAAAAATATATTGAAAATATTGTAGAAAGCAATAGAATATATGAAGAAAGAAAAAAAGATATTTAACACGCCGTGAGCAAGAAATCCATCACCTATAGAGGTGGTGGGATGAATTGCGATAAACACAGCGTTTGAGACCAGAAAGAGAAGAAAATGAATAACAGAACAATTACAGTAAACGACATTATTCTGAAATATATGAATGGTGAAGAGTATGAATTAAAAATAGTCAATATATATAATGAAAATATGTTTAATTTCTGGGCTGAAATAATGCTTGAAGAGAAATGCGTATTAAAATTATGTACTGTGCATAATGCTGTATTTGCCAGCATATATGATGATACTGATGTGTATATTTTAAAAAGCAAAATGAAACTAAAAAAAGAATGGTTTGATAAATATGATTTTGCTGTGCCGGATGTAATAGATATTGTATACAAAAAGCTTTTAAAAATCACTGAAATATAAATCATTTTTATTTTTTGTAATTAAGACAGGACATAAACAGTGAGGTAATAATATGAAAGTATATGACAGTTATATAACAATCAATATAGACAGTAAAGAAAAAGAAATGCTTAATAAAATTGCCATTAAAAAAGGAAAAAAATTAAGCAGAATGATATATGAAGAATATATAAAAAAGCTGTTGGAAGATGAGAATGAAAGTAAAAAAAGGGAAGAATCGTATAACCAGTATCAAGAAGTGATAAAAAGACTGCGTGGATATAATTCAAAAAAAGAACATAAAGAAATGTATGGCATAGTTGTATTTTCACAGGATAATTTTGATAAACAGTATTCAAAAGAAAGCAGAACTTATGTATTCAGTAATAATAATGAAGCATTTTTAAAAAACTCCGACAGTGAGACAATATATGGTTCAAATCTTGACGGAACAGATGTAAATGTAAGAATAGATAAATGTGTAAAAGAATGGATTATTGAAGAAGCTTATATGGCAGAAAGTATTAAAAACGGTTATGATGCAAAGAAGTACATATAAGAATAATTAATATATAAAATTGAAGAATAATTATAATTCTTATGAAAGGACAGCAGATTATTTTGCTGTTCTTTTTTATACAAGTATAAATGAATTACACTTATTTAAAGCATTAGAAAAATCTGAAAGAGCAGATTTTGACAGTGCTTTATTTTTTTGCTTGTTTTTGGAAATAAGCCTTATTAAAGCGTTTATAAAAAGTAATTTTAGTATCATTAAGTAAAGAAAATAAATGCTGATAAGAGGGCAATAGATATGGATAAACAAAAATTTACTTATAAAGTATATGATGCTAAAACAAGAAGCTTCATATATGAAGAGGATTTCACAAGTGATAATCCTTTTAAAGATATAGCAGAACGGATGAGTAAAGAAGATATATCACATGGAAGTCTTTATATCGTGGCAGAAAATGAAAACGGACAGGAAGCTGCATATACGATTGTAAAGAAAAGTGGTACAAAATTCGTTAAGTATGAACATTGTGATTTTCCTTTATCATATATAGATTTTGATATTGAGCCAAGATATCTTACATGTATTGATGAAGTGTATAACCACTATAAGTATTATGAGATAACCTTTGATAAGGATAATTTAAGGACAAATGTAAGATATGGACGTATAGGTGCTGATAAGAATGATACATTTGGTGAGCGTGAATATGATTATCCTTTATCTATGTACTGGGTTAAATATTATGAGAAATTATCAAAAGGCTATGAAGATAAAAGTGAACTAAAGGATTTTGATAACAGGCAGAAAAAAGGAACTGAATATGAACCTGTTAAGGATAAATACTCAAAATCACTTATTGAGTTCCTTATAAGAAAGCAGAAAGACTATGTTGAAAGTAATTATTCAACCGGTGCAGCATTTTCAATGGAAGCTGTAAAAAAATCTGAAAAGATACTGGAAGAATTAAAGGCATATGCTGATTCATCATTTTCAAATAAACAGTTTAAAATAAGAGAACTCTTTAAGGAGCTTGTAACAATATTGCCAAGAAGAATTGCAGATGTATCAAACTATCTTAATTATATAACAGGTTTAAGTTCTGAAGCTTTAATGGAACATATTGAACAGGAAGAAGACCTGCTTAATAACTTTAAGGATTTATATGTTAAAAAAGAAAATGAAGCTGAAGAGAAAGCTGATAATAAAGACATACTTGAAGCTAATAATTTAACAGCCACATGTACGGATTATAAAGACATACATATGATAGAAGATAAGCTTGATAAAGATATGGCGGCAATGAAGACAGTATTAGCTGTTAAAAATAAATATACTAATGACCGTTACATAGCATGTAAAAAAGAAAAAGGCATTGAGAACAGGGGATGTCATTTATTATGGCACGGAAGCCGTACAGAAAACTGGTGGAGTATATTTAAAAATGGTTTAACACTTAATAATAACGCAATAGTAACAGGAAAGATGTTCGGACAGGGATTATACTTTGCTCCTAAAGCTGAAAAGAGTATGAATTATACATCAAGTTTAGGAAGCTATTGGACAGGCGGTAATGATAAAACTGGCTTTATGGCGTTATATGCAGTTGCTATGGGTAAACCTTATGAAATTGACCATGCACTTAGTTCATATTTTACTGAAAAGGATTTAAAGCATGGCTGTCATTCAGTATGGGGAAAAGCAGGAAGACATTTAAGAAATGATGAATGCATTATTTATGATGAAAGACAGTGTGACATTAAGTTTTTACTTGAGGTTGACAGGGAAAGAGAAAAGTATCTTACACCTGAATTTATAAAAGCTGCAAGGAATATAAAACTCAATCAGTTAAAAGCAGATAAAAACGGATTAAGAGCTTATATGAGCTTAAGAACTCCTGACAGTACTTTTAACAGACTGAATATGGATAAAAATAATAAAGTCGAATTTATTTATACTTATGATAACACACTTACAATCAAGGCATATGATAAGGAACTTAAATCAAGTGAAAAGGAACTCAAATTTAATTCATATCAGACTGATTATCTTAAAATGATGTTTAAAGAAAATTTCACTTCTAATGACAGGGAATTTGATATGTTACTTGAAGAAAAACAGAAGGAAGTACAAAAGCCAAAGACTAAAGTAAAAAAGAAAGAAATTGAAATGTCTCTGCTTGCATAAAAACATCTTTGCACGGCTTACTAATGTCTTATTGCATAAGCCATATCTTATTACATAAGCCATATCTTATTACATAGCCATGTAAGACGTTGGTAAAGCTGTGCCAGTTTTGCTTATTAGAGTAATGCATACTTCGTAGACATTACTCTAATAAGCAAAACTTAGAATCACTATGATAATAAAATTGTTTTTTAAAAAGTAATGAGTTTATTTTTAATTCAATTCAAAAAATATTAACTATATCATAAAAAGGAGAAAGATATGAAGTATACAAATAAAGATTTTAAATGGGATTTTAGCAGTATTGACCCAGAATGTTTATACAGTGAATACAAGAAAGTAAGAATAGGTATTGAAGGAGTATATGCTAATGGAACAGGATATCTGGTTGATAAAACTGCATTTGAAAGAGAGTTATATCCAGAACTTGCAATAGCCGGATATCTGGTTAATTTTTCAAGAACTTATGGTGTCTGTGATGAATTAAGGCTTGTAAGTAAAGACAGTTTAAGAAATAATATACGTCTTAATCCTGAAGCATTATTTAATGTGTATATGCATCCAGAAGAATTTACAGGATATATGAAAGATAGTGATGTTGAAGAAATCACTGAAATTTTAAAGAAGAACAGCTTTGTTAAAGATGTAGAAGTCACATATAAAAAGCCGGTACTTAATCTTACGAACAATGAATATGAAAAGGTCATAAGAGATAATTTCACAAATATCTGTAAATATATAGCACATTTAAAGGAATTAAAATATTCAAATATAGATGCAGCATTTGAATTTGCAAGAAATTATGGCAATATAACATTGGAAGACCCTAAGACTGTTCTTAGCAGTGATACTGTAGAAATAAGGTATATAACAGACTTTTTGAAAAACTTAAAGAGTTTAAATGTAACTATGGAAGATATTTTAAAAAGGTCAGAGGAAAACAGAAATCTGGCAATTTTAGATAGAAACTTGCAGAAAGAATATGAAAAGAGAAGAAAAAATGAAAGGGAGAGATAATTATGTTAATTGATACTCAGAGAATTGAAGATTTTCTAAAAACACATAACTGTCATATAACAAGTAAAGGACAAACCTTAGAAGATAAGATAACTTATGCAGATTTTGCTACAAACAGATATGAAAGTGTATTTGAACAGTTACAGACTGATATCGAAGTTGAAAAAGCTTATGATGCACTTGAGGATGTGTTATTTGTTGAAAATAAAGATGGAGATTTAGTATTAGCCAAACCTTATGAATTTACGATAAATGAAAAGATATATTCATATGAAGCAGGTACACCAAGAGAGCCAATATGGGAAGATATGTTTAAGCTTCATAGTAGGGGAGCAGAGTTTACATATAATACAAGATATGAAGATGCTAATTATGAAACAGTAGAGAGGAACAATAATAAAGAAACTCCTTATATAAATATACTTAACAATCAGGATTTAAAGAAGAAATATGACAGTGGTGAAATAAGAATACCAGATAATATTATGTCAAAATATATGAATGGAAAAACTGTCTTTGTAATAGATAATGAGAAAGAAAGAGATATATTAGCCTATAATATAGCTAGATTCCCTTATACTGGGATTATTCCTGAATATAATTCAAATAATCCTTACTGGTTTAAAAGTAATGATATAGCTTGCGGCAATTTTATGGCAATTCCATTTGAGCTTCGGTTTATGCTTTATACAGATTTTTCAATAATACTTGAACAAAGTAAATATGAATCAATGTGTTTTAAGGATAAAAAAATAGCTGAATATGGTTATGAGTTTAATGATGGCGACCAAATATGGAGTGATACAGCAGAAATTTATAAGACAGATAACGATAACCTTTTTATAAAAAAATATGAAACTGGATATACAAACGAAGTTAAATATTCTGCAATAAGTCTCAATAACTTAATAGAAGAAATTCAACAATTTAAGAAAGACAACGGCAAGGATAGAAGAGGCGGTTGTTTTATTATAAAAGACCTTCCAAATGAATATTATAAAGCAAATATAAATTCTTACATTAAGAATTTTTGTGATGGAACAATAGCAGTTAAGATAAATTCACAGGAAGAACTGGATAACTTAATAAAGCTGGTGCATGAAGAAGATAAAAAAATCAATTGCAGTTTAAGTGACTGCAACGGCTACAATAAAAATTTTCCATATTATTTTATCCGTGAAGCAATGCTGGATGAATCCCATAATCTGCTTGATGCGGTAGAAGATATGAAATACCTTGATACAAGATATCATAGCTTAATAAATGGAATTAAGCACATAACAGAATATGCGGATTTCAAAGATAAGACACTGCATACCAATGAAAATAAGCTGGTGAAGAATAAAACCCAGTACGAAAGATAACCACATTTACTGGCAGCTATGAAGTAACACTCATGGCTGCTTTTTTGTTTATAAAGAATCAGCTCATAAGGAACTCAGCCGTCTGGCTTTTATACTGCTTATGTTTACTGACCACTATAAGCTGTTTATCATTCAGAATATTTTTAGTACTTGAAATACTGAAATTAAGATACAGCCCGTGAAGGATGAAAGAAGAAAATGAAACGGATACACACACCTTATAAGCCTGTTTTTTTTAAAAAATAATATCAATGCCATAATAAGACCTTTTTGCAAAAGTTTTAAAACTATAAACAGATAAAATGATAATAGCTTATGAAGCAGAAAGGGATTACAAATTATGGCAAGTATAGAGGAAAAAGTAGAGGAATGTTATAAAAATAAACTTGATACACTTAATGTAAGACACTAGATAACAGACATAAAGAACAGGAATGAAAGGCAGGACAATACAATGTTTGAATGGTATGTACAAGTCATGGAGCTGATGAATGAGAAAAGCAATATCTATATTGGCAATGAAAAGATTTATAATGCTGAGAATAAATTATCAAGAGAAGAAAAGATTGAATTTCTTGATAAAATGAATGATGATAAAATAAGTTATATGTTAAAGCTTGCTGATAAGTTTCAGGAAGACAAAGATAAGCTGTCAAAAGATGAATATGGATTCTATAAAAATACATCATTAAGAGCATGGTTAAAAAAGAATGATTACAGGGAAATTGTTGATACCAGTAAGCCATATATAGGAAGCATTACTCTTGTAGGCTATGATTCTTTTGGTTGTGGCAGAAGAAACATACAGAATATTAATTTACAGGCTAGAGATGATTGTCGTAAAGATTTTGTAGATGAATTATTTCACAGACAGTTAAAGGAATGTGAAAAGCAGGAAAAACAGTATTTTGCTGAATATGATGATTATAACATCTTATCAAGAAAAGTATCTAATTATATGTACAAATACAATATATCATTTGGCAAAGAAATCTGGCAAAGAGGAAACAGATTATTTTTTAAAGACAGCCAGAGTTATTGTGAAAGAGACCTTACAATGGATGAGCTTAAGGTATTAGAAGCTGCTTTTGAAAAAATAAAAGATACTATGGATGAAATAACAAAGTCATTACCTGAAATGGATTATTATAATGAATATAAGGCAGATAAAAGTGATAAACAGATTAAAAGAAAGCAGATAGAACCTGAAAGGTAACTAATATGGAAGATAATAAATTTACTGAACAACTATCAGGGCATGATACAACAATAACTGAAGATAAAATGGCACATTGTAAAGCCGTGGCAGAACATATGAAGAAGGTTGCCAAGATACAGGGAAAAGATGACCTGACGGCTGATATATATTATGTAGTGGGGCTGCTGCATGATATTGGATACCTAAGAGGCAGAAAAGACCATGAAATAAATGGTGCGGTTATTTTAAAAGCAATGGGAATGAAAGATGAGTATGTACAGGCAATACTTAATCATGGAACTAATCCATATACTTTAAAGATAAATGAACAGACCGACATATTAATAGCATTGCAGGATGCTGATATGAGTGTAGATAAGTACGGCAGGGATGCAGGCTTTAAGAAACGCCTTGAGGATATTAAATTAAGATACGGTGCTGATAGTGAAGCTTATGATACCGCCACAAAAACAGTTCAGTTCCTTAAAGAAAAATATAATGATGAACAGTCAAAGTCTGTGAAAAGATATAACAATTATGAAAGAATATAATTTTTAAGTGGTATGATTAATTTCATGCCACTTTTTTACTTTACAAATACAATAAAAAAGCTTTATTACAATATTCCCTGATTTTATACCTGTTAAAATTACATTATCAAGCAAATAAGGAGTCCTGATTATGAGAAATAATGTAATTGAAATATGGCAACCAAAATATATGACAGATACATGTTTAATAGCAGCATATAAGGTTAAGGAAGATAATATCATTAAATTTACAAAGGCAAAGCATTTGGAAGGTATGAAATTTAAAATAAGCGGTGATGATATCCGAAGCTGTGAAATTGTTTCCAATGGCAAGATTGACTGTTATAACGTACCTATGAGTATGTTAAAGAGAGTGGATTAATGAGATGCGGAGTATGTGGCACAGTTATACCTTTTACTGATATCCTGTGCCTTAAATTTGGAAAAGTAAAAGACGGGTGCATCTGCAAATACTGTAAAGAAAAAACAGTAAAGATAATTCCATTTAATACTTTAAGTTTATATGATGTCAAGCAGCTTATTATTTATAATTTAAACCTTAATGAAGAACTAAACAGAAAACCTTTTAATGCCACATCAGAACTTGGAGCATTAAACTTAGATGAAATTAACAGGTATTTAAGAATAATTGAAAGCAGACATAAAGAAATGACTGTAAGGATGGAAGATATTACTGATTTGGCACTTGATTTATCAAAGCCTGTGGTAAAGGGAAGAAATATATCAGGTGACATAATATTTTCCATGAGGCTTAATAATGGTTTAAATATCACTAAGCAGATTAAAACTGGTGTAAGAATAGATTACAGTATTATAGGTAATAAAATCCAGTACAGTGAGCCGGGTGAACTTATAGTTATGAAATGCCTTATAAGTCAGGTTTATGAAAACATGTCATCAGAGCTAAAGAAAAATATATATGAATATAACATCAGTAAAGACAATGAAAACAATTTATCCACCACACAAGGCAGTATAGAACGGATAAAAGCATTAAGCCTTTTTGGACTGGATGATAAATATACCGGTGATGAACTTAAAAGCAGATACAGATTACTTATGAAAATGTTTCATCCGGACAGTCAGACAGTTAATAACAGTATATTAACGGATTATACAGAAAGGATAAATGCAGCTTATGAACTGCTGAAAAACAATTTATGAAAAAATATATAACAGGTCTTATTTTAAATATCCTATTAATACTTTTTCCTATAGGTTTATTAACTGCCGGTGTAATGACAGGACAAAATATATTTTATAAATTAGGAATCGTTTCCTGTGTAATAGCTTTTATGCTAATGAAACAGTTTGACTTTTTATTAGCTGAAGGAAGGCAGGAAGTTGAATATGATGAATTTGGAAGAAGTAAAAGAAAAAATATTAAAACTCTTTCAAGAAAAGAACAGGATGCAATAGATTTACAGAAGCTAACTGATATGGAAAGGATTCTTAGTACCAGCCAGCTAAAAAAAATGACCAAGCAGGGAAGTAAAAATCCTGATGAGGACTTAAAAAAGCTTACCGGATTATATCCTGTGAAACAGAAGGTAAAAGAAATAGAAGCAAGATATAAGTTTGAACAGATGCATGGCAGGCATGGAAAAATTCCGGCAACATGCAGACATATGGTATTTTATGGAAATCCGGGAACAGGCAAAACAACTGTTGCAAGGATAATAACCGGCATCCTTTATAAAAATAAAGTAATAAAGAAGAATAAGTGTATTGAAGTTGATGGTAATTTCTTAAAGGCAGGAGAAGAAACAGCAACTAAGGTTAAGCTTCTTACCCAGTTGTCATTTAACGGAGTGCTTTTTATAGATGAAGCGTATACATTGGCTGATGGCTTATATGGAAAAGAAGCTGTAGTCACTCTTATAAAGGAAATGGAAGACAATAAGGAAAGATTTGTATGTATACTTGCAGGCTATACACAAGAGATGGATAAAATGCTTGACAGTAATACAGGTTTTAAGAGCCGTATTAAGGAGTATATAAATTTCCCTGATTATACTACGAAAGAAATGAAAGCCATTTTTACCAATATGGCAAATGACATAGGCTTTATTGTAACTTCTGATGCACTTGATAATTTTGAAATACGTTTAGTTAAAGAAAAACAGCTTAAGACATATGGCAATGCAAGAACAGCAAGAAATCTTTTGGATGAGGCAATTGATAAACATACATTAAATTATGCTGAAGAAAAAATATCAGAAGAAGATAAGTTTAAACTGCTTGGCATTGACATAAATGTCTCTATTTCATAGAGCCATGACAGTTTATTTTATGATACTAATATCTTTGTTAAAACAAAGCTATCCAAGTTTGCCTTTGGCAAATCTAATAAAGTGAACTTAAAAATTCGGTAAATCTAATAAAACAAACTTCGCATCCTAATAAAATAAACTTAAAAACACTATAATTATAGAATCACTTTTTCAAAATGTCTCTGCTAAAGCAGAGCAATGTCTTTACACATAAATGAAAGGATATATATGAAAAAACAAAATGATACATTTTTAACCACCTACAAAGCCTTGGAAAAAGAACTTACTGATATGGGGCTTAGAATTAAAGATTATGAAGACAGGCTTGTTAATGATGGGAATACAGATGCAGCGGATAAATTAAGATTATGCCGTATGATAAGAAACTATTTATCACATCATGCTGATGGTGATGAACTTGTTACTGTAAATAACAAGTTAAGTGCATTTATTAAAGGATTAATAATAATGATTAATAATACAAAGCTAAAGGCAAAGGATTCATATGTACCGGTAAGCAGAAGTAAAAGACTTATAAGAAAGCCTGAAAGCGTCAGGGATATCATAGATGAATTTAATAAGCATCCAAAGGAAAATATTTTGTATGTTATCAGTTGCGATAATAAGCTTTTAGGACAGATAAACAGTACGGATGTATTAACAGTTTTGTATTCTATAAGCAGGTTAAGTGATTTAAAGAAAACACCGGCTGATAATCTGATTAAAAAAACAAATGTGGTAACTGTTGATAAGGATACTGTTTTATCAGATATAAAGGCAGACTATTGTATAGTAATGAAAAATAAAAATGAAATACTTGGCGAAACATCTTGCTTACAGCAAGCTGTGCAAGTTTAGCTTATGATGCCATGCTTATGCATGTCCTAATAAGCTAAACTTAAAACCACTATAACTATAGAATCGTTTCTAAAAGGGTAAAAATTACATTTTATTTAATTTTAAAAAATTATAAAAATAAAAAGGAGAAAAAAGAGATATGAGAATTGCAAAGAGAGATGGAATTTCATTAGAAGAAATAAATAATATGTTTAAGTATGGTCAGGAAGTCAAGACAATAAGAGCAGATGTGACTTATAAAGGCATTATAAAGGCAATTTATCCGCATGTGCTTGTATGTGAATGTACAGTTGTTAATTCAGATATTGATGAAGTCAGAATTGGGCTTAAACGTACATTAACAATAAATAAAATAAGCTTTATCGGTGAAAAAGCAAATTCATATATTTAAAGGAAATAAAAAATTATGGACTATATAGAACATGGGCTTGCAGTACTTGCTCTTATTATGTATTTTTTTAACGGACATAAAAAGCTTGGTACTTATTCAGAAAAATTATTTAATGCATATCTGGTTGTTAATATGCTGTATCTTTTATTGGATGCAGCATTGTTTTTATGTGCTAAAAAAGCATTTAATACAGATATTTTATGCAGGATACATACAGCAGCACTTGTTGTACTGATATACTTTATGCTTTTATACACACTAGCCGAGACAGGAAACTTAAAACAGAATGGGAAATTGTATATTATAAATGCAGGAGTACTGATTATAACTCTTACGCTTGTATTTGTTCTGCCTGTAAAAAATGCAAGAGGATTGTCAGTTACAGTAGGACTTTTAGTGTCTCTTTATTATGTATGCTTTATTTTTATAACAGGTATAATAAGAAACAGTGTAATGACAAAGAAAAAGATTAAAACATTGATGTTCTGGATATTGCTGTGGTATTGTGCAATAATAACAGAACTTAAGTTTTCTAACACACATGTTACAGGATTTGCAGGATTTATGGGAGCATTGGCAGTATTTTTTGAACTGGAAAATCCCCAGACAAGGCTTGACAGATGTGGTCTGTTTAATCTTGCAGCCTTTGAAGAATATTTTCTTTACCTGAAGGATAACGGTAAAAAATGTAATCTGATATTTTTAAAGATATATGATTTATCACATGACGAAAGCCTGAAAATATCAAAGCTGATAACGGATTATCTTCTAAGCCTTGAAATTGGTTTATGCTTTAAAAAAACAGAATGCAGTTATATTATAATTGTTCCATCAAACGTATCAGTTAAATCTGTTTATGAAGATGTAAGAAAACATGTAAAAACGTGTGTAAAAGAAATAATGAAGGAAAGGGCTGATGAGTTTTATCCTTCTTTTACCATTGTTAAGGATGCTGAGATAATCAATGAAGCAGCCAGACTGTTAAAACTGGTAGATGAGCAAAAAGAAGGAAAATTAAAAAAGAATGATACATATTCAGTTATGGATAAAAATGATTTTAAATTGCAGGCTGAATATGAAAATCTGAAGAGTAAAATAGAAAAAGCTGTTAATGATGACAGGATTACAATTTTTCTACAGCCTATATACAGTACAAAAGAAAAAAGAATAGTTTCAGCAGAAGTCCTTATGAGGCTTATTAATGAAAATGGAGAAGTTCTGCCACCGTATAAATTTATAACAGCAGCAGAAAAATCAGGGCTTATCATACAGCTTGAAAGCATTGTATTTAAAAAAGCATGTGAGTTTATTAAAACACATGATATGGATGCTCTTGGACTTAAGTATCTTGAAATTAATCTGTCTGTAAAGAAAGGTGAAAGTAAAAAGCTTGTAAAAGAATATGAAGAAATTGTCAGGGAATACGGCATTGAACATAAAAAAATAAATCTTGAAATAACTGAATCTGCTTCACTTAATGAAAAACACAGCCTGTTGGATAATATGTCGAAATTTATTGAAAAAGGAATAAAATTTTCATTAGATGATTTTGGAAGCGGTGAAAGTAACTTGAATTATATAATTGATATGCCGGTATCTATTATAAAATTTGATAAAGACATGACAGATGCATATTTTAAATCAGAAAAAGCAAAAATAGTTATGGACAGTGCAATTAATATGATACATAAGCTTGGATTAAAAACAGTTGTTGAAGGTGTTGAAACAAAGGAACAGTTTGACGCAATGTTAAAAATACAGACTGATTATATACAGGGATATTATTTTAGCAAGCCTCTTGATGTTAATGATTTTGTAGAATATGTTTTAACATCTGAAATAAAAAAATAAAGCATATTATTTGACATGTGCATTTGTATGTGATATATTAAAAATATATTATAATGCTGTATACAAATAACTTTGTTTAAGAGGAATTAATTATGTTAATGATTATAACAGGAAAAAGTGCAAGTGGAAAAGACACCATAAAGAAAGAATTAGTAAAAAAGGATTATGAGCCTGTATTAAGCCTGACTACAAGGCAGCCAAGAGAAGGCGAAAAGTACGGGTTAGATTATATATACACAGTAAACGAATATTTTGAAAGCTTATTAGAACAGGATAAATTATATGAAAGCAGAAAAGCAGGAAATATATATTATGGTACATTAAAATCAGACCTTGATATGGTAAAACATAATCCTGAAAAAAATTATATAATGATAAAAGACCTTGAAGGTGCTGAAGATATAATTGACTATATAGGGCAGAAGAATGTATTTGTCGCATACATAGATGTATCAGATGATATAAGAAAGAAAAGAGCATCTATACGCAATGATTTTTCTGAAGAGAAATGGAATGAAAGGCTTGAATCGGATAATAAGCAGTTCACACATGAAAATATAGACAAAGTAGTTGATGTAATTTTTTATAACAATAAGGATATGGACAATCTGGTAAAGGATATAGATGAAACTATGAGCAGGATAAAAGCTAATATATCAGTACCAAAAGGAAGATTCAGAGACACATTTGATAGAGAATTATAAAATTAAGAAAATTGTTTTTAAAAGCCTTTTTGCAATAATTGCATGAAGGCTTTTTTGTATAATAATAAAAAATGAAGGATGTGAAGCGTATGAGTTATTTAAAAATAGACAATGCAAAAGAATTACAGGATGTGATTAAAAGTATTAAAGCGGAAAAGAATATTACAACATTAGTATCAGCGTATGAAGATTTCTTATATAATTTTTCATATGAGCCTGATAGAAATGAATTTCCTTATCCAAAGATAGGAACGATTATAGATGAAGAGAAATCTGTAAAGTGGAATAGGGAAGAATTATACAGACAGAGGACTGCATTTGAGGCAAGAGTAGAAGACTTAAATAAGTATAAAAACCTTATTGATGTTAATTTTAAAGAGCAGTTAAATAGACTATTAGCAAAGGATAACCATATCACTATTGCAGAGAGTAAAAAGCTGTTTGATTTTGCATATGATACAGATTATACTAAAGGTATCAGAACTGTTGTTAATACCTATAAGGACCTTGCTAAGATGTATAAAGAGTTACTTGAGATACATGATGGCAAAAATAAGATAAAAGCAAAACATACATTGTCAGATTATGAAAGATAAATCCAAGGCAGCAGATTTTTTCTGCTGTCTTTCTATTTAAAATATTATATTGTATATTAATTTTTTGCAGGATGAGGTAAGAGGTTCATCAAGAGTTTTAGGTAATGAAGAGCAGGAAGAGATAATTATAAACTATTATTGTAGGAGAAGATGGAATAATAAAAGAAATGCCGGAGAGCATGAACTTTAATCTATTATTTAAAATAAAATTGAATATATAACTATAAAAAAGCCTTTTTACAATCCTTTGTAGAAGGGCTTTTATTTATAATGTAAGTACAAAAAATAAAAGGAGTACTTTGATATGGGAAAGAAGACGAATAGGGAAAATGAAAAAATAACAATATGAAAGAGATAGAGAGGTAAGAAATTATGAAAACAGTAAATATATTATCAGATGATGAAGTGAAAGAACTTAAAAAATTATATGAATTGATTATGAGTATCAACTTTACCTTTGCTGACCTCACAGGCTTTGAAAAAGATGAAGAAGATATTGAAACTGATGAATTAGCCCAGTCAGTAGAAGAGCTAAAGCATTATATGCAGTATGATATGAGTTATCTTAAAAAAGCAGAAGATGTTCTTCATCATATCATTGATGAACACATTATAACAGAAAGTGAAACTTTAAGAGATTATGATTGTGACTAAAGGAGAAGGGATATGTTAAATAAAGAAGTATTTGAAAAGTATGGAACAGAAAACTGGGTTATAGAAGAAAACTTATGCTATCTTTTACAAAAGTATGCGGAGAAGTTAGGAGTCTCAAATCCATATAATCCGGTAACATTTGTAAAGGATTTTATGAAAGAAGAGACTTATGTAAATACGAAATATGCTGAAATAAGTGCCATTAATACAGCAAAGAAGAATATTGTAGCTGATTATATAGAAGGGGAATATAAAGAATCAACAAATAAAAGCTTCAGGAGAGATTCTTATGCAGATAAATGTAGATAAAGAAGATATAATTAATATGATAAAAGGCGGTGGAACTCATGGCAGTTATTCATGGCTTAACTGGCTCGAAAGTAACGGTTATGCCCGCTACTATGACCAATATGGTAAAATGGACTGGAATGAGGAAAATCTTCGTAAGCTGAGTATAGAAGAATTATATGAATTATATATAGATATGAAAACTAAAGATAAGTGTGATAGACCATTTCCGGTAAAAGAAACTGATGAAACTGAAGGAATGGCGACAGCTGCACTTCTTCAATTTTTGAATAAATAATATTATTTTTATTTCTAAATATTATAAAAAGACTTTTTTATAATATAAAGAAAGCAAGCATATGATAAACTCCACATGTACTAATAAGTAAACATTAGTACAAACATTAATAAAACAAAAAAGGAAGGATTTTTAAAGATATCTCTTTAAAAAGCAAGGTAAAAGAAACATGGGAATTGGAATTACTATTGGAGTTGTAGCAGTTGTATTAATTGCGTTATTATTTGCAAGTTATATTAAAGCTCCGACAGACAAGGCACTTATTGTATCAGGACTTAGAAAGACACCTAAGTATGTAATTGGAAGGTCATCACTTAAGATACCATTTTTACAGAGAGTTGATAAACTTGATTTAAAGATGATTTCCGTTGATGTTAAGACAAAGGAATCAGTACCAACAAATGAGTATATCAATGTTAATATTGATTCTGCTGTAAAGATTAAGGTTGGTTCATCACCTGAAATGCTTGGAAAGGCTGCAAGTAACTTCCTTAATAAGAACTCAGATTATATCAGAGAATCAGTTGTAGATGTGCTTGAAGGTAATGTCCGTGAAATTATAGGACAGATGAAGCTTGAGGATATTGTACAGGACAGAAAGTTATTTGCTGAAAAGGTACAGGAGAATGCTGCTCCTGATATGGAAAGAATGGGTCTTGAAATTGTAAGCTTTAATGTTCAGAATGTTACTGATGAAGGTAATGTTATTGAAAATCTTGGTATTGACAGGGTTGTAAGTATCAGTAAGTCAGCACAGATATCAAGAGCAGAATCAGAAAGAGATATTGCAGTTGCAAAGGCTAATGCTGAAAAGCAGGCTAATGATGCAAGGATTGAAGCTGAGACAGCTATTGCAGAAAGAAATAATGAACTTGAGATAAAGAAGCAGGAATTAAAGAGAGCAGCAGATGTCAAGAAGGCTGAAGCTGATGCGGCATATGAAATCCAGCAGCAGGAACAGAGAAAGACAATTGAAATCACTACCGCAAATGCTAATATTGCAAAGCAGGAGAAAGAGATTGAATTAAGAGAAAAGGAAATCACTGTTAAGGAAAAGACACTTGATGCTGATATCCGTAAGCAGGCTGAAGCTGAAAAGTATGCAGCACAGCAGAAGGCAGATGCAGAACTTTATCAGAGACAGAAGGAAGCAGAAGCAAAGCAGTTTGAAATTCAGAAGCAGGCTGAAGCCAAGAAATCACAGGCAGAAGCAGACAGATTTGCTAAGGAGCAGGAAGCTGAAGCAGTTAAGGCACAGGGATTTGCTGAAGCAGAGAGCATTAAGGCAAAAGGTGTTGCTGATGCTGAAAGTATTAAGGCAAAGGGATTAGCTGAAGCTGAAGCTATGGAGAAGAAAGCAGATGCCATGTCTAAGTATGGTAAAGCTGCCATGACTGAAATGATTATCAAGGTACTTCCTGAGATGGCAGGAGCTATTGCAAAGCCATTAGAAGCTATTGATAAGGTAACAATTATTGACAGTGGTAATGGAGAAAACGGAGTAGGTTCATTCAGTGGTAATGTACCGTCAGTACTTGCTAAGACAATTGAATCCGTTAAGGAAACAACCGGTTTTGACCTTACAGAAGTCATGAAGGCTAATACATATGATGCCAAGACTACTAAGAATGTGAATTTTACAGGACTTCCGGAAGATGCTGACCCGGAGATTAAGGTAACTGTAAAGAATATTCCTGAAAAGGTATCTAAAACAGAAAAGAATAAGTAAAAATAATATTGGTGTTCTGTGTTTTACAGAAACAAAAGGACAGGTTGAAAATAATCAGCCTGTCTTTTTTAAGCTTAATTATATAAATATGTTTTCTTGAATTTTGTATAATGAAATAAATCAAATATATAAGGAGAGAAACGGATATGGTAGAAGTAATAAAAGAAGATTCATTTGCAAAAAGTGATATAAGATTATTAATGAATGATAGAAACATAAAGATAACTGAATTATGCAATCCTACAGGCAACAGACTGGCAAGAGAAAAAGAATATAAGAATTATTATAATAAGCATATAAAAGGCAAAGATGATACAGTATTTCTTACAAGAGCTTATATATTAGAAGAAGAGTTTCCTAGAGATAAATGGTGCTTAGACTATGAAAAGCAGTATGAAAACAATAAAGATAAGAATGTAATTAATGATGCAGAAATACTTGCTAGAGAAAGTGATATGCTAAAAAGAGCAGGCTTTGTGGATATTAATGAATTATCAGGCTTTGAATATAGCAGATTGTTTGTATATCCAAATGCAGCCGGTAAGGAAGTAATTGATAAGGTCTATGGCGATGATGAAAGAAAAAAGCTGTTTGCCATGATTGAAACGACAACTAAAAATGATATACAAAAGATAATAATGGATTTTGATAATGACATTATAGACATCAAAGAGCCGAGAGATGAACAAGGTGAGCCGGACTATTATGGTGAGTTTGAGTTATCCCTTCCTAAAGGCTATAAAAAAACAGGACTTGAGATGCCTGTACTTATGTGGATGAATGATTATTGTGGCTTTGAAACACTTTTAGAAGAGTGTAAAGAATATGAAAACGACAGGAATGAATTATTAAAGAAAAAAACAGTTAAGAAAAATTTTGAAGATAAAGAGATGTAAATGTATATGTGTAAGGATAGGTGTAAAAGCCTATCCTTTTTATTTTTTATTGTACTCAAATAGAATATAATAATAAAATGATAACTTAAATAGGAGAAGCAAAGATGAATAATCACACTAATGAAATTAGGACTATGAATAATGGACAGAAAGCTGAAATTATAGAATATAGAAATTGTTATGATATTGATATCAGATTTGAAGATGGTACTGTTGTTTTACATAAAGATTATAGTAATTTTAAGAAAGGAGCAATAAAGAATCCCAATCGTAAAGGCATTCAGAATACCGAAAATAGAATAAAAAATAGAGTAAATGAAAAGAAAATGATGAATAATGGTATGTATGCCGCTATTATTGCTTACAGAAACAATAAGGATATAGATGTAAAGTTTGAGGATAATACCATAGTTTCTCATAGACAATATAGTAGATTTAAGACAGGCAATATAAGGAATCCTAATATATAAAAACATAGTAAGTAAGAAAACTAATTTTTAGATTATCTGTTGTAATATATGCAATTATAATTTTTATCAAAACATATTAATTAGTCCTTTTTACAGCTTTTTATTAAAGTTGAAATGCTAATATAAGTTTAAGAAAAATACAGAAAGGACTAATAAAAATGATTAAGAAAATATTAGCAGCAGCACTGGCAGTTGTATGTCTTATAGGTACAGGATGTGATTATTATAATCAGATGCCTATTGAAACAGGTGAAACAAAAGCACTTACATTACAGGATAAAATTAAAGGAACATGGCATTATAAAGAAGAAACAGAGTATAATGAAAACGCTCTTAATCTTGTTAAAATTACAGAAAATGAAGTATATCTTATTATAAGCGGGCAGATTTATACAAAATACAGTTATAAGCTTCAGGAAGATACCCTGATTATGTTTGCAGATAATCTATTTGGGGGTACAAGTTCAACTGCAATGAAGGTTGAAGATGTAAGCAGCACTGTTATGACAGCTAAGACAGATAGCGAAACTGTAACGCTTTTCAAAGCTTCTGGAATGCCTGATGTATTAAACGGTTATTATATAGCATGTGAAGACAATGGTTCAGACATGGGTGCATCTATACAGTTTTTATTTAATAATGATGCTAAGACCGGCTCAGTTAATGAACTTGGTAACAGTCTTTTATTTACATATGAGGATACCGGCAGTACTTTAAAAATATCATTTGACAAAGGCGTATCGGATGATGCGGCTAAAAATATGGCAGAAATGCTTACAGGTATGCAGTATGATGGAAACAGTATTACCCTGAATAAAAAAATAGCAGATAACCAGCTTATTCTTTCCAGTGAAACAGTAAGACTTATCTGTGATTATGTTCCTTATTAAAATTATAACAGCCTTTGGGCTGTTATTTTTTTATTTAAAAAGCTTTATTACAATATTTAAAAAAACGAAAAAAACTATAATAAAGAAAAATGTAGGAAAGGAATTTTAATTATAATGAAATTATCAGATATATTAAAGCTATATGATTTAAGTATAATGAAAGATACAAATGGAGATTATTATATAAAAGATAATGCAGAAGCCTTCCATAGTCTTAAAACATGGACATATGCAGGCAATAATCTGCTTAGTGTAATTGATATGATTCCAGATAGTCTGATTGAATCAGAAATAGATGATATATTTAATGGATATTTATCTGGTGAAATAATAAGAAAAGCACTTAAAATTAAAGGTATTCCTGAAACAGCAGAAGACGCAGTTGAATTTCTTGAATATATCAATGAAAATACATATGAAAATGTAGAAGATAAATTAAATCTATTAAGAGCAATTGCAGACCCCCAAAAGTATGTAGAAGATGATATTAAGCAGCAGTTTATAACTAAAGAGGATTATATGGAATACCCTGATTTTAGATTTAATTTTACGGATATAGGACAGGGTGTTGGATATAAGGCAAATACATCTGGGTATAACTGGAAAGCTATACCTGATAATGTGATTCTTTATATACCGGAATGTTATGCCGGAACTTGTGGATGCAAAGCATCATATGTATATACAAAATCAGATTTAGAAAAATGCATAAATGACAGAGTAATGAATGATGAACATTTCATAGATGCTGAAACAATGTATGATGAACTGTCATGGGAGATGCCGGAAGACTTCTTAGACGGACTTGATTTTGATTACAAGAAAATAGCATATTGCATAGGAGATAAGCTGTATTACAACTTTAACGAATTTGATAGCCCGGCACATTCACTTTTAGTTACGGTTACTGAAGTAAATGAAGATAATATTGTCTGCAAGGACAGTACTGGAATATCATATATGTTTGATGAAGATATGCTTGATTGTCTTACGAATAATCCTATATATCCAGTTAAGAAAATTAAAATAAAAGATTCTTTTGAAAAAGATATCTAAATGATTAAGGCAGGGAATTTTCTCTGTCTTTTTTATATGTATTTTAAAATTTTTTAATGGCGTGTTAAAAAGGCTTTTTTAAAATAGTTGGAAACAAGAAAAATAGTAACATATTAACATAAAAGAATATAAAACAAAAAAGGAAGGAATTAATTTTATGTTAGAACCAATGACATTACACGAACTTGAAAATTTTTTAGGAGCATTAGCCGGTGTTGCAGAACCTTCTGAGATTATTATTGAAGAAATTCCACTTGAAAAAGTAAAGCACTGCAATCACTGTAACAATTGTAAGACAGCTCCAAAGCAGCAAACCGAAGCATTGTCACCTGTGAAGAATGTTATTTTTGATGCACCTTACACAACTGTTATATGGAAGGATGGCACAAGAACTATATCAAAGTGGCATGGTGAAGGCTTTAATAAGTATGCAGGTTTTACCGCATGTATTGCCAAGAAGTATCTTGGAACATCACTTTTTAAGCAGGAACTTTCAAGGTGGTGCAAAGATACAAAGGAAGATATGAATAAAGATGCATCCGGTTTTTCAGAGTATTTAAAGGCAATTGATATAAGATGAAAAGAACCAATTATACAGTATTAAAAATAGTAGCAGTACTTACCATGATTGCAGGAGATATGGGATATCTGCTTATACATTATTTAAGTGATACATGGATAATGATTATGGCTGCGGTGGGAAATTTATCTTTCCCACTGTTTGCCTTTATGCTTACAGAAAGTTTTTTAAGATGCAGGAATAAGAATAGATACAAGTATAAATTAATTACACTTATATTATTGGCGGTATTAAGTGAAATACCATTCAACATATTTGTATCAGGCATGTGGAAATATCCTTTAAAAAACAATGTGTGTTTCACACTTTTTTTAGGTTTCCTTATGCTCATATTGCTTGATAAAGACTGGCTGCAAATATGCAGATATTTTAAAAAGCATAAGAAGCTTAAAAAAATATACAGTTTTTTAATTAAAACAGTAATAACAAGTACATTTATGCTTGTAAATTATTTGTTGTGCAATGATTATTCATATACAGGAATACTTCTTATAGCACTTTTTTATTTGTTTAGAAATCATAAGCTGTTAAGGGCGGTACTGCCACTTTTAATACTTATTATATCTGAAGCAAATATTCTTTATATACCGGTCATTATTGATATGATTCTAATAGCAATTTATGACAGTAAAGATGTAAATATGCCAAAGCCCTTTAAATACGGATTAAGATGTATATATCCGGTAATGTTAAGCATTATGGCAGTCATAAGTAAAATAATTTAATTACAATGGAAGGATTAAATGTTATGGAAAAAGAATTTTATTCAATCAGAGAATTACAGACAATATTCGGATGTGGCAGAAATAAGATATATCAGATTGTAAGAACAGAAGAGTTTCCTAAAATTATGATAGGAAAGAAAATCTATATACCTATTAATGAATTTAATGAATGGAAGAAAAAGCATATAGGAGCAAAAGTATGATTTTAAAAGAATACTGTGATGGATTAAAAAAAATATTGGAAGAACACGAACAGGTATATACAAGGATAGCACCTACTTTTATATGGCTGTATGACATTAATACAAAGCCTGTAGGAGCGATTGAAGTTACACCGTATGGAGCATGTAAGGGAATCAATTTTATTGACAAGGAAAAGGGTATTATGGCAGGTAAAAAAATGCCTGAAGAAAAAATAAAAGAAATACAGGAAAAAGAAATAATTTCAGTAAATGGTGGCAGCAGATATGGTTTTTTGGAAATGTATTTAAAGGAATGATGATATGGGAAAAATGATAGCAATAGACGGAAGCACAACTAAAACCGGAATAGCTGTTTTTAATTTGAACAGTAAAAAACTTTGTATGCATACTGTAATAGCACCTGATAATATTGTAAAATCTCTTTCAAAAAAAGACAGAAAAGGATTAACGAAAACTCAGCTAAAAATCAGGCAGGGACAGATAAAGAAAGAAAATATCGACTACCGCATATCTGAAATGATTAAAGAGCTGGATAAGGTGTTTAATGACTATATTCCGGAAGTAATTGTTATGGAAGATACATATGCAAATAAAGATATGTATGCATATAAAAAATTATGTCATTTGCAAGGGCTTGTCCTTAGTTATTGCATAACAAAAAAAGTAACATTTATATTAAAACCGCCTCAAAGCTGGCGGAAGGATTTAGACTTTGAAATTACTGAAAATGGGATGCAGCATACCAGAGAAGATTATAAACTTATGTCTGTTAAATACATTAAGGATAAGTATGGTATAGAAGTGACAGATGATGAAGCTGATGCGATATGCATAGGAGACAGTTATTTTGCATCAGTGCAAAGAGACCAGCTTTAAACAAGTTTAATTCATTTATACTTATATACTTATTCATACTTATGTATTCGCATATAAGTTTATGCCTTCAAACATTCTGAATGGTAAATATATTTTGATACTATAAAGGAGCTACATATGTTTGATAAGAAAAATAAAACATCTGATACAAAAGAAAATTCAACAGACAAGGAATTTGCAGCATTAAAAGAAAAAGACAAAAACAATCAGCAGGATAAAATGTCTATTGAAGAATTAATTAACAACATAAAAGATACATTATTTATAGAACTTACAGAAGAGATGAATGATGATTCCATTACTGATATAGAATGGGATGGTGACTGTCTATGGCTTAAACAGATAGGCATAGGATGCTATTTATCACCTAAAAAGTTGTCAAAAAATTATGTTGATAACTTGGCAATCCGTTTAAGTAATATCATGGGAAGAAATTTCAATCAGGCAAACCCTGTACTGGAAGCAGATACAAAAACACTCCGTATATCAATTACACATGAAAGCAGAAGTGGGAAAAAATCAATTACAATCAGAAAGCTGCCGGTTATAATGAGATACGGACATGAAGATTTGGTAAATGCAGGAACTATTCCTGAAAAGCTTCTGAATCTTTTAGAAAACTGTGTAATAGCACACTGCACCGTGCTGATAGGCGGTACACCACAGGCAGGAAAGACAGAACTGCTTAAATACCTTACCAACTTTATACCGGCAAATGAAAAGGTTATGACAATTGAAGATAATTCAGAGATTCATTATAAGGAACTTCATCCAAATAAAAACTGTACGCCGTTTATCGTTGATAAAAGATTTGGATACTCAGAGGCTATCAAGATGTCTTTAAGGCATAACACCGACTGGGTACTGATTTCAGAATCACGAGGCAAAGAAGTTAAGGAACTGATTAACGTACTCAATACAGGTCTGCATTGTATGACAACCCTACATCTTGATGAAGTAAGTGATATACCTGACAGATTATTTAGTATGCTTGAAGACCAGAAGAACAGCAGATTTATTGATAACGTATATAAATACATTGATGTTGGACTTGTAATTGCTGTTGATAAAAAGCAGGAAAGAAAAATTATTGATTTTGGTTTTTTTGAGCGTAATGAAACAGGCAATCATTACAGACCTTTTTATAACATAGATGACGGAGTAATTCCTGAAAAGGACATGCTTCCTGAAAGCATGAAGAAGATATTTAAAAGGGCGGGAATAGATAATCCATATGAAAGACCAAAAGCTTATGCAGGAGCAATACCGGTAGAAAAGGAAAGGAGTGCTGAGTAATGGAAGGAAATATAAAAACAACATATGATAATGATAAAAAGCCTAATCTGTTTGAAGAAAAACTGGTGCAGATATTGCATTATTTTTCATTCAAGCAAATGAAGAAAGATATCTATGATTACGGATACAGTATTTCACCTTTTAAATATTTTCTTGGATTTGTGGTCGGAATAATTCTTGTTGCAGCATACTGTATATTCAGTAAACTTGATTTTGTATACATAATACTTGAAATTGTACTTCTGATATGCCTTATGCCATTTATAGTAAGAACGAAATTTAAAGGAATGTATCAGGAAAAAAGATTTAATGAAGTTGATATATACCTGCATCAGATGATTTTTTCATTTCAGAAGCAGCCTAAAATATTATCTTCATTGGAAGATACAGAGAAGGTAAGCACAGGAAAGTTAAAAAACGTAATAAGAAAAGCAATAATCTGTTTAAGACAGACAGAAGCAGCGGATGCATATGAAGAAACTCTTGATATCATATACAAGGCATATCCAAATGACCGAATAAAAAACTTAAATAAGTTTATGATACAGATTGAAAGACAGGGCGGTAATTATGGAACTTCACTTGATATTCTGCTAGGGGATATTGATAACTGGGTAAACAGAACATATAAGGAACAGACAACTGTTAAAACAATAAAGACCACGATTGTTATAGGAACAATAATAAGTTTTATCATTTCCAGTGCAAGTATGATATTTTCAATAATAATACATTACAATGATACCATGTCAATTATGAGTTTAGGAAATCTTGAAGACATATTATTATATCAGGTAACTACTGCTATATTTATAGCCGCAAGTATGCTGTTTTTAATATATGCCTTTACAAAATATAATTATGACTGGATTACAAAATCGGTTGATGAAAAAAGCGTTCTAAGAAATTACAAAAACGCAACAGACTTTAATCCGACAGTTTTCAGAATAAAAAGCATTCCTGTATATCTTGTATTTGCGTCTGTGTCATTGTCAATGTTTTTTATTAATGCAGTACCGTACAACAAAGGAATATCTGTATTTTTAGGTATATTTACATTTTATCTTATAATCAGTCCGTCATTTACCAAAAAGAGTGCTTATAAGATAACACAGAAAAATATACAGAACTCATTTTCAGAGTGGTTGAGAGATGTATCAATTAATCTTCAGAGAGAACCGTTATTATCAGCTGTAACAGACAGCTATGAAAACTGTCCTGTCGCAATAAAGCCGGAGCTTGAAATATTTATCAGACGAATACAGGAAGAGCCTACGGCAGTTGAACCGTATTATGAGTTCTTGGCTAGATTTCATTTAACTGATGTATCAAGTGCCGTGCGAAATCTTTATTCATTGTCAGATATGGATGATGAACGTAAGGAAGAAAACCTTGGACAGCTCACAAAGCGTAATTATGCAATAATTAATGACAATGAGATAAAATCAATGAATGACACAACATCTGCAATGCGTTTTTCTGAATACATACCAGTGTTTATTGCATGTGGAAAGCTTGCATTTGATATTATGAATCTTTTGGAATGTATGATGTAAAGGAGTGAACAGATTTATGGATGAGATTATAGAGCTTTATGGAGATTTTATACTTGGAATTATGGGGCTTGTAATGCCGATAACAATATTTTCATTTGCATTATTTAAGGTACTTATGGCATAGGGGGAAGAAACAATATGGGTGAAATAATTGATGTATATGGTGATGCAATAAAAGTATTTTTTGGAGTAGCATTAGCAGGCGGTTTAATGGCTGCCTGCGGCTACCTTTATGGGCAGACAATTACAAATGTATTTACGGCATTACTAGGCTAATTAAGCGGAAAAAGGAAGAATAATTATGAAGATAGTATTAGAATCAAGCATATATGCCATATTTCTTGCAATCATATGTTTTATAAGCTGTGACCTTATAATGATGAATATGAAGGTATCAAAGGTAAATGAAGATGTACAGTATGTAGAAAATTATATTGAAGCATATGGAACAGCAGAAACAGAAAATGATAAAAAAATATATGTATGGTATAAAGCAGATGAAAACGGAAATACAGTATATGAAACTGTAAAAAGTAACGGAAAAGATGTAACAAGACCGGCAGTGTTATATAAAGGCATGGCTGCGGATTCATATGAGGCACAGTATAAGGCTTATATCAACAGCACTGTAAAAGCAGAATATAGAAACAACATAAATACCAAAGGTATTCCCATGCTTAAGGAAGACGCTCTTGCAGCTTTGCAGGAAGTATTAAAGAAAAACGGAATGGAGCTTAATATAAAGTATATAGACGAAACAAACTCATATGTGTATATGGAATATACGGTAAGCTACAGGCTGTCAAGTGGATTCATTAAATATAATAAAGTACATAATTATACAGGGATTGCAAGATTTTCAGCGGTATAGAATTAAGCGACCATTAAAAGGAGAAGAGTATGAAACTTATTATGACATCAGGTGGGCTTATAGTGAGCATAATGCTGATAATTTTTATACATTTAACAGTAGTAAGTGACAATATTATTGAGCATGAAACAAGCAGCTCACTTAATTCAAGTATGGATTATGCGTATGATAAAATGATGGATGATTATGAAGATATAAGCTTTGTAGAGTATTATAAATCGCCATGTTTTGTATGGTTTGACAGTGATGGTTTTATTGAACATATATCTAAGGATAATACATATAATAATGCTACGGGTACATATTATGAAAAAGGTGAAGATGTTCTTACAGACGATTTAATGAAAAAATTCTGTGAAATACTACAGAGCCGTATAAAGAGTGAAAATTCAGAACTGACAGTACAGCTTGTGTACAGGGATTTTGATACCGGTACAATGCAGATAAGGGTAATTGAAAAATATACAACACCTGCACATGTAACTAAAAGCTGTTTTTTTGAAAAGACATATAGCTTGGTATAAATAAGAAGGCTGTCTGATTATTACAGACAGTCTTTTTTAAATTATCAACAGAAAATCTGTTTTTAAATTATAAAGAGCTTTATTTTTATAGCTTGTAAAAGCTCATAAAAAACTGTATGATTTAAAAGAAGAGATTGAAAACAAGAAATTAAATTAATTATAAAATTTTATTATTTTTGTTGACATGTACCGTAATAAGGTATATAATATAATCAAAGTTAAGGAAGAAACATTCATAAATAAGTGAGGTAATTGATATGAGAAAGAACATATTTAAAACAACAGTAATAGCAATGGCAGTACTTACAGTAGCCTTTGGAATGACAGCTTGTGGTAATAAAAAGGCAGGTAACACTGATGCTACACAGGTTAAACAGGAACAGCCAAGTGTAGCTGATAATAATAATACAGCTAAGACAAAGACAGGCATTGTAACATTTACAGCAACAGATACAGACGGTAATACTGTAACACTTGAGGGTAAAGCAGTAGTACAGGCAGATGGAAGTGCTGAAATAGAAGTTACTGACAATGCAGGTAATAAGGTGACATTCACAGGTAAAGGGAATGTTAAAGATGATAAGATTACTGTAACAGATGTTAAAGCTAAGGATGCAGGAACACTTGTAAAGGCAGATGGTACTGAAATCAAGATTACAACAGATACTAAGACTGAGAAAGCAGAAGAAAGCACTGGTAGTTCAGAAACTTCAGATGTAAAGGTATCAGAAGATGTAATTAAAGAAGTAGAGACAGCTAAGGAAGAAGAAAGCAAGGCTGATAACAATGTAATTGTAGGAGATAATACTTCAGACAATAAGACTGATGTACCTGAACAGTCAGATAATGGTAGTTCAGATAATGGTACAGTAGAACCTACACCTGAACCTACTCCAGAGCCACAGCCTACTCCTGAACCAACACCTACACCAGTTGAACCTGAACCACAGCCAGAACCTACTCCTGAGCCAACACCTGAGCCAGAAGAACCTGATGTGCAGACTAAAACACCAGTATATTGTATGATGAATTTCAGAACAAGTGACGGATATGAAGATACAGAAGGTGGAGTTGGTGAATATATTTTTAAGAAATATATTAACGGTGAAATTACTGAATCAGAAGCAGAAAGCCTTATGCTTAACGGAGCATTAATTAATATTAAGGTAAGATATGATGACGGTTCAGAAGAAATAATTGATGAAATTAAACCTACGTCAGTGAAAAAATGTGATATACATTCAGCAGAAGAAAAAAATGCCCTTGAATTAAATTGGCATATACCGGGATATACATATGTTCATATGTCAGATTTTTTAGGAGCAACACATACAATATATTATATGCTTATCTATTATGATATCTGATGAATAAATAGAATAATAATGAAACAATGAGACTGTCATAAGTGCGTATTGCATAAATGGCAGTCTCTTGATAAGAAGATAATAGCAAAGGAGAATAACATTATGAGAAAAGCATATGGGGATATTATTTTAGAAGAAAGAAATTGGTAACTATACAGAAGTAGCATTTTGCTATCTCAGACCATGATAGGTAAAATATATAAAACAATAAGTAAGGGGTTATGAATCATCATAGCCTCTTATTTTTATGCAATTTAATAAAAAAATCATTGTAAAATATTAGATATCATGGTAATATTATAAAAACTTATATATATTTATATGAGTTATAAGGAGGTGCATATATATGAATAAGCTAACTATAGCACGGTCTAAAGGATATAAACGACAATGAAAAATAATTTTTAGAAATTTTGTTTGATTTTATAATTTATTTTATTCGGTTAAGTATTGGATTTTGTTTTTGGATATTTCTTTAGGATATTTTTTAGTAGGCTTTTTAAGTTTTTGCAATTTTTGTATATTTTTGTTTTTATCGTGATTTATATATATTTATTTAAAAAAATAGAATATCATTTAATATTTATATATTGTTATTAAAGATTAATAACTTTTGTTTGCATAAGAATAAGCGACTATTTTGTTAAATAAATAATATTCTAAAACATTCCAGAAAAATCCTTTTAAAATAAGGATATCCCAATTCAAATCAGCATAAAATAATTATGATAAGCAATTTAAAATACTATATTGAGAGAAAAATACTAATGGAAAAAGAAAATGAAATTTTAAGTGTATTCAGGGTTATTTTCTTATTGATATCACTTTTATTAATGTTAATGACTTTAAATGGTGATAATAAAGCTTATTTTGTAACATTATTTGTATTTTTAATAAATAAAATTATTGACGGATTATCGCATAAGAATGAATCATATAAGCCTATATTTTTGATTATTTGGTCTATGATTAATGAATGGTTATGTATTTTAGTAAGTCCAATTTGTTTTTGCATGATTCAGGCTGATTTTTCTAATTTTAGTGGAATGGTTTTAAAAATAATCAAATCTGTGTTATTTCTTCCTGCGGTATCATATACTATTCAGGATTTAACTCAAGTAGTGTTTACATCAATAAGAGAAAATTTAATTACTGAAATATTAAGAACGGAATTGAAAGAAAGGAAAGGTAATAAGTAAAACAATGGAAATCATTATTACAATAGTTGGAATTGCAATTCTTATTTTAATTGTCATAATTACATCTTTCATAGTTACTAGCAATAATGCAAAACAATTAAAAGATAACGGATTTCAAAATATTTATTTAGGTTGTTTAGAAAACAGTGATGCTTCAATTCGAGAAGCAGTAAAATATTTAAAATTAACAAATGGAATAAATTCTCAATAAATTTTTAAATAATGGAGAAAAAAATAAATGGAAGAAATGCATCCAGATAAAGAAAGCTATGTTAAAATTTGGGATACCGTGATTCAAAAAGAAATCAGAAATTATCAACGAATATACGGAAACTATATTCAAATAATACCTAATGTTGAAGAAGAAATTTGGAATAAATATGTTTCATTAAATAATTATTGCAAAAATAATTATATGAAGTCCTTTGATGGAAAAATAGACCGTCATAAAGTGGCGGCATGTTATATGATTGCTATAGCTACAATACGACCAATGAGAATTGTTAAAAAAATTGATGGAGATACTATTCCATTAGCAATTAATGAAATGTTAGCAATTACTGTAGGATTATCCTTGGTTAGAGCATTTGCAATTTCCGTGATAAAGCAAAAAGAAAAAGAAAATAAAATAGATAAAGCTCAAGCAGGTATTTTAGTAGCAAAGTATGATGAAAAAATTAAAATACCGTCAGATAACTTAGTTAATCATGGAGATTATTTAACTAATTATTCAAATGAAATTTATTTTGCTGTATCTGAAGGAAATATTAATATTTTATCTATTGCACATGAATTGTATTTATTAGAAGTTTTAACAAGAACAAGTTGATTTTTTTATTAAATTTTGAATAACAATAAGAATATTATTTTATAAGTTTATAGGCTGTCTGATTAATTTCAGGCAGTTTTTTTATGCTCTGAATAATAAAAAAGCCTTAATGCAACACATAAAGATACTAAAAAATGTAACATAACTATTATAGGCAGATATTTTTACATAAAAATCATCAAAAATGATTATAATGTCTGTCATATATAAAATGTAATAGTTGTAGGAAGATATTTTAAAATAGATATGTAAATTTATCCCTTAAAAAATAATATCTTACACTATTATAATACAGGCTTAATATAGCCAAGTCAGCTAGGAGAAAGACTTAGCAGGAAGGAGAAAGAGAGATTATGAAATTAAAAAGAACTTTTAAGACACTGTTAATGATAATCGCAACAGTAATGAGTGTTGTATCAGGCATACTTATTGATTCAGGAACACTTGCATATGCAGCCACGACTTATACCTTAACGCTTAACTGGGATGATGGTGTTGAATGGGTTGCTACTGATAAAGATGGTATTTACAGGTGGGAAAAAGGCGGTTCAAAGACATTTCAGGCAGGTTCTAAGGCTTATACTTATGTCAAGCTTAAGAATGGTGCAACAGTCAAGTCATTCTTTTCAAGACAGGAAAATTATGAATGGACTGATTACACATATATATCCGGAGATTTATGCTACGATACATGGACAATGTATGGTAGTAGAAATGTGGACATATATACATCTGTATCATCTTCAGCAGATGTGTCTTATGACTGGGATAATCTCGTAACAAGCTCAAAGCATTATCATTCAAGTAATGGAAATGAAGCATCTTGGAGCAATTTAAGGGATGACCTTGGAAGGTCTCCTGCACCAGTATATTCAATTTACTATAAGCTACAGGAAAATAGGTACAGGGAAACCTGCTATGGAGATAATCAGGAAGATAAAGACTTCGGCGGTTATGAAATAATGTTAAGGACAGAAGACAGCAATAACAGTTATTGGTATGGACAGTCCTCATATGCAAATGGAAATGGATTTGACGACTGGTACAGGGATGAATTTGAAGGAATAAAGCTTTCAAATCTTGCAATTGTGCCTGTCCAGATAAAAGGAGATAAGTTCTTACAGATTAACATAAGCGTTAAGAACACCAATTCATATGCAAAAGAAATATCACTGGCAACATGCAGTGATATACAGGTTGCAGATGATGATAATGCAGCTACATTCTTTAATGGTAACGGCTTTACAATGACAAACATGTACTGTGAAACATCAACAACACAAGCTGGCACAGTTCCTACAGCAACACTTAATGTATATGCAAAAGATGTACCGGGATATGTAACTGATGCGGATGCAGTATATATAGGACATTTTGTATACAGAAAAGAGCATGTATGGTTAAACAATGTACTTGGTGATAAGGCAACGAATTATAATAAGTATGCACATGGTGGAACATCAGGAGAAGGTGAATTGGATTCAGGTTTTTCAATTGCATGGAAGAACAGAACAATTGCAGCAGGTCAGACACAGACTTACAGCTACATCATAGGCATAGGAAAGTACAATTCAAACAATAAGATAACATTTAATACAAATGGTGGAGAATTAAAGACTCCGGGAACAAGCATCAATAACCCAAGCGGAAATTACAGTAATAAAGTTACGGTAACATATGGTACAGATACATATTCATCAATGAGTAATGATATACCGGAAAGAGCAGGTTATACATTTGACGGATGGTGGACAACACCTAATGACAGCAATGCAAGCGTAATGGTATATGATGCATCAGGAAAATGTAATAATGACTGTAATTATTGGAAAAATAATCAGTGGCAGGGAACTAATGATTTAACCGTATATGCACACTGGAAAGCAAACACATATACAGTACGTCTTAACACAGGCGATATCCCGTCATCAGAATTGACAAAACTGACAGAAACAGCATCAACTGAAGGATGGACATGGAATGAGAACGGCAGATATTTTTCAAAGGCATTTGTACAGAATGAAAATAATTACCTCCCGGGAGTAAATAAGTTCTTCAGTGCTAATAATTATGAATCAGTAGGCAGTAAAGTAACAGACAAGTATTTTGTACAGGATAAGACAAAGAATCCTACCAAGGTATTGTATAACTGGTGGACATCAGGAGAAGGCGGTACTGATATAGGCAGGGGAAAAAAGATTTATAACAACCTGTATGAGATATCAAAGGACAACAGTGGAATTGTTAATCTTTATCCGCACTGGATGGGATATACAACAGTGTTTAATTACTCAGACACCGCCCCGTCTAATACCGCCGGTCAGACTGTAACAATTAATAATAATATTAATAATGGCATGGATAACAACCTGTATCAGGTATATGGAAATTGTTTCTTTTATAAAGGAACAGATGGCGAGTATCACGATTATGAAGGCACAAATCCTGATTTAAAGGTAACAGCAAGTATTCCGGACAGTAACGGATACAGATATATCTTTATAGGCTGGCATCATAAAAACTGGAATTACCTTACAGACGGATTAGGAAAGCTTACATATAAGAATAATTACAATATCGGACAGGGTAAAACTTCATACAGTTTATCACCACATTTTTCAAGGGTAGGAATTAATTATAACGTAAGACTTAACGCAAATGTACCTGATACAGAAAGTACATTACAGGTACTACATCAGAATGGAATATCATCATACATTTACAACAACACTAGCAGATACTTTTCAAGAGAACTTACATATGATGATTCGCAGGATATGTTATCACCTGACGTATATTCGCTTAAGGGATATCATCTGATAAACAGAAACAACTGGTATACGGAAAAAACAGGTGGTAATACAGTATCAGCACCATGCAATAATACGGAAGCAGAATATCCTGACTGGGCTGAAAGCAACTGGAATCTTACAACTGAAGATGGAGCAACAGTAGACCTGTATGCAAAATGGCAGGCAAATAATTATAAGATAGCATACAACTTAGATGGTGGTACATATGGTACATCACATCCGACAAGTGCAGACTATGATACAATGGTAACAATAGATAATCCGTCAAAAGCAGGTTATACATTTACAGGATGGACAATTACGGGATACGACAGTACTACTTCAGGACACAATGCAGCAACATGGACTGGTGAAACAGGTACATCTTATAAGAATTTAACTGCAACAGATGGAGCAATAGTTACATTTACTGCTACATGGAGTAAGGAAGCTCCTAAGACAGCTAATTTACAGACAACAGGTGATGTGGGAATAAAAGCAACATCACATCCTGATAAGGCTGTTGTAAACATTGGAAGCAATGTACAGGTAAGTGCAGTTCTTAATACCGGTTATGTATTTAAGGGATGGTACAATGGAAATGTTAAGGTATCTGATGATTTAAGCTTTGTATATACAATGCCTAATAAAGATACGGTACTTACAGCTAAGACAGAGATTAAATGGTATACAATGACATTTGACCCAAATGGCGGTATATTAAAGAATCCCGGCAATAATCTTTATAATGCAGAGTGGAAGAATGGAAACACCGTGTCAGTTGGATGGAATATAAATGACTTCTGTTACATGAATGGTGATATACCAACACGAAGAGGCTATAGATTTACAGGCTGGTATCTGGGAAGTGAAAGCGTATATAATAAGTACGGAATAGCAATAAAAAATTCAAGCCTTTACAGTTATGATACAGATTATCATTGGAGATATGATGGAAATGTAACAGTAAAAGCAGGATGGGATGCTATAAATTACAAGATATCATACAAAGTAGTCACTGGTGCAGGAAGCATACCTTCACAGACAGTATATTATGGTGATTCATTCACATTGGCAGATGGAAATGCATTTACATATACAGGACATACATTTAGCCACTGGTATGTAAGACGAAGCTCTGATAAGAAAGTATTCTGTTATGATGGTAACTGGCATACTACAGATGGAAGTGACTTGTATGGTTCAGACGTTTCAAACTGGTATCCGTATAATAATAGTGGACTTACATTTGAAATGAATGATTCATGGATAAGAAGTGACATAGATGCAGATGAAGAATTTGTTTTCTGGGGATTCTGGGCAGCAGATGAATATAATATCATTTATAACTTAAATGGTGGTACATTAAATGGTAAGACTAATCCAGATACTTATAATATAGAAACACCTACATTTACACTTAATAATCCAACAAGAACAGGATATATATTTGCAGGATGGTGTGAAAGTAAAGATACATCATATGTATATAACAGAAATGCTAATGAAGTTATTAAAAAAGATGAGTCAGATTCAACATCCTGCTTTATCCCTGAATGTTATGCGTCTTTAGATTACGCACCAGTATTTGACCCTGCATATTATCTTGCAAAATATCCGGATTTAAAATCGGCATACGGAGATGATGCAAATAAAGCATTAAGCCATTTTGTAAAGTACGGAATGAAAGAAGGTCGTCAGGGTTCAGCAGAATTTGAAGTGAATGCATATAAAGCCAAGTATAAAGATTTAAAAGATGCGTTTGGTGATAATTTGCCGAAATATTATATACACTATATACTGGCAGGCAAATCAGAAGGAAGAACGATATCACAAGCATCAATTAGTATATATCAGGGAAGCATAGGTAACAGAACTTATACTGCTACATGGACACCTATTAATTATACAATCAACTATGACCTTAATGGTGGAACAGTTGCGGTAAGTAATCCTACAAGTTACAATATTGAAACACCTACATTTGCTCTTAATAATCCTATCAGATTAGGATATGTGTTTGCCGGATGGACAGGCAGCAATGGTACTACACCACAGAAAAATGTAAGTATATATAAAGGCAGTACAGGAAACAAGTTTTATAAAGCTAACTGGACAGCGGCAGATGTAGGATATACCGTTAATCATTATGTAATGGATATAAATGGTAATTATCCAAGTACACCTACAAAGACAGAAAGACTGTCAGGATTTACGGATACTTCAGTTACAGCAAAAAGATTAAGCCTTGGAAACGGATTTACTTATCCTGATGTACAGACTGTAAAAATAAAAGCAGATGGAACTACGGTAGTAAAATATTACTATACAAGAAACAAATACACATTAGACCTTAACGGACTTATAAATGGAACACTAAGGGGAAATCTTGTAGACGTAGTAAAAAATCCGATAACAGGAGCAGAAGACAGACACACAGCCGGTACAGCGGTTGTTACTGTAAATGGAACTGTTGTAGGAAACAAAGTCACAGATTACTGTAATGAAGTTTACTATGGAAGCAGTATAAGCATTATCACAACAGCTGAAAGCGGATATAGTATTATTGATAACAGTAATGTAAACTTTAAAATGCCGGCTGAAGGCAAAACTGTAACAGTTACAATAAATGCAAAAGATACCAAGTATCTTGTAAGACACTGGAAGAAGAATGTTAATACTGACAGTAAGACTTATAATGAAAACAGTTTAAATGACAGCAATTATACAATGTATGATGCTGAATATTTAAGCGGTAAGGCATACAGCTGGGTAAAGCCTGTTGTAAGGACACTGGAAGGATTTACATATAAAGGAGTTCTTCCAAGTGAAGGAACGGCTTATGTGAAGCCTGACGGTACAACAGTAATTGATGTGTATTATACAAGAAATACATATACAATAAATGGTGGTAACGTAAATGCTAATGTTGAATATGGTAACGGAATAAGCAGTGTAAGCGGATTAAAGACATATGAATATGAGCAAAAGGTAACACTTACGGCTAATTTAAAAACCGGATATCACTGGCATGGTACAGATAAATGTGCTTCATCAGGTAAGTATCCTACAGGCTGGTATAGCAGAAACAATTCAGGTGTTGACGGTATCTTAACAGACAATACAACATATAATTCACAGACAATTAAGTTTAATATGCCTGCAAGAAATGTTTATCTTGGAGTTAAGGCTACAAACAACAGCTATACGGTTGTATATAATAAAAATCAGCCGGTAGAACCTAAGTCAATAAGTAATGTAACAGGAAGCACTGAAAGCCAGACATTTATTTATGATGAAAGTCAGAACTTAAAGAATAACGGATTTACTCTTACAGGCTATACAAGAAAGTCAGGTTGGATGACAGCTTCAAGCAAGAACGGTAATGGAACAGCAGATTTTTCTTACGGACAGTCTGTAAAGAACCTTACAACTGTTAATCTTGGTACGGTTAATCTTTATGCAGTGTGGGAAGACAATGCACCGGAAGAGATTAATATAAGCAGTACAAATAATTTTGCAGCCACACAGACAGTTACACTTACAGCTAGGGATTACGGAAGCGGTATAGATTATATAAGCTTTGGAAAAGATGAAAAATATGAAAAGGTTACATGTAACGCTGATGGTTCAGTAACATTTACAAGAAAAGTAAATGCATCAGGTACTTATATATTTAGTGTTAAAGATAAGAACGGAAAGGTAAGCAAAAAGACCATTACGTTTTATCGGACAACATTAAATACAAATAAGAATAACATTGTATCATCAGACGGAAAAAATGTAATTGAATCAGATTTTACATCAGTACCGGAGACCTTGAGTACAAACATTAGTATTAATGAAGCAGGAAAGAGTATTACACCTGTAACTAAAAGAGATGGTGTTGATTTCCTTGGATGGAGTACAGACAGAAAAGGAAAGACAGGCATCATAAGTATTAAGGCTGATGGTAATAAGACCTGCTATGCCATATGGAAGGATACAAAAAAGCCTGTAGCAGTGCTTGAAGATGTGACAAGTAATTTATCCGCATCACAGACCATTACGTTTAAACTGTATGACACAGCAGAAGGAAAAACCAATACAGGCTCGGATATTGCGGGATATTATATTGGAACAAATCCTGATGCAAAAAGCAATACAAAGAAAAATGTAACGGCTGATAAAAATGGTACATACAGCGGCAGTGAAACAATTACACTTAATGGAGAAACCACATATTATATCTTCCCTTATGATAAAGCAGGGAATATAGGTGATACCATTAAGCTTAAGAGTACAGGAAATAACAATACACCTGAAATAACACCGGGTATATTGTTCCACCGTGTTGATTTTAATGCTAATGGAAGTACTGACAGCCCTGCAACAGTAAATATACCATATGCGGTTATACCACATGGAAGTACAATAACAATGCCAACAGCATACAGGCTTGGATACCATGATTATACAGGCAGTGATGAACAGACAGCCGATAATGACGGTAAGACATCTTACTGGGGTACAGACAGTAAGGCAGTAACCGGATTTAATACGCTTAAAGTTACTAAATCACAGACATGTTTTGCATTATGGAAAGCCAATAAATATACCATTACATTAGTAAGCAATAAGCCAGACACTAAAAATGGTTACAGGGTAAATTCAACTTATTCACCGGAAAACGATACAAAGATAACTGTTACATTTGATGAAGTAATACCTTTCAGCAAAGCAAAGAATCCTGAAATTACAGGATGGACATTTAAAGGTTATGCTTTTAATGAATTGAGTACTTCAGATAATAATAACAGCAAAACTGTAGTAAGCACTAATCAGAAATTCGGATTACAGTTTGTAAAAGACTGGTATAAAGATGCCGGAAAGACATTTGAGAATGTAAGTGATATAACGCTTTATGCAGCATGGAGTGAAAACAGATATACAGTAAATTACAATACGACAGGTGGTACAGCACTTAAACTTAACCGTATAACATACTGGTATGAAGATGAATTTTCACTTCCTGATGCAACAGGAGATTATTATAATACATTTATGAAGCTTGAAGACAACAAAAAAGCAGTCACAACATACCGTCCGGCACATCATTTTGTTATGTGGAAATGTGTATCAGATGAAAACAGCAACGGTGATGTATACAGTTCAGGCGGAAAAGCTGTAAGACTTGTATCAAAGAATAATGGTGAGTGTACTTTAAATGCGGTATGGAAACAGAAACAGATAGTTACACTTAACATTACAAGTGATACATTTAAAGAAAGCATGACTAATGATTATGCAGCACTTGCAGATGCAATGTGGGCTGAAAAAGGTACTGGATATATAAAAGACCAGACAGCCATTAAGGAATACACATTTACAAAAACAAGTGATATAAAAGAAACCAAGTAACACATGAAAAGGACTACCGTATCAAACTGGTGTGGTGTCCTTTTTTTATAAACAGCAATGATTGACATATCCTTTAATAAGGTATACAATATATTAAAATAAACGCATGAGGTGAATAATAATGAGTATAGAGACAACAAAAATAGTAAAATCAAATATAAACAATTGTATACCTAAAAGCACAGGAGAAAAAATAAAAGAAATAAGGAGCATTACAGGGTTATCACAGACAAAATTTTCTAATGAGTATCATATACCATTAAAAACTCTTACACAGTGGGAACAGAACTGTGCAAAATGCCCGGACTATGTAATAGAGCTTTTAGAATTTAAAGTAAAGTATGATTATTCAAGATAGGAGTTTTAATATGGAAGAATTAAATGTAAAAGTAGGAGATAAGGTACTGGTGTCAAAGGGTAGTAGGTATTATAAGAATAATGACTTTATAGCGGAAGTAGAAAAGGTAACGCCTACAGGTAGAATACGATTTACAATCGTGATGCAAGAACCAATCCTAAATATTATGAAGAATTATTATTAGGAGCGAAGCAATTAATAAAATATCATAAAGTACTGAAAATAAAAGAAGAAAGAAAAAAGAAATTTTGTTGGATTTAACATCTATTAAGCATTGTATAAGGCTTGAAACCTTATATGATGCTTTTTTTATGTTTAAAAATATTCCTAAAATCTATAAAAAGTCCTTTTTGCAACTTTTTAGAAGCATGTGATTGTTACAATATATATGAATTAAAAATAAAAGTAGTCATAGGCTGCTTAGAATAGGAGAAATATATGAGAGACAATCTTTTAAAATTTACAGACAGCTTCAATGATATCAAATCAGAAGTAACAGCAATTGCAGATACAGAAAACTCATATGAAGTAAGAAATGCTACAGGCAGGCTTAACAGGGCAGCTAATTATTCACCATATGGGCTTATAAGTATGGGAAGACTGGTTAAGTTTCCACCTGATTTTGTAAAGACATTAACAGACAGTGATGAAACACTATCAGAGCTTGTTATTGAGAACAGGATTAATAATTACTGTAAGAATGGCAGAAGCTTCACTGTAAGGGAATATAACGGTAAGATTTGCGGGGCGGTTACAGATAAGTATGCGTTTTTTGATGATAAAGAAGTAATTGATATTGTAGAAAACAGCAGATTATCTGAAATGAAGTATCAGGCACAGGTAAGTCCTGAAAGACTTCATATAAGAGCAATTGATGATGAAGAGTTTTATATCCCTAATGATAAATCGCCTTTAAGATTTATGTACTATATTGATAACAGTAATGTAGGCAGGAGTTCTTTCAAGATTAACTTAGGAATTTACAGACAGGTATGTACAAACGGTATGATTGTAAGTCAGAAGGATTTTGTAATCTGTAAGCATGTTCATAAGGGAACAAAGGGATTCAGTACAGATGTTGACATGACCTTAAAGGCAATGGATGACAGAAAAGAAACCATTAAGATGCTCGTTATTAATTCAGCACTTAAGGACAGTTCAATAAGCAAGATTAAAGAAGATTACAGACTTGAATATCTTTCAAAGAAGCTTAATCTTCCAAAGAAGGAAACTGGAAAGGTAATAAAGCTTTTTAATGAAACTTATGACGGAAAGACTAAGTGGGGGCTTACAAATGCCATAACAGAGTATGCGAGAGATTTATCAGATATTGATAAGCGTGAGTATCTTGAACGTCAGGCATTTATAGTGGCTTAAGATTTGAAAGGCGGGCAATTAGTGAAAAATAAATGTTATATGCCAGTGGTTGTATTATTACTTGCACTGGCATATCCGACAACTAGACAACCTGATAAAGTAAATTGTATGGCAGCCGATTTGGATAATTTCACATCAGCAAAAATAAATGAAGAAGAAACAGTTTATGTGGCAGGTAATGAAAATGCTGAAATAATCGAGCCGGAAGATGATACGGAAAATGAAGAGAATACATCAGATTCCTTAGAGGCAGATGTAAGCAATGAAATATCATCCATAGATATTGATGAAGAAATATATAAAGCAGTTGTAAAATATTCAGCTGAGTATGAAATAGATGAAAAGCTTATATTAGCGGTAATAAGAACTGAGAGTGATTTTGACCAGTATGCTTTAAGTTATGCAGACTGTAAAGGATTAATGCAGTTAAATGATGTATTTTTTAAAGAAGAAATGGAAGAATTTGGAATAACAGATGTATATGATATTGATAGCAATATACATCTTGGAACTTATTATATAAGAGATTGTATAAATAAGAGTAATGGTGATATAAAACTTGCTCTTATGATGTATAACGAAGGTTATTCCGGTGCATTACAAAGCTTTAAGAAATCCGGCTACAGCAGCTATGTACAAAAAGTATTAAGCAATATTTTATAAAGGGGAAAACATGTTAAGAGAAAAAATATTAAAGGATATGCTTCCGGTGTCAGTAAGTGCAATTATTACTTCTGTATTAATGACAGTATATGCTTTATGCGTGAATATTTTATAAAGGATGGAAAGATAAATGAAAATGGATATAACAAACGGACTTAATAATTGCAAGGTATATGCATATCTTCATGGAAGAAAAAAACTTGTATATACAAACAGTATGGAAAATTGTGAAAAATATTGTGAAGAACAAAACTATGAATTTATGGACAATGACGGTAATTTATGGCAGTTACAGATTGATGACAGTGAGCTTTATGAGGAGTAAAAATGAAAGAAATAAGCATATATGATATTTATGAACAGACAGCACAGAAAATTAAAGATAAGTCACGTTTAACAGAAACCATATCATCTGTAATGGCATTAATTAATGCAGCAGCATTTAGTCTGATTCTTTATTTTGGAATACGCAGAAAAAGCACTGTAATAATATTATGCATATTAACAGGATTTGCAGCAGTATTTTTTCTGTATGATTTGTATTTGACAAAAGCATCAGATAATAAAACAATAAGCAGGCTGTTTTATTCAAAGCCTAAATTAAGAAGTGCCAAGATAGTAAGTTTTACGGATGACAAGAAAATAAGAACGGTGATTATTAATGACGGCATTAATGATAATGATTACCCTGTTTATTTAAAAATTACTGATGCAGTTAAGATAAAAGAAATGAAGCCGGGAGATAAGGTAGAAGTTTTATCATATCAGGAGTATTTTGGAAGCACATCAAAAACCCGAAAGGTACTTGTAATAAATGGTACTGTATTATAGGAGAAATTATGAAAAGTAATGTAAAATATTCAGATATACTTGCAATGTCTATGGAAAGCCTTTATGAATGGTACAGTGAAGACTTCATTATAGAAATTCCTGATATAAAGGATTTAACTACTCAGGCAGACCTTATAAGCCATATGCTTACGCATTTTGCCAACAGCTTTGTGTATTTTGATTGTATGGCAAGTATGTTTGAAAGTGTGGTAAGGCAAAATAAATATGTAAAAGCAGAAACAGATACAAAAAAGAATGATGTGAAGCTTCTTATAAATAAAAGAGATGCACTCATACATTTTGCAGACCAGATGAAATTCTGTTATAACGCACTCAGCAGACAGTGTACTGTAAAGATTGAAAGTAATAAAGAACTTAATATGTTAAACAAAGCGTGATTAAAATATTTTAAAATTATGTAAGAAAAAATAATATAAAAAGTGATAAAAAGGACTTTATATAACAAGTCCTTTTTTTATTTATTCTAAAATTAAACTGTAACGATAAATGAATTTATTAAATAAGTTTAGTTAAGGAATAAAATTATGCCAGATATAAAAACATTAATTCAGAATATAAAAATAAAAAATAATTTATCAAGAAATGACTTGGCAAAAATACTTGGAGTTTCATCTGCTACAGTAAAAAGGTGGGAATATGGCACAATGCCATCATTTGATAATATAAAAAAGTTACAGAATATGTCAGACAGTTGTAACAGCAGACATATTAAAGCCCCAAAAGCATATGCAGCTGATATTAAAAATGCGTATGGAGTAAAGCCAGCCGACAGTGTAGATTCAGCTTCCAAGGCAGTATTAAGTGAAAAAATAACAGCAGATACACTTAATGATGAACAGTCAGATATTTTTAAAGAACTTGTAAATGGGAAAAATATATTTCTTACCGGTAATGCAGGAACAGGCAAAAGTTATCTGGTAAAGGCATTTAGTGATTACTGTGATGAAAAGGAGATTAATCTTGTAAAAACAGCTCCAACCGGAATTGCTGCAAATGAGATAGGCGGTGCAACACTTCATTCACAGTTTAAACTTGATTTAGGCATACTGATAAATAAGCCCAGATGGAAAAGTATATATGATTTTCTACTGGATACAGATGTACTTCTTATTGATGAGATAAGCATGGTACGTCTGGATACATTTGATTATCTTGCACAGATACTTATGCTTGCAGATAAAAAAAGACATGAAGACGGTAAGAAGGATATACAGCTTGTTTTTGTAGGAGACTTTTATCAGTTAGCACCGGTAATAAATAAAAAAGCAGAAGAGGATAAGATTCTTGAGCAGCATTATGGCTGTGATATAGGTGACGGCTACGCTTTCCAGAGTAAATACTGGAAGATATTTAACATTAAATTAAGATGCCTGTTACAGATTATGAGGCAGGATGATAAGGATTTCTGTAATGCACTTGATAAATGTAAAACAGGTGATAATACATGTATACGGTATTTTTCAGAAAATACATCAAGAGAAGAAAATGAAGGTATATGGGTATGTGGAAAGAATGATACAGCACGAAAGAAAAATGAAGACGAACTGGAAAAAATTAACAATGAACTTTTAGTATCTGAAGCTGAATACAGTGGAGATGTAACAAAGGCTGACGGACTTGTAGAAGATAAGTTTATATACAAGATTGGTGCAAGAGTAGTAATAACTGCTAATGACAGTGCAGGCGAGTATAATAACGGTTCACTTGGCACGATTACAGGCACTAATGGCATAGGCAGTGGATTATTTACCAGTGTCATTACCGTTAAGCTTGACAATGGACATACAGTAATGATTGAAAAGAAAGAATCAGACAAGTATAAGTATGAAGCTGTTGAAGAAGAAAAAGAGATTGAAGTAAAAAATAAAGATGGAACTGTAACAAAGAAAAATGTAACTGAAATAAAGCTAAAAAAGAAAAAGACCGGAAGTGCAATGCAGTTTCCATTAAAGCTTGGATATGCAGTAACGATACATAAGTCGCAGGGTCAGACGTATGATGCTATGAATTTAAAGCCTGAGATATTTGCAAATGGACAATTATATGTAGCTTTAAGCAGATGTAAAAGTGTAAATGGTATATATGTAGAAGGATATTTAAGTAAACGTATGGTAATGGCTTCTATGGAAGTTGTTAAATATTACAGCAGCCCTGAAAGCTATAATTTCTTTGATAAGGGTGAAGAAATGACTGAAATTGTTATACCGCTTAAATATAAGGAAAAAATAGAACAGCTTATTAAAGAATGGAACGAAAAAGATAATGCAAACACCGCTATTAAACCATTATGGAAGTTTTCATAAAATTACATATAAAAAATATTTTTTCTTCTTTTTACATAAAAAGGATTTTTTATAATAAATCTGATTTTAAAAAAATATAAAATGTAATCAGAAAAAAGAAAGGAAGCTTGTATGATAATAAGACAGAAGGAAAAACTCTATAACACAGGCTGGATAATCTAATTTATAAATATAGGAGAAAAAGATAATGAGAAAAATCAAAAGAATAATTTCAGCTGTAATATTAACAGTAGGTATTTTATCGCTTACCGGATGTGAATTTATGAATAGTAAGGTACAGAGTATGAAAGGAAGTATATCAGGTAATGAATATATAGCATCCTTTTATTCAAACGATGGAGAGAAGTTTATGACAATGCATGGAGAACGCATTGATTTAAGTCCTAACACTGTAAGGGAATATGACTATGTTGACGGCGGATATAATAAGGTGCTTTCTTCAGTTGTAACAATAACTATTGACGGTAAGGAAGTTGAAAACTGTGGTAGTACAGCAATCTTTGCAGAAGAAGGATTAAAGCCGGATGTAGACTTTACTATGAATAATATAAAGAACATCAACAGTAGTTCAGATGGCAGTGTAGGGAAAAGTACATTTGTCGCCGGTATTGTAAACAAGTATAAGAATATGTTTGGTAAATCAAGAGTTGTAGTAATCCAGTCACAGCTTGGAGACCCTATATGTGCTTATTCAGGCGACAGCGTTTTCTATGAAGTGTGTGAAGACCTTCCTAAGACAACCAAGTTATCAGTAGATGGCAAGGCATTGTACATTCATAGAGCTAATTTTCAGATTATAGATACATCACTGCTTAACTAAGAAAGGAGAAAATAAGCATGAGTACAGAATTATACACTGTAATTATTCTAATAATGTTTTTTGGAGCAATGTTTCTAACTATGATTTTTTCAATACATTTTGAAGATGTATTAATATATTTAATGTCCGGTTTGATTTCTAGTGTTATTGCATTTATAGCAGTTATACCGGTAATGTCTTTTGATGAGTTTTCTCATACATCATCAACATCACAAATTTCAGTACAGGAAATAAATAAAATAAGTCCAAAGGATAACTCTGACACATTATTTAATGTCACATATACGGATACAGAAAATATTGACAGAAGGATAACTGTTAAAGAAATAGTTTACGATTCAGATACTACATATATTGAAAAGGCAAGAAAAACATTTATGTTTCTTTATGAAGATAGTTATGTATTACATGAGCCACAGGGATTTATAAATAATAATTAAGGAGAAAAGATTATGAGTTTAACAAGATTTACAAGTCTTATCATTATGATATTTGGTATGGTAATGTTTATGCTAACCCCATTAGAAGGAGAACTTAAAAAATCTATAAAAAAGATACTGTTAGCAGTTTTGGGTGGAATAATCGTTTTAATACTTATATTAGGAGCTGGATTACAATACGTTCCAAAGGTTAAAACAGCGGTTCAGAATATATCAGACGATTATAATTATGATACAGAAAAAGACTTATTAACGTATACAGATGAATCAGGTAATCAGTATAAGATTCCCATAAGTGGAATAAAAAATGATGCTGAGAACGGTACTTACATAGAGAAAAACAGAAAGGATTTTTTATTTATATATAAATATGAAAATGTATTGCATATAAGTAAGGATTAATTAAAGGAGATACATTATGGGAACAATAATATTTTTATGTGCATTTTTAGCATGTATTTCAGCGGTACTTTTCGTAACCGGAATCATAATGCTAAAGAATGATTGTAGCTTTTATAAAAAAGAAATGCAGGAAACAGATAAAGATATTTTAAAGAAGGAAATAAAATTTGATTTTATTTTACTAGGTATAGGTCTGGTATCTTTTGTAATATTCCTGTCGGGCTATTTAATTCCTACAAGACACTATAAAAATATAATTAAGCCAGCTATAAAGGCTGAATATGGAAATGTATATGAGTATAAGTACAGTACCATGCTTAATGAAGGAAGCTTCTTATACAATAATGAAAAATACAGCATAGAGATTATTAAGGATATTGATAATAATAAATATATCAAGATAACAAAGACTGATGATAATAATGATAGTGATGAAAGTTTGAATTTGCCATTAAAGAATAAGTAGAAAGGAAAATTATGATGACATTAATTGAGTATGAACAGTTTTTAAAGGATTTTGATATTCATTATAAAGAAACTGATTTTGGAATAGATAATACATTTTCAGAATGTCTTTTAAAACAGACTTCAAAAAGCTGTATAAACGAATTTTATAATAAGCGTCACGATTTGATAAATCGTATAAATAAAAACACGGATGATACTGAAAAAATATATCAGTATAGAATTGCAGCATTATTAATATACCACATAAACGAGTATCCAAGCACATTATTGAAAATAGCAGAAGAATCAGATTTAGATTATTCCTCAATAATGAAACTTGGTGATGCTTATAGGGATATGGGAATATCATTTGATTCCTTATATTAAATGCTAGAAAAAATTATGATTAAGAATAAACAGAATGAAATAGAAAGAGATTAAGGAGAAAATATTATGAATGTTGATACATTATATGTAATGGTAGCTATTATTGATTTAATTATATGTATTACACTGGCTTATATTGGACTAAGTAGAGAAATGAATACTGTTAAATTTTTTGGCTTATTGACTTTAGCTACATGTCTTAGCTTATTTATTGTTATAGTGTCTGCTGAAAACATTAAGCGTACTGACAATATTGATACATATAATGTTTCTGTGGCATCAATACAGAATATAGAAAGACAAACAAGCGGAGACAGAGTTAAATATACAGATGATTTTGGTAATAAGAATAAAGTTGTAATTAGTGCTACAGAATATGATTCCGATAAAACATATATAGAAATGAAAAGATATAAGTGGTGGTTCTTATACGAAGATAAGAATGTTTTACATATGGGATTAAACTATGAAGATATTTAGAAGAATATAGAAAGAAATTAGAGGATAAAAAATATGGATATTTATACTTTTTCTTCAATTTTAGACGTTGTTTTTTTAATAAGTATTGCAATTGTGATATTTCTTTTAAGTGACGACCATGATAAAGCAGCTTTAATAACATTTATTGCCGGCATTATCTTATTAATTTTTACAGTAATAGTTTCAAACAGAGTCGAAAAAGGAAATAACTTTGAAGCCTATACAATCCCGGTAACATATATACAGGAAACGGAAAGAGAAGAATGGGGCGATAAAGTAATAAGGATTACTGATGATACAGGCAGTGAAAAAGAAGTTGCAATAAATGAGACAAAGTATGATGCAGATTCAACATATGTAGAAATGAAGAGATTCAAGTGTCTCTTTATCTATAAAGATAAAAATGTATTGCATATTAAAGCAAATTAAGGGGGATACATGGAAGATAAAAAATACAGATACAATGTTTATTTAATGGCTGAAGAATATTCATCTGGATATGTAGAGCTTACTAAAAAGGAAGCTGAAATTGTCGAATATGCAACTAATACATCTAACTGGAAAGACAAAGAAATTAAGCCTTATAGTGGATTTTTTGGTATAGATACAGAGCATCCTGAAGAGATAGAAAAATAAATATTTTAGGAGATTATTATGGAAGAGATTATTAATGAAGAGTATGAAATATTCTTAGAAGATATGGATAGAGGGATAACCTTTAATAGATTTCTTATGGTTGATGATTATGAAGATGAATACTCACATAATGAAATTGCTGAAGCAATGAATACCTTAGCATCCCGTATTAGACAATGGCTGCATGAAAATAAACCGGGGAAGTACATAGTATCAGTATCGCCTGACTACTGTATATTCGTTATGACTGTTAAGGAAGCACAGATGCGTAATGTAAGTACCTATACATTGCTTAGTATGGTTAAGTAAAGGAGAAAGATTATGAGTATAGAAGTGATAAGTTTTATATTATTAAGAATAATGCCTGTTATTTTTATAATTTGCTTTGCATCCTATCTGGTAAATGCATTTAGGTATCGTGAGATTGCATTCAGGTATCTGCTTAATGCAGACTGGATTCCTTATGAATGCAAGGCTGGCATATGTTTAGCCGGAGTAATTTTATTGATGTGTGTGGATTTATTAGAGATAAAGAATTTAGTTGTTCTTATAGTGATATTGGGTCTTACAATTATATTACTTATATGGAATATATTTACCAATATTTTTCATAAGCAGGAAGAAAAGAACAGACTGTATAGAGAATTAATATATGTCTGGAATCAGGAAGATTTAACAGACTTCCAAAAGCATATGAGCCGTGAAGAACAGATTGCATTCTTAAAATCCATTAAGAAGACTATTCACTTAAATGGAAAGGAAGAAGAGATATACGAAGAAATACATTTAATTGCTGATGATGCACAATTAAAACTTTTTGAACCAATTCTTAGGAAGGAGCAATAAGGCAATGAATATATTAGTTAAATTAATGATATTAATGATGTGTGTTTCGTTTGTTTTATATATTTATTTTTCTATAAAGTCAATTAGATATCATTCTTTTAACAATGAAAACCCTTATTCAGATAAAGCAGGGATTTTATTTTCATGGCTTATGTTAGTATCAATTATAAGGGCTGCATTTGAAATAAATAATTCCTATATTATTATGATTTTTGTAATTGTAGGTACAATAATCAATATATGGGTCACATTTACTAAGTTTTTTAGAAAAAGACAATAAAGACTATTTTATATGATAACTAAGTATGGAGAACTTATATGAAACTTACAGGAAGTAATGCTGTTGGTTTTCTTAAATCAATGCAGCATCCGGATGAAAAACAGCAGGAAATATTATCTAAGATTAAAAGCAATATAGCCTTAAGGGATATTCCTAATGGGTATGAAGCTGATATAAAGAATTTGGATATGTCTTTTTTAGAAGAAAAATAATGACATTTAAAGAAGCTAGAAAAGAAGCAAGAAAAATAGCACAGCGAACCGGATATTGGGGATATATTTTTAAGGATAAATAATCTTCCAATTAATTTTGGATAACATAGTGAATAAAAGTTAAGGAGAAATTATGAGTATAAATATTGAATATAAAATTAAACCATATTTTACAAAAGATACTCTTATGTCATTTTTGTGCAAAGATATTAATTATATAGATACAGATAAGGCTAAAAACTATGTAGAAGGATATTTAAGTAAAATTCCAGTTCAGATATTAAAAGCGTTTGATAGTGAAAATTGGAAAATAATAATAACTAACGAAGAACTAAAAGAGAAGTTTGGATTCACTTATGATATATACGGAGTAACTGATTATGATACCAAAACAATCTATACATATGCGTCCGAAGATGCGATTCAGTATGGATTAGGTCATGAAATAGGACACTTTGTAGATATGTATATGGGAGATTTATCTCAAACTTTAGAATGGAACAAATTAGTAAAAACAATTAACCCTCAATATACTCCTGCATATTATTTTACTTTAGGAAATAATGAAAATAAAGGACTTGAATATTTTGCAGATAGCTTTTTGCTCTACATAAATGACAAATTGTTATTAACCAAGTGCAGTTTGGAAGTAAGCAAATTTTGGGATAGATTATTCGATTATTTGGATGATATTTTAAAAGTAATTTCAGAAAATACAATTAAAACTAATATTTTCACTTCACCATCTAATTATTGGAACTTATCAGATTAAGTGAATATACAAAATAATTATAACAGTCTGTATAAGAAACAGGCTGTTATTTTTTTTGCACTAAAAATATTTTTTCTTGCTGTTATATAAAAAAGTCTTTTTATAACATTTCTAATTTAGTTTCAAGTTAAAATTATAGCATCAAAAGAAGGAGACAATTATAAAATTATTTAAGTTAGTACATTTACACTACTTAAATATAATATAGTATGGTTTTTACACTATTTAGATAGAAAATAATAAATGGAGGCTATTTATGAAGATTATTATACTTTCGTTTGTTGTAACTTTTATGGTAATAATGCTGTTTAAATCAACTATTGATTTAATTGACAGAGTAAAAGAGAAGTCATTTCTATATAGGTAAAAGAGAAGTCATTTCTATATAGTCTTATTGAGCAATGCACTGATTGCAGCCATGATGAGATTATTGCCTTTAAGAAGCAGTTATCAAGGGAAGAACAGATAACATTTTTAAAGTCACTTAAGTATAAGGAGTCTTATAAGGATGGATTCCTTATTACAGAAGAGACAGATTTTAAGGTATATAAACCAATACTAAAAAGGAGATAAGTTATGAAATTTGAGAAAAAGAAATCATTTTGGAAAGTTTTTTTAGATGAGTGTGCAGGAGTAATATTAGACGGAGCAATTATGATATACATTGCCTTATCTGCCATTATAGGAAATCTGATATTGCCATACATAAATAATGGAAAAGAAATAAATCCATATATAGAAGATGTAAGCAGTAAGTTTACAATATTTTTAATAGAAACAGTCATAGGTGCTATATGGCTATTTGGCGTAATTTTCATGCTGTTAATTGCTTTTGCTATTATAGGCGTAATTGTAATAGCAATAGTAACCGGAATAACACATATAATAGCCGTAAAACGATATACATATCTACCTCTTACAGTAGATGAAGTTAAAGAAGCTATAAATGCAGGATTATTTAAAGATACTCCTGAAAGCTATATAGATTATCTTACAAAACAGATGAAGTATTTTGATAGCAGTATAACCTTTTCAGTAAATGATATGAAAATGATAATAAAAACAGTAAAGGAAATATGGGATAAACCATTTAAGCTTAATAAAGATTATCTTATCAGGAATAAAATAGAAAGTTATGATTATTTCCCATTTAGATTTAGGGATGACAGAGATGATTTATTTCAGTTAAAGAAAGGCAAAACAGTAACTTTTGATATGGATGAAGGCTCTTTGATTCAGACTATTAAGTGAAAAACTTATAAGGAATGTATGTAATAAGAGTTAAAAATGTGATTATAATTGGGAGTTTTTATGACAGCAAAACTTAAATTAAATTTTACAAGAAGCAGATATTTAGAAATTGATTTTGAAGATGTTACAGATGAAAAAATCATCACTCATAAAAAGATGAAAGTAACAATGAATCTTGCTGCAATTGTTTTTATATTAAGTCTTATTGTGAACTATATAAGTACTTCAATACTTGCAGATATTTCATTAATTTTTATAGCTACTTCTATGTTTACATTATGTTTGATTAATATATATTATCAGGGAAATATAAATTACTTAGATAAGATAATACCATTTATTGATATCATTAATATGATAGATACTGAAAAAGATATATATTTTTCATATGATTTTTCAACACTTAAATATTATAAAAAAGGCGGTATGTTTTCTACATATAAATTGCCTGTAGATAAGATAGAATATTATGATTCCAGAAATCTTAAATTAACATATGATGAAAAATTGAAAAAAATCATTCTTTATCTGCCATATCAATGTGCATAATAGCAGCTATATATTAAAGTAACAAAATAATAATAAATTAAAAGGAGAACACAGCATATGAATAAGGATAATATTTTTATTTTGGTTATGCGTATAATATTTGGAATTATGTATATTGCAATTGTAGCAGCATTGATATGGGAAATTGTACAAGTGAATAAAGGTTTTTCAAAAGAAACTACAGAAGAAGTCCAGCTTTACAGTATCAGTACGGATAAGGAATATGAAGGTTCATTTGTATTAGGTTCAGGAAGTATTGATTCACAGGAATATATAACAGCTTATCGGATTACAGAAGACGGTGGTAAGAAGTATTTCAAGATGAACAGAGATAAAGTAACTATCTATGATACATTAAACAATGATGAACAGGCTTATGCCGTGATAAAGAGAGCTTCATTAGGAATTAAAGAAATTAAACTGTATGTTCCTAAAAATACAATTGAAAAGGAAATTAATCTTAGCTTGTAACGACAGCTTAATATAAAAAAGGAGATAACATATGATTCAGATTAAAAATATTTTATGTGACTTGGCAGATTATGCTTACAGGGATAATCCCAAGCTTGAGCAGTATAAACATTTCTACATAGAAGTAAGCAATGAAAACAGAAAATCTTTGCATGGTTATTATAATGAAAAAACACATCATATAAGAATTTTTAATGCTTATCGTGATGATGCAGCTATTATTGCTACAACTATCCATGAATTAGCACATCATATTGATACATGTAACAGAGGCAGGTCAGACCATAGCAAGGAGTTTTATATTGTTTTTGAACATCTGCTTAAAACTGCTCTGGATATGAAGTTATTTAATAAAGAACAGTTCTTGGCAGCTACGGCTGATGCGTCTGATTCCGGTAAAATAAGAAACATGATTAAAGATTATGAACCTGCATCAGTTGGATATAAAGAAAATATATCAATCATAAGAGTACACAACTGCTATGATATAAAAAATGAATTAAAGGAAAGAGGCTATCATTACAACAGCGTAGAAAAGGCATGGGAGATTGAGACCAGTGATGTAGTGGCGGAAGAAAGGTATCTTAAACGCCTAAAGGCTGATGCTTCATATGATGTAAGCAATAATTTTATGTCTTTTAACAGAAAGAGCTATATATGTGCAGGGCAGGGAAGCTATGATATTAAGGACTATTTAAAAGATAATGGATTTTTCTTTGATAAGAAACTCAAGGCTTGGAAAAAGGAAGGCAATTCTAAAGATTTAACTGTATATAGAAGAGAATATCCTAATGTACAGTGGAGCATAATCTAAGCATAAACTGACTGCATATTCTATAATGTTTAATATAAACTTTTAAGACATCTGTTTTTTAACAGGTGTCTTTTTTTGCATTCTCAAAAAAATTATTTATTTTTATTTTAAAAAACTATAAAAAAGACTTTTTATGATATTTGAAAATAATAAGAATGATAAACTATATACATAAAAGAAACAAAAAATAACTTATATTAGGATTCCATTAAAGGGGCAATTTTAAATACTAAAAAGTTATAAAGGAGAAAAATTATGATGTATTTTATGATTGGAGTTATTGTACTGATAATAGGAGTTTGTGGGCTTATAGCTGGATATATAATTGATGATGATATGTATATTGTCTTATTTGTATGGGGATGGATAGGCATAATTTTAGGAACGATAATGATAGGAACAGCATTGAAAGATAAAAGCATTAATGAAAATAAGACTATAAATGGAAACAGTACTGAAATTGAAACTGTTACTGAAACACAATCAGTTAAAACAAGCGATATTAAAGTAGCTATTTTAAATAAGTATAATGGTGCTGAAATTATAAGCAGTGATAAACCAGATAAAGGCTATTTTATTTATGAGCAGGAGAAATACAGCTATGAATTAGACGATAATATCCTTTTTATAAATAAGGATAATAAGACTATTGATTATTTATATGTAGATTAAATATTAAGGAGAAAAGAGAAAAAATGAACATATTTTTTGGAATGCTCTTAATAATACTTTCTGTTATAACTTTTGTTGTAACTTTGTATAATGCAGATATCATTGATGGGGAGATATGGATATTATTTTTAATTAGTGCTTGGATAGTATCAGCATTATTAACATCAGCTTATCTTTTAGGAAGCTCAATTAAGGAATCTGCTTCTCCCATAGAGCCGGAAATAAAAACAGAATGTAATTCACAGGAAGAGATATCTGCCTCTTTTAACAAGAGTGATATAAAGGTTGCATTGATACAAAATTATCCTGAAGCTGAAATAATCAGTAATGAGAATGATTTACAGCAGGGCATTTTTATTTATAACAATGAAAATTATAGCTTTGAAGTAGAAGATAACATTTTGTTCATAAAGCAGGATAAGAAGCTTATTAAATACATCTATTTGAATTAAAGGAGAACTTATGAATCCGGTAGGAATTATGTTATTAGGTGCATTTATTTGCATGGGAAGCACAATTGCTTTATATGTGATTAATGTAATTAATTTAAAAGACAAGCTGATACCAACATCTTTGCTAAAGCAAAGCTGTTTACTAAGCAATGTAGTCTTAACGATAATTTTGGCTTCCAGTTTAGTTTTTTCTGTATCAGGCTGCTTTAAGGCAATTAAGGAAAAAATTAATTATGCAGAATTTTATAATTCGGTATGTCTGACTACTGAAGAAATGGAAAGGAAATAAATATATGAAGTTTACTACATATTCAGAAGCACATTTAAAAAGTCTGAAAAAAGATGAATTAATAGATTTATACAGACAGCTTGAAAATAATTTAAAATCGGAAATAGCAGAAAATGAAACGACAATGAATTATATAAGAGCTGCCAATATAAAAATAACTGAACAGCATAAGAAAGACATTATAAAGGCAAAAAAAGAAGCTGTAAAAGAGTTTGCTGATACATTAATTTATAAGTTAGACTATTTAAAGTCTATAAAGGTTAATTTAGGATTTGATACTACAGCATTGACATTCAGGAAAGAAGTTTTGCTTGATTTAATTTCAGTCACAAAAATAGAACAGTGTTCACAGGCTGATAAACTTAAAACTAATGCAGACAGAATATGCAGCTTATCAGATGAAGAACTGGGAAAAGGTAATGATAAAACATTGAATAGAAATACAGACAATTATGAAAGGTAGTGAAAATTATGTTTGGAACGAGAGCAGCAGATAGTACATTATTTATAGCAATAAGTATTGCTTTGACATTAGTTTTAATTATATTGTTTTGCATTTGGTTAATGAATATAGAAAATAATATTGCGGGAACAATTTGCCTTACATTGTGCATAATTGCAATTGTATATGTAGCTACTATTAATATATATAGTAAAAAGCAGGGAACGGATAATATCAAAGAAGCTATTACTGATAATTATAGTAATGCTGAAAACATTTTGGTTCAGTTTGATAGAAATACTAAAAATAATAAAGGCTACTTTACTTCTGACGATGGAAATTTCAGTTTTGAAGTAATCAATAATACACTGGTTATAAAGGATGGAGAGACAGTAGTTAAGTACATATCCGGAGATAACTATTAATTAACTATAAATACCTCTTATAGAAAGGAAAAAGAATATGAAGACAGATTTATTAAATTATTATTCAGATGGAAAGCTTCATAGTAATGAAGATATGAGAAAGTATTTTAAAGTTACAACTGACAGTGAAATGTACCACCAGTTAAGAGCTGCACAGCAGAAGTTAAAAAGAGAAAATAAGATAAGAAGAGTAGCTTATAGTGTATGGGTATTAAATGCTTAAGAAGGAGAGTTTTATGAAATGTCAATTTTGTAATGTAGAAATGGTATATAAACCTAATATGAGAGGATTATATAGTCCGGGTATGGACCATAATATGAATGCTTTAATTGTTAATTATACAGAAGAAGTAGAAGAAGATTGCTTGATTTTTAAGATAAAGAGGAAAAAAGCTCATACAATCGAAATAAACCCTAAATATTATGTATGCCCTAAATGTGGACAGATTATAACCAAGATACCGGATGATATGATAGATGATGTAATTAAAGCGGAGAAATAAGCTATGAATAAAAGACAGTATAAGAAATCAAAAAAGAAGATAAATAAGGTGCGTATATTAGATGAATTTTTCTTATTAGATTTTACACCGGAAGAGTATAAACGCTACCTTGAAGATATTGAAGAGTATTCTTATAGGCATCATAGATATAAGCATTATAAAGATAGGATATCAGGAGTGATAGACTTTAGCTATCATCCGCCTATAAGTAAAAGATATTTAGAGCATTTTAAAAATATCTTAAAGTGTACAAGAAAGTATGATTAAAGATGTAAGAACATATATTCAACAATGCTTAAACAGAAAGGTAGAAGTGTAAAAAAAGAACGTACTTTCGGAACAAATTTATTTTTGATAGCAGTATCATTATGGACTATATTACTTATTGGATTTCCTGTATACAAAAAGATAAAAGGACAAGAAATATTAACACTATATTATATATTAATGCTTGATATATGTGTATTAGTGCTTGATATATGTACTGTCATAGTTAGTGTTCTTAATATTTTAAAACTCTTAATATTTTAAGATTGATACATAAATAATAATGAGTAAAAGATAGGAGAAAAAAATCATGAAAAACGAAATCAATGATATAAGTAAGAAGAAATCATTTTTGTGGGAATTTTTAAAGGAATATATTCTTCACTTCATAGCAGCACTTATACTTTTATATTTCACCGTAGCAGGAATTATAGGTAATTTTGTATCAAAAAAAGATAACGCAGTAGACCGTATATTTGATGGAGTAATGATTGGATTTCTTGTTGCTTTTGGAATTGTTATAGTTTTATGGATTATAATGTTTGTATATTGTAACATTAAAACTAATATAAATAAAATTAATGCAATAAAAAGATATACATATTTGCCTCTTACAGCAGATGAATTAAGATTAAAAATCAACAAGGAAAGCATTTTTAAAAATCCTGCTGATTATATCAAATATATATGTGAACAAATGAGATATTATTCTGAATCAACTAACGAATATAAATCACTGAAGCTGACAATGGCAGATTTGCTTACATTATGCAGAACTTATGAAGAAGTGTATGAAGATTTAATCGTATTTAAGAATGAAGATTATAAATATTTTGACAGATTTAATAAAGCTTTTCCATTTGAGTTTAAAACCTTTGAAAATACATATATTAAATCAGATGATATTTTAGACAAGATTTCAGACAAAGAAATAGTAATATTCTGTTCAGATAAAACATTAGCAGAAGCTTATCTTTCAGGTTATAAAGGACAAGCTGTTATATATTATGTAAAGGATAAACTTTTGACTAAGAGTATAGACTAAATAAGAAAGAAGGATAAAAATATGGTACATAATTTGTCAAAGATATTTATGGATTACGGGGATTCTAATTGGACAGTAGGTGTATTAATAGGGCTTTTAATAATTATAGTAGGAGCTAATTTATGGGGAATAGGCGTGGCGAATTATATCAAATCAGGATTTGATATTGAAGGAATTCAGACTATATCAGGAATGATAACGATTATTGTTGGAGTTTTAATTATGATTTTACCAATAATAGGCTGCACCTGTGATAATGAACAGAATATACAGACTGCTATTAGAAGAGAATATGAAGATGCTTCCTTCATTAAGAAAGACAAGAAGTTCACAAGCAATAATATAACATACGGTTATGATATTAAAGATAGAAAAATAGTTGTATATCCATTAGTAGATAATGCGAGTATTAAAATTATTGAGTGATTTGTATAAGGGAAAACAAAAAGGAGAAAAGTATGGACGGATTAATTATTAAGCATAAATGGTTAGACCTTATTTTAAAAGGTAAAAAGACAATAGAAGTTCGTGGAAGTGATACAAAAAAACAGGGTGAAATGATTTATCTGTTAGAAAGTAGAACTTCTAAGGTGGTTGGTACATGTAAAATAGCTGCTACATATCCTATAAGCTGTTCTGACTGGTCAGAAGAAAGAGAAAATCATTGTGTTGATATATCATATAGAGACCTTAAGAAAAGATATCCTAATCCTTATGCGTGGGTACTGGAAGATGTAAAGCCTTTGGATAAGGAAATGTATTACAAGCATCCTAAAGGAGCAGTTATATGGGTGAAAAATGTTGATGATTTGTTGTAAGGAGAATAAATATATGAGTGATTATAGGTATATGAGAGTTATCCGCTGTAAGGTGGATATGGATAAAATAGAAGTATCATCTCTTTGGGATTTAGAAGATAAGTTTCCTGAATTGTTTGATATAAGGCTGTCTAATTATTTTGAAAAAGCCCCTGTAGAAGAAGAGAGCTATTTAGATTATGTTCTTAAGTCTGAAATCAGTTATGACGGTGGAGACTGGGGAAAATCCAGATATCTTACAGATAATGAAACAGCTAAGTATCTACCATTATTTCAACAGATATATCCAGATGTTGAAGAAAAGAGGATTTAAGAGCTGTGGAGTTCTGTTGGTATGATTGTTCTGAAGCACCATTGTATTTTAATGTTGTAGAAGAAGAGTGGTTATAGGAAGGTAATATAATTAATGATAAAAATTGTATGCGAACAAAAAAGTACAAGCTTAAAATATAAATATATATGCTTGATAAACTTAGCCCGCTATTGTGAAAGTATAAATAGTGATTGTAGTAAATGTCAGCGTAAAACTGAGTGTGATGAATTTCAGTTTTTTACTCAAGAATATGGACATGAAAATGATAAAGAATCCGTGAAAGAAACTTTTAAAAGGTGGATTTCTTAAAAATAGATATTTACTTATAAATTATAAGGAGAATAAAAATGGTTAATAAGAAAATCAAAATAGATTATCCATATGAAGTAAAAACTTTTATCGATGAGTATTTAAAAACAAGCCCTTTATCTTCTTGCCATGTACTTATTTATCATGGTTTTATAAAAAAATCTGAAGCTATATATGCTAAAGGAAAGATACTATACATGGATAGTTTTAAGTATTTAAAATACTATCGGTATGCTTTAATAAAACATGTAAAAATAGATTATTGTCACGATATTAAAATTAAAATATGGATTTAAAAGAAAAAATTTAACAGGCAATAAGATGGAAGAAAGAGTTCGTAATATGAAAATAAAACAGTTTATAAATGATATATTATATGGAAAATATTATTTGAATAGAGAAAATGCTGAGTATTTAAATGAGCATAATATATATTTTAGGAAAATGCTAGAACATGAAATAGCCTATATTACAGGTTTTTGCTTTGAATATGAACATAAACAAAGCAAATTATTAAAACCAACTAAAACATTTTTAGGATTCCCCAAATTTAAAAATATATTAGAAAATGAACAGATAATAAAAAGTACAAACAATAGACTTGAACCTTTAATGCAGCAAAAGTCAGATTTAGAATACATTCTTTCTAAGCCATTATCTGAGATTAATGCTGAAGATATTAATTCTGTGTATGAAATCAGATATAAAAGAAGAAAAAATGAACTTGAATGGTTCTCATTAAGAATCTTTGCCTGTATTGCAATACTTATTATTATTAAATTTTTGACTTAAGGGGATTTAATATATGAAATTTACTGGGAAAGAGATTATGGATGCTTTTCTATTGTTTTTAGATGATGCACTTCCTGAATTTGAATGTAAGAAGATAGAAATAGAAGGAAACTCCAATTGTGACAGATGTGATATATGTATGATGAAGCAGTATTTATCTAATTTTCAACAGAATACTCCCACCTCTATAGATGGCGAGATGAATATGTAAATACTTTTACTGATTTGATAGCATTTTAGTAAAATATATATTATAATAGATACATAGAGATATTCTCTAAATCTAACGAAAGGAGAAAAAATATGTATCTTACGGTAAAACAGCAGGTGAAACATTTGTCTAAAGAAGATTACAAGTCAATTAAAAAGCTTTGTCATATAGCAAAGAATCTTACAAATGAAGCAATATATAATATCCGTCAGTATTATTTTACAGAAGGTGAATTTCTCAAATATGAAAAGAATTATACCTTATTAAAATCATCTGATAATTATAAAATGCTTAATTCTAATATGGCACAACAGATACTTAAAGAAGTTGACAGCAGCTTTAAATCTTTTTTTGGATTACTTAAATTAGCAAAAAAAGGCAAATATGCTTTCAAAGATTGTAAGTTACCACATTATCTTCCTAAAGATGGATATACTACACTTGTTATTGGCTTTGTAAGACTTAATGGAAATAAGCTGATTTTGCCATTTTCTAATACTTATAAAAAATCCCATAAACCAGTTGAGATTACTATTCCACCTATATTACTTGATAAAAAAGTTAAAGAAATCCGTATAATACCAAAAGCAAATGCTAGGTTCTTTGAAATTCAGTACATTTATGAAGCTGGACATATTCAAAGAAATTTAAACACTAATAATGCACTGGCTCTTGATTTAGGTATTAATAATCTTGTAACTGCTGTGTCAAGCACAGGAAAATCATTTATTATTGATGGTAAAAAACTTAAGTCCATAAACCAATGGTATAATAAACAAAATGCTCACTTACAATCTATTAAAGATAAACAGCATATAGGCAAAAGACCTACTAATAAGCAAAAAGCAAATGCTCGCAATAGGAATAACAAAATTAATGATTATATGAATAAAACAGCTCGTATTATTATAGACTATTGCATTAATAATGATATTGGAACACTTATAGTAGGTTATAATGAAACATTTCAGAGAAATAGTAATATAGGTAAGATTAATAATCAGGCATTTGTAAATATTCCTTATGGTCAGTTACGTTCAAAATTAGAATATCTATGTGAACTTAATGGTATTGCTTTTGTTAAACAGGAAGAAAGTTATACATCAAAAGCATCTTTTTGGGATAAAGATAATATTCCTGTTTATAACAATGATAATCCTAAGACTTATCAGTTTAGTGGTAATAGAATATATCGTGGTTTGTATAAAACGGCAAATGGCAAATACTTAAATGCTGATGTAAATGGAGCATTAAATATTATGAAGAAAAGTAGCGTTGTGGATATGAGTATCCTATACGGTAGAGGCGAAGTGGACACGCCTGTAAGAATAAGGATTGCCTAATTAGTTAGGTGGAAACTTAAATATCAAACTTCTTAAAAAGAGTTTTTTTACTCTCTGAAGCTCTGACTTCTATAAGTCGGAGTAGTTCACACAGGGTTAAATCCGGAGACCTTCCTAAAGCGGCATATCAAAATAATGGCAGAGATTATTCACATATTTAAGTGAGGTATAAATATATGAAAATAAGAGAGTTAGCAGATTATTGTAAGAGTATAAATATAAATTGTGATGAATGCATACATAAAGAGAAATGTGATAATATGCAGAATATGCTTGAAGATATATCACCTCTTGGAATTGTAGATATGATTGATGAAAATGAAGATGTTGAAGATAAATGAAAGGAAACTAAAATGAAACATAAAAAGATAACAACAGGTAATTACAATTGTAACCGTTCGCTTGTAAATGAATCATTTTTCAAGGCATTAGATGCGTTTATTCCTAATGATATAAAAGGTAAAACTTGTTATATTGATGATGATTATATACATGCTGACAATTTATTTTATGATAATAGAATACAAAAAGTTATAAGTGAAGATGAGTGGGAAAAAAATTGTGCTGATTATACTAGAGAACAAAGAAAATCTCAAGAAGAAGCATTAGGAAAACAGGGATTACTAGAAGCATATATATCTCTTGAAAAATATTTACAAAGCCATAACAGTATAAAAATGATTTCTTGTGATGCAAGCAAAAATTGGCAAGCTCCTTATAAAATAGTAAAAAGAAAATTGACTTATGGTTATAAACTTTGTAGTTTTGAAATAATAAATAATATTGTTATTTGGGGAATTATAGTATATGACCGGGCTATTAAAGAAAATGATTGTATCAGAGGAATGGATACATGTTATTTAATGTATAAAGATAGAATAATAGTAGAAGCTGTTCCGTTACTTGATTACAAACTAATGCGTGGAGAAAATTATATATCTTCAACAATAAATGATAATACATATGTAGATATTTCTAATTATGTGAAAGGAAACTAAATGATAGACAATTATAAGGCTTCAGAGCTTACAGATAAATTAAGTGCAGCGTTTGGCAATGTAAAAGAAGAGAAGGTTTCAATATCAAAATATAATGAAACCACCCAGACCTATTATGTGAATGAAGCACTGGCAAAACAGCATGTAAGGCAGATAAGCAAGGCAGATATAAAGACAGTAGAAATAAAGAAGACACTGGATAGCTGCATGAAAGAATTAGAAAAAAAGCTGCCTAATAAAGATAAATGGCACTCAAAGAGACCAAGGAGCAGATAAAATGGTTAATAACAAATAATAAAAGGGCAGCTTTATAGCTGTCTTTTTTTACTTTTAAAACCTATAAAAGCCTTTTTATAACGGTTGAGATTATTAAAACTGATAAACTGTATAAAAAAGAAAAAATAAAAAAAGGAATACATACATGAAAGACGCAAAATCAAATTATAAATTGTCAGTTAAACTCATTAAAGATTTATTTTTACTTATATTAGAGATATTTATTGTGCTTGTTATAGCAAAAACCGGATTATTAGGTGAAAGTTTAGGCTCAATTCTTATTTTGTATTATGGCACATCATGCATAATATCTATGATAGGGAACTATAACGAAGATGGAAACGATACAAATATTACCATGCGTGATGATTCTGATGAGTGAATCTGATAATAAGTATACAAGTATAAACAAGTATAAATGAATTACACTTATTTAAAGGCAATAACATTATTAAAGCACATACATAAAAGCTTTATTATAAATTAAAAAAAGCTGTGAAATGTTATATTAAATGTAGCAATAAGAATAGGAAGGATAGATTATGATTGTTAATATAGATGATTATAGTATAGCTGATGAAATTGAAAAATAGAACAAATAAGTATAACTTGGGTAGACTTATAAAAATGTGAGGTAATGATTATGGAATATAGTCAGGAAATGATTGATAGTATTAAAAATGCAAGTTATAAGCAAGGACATGATATTGGATATAGTGAAGGTGTTTTGGAAACATATATAAAAATGCAAAAAGACATTATAGAAAACTTAAAAAAAGCTAAACATCAAATATCATTAAATAATGAAGCTTTAGAAATATACAGACAGGCTATAGATGATGCAATTAACATAGTAGGAACAGCCAGTTTTAAAGAAATTTCAAAAAAGAATGAAATATATATGTAAATCCAAAAAAATGCGAGGTAATGAATATGGAATATAGTAATAAAGAATTAATATAGATTTTATAGATTTAGATTAAAAATAAGGCTTTAGCTTGAAAAAATAACAGTTAGAGCCTTCTAAACAAAAAACAAAACAGGAGGAATAAAAAATTATGAACGAATTGAAACTTAAAATAGGAGATAAAGTACTTATAACTAATGGACTTCCAACAGAAGATAAAATTGGAACTGTAACAAAAATTACTCCAACCGGAAGAATAAAGTTAGATATATATACAGATTATCAGTTTGATAGATATGGCAGACAGATGGGAAACAGGGATATTTGGAGTAGAAGTAAAAGCATAAGAATCCCTGATAAAGAAGATTATAACAGAGTTCATAAAAATGAAATTGTAGGACATATTTATTCAAAAATAGACCAACTTAATACTCAGAATTTATATGATACTAATATCAGCACACTTGAAATTTTAGATGATTGTCTGGGTTTAATAGGAGAAAGTAAAGAACCTGAATATATAAAATCAAATGCAGATGATTCAAAGGTAATGATTATGGAATATAGTAATAAAGAATTAAACGAAATCAGAAAAGCAGGATATAATCACGGATATGATGTCGGATATAATGAAGGCATAGAAAGCATTGAATCAGAAGTAAGTAAATTATTAAATGAATCATTAGAAGAAAGTGCAAAAAATTCAAATATGGCTAATACATATGATGAAGGCTGGTATGCAGGAGAAATGAACGCATATGAAAAAGTATTCAACTTTATTGAAAAATTAAAAGAAAAAGATTTAGAAACTTCTAAAAGAGTTATAGGCTATGATGATTATGGAAAGCCGTTACATGAAGGAGACTTCTGCACATTTGATGTAAATGCAGCAGATTGGAGATTTAAACCGGATAATATACGAAAATCCGGGTTAGCTACTTTAGAAGGACAGGTTACATATAACGAACAGGATAAGTGTTATGAGTTAAGTATTGATAATGATTATTGTCCTGCCTTATACTTCCATGCAATAGAACCGGGAACATTAAAATTAAAAGAATCTAAGGAACAGATAAAATATAAACCGGATATAAAATCTAAGAAGAACATTGAAAGAGATATGTAAAGTATCATAAGGCTGCTATTTATAGCAGTCTTTTTTATTGTCTAAAAAAGCTTAATTACAATAAAAACAAAAACAATATTTCGTATAATTCACTTAACAAAATAAAAGGAGCAGCTATATGTTAATTGAAAAGAGAAAAAGAGAATTTAGTAATGGAACGGTATATGCATTATTAACAGAAGACGGATATCCCCTTGAAGTAACAGACACATTTTTACCTGATTATACAAAGATGGCAGTAAATGAAAATACAAATGCCCTGCATGAAAAAGAACTTGGAAGCAGGAAAAACAGATGGATGATAGGAGTAAGTTGTATGAGTGGATGTCCTGTAGGATGTAGATTCTGTGCAACCGGCAACTTAAAAAGATTTCGTAATTTAACAGCAGATGAAATTGTGGAACAGGTTGAATTTGTAATAAATAAGAATCCTGACTTTAATCCTGATGAAGCTTATGAATTTAAGATTAACTACACACGCATGGGTGAACCATTTCTTAATATCGAAGCTGTTAAAGAAGCCATAAGGATAATTGATAGAAGATTCAAGCATGTACATCATTATATAAGCACCATAGGTATTAAGGGCAGTGATTACAGCTTTATAAAGGATAACATAACCTTACAGGTATCATTACATTCACTGGATGAAGAAAGAAGACATAATCTGATTCCTATAGGCAGTCTTTTAAGCATAAAAGAACTAGGACAGATAAGAACTAAGAGTAATTTAAAGACAACAGTTAATATGACACTTGTTGATACGAAAGACTTTGATATAGATAAGCTTAAAAGATACTTTGACCCTGAATATTTCTTTATCAAGTTAAGTCCTATAAATGAAAATAATATAAGTGAAAAGAATCATATGGGTAAAGGAATTATAAAGAGTACTAATCTATTATAAGGGGAAATAATGAGCTGGACAAAAAACATACAGTTTAGACATAGTACATGCTATGACTGTAACGGAAAGAACACAGAATTTAATGATAATGTTATAGATGTATATATCGTTACAACAAGACAATGTAATGCAGCATGTAAGTTTTGTGAATACCATACAGGAAATATAAATCTTGATACTGACTGGATTATAGAAGCCTTTAAGGAACTGTCAAGGATTGCCACTGTCGGAACAATACATTTTACCGGTGGGGAAACTACTCTTGGTGTTACTGATAAAATGGTTAAAATCTGTACTGAAGCAAAGAAGATATTTCCACTGGTTAAAACATCAGTTAATACAAATGGAAGCAGGCTTAAAGACCTTGAAGGAATTGATGTACTGGACAATATAGCATTAAGCAGACATCACTATGATGATGAAATTAACAATCAGATATTTGGTATAAATACAGCAGATACAGATATTTTGGATAGCTTTAAGGATAAACATAAGCTGCATCTTAGCTGTAATTTAATTAAAGGTTATGTAGATAATGAAGAAGAGATAAGAAAGTATCTTGAGTATGTATCCAAGCTTGGAATATATGATATAGGTTTAGTAAGCCTTATGAAGATAAATAAGTACTGTGAAGAGCATTTTGTTGATTTTAATAAGCTGGATTTAGAAAGAATAAATAATCTGAAGCGTACAAGATGGTATTGTAACAGCTTAGATAAAATGAGTTGTTCCTGTAAATGTGAAAATTATCTTTATATGGCAGAAAATTATAATCTCTTGTCAGTGTACCATAGGCAAGCGATTAAATTAAAAGGCATAGAAGAAATAAGTAATTATCTTGTTTTGGAAGATAAAAAAATCATGCAGGGCTTTAATAGAGCTGTTTTAAACAAGTTATAAATTTCAAAAATGATAGAATTAAATCAGAAAAAATAAGAGAGGTAGAAGTTATGGCGAATGTGAAGAATTTGAGCTTTCTGATAGGCTCATATAAGGAAATGACAAAGGCTTTTGGTTTTAATGATAAAACAGACCAGTTTTTTATAAAACAGATGAATGCATTATCAGGTATAGCCCAGATTGACTATAAAGACGTGCAAATGATACAGCAGATTACTGGTATCGGAACTGAAAAAACAAAAAGTGAAAGAACAAAAAGCATTGATAGCTTTGTACATGCAATGAATATAATGGAAGGTTCAATTATAAACTTAAGACCTACAATGCTTTTTAACATGTATCATAATAAGGAAGTAAATGAAGACTTATATAAGATTATAGGAAAGATATATGGCATTAATACAAGTATTAGTTTAGATGAATTAGAAGAAAAAGAAGCTAATAATGCCTTTGGAGTACTTCAGGATTCTGAAATGAGCAGTAAAAATGATACAGACTTAGATAAGTTTATTAACTTCTGCAATAAAATGTATAAAAAGTTTGATATTAATGCAGGAATCAGATGTAAAAACCCAAATTGTATATGTTCATCAAACCCTTATTATATATCATGTTCTTTTAAAAGACTTAATGAAAGTTTATCAAGCATGTATCAGTATCTAACATCTATGAACGAAGCAGATGAAACAGAAGAAGTCTATGTCAATTATAGTGATGGTTGTCATGGTGGCACAAGAACCGATTTAGCAGCTACTAAAGAACTAAGGAACTTAAATATAGATTATAAAAAGGCATGTGATGAGTTAAGAAAAGAAATTGCAAAAGAAACTAATAAAAATAAATCAACAAACGAAGAATATGAAAGATAGGAGAGTAATTATTATGGAACAGATTATAAGAGAATTAAAGGAAAACGGATATGATTATGCAGTAGCAATTGCTACAGAGGCAGAGATAAATGCAAAGGCTGCATGTGGACAGTTATCAATTATAACTGAAGATGAAGTGTAAAAAGAAAGGCAGTAAGACAACGTACTTTCGGAATGTAATGTAGAAAGAAAGAAACGTACTTTCGGAGTAAAACGTAGAAAGAAAGGACTTAGTAATTATGGATATGAAATATACAATAACAATTCCAAAGGAATTTAGATATGATTATATAAGAGATAAGTTTAAAGATACATTTGAAAGATTACTGGCGGATATAGAAGGTAAGGTTGATGATACAACATTAAAAAAAGTAAATCAGCTTGAACAGGCATTTTTAACATCTGAAGCTATTACTAATGCTAAAGTAACTGTTTTTCTGCCATTTGAGGATAAACCTGAAGAAGTTTTAAAAACAGCTTCAAGTAAATTAACAACAATCTATCCTTATCTATGTGGCAGATATGAAAGAGAAACTATTGATATGTTAAACACAGCATTTAAAGATGCCGGTATTAATATTAAGGAGAATACTATGGAGATTAATATGACTGGATTAGAAAGAATAAAAGAAGAAAGTAAAAAGAATGAAAATTTAAAGCAGCAGGAAGAAGAACTGCGAAACAACAATGAAGGATATGGATATAAAAGAACCGCCTTTGAAAACATTAAGAAGTATTTTGATACATTAAATGAAGTATTAAAAGACACTGATATAGGTGATTTCAATATTCCTTTAGAAGATGGACTAATAACATATAAACATTATAAGAGAAATGTCCGTACATTAGGTGGAACTGGATATAAGACTGAATATCAGAATGAATTTGGCTATCAAAGAGCTATTATAAGCTTTAATAAGACATATGGAAAAAATGATGAAGGTAATCCTAACCTGTTTGCAAACAATGGGCTTTTTTCAAAAATAGCATTAAATTGGGATGAAATCCAGAAAACGATTGAAGAAGACATTACAGAGCGACTTCAGAATAGAAATGAAGAATTAGAAGCATATAAAAAACTTTCTAATACATCTAATACAAATAAAAAGAATAAAGCTAAAGATAATTATGAAATAGGATTTTAAGATTAGTCAGGAGAAATAATATGATTATAGATATGACCGGATTAGAACGAATAAGAGAAGAGACCTGTAAAAGTGACCTTTTACAACAGCAGAAAGAAGAAATGTATAACAATACTAAAGCTGAATATAGAAAATACCAGAAAAGTGCTTATGACAGCATAAAGGCATATTTTGATACATTAAAAACCATATTGGATAATTCTGATTCTGATTATTTAAGCTGTGATATAGATGTTAAAAATATACATATGAAATATATGTATGATAAAAACAGTGTAGAACCACAAAAATTAGCTTGTTACAATCAGAGCATAACATTTAAGGAATCATATGAAACTGAAGAACTCTATTATCCTAAAAAATTTGAAGACTTAGGTATCTTCTCTCAGGTTGCAGCAGACTGGAATGATATACAGGCTTCCTTAGAACAGACTATTATTGCCCGTATAAGCCATCAGAATGACTTAAAGCAGGATGAAATAAACAGATATAAGGAAAATATAGAGAACTATAAAAAACTCTCAAATGAAGAAAAAGTAAAAGATAACAAACAGAAAAATTTATATGAGGTAGACAGATGAGTAGCAGTTTAAGAGATACAGTAGAAAAATTAAATTATATTTGGAAACATATTAATGAATTTTTATACGAAAATGGAAAACCGACATTAAGACATGGTAAGCCGGGAGTACTTATTGAACATACAGAACAGGAATACATTGATTTTTTAAATAAATTAGCTCAGGATTCTTTAGAAAGCTATCGTGATTTTGCAATTGAATACGGCTGGATAGATGCCCCTATTTCTAAATCAAAATCAAATGATGATTATGATGATTATGGAAGGTAATGAACTGATGAGATTAAATGAAGTATTAAAAGACACGGATATAGGAGATATAAATTACGATTTAGCAGTACAGCTTGCTAAGAAAGTAAATGAAATTGGCGGAGCTGCTTATTTTGTAGGTGGGTATGTAAGAGATAAACTACTAGGTATTCCAAATAGAGATATTGATATTGAAATACATAATGTAACACCCTATATATTAGAAAATATATTAAAAGAGCTGGGAGAAGTCCAATCAAGAACCGTAGGGAATAATTTCGGGATATATAACATAGATGGTTATGATTTGGATATATCTTTGCCTAGAAAAGAGAAAGCCACCGGAAAAGGTCATAAGGATTTTGAAATAGTAGTAGACCCTTTTCTTTCCTTAGAAGAATCAGCAAAAAGAAGAGACTTTACTATAAATGCTTTAATGGAAGATATACTCACAGGGGAAATTAAGGATTATTTTGGCGGACTGGATGATTTACATAATGGTGTCATAAGACATATAGATGATAAAACATTTATAGAAGACTCGCTAAGAGTATTAAGAGCCTGTCAGTTTGCAGCAAGGTTTAATTTCACAATTGCTCCTGAAACAATTTGTCTTTGTAAGACTATGGATTTAAGTACCCTGCCTAAAGAACGAATTGCCGGGGAGCTTAGTAAGGCACTTTTAAAGACAGATAAACCTTCAGTATTCTTTGATAATCTTTATGAATGTAAACAGACAGAATGGTTTAAGGAAGTATATGCTCTTAAAGGTATCAAGCAGAATAGTATGTATCATCCTGAAGGAGATGTGTATATGCATACCATGTCTGTGCTTGATGAAGCTGCTGATTTTAAATATATGCTTGAAGGTATAAATCATGCAGTTCCATTTATGCTTAGTGCTTTATGTCATGATTTTGGAAAGGCTGAATCAACTATTGTTAGAGATGATGGAAAGGTACAGTCTATCGGACATGAAAAAACAGGTGTAGTATTAGCAACGCAATTTCTTGATAGAATATACAATAATAAGGAGTATACGAAATATGTATGTAATATGGTAGAACTTCATATGAAGCCTCATATGTGTTTTTATAATAAGTCAAAAGTAAAAACTACTAATCTTATGTTTGATAAATCGGTAGCCCCAGATGATTTAATACATCTGACATGGTGTGATAGTATCGGACATGATATGCTTAAACTGGATAATAATACATTCAATAAATTCCTTAATAAAACTTGGGAAGAAAATGATTATCTGATTAACAGACTGATTGAATACAAAGACAGAATTAAGCAACCGCATATTACGGCTGATGATTTGATTGATATTGGACTTAAGCCATCACCACTGTTTAAAATTATACTTGATAAGGCTTGGAATATGCACCTTAAAGGAGTAAAGAAGGAAAATGTATTAAAGCAGATTGCAGGTGAACTTGACGGAGAAGATAAAATGCAGCTTTGCAAAGCTGTTAAACAATCTGATTTGCAGACAAAGCATCTGACAGTAACAAAAAATAAAAATATTTATAATAAAGAACTATAAAAAGGCTTTTTTATAATAAATGAATGCTTAATAAAAGATAAAATGTAATTAAGAAAAGAAACAAAGCAATTTTAGAGAGTTTCAAATTAAATTACATTTTATTTTTTTAGGAGTGTTAAATATGACAGAGACAGTTTATATTCGTGGAAAAAAGTTACAGAATTTATTGATGGAAAATAATATCACACAGAAGGATTTTTGTCAGATGCTAGACATACAGATGTCTGAGCTGTCAAAAATGATACATAATAAACGTACTGCACCTGTTGATGTGGTAAATAATATGGCAGAGCTTTTATCAGTAAAACCAGACAGCCTTATTAATACTAATAAAGAAACAAAAAATACATATAGAAAAATCAAATCTATTGCCGGTATGAAGTGGAATAATGATTTTTATAAAAGAAGGCTTATACAGTGCGGCATGTATCAGTATGAATTATGTAACCGCATAAAAAGAGATGGTTCAATCTTTTATTTATATGCAAGTGGAAAGAGTAATCCAAGTGTAGATACAGTTTTAGAAATTTGTAAGGCATTGAAGTGTTCTTCAAAGGACTTGGTAGGATTAACAGAAGAAGAAATTAATAAGGCAGCAGGAGAGCAGATTTTTACCTGCCATTATGGTACTTCAGTAAAAGATACAGTAGGCACAGATACAGCCAGACCGGATGAAGAAAACATAACAGAAGAGAAATCCGAAGTTCTCTCCAAGGCTGAAACTTGTGAAGATAATGAAAATGCCATATGGTTTGATTCAGAAAAATATAAGAACTTTGAAAGCTCCAATGTAATAGATAACATTGAAACAATTAATAAGAACCTGCTTGCAATGGTAGAAGACCTTGGTATGGCAAATTCAGTGTTATTAAAGAAGATGGATGAGCTTATGAGTATGAATGTTCATTTAGCAGAGCGTATAGACAGCCTTGAAAAGAGAACATCAATCAAGCCTGTATCACAACCTGTAAAATCTTTTAAGCCTAACAGTTCAACACTCTGGGGAAATAATACATGTAGTGAAGCTGAAATGAAAGAAATCATTAAGTCAGAAGTTAAGAACTGCACTGTTAAAGAATATAAAGATAAGATTTATAAATTAGCTGCATATATGGCAAAGAAAGAAAACAGTATATCAAATGCAATACTTAGTAAGAGTTATACACAGTTCACAAAAATATATGGACTTGCCCCTGATGAATTAAAGAAGGAAACCGGGATGACATGTACAATTGATGCGATATATGCCAATCCATTAAGCAGGGAGATTTATTTTAATATGATGTGTACAAATGCATCACATGCTTAAGTCAATTTTGTTATAAGAAAGGACACAGTATGAAGATTTTGGTAGACGAAATGCCTGTATTTGAGCAGGAATGTCCATTTTATGAGGCATATAAAGAAATGTGCAGATGTGATGGGAATAGATGTGAACATATGCACCTGTCAAGTGAAGAAAGATGTCAACAAACTGAGTGCAGGTGGTTAAAAGAGTATAACCGTGAAGAATAATATAGGAGATGATACTATGATTATAAAAATTAACTTTAAAGATAATGATTATCAGGAATTAGTTGAAAATTATCTTAAGATATTCAATTTGAATATCTTATATGATTTATCTGTGCAGCTTGATAAAAAAATATCAGTACCATGTATCAAAGCATATGAGAATGCACAGGAAAAGAGTAATTGTATTCTTAATCCTAACATTGATTATAAAGTAACAGCAGATGATTATGACTTTTTAAGAGAAAGAATAAAGGCTTCTCTTAAAGAGTATTTATTAAGAAATCCAAGATTAAATGAATTATCAAAGGAATATATAGAAAAACATTTTATAGAAGAGATGGATATTTCATTTCCAAAAGCCTTCTATGATAAATGGGAAAACGGAGAAGTAGGTTACTGGTTTTCACATAGCGGAACGACTGTTATTCAGTAAAAGGAGACAGGATATGACTTGGTATACATTGTTTAATAAGTTAAGGAAAATGACATTTAAAGATGCACAGTCATCAAAAGTATACGCAGTACTGGAAAATCCGGCTACAGGTAAAACAGAAAGATTGATGCTTACATTAAAGTATGATGCAAAAGGAAAACCATATTTGATAAAGGAGTAGTTTATGATGAACAAAAACGAAGTAAGAATTGGAGATAAAATCTGGTTTCAGGAAAGCTGGACTGGCAGAATAACATATGGAATTGTAACGAAGATTTCAGACGAAGGTGTATATCTTGATGGTGTAAGCCATGACGATAAGAGCTTCACCGGTTCATCTGGCGCAACATGGAAAAACGCATACAAAACTAAAGATGATGCAATCAAAGGTGTTCATGAAAAAGATGACAAACAGGTTGCTGAATACAAAGCCATGATGCCTGACATAAAAGGTCTTGTCTAGTTTGCACTTGACTATAATACCTGCCGTTGTGAAGAATACACTGATGAATGTGCTATAAGAGCCTATACAGAACGGGCTAAAGAGTTAGGCGTACTTGACTAGCATACCTGTCGCTAAGACCGAATATTAACATTAGAATTTGAAAAGAAAATTACGAAAGGAATCAATATGTATGAGAAATGGTAACAGATTATACACATACAATCAGTCTTTAGATAAAACACAATTTGAAGTGCGTATGCCAAAAATTTATAATGACAAATATCAGTTAGAAGTAAAACGTGAAATTGCAAGAATATCTGATAAAATCAAAACTTTAAAACGTACTGAACGTAAAGCTCATCAAAACGACCAGAAAATATATGAGTTCATGGTTGATTTAGACTTTTGGAAATCAGAAATGGCTAAGTTTGATAATAACCAGACGCACAAGCTACTTAAATCACGCAAATCATATGATGATAAATACCTATATGACTTTACAATAGATTATATCAACAAACAAATACCAATTGATGAATCACACGGCAGATATCCATACATTACAAAAGAAGAAATTGCAAAAGTTCTTAAGTGCAAGCCTTCAGACTTAGATAAGATGTTCATGCGATTAAATCGTGAAGGCATATTATCACAGGCAAAACACAGAAGAATGCACGATACAGCCAGATATGGCAACATCGAAGAAACCTTAAGCTGTGATTACGGAAACTCTGACTGGACACCAGATGCGTATGATATTCTAGCGAAAGCGCCTGTATTGACAGCATAATATGTGACATTCTTAAAATAGATGACTGAATTTTACAAAGAGGTATGTAAATAATAATTAAATGTAAAAATAAACAAATACAAAGTGAGGAATAATTATGGCAGAAATAAGGACAAATATGTCAAAAGAAGATATTGTAAACAATATGCTTGAAATAGATTGTTATTTAGCTGAACAAGGTAAAGGTGTAAATGAAGTTGATGTCAAAGTGAGAAATTTGAATATGCACTTTGAAGTGTAAGTTCTGGTGTAGAGAATGGAAACCCATTTATCTCTCTTTGCGTTGATGATAATGAAACAACGATAAATTTTAGTGATATTTATGAATGGCTTAAGTCAGAAGCGGAATAGGAATGGGTTTTAAGGAAAGGAGATGAATATCCGTTATGAGAATAGAAAGGACAAGATATGTCGTTATGAGACGAAATCGTACTGAAATATGGTGCGGTTTATCAAGAGAATTTCATTTTGTTAAAGTTGATGAATTAAAAGATACGGCAATTAAAACATACAGAACAGCAAAACAGGCTGAAAGCGGTTGTTCTTCTTGGGATAGAGATTTTGAAATTGTCGAATGCAAAGAAATTATTGATATAGGAGGGCAACAATGAAACGATACAACTTATTAAATGAAGATGATTTGATAAAAGGCAGACATTATGAAGTTGTCAGTACAATTGGACGAAATCCAAATCCTATGAGTGAAACAGCTTATTATGATAAGTATGGTAATTGGTGTGGCATTCCCGACAATCATACAATTTTAGAGATTATAGATAATAGTGTTATGTTGGTTTTAGCTAAAGAAAACCCAGAACGATATAAAGAGATTGTATTGGGTGGCTCATATGATGATGGAAAATTTAATGATGAGCGGTGTAGGACTTCTTATGTAGATTGTGAAAAAAAATATCCAGTTATTAGCTGTAATTTTAAGCAGAGGGATGAATCTGAAATGGAGCTTTAATATAAGAAAGGAAATTATATATGACAGCACATGAAAAAGAGAAAGTCATTAAATATGGGTATGAAAAGTGGAAGAAAAGAAATTATAAAGAGTGCATTATAGATTTGTTGTATAATTTTGCATCTATAGGCTTATTTGGAATACCATTATTGTTTTATTGTTCTAAAATTATTTCTGTTAAATGGGTTGGAATAGCTTTTCTTATTATAATAATGATATTGGATATTAAAGCTATTATCTATTATAAGAGAGAAATTAAGGATTATAAGGATTATGCTAATGGACATTGGCTTAATGTAACACGATTTGGTAACGACTATGAAATAAGATTTGATGAGTATGTAATGGTAACTTTATCAGATGAAGAAGTGAAGGATTTGTTATATACAGGAATTATGTAAGGAGAAAATATATGACTCAATTAGAAGCATTAAAAGTAGCTTATGAGGAATTATCAAGTATGATGCCAGATGATGAAAATGATGAAATTTTTGAAGCTGCTGAAGTAATTGAAAAAATGATATACACAAAAGAAAGACAGGCTCAAAAAAGCCAGCTTAAACATGCACCTATGAGCAGAGCCGATAGGAAATATAAGCGTGAAATAAACTCCATGTTTAATGATTTATTTGATAGCATGTAATGTCAAAAATAATTTCATAGAGAGGATAAGATATGAACATATTTAAAAATAGGATAAGAGCAAAAAATGACTGAATTTTACAAAGAGGTATGTAAACAATAATTAAATGTAAAAATAATCAGCTACAAATACAAAGAAGAAACTGAAAGAATTGAGAGGTAATCAGGATGAAATGTGACGAGTGTAACAATGCCAATATCTGTTTAGACCATATCGAATTACCTAGCCTTATTGGGTGTACGAGTGGAATACCAGACCATAAAGTACCCACCAACGCTGATAGAATAAGGAATATGTCAGATGAAGAACTAGCGGAGTTTATGCAGAAAATGGAATGCAGTTGCTTTGTAGATTTTATAGGATATGCAGATAAAGGTTGCGGGCGAAATGAAATTTCTTGCAAAGATTGCCGAGCAAAAGCACCAACAATACTTGAATGGCTTCAATCAGAAGCAGAATAGGAGATAAACGGTTATGAGTTATATAATGCTTCATACATGTGCAGAAAGAGCAAGGAAAGCTAATGAAGACCTGATGAATCATGTATTTGATGAAGAAAAAGCAAAAATAGAAAGGTCTGTTCTTTATCACGGAAAAGAAGTCTTTATAAATAATTTAGAAACTGAAAAAATATATAAACATATAAATGAAACCAAATATGGGTATGGTTTAGCAATTGATTATTTTAATGTGGCATTATCTTTTTCTAAAATAGACGATAATCCAACCGGCTATGTAGTTTTAAAAATAAAGGATGAAAAAGAACTTTTAGCATTTAAAAAAGCCTATGACGAAGGGGAAGAAATTAATCTGGATGAATATATATATGATGATTATTCCTCATGGAAATATATCTCTTGGAAGTAACTTTATCGGCTGAAGAAGTGAAGGATTTGTTATATACGGAAATTGTATAAGTTATAAGAAAGGAATAAATTTTGAAAATTATGAAAAATAAATATCAGAAATTACATAGAATTGTAATCGGAAGAAGTGGTTCTGGAAAATCGTTTAGTATTTTATCAAATATAAAAAAAGATAAGAAAATAAATATTATATGTTATCCAGAAGCAATAAGTGCTTATACAGGTGTTTACGAAAAGGCATTTCCAGAGATATTTTTAAAATACAGACAAGATGCTATAGCTACAATACAACCACACATAATAGACATCAATGAAAATATATTATTAAAATGCAATGTTCATTATAATCCAAATATATTTGAACTTATTGAGTGGGCTAAACAAGATGGTGAAGACTTAAGTAGATATCGTTTTGTTATCCTTGATGGTTTGTGGAATCAATTAAATCAGGCTGATAAAATTAAGTATTTTTTATTACTATCAGAGCTTAATGCAGAAGTAGTTATTGAAATATGCGATATAGATGAATTACTGGAAACAATAATAAGAAATTATAATTCAAAAATAATAAATAATTATTGGACAATTTCCCTATTAAACTAGAATAGGTAAAGAGAAGGAGATAATTATGGAAGACTCAAAAAATAAAAAAGCTAAAGATGATTTGACTTATCGTTATTTTGTTGCTTTTTCTCATAGCTGCGGCTTTGGGAATATATTTTTAACACTAACAGAACCAATGGATACATCTGAAACAATTAATCAGGTGCATGATTACATAGAAAATAATAATAATGTCTCAGATGTTGTTATATTAAATTGGAAAAGAATAAGAGAAGGAGATAATTATGGAAGATAAATACTTATCAAAGGCAAAGAGGATTGACAATGGAGATTGGCTTGTTGGCTATGCTGTAAAATATGGATATACAGGAAAAGAAAAATATTATATAGTTCCAAGCTATGCTTCTGATTTATATGCTATTGAAGTAGACCCATCTACTATCTGCCGAAGCATAGGCTTGAAAGATAAGAATGATAATCTAATTTGGGAGAATGATATCTGTAATTATTATAATTCAGAAGATAAAGATGGTATTGGAATTATAAAAAATGATTATGTTTTATGGATAGACGGAACTATTTCTATGAGACATAAAATGACACCGTTATTTTATTTACAGTGTAAAGATGAATGGGAAGTCATTGGTAATATTTTTGATAATCCTGAAATGGTAAATAAAAAAGAAGAAACATATTGTAAAGATAGTAATGACTTTGAAAGGTAATATTATGATAGATAAGGAAAGAATATTAAATGCATTAGATGATTTTAGAGATGAGTATGGCACATCATTTTCATCTGCTTATATGGAAGAAACAAGTATTATTGAAGATGCCCTTGATATGTATTATGAAAAGTCAAAGAGAAAGAGCTTAAAAAATATACATGATATTGAAGAAATAGAAAGATAAGATTAGATAGGAGACCAGCTATGAAAGAAATGAGTATTGATAGAATTATAGAAAAGGAAACTAAGTATTTTAAAGAGGAACAGCATAAATATGACTGTTACATGGATTTATCAGATGAAGGAAAAAGAACATGGAGTGAAGGCAAACAGGCTAAATATGAAGCTGAATATCACAGACAGATTATTGAAAAACTAAATAAACTTGCAGAATATGAAAGGTTATATGAAGGATTAATGTCTGATAAAAATAAACTCCTAGTCGAAGCTGAACTTTCTGATAGTCAGGCAGAAGCATTAAATAATAAAAATATAGATATTTCTGAACCTTTTGCGACTAATGTAACACTTGATTATGGTAATGAAGTAGTATATTGTGCCGGTAAAGTACAGTCTTTTTATAAGGCTGAAAAAAATCAGGGAAAAAAGAAGCTTGAAAGAAATCAGGAATACGAAAGAGAGTAATAACAAAAATTACTCAACATTTGAAAGGAGAATTTATGGGGTGTCCTGAAATCAGCTATAATAAAATGTGTTATGAGGCTGATAGAAATATCCGAAATAAAGAAAAGATAGATGATACTGTGGATATAAGAGAGATTGAAAAGCGGTTAAAAAATGCAGTACATGACGGTATGTTCTATTATAATTGTGGAATTGCAGTTGCAAATATTATGAATGAAATCATGGACGAAGATAATATTGATGGCTTTAATGCAGCGTTAGGTGGTATGGCATCTTTTGAATCCTTAATAGGCTTAAGAAACAATAAAGACTTATTTATTAAAACGGAATGTACGGTTGGTGATACTGTATATGTACCATTCAGAGACACAATACAGGAAATGATTATTATTGGTATCATATATGACGGTACTATTGTCTATTATAAGTGGAATGTAAAAGACGATAAAGGTATTTACCCTTGGCTTGATGGTTTTCCTGAACATAACCTTGGAAACACTGTATTTTTAACCAGAGAAGAAGCTGAAAAAAGCAAATAAAAGGAGGCTTTTATGAAAATAGTTTTTTTAATATTAGCTGCTCTTATGTTTGGTTATGCTGCATATTTATCCTTGATTCAGTTTAAAATACATGAACCTGATTCAAAATTAATCGTGAAATGCATTATTGCCTTTGCAGTTTCAATACTGTTATTTATATTTTCTTTTTTACTCTAAGCTATAAAAAAAGCTTTTTTGCAATATATTCAAATAATAAATAATATAAGATGTAATCATAAAAATAAAAGCATGATTGCATCTTATTTTTTATGTCTGAAATAAAGGAGTTAATATGAAAAACAGATTGTATTTTGATACAGAAGAGTATGACAGATTTTTTAATACAGTTGGATTAAGAGATAATACACCGGATAAGCAGCTTGTAAGGTTTTTTAAGTGGTGTTATGATAATGAATTTTTTAAGAACATAACAGATGATGATATATCAGACTACTACATATATAATTGCTTGCCCTGCTTAAAAAATAACGGAATATGTATAGGCGGTTATCCTTGGGCTGATGGATTCCTTATAGGAATTGACCCAAGCAAATGTTATGAAAAACCTAACAGATGTTCAATACTTATACAGTTTCCAATTAAATCCAAGCGTGAAGAGAACAAGCTTTACAGGCTTCTTGATACGATTATAGATGATAAGCAGAGACAGGCTAGAGACTGGAAGAAAGAAGCTAAAGAGTTATGGAACGGAGATTATGCAAGGTTTTAAATACTTATTAGTTTACTGGGATAAATAATAAGAAAAGGATATCAATTATGAGCAGTTCAGTTAATACAACACAAAATAAACGCAATAACAGATATTTAAAGATAACGATACATGATAATGATTTTACAAATTCATTAGAGCAGGTTGCTCATACTTTAAATAGAATATTTTCAACAATAGGCAAATATCCTGAAGAAGATGAGCTTCCGCTATTAAAAGAATATATAGAATCCTTGTGGTTTTCTATAGATAATATTTGGCAGATTATGCGTTGGAATAAGAACTCTGTTGGTTTTTCAGAAAATCCTAAAGGAATTTTTAAACCGGTATTAGAGTTTGTAGAATATGAAGATATTCCTGACTGGGATGATAATTCAAGCGTATATATTCCCATGTTTAATACAAACATTTTACTAAGATAAAAGGAGAGCTTTTTATGAGTGATGAATTAAAAGATGTTTTAAAAGCATCTGACCGTTATAAGAAATTTACATTACCTGATAAGCCTGCATGTTTTAAAGATATGTTTAAGGGTAGAGATTTTGATGTAGTACAGCTACATTCTACTCAGATTATTGATATTGATGGTAAAAAAGACATTGTTGGATTTTGCGGTATCTTTAGATGGACTGATGGTAAGATTTATTCTCTTGATGGAGATATTTATTATGATGATTTCAAAGTAATAGGCTTTGAAGAGTTCCAAAATATATCAATTGGTGTTAATACCGGCATTGATATATTAGTTTATTGAGAAAACAGTTGATATATCAGAATTTATAAGAAAGATTAAGCAATTTATAGGAGGTACAATTAAGTATGAAGAAAGTGAAAATATGTAAACATATGAAAACAAAAGCAGAGAAAATATTAGTTATAGGAAGTCAGGGAAGTGGAATAGAGAGCAGACTATTAAACCACAATCCGAAACAGATTAACAGATTTGTCATCTATCAGAGCATAGAAGAAATGAAAAGAGCAGAGGATGATTTCTATAATTATAACTGCATCATAATATTTTCAGCTTTATTAATATCAAAAAAAGATGATATGGATTATTATAAGGATTTTTTGCTTTATAGAGTTGTTTGTAAAGATAAATTAGCTGCTTATATTCCACTAGGTCTTGGTTTAAATGAGATTATTGTATTTGAAAAAGGCATAGATGGATATTCAGTATATGAAAAAGAAAAATTAAAGAGCAAATTTTTAAGTCAGTCGGAAGAGTTAGTCCAGATAAAAGCTAAAGAGTTATCTACCGGAAAGATTGTAGACATTAATCCTAATATAAATGATGCATATTGGGATACTCTTATGCGTAATAAGTTTAAGATAGGTGAGCTTGTATTGGTCGAAGGAAAGCTTCCGGATAAATGGAATAGAAAGGAAAATTAATTATGAAGAATACAGATAGCAGATATATGTATAAGGCAAAGAGAACAGACAACAATGTATGGGTTCATGGATATCTTATTAAACTTAATCAGGTATATATGATTATTTCAGTGGATGCAGATACTCTTGGAAAAAGTGTTCCTATTAAGGAAGATACAATATGCCAGTGTACAGGCATGACAGATAAAAATTATAAGCTAATTTTTGTAAATGATATTGTAGAGTTTCAGCATAGAAAGAATGATAAGAACCCTGACAGATACCTCTTGTGGTGGAATAAGGAAATGAGTGCTATGACAGCAATTGATGCAAATAAATGCACATATAATGGATATGATTATACAGGCTTAGATGTATATAGTTCCATTCCTCTTATGGTACAAGACCCTTATGGAGATTTTTATGATATCAAAGTAATTGGAAATATTATCGACAATCCGGAGCTTGTTAAGGTTAAAGAAGATTATTCAAAGTCTTTCTTAACAAAAGATGCGAATAGAAAAACAGATAAGAATGACATTGATTTAGAGTTTTAATGGTGGGTAATGCGAATGGACTTACTATTACATATTTTGTTAGTGATTATTTGTATAAATAATATCATTACTAAAAAGAATAAATTATCTAAGATTTTATGGACTTTATCAGGATTATGCTTTTCGATTTGCGTTATATTAGACATCATACAGATGGTTTAGTATTTTTACATCTATTTTTAATAAGGAGATTTAACAGAACTTAAGTAAAGGAAGGAATTACTGATGAAAAGAAAATTTTTAATTATTATATGCGGATTAATATTATGTTTTGGATGCGTAGGATGTGCAACAGAAGGAAGCAAAGATTATAATACACATTCTAAATTGATATCTATAGAAGGAGAAAAGGACTTATATTATTATTCCACAACACATATAGTTTATGTAGTCTTTAATGAGTATGCCGGTGATGCCGGATATGGTTATATGTCACCATATTATTCAGAAAATGGTAAGCTATGTACATATGACGCAGAAAAGAAAATGATTATTGAAATAGAATAATACAGTAGACAAAGTTAAAATGGAGTAGGAATGAGGAAAAATACAATTTATGATACGCTGCAAGCTAAAAAAGCAGCATTTGATGGATATAAGGTGTCTATTATGGATTATGAGGAAGCAGAGTATAAAAAACTGGTAGAAGGTTCATCTGCAACCGGACAAACTCCATACATAAATGTAATTAAGATTAAAGAGAAGAATTGAAATAGAATAAAGTTTGAAAACAATTTCAGAATTAAAAAAACAAATTGAACAAATGGAGGAATGATTATGTGTAAAGTATTGATAAAGAATCCAAATAAAAATGTGGATTTTATTATTTACAACCATTTATTTTCCCAAGACCCATCATATACTTTTACGGTTGGACAATTAGTTTTAGAGTTACGCAGGTATAAATTGGATATATCTACTGAATATGTCGAAAAAGAGGTAAATAGTTTTGTTAAATCTGGGTTGATTAATCAGAAGTTTAGATGCTATTCGGTATGCGGACGATAGTACATTAATGGCTCCATTTTGACTCTAATAACTTTAGATGAGGTATACAAAACATATAAATGAGGTGGAACTATGATTTATAAAGAAGAAGTAAAAGATTTATTTACTGTTCCGGAAGATTATTATTTAGCACACTGTATCAGTGCTGATTTTGGAATGGGTAAAGGGATTGTCGTTGAGTTTAATAAAAGATTCGACATGAAAAGAAAGTTACAATTAAAGTACCCGGATTATATTAATCAGTACACTCATAAAAGAATTGGTGGAGATTGTCTATTAGAAGATAGAATATTGAATCTTATAACAAAAGAGAGATATTTCCACAAACCAACAATAATTACAATGAGACTTGCACTCGAAAAGATGAAGCAAATTTGTTTAGAAAATAATATCAAGAAGATAGCAATGCCTGTAATTGGCTGTGGTTTGGATAGACTAAACTGGGCGGATGTTTCAGAGCAGATAAAAAGTGTTTTTACAGACACAGATATTGAGATTTTAGTATGTAAGAGGTAATAATATGGCTATTTATATAACAGGGGATATACATGGAAATCCTGTAAGATTAGGAGTAAACAGCTTCTATGAGCAGAAGGAATTTGATAAGAATAATAAAGATGCAAATATAGCAATAATCTTAGGAGATTTCGGGCTTGTATGGAATAAAGACGGCGAAGATAAGAGTGAAAAAAACTGGCTTAACTGGTTAGAAAGTAAACCTTTCACAACAGTATTTGTAGATGGAAATCACGAATGTTTCCCAAGAATTTATAGTTATCCTATAAAAGAATGGCATGGTGGGAAAGTACATGAAATAAGACCTAATGTATTGCATCTTATGCGTGGAGAGATTTTTAATATTGAAGGTTTAAATTTCTTTACTTTTGGCGGTGCAAGCAGCCATGATATACAGGATGGAATATTAGAATTTGATAATTG
>ERZ827522.72-NODE-72-length-138701-cov-5.076901_pt1 | contig 138701 bp, 104 predicted proteins | sample MGYA00519580_ERZ827522 | MGnify/ENA primary metagenome ERZ827522 (study PRJEB31778, sample SAMEA3449340) | human gut metagenome | biome: human gut; feature: human-associated habitat; material: faeces | place: United Kingdom | collected 2010/2012 ... | reverse complement strand
CCCCCCCGTCAACGCGCAGAAAAAGAAATGCCCGTTTATCAAAACTAAAACAAAAGTAAATATTGAAATGTATTTAACGTGCAACGGGTATACCTTTAATTGCCGGTATTCATTTACATTGTGTAATCTTAACGTTTATAAAATAGGTTTTAAAAAGCACATAAAAATAAGTAGGAGATTTGATATTATTAAAGTAAACAAATAAAGCAATCTGAGAGAAGTCATTCGGTTCGACAGGAGTACATCAGAACCTGACTTCGATGACCCCGAAGAGAAAACACAGAATTCGCCATGCCTACCACCAACACTGCACATCTCGATCTTGACCGGATCGATCTGCGCATACTGCGTTTAGTCCTCATTCTGAGCAATACACAGTCCCTCACGAAGACTGCAGCAGCGATGAAACTCTCCGTTTCGCAGGCCTCCCGACTGCTTGCTGACGCGAGGGCTATTTTCGGAACCGAAATTTTCAGCCGGCATGGCCCGCAGATGGTGCCGTCTCCCCAGCTTCTGGAGCTGCTGCCGCGCCTGCAAAATGTTTTTAAAGCGCTGGATTCACTTCTAGGCGGTGCATCCACACTCAATATTCTTGAAAGCAGTGAAGTCATCCGCATTGCTGCCGTCGACAACACGGCCATGGTCTTTATCATGCCGTTCCTCAAGGAACTTCATCAGCGCGCGCCGAAGCTCGGTATCGAGATCGTGCCGTTGGGCAATCAGTCAGCTGCCGGATTGGGATCCGGTGCGGTTGACTTCATGTATGCCTGCGATCCGCATCTGCCTGCAGATCCCTCGCTGCGTCAGCGTCTGCTGCTTGCTGCTCCCCACTGTGTTTTGGTTCGCAAAGATCACCCGCTTTGCGAGGTGCCTGACGGCATCGTCGGCCCAGAGGAGCTGGCTCGATATCCGATGGTGATTCCTACAGTGAGTCAGCCGTCGGGACTCAACGCCATGATCATGCCGTTTCATGAAATTTCTTCGCAGCGGTTTCTCCAATCGCCGTTCTTTTTGGCCAACGCATGGTCGCTTTTAGATTCTGACGGCTACACCATTCATCCCATTCCGCTCGCCGAAATTTTGACGGAACGGCTGCCCCTCGCTGCATTGAAGCCAAAAGATATTGTGATTCCGCCGTGGGTGCCGCATCTCTATTGGAGCGTGCGCACCGATGCAGATCCGCTCCGGCAGTGGGTGCGTTCTTTCCTAATTAGCTGCGCCAGACAGCGATGGAGCCGGTATTGTTCTGACGATGAAGCGGGGTGGCGCGAAGCCATGGCTTCGCTTGAAGCCGCTTCAATCTGCTCGGTGTGCAGCGAGTAGGGTGAACACGCTATTTCAAAAAAATACGCAGTTCATAAAGGGACAGCACTGCCGTTCGCCGATCAGCAGCGTCTTTCTAAACATGAAAGCCGATGTTGCAAACCGTGCGTGTCGATAGCGGAAATTCGACAATTTTTACACTTTGTTTGGTTTTCTAAACTTTGATTCATTCCGGAACATTGTTTCCGGCAGCGTTATCGGATCAATTAAAGAGAAACAAATGAAGAAGATTGTCCCAATCTGTGCAGCCGTCGCTGCGGCTGCCATGATGCTGTCCATTTCAACCCCCGCCATGGCTATGGGCGGCCCATCGGGTCCTCACGTTACGTATCCGGTGCAGGGCAACATTGGCGAAGTGATTGTCAATCCGTACAAAGTGGCACCGCTCACTGCTGTCATCCGTGACGCTGGCTACGATCTTTCGGATGTCACCGTCCGCATCGTGCCGAAGACGAACGGTCAGGAGATTACTTATAAAGTTTCCCGCACAGAATTGAAGACACACGCCGGCATTCCGGTTTTCGGTCTCTATCCGGATTGGCAGAACACCGTCGAAGTGAGCTACACGCGCACGTTCCAGGGCAAGTCTGAAAAGTTCAAAGATACCTATCGGTTTTATGTGCCGAGTGTGTACACGGTTTCAACGGGCATGCCCAATCAGGTAAAGCCATTTGAAGTCAAGCCCGTCCATGTTGATCCTGATTTTTCCGATCGCCTCTACCTCATCAATTCGCAGCTCATGAGCACCATGCCTGTTGGCAGCCGCTTCGTTTGGAACAACCCGTCCGGCGGCGCGGTGGAATGGGCCTTTAATTCCAATATCGGCATCATCGACACGAAGGGCGAAGTCCGCTGGTGGCTCCTGGATCAGGAGATCGGCGACAATGAGAATCCCTGGAAATCGGGATACTTCATGGGGTTCCAGCAGACCAAGGATGGCGCGCTCACCTGGGGCTACGGCCAGAACTACTGCAAGTACGATCTCATCGGCCGCAAGGTATATGACCGTCGTCTGCCGTCGGGTTATTCGGATTTCTCGCACTCCTTTGACAACGCACAGAACGGACATTCCTTCCTGCGCGTCGGTTCTGCAGACTACCGCCGTGCCGACGGCCGACGCGTTCATACCGTTCGCGACGTTATCGTTGAAATTGATCAGGACGGCCGCGTCGTTGACGATTTCCGCCTGATGGAAATTCTCGATCCGTACCGCGACAACGTCATCAAGACGCTTGATCAGGGCGCAGTGTGTCTCAATATTGATGCCTCCAAGGCCGGTCAGACCATCAGCGCCGCTGAACTTGCCGAAATGGATAAAAGCGACAACTTCGGTGACGTTGTGGGTGTCGGCGCAGGCCGCAACTGGGCCCACGTCAATTCCGTCGATTACGATCCGACGGATGACTCGATCATCATTTCGTCCCGCCACCAGTCCGCCGCCATCAAGATTGGCCGCGATAAGAAAGTGAAGTGGATTCTCGGCGCCCCGGACGGCTGGAAGAAGGGCTGGGCAGAAAAAGTTCTGCAGCCTGTTGATAAAGACGGCAAGCCTATCAAGTGCGAGAACGGTAAGTGCGAAGGCAACTTTGACTGGACATGGACGCAGCACACGGCCTACCGCATCGACGAAATGTCTGATGCGAATACCCTGATTCTGTCGGTCTTCGACAACGGCGACGGCCGTGGTCTGGAGCAGCCCGCACTCGCCGAAGAGAAGTACACCCGCGGGGTGATCTACAAGATCGATCAGAAGAAGATGACCGTGCAGCAGCTCTGGGAAGTGGGCAAGGACCTTGGCCACGAATATTTCAGCCCGGTGACCGGCATCACGAAGTACATGGCCGACAAGAACTCCGTCGTAGTGTTCTATTCCACTGCAGGTCTTCTCGGCCCGTCTGCCGGTCCCAACGTCAAGGAAGAACCGGCTCATCCGTATCTCACGGAATACCGCTGGGGTGAAACGAAGCCGGCTGTTGAACTGAAAATCAACTCGGTCATGGGCTACCAGGCATTCCCGATCAGCGTTGAACAAGCCTTCACGCACTAATCCGCCGTCGCGCTGAGACGCTCGATCCTCAACACATTTCGTTTCGAGAAATCGCAAGAGGGTCAACGCGTTTTCGCATAACCGCATCTGAAGCCGGAAGCTGATGAATTCACCAGCATCACTCGGCTTCAGATGAACAGCCTCATTTTTTTGCAGCCTGCGGACAAGACCAACTCCGCAGGGAATAAAGGAGCTCACAAATGAAACTCAAGCCTATCAGTAAGGCCATTTTGGCCGCCGCTGCCGCAACCAGCATCATGCCGTTTGCCGCTCAAGCAGCCGACGTCAATGTGTACGGCCTGGTTGCCACCGGTCTTTACTACCAAAAGACTGAAGGAGCCGACAACGGCAATGTCGGTATGGCGCAATACAAGCAGACGCCGACCGATTCGCACTTCGGCATTACCGGCCGAGAAGATTTGGGCAACGGTCTTTATGTGGGGTTTCAGCTCGAAAACGGCTACAGCACTGATTCGGGCGCCATGTGGGAAAACGACCGTCTCTTCAATCGCGTAGCTCGTCTTTATGCGGGCAACAGTCAGATTGAAGTTTCAATGGGCCGAATTTCAACCTTCACGTGTGCTTCCGATCCGTATTCGGTCTTCCGCAAGCTCCGCGCGAATATGACGGCGTCCGGACTGCCCGGCATGGCACCGGCCACCATGGTCTTCAACGTGGGTGAAATGGACAATGCCATCGCTTTCCGTACGAACGGCGACGACGGATTCTTCGTTCAGGGCTTTTATTCCAATGGTTCGAGCAGCGAAGAAACTGAATACGGCTGGTCCAACAACAATCATGTGATTCAAGCCGCCTTCGGGTGGACGGGGCAGTCACTTCGTATCGGTACAGTGCTCAACTGGGAGCGTCCCAGCCATCATACTGACGGCACGAAACCTCGCAAAAACGAAACGACCGGCATTCATATCCTCGGGAGCTACGATTTCGGCGGTCCGGCTGTTTCAGCCATTTTCTATAAAGGCAGCAATGATTGGCGAATCGGCGGCGCGCCGGACATGGACAATATGATTAAAGGCGTCGGCGGATTGACGAATTACGCAGATTCCGAAGACGGCATGGACCTGACTGTCGGTTTCGTGAGCGTGGGTTATCCCATGGGAGCGCATTTTTTCAGCGCAGGTCTGGGCATCATTAACGCAGATTGGAAGGGCATTTCAACCAACATGAAGGAAACGAAGGGCACGGCTTATCAGGCTTCGCTCATGTACTACTACAACCTTTCCAAGCGCACGCAGCTTTATTCGGGCGTCTCATATTCTGACGGCGACAAGCTGCTCGATACGGTTGACCGCTTCAATCAGATCTTCGGAACGGTCGGTCTGCAGCACCGCTTCTAATTGTTTTTTGCGAGAGAGAGCCAAGGCGCTTTTGCGGTGTTTGGCTCTTTCGCCTTAGAAACCTTGGGAGGGAAGGCTGCGCATAAAAAGGCGTTGACGGTTTAAAGGGACTGATGAGATTTCAGAGCATTTCGTCATTTCCGAGCATGATCTTTGAGCCGCCAACGCCGTTATCTTTCACGAACTGGGCTGATGCACCGCAGCGATGCATCAGCCCATTTTTCATACAGCAATCTGCTTTAAGCTGCCCGGCGCTTCCATTTGAGCAGGAAGGCCGAGTTGATAATGACAAGCACCGAGCCGGCATTGTGCACCAGTGCGCCGAAGACCGGATTGAGAATGCCCAGCATCGCCAGAATGATCGCGATGAAGTTCAAAATCATCGAGAAACTCATGTTCACCTTGATGGTTGTCAGCATGCGCTTAGAGAGCGCAATGAGGTGCGGCAGCTCTTTGACATCGTCATCGACGAGCACAATGTCAGCAGCATCCACGGCAATGTCGCTCCCAATACCGCCCATGGCAACGCCGACATTGGCTTTCTTCAGAGCAGGGGCATCATTGATGCCGTCGCCGATCATGCAGACGTTTTCCAGACGCTTTTGATAGGTGCTGATCCAGTTCAATTTGTCTGCAGGACGGCAGTTGGCGTGTACGTCGCGAATGCCGAGTTCCCCGGCAATGGCTTGTGCGGCGCTGTGATGATCGCCGGTCAAGAGCACGGGCGAAACGTGGAGCCCTTCAAGAGCTCTAATCATTTGAGCCGCTTCATTTCGAACGGTATCGGCGAGCGCTGCGTAGCCGACCATTTTCTGATCGACGGCAATATAAACAATCGTGTGGCCTTGACTGAGATGCGTTTGAACAGCAGCTTCAGCTTCTTCGGGCACTGCACCGCCGTGTTCAGCAAGGAGCTCCTGGCTGCCGGCCAATACGGCATGACCATTAACTGAAGCACTGACGCCTCGGCCCGGCAGCATTTCAAAAGCTTCACACGGATCAATGGCGGCTCTGACATCGCTCTTAAAGCACCGCACTACCGCTTTGCCGAGCGGGTGTTCGGAGAATTGTTCTGCAGCAGCACAGACGGCATAAAGGTCATCCGCAGTGAAATCTGCAGAAATCGATTCAACATGCACCACTTTAGGCGCTCCGTAAGTGAGCGTCCCTGTTTTATCGAAAGTAATCTTGGTAACTGCAGCCAGGCGTTCAAGCGCGTCGCCTTCACGGACGAGAAAACCGTGTTTCGTTGCGTTCCCAATGGCAGCCATGATGGCCGTCGGCGTCGCCAGAACCAATGCGCAAGGACAAAAAACGACGAGAATCGTCACCGCTCGGATAATTTCGCCGGTGAAAAACCAAGTCAAAGCGGCAGAGGTTAGGGCGATGACGACGATCCAAGTGGCCCAGCGATCCGCAATACCGACAATCTTGGCTTTGCCGGCATCAGCCGACTGAACCAAACGAATCATGCGCTGAATGGAGCTGTCTTCGCCCACTTTGGCAGCACGCATGTCAAAAGCACCGAATTGATTGACTGTACCGCTCGAGACTTCGTCGCCTGGCTCTTTGTCAACAGGAAGCGATTCACCGGTCATAACGGCTTGGTTTACGGATGTATGACCGGAGATGATCACGCCGTCAACCGGAATCGTTTCCCCGGGGAGAACTCGGAGGAGATCCCCCACTTTAACGGCTTCGGCCGGCACGATCTGCTCGTTCTCAGGGGTGATTAACCGAGCTTTCTGAGGTGAGAGATGCACGAGCTTTTCAATGCCGGCACGAGCTTTGGCAACTGTGAGTTCTTCGAGGAGGCTCCCGAGCTGCATAATGAACGCCACTTCGCCTGCAGCGAAATCTTCTCCAATGATGACCGAGGCGATTAGGGCAAGGGATACCAAAAGGTCCGCTTTGATATCGAATTTCGTAATGATGCCGATGAAGGCTTCGGTGACAATCGGCACGCCGCAGAGGATGATGGCTACCCAGGCAGCGGAGAAGGGAAGCGGAGCGTCAAAAAGACTTAATAAGAGGGCAACGCCCGAAATAATGAGAAAGGCGATGTCGCGTTTCATGCCGCCGAGCCCGAGAAGATATTCAAGGCCATCGACGAGTTTGCTGACGAAGTATTTCATGACTGCAGACGGATGTGGTTTACCGTGTTTTCGACCTCGTTTAGGCTGACCGAAAACCCGTTTCGATATACCCCCACGGGTATTCGTTTCGTACGCATGATACCTATAGGGGTACTGGTACGCAAGTGAAATCGAGCGGTTCCTATCTGCAAATCCGGCAGCTGCCAAAAAAAAAAGCGGCAAATTGCCGCTCATTTCATCGGGAGGTTCGTCCGTCAAACCAACATGCCGTTAAGTCATGTTGGCGAAGCGTTCGACCGCCTTGGTAAAACTGTCAATGGTTCTGTCGGCATCACCATGTTCAATGCCGTCACGCACACAGTGTTTGATATGTCCCTCAAGAACAACGCGGCCGCAGCCGTGCAGTGCTGACTTGGCAGCATTGATTTGGGCGAGGACATCTTCGCAGGGGACATCTTCATCAATCATGCGGTCAATGGCCTGGACTTGACCCAGAATTTTTTTCAGGCGGCGATGCAGATTTTCTGCATCCATACACTGACGCATCGAAGCTCTCCGTTTTATTTGAAAAAAATGAAGCTGTATGAGCACCGTAAGGACGACAGTATAAATCTTCATACGGATGAGAAAATCGGATGAAATCTTCATTATTCAACATAACGACTATTATGTTGAATAATATTTGGAGCAAATCACCGGTATTGAACGCCTGTCGAAAACCTCAGGTATGACGAGTCCGCTTGCCCCGCAAACGGCGGCGCGCCATGCGCATCGTATAAACTTACGTTTTTTGCAGTTTGGATCAGTTTTGCGCGGCTTATAGCGCAGAACTGAGGTGCTTCATCGTTGGGTTTCAACCCGACTCCGCTGCTTCAAACACCTGCCGGCGTCCTTATGGAATGACGGCAGGCATATGCGGGATGCGGATACCCTCGACATCCATCCTGCAGAAACAATTAAAAGGATACGGCATGGAACAACGACAAACCTGGAGCAGTCGGCTGACCTATATTCTGACCGTAGCGGGCGCTACGATCGGATTCGGCGCAACTTGGCGCTTCCCCTATCTCGTTGGTCAGAACGGCGGCGGTGCCTACGTCCTGATGTTCATTTTGGTGATGCTTTTTGTGGGCATTCCCATCATCCTCGTCGAAAATGTCATTGGCCGCCGCGGGCAGGCCAACAGTATCGACGCCTTTCTGCCTGATGGCTCTAAATACTCTCCGCTCTGGAAGTTCTTCGGCTACACAGGCATTCTGGGTGCATTCGGCATCTTGTCCTACTACATGCCGTTAGGCGGCTGGGTCATAACCTATATCTACCACCTGATTCTTGGACTTTTTGGCATAGAGGGCGGTCTTGACCTTTCCTCCCCAGTCACAAAAGAGCTGACGAGCACCTTCTACCACGCCAATATTGAGCAAGCCCCTCTCATGATCACCATCTGCACAGCCGTCTTTGTGCTGATCAACTGGGTGATTCTCCGCAAGGGCATTATCGCGGGCATTGAAAGATCGGTGAAATTCTTAATGCCGCTGCTTTTTCTCTGCCTCATCGTGATGGTTGCCCGCAATCTAACGCTTGACGGCGCTTGGGAAGGCGTTCGCTTTTATCTGATGCCCGACTTCAGCAAGCTTTCGGGCAAGCTCCTCCTTGACGTGCTCGGGCAGGTGTTCTTTGCACTCTCCCTTGGTTTCGGCGTCATGATCACCCTTTCGAGTCATCTCAAGAAAGATGAAAGCATGGTGAAGACCGCCGTCATTACCGGCATCATCAACACGCTGATCGCCATTCTGGCTGGCTTCATGATTTTCCCGTCGCTTTTCAGCGCCGGCCTGAGCCCGGATTCCGGTCCTTCGCTCGTCTTTAAGACGCTTCCCATTGCCTTCTCGCACATGGCTTTTGGGAATTTCTTCGCTATTGTGTTCTTCCTGCTGCTCGTCGTTGCCGCCCTGACTACCTCCATTACCATCTATCAGGTCATCATCTCGGTGCTGCATGAAAAGTTCGGCTTCCTCTACGTCAATGCCATCAACACTGCATTGATCTTCACTTTCATCTTCGGCAACCTTCCCTGCATTCTGAGCGACGGACCGCTCGCCGATGTTCGAATACTGAATCGCTCCGTCTTCGATGCCTATGACTTCATTTCCGGCAACATCTGTTTTGTCGCGACAGCACTCGGCGCTGCGGTTTATGTCGGCTGGGTCATGAAGAATCGGGCGCTCGATGAAATTACCAACGGCGGGAAGCTCCATGGTTCCGTTTACAATATTTGGTACCAGTTTGTCCGCTTTGTGATTCCGGTGGTCATTCTTGCGATCTTCATTTACGGCTTGATTCCGCTCTTCTCATAAAGAGATTGGGACCCGCGCTGCTGATGAAGCATGCAGCTTGTTCCTTAACAGCTTCTCAGAGCTCGTTTGCTTTGCGGCAGACGAGCTCTTTAGTTTGTAATGCCGGGAGCGCATAGCGGATGGTGAAAGAGCTGGGCACATTTGCGGCATGCGGGCATAGAGCCATTCTGTGCATTAAGTCGTTGCATTTCTCATGAACTTAGGCACTACGCCTTAGCTCATCAGCAGATATGATTCTGCGCCAGCCGAACAGCTGTTCCAATGATCAAAACAAACATTGCGCCGCGAGCCTATGCCCTTAAGCGGCCGCTGAAGACCATGACCCCGATGACCGCCGCCAGCCGCCCCAAATTATGGAGAAACGACATTACAGGACTGCGCGCGCTGGCGGTTCTGCCTGTACTGATCTTCCACGCTTTTCCGTCTCTGATACCCGGGGGCTTCTTTGGTGTGGATGTCTTTTTTGTCATCTCCGGCTATCTGATTTCCGGAATCATTTTCCGCGGCATAGCGAGCAGCTCATTTAGCTACCTTGAGTTCTATGAGAAGCGCATCAAGCGCATTATTCCCAACCTCATTTTGCTGCTCACTTTTGTGGCTGCAGCGGGCTGGTTCATTCTTCTCCCAGATGAATATGCCAATTTGGGGATGCACATTGATGCAAGCACGCTCTTCATTCAAAATTTCCAGCTTCTCAGTGAAATTGGCTATTTCACGGAAGATGCACTTCGCAAACCCCTGCTCCACCTTTGGAGCCTGGCCATTGAAGAACAGTTCTACATTGTTTTTCCGCTCATCTGTACGCTGATCTGGCGCTTAAGCCGTTCTGTGAAGATGATTGGCATCGCTGCTGCTCTCATTGCATTGGGTTCACTCGCAGCCTGCCTCTCCTCTTCGGATCGCAATTTTGCCTTCTACTTCCCATTGACTCGCTTTTGGGAATTAGGTGCCGGCATTCTTTTGTCTTATTCTGAAACCTTCATTGGGTTCAGTACGTCGCGTTTTTCCCAAAATGTCCGCAATGGGCTGTCCATCGCCGGCATCCTGATGATCGTCCTTCCGATGGCGTTCGTTACTGAGAGCACAGCGCATCCCGGACTTATCACGCTGATTCCGGTTCTCGGCGCCGTTCTGGTCATCGCGGCCGAACCCGATGCCCTTTTCAACCGTACGCTTCTTTGCTGGCGTCCGATGACCTTTGTTGGGCTAATCAGCTATTCACTTTATCTCTGGCACTGGCCGCTCTTGGCTTATCTCTTTATCGCCGTGCCGGATGCAACGCCCTCCGTATTGATTGCCGCATTGGCGCTGAGTTTTGTCATTGCCGCACTCGTATATTTTTATGTCGAAAATCCTATTCGCCGATGCCGCAATTCCGGCAAAGCTGTTCTTCTCCTATTGGCTGGCTTAGTCTTAATGCTGGCACTCGGAGAGACTATTCGCCAAACTGACGGATTCCCTCAGCGCCCGCTTAAATTTGAGGACAAGGTGATCTCTGTTCGTGCAGAGAATGAATGGGATGGCTTTGAAAAGGCCCCCAGATTCAAATATGAGGGTGTGGATATTGCCACCCCCAACCCCAATGCATTCCCGTCATTGATTTTCATTGGCGACTCTCATATGGCGCAGTACTATCTGCGCGCTCAGCGGCTTAGTGAACGCGAGCATGTCAACTTCGGCATGATTGCCAAAGCCGGATGGTTCCTCTTCAATGACCAGCGCATGGGGGACTATGCCCGTGCAGTGAAAGCGATTGTTGCAGACAAGCGTGTACACACGCTCGTCATCGGCAGCATGTGGGGCGGAAAAATTAAGGAGGAAGAGTTTTACCAGGTGGCCGCAACGGTCCGTCCGCTGCTCGAGACCCGAAAAGACCTGAAGGTCTATGTAATGCTGGATTACCCTTGGACGCCGAATGTCGGCGGCCAGCAAGGCATCTACGATCCTTTGAAGCACGTCAACCGTATTACGGGCGACGCCGTCGGCATGGTTCAGCCATTCCCAGCAGCCGATGACTGGAAGCGCGGCAATGAAGAAATCCAAAGAATTCTTGGTGACGCTGCTGAATATATAGACCCCACCCCTATTGTCTGCCCAGGTCAGAAATGCAATCTGCAGGCTTGGTATCGGGATGACGATCACCTGCAGCCCAAACGCATCGAAGCCGACGGCATCTGGGTAGACCGCATCTTTGAGCATGCTGCGGCTGCCGAATCCAAAGAGCGGAGCCGATGATTCAGGTCGAAGGCTGTGCGGCCATCTTTCGAATCGATGAGAATCAGCAAAAATCAAAGGAACCTCTTAGGGCTTGAGTGTTCACATACTTTGACGGAACGCTGACTCATTCGTTCTGCGTTCCGTCCAATTCTGCAGAAGCTTGAGGAGCTGCGGCCTGCCATAGAACCGCTTCTCATCAAACCTTCAATTCATCAGAAATTGCAGGCATCCAAGCGGCAGTCTCAACCCCGTGCCGCCCGATCGGGCTGTCGAAGGGGCTTAAGACCGGATTTTGATTAGCCAACAATCCTGCATTAATGCGCTAAGCACAAACCCTGATTAGGCGATGCCAAAATGAAAGCGCCATGAAATGGCGCATAACACATCAATCGTTTACTCCATTCAACACGATAAAGAGTCACGTTAATTTATTGGTTTACCGATTAAAGATGTACAACGCTTGATTTTTAACAAAGGTGCGTAGGTAAGTAAACGTTAACTAATTTACGAATCTAAACATACAAAGTTCTTTCCGTATAATCGATAACAATTCTCGTTCTAATTCTCAACGAAAGGACCTTGCTAATGAAGCCCTTCCGCCTTACCCGCCGTGCGCTTGGCAGCGCTGTCTGCATGACGCTCCTCGCTGGTACTGTTCTTTTTACTTCGCCGACGCCTGTTCACGCAGCAGCTCAGGGTAAAGACACTCTGGTATTCGTCAATTACCGTGATCTTCGAGATCTGAATCCGCACCTCTATGCCGGCGAAATGTTCGCTCAGGAAATGGTGTTTGAAGGGCTCGTCACCCTTGGCAATGACGGCAAGTATCACGGAGCAGTAGCCGAAAGCTGGGACATCTCGCCCGACGGCCGCGTGTACACCTTCAAAATTCGCCCGAATCTGAAGTTCACCGACGGCCACGTGCTTGACGCCTATGCTGTCAAGGCGAACTTTGATGCGCTGATTGACAACAAAACGCGTCACTCCTGGCTTGAAATGATGCGTCTTCTTGAAGGCGTAGAAGCGCCGGATGCCAACACGTTCGTTATTAAGATGAAGGAAGCCTACTACCCGATGCTCACGGAGCTTGCGGTTACACGCCCCTTTGCTTTTGTTTCGCCCAACGTCATGAAGGACGGCAAGACCAAGAACGGTCTTACCGCCTTTATCGGTTCCGGTCCCTATGTGCTGAAGGAGCATGTGGTTGACGAATACTCCGTCTTTGAAGCCAATCCGGACTACTGGGGCAAAAAACCCGCCATTAAGCGCATCGTCGTGAAGGTCATTCCAGACAATCAGACGCGTATTCTGGCGCTGGAAAAGGGCGAAATCGACCTCATCTGGGGCAAGAACATGATCGATGCTGACGCGCTCAACAAGTACCGCGACAGCAAGAAGTTCTCGATTGCCGTTTCTTCGCCCACTTCAACCCGTCAGATCGTTCTCAATACCACCAACGATATCCTCAAGGACAAGAAGATCCGCACGGCCATTCAGCATGCGACGAACAAGTCGGTGATCTCACAGGGCGTCTTCCACGGCTTTGAGCCGGGCGCTGACACGCTCTATTCGACTTCGATTCCGTACTGCGATATCGATCTGAAGCCCTATAAGTACGACATGAAGGAAGCGGCCAAACTGATTGAAGAAGCCGGCTACAAGCGTGACGGCAAGCGCGCGCCTGCCGTCAAAGACGGGAAGCCCTTGGCGCTTGGGCTGCTTTACAACTCCAATTCGGTTTCTGAAAAGACGATTGCTGAATACCTCCAGAGCGAATTCGGCAAGCTCGGCATGCAGATCTCAATCCGCGGCGAAGAAGAACAGTCCTATCGCGACAACATGAAGAACGGCAAGTTCGACATGGTCTTCAATATCTGCTGGGGAACGCCCTATGATCCGCAGTCTTCGCTCGCTGCAATGCGTCAGCGTGTCTACGGCGACTATGAGGCTCAGCTCGGTCTCCCTGACAAGCATGAAATCGACGCAGCCATCACCAAGATCCTGACGAGTACGGATGAAAAAGAGCGCCGCGAACTCTATCGCTACGTGCTCACGCATTTGCACGAGGACGCGGTCTATCTGCCGATTTCATTCGAAACCAACAAAGCGCTTTTCAATGCTGAACTGGGCGGCGTCGGCTTCCTCTCGAACCAATACGAGATTCCTTTCGCCGACATGTATTGGAAGTAACCGCTTCTGATGCCGCAGGGGCTCGAACGCATGCATGCAGGGTCGAGCCCCTATTCGACTGCGCCGTTCCATTTATGGAAGTTTGGCGCCGGGGATTTGTCTTTCTATGCGCCAATACATCATCCGACGACTGTTGGCAACGATTCCGCTGCTCTTCGTCATCTCGTTTTTCTGCTTCATCTTTATCAATCTCATCCCGTCAGATCCGGCGGAAGTTGCGCTCCGCGTAAGACAGACGCCCGTCATTACGCCCGAAGCCATCGCGCAGGTCCGTGCGGAATTGGGCCTGGACCGGCCGTTTTTCGCGCGTTATGTCGACTGGGTTTGGAATTGCCTTCAGGGCGATTTCGGCGTGAGCTACACCAATCCGTCCCGCACAGTGCTGGGCGAACTCGGCCGCTGTCTGCCGGCCACCCTGTCACTTGCGGGCCTTTCCTTGGTCTATGTGATCGTGCTGAGCCTCCCCATCGGCTTTCTTTCTGCCGTCTATAAAGACAGCTGGTTTGACCGCATCATGCGCGGCATCGTCTTTGCGACAACGGCCATGCCCGCTTACTGGGTGGGTCTGCTCCTCATCTGGTTCGTCTCCATCAAGCTCGATTTGCTGCCGACGAGCGGCTCGGGCACTTTTGCCCATTTGATCCTGCCTGCCTTTACGGTGGCGCTAACCTACATTTCGACCTATATCCGCCTGATCCGCAACAACATGCTCGAAAACATGCGTGAAGACTATGTGCTTTACGCACGCGTCCGCGGACTCAAGGAAGGTTCGATTCTCGTCAAACACGTGCTCAAGAATTCGCTCCAGTCGTGCGTGACCGCCATCGGCATGTCGATTCCGCAGCTGATTGCCGGCACGATCGTTGTGGAAAACGTATTTGCCTGGCCCGGTCTCGGCAAACTCTGCATCACGTCGATCTTCAATCGCGACTACCCGGTCATTCAAGCCTATGTGCTCATGATGGGCGTGCTCTTCGTGATCTTCAACCTCCTCTTCGACATCATCCAGTGCGCGGTCGATCCGCGTCTGCGCAAACAGGAGACGGCCTGAAATGCTTAGAGTTTTTCTGCGCAATCCGGTCACGCAGTTCTGCCTGGTCGTGATTCTGCTTACGGTCTTTGCGGGCGTCTTCGCGCCATTGCTTGCGCCGCATGACCCGTATGAAAACAATATTCTGATGAAGTTCGCTTCACCTTCATGGGAATATCCGCTCGGCACCGATCAGCTCGGCCGCTGCGTTTTCTCACGCATGCTTTACGGTATTCGTCCAACCTTTTTCCTGTCGCTCCTCACCATGGCCGGCACGATTGGGCTAGGACTGCTGATGGGGGTTTTGGCAGGCTACTTCCGCGGACCGATTGATGAATTCATCATGCGCGTGGTCGACGTGATGCTCTCCTTCCCGTCGCAAATCATGATTCTCGCCGTGGTGGCGCTCATGGGCGTGAACATTGAGAACGTCATCATCGCCAATATCTTCATCAAATGGGCTTGGTACGCCCGAATGATCCGAACGGCCGTCGTGAAGTACACCGAATCGAACTTTATTCTGTACTCCAAGTCCATCGGTTCTGGGAATTACTTCATTCTCACGCATCACATGCTGCCCTGCATTGCTGCCGAACTTGCCGTTCTCGCGAGTCTCGACACGGGCTGGGCCATTCTGAACATCTCCACGCTCTCCTTCCTCGGTCTCGGCGTTCAGGCACCGATGCCGGAATGGGGCGCGATGCTCAACGAAGCCAAGAACGTCATGATCTCCAATCCCGAACAGATGCTCGTTCCGGGCATTGCCGTCGTCGTGCTCGTCGGCGCCTTCAACCTCTTGGGCGACAGCCTTCGCGACGCCCTTGATCCCAAGGAGGTTCGTCTCTGATGTCTCAGCAGTCTGTTCTTGACGTACAGGATCTGTACGTCACCTTCCATCAAGATAAGAAGTCCGCCGAACTCGTCAAAGGCGTCAGTTTTTCCGTAGCGCCCGGGGAGTGTCTCGGCATTCTCGGCGAATCGGGCTCAGGCAAATCCATGACCGCCAAGGCCATGCTGGGACTTCTCGACCGTTCGTTTGAAGTTCGCGGCAAGGTGTTCTTTCAGGGAGAAAGCCTTCTGGAGAAAGATGCCGATGCACTGCGCCGTCTTCGCGGCTCACGGATCTGCATGGTGCTCCAGAACCCCATGAGCTGCTTTGATCCGCTCTACCGCATCGGCGCTCAGATGGCAGAAACCTTTGAGGAACATACGGACTGGAGCAGCGCCGAAATTCGGACCAAATCGATCGAAGTGCTTAAACTCATGAAGATCCGTGACCCGGAGGATGTGCTGCGCAAATATCCGCATCAGATGTCGGGCGGCATGCTCCAGCGCGTGATGATCGGTCTCGCGCTTGCTCTGAAGCCGTCCCTCATCATCTGCGACGAGCCGACAACGGCCATCGATTCCATCAGTCAGTACGCCATCATGCAGGAGTTTCTGCGCATTAAAACGTCCCGCAGTGCTGCGATGATCTTCATCTCGCATGATCTCGGCGTGCTCTCGCTCATTTCGGACAAGCTCGTCGTCATGCATCGCGGCCTTGCCGTTGAGCGCGGTCTGCCCGAAGAAATCTTTGAGCATGCGAAGGACCCCTATACGCGCGAACTCATCGATCGGCATCTCTCAGTCATGTCGACCTTCAGCCGGGCTATTCGAGGAGAAAAAGTTCATGCTGCTTGAAGCAAAAGACATCCGCGTTTCATTCCGCAAGGAAAATCAGACGCGGCTCTTCGGCCGTGAACGTCAGGAAGTGCTCCACGGCCTTTCGATCGACCTCAAGGAAGGTGAATGCCTTGGCATCATCGGCGAATCGGGTTCGGGCAAATCAACTTTCGGACGTGTCCTCTGCGGACTGCTTGCGCCCGACTCCGGCACGGTTCGTCTCGACGGGCTCGATCTCTACGGCCGCCTGCCGCGTGTCGACAAAGCGCGCATTCAGTCGAGCATTTCCATTGTTTTTCAGGATTACACCACTTCGGCCAATCCGCGCTTTCGCGTACAGGGCATTATTGGGGAATCCTTCCGCGCCCTGCGCCTGAAGGGTGCAAACATCAGCCGAGAAACTCAGCGCAAGGAAACCATTGAACTCCTTGAACGCGTCGGTCTCGACGAAAGCTTTCTCACCCGCTATCCGCATGAGCTTTCGGGCGGCCAGCTCCAGCGCGTGTGCATTGCCCGCGCCGTCGCTCTGAAGCCCCGCTTCATTCTGCTCGATGAAGCAATTAGTTCTCTCGATGCGGCAACGCAGATTCAAGTAATGGACCTTCTGAAGGATCTGCGGCGTGAACTGAATCTCAGCTACGTCTTCATTACCCACGACTTGACCGCCATTACCTATTTTTGCGACCGCGTGCGGTTCCTGCACAACGGCAGCTTTGTAGAAGCCGTTGATGATATGAGCAGAATCGGCGACATCCGCAATGCTTACGCCCGCGATCTGCTGCGAGCTGTGATGGGCATCGGCATTCACGGCGCTCCGGATCCGGAAGCCGAAGCCCGCATGGAGCGAGATGAAGAAATCGGCACGCCGCACGGTGATGTGATGCACGTTCAGGGACAAGTTCTTTATTGACCATTGCGAGGAAAAACCCACAATGATTGAATTGTTTGAAATCGAGGGCGGCGTCACGCTGCGCGGATACCGTACATCGGGGAGCCGCCCGGGACCCCATGTGCTGATCACGGCCGGCATACACGGCAGTGAATATCCCGGCATTTTGGCCGCCAGAAAACTCAGAGCCTTTCTGTCGCAGGCCGATATTGCCGGGACAGTCACGGTCCTGCCGCTCTGCAATCCAACTGCTTTAAAGGAACGCGCCAAAGCGATCTTCCCCGAAGACGGGAAGAACCTTAACCGCATGTTCCCCGGTAACCCGGAAGGTTCTGCGTCGGAAAAGACGGCTTGGGCGATCACCCAGCTCCAAGACGAAGCAGACTTCTACATTGACCTGCACGGCGGGGATCTCTTTGAAAAACTCACTCCCTATGTTTACGTGCCCGGCAATTGTGCGCCTGAGGTGACCACAACGGCTCGTGCCGCAGCCCAGGTGCTCAGTGTACCGGTCCGGGTTTTGTCACAGGCATCCACCGGCGCCTACAACAGTGCTGCGCTTCGCGGCACGCCGTCCATTCTCATCGAGCGCGGCGCCTGCGGGCTCTGGGAGCCCGAAGAAGTAGAAGCCTACTTTGAAGATCTCAAGGCGCTCTTCGCGCACCTTGGCATTATTGACGGCAAAGCGCCGGTTAATACTGCCCAGCGTGAGGCACCGTTTGCGACCTATCTGTCGCATTCGGAGTTTGGTCTTTGGTTCCCGCGCGTCAAGGCGGGCGATGATGTCCTCAAGGGTGACCTGCTTGGGCATCTCGAGGATTTCGATGGCGCGGTGCTCGCGCAGATTCATGCCCCGCATGACGGGCGCATTCTCTATATGACTGCAACGCTTTCTGCTCCGGCCGGCTGCGATTTGGTCGCCCTGGGATAAAGCATTCCGTCTGAAAACACCTCTGCGCGGTACTTCAGTCCGCGGAGAAACCCCAAATGCCGTCGTCAGCCAAACGTTCAAACCGCTGACGACGGCGTTTCGTTCTTATGGGCAAACACCCCTGCCGGTCTCTGCGTCATTCGTCAAAGCTTTGCATAGTCTTCGTCTGAAACGGGTTCGAGCCATTCGTTTGACGAGCCTTCGGCCGGAACTTCAATGGCAATATGGGCGAAAGACGAATCTTTTGCCGCACCGTGCCAGTGCTTTACTTCCGGCGGAATATTGACAACATCGCCCGGCTTCAGTGAGCGGGGAGGTTCGCCGTACGCCTGATACCAGCCGCGGCCGGCCGTAACGAGCAGAATTTGTCCGCCTTTATGATGCACGTGCCAGTTGTTGCGGCAGCCCGCCTCGAAAGTGACATTAGCCGTCACTAAACGCTCGACGGTGAGCATTTTGAGCCAGCTGCGGCCGGAGAAATATTGACTGTAAGCATTATTGGGATTGCCGAGCCCAAAGATACCCGGATTGATATTTTGTTCGTTCATGGCGTAACCAGAAGATTTTCGCAATTAGCAATAGATCTGCAGGGCAAAGAGTTGCTTTGCTGCAAACCGCAGAAGTGATCCCGCGATCTGAATGATCGGATGCGCTTCATGCTGATTTTTGATCAAATCTTTCAGAACGACTGCTCAATTCCGAGCAAGGTATTGCCTATTACGATCAGAACTTGGAATGCGATGATTCATCTCTTCGCCGCTCAGCCGATCATCCGTTATTGATAAAAGGTTGATTTTGATTGAACAACTGATCATTCATCCTTTCCGTTTCGACTTTGCGGACGGCTTGCCATGAGGCCGGAAACCTCGCCTAAATGCTTATGCCGATGAAGCGGCGCATCCTATTTCTTTAAACCGACATCCCCCTTCTCTAACGCCGTCGCGGTTCAGTCATTAGTAAATCTGAGAAGGAGTGCCGAGGTTCATTCCTCGGCAAAACCAGTTGCCAAATCGTATCGAGAGACAGTTTGAGCGTGCCGTGAACAGGAATAAAAAAAGCGGAACTTCACCCAAGGAAGTTCCGCTTTTGGTCATGCTGCAGAAAATCAGAGTTCTTCAGCAGAGCGATCCGCATAGGTGCGGAAATCATCAAGCTTGGCGCCGGCGTTGATGGCGGCGATGAGCCACTTCGGCTTGCGGCCGCGGCCCGTCCAGGTATTGCCGTCGGCATCGCGGTACTTGACCATACGGCCGTCGTCGTCCTGTTCGCCCGGAGCGGGGACGGTGATGTCGTCCGTCGTAAGATGGTACGTGCGGATCATGACCTTAACGCGTTCCACAACCTGCTTCTTAATCGCAGCGCGGCGAGCATCCAGAGCACGCTGTTCTTCTTCAATCTGGGTCAGTTCATTTACGAATTTATCATCGGACATATTATTCTCCGAAAAAATGGGAAAAAGTCTTGTTGGAACGAATAATACCAAATTTAATCTCAAAAGCAATATCTGACTTGAGAAAAAAGTTATTCAAACTCGTGTTCGATCAGACTGTTTAGACATATCGAGAAAGAGAATATTGTGATGCAATGGGATGAAGAATTCTTATTGAGCAGGTTTTGTAAGCAAGAATACTAAGATCAAAGCTGAAGACGGCGCAGAGAACCGCAAGCGATTGAACTATTGTGAGCTGCAGAAAGATTCAATCTGAAGTACTTGGCCGAATGAATGCCTTATGCCGCGCTGCGTTTGACTTAAAGTTCCTTTTGCCCTGAATATTTACGTTGTTACTGCCGCACAACAAGACTTAGCGGGAGTACTTGCTCTCAAAGCAAGACTTTTCGTGCCGCAATTGCATACAATTTCATAAAACGAAAGTTGTATTTGCCGTCAATGCATCTCGATTGGTATCGAAAAACATGCCGCTTCACTATGAACTCTCTGATCTGCGCCTTCTTTTGATTCTCATGCGTACGCGCAGTTTGTCAGCGAGCGGAGAAGCGGCACATTTGACAACTTCAGCCGTCAGTCTTCGCCTCCGGAAACTCGAAGACGGCATCGGCGCGCAGCTTTTCACGCGGACCGGGAAAGGACTCGTGCCGACTGAAGCCGGAACCGCATTGGCCGAAGCTGCAGTGCCCATTCTTGCAGAAGCGGCGGCGCTCGACGCACGATTAAATCCCTTTTCAAAGCATGATCCGGAGCCGCTTCGCATCTTTTCAAACAGCACAGGGCTGCAGAATTTTCTCTGCCGAATCGCGGCCGATTATCTGCGCGAAAATTCAAGTTTCCGCGCCGTATTAACTGAACAGCGAAGTTCATTGACGCCTGAGGCAGTGCTCACCGGTGAAGCCGATTTGGGACTCATCGGCGGAATTCGGGAACTTTCGCCGGCCTATCGGACGAAGCTCGAACTCGTTCAATTTGTCGAAGATCGCCATGTGGTGATTCTCCCGAGAGACTCCAGCGCGGCTCAGCAGTTTAAAAATCGGCCGATTCTATTTGCCGAGCTCCTCAATCTTCGATTTGCTGCACTCACTGACGCGAGTCCAATGACCGCAGCCATGAAAGAGCGTGCATTGGCCGCAGGCTTTCGCTTTGAACCGATTATTGAGGCCCCTTCCTTTAGTCTGCTGGTTGAACTGGTGGCTCGAGGGCCGCTCGCGGCAGTCGTTCCTGCGTCGGCTGTTCCGCCAAACGCACCGGTAGAAGTGCGCGAGCTGGAGGACAGCTGGGCGGCACGCCCGCTTGCTTTCGTATTACCTAAAGCGCGCCCAGCTTTGCCTTCAGCAATTGATTTTGTCGAATTCGCATTGCGTACTCAAAAAAGATAAGCATCATTGCGTCACCATTTGTATACCAATAAGGGCATAAAGAATACCTCAACGCGCCATTGAGTATCTCTCAACGCATCTGACGCTCGCGAGGCGGATACTGTCGGGCAGATTCAATGCATCCAACACCGCCCTATGACCGAGTGCGGCCGCGGATGCAGCATTTCGACAAAATGCTCGGCCACATTCCGAGCACACCCTCAAGGAGAAATTCTTTATGAAGCGCACTTTCATTGCCGCCGCCCTGGCACTTTCCGTCGGCGCAGCTTTTGCCAATCCCGATGCCGTTGTGATTGGTGCCGGCGGAGCTGGACTTTCCGCAGCCGTTACGCTCCACGACCTTGGGCGCGAAGTGGTGGTTTTGGAAAAGATGCCGATGATCGGCGGCAATACAGTGCGTGCCGAGGGCGGCATCAATGCCGCGGAAACGCCGCAGCAGAAAAAGGCCGGCATCCCCGACACGATCGATCAGTTCTATGCCGATACGATGAAGGGCGGCCACAACCTCAATGACCCTGCGCTGGTGCGCACGCTGACGACGCATGCGAAGGACGCCGTCGCTTGGCTCGTTTCACTGGGTGCTGACCTCAATACCGTTGGGCGCGCGGGCGGCGCCAAGTATCCCCGCGCTCACCGTCCGACAGACGGCTCCGCCATCGGCCCGGAAGTCATCCGGGTGCTCTGGAAGGCCGCCAAAGACCGCAAGATGGACGTCCGCACGCAGACGCGAGCTACCGAAATCATTATGAAGGACGGCCGCGTAGCGGGCGTCAAAGCCACGACCAAGGACGGCAAGGTCTATACGATTGATGCCAAGGCCGTGGTGCTCGCCACCGGCGGCTTCGGCGCCAATCAGGATATGCTCGTCAAGTATCAGCCCAAACTCAAGGGTTATGCGACGACCAATCAGCCCGGCGCAACGGGCGACGGCATTATCCTGGCCGAACATGCCGGCGCAGCGCTCGTCGATATGAAGCAGATTCAGGCGCATCCGACGGCTGCGCCGGACGGCACGCTGATTTCTGAAAGCGTGCGCGGCGACGGCGGCATTTTGATCAACGCCGAAGGCAAGCGCTTCACCAATGAGCTCCTCACGCGCGATGTGGTTTCGGCCGCTGAACTTAAGCAGCCCGGCCGCTTCGCCTGGGTCTTCTGGGATGATGCTACCCGCAAGTCCGCCAAGCTCATGGACTCCTACATTTCGATGGGTCTGGCCGTCAAGGGCAATACCGTCGCCGAAATCGCCAAGGCGATGAACGTGCCGGCGGCAGAGCTAGAAGCCACGCTCAAGGCTTATGCGGCCGGGAAAGCTGCGGGCAAGGATGCGTTCGGCCGTGCTGATATGCCGCAGGCTATGCAGACCGCCCCGTTCTTTGCCGTCAAGGTTCAGCCGGCCGTTCACCACACGATGGGCGGCGTGAAGATCGATACCAAGGCCGAGGTGCTTAATCCTGCCGGTCACACGATCCCGGGTCTCTTTGCGGCCGGTGAAGTCACGGGCGGCGTCCATGGCGGCAACCGCCTCGGCGGCAACGCTCAGGCTGATATTGTGACGTTCGGCCGCATCGCCGGTCAGTCCGCTGACGCTTATCTGAAGACGGCCAAGTAATAAAAAGTAATGCTCGCCCCCTGACGCTCAGCCCGAGGGCGGCTGAAACTAAAGAAAAAGCTTCCCGACGCACGTGAGCATTGGGAAGCTTTTTATATTGCGGTCGACGGAGAGGAAAAACCGCCGCAGTCGGGTGCGGAGATCTGCATAGAGGCGGTGACTGCGGCGGCAGGAAATCTTTCTTCATCGCCTCCGCGAGCGTCTCAGCTCGCTGCCGCTGCAGCCTCGCGAATCTTGGGCGCCGGCGCAGCCGAAGGCGTGAATTCGGCTGGACAAAGGAGCGATACGGAATAATCCTCAAAAAGTGAGAGCCGAGCTGCCCGCTCAGCGAGCAGTGCGCCGTTGGTACGGTTCCACGCTTGAGCCGAGGCCGAGTCGCGCCAGATGGACTTCACCATAATGCGGCGAGCCTCATCGACAGCCATGAGCTGTTCGGTGGAAAGGCATCCGTCAGCCGCAGCCAAATCCCTTTGAGCTTCAAGCGCATAATGGACGTAAGCTTCAAGGCGCCCGGGCTGAACCTGAGCTTCAAACAGCAAGACGACTGACATGCAACCTCCGATGAGGAATAACCTCATTCGGATGCTAAAACGCGGTGCAAACAATGCCTATTCACCAAAAGAACTCCGCCAAAGTAATTAGATGCTGAGCGGCATGCCCTCGGCTCGATCGGCAGACGGCCAGATGGTGTTGGGTCAGCTATTACCTCATTTGTCTGATGCACTAATGGGAATGCCTGAGCCGCATGCACTTTTTCGGTGCGCAGAAGTCCTAGAATCGATCTTCCAACGAATCAAACTCCCATTTTGCCCTATGACAAAACCTACTGAAGGCGCCTTGTCCGCCAAAGACGGTACGTCTTCCGAGCGCGTTCAAACGGACGCAGAATCGGCCGGTTCTGAAGCTCTCTCCTCTTCCAAAGCCGTGAGCCAATCGGACCATGAGGATGCCTGGTCCGACTTTTGGGCCGGCGCACGCTCAACCCTGCCGATCATGATCGGTATTTTGCCGCTCGGCTTTATTCTCGGCACGCAAGGCGCGCAGCACGGGCTCTCAGCCATCGGCATGGCCATCATGTGTGCCTTCAACTTTGCGGGCGGCAGTGAATTTGCCGCTGTGGCGCTCTGGAGCTCGGCACCGAGCTTTATTGTTATTGTCTGCGCGACTTGGCTGATCAACTGCCGGCATATTGTGCTGGGCGCTGCGCTCACGCCTTTTATGCAGAGCGCGAAAGTGTCAACGCCAAGGAGCCTCCTCGCCTTTTTCGTCATGTGCGATGAAACGTGGGCACTGTCCATGCAGGAAGTGCATCGCCGCCGCAAGGCGGGGCGCCCTGCTGCTGAGCTCTTCTCCTTTTCCTACCACATGGGCGTCGGCGTAACGCTTTGGACCTCGTGGTTCATGGTCGCTGCGATTGGCGCCGCTGTCGGCGGGGCGCTCGGCGACCTGACCCGCTGGGGGTTCCTGATGGCTTTCCCGGCCACCTTCATCGGTCTCGTGGCGGCGATGCGGCCGGCGCTTTCCAAATCCGGCCCGATGGCCGCCTCGGCGCTCGTCGCGGCCGGGTCGAGCCTCTTTGTGCCGCTTCACTGGAGTATTCTCCTCGGCACCATTACCGGTCTGGTTCTGGCAGCGGTGAGCGAATAAGGAGAACACGAAGATGTCCGATACGCTACGCACTATTTTCGCCCTGCCCTCGCTTCAGGAATTCATCGTTATCTGCGGCATGCTGCTTGCCACCTACTCCACACGCCTGATCGGCTGGCTGGTGCTTCGCCGTCATCCCGTGTCGCCGCGCATGCAGCGCATTCTGGATGCCGCGCCCTGCTGCGTAATGATTTCCATCGCCGCACCGGCCTTTATGACGACAAACATTGTGACGCTCGTGACGCTCGCGGCCACGGTCGTTGTGGCCCTGAAGACCAATTTGGCGATCACGATTGTCTTCGCGGTGGCCTTCAATGCACTCCTGCAGACCTTCTTCTAAAGTCTGGGAGACATATTGGCGCTCAATACGGCTCGAACTTCGCATGTTCGAGCCGTTTTTTTAGGGGTTTGAAGGCTCGAGCAGAATCGTACAGTTCTTTGCGGCGATCAGCAGGGCGGGCCAAAGCCTGCGGTCTTAGAGTTTGAAGCGATTCATCATCGCTGCCCGACGATGCCCCAAAGAGATGCCGGCATCGCTTTTTTTCGGGTGAGCCTCACCATTCAAACAGGACAAAAAATGCAGATCCTCCAAAATGTCGAATACGGCGGTGAGCGCCCGCTTTTTGCGCTCCGCAGCGCGGAGCTCGACCACGTTGTCATTCACCCGGGCGAATCCGCCTTAAAGCACGTCGAAAACATCACTGCCCGAGAATGCCTCTTTGAAGGCAAATACCCCTTCTGGCACGCCAAACATGTGGTGCTCGAGGGCGGCCGCTTTTCGCCCGGCGCCCGCGCCGCCATCTGGTACGCCGACGATGTGCGCATGAAGCACACCCGAATCGACGCGCCGAAGATGTTCCGCGACATGGAAAATATCGACCTCGAGCAGGTAGAACTCTCCGACGCGATGGAAACGCTTTGGAACTGCCGCAATATCAAACTCAGGCACGTGTCGGCCGATCATGCCGATTATCTCTTCATGCATTCGGCCAACATTGATATCGCCGACTATGTTCATCACGGCAACTATGCTTTCCAGTACTGCCGCAATGTGGTGATCCGCGACGCCGAGATTCACGCCAAAGACGCCTTTTGGAATTCGGAGGACGTCACGGTGTACGACTCGGAAATCGACGGCGAATTCCTTGGCTGGCACACCAAGCGCCTGAAGCTCGTCAACTGCCGAATCAAGGGCACTCAGCCGCTTTGCTATGCAGAGGATTTGGTGCTTGAAAACTGCACGATGGATCCCGACTGCGATCTCGGATTTGAGTATTCCACCGTGAATGCGGATATCCGGAGCCCCGTAACGAGCATCAAGAACCCGATTCACGGACTCATCCGCTGCGAATCGCTCGGCAAATTGATTCTCGACGAACACCGCCGCAGCGGATCGGACTGCATCATTGAAACCGGTACGGCACAATAGGCGCTTTCGTTGCCGAAGAAGGGGAAATTCAGCATGAAGGCATTCAACTTCGACGAACCGACAGAGCGTCGGGGCACCGGTTCCTACAAGTGGGATTCTGCCGACGCGGATGTCATTCCGCTTTGGGTAGCGGATATGGATTTTCGTACGGCCCCCTGCATCATTGAAGCACTCAGCGACCGCGTCCGGCACGGCGTCTTCGGCTACGAAAAAGTGCCCGACGCCTGGTACGAAACGCTCCAAGGATGGTTTGCCCGGCGACACGGCTGGCAGATCCGCCGCGAAGAAGTGCTCTGTACCACCGGCGTGGTCCCCGCCGTCTCCGCGGTCATCAAAGCCTTTACGCGGCCGGGCGACGGTGTGGCGCTGATGACGCCCGCCTACAACTGCTTCTTTTCGAGCATCCGCAACAACGGGTGCTTTGCGGCAGAAACTTCGCTTCTAATGGGCGATGCCGGCTGGACAATTGATTTTGCGGGGCTCGAAAAGACGCTCGCCGACCCCAGAGTGAAGGTGCTCCTTTTTTGCAGCCCGCACAACCCGGTGGGCCGTGTCTGGACGGCCGACGAAATGCGCCGGACGGCTCAAATCGCCCACCAGGCCGGCGTGCTCTTCGTTTGCGACGAAATTCACGGCGAGTTTGTCTTTGGCGGCAACCGTTATCTCCCTGCGGCTCAAGTTGAGGGCGTCGATCCCCTGCGCACGGTGATCTTGACCTCCCCCACCAAGACCTTCAATCTGGCCGGGGCCGGCATTGCTGCCATTATTGCCGCCGACCCCAAGGTCCGAGCGAAGATTGACCGCGCGGTCAATGACAACGAGTGCTGCGACGTCAATGTATTCGGCGTTGCTGCGGATATTGCCGCCTGGAACCAAGGGGAGGAGTGGCTCGAAGCCCTGCTCTCCTATCTGGAGGGCAATCTGGCTGCCGCTCAAGCCTTTTTTGCCGAAAAACTGCCGCTCTGCCGGCTTTCCAAGCTCGAAGGCACTTACCTCCTCTGGGCAGACATGCGGCCAATGCTGGGTGCGGACCTAGACACGGACGCCTTTTGCGAGTCGCTTAAAACGCACGAGAAAGTCTGGGCTGCAGCAGGCTCGCATTACGGCCGAGACGGCGAAGGGTTTGTGCGCATCAATATTGCGACGCAAAGAGCCCTGCTCCTTGAAGGTCTCACACGGCTCGCTGCCGGCGCAGAACGCTGGCAGAACCGCAAAAAAGAATGAACGGATCTTTTCTCTGGTTTGGAGGACGGGCTTCAATGTGAGGTATTACCGATGAAGAGTGTCTTTTTTACCAAACTAAGATGAATGTCTTATTGACGGTTTTACTAATTCATTCCATGATTACCCCAACAGCACCCAAAATGATGGGTGCGCAAAATTGAAAGCGAACTTTTCATTTTTTAGAAATTCTCGTTTTCTCACGACTTTTTGGGAACTTTTATAACCATGACCGAGCGTCGCTACAAGCTGATGTGCTGCACCATGTGCGCGTGTCTGATGTGCTGCTGCACGCAGACCGGCCGCGACGCATGGTTTCGATGTCGTGAGACCTGAACTTCCGGAACATTCAGCCATATTCCGGTGAGTCAGGTTTATCTCAGCGGGATCCAAAAGGCGTCGCGGAAGCGGCGCCTTTTTTTAGACTCCGAATTCAATCCGTTTCGTAATTTGACTTTCCGACAGAAATAACTGACAGAAAGCGGGGCTTCCTTTACGCCTAAAAACACCAAAAGACTTCGGTAATACATCATCAACTCATTTTTTAAAAGCTTTACTTATTCATTGACGTCCAGGGCCATCATCATGAAGATCTCTACCATTGCCGTTCACGGCGGTCTCACCGACACTTCCCACTACGCTGCCGCATTCCCCGTTTATCTCACATCAACCTTTATCCAAAAGGGGCCGACGGAGTTCCGCGAATACGGCTACAGCCGCACAGCCAATCCGACGCGTTCGGACGTTGAAAAGCATGCTGCCGACATTGAGGGCGCCAAGCACGGCATCGCCACTGCCACCGGCATGGCCGCGGTTTCGCTGGTCTTTGAAACGCTCAATGCCGGCGACCGCGTGCTGATCTCCAACAACGTCTACGGCGGCACCTGGCTTTATGCGACCGAGCTCTTTAAGAAGCGCGGCGTCGAATTCACGGTGGTCGACGACTTCAATACCTACGACTTTGAAACGGCGCCCGCTGACGTCAAGCTCGTCTACATCGAAACGCCCTCTAATCCGCTCCTCGAAGTCACCGATATTGCTCATGTGGCCAAAGCTGCCAAAGCCCGCAACTGGCTGCTCGCCGTCGACAATACGTTCCTCACGGGCGTCAATCAGCGTCCGCTCGACCTCGGCGCCGACGTGGTCATCTATTCAGCCACTAAATATTACGGCGGTCATTCCGACCTTCTCGCCGGTCTCGTCGTCCTCAATGACGACAAGCTCTATGAAAAGCTCAAGCTCTACTCGAAGGCCCTGGGCGGCGTCCTCGATCCGTTCGACTGCTTCCTGCTCGAGCGCGGCATCAAAACGCTGCCGCTGCGCCTGGCCCGCCACGAAGAAAATACCCATGCGATTGCGCGCTACCTTTCCGCTCATCCCGGGGTTGAAGCCGTCTTTTATCCGGGTCTTGAATCCGATCCAGGTTATGCCGTCAACCGCCGCCAGTCCAAAGGCGCGGGCGGCGTGCTCTCTTTCCGCTTCAATGAAGAGGCCTATGACCTTGAAAAGTTTGTGAAGGCCTTGAAGCTCTTCCAGTTTGCCGTGAGTCTCGGGAGCGTTGAAAGCCTGATCAGCATTCCGGCCACCATGACGCATGAGTCCTATGCGCCGGAACTGCAGAAGAAACTCGGCATTACGCCGAATCTCATCCGCGTCGCCGTCGGCATTGAAGACATCGAGGATCTCATCGCCGACTTTGAGCAGGCCTTTGCCGCCGCGAAGCGCTGATGAAGCACTCCGGCCGCTAAACCACATTCACCGAGCTCACTCATCAAAAGTGACGGTCCGCACCCGCGGGGCTTCCGGCAGGGTCACGACACTTTTTTTCCGACCACCCGCCGCGGCTCTATCGGAGGCCCCGCCGGTGCGGACCGTTATTGAGCAAAACGCATCGAATTCGCTAAGTTCAAAGGATTTTCATCATGACGCACTCCATTTCCGCTTCTGCCCATTCTTTTTCACTGCGCGCGGTCTCTCGCCGCTGGACGCTCGGCGCCGCGCTTGCACTGACAGCAGCGTTTGGCTTCGCCGCGAACGCCGCACACGCCGAAGATCTTGATGACATCAAGGCCCGCGGCGTCCTCACAATCGGCACGGAAGGGGTTTATGCGCCCTATACCTATCATGACGAAAAAGGCCGCCTCACGGGCTACGACGTGGAAGTTGGCCGCGCCATCGCCAAGAAGCTCGGCGTTGAAGCGAAGTTTGTCGAAACCCCGTGGGATGCACTCATTGCGGGCATTGACGCCAAGCGCTATGACATCGGCATCAACCAGATCGGTCTTTCGCCTGAGCGCCTCGCGAAGTACGATTTCACGAAACCTTATGTGTCAATCAAGGGCGTGCTCCTTGTGCGCAGCGACAACGAGAAGATCAAGGGATTTGAGGACCTCAAAGGCGTCCGCATGGCGCAGACCATCACCTCCAACTGGGGAAAGATTGCGGTTAATGCTGGCGCTGAAATCGTCGGTGTGCAGGACTTCGCGCAGTCGGTTCAGCTGATTGCTCAGCGGCGCGCCGATGCTGTGGTGAATTCCGAACTCGCCTGGGTCGATTACCGCAAGGCGCAGCCCAATGTGCCGGTGAAGGTGGTCGCCACGACCAAAGAGGGCATTGACGTGGCTATTCCGGTGCGCAAGGGCAACCCGAAGCTTCTCGCGGCGCTCAACCAGGCGCTCGATGAACTGCGCGCCGAAGGCGTTCTAAAGGCGCTTTCCATCAAGTTCCTCGGCATTGACGTGTCAACGAAGTGATCTTTGGCGGCGTCGGACCTCAAGGAAAAGTTTTTCTGCCCGCACTCTTGACCTTAAAGGACAGAAAAGCCCCCAAAGTCCGGCGCCGCTTCCCTATCATTAGACACTTCCTGCAAGCTCCCCGCCCAAACCGCTGAAAACGGCCGTGTACTCTCCCAGAGGGCAATCACGGTTGTGAGCGGCCCCCAAACCGAGCACGTCATGGACCAGCGCATTATTCAAATATTGTCGGACTCCTTCACTCAGCTTCTCATTCCCGGGATCTGCGTAACGATTCCGCTCACCCTCATTTCTTTTGCCATTGGCCTCGTTGTCGCCGTGGCCATTGCACTCATTCGGACGGCGAAGACGCCCGTTCTCGAGCCGCTCGCCCGAATCTACGTCTGGATCTTCCGCGGCACGCCCGCGCTCGTACAGCTTTTTGTCATCTTCTTTGGCCTCCCGAGCATCGGCATTGTCATCGACGCCTTTCCGTCGGCCGTGATCGCCTTTTCGCTCAATGTGGGCGCCTATGCTTCTGAAGCGCTTCGCGCCGCCATCGGCGCGGTGCCGAAGGGACAGCTCGAGGCCGGGCTCTGCGTCGGCATGAGCTGGACGCAGACGATGTTCCGCATTGTGCTGCCGCAGGCCTTCCGCACGGCGTTCCCGCCGCTCTTCAACGAGTTCATTTCGCTCGTGAAGAACACTTCGCTCGCCTCGTCGATTACGGTTTATGAAATGTTCATGAGCGCGCAGCGCATCGCCGCCCGCACGTATGAACCTTTCTGGCTTTACCTGGAAGCGGCCGTTATCTACCTCGCCTTCACAACGATCTTGTCGCGCATTCAGGTTTGGGGCGAAAAGAAACTCCAGCACTACGACTATTAATGAGGGGCTCCCCAAAGATGCTTGAACTCAAGAATATTAAGAAGTCTTTCGGCGGCACCGAAGTGCTCAAAAATGTCGGCCTCAGTGTGGCCAAAGGCGATGTGGTCGCCATCCTCGGTCCTTCGGGGTCCGGGAAGACAACGCTCCTCAGAATTGCCAACTTTCTGGAAACCGCTGACGGCGGCGAAATGAATTTCGAGGGCGAGGTGCTCGACCTCCCGAAGGTGAGCCACCGGGATGCGGCCCGCATCCGCCGCAAGACGGGTTTTGTCTTTCAGAACTACAACCTCTTTCGCAACCTCACCGCACTCGAAAACGTCACCGAGGGGCTGCGCGTCGTGCACAAGCTTTCCGCTGCCGAGGCCGAACGCATCGGGCGGGAATGTCTTGAAAAAGTCGGCATGGGCGACCGTGCGGATCATTACCCAAGTCAGCTCTCGGGCGGCCAGCAGCAGCGCGTCGGCATTGCCCGAGCCATCGCGGCCAATCCCGACGTCATTTTCTTTGACGAACCGACCTCCGCGCTCGACCCCGAACTCGTGGGCGAAGTGCTCGCCGTCATCAAGAAATTGGCCGAAGAAGGCCGCACGCTCGTCATCGTCACCCATGAGCTCGATTTCGCCCGTCATGTCGCCACCAAGGTGACCTTCATGGATAAGGGCGTCGTCGTCGAAGAAGGCGCACCGGAAGTGTTCTTCACGAATCCGAAGGAGCCGAGAACGCGGCAGTTTTTGTCGCGCTATCTGACTTCCATCGGCACGCCCGACTATGTGATTTAAGGCTCTTGAAGGCGTCCGGCCGACCGCTTTGGGTCAAATTGGGGGCGGTCGGCCGGACGTATTCTCTAAAAAAACCGAAGAGCAGAGAGCGCAGTCCCATCAGGCAGAATTAGCCTTTTTAAATCATATAGTTATACAAGCAATTTTGAAATTGAAAGCGGGCATGCGCGCATACGTCCAAGGCAATGTGTACGTATACAAACTCGTTACAAACCCGTAATTAGGTGCGGGGATGGAGTGATGGCGGTAGGCTTGAGAACGCTGTGAACCATCAGAAGCTTCTGAGAGAGAGGGATGTATGAAAACTCCGCCGGCGGCGATTGCCTTGCTTTTGATTTCCGAAGCCGCACTATGCGGCTCTTGGTCGTATATCGGCGGCGCTTACCCGCATGCGGCATTTATCGAGTCAACTACCATACTGGACGAGGGCCAAAACACCAAAGGGTTTTGGCTTGCAATGGTTAACGTGGACAAGTCGCTTCCCTTTGACACTGTGGTTAACTATGTTCAAGTGGACTGCCACCAGCGGCAACTTAGGGCTTTGCAAAGCGATTTTTACTTACGAGGCAAGCGTATGGGGGGCGATGTGATCCCCACCCTCTGGCAACATATCATTCCTGATTCTATGGGAGAAAGTTACCTTTTGTTCGTTTGTCAAAAATATGACCCCATGAACTACGCTATCCCAGATACCCCCGCCATGGAGCTGTGGAAAATTGCGCAGCCCCTAATCAAAAATAACAAGTAGCGTCTTATTTCCACATCCAGTCTAAAAGCATCGTCGGGCCTTGTTTACCTCTATCTTTAGGCATGAAATAAGTCTGCGAGAGAGAAGATGAGCCATAGCTGTCCCAAATTTTCAGTCTTATCTGTTCTCCTTGCCTAATGGGTATCGGCCGAGCTTGGACGCGCCGCATCGAGATTGGTTTTCCAAACAACTAGAGACTTCTCGTCCCATTGAGAGTCGCGTAGTCAAAACAGCTAGCATGCTGCTTTGCCAATCCCTCGCGATCCGTGTTTTTTGGGGTCTACACCTCTCGCAACACGGCAGCTCAGTCATCCCGTTGAATCGTGTCAACCATTTGTGTGCCGAGTCGCTCGACGAGTTTACGGAGCGAATGACTCCAGTCCCAGTCAGTATGCTTGCCTTGAAGCGGCCACATGGCAAGAACATGCTCAAGTACTTCTAGGGCGATCTTCTCAAACCAAGGTTGGCTTCCGTCCTTCATATCGCCACCAAGGTGACCTTCATGGATAAGGGCGTCGTTGTCGAAGAAGGCGCACCGGAAGTGTTCTTCACGAATCCGAAGGAGCCGAGAACGCGGCAGTTTTTGTCGCGCTATCTGACTTCCATCGGCACGCCCGACTATGTGATTTAAGGCTCTTGAAGGCGTCCGGCCGACCGCTTTGGGTCAAATTGGGGGCGGTCGGCCGGACGTATTCTCTGAGAAAACTAAAGAGCAGAGAGCGCCGCCCGTCAGGCGATGCGCCTCGCGAACATGAAGCTGCGCGAAGAACCAGCCCATTTCGGCGAAGGCCAGATCATTTCGCCGATCTTCTCCCAGGGCTTACGCTGATAGAAGCTGTAGTCGCAGTAGTTATCGGTGAAAAGCGCATATTCCTGAGCGCCGTGAGCACGCATGACGGCGTGCACTTCCGTGAGAAGGCGCTTGCTGAGTCCCATTCCTCGGGCTTTGGGCGACACCCACAGAAAATCGAGTTCGGCCGCAAATCGGCGGCCGTCAGCCTGTGCGCGCTGGGCCAGCCGGCGGTTGCAAATCGAAATTTCGTCCAAAAGCGCCATTGCCTCACCGCCGAGCTTATCCACGGCTTCCTGCGCCCAAACGACCGAGGACTTCCAGGAACTCCCGAGCTCGAGCTTTTTCATGCTGCGGGCATGGCCGACAGCAGCGCCGAAGAGTTCATCGCCCTTCCATGCCAAGCATCCAAACGAAGCTTTTTCAAACAAGGCGGCCGTCCACCAGCCGGACACGACCGGATCGCCGTCATCCTCCATGCCCCATTGCTGGTAATAGGCATCCATGACAGCCTGAAAATCTGCGGCAGCAAGCGGTCTTACCACAATGCCGGCGTCGGCGAGCGCATCACCGTGACGAGCATCCGGTGCATTGGCTGAACGAATCTGCGGATCCGCTGGGGTTGAATGTGTAGTTTTCTCCAAATAAGTGGGTACTGAAACGAAAGTCATAAACCTTATAAAAGAGTTGGGGTGCGCGCATTCTATCCGAATACGCCCAGGACTTCATTGGTTTTTGCCGAATAATCAGGACGTACGCTTTCCCGCCTTGCTCAAAAATCCTGTCACCCGTCATTCGTTTTGGGGGCCGCTCAACCGCCTTCAGCGTCTTGGCGAACTTCTAGGGCACCTCCTTCGGGCGGTAAGCAAAGGGCCGTGCCGCGGGGTTAAGCTTAGCCAAAAGGATTAAACGCCAAACTGCCTTTCACTTGTCCGCTCTCCGCCCCAGCTGATGTCCTTTACCCTTCGTCCTTTCGCGTCTGCCGCTCTGCTTCTGAGCATGGCCGGACTCTGCGCCGGCACCCTTCTGGCTGCCGAGCAAACCGAGCCCTCCGAGGCAAGCGCCGTGCGGGCGCGGCCGCTGGTGCTCGGCGTGGTGGAAACGGCGGAGCCGAGCTTTGACGACAATACCGTCCGTCCCGTTCTCAAAGCCATGCAGTCGGCCGCGCCGGGCACACAGATTGACGTCGTTCGGCTCTCCTCGGCCACATTTGAAGTGGCTGTCGCTCAGCTCAAACCCGATCTGGTCATCTCGCCGGCAGCGGACTTTTTGCGGATCGTCGACAGCATCGGCGCACATCCGATCGGCACGCGCAAAACCAAATACGCCAAGCACCCGTCGAAATCTGCGGGCGGCGCAGTCATCGCTCTCGCCTCACGCACGGACATTCAAAAACTCACAGATCTGCGGGGCAAATATATCGCCGCGACGCTGCCTACCTCGGTCGACGGCATGCTTGCCGTACGCATGGAATTGGCTGAGCGGGGATTTGACAGCCGCCAATTCTTCCGCTCCGTCCGTTATCTGGGCTACAGCATGCCCAACGTGATTGAAAGCGTGCTTTCCGGTCACTTTGACGCAGGCGTCGTCCCCGTCTGCACGCTCGAGCGCATTGAAGCCGAGGACTTGATTGAACGGGGCGCGCTGCGGGTGATCAGTCCGAAATCTGACGACGATACCGTCTGCGCCCATACGTCCGAGCTTTATCCCGACTTGGTAGCAGCCACTTTTTCCTGGACGGATCCGGAACTCACGCGCCTCACAACCAGTGCGCTCCTTGCTTCCAAATCGGCGGATGCTGAATTCAACTGGTACGGCACGAGCGACTTTCACCGCATCCGCGCCCTCGAAGAAACGCTGCAGATCGGCCCCTGGGCTTATCTGCAGGAAATGACGCCCGAAGCGCTCTGGCGGCGGTGGCGGTTCGCCGTCTTTGCCGTGCTCGCGGGGCTCGGCCTTTTGCTTCTCAACGAATGGCGTCTGCGGCGGCTCGTCGCCAAACGCACGGGAGAGCTGAAACGTTCCATGGAAGAACGCGATCGGCTCGCTCAGCGTGAGCGTGCCGTGAGAGACCGCCTTTCGAGTCTCGAGCGCATGGGCGCCATCAGTCAGCTCTGCGCCATGATTGCGCATGAGTTAAAGCAGCCCGTGGGCGCCGTCATCAATTATGTGGCGGTCGTCAAGCTTAAACTCGGCCTTCAGACTGTCCCGGGACTGCCCGGCGAAACCGCGCTCAATACTTCCGAGCGGCCGGTCGATCCCCTGTTGCTCCGGGCGCTTGCGGGTGCCGAGGGCGAGGCGCACCGCATCGCAGCCATCGTCGACCGCGTGCGAAGTTATGCCCGGCGCCAACATGCGGATCCGGTGCCGGTTGATATCGTCCGCGAAGCCCAGAATGCTCTGAGGTCGCTCAAAGCGGAACTGCGCCCCTTTGTCGTTATTCGTCCGCCTTTTTCGCTCACCGCTGACGATGCGTCAAAGCGCCGCCTCATCATGCGCGGCGACCCGCTTGAAATAGAGCTTCTGCTCCTTAACGTCATGAAAAATGCCGCGGAAGCCGTTCAAGGGCTCCCCGACGGCGCCGTGCTCGTTAAATTCCGCAGAGAGACCCTCCCAAGCCCGTTGGCGGAGAATCCGTCGCCGAGCCCTGCCGCGCCGTCCGCTGAAGCCGTGATTGTTGAGGTCGAAGACAACGGTCCGAGGCTTTCCGACGAGGCCTTCGAGAGGCTTACGCGCGTTTCGCAGAGCGTGAAGGACGAAGGGCTGGGACTGGGGCTCGGGATTGTGCGCAGTCTGGTCGAAGAAAACGGCGGCCGCATTGCCATCACCCGACGCGAGGATCTGAGCGGCCGCGGACTGCGCGTTACGCTCTGCTTCGACTTGGATGCTGAAGGGTTAAAGGCCCAAAGCGCGCCTCACACCGATCCCGCGGACAAATCGGCAGCCCAAGCCTTCCAAAGGTCTCACGAACCTGCGGCGAAAACGGCAAAATGACAGATATGAGACCCCCGCACCATCAGGAGCATGATTGGAAATGACCGCCAAACCCCTCATTCGCATTGTTGACGACGACGAAGCGCTCACCGCCTCGAGCGCCATGCTGCTCGAAGCCATGGGCTGGGATGTTGCCGTGTGGCATTCGGGCGGCGCCTTTCTCGATGAGGCCGATCTGATGCGGCCGGGATGCCTGGTGCTCGATGTGCGTATGCCGGGGCTCACCGGGCTCGATGTTCAGGCCGAACTCGAAAGACGAGGTTCAAACCTCCCCATTCTCTTTCTCTCCGCGCACGGCAGCATTCAGATGGCTGTGCATGTCATGCGCCACGGCGCAGTCGACTTTCTCGAAAAACCCGTTGAGCCGATGACGCTCGTGCAGCGCGTAGCGCAGTGCGTCACCGCATCGCTTTCAGCAAAGGCTGACGACGCAGCGGCCGACGAAGTTCGCCGGCGCTTTGATCGGCTTACCCCGCGAGAGCGCGAAGTAATCGACGGCGTACTGAAAAACGCCCCCAATAAAATCATTGCTCGGACGCTCGGCATTGAACTCTCCACCGTGAAGATGCACCGCGCAAACGCATTTGCAAAATTGGGCGTGCATTCGCCCGGGGAACTCCTCAAGATGGCCTACGAGGCCGGCATCGTTTCGTCCGCGGCGTCTGCAGCCGAAAGTTCCGATGCGCAGGCATTCTAAACGGTTTTTCGATCTTTCCCATGCTTCGCCGTACGCTCCTCTCATCGCTCCTGCAAACCGCCCTCTTGGGTGCGGCGGGCGGCATTGGCTTCGCTCCGGGTAAAGCAGCCGCCCGAAACAATGCTCGGTCTGCGCCCGTCGAAGAGTGTGAGGCCGATCTGGTGATTGTCGGGAGCGGCGCCGCCGGCCTTTCAGCCGGTCTCGCCGCACTGGAAGCAGGCGTGCGCAAGGTTGTAATTTTGGAGAAAGCGGCCATTGCGGGCGGTCATACGATGCTCGCTTCCGGCTCAGTGTCGGCCGTCTTCGGCGCTGATGTCGACAAACTGATTGACGCCATGCTGACTGCCGGGGCCGGCGAAAACAATCCGGCGCTCGTTGAAACGCTGGCGCGCCAATCCGGCGCAGCATTTGAATGGCTAGCCGAACACGGCGTCAATTGGATGAAAACGCCCTATCGCGCCGTGGGCTCGCCCGGCGCCTGGAGCTATTCCACGGGTTCTGCACAGGCGGGTTACGACTATGTACAGTGCCTCAACCGCGCCTACCATCGCTTGGGCGGGCGCATTCTTTACCGTACGAGCGCATCGTCGCTCCTCTTTGCGGCGGCGGAATCTTTGGACGGACATGCGCGCTCAGCCGTTGCGGGCATTTTTGCCGAACGCCCGGAGGGCCCCATGCTCCTCATCCGTACGCCGGCAGTCATCATTGCCGCCGGCGGCTTCACGGCTAACCGGGCCATGATTGCCGCATTCCGCCCGGACATTGATCCGCAGACGCCGACCACCGCGAACCCCCGCGGCGAGCTGCTCGACGGTTCAACGGGCGACGGCATTCTGATGGCGCAGGCCGCGGGTGCCAAGCTCGTTGACATGTCTGCCGTCGAAGTGGTGCCCTTTACCGGCGGACGCCTCACCGACTTCGTGGGCGGAGACGTCTGGCTCAATGCCGAAGGCCGCCGCTTCGTCTCCGAAGGTGAAACCTTTGATGTTATCCGCAGCGCTGTCGAAGCCCAGCCCGAAGGCCGGCTGTGGGTTGTTTCTGACGTCAAGAGCAATAAGGGCGCGACGCTCCCCGTCAAGCTGATGAGCGGAACGGTGGCGAGCGCTGAATCGCTGGAAGCCCTTGCCAAAGCGCTGCAGGTGCCCTTTACGACCCTCAGGGCTTCCATTGACCGCTGGAACCAGTCCGTCAAGAGCGGCTGGGACCAAGACTTTAACCGCCCGATGCCCGCGCAGGCGCAGACGATCGACACGCCGCCCTTTTATTACGGCGAAGAACGCTTTTCCATTCATTACACCTCGGGCGGCATTGCCATCAGCCCCAAAGCGCAGGTGCTTGACCGCGATGATCACCCCATTCCCGGTCTCTATGCTGCCGGGGAAACAACGGGCGGGGTTCACGGCCGCACCCGTCTGGGCGGCTGCGCCCTGACGGATTGTTTCGTCTTCGGACGAATCGCCGGGAAGGAAGCGGCGCTGCGAAGCCAAAAAAGCCTCCGTCCCCGCTGATATACAACCACCAAACACCAACCGCTGCCCGCTCATCAACTGCCCGGACCATAGCGTCACCCATCCGTGATTATCGGTCGTCCCGCCTCTGCGGGACGCTTTGACAAGGGTCGCAATACCGCAAAAGGCCTGCAGCTCTAAGTGCATTGAATCAGTATGCTTCCTTCTTAAAGCGCATCAATACTCAAAAAAGGAAATCACATGCACAAACGCCGTCTTATCCAGTTTGCACTTGCCGGTCTCGCCGGCTTGACGATCCATCCGCTCGCTGCCGCAGCTGCCGGTCAGGCGGCGGATGAAGATCTGCCGCTTCTGGTGGCCGGCATGGATGCGGCCTACCCGCCCTTCGGCTTCAAGGATTCCAAAACAGGCGAATTCGTGGGCTTTGACGTGGACATCATCCGTGCCATCGGCCGCACGGCGGGCTTCAGCGTTAAAGTGGAGAACATTCCCTTTGACGGTCTGATTCCGGCCCTCAAGACCCGAACGATTGACATTGCCATTAATGACATTGGGATTACTGCGGAACGCGCCAAGAGCGTTGACTTCTCGGACCGCTATTACATTGCCGGCATGGGCATTGTCGTCGCCAAAGGCTATCAGGGCATTCAAAGCGCAAAAGATCTCGAAGGCAAACGGCTTGCGGTAACGATTGGATCGACCGGCGAAATTGCCGCCAAACGAATTCCGCATGCGCAGGTACGCGTCTTCAATACGCTGAGCGACTGCTTCCTGGAGCTCATCAACAACGGCGTCGATGCTGTACTCAATGACATTCCGACCAACGACTACTATGCCGTCACTGCCGGTGCCGGCAAGGTCGACTCCCTTTCCATTTCGCTCGCAGCTGAAGATCTCGGCATAGCCGTCAAAAAAGGCCGCAAGGACCTGCTCGAAAAGATCAATAAAGGACTCGCGAGCCTGAAGGCGTCCGGTGAATTCACTGCCATCTACAAGAAGTGGTTTGGGCGTGAACCATCACCCGAGCTCCTCCGTTAAGTTTGCCGCATTGCATGGAATAGAAGCGCCTTCTCTCTGAATGCATTGACTCTTAGTCAATACTCAATCTAATAACGGCGTCACTCAGTTTTTATGCTGAGCGGCGCCGTATTTTCATTTGATAGGATTTGAGAGGCACTCAATCCTGACGAAAAGCTTGGCGCTTTGAGCTTAAGTCTTCAGAATGACATCCTGAAACCGCGATGGACTTTGGTTATGACATCAAAACAAAGAGATAACCGTAAGTCCATGCCGCTCATATTGCGCATAACGAATGCCGCAGCATTCGTTCAAACCCATTGCCAATAGCCGCTGACCTCCAAAAGGAAAGAAAGGTCAGCTTTCCGGCACGAAAGAGGACCGTCTGTCGAGGAGATGCGTCACGATACAAGGCGGCATATTGATGTCTTCAAGGGAGGCGCTTTTCCTAATTAAAATGGAATAACTCTCTAAAGAGGAGTGCCAAAGAAGGAAAACACAGCATGGAACTCGTAAAGATCAAGGATGACCGCAAAACGCTCTATATGGATCTGCTCCTCATTGCGGATGAAGATGTTCGCATGATTGAGAAATATCTCTCTCGCGGCGAGATGTTTGCCTTGTGTGATGGCGACCTGAAGGCGCTTTGCGTTGTGACGGAAGAAGGCCCCGGCGTGTATGAAATTAAAAATTTCGTGACGGTCCCAAAGTATCAGCGCCAAGGATATGGTCAGCGTCTCATTTCACTCATCGCGGATCACTACAAACACTTAGGCAAAGAGCTCTATGTGGGCACTGGAGACAGCCCTGCGACACTCCTCTTCTACGAAAAATGCGGGTTTCAAAAATCGCATACCGTCAAGAATTTCTTTAGAGACCATTATGACCACCCTATTTATGAAGACGGCAAACAGTTGGCGGATATGATCTATTTAAAAAGGTCTTTATAAAACCCCTCTATTGAATAGAGATGCCGGTGTTTTGATTGAAGTTCAGAGCGCCCAACAGACATCCCTAATCCAAATGCCGCATTGACGAACAATACCCATTGCCCATCTCATTAGCATCATTTTATTTCTGTAACCTAACTGCTTGAGCTAACAGCATATTCTCACCCTCTAAGCCGCTCAGCGATGAGGACTTAAGACCTTGGGAGTCTATTGCCGTTTTCCATTTCAATAACTCATCCCATTCAAAGAATGCATAAGCTATTCATTCAACTTCATCATTCGATGAGAGCGTCATAGCAAATGCTCGGCACCATTGCCCAGCAACATGCTATTTGAATGATTTATTGGAACAGCGTTTGCAAAGCACTCTCTTCTTTCATCGACGAGTCTCTTCATCGGCATTGACAACAATAGTTTTTGTGATGACAGCTGTGAATACCGAGCGTCTATTCACTCACCCTTAGTACTTCTTTGGATGGGTTTTTACTACCTAATCCCACTACCTCCCGCGGGATGTATTCATTGGGAGAGGGTCTTACTAGGATGACTTCAATAAGGAATGTTTAAGGGGAGCTCCAAGCGGCTTTCGCCGCAGGGCTTATCTCATAAGCATTCCCGACAACCGAAACGGATGGAATCCGCGGTTTAAAAACCCCTATAAAGAGAGACTCATCATGGCCCTGACCCCCAAGCTCACCGCGCTTTTCGCAGCCGGCGTGCTCGCGGCATTCGCCGCCGGCGCCGCCTCTGCGGCCGGCATGCCGTCCAAAATCAATGGCCCGCACGCAAAGCTTCCCTGCTCGACGTGCCACAAAAACGAAATGACTGCGCCGCCTAAGGAAACGTGTTTAAGCTGCCACGGCTCTTACGACAAACTCGCCGAACGCACCGCCAAGCTCACGCCGAATCCTCACTTCAGTCACCGCGGCGAAGAGGACTGCACGAACTGCCACAGCCTTCACGGCAAATCGCGTCTGGAATGCAACGACTGCCATTCCTTCAACCTGAACTTCAAGTGGTAACCGTCATGAACGCACAGAATTTTTCCCGCCGCTCCTTCCTCGGCGCAGCTGCTGCGGCAGCGGCGGCCGCACCGCTTGCTCATGCGGCGAGCGTTAAGCAAGAAATCCCTGCCCAGTGGGACATGGAGGCCGATGTCGTCGTCCTCGGCGCCGGCGGCGCGGGTCTGATGGCTGCCTGTCAGGCCCATGACCGCGGCGCCAAAGTCGTCGTCTTCAATAAGGGCGGCTCCTCCTACCATACGGGCACCAACCTCTGCGGCGGACTCTTTACCGCCTGCGGCTCACGCATGCAGAAAGCCGATCCGAAGATCAAGGACGACTGGAAAGCCTTTGCCGACGACATCATCGCCTACGGCGAACACATGTCCCTGAAAGAACCCGTCTACGGCTTCACAAAGCATTCGGGCGAAGCCTTTGACTGGCTCGAAGACCACGGCCTGGCTGCCCATCATCTTGAGCCTTATGCGGGCCATACAAATGTTCGCGCGCATCGTCAGGATTCCTTCAAAGGACGCGATTACATTGACGTGCTCGAAAAAGAAATCAAAGCGCGCAAGATTGAAGTGCATCACCGCATGCCGGTCGTCAAAATGTACTTCGATGAAGCCGCCAACCGCGTGGTCGGCGTTCAGTGCGGCCGTGAGGGCAACTTCATCAACTGCCGAGCCAAAATGGGCATCGTGATGGCTACCGGCGGCATTACCGGTACGCCTGAATCCCTGGACCGCTGGGTGCCTTCGGTGGCCGGCAAAGGCGTTGCCATCGGCGGCGAAGGCAATGACGGCTCGGCCATGATGGTCGCCGTTCGTGATGTGGGCACGCCGCTCTCGCACATGCAGTACATTGCTTCATACCCCTGCGGCATTGTCGTCAACGGCCGCAGCGGCCCCTACTGCCGCTGGTGGTTCATCACCGGTCAGGGCGGCATCCTGATCAACAAGAACGGTGCGCGCTTCATTACGGAACGCGAAGGCATCTGTCACGTCACGCCTAAGCTTGCTGGGAACCCCGACGGCTGCCACTACGTGCTCGCCGATCAGGCGACCTGGGAGCGTACGCTTAAAAAGATCAAGCTCTCGGCGCTCGTGGGTCTTCCCTCCTGGTCCGAAGAACGTGTTCTCGCTGAATTCAAGAAGCAGGAAAACCTCTGGAAGTGCGACACGCTCGAAGAGCTCTCCAAGGAAAGCGGCGTCAGCCTTGAAGGCTTGAAAAAGCAGATCGAAATCTGGAACAAAGCCGTTGAGACCAAGGTCGACAACCAATTCGGCCGTACGGATCAGGAGTGGCAGATCGGCGCAGGCCCCTACTACATGATCCGCATGTTCCCGTGGAACAACCTCTCCTGCGGCGGCGTCCGCGTCACGGAGGAATTCCAGGTGCTCGGCTGGGACATGAAGCCGGTGAACGGTTTCTATGCTGCCGGCGAAACCGTGGCCGGCGTTCACGGTGCGTTCTACTGCGGCGGCAACGCCTGCGGCTTCGCCCATACGTCGGGCTTCATGGCAGGGAAATACGTCACGGGCTTTAAGGAAACTAAAGAAGCCTAAAGCGTACGTATCCCTGCGCTCCGCGCCGCAGTCCGGTTCCTCCTCCATCGAAGGACTGCGGCCATTTCATTCCCGGCTGCCCCAAGGCAGGCCGGGGATTTTTTGCGGGGCTTTTGGGTAAAGAGCGCAAGCCGCACTTACTTCGCGGTCGGCCGCAGCGCTATGGGTTCACCGCGCCGGCCGTCCGGATCCGGAAACGGGTCGGGCTCGGCCGGTGCGTTTTCCACGTCGCGCAGGGTCTCCCAAGCGTCCTTCCTGTCGGCCATCATTTTGACCTCCTCACGCCAAAAACGAATGCCGACCAAGAGCGCAATGAAGGTGAGGTACCCGAAGAAGCAGCCCCATAAATCCGCCATACCCGCCCAGTCAATGCCCCGCAGGCCAATGTCGCGCCAGAAATTGAAGATCCAGACGAGCGGAATGCCGAAAGAGGCGAACTTTACCCATCCGTGCAGAAAGCCGACAGCCATGGTGGCGCCGCCGAGGATAAAACCGACCGGCACGAGAAAGATCATGCGCCCGGCGCCTTCGCCCGGATTTTTGCAGTTCCAGGAGAGCAGATAGGCCACCCAAGTATTAGCCATGGCGCCCAAAAAGAGGGCCGGCACAAACTGCCAAATACTGCCGGCGAACCTCAGCTGCCCGAATGTGGTGAGGACCGATATGGCGGTCGTCACCACCGTCGTATAAATGAGCGCATAAGGGACGCCGCGCAAAAGAAGTGACACCAGACTTCCCGAAAGGACCGACGTATTCCACAGACCGGTGACGCGCAGCCGTCCGATGATCATGAGACTCGTGAGGCCGTGGAACATGAGCGAGAAGAACAGCAAAAAGTTGATGACCGTTCCGGTTGCACCCTGCCCCGTTGGATTGGAAAGATATCGAAACCCCATGCGAAGGGGCGACAAGAGCGCCTCGGTGCCGGCAGTTGTCTGTCCGAGTGCGGAGACGCCGCCAGGACGGGAAGCCGCTCTTTCAGCACTAAGCTCAGCCGTGATTTCATTAAGCTGAGAAATGAGTTCGCCGTTCTGAGCGGTATTGGAGTCGTCCAGATAGGTACCGAGCCGGACGGTCTGAGCACCGCGAAGCAAGGACGCCTGCGCATCCTTCGGTATGAAAATCACGGCCTGTACTCGGTCGTGAGCCGTCATTCGGCGAGGATCCGCCGGCGAATGCACGACGCGCTTAACCTGCATATAGGGCGACGAATTGAGTTTTTCAATCAACTCCGCCGACCAGCGTGACTGATCGAGGTCGATCACCGCCACGGGTGCTTCGAAAACCACATCGTGGGAAAGAATGATGGAAAAGGCGGCGGTGGTAATCAGCGCAACCGCAATGCCCATCTTGTGGTAGGGCGGAAACCGCCCGGAAAACATGGCAGTCCATTCTTCAAGAATGCTGCGGGAAATGCGCAGAAATCGGCGAATCACAGCTTCACCTCCAGCGTCATGCCGGTCAGGAGCCCCTCGGCCGGTTCGACATTGATGCGGACTTTGAAGAGCGTCAGATCCGCCTGACCGCGTTCACGGACCATTTTGAGGTCCGCGAAGTCGGGCGCAGCGGTCACGGAAAGCACGGTCCCGCGCACATTCTGGCCTAGAGCGGGCGACCAACAGGTCACCTTGGCGCCCTCCTGAAAGCCCTTCACCTTGTTTTCGGCGACGTAGATGTCGAAATAAAGACGCTCGGATTCAAGGAGCACGGCCGGGGCATTCGGAGAAACCAGTTCTCCCTTTTCATAGAGCACTTCGAGCACTTTGGCTTTTTCCGGCGCGTTAAGCGTCAGGCGGCTCTGGTTGACTTTGAGCTGCTCCAGGGCAGCGGCGGAAGCCTCACGCCCGGCTTTAAGCGACTCCAGGCTGATGCGTCGGTTTTCCGCCGCCTGACGGGCGTTGACCACCGCATCGAGCCGCATGCCTTCGGCCGATCCGGTGCGCGAAAGCTTTTGACGGTCTTCCGCGCGAGCCCCGACGCAGGCGGCATCCAAGGCCCGCTCTGCCGAGGAGAGGCCTTCCCGCGCAGAGGCCGCGGCGGCTTTAAGCGCATCGAAATCCGACTGCGCCATCGCTCCCTGCGGCAAGAGCCGCTGAGCTCTCTTCCAATCGGCCTCGGCGCGAAGCCATTCTGCTGAGGCCGACTTCCGAGCCGCCTCAGACGCTTCAATCTGACGCCAGAGGGTTTGCTCCTCAGTATTCGTTTCGGCAAGCGCTAGCCGAATGCCTTCCTCTTCGGCTGCTATCTGCGCATCGGCCTGATGAATCAGCGCCTCATTCTGTCGAATCGAAAGGCCAATGTCTGTGCCGTCAATGGCGAGGAGCTTAGCGCCCGCTTCAACCGTCATGCCTTCTTCAATCGGACGGTCAACGAGACGCCCGCTCACCGTTTCGAATGCCGCTTTCACCTGATGCGCTGTGAGAATGCCTGCCTTGAGACTTTCAGCATTCGTCACGGCATCGTTGCGGTTCCCGAGCCAGATCAATGCGGCTGCTGCGCAGAGAACACCGGTAAAGCCCAGTGCGGTGCGCGTGATGTCTCTAAGCTGCTTTTTGGAGAGATTCATTTTATTTTGTCGGCAAAGTGTTAAGAAAAAGAAAAACGCAGGCCGCTTCAGGAGAGCCCCGAACGGCATCAAAGTCGTGGGAATAAAAGGATCGTGTCAGTGTCCGGCCACGAGTTTCTTTAAGAGCGCAATCATGGTTTCGCGTTCCGCACTGGAGAGCGTTTTGGCGAAATCACTGACACGGTTGAAATGCGGAAGCATGGTCGACTCCAACAGGCGGCGGCCGGCGGGCGTGAGTGAAATCAAGGCCGAGCGGGCATCAACGGGATCCACGGTTTTGGCAACGAGCGGCTCCTCTGTCTGCAGCATGCGCGTCACCATGATGGAGGTGGTCGAGGGAGATACGCCAATGCGCACGGAAAGCTCAACCAAGGGCACCGGTTCGCTGATGTCATAAAGAATCATCAGGAGTGCGAATTTCCCTTCTGTGAGTCCGGCATCGCGCCGAAGTGCGCCGTAGATTTCTTCACGAATCACATCGGACGCGCGGATGAGGTAAAGCATAAGCTCAACGCCCGCAATGTCATTTTCCGAAGCATTAAGGGCGCCGTGGCTCCTGCGAAGATTGTCGCGAGTCGGCATTAATCGTTTCGGCATTGCTGCTCCTGCGGACGCCCTGCTCTGTGCAGGTCGTAGGTTACATTTATTTTGCCGGCGAATTATATCCCTTTCATCCGCTTTTGAGGCATCCTGAAGCGCTTATTTGACGCGACGCCGCTTCTCGCGTCCGAGGGGCTTCTCAAAGGGACGCTGATTCTATAGCGCTTCGATGGATGTTCTGCCGAATCCAGCCCTCCGGATGCGGCTCAAATCAGAACACTCCGCTGCCGCTGATTTGAAGGAGCCTTTTGGGCAGCAACACTTTGCATCAGTCCCGCGGGTTCCGGCGTCCAGCGAATGTTTAGAAAGAAAATAGTTTAGCTCCTAAATTATTTTTGGATCAACATGTCCTGGACAGATCTGCCCGACTTTACCAAAACGAGCCGTAAAGCCCCGTCATTCATGACGGGGATATAAGGCGACGCGCGCAAGTGCAAACGGACTCAATCAGGCCGATTCTGGCTTTCGATATAGGCCTTGAGCTTTTCGAGCGGGGCTCCACCGCAGCTCGCCGCGAAGTAGGACGGCGACCACAGCTTCCCCTTGCAGCAGGAAGTTTCAAGTTCGGGGAACCTGTTCCTTAATATCCGGCTCGTCACGCCCTTAAGGCTGTTGACGAGGGAGGATATGGACACCTTCGGCGGGTAGCTCACCAAGAGGTGAACATGATTGCGCTCTCCGTTGAACTCCCGCAGACTGGCCCCGAAATCGCCGCACACCTTCTCGGCGGACGCCCTTATGGTCATCAGGTGCTCATCCGTGAAGATGGAGCGGCGGTATTTCGTCACAAAGACTAAATGAACATTGAGTGCGAAAAAACAGTGTCTTCCACGTCGCAGATCCGGTGTCATGATGCAGACCAAAGTAAAATAAAGCACATGATCCGACATAAATCCTTCGTTTTCAAGCTCAAGCCCGATGGGGCGACTCGCCGCAGTCTTGCCAAAGCCTGCGGCTGCGTGCGCTTCGTCTACAACAAGGCTCTCAACTGGAACAAGGAGCAGCGTGAAAAGGATCAGACTTTCCGGGTGAATTACCCGAAGCTCTGCGCCCTTCTGCCGGAATGGAAGGAGGAGTTCCCCTGGCTCGGCGAGTGTCACAGTCAGGTGCTTCAGCAGGGCATGAAGGATCTCATGACGTCCATGGTCAACTTCTTTGAAGGCCGCGCCAAATTTCCGCGCTTTCACAAGAAGTTCAAAGATGAAGATTCAATCCGCTTCCCGCAGAGGTTCAAGGTGAATGAAGCGAGCAGGCAGGTCTATCTCCCGAAGATCGGGTGGGTAGGATATCGCCGCAGCCGCTTCATCAACGGGAAGCTTCGGAGCGTCACGGTAATGCGCAAGGCGGACGGTTGGTACGTTTCGATCCTCACCGAGCGAGAGATCGAAGCTCCCGTGCATCCTAAAGCGGACCGGGAGATTGGCCTTGATGCGGGCGTGAAGAAGACCGCCGCCCTCTCGAACGGCAAGATCTATCTTCCTGTCGATGCCTTTCGCAGCTCCAAGGACAAGCTCGCCAAAATGCAGCGGCGCCTCAAGCGCATGGTGCCGAAAAGTCAAAACTGGAAAAAACAGCAGCAAAAAATCGCTGTGCTCCACAAGGAGATCGCCGACACGCGTCGTGATCATCTTCAGAAGCTTGCGAACGACATCTGCAAAAACCACGCGGTTGTCTATCGTGAGGACCTGAGAATCAAGAATATGACCGCCTCGGCGAAAGGAACCCTTGAGGAACCCGGCAAAAACGTCAGGCAGAAGAGCGGCCTCAACGCCGCCATCCTAGATCAAGGATGGGGGATCCTCTTCGGCCTGCTTGATCAAAAAATGAAGGAGCTCGGCGGGGAGGTGTTCGCCGTACCTCCGGCGAACACGAGTCGAACTTGTCCCAAGTGTGAGGACGTATCGCCTCTGAACCGTTTGACGCAGGCGAGATTCTGCTGTCGTAAGTGCGGTTTTGAGGGCAACGCCGACGTCGTGGCCGCAAACAACATACTCAGGCGCGGGCAGCGCCTTAGAGCCTGTGGGGAACTGCAGTCCACTGCTGCAGTTCAAGTGAATCGGCCTTCTCGCAAGAGACGCGCAGGTCAGCAGCAGGAACCCATCCGAAGAGATCCCCAAGCGCCTGAAAACGCGTAAGGACTCAGTAGGGAATCTCCGTTCTTCAGGGCGGAGAGGATGTCAACGCACCCTCGCGCTCGGTCTGGCTAAAGCCCGCTCCGAGTGGAGAGAGAGATCGGCTGCCGCGAGCAGTGATTGACCGGATTGACCGCCGGCTTTAGTCTGAATATTGATTTGGAAACACAAAATTCTCATGAAACGCACTTCTATCCGCCTCTTCACGCTTGCGGCTCTCTCGACGGCATGCCTTGCAGCGAGCCTCTTCGGCACCGTTCAGGCTGCCCCAGCGTCAAACGCCGCAAACGCCAAACTCCCTGTGGTGGCCGTCCAAGCCGTAGAAATGCTGCCGCAGACGGTTAGCCGCCGATTAGCCGGCCGCGTGACTGCGCTCCATACGGTCAATATCACTGCCAGAGTGTCCGGTGAAATAAAAGAGGTTGCTTTTGCCGACGGCGCGCTCGTCAAAAAGGGCGATGTGCTCTACCGTCTTGACGATGTGCAGTACCAGGCCGCGCTCGAGTCTGCCAAAGCCGCCGTCATGCAGGCTCAGGCCGAATCGCTCTACGCCGAGCGCGACTATAAGCGTCAGCAGGCGCTTTACGAACAGAAGGCCTCGAGCCGCGATGTGCTTGACGCCGCTGAACGAACCGCGAAAACCTCTGCTGCCGCGCTCGCCTCTGCCAAAGCCGCGCTGATTACTGCCGAAGACAATCTCAAGCACTGTGTGATTGCCGCCCCGATGGACGGCCGCATGAGCTTCACCAACTACTCGGCCGGCAATTACGTGACGGCCGCGGGTTCAGCGACCACGACCCTCGCCACACTGGTGTCCGTGTCCCCCGTTCGAGTCCGCGCGGCGCTTTCGATGAAGGACATCGCCGGGCTCTTCGGCAGTATTGCGGAGCTTCAAAAATCGACCGCTGTGCAGGCGGAACTTTCGGACGGATCCGTTCTTTCGGAAATCGGCCGCATCACCGCGGTCGACAACGCTGCTGACGAGAAGACCGATACGCTCTATGCCGCTGCGGAATTTAAGGATCCTCTCGGCCGTCTCGTTCCGGGAAGCACAGTGACGATCACCATTACGCTCTCAAAGCCCGATTCTCTCTTCCCGGCCGTGCAGCCTTCGGCTCTGCAGCATGACGCCGAAGGCGCCTACGTCTGGGTAGTGAATGCACCTCAGGACGGCGCGCCCAAGACTCAAAAGCGCCGAGTGGAGGTCGGCCGTGCGGTGAACGGCCTACAGCTCATCACCGCCGGGCTCCAAAAAGACGATGTTGTCGTTGTGGAAGGCATGCAGAAGGCGGGCGAAGGGAAAACCGTCAAGGTCCTGCAGGCGGCGGCTCAATCTGCCGGCAACACCTCCGAGCAGCCGTCCAACTGATTGGGGTGCATTGATGTTTTCCAAGTTTTTCATCGAGCACCCGCGCTTTGCCGCGGTGGTGAGTCTCGTCATCACTATTTCAGGACTGATTTCCCTTTGGAACCTCCCCGTGGAGGAATATCCGGAAATCAGCCCGCCGACGCTTTTCATCTCGGCCACCTATGCGGGCGCTTCCGCGGACGTTGTCACACAGACCGTTGCCATTCCGATTGAAAACGAAATCAACGGCGTTGAGGATCTCCTTTACTTTTCGTCGACGAGCTCCAATTCGGGTACGTACAACTGCCAAGTCACCTTCAAAACAGGGACCGACAGCGACATTGCGCTCGTTAATCTGCAAAATGCCGTCAAGCGTGCCGATGCCCAGCTGCCGAGCGAAGTGACGAAAACCGGCGTATCAGTGGAAAAACGCGGCAGCGACACGCTCGGCATGTTCGTCTTCCGCACCAACGGCGCGTCGATGGATCTTAATGAGCTCGCCAACTACGTTGACAAAACGCTTAAAGACGACCTAGCGCGCGTCGACGGAGTTTCGTCCACGAGCATGATGAGCGAGAGCGAATACGCAATGCGCATTTGGCTTGATCCAGTGCGCATGGCCGGGATGGGCATCAGCACGAGCGATGTAACAAACGCCATCAATGCGCAGAACATTCAGGCTGCGCCGGGCAATGTCGGCAGTGAAGGATCTTCAGATTCCGTCACCTACAAGGTGAATGTGACCGGCCGTCTGGCGGATCCTGCCGAATTCGGCGCCATTATTCTTCGAAGCGATGCCGCGAGCGGACGCGTTGTGCGTCTGAGCGACGTCGCTCGAGTCGAACTGGGCTCGAGCAGCTACACCGGCGGCACCACCATCAACGGCGAACCGGCCGTTGGGCTCGCGCTCTACCGCAGTCCTGATGCCAATGCGCTCGCCACGATGAACCGCGTCAAGGCCAAGCTCGCTGAATGGGAGCCGCGGCTGCCAGAAGGCGTCACCGTGAGTCCCGCCTACGATCCGACAAAATTCATTCAGACAACCATGGAGGAAATGGTTGTCACCATCCTTTCCGCCCTTCTGCTGGTGATCCTCATCACCTGGGCGTTCCTGCAGAGCTGGCGGGCTACGCTCATCCCGGCCGCGGCGATTCCGGTCTCTTTGATCGGCACCTTCACCGTCATGGCCGCGTTGGGCTTAAGCATCAATACGCTCACGCTCTTTGGTCTCATTCTCGTCATCGGCTCGCTCGTTGACGACGCCATCGTCGTCGTCGAAAACACCGAGCGTCTGATTGCTCAGGGCCTCTCACCGCACGATGCGGCCGTCAAGAGCATGCAGGAAATCACCGGCGCCGTTATCGCCACGACGCTTGTCACGGTTGCCTGCTATCTGCCGCTCGCCTTCTACGGCGGCATGGTGGGAGCAATTTACCGCCAGTTTGCCGTCTCCATGTGCGTGGCGCTCTCTATTTCAGCCGTCGTTGCGCTCACGCTCTCCCCGGCGCTCTGCGCACTCGTGCTGCGCCCCGGCGACGGTGCAGCAGATGCCGAGCAGGCTTCGCGGGGATTTTCAGCAAAGTTCTTTAAGCCCTTCAATCGGTTTCTTTCAGCCTCCCGCGAAAGCTATGTGCGGGGCTCGGCCTGGCTTATCCGCCGCAGTCTGATTGCGGCCGTCGGGATGATTGCTGCCGTGGGCGTCACCTGGTTCCTCTATGGGCGGATTCCGACGGCCTTCATTCCTTCTGAAGACAAAGGCGTTATCTTTGCCAATATCGAGCTCCCGGCGGACGCCACGCAAAACCGCACGGAAGCCGTGATGGAAACCGTGCTCGAGCGGCTTCGCACCATTCCGGGCGTGCAGACCGTTATGCAGAATGTCGGCATGAGCATGCTCTCCGGATCCGGCGAATACGCCGGCATGGCCGTTCTGGACCTCAAGCCCTGGAACGAACGCACGACCCCGGAAACGCAGCTTTCAGCCATTCAGGCCGAAATTGCCAAACGCACCCAGAACATTGCCGCCGCGGAGATTGTCTCTTTCACGCCGCCCGCCATTATGGGTCTGGGCGGCACGGGCGGCGCATCCTTTGAAATCTGCGGCGTCGGGACGGTCGATACGGCGCATCTCTCGGATGCCGTGAACCGCTTTAAGTCGGCGCTCGGTGACCGCCCGGAAACGCTCTTCGCCATGAGCTCCTACAGCGCTGACACGCCGCAGCTGCGCTTCACGCTCGACCGCGAAAAAGCTGAGCTCCTTCAGGTGCCTGCCTCGGACGTCTACTCCACCATGCAGACGCTGCTCGCCTCCTACTATGTGAACGACTTCACAATGAACGGCAGCAACTACGAAGTCATCGTGCAGGCTGATTCAAAATACCGCGGATCAAACCTCTCGCTCGAAGAAATTCCCACAACATCCTCTGACGGCAATATTGTGCCGCTCTCAGCCCTGGGCTCACTCTCCTGGGAAGTGGGGCCTCAGCAGATTACGCGCTTTAACAAGATGACCTCTGCGGGGGTCAATGCGCAAAGCGCTGCCGGGGTGAGCTCAGGGGCCTTTTATAAGGCCATTGAGGATACGGCCGCCGCGTCGCTCCCCAAGGACTATCACATCGAGTGGACGGGCCTCTCCTATCAGGAAAGGCAGAACGCCGGTCAAATCGTCACTTTGATGGGTCTGGCGCTTCTCTTTGCGTACTTGTTCCTTGTCGCACAGTATGAAAGCTGGACGATTCCGCTCTCGGTCATGCTTTCCGTGCTCTTTGCCGTCATGGGAGCGCTCCTGGGGCTCGAACTCACCGGCGGCGACATGTCGATTTACACGCAGCTCGGCATGGTGATGCTCATCGGTCTGGCCGGAAAGAACGCCATTTTGATGGTCGAATTCGCGAAAACAGCTCGTGAGTCCGGGCTCTCGATCATTGAAGCCGCCAAGCAAGGCGCCTCCATCCGCTTCCGCGCGGTAATGATGACGGCCTGGAGCTTCCTCTTCGGCGTCCTGCCGCTGGTGTTCGCGACAGGGGCGGGCTCCGCGAGCCGTCGGGCCATCGGCATCACAACCTTCGCGGGCATGCTCACGGCCACGCTCATCGGGATCTTCTTTATCCCGTTCCTCTTCACGCTTTTTGAGACGCTCCGTGAGAAGTTTCATGCCTAGCGGCGGAGCTGATTCGAAATCCTGAAGCATTTTCCAAATCAGGGATCGAAAAAGAACGGCGGGGGCCTCCTAAAAAGAAGGCGCCCGCCGTTCGTTTTAGCGATCGGCCTCAGGCCGCCGCCGTGCAGTCAGCCACAGTGAGATGCATGTGACGAGATCGAGATGCGGCGCTTAAAAGAGCGCGATCAATGCATCCACATCCTTGGGGTCCGTTGCCCATGAAGTGGCAATGCGCTTCACTACATGCTCATCATCAAGCCGTTCCCAGAAACTCATTGCGACGGACTGCCCCAGACGATCAGCTTCCGCATTGGTGAGCCGCAGGAAGATCTGATTGGTCGTGCTGCCGAAAAGCAGTTCATAGCCCTTCTTCGTCAGTGCTTCACGGATGCGGTCGGCCTGAAGTACGGCGTGACGGCCGAGCTCAAGGCCAAGCTCTTCGGTAAAGAGCGCATCGAACTGGATGCCGAGCACCTTGCTCTTGGCGAGCATTGCGCCGTACTGCTTCATCAGCGTAAAGAACCCCGGCACCGTGCCCGCCTTGGGGAACACAACCGCCTCGCCGAAGAGCAGACCGCACTTGGTCCCGCCGATATAGAAGACGTCGGCGAGACGAGCCAGATCGCTGAGCGTCACATCGTTTGCGGCGGAACCCAATGCATAAAAAAGCCGTGCCCCGTCAACATAAAGCGGTGCGCCCCAGCGGCGGCAGACCTCCGAAAGTGCAGTCAGTTCCGCGGGCGAATAGACGGTGCCGTATTCCGTCGGCTGGGTGATGTAGACCATGCCCGGCTCCACCATGTGCAGGCGGTTGCCGTCACCGTGCCAAGCGCGAAAAACCTTATCGACCGCTTCGGCAGAAATTTTGCCCTGCTGTTCAGCAATCTCGATCACTTTGTGACCGGAGGCCTCAATGGCGCCAGCCTCATGCACGGCAATGTGACCCGTTCGGGCCGCAATCACGCCCTGCCAGGGTTTGAGCATCGTGCTGATCACCACCTTGTTGGTCTGCGTTCCGCCGGAAAGAAAACGAACTTCAGCATCCGGCACGCCGCAGGCAGCGCGAATTTTTTCACGGGCAGCATTGCAAAAGCAGTCGCTTTCGCTCTCGTCATAGCAGCCTGTCTTCACGAAGTTGTTTTTCATGAGCGCCTCGAATACCTTGGGGTGTGCGGCATCGAGATAGTCACAGGCAAAGTTCAGCATAAATAAGCTCCGCAAGAATGGGGAAAACGAATCTGAATTCAACGATGGAAAAGAAGTTTATGCCGAAGCGCCTTGTGCGTAAAATGCCCTGAATGAACATGTGATGTGCAAAATAATCACTATAAGTATCCTCTTCCCTCACGGGCTGACGTTCGATGAATCTGGAAAAAGTTGAGTACCTCCTCACCGCCATTGAATGCGGAACCTTTTCGCTCGCAGCCGAAAAACTCGGCATGACGCAGTCGGGACTCAACCGTCAGATCTCGTCGCTCGAAACCGAACTCAAAACAACGCTTCTCCTCAGAGGCCGACGCGGCGTGGTGCCGGCCAAAGGCGCTGAACCCATCATCGCCCGCCTCAGAGATTTGATGACTGCCGAACGCCGCGTTCACGAGGAAATTGCCGCTGTGAAGGGACTATTAACGGGTTCACTCACCATCGGCTCCTATTTCAGCATTTCGACAACCTGGCTGCCGCAGCTCCTCAAGCAGTTTTCCGATGCTTATCCAGCCATCACGCTTTCAACGGTTGAAGGCGCAGATGCCGAACTCATCGAGCGGCTGAGAAACGGCTCGCTCGACTGCGCCTTTCTTTCTCAGCACTCCTACGACGGCGACTTTTTCCCACTGATGGAAACAGAGTTTGTGGCGCTCCTGCCGCCCGGGCATCCTTTGATTCAAGCCGACTGCGTTACCGTGAGGCAAATTGCCGAAGAACCCTTCATCTATCCGCGGCTTCATCACAATTCGGACATTGATGACTTCTTCACCCGCCACAAAATTGAACCGAAAATTCATCTGCAGACGAATGACCCGTATTCAGCCTATGCCATGGTCAATGCCGGACTAGGCGTCTCCGTCAACAACCGGCTGCAAAGCATCAACCTCAAAGGCAATGTTGTCCTAAAGCCCTTTCATCCGCAGGAACGAGTTGCGCTGGGACTGGCCCTCCCTTCGCTTGAAACCGCCTCGCCGGCCTTGATGCGCCTCGTTTCTATGGCTCGAGAAATCGCGGAAAAACTCCCTAAAGGTCCATGGGGAGCGGCACTCCCCGCCGAATAAAGCCTTCATTTTTCCCTTCAGAACGAGAAAAACACCGATTGTTAGAAATGATCTCAAAAGCCTCCCGAGGCTCAGCATTACAAATATTGCTTTCGTATACATTTGCTGTATGATTGGCCGCTATTGTGTCGATAGAAATCGCTGATTGGCACACAGAACAGTTTTCGCCCAAGAAAAACTTCGCCCAATCCTTAAACCCGCCCGTCATGCAGAATAAATCCGCCCTTCTTCTTTCTTTGACTGCTGCTGCCGCAGCAGCAGCCCTCTCCGGCTGCGTTTCCACCGGCCCCGTCGATCCCGAAAGAGCCGCCAAACACACGCCCGAATATCAGTATCAAAAAAAATTGAGCCGAGCGAATAATCTCGCAACGGAATTCGGCGTAAAGCACATCATGGATCGCCCTGCGCCGAAGGACGTCAAGCTGACGAGCGATGGATCGATGCTGCTTGACGGCGCCGTCTGGGGGGCACTCCACGGGAATGTTGCAGGGAGCGGCATCCTTTCGGGAACAGCCGACTGGAACATCGGCTTCGGTCTCTGGCTCGCACAGTCGCTCCTCTTGCCTTCGACCGATCCGACGCCCGACAGCTTGGTGGGATACGTCCGCGCCGAAGAAGCTCAGGACAGGAAAGCCGCCGTCAACGCTTTCGTTGCTAGGGCCATCCCTGCCATCGCTGAGTCACTCAAGAAGCAGGATCAGTTCAAGGACTATCAGATTTCATACCACATCGACAAAACGGGGACCGGCAACAATGAAGCCGGGATTGAGGTCGTCAACGAAGAATTGGGATGCAAACCCTGGAAGGACACCCTCTTGGGAATGGGTCAGTGCGGCATCGAAATTGTCAATTTCGGCCTTTGGACCTTCGCGCCGCAGATTTCAACGCCGCGCTTCACCGACCCGCAGATTCAAGTCTGGTATATCCAAGGAAAGGACGTTCAGCTCAAGTTCCGCGACGCTGTTTTGAAGCCGAAATTCGACTGGGCAAAGGCCATGATGGCTGCGGCGCCTGACCTCCCAGAGTATGTCTACGCCTACATCAATACCCGCAAAGGCCCTGCGCCGGAGAAAGCATTGAACCCTCCGTTCTTTGTCGAAAAGGACCGTGTGAACTTCTTCATCATTCCCCAAAACGATGAAACGGAAGAGCCTTCTTCCGAGGAAGAAAAGAAGTCTCTCCAAGACCAAACTCAAACCACTGCCGCCAAATAACCGCTTGATCTCGAGCTTTCGACTGGACCTCTCACGCTAATCCCGCAATCTCTATAGGCGTGAGGACAAGATCCAGCCGCAGAACACGGCGGTCTGCATTTCGGGGATCACGATGGTTTTAGGCATCCCTCCGGCCGATCATTTATCGGTGAGCGAAAATCTCACTTCAAAACCAGCAGCAAAAGGTTTTCCGCAGCTCGTTCGCGAAAATCCATATTCGCTGCCGGGGATTCTCCGGATATCTGCGGCGCCAAGAGCGTCGCAGAAACGGCCCCCATCAGGAGGGAGAAGACCAGGTCTGGAGAGGTACCGCGAATAATGCCTGCTTCCAATGCCTTTCTCAGTATGGGCATGGAGGCTCTTTTGAAAGGCCGCACCAGTTTTTCAGTAATGCGCGGAATGCGGCTTTCCCCATTGTCGTGCTCCTCAGGCATGGGGTCGACCTCATGCATGAGCAATGCAGGAACATCCGAAATGGCGGGACCAATTTGAACCAGCATCTGCACCCAGCGTTCAAATGCGGCTTTAGGGTGACGTTCTGCAAGGTCCGCGAGACGAACCAGTTCGGTGAGCTGTGTTTGCTGATCTAAAGCGAGCTTCTCAAGGAGCGCGTCATAGAGTCCCTCTTTGCTGCCGAAAAGCTGGCAAACCAAAGCCGGCGTCACGTCGGCATCCCGCGCAATCGCTCTGAGCGACGTGCCCCCGAACCCGCAGCGTGAAAAATGACGCTGCGCCGTCTCAAGCAGTATTGAGCGGCCCGAAACTTCGGAGGCCGGACGTCTGCCGCGGCGGCGGGCGGTTCCTTCGGTCTGCGTTGGTCTTGCGCTGGAGTCCATAATGCTCTGTTCCTCAATATGCAGGCATTCAAAAATGAAAGCAACTCCATCGCTCCGGCTCATTTGATTCAGCTGGGAACGATGGAATACTCAACTCTAACGCCTCGAGGCTCAGAACTGGCCGCTATGAGCTTAAATCTTCAAAATTGGAATTTGAAGCCACGAATCGTTGGCGCCGCCAAAATGAACGATATGAGCGCCGTGATTGACCGAAGCCGGCGTCGGCACGGTCGCTGCCGAAACACTCGCAGGCACCGGCACATCGCCTCCCAACACCTCCATGACAGGCGGGTGCAGCGGATCATAGGTTCCGCCGGCAGCCGGCACCGGAATGGGATGACGGCCAAATCCCATTTCAAAGGTCGTGGGCACAATCTTCACGCCGCGCACCTCGAGCTCCAAGACCTCCCCTTTTCGATAGTGTTCGCCCATCGGCCAGACCGCAATGTCGAGCGGTACCCGCTCTCCAGGACGGAGCTTCTTCGGGTGTTTGTAGACATAAAAAGGTTCGAGCTCTGTCGTGCGCTTGGCGTCGAGTTCACGCATTGAAGCACGCAGTCTTCCCGTTGCGACGGCATCGGGGGCAATAAACTCTGGAATCGGACGATGGAGGGCTTCTCCGGTCGGCGACACTTTGCGGACAACCACCTCAACATCCATATCATCAGATTCAGGCGTCTCCATCCAGAGCTTCGCACGCATGTATCCCACCACGTCGGCATTCTCTGGGAAGACATAGCGGAACTTGACGCTTCCGGAGGCCGAATCGTACTGCATGGACGAGGCATTCGTCGAAAGAGACTCCGTCAGCCGACCGTCCTCGGCCAGATACAGACGTTTAAGCGTAGTTTCCGGCAGCGGCCAGTTCTCAGCAGGCACATCCACCCGCTCTGCGGTGCCGCCCGAGTCGAGCACTGAATAACGCACGCGGGGCGTCTTTTCAAATCCGTTGTCCATGCCTTTGAGATAACGGTCAAAGAAGGCCAGCAATTCCGCACGGTACTTCGGTGAATAAAGGTCATACCATTCATTGGTGTTGTTGACGCGAAGCCACTTGTCTTTGGAGGCAATCCGCATAAAGCCGGCAAACGAGCCGTGTGTATGCACCGGATTGGTATAACTCGCCACCACATAAGCGGGCACTTGGATTTTTTCCAGACGCGCAGCCATGTTTTCCCAATACGCATCCTTTATGAGGTGCGTGGCAATCATCCGCGGCTGATCCTCAATGTAGTTCGGACCGGCAAAGGTTTTGATGATCACTTCCGGGAACCCGGGCTCTGGAATGCCGCCTCGCGTGCCCGGTTCTTCAAAGTGGTCGCAGAAACCTTCCCACGGCGCAATGGCAGCAAGGTGCGGAGGATTCTCTGCAGCGATAAACCACTGCGAAACCGTTAGCCAGGAGTTGCCGGCCATGCCGACCCGGCCGTTGCTCCAAGACTGCGCAGCCGCCCATTCAATGAAGTCATATCCATCCTCAGCAAGCTGACGCCCCCAGTAGGAAATATCGCCTTCAGAATGCCCCACGCCGCGGGGATCAGGGTTCAGCACTACATAGCCCTGCGCTGTCCAGAAAGCCGGATCGGCGCCCTCAAACTTCTCGAGCCCAGAAACAGCATTCTGCGGAACGCCGGAACGTTTGGGGACGTCATCCAGACGCTGACCGCCCACGGTTTTGCCGTAGGGACTCCAGGCCACAATCGCGGGATGGCGGCCGTCATCATTTGGGCGGAAGACATCGGTATAGATGGTCGTGCCGTCGCGCATCTTCAGAGCCATATTTTCTTCAAGCACAACATCGCTTTCAAGCGGCGCTCCGCCGGGCGTTCTTATTTCACCCTTTTTCAGCAGAAACCGCCTGCCCGGAACGAAGTCGTGCGGCATGCGGGCGCGCACGGCGCCGATCTCCATGGCACGACGGTGCGGCACGGGATAAGCGTCGTTGCCATAAATGCGGATGTTTTTATCAATCACATTGGGCAGTGATCCAGTAACGCGATTCTGTACGGCTCCTGCAGTCGTGCTAAAGGTCGCTGCGACGGCCGCCCCGACGGCGGAAGTCAGAAGGGTTCTGCGCTGCATGATATTCATTCTCCATTAAATGAACATTTGTTTATTTAATGGAGAGAATATACACCTATCTGGCGGCGATTGTCAGTTGCAACCTCTTCTGCTTCCAGACAGCTGCCGGCAGTCCCTGCCCAATCGCCAAATGCCAACACAATTCTGATAATTTTGATTGGGCTTTCTAAATTCAATATGGCTTCGCGTTGTGCCCTTTGCAGACTCCGTCAGCAGCAGACGCTGATCTAGACGCTCGATATCGTTCATTCTATGCACCCACGCGCGAAGGGCTCGAAAGCCTTTCGCCATATGCAACATGAATGGCGTGAGGTTTGAATCTTCAGTGCTTGTTCGGCCAACGGTCAAACGCCACGAACCATCTGGCTGCCAACCCCGATGTAGTCCTATTCCTTGAACATTGCTCCAGCTTTGCCGGCGTTCATAAAGACCGCTTCAGTCATTTCAAACTGAAGCGGTCCTGTTTCTTTAATCGCCTAATTCCCCTGTCGCCGTTTCAAGACGTCGACCAGTTCGAATAAGGCGTTATCAGTTAGAAGGCAAAGCGCAGATTGGCCCGCAAACCGTGCATAGTTACATCGCCGTCATAAGCACCCGTGTAGGAAAGTCCGAACGTGGCAGTCTTGCTGAGCTGAGCTTCGACACCCAGACCAACCGTCGCCATGTCGGAGAGCTCTCCGCCTTTGATCAAGGCTGTACCCGAACCGGCGAGATTCATGCGGGCCTCAGCTTCGGTATCGCCGAAAAAGTGGTTCCAGGCAAGATCGCCCTTCAGAGTAACTTTGGCAGCACCGAAGCTGAACGGCACACCGGCTCGAATACCGAGCGAGCTCACCTGCAGGTCTTGATCTTCAGGATTCGTTGTGAAAGTCATGCCGCCGACAGATTCGGAATAACCGTCTGATTCAGCATGAATCCATGCGAGGCCGAAGTAAGGTTCCACTGAATACGCCGCAGTGTTGAAACCCTTGAAGGCAGCTTCAGCAAAGATCTGCGTAACATCAGCGTCGCCCGACCACTTGTTGTAGCCCGCCAGATCCTTGACAGTCAGCGTGCGGTTCGCATCGGCAGACTGATGGGAATAGATGAACCCATAATGGATTGAAGCGATGTCTTCAACGTTCGTCAGACCATAGAGCCCAACATGAATGTCGTTGCTTTCAACCTTGAAGCTCCCCGCCTTGTTCTCCGTTGTTCCAGCACCAAAGAAAACTCCGATCTTGGTCGAATCCGCGACATCAACCTCAGCGCCGATAAGGCCGGCATAGAAGTTGCTGTCCATGTCAGAGCTGCCGTAGTCAATGGAACTCCAGGCGCCGATGCCCGTCGCCCATAGACGGCCATTGCCGTCGGCCATTTCAACAACGCGGCCTTCACCGATGCCGGCAGCCTGATCCTTCACCGCGCGTGTGAGGGTCAAGCCGTTGACGATGGAAGCATTGCGGCTGTTGAGATAGAAATCGTCACCCAGAGACGCATAGGTCGATTCGACCTGAGCCTTCGAGGCACTGAGGAGGCTCTCGAAAAGAGCGCCGGTGCGTTCAGCATCAATCGCCTGCCCGATCTTGCGGCCGTTGCCAGACCCATAGTTTGCTAATGAGAGACTCTTATCTGCCGAAAGCGTACCTGTCAGAATTGAGCTCGTCTCGTCGAACGTGAGTTCAGTTTTGAAGAGCGCATAGTCGGGGTTCGCAGCGGCAGCATCAAGACCTGTGAGCTTATCGAGCTTCACAGTACCCGTTTGAGCATTACCTTCGTAAGCGGCTTTCAGTACATCAATGTCAGTCGAACTGACACTGTAGCCTGCACCATCCTTGAAGGTTAGTGTGCCCATCTCAACGTCCTGACCGGCCATTACAAGGAATGTACCGCCGGCATTGATCACGGCATCGACGGAATGATCAGATGCGCCGTCAGTGATTGTGCCTTTCAGTGTGAGCTTGTCGTCATACTTATTGACAACGCCAAACTTGCCGCCGTTCACGGTGACCAGGCCATTGGCCTTGCCCGTAGCGGTCTCCGTGATACCGAAGGAGTCGTTGAAACCATAAAGGCTGCCCTCATTAAGAGTGACGCCGCCGCGGAAAGTATTGTTGCCGGTCAGAACAAGCGTACCGTCGCCGTTCTTAACCAGCGATCCGTCATAAAGACCATTTGCAATCTTGGTGCGGATTGCTGCGGCACGCTTTTCGTAGTATTCAAGACGCCACTTCTTAGCATCTTCCAAACTGATATTTTTATCCTTGATGCCAGCAAGGTCATAGTTATGTTCCCGACCGTCTTGATTAGCCGAAGCTGTACTTGTATTTGTCAGCTTGTAATCTGTCAGTACATTAGAGACGACAACCTTACCGTCAGTCGTTCCGTCTTCGGTCGCCGACTTCAGCCATGCGAGATCTTCACGAGCCCGTTGATCAAGTGCGATCTGAGAAATGTCATTTGACCAAACATCCAGATTACCGGCCTTGAGGTTGTACTCGAACTTGCCGGAAAGCTGACCAAGACCATACATACCTTTTTCAAGATCAGGAACGCCCCATCCCATACGGTCAGAAACCTCTCCTTCGGCCGGAGCATCTCCGCTGGCATTCGCCCAGCCCTCCATGTCCGTACCATCAGTATTCTTGTGGTTCGCTGTTGTCAAAAGAACTTCACGAACCTGCAGGGCACTCATATCTTGATAGCGGGAAGCCAAGACAGCAAAGGCACCAGAAACAAACGGCGCAGCCATAGACGTACCACCGTAGCGGCCATACTTATCATCTCCAGCAATATTAGCGGTATTGCCATTCTGGCCCGGACCAACCAGTGTCCAGTACTTTGCGTAACCAGCCTCGTTAAATTTAACTTCCAGTTTGTAGTTGCTGGGGGCATTAAGGCTGTCTACTTGCTTCAAACCAGCAATAGCAATCCACTGCGCTTCAGCTTCTGGATTGAAATACGGATAGAGTGCGCGATGATACGGATTGGCGCGATCGTTATTGCCGTTGGTGAAGACTTGAATGACATCCTTTCCTTTCACGGCATCCCAAGCAGCATCGACAAAACTTGGTCCTTCGTTGTATTGTTTTTTGAACAGAAAATATTCGTATTCAATATCATGCACTGTAGTAAGTTCAGGACCACTGTAATAGTAGTAGACGATATTTCCCCTTTCATCTACCTGTTTTAAGTTAGTACCAAAACTGTTGTTAATAATCTTCACACCTGAATTTACTAGGGCATCATAACCTGCCTTGAAAAAGCCATAATCAGGGAACGGACCGTAATTCATGTCGTCCGATCCGCCGGTATTGGCCGAATAAAAATCAGATCCCCAAGCAACGCCATGCATACCGGAACCGTCCCGATTGCCGGCATAGACACCCGCGCATCCTGTCCCATGATTATCATTGACTCCAGCTTTATAAGCTCCGTCAACGGTGAATTTATCACCCTTCTTATATTTTCCTGTGTCTTGTGGAGTGCGTCCATAAGCGTATTGCGGATAGCGTTCACCATCATGAGTAAATTCACCAGATGCAGCCACCGTATGCCAACGATCACCGGATAATTCCTTATGTGTGGTCAGGATTCCTGAATCCATCATTCCCACTTTGACGCTCTGAGCATGAAAACCAAGAGCATAGGCAGTGGATGCTTTCAATGCTGACAAGCCCCAATTTTTCTGATATTCGGCCGTTTCCCATGATGTTTTCGCTTGACCCATCTGAGCAGCATCTTGTGCCTTGAAGCCTGGCTCTATATAAGTTGCAGAAGCTGCGCCTGCGACAAGCATTAAGGCTGAAACTGCCAGAGTAACCGCACTCTTAGCAGTTTTCCCTTTATTAGAATGATTTTCGTCGGTCACGACATATTGTTTGTGAGAGTCACTCCATTTCGTCTTGAAGATCCTATTCATCTTCATCATCCTCTGGTGAATATTTTTGGTTGGTCCTTGTCTTTCACACTTACGCAGTAAAAGACAAAAGGCATCCTGTCATTCCCGTCTTCATTAATATTGACTTCAATCAATTTAAACCAGAGTTAAAGGGTATTCCATGCCGTCGTTTAGCAGCCAAAAAACATGCCCATCTCACAAAAAAGATTGACTTTTCCTCCTTTCGAAAGCACAACTCGCACAAAATCAATCTTAAATAATTTAAAAATTTATAAACGTAAACTTATAGCATTAGTGTGCATGAGATTTACTTTACTTTTTACTGTTTTCTAGGGGTTAGCTTCATGTATCTAATAAAATAATTTCGTTGTTAGATATTAACTATGAGTTGATACACAACTTCCAAGGCAAGCCCGCATTCATCACAATATTTTGTTATTTATAAAGAAATTCAATATCCGTCAGGAATACAGGATTTAAAGATGCGACCTATCAACACATATTTGTACAAAATCGTCTCTACGTCTTGAACGAAGACATCTTCTTATACGAGTCGTTGAACCATCAATATGTGGATGACACATGAAAAGCGTTAAAAACCGACCTGCCAACACTTACCTTTTATAACGTAGAAACATATTCCAACAAACAAAATGATAAATACCAATATTTAATAAAAATACATTATTCATGAAAAACATTCTCAATTACAATAATGTAGACAATAAAAAAGCTTCGTGATCCCAGTCAAAGACTGGAAACACGAAGTTCATCAAGATTGAAGAGAACGCACTGATTGCCTTGCAAGAGAGAGCTCTTCACCTCCCTCGCGTGCTTTTAATAAATTATTAGTTATGTCAATTTAGCGTTGACAAAATTAAATGGCACACTTTCACTGCCCTTAAGAAGGGGGAGCCTCCAAAAAGGAAGCGTTTCTATGCTGGCCGGTCAAGCGCGCCGAATAAACCTCATCAGAAATTGAAGTTGAGACCCGTAAAGACTTGTGTAGTCTTGGTGAGGCCCTCCTTATCTGCAGCCGCTTTCAGATCCCCGCCGCCCACGGAATGTGTCGCCGCAAAATAGAGCCAGACCTTCTTCGCCAATTTGTACTCATAAGCAGCCGAAAAAACGGTGCGGCGGAAGTTGTAGTCGGAATTGCCGCTGAGTTCGCCGTCGTAGTACTGAACGCCGCCGATCAGTTTGTGGCTCCCGATCACGTAATCCGTACCCAGCAGAAGGCTGTAGCCCTCCCACCCATCGTTTTGTTCAGCAGCCGTTGCCACTGTCACTTTTGAACTCGAGAGGCCGGCCCCCTTTTCCCAATGGGTTGAATACTGAGCACCAAAGAAGACTCTTGCTTCCGGAATGAAGCGGTACCAGCCGCCAAAAGAAATCGCCTGCCCGTTTGAATCCTTGGACTTCGCTTCTTGGTTGCCGTAATCCACATTGCCGTAGTTCAGGCTGAAGTACACATCCTTGCCGGTGTAGTCCACAGCAAGCGCACCCGTATGTCTGCGGTCGGCGAGATTTGCATAAAGGTCGTCAGACTTATCGCCTAAAGAATAGGAAGCCCCCACACGGAACCCATTCAGCGTAGGTGAGACCCAAGTTACGGTGTTGTTCGTCCGGCTCGTATTGGAGAAAGTTGATCCAATTGAAGCATTGCCGTATGACGTCCCGAACGGATCATATTTGATAAGGCCCATGGTATAAGGCGCCACAGTGGACTGAACCGTACCCATGCGGCCGAAGCCGATTTCACCCAATGAACCTTGCAGAGCGAGAATCGAGCGGCGATTGAAGAGCACTTTGCTGTCATCAAATTGGCCGTTGTCGATGTAAAAGCCGTTCTCCAAATAAGCTTTCACCTTCACACCGTTGCCGAGATCTTCAACGACGTTGAAGCCGATTCGGTTGTGTGCACGGCCGCCAGCCTTCTGAGTAAAGGTGTCTTCACCTTTCTTATGTTCGTAAAGAAAGCCTGCATCGACGCGGCCGTAAATCTGAACATCGGCCGCTTGCGCAGCAAGAGCTGCGCCGGCCAGAACACCAAAGACTGCAAGGTGGAGTGCAGTATGCTTCATGGTTTTCCTCCTTTGGAAACGGTTGAAGTTTTGGAATTGAGAGTGCTTCATATCGGTCATTTGCTGCTGAGCGCCGCGAACGCTTTCACGGCGGCGAGCGGCGCCTGCATGGCGGTTTCCCAAAAAGCGGGATTCGCAGCATCCGCACCGCAGTGACGCCGCACGATGCCGTCGACCGTGTCGCGTCCGGTATCACGCAGCATTGCGCGGTAAAAAGGCATGAAATCAGGACCGCGCTTATCGAGTTCGGCAAGGAGCCCCGAGGAAAGCAGATAGCCCACGGTGTACGGATAGTTGTAGAGAAGTTGCTCAGTCTTATAGAAGTGGAGCTTATAGGCCCACAGATAGTCATCGGCCCCCTCGGTCGAATCGCCGTACCAGTTTCCCCAAGCTTCCCGCATCAGTTCGACACAGCGCTTGGCGGGGACCACTCCCGCCTTTCGCTGCTCAATAAAGGCGCATTCAAAGTCAAAACGCACCATCGTGTTGAGGAGGAAATTCGCGGCGCTGCGCAGCTCCTGCCAGAGCATGGAGAAACGCTCGGCGTCGCTCGCGGCATGCTCAAGAAGGTAGCGCCGAACCAAAGCCTCGTTAAAGGTGCTTGCCGTTTCGGTGAGCGTCATGGGGAATTCTGTCTGTACCACGGGAAGATCGCGCATGATCCAGTAATGGAAGGCATGCCCGAGTTCGTGTCCCTGCTGCAGCACGGTTGTAATCGTGCCCATATAGCTTGAGAAGACGCGTGGGATCCGAAACTCATTGAAGCGCGAATAAAAGGCTCCGCCGATTTTCTTGTCCGATGGCGCCGCATCGACCCAGCGGTTGCGAAGCATCAATTCGATGAAATCCGACATTTCCGGATCTACGGCGCCCAAAGCCTTCTTCACAATGTCAATGCCTTCGACATAAGGAATCAGCGCTGGGACCGCATTTTTGCCCTGCTGGGGGGCCGGTGCCATCAGATCGTACACGGCGAGCCTGCGCGCACCCTTTTCAAAATAAGGCGCTCTCAGACGTACCGCCTCCCGAATCTCGTCGAGATGGCGCACAATCGCTTCCCGCATGGCAAAAAGCGCTCCTCGGCTCATGCGGTTCTGCGCGAGCGATACATCCACGGCATCAACGCCTGCCCGCCCGAAAGCGGCGAGCCTGAAGCCATGAAGTTCATTGAGAAGCGCTGCGTAAAGTTCAGCTCGTTCGCCATAGGACTTCGCAAGACCAATATTTACGTTTCGGCGCAATGTCCGGTCAGGCGCCCCTTTAATGACGGATACGAGCTTGGCTGCACGGATACGTTCAGATTCGCCTTGACTGTTCTCAGCCTCGAAGTCAACCCCTTTTTGGAGCGTCTTAAAAACAGCCCCAAGCGGCAGAAAACACTTTTCTTCAAAGTCAGAGAGCCACTCACGGTCGCTCGGCGAGAGCTTTCGGTGCCACTCATTTTTTCGCTCGCAAATCACAAAGCGCCAATCAGCGAGCGGCGATGACTGCCAAAGCGCATCGTCTGCCGGCAGGGCTTCAGCCGCTTCAAAGAGCGGCAGTGCCGCGGCTTCAAGTTTGACTTGGAGCGTACCCACAGCACCTGCTGCTGCAGAAGCTTCTTCATCACCCGCGTCCTTTGCCCCCTGACACTTCGCAAAAGCGGCGAGCGACGAAATTAATGTATTAGCTTCATCGAACTCTTTGAAATGATCAGCCAGCGCCTCACGGGCAACGGGCCGTTCCATGGAATGGAGCGCATTAAGAAGTGCCGCCGCGCGTTCAATGCTTTGATTCCACTTCTCTGAACCGACCGAGCCGTAGGCGTCATCCATCGACCATTCAGGAGCCTGAAGAATGCTCTGCAGATCCTTCGTCATTTTTGTTATTTCCTATTCGTCGAAGTCATCAATTAAAGAGAGAGCCAGAAAGCGAAGATGTGGTGAGCAATCAGGCCTACGATCGAAGGCACGCTTGCACGCTTGACGAGTTCAAGCGGCGACATTTTGAGCATTGCAGCAATGGCGACCACAACGCCGGCAACTGGCGAAAGCGGTCTGGCAATGGTTGAAGCCTGATGCATCGGCAAAACGAGCATCACCGGGTTGACGCCCATGTCCTTGGCGATCTTCGGCACCATTTCGATCAGCGGGTAAAAGGACGCGCCGTTCGACCCCGTAATGATGGTGACGAGCGTCGTGATCACTACGAAAAGGATGGACATGCCGATCGCACCGGCACCGACTGAGCTCGAGAGGTTAACGATCGCATCCACCATGCCGAGTGCCTTGAAGCCTTCGGCAAAAATACCGGCTGCAATAACGAGAGCCACCACACCGGACATGGCCTTACCCATGGACATGAGAAACGCCTTTAGTCCGGCCCCTAATTTCTCGATGCTGCCGCGCCAGCGCACAGCTTCACAAATCATCGCAATCGCAACGCAGAAGAACATCAGGGTTGTGATGTCGAGTTTGATGGAGTCGATGCAGTAGCGGGAGAAAACCACCACAAAAATCATCGGCAGGAACGGCAGGATGGCGTAGAACTTCGGCGCCGCAGTGCTCGGCTTTTTCACATCCTCGCCTTCAAAGACAAGCTGCTCGCCCATATGTTCTTGGGGATTCCAGCCCTCGCGGCGGTCGAGATACTTCTGCCAGAAAACATGGGCAAGACCCATAACCAGAACGGTTGGAAGCGCGGCGGGAATTTTGAATACAAAAACGTAATCAAGAATCGAGAGCGAGCAAGCCTTCGCCGCAGCCGCAGTTGAGCCGCCGATGAGAACGAGTGAAGCTGCACCGGAGGTGACAAAAACCGCACCGATTGCCTTCTTGTTCATGCCGAGGGCTGCAAGCGCCGGGCCCATCAATGCCAGGCAGAGCACGCCGAGACCCACTGCGGAGGTAATCACCATGGAGACCGCCTTGCCGAGAAGGAAGGCCAGAAACACCAGCGCATAAGGGCTCTTGATGATTGAAAGCGGCTTGATCGCAATATTCACAAAAGCATCATTCGCACCGATATGGGTCATATAGGAGGCAAAACCCACCATCGTCATAATGAGGAGACCCAGGCCGGCGAGACGAGTTGAGAACATGTAGCGGATGAACTCGATAATGTTCAGGTAGTCGTTTCCAGTCGGAAGCGCTTTTTTGGGCATGAATGTGCCCGTATCAAAGAAAACAGAGAAAGCAAGCATGGCAACGCCGCTTGCAATGAGAATAAAGGGCGCGTACTTCCCTTTTACGATCGCCCATCCGACGAGGACGAGTATGATGCAACCGAAGATAATTCCGGCCATGAAAGTCTCCTGAGATCAGACTGCAGCCAGGATCCGGGTCGTGTTTTTCCGGGTATTTACGCCCGCTGCACTCTTTCAATGCATTCCATTCTGCTCAGCCGCCTGCACCCTGCCTAGGGTTTGTCGGGATGGTCAGACTGCTTCCGGGGGTACTCCCGTACCTCCCATTGCTTAGAGCCAGAGCAAAATGCGGTGATCTGCCCCCTTCCAGCACCATCCAATTTCTGTCACACTGACGTTAACCCTTGTCCGATAGGTGGTTCTACTACCACCGTTTTTTCTATGAAACAGACCAACGCCCTGCCCTCCTGGGCTGACGACGGTGCGGCCAATGTCCGCAGCGCCAAGTTTCAGGAACTCTCCTTCAGTCTTGACGTGACGCTCGGCGCTTTGGCTGGAGCTACGGCAGCCGCGGCCGAGAGACCTGGAACCTATCCAGAAGTCCTCCAGCTCTTTGCGCGAGGCCAAGACCTCGTGAAGACGCTGCGGACGATCTGCCGCGCACATCTTGGTCTTTCTGCAGCGGATACGGCAGCGGTCAAAGCCAGGGGGGATATCGGACACAAAGCCGCAGAGCTCAACAAACTCGTTGAGCCCATTTTTCGCGATCTGGCTGAGCGTGCGTCCAATGACCCCATTTTTAGCGCTCACCCCGAACTGCGTCTTTGGAAAGAGGCAAGACGCCTGCGCGGCACCATTCTCGACGACCTGCCGCCCGACAAAGTCGCTTTTGCAAATGATGTTTCCGCATCGGTGCTCGAACCGGTCCGCGCACTGCACACCCATCTCACGAGCACTATGGCGCTCAATGTCAAGGACTCTGACGGCCATTCTCGTATCCAGGGGTTCGGCGCAAGCATTGCTGTTCTCAAAAATGCAGATGATCCTGTATTACGGCGCACGACTTTTGAGGCGATGAATGCTTGGTTCGCATCGCACTCTCCGAGCTTTCTGGATGTTCTCAACGCTCACACAGGATTTCACCTTGCGCTCTTAAAGCTCGCCGGAGAAGAGCTCTTTCCCTATGTCATGCGTTCTGAACGCATGGATCTGCGCGTCTACCGAGCACTCTTTAATGCCTTGGAGGCCCGGCTGCCGCGCATTCGGCTGGCTGTTTCGCTTCGGCAGCGCGCTTTTGGCGATGGCCCAATGAGAGTTTGGAATCTCCTCTCGCCGTCGCCAGACGCGCTATATACAAAAGGCCGATTTTTTTGGGGTGCCATTGAGGATCTGAAACTCGCTTTTGCCCAGCTCGACCCAGAATTCACCAAATTCCTCGACACTGCTTCGCATTCGGGCTGGATTGACGCACATGGTCAGTCGATGAAAACCGGCGGCACTTGGTGTGATGATCTGCCGGCTCTCGACGCCGTCAGGATTCTTGCAAACTATCTTCCCACGCTCTCGGGTGAAGCAGCATTGTCACACCTCCTTGGCGCGGCCTGGCATATGCAGGTGCTTCATCAGGCCCCCGCTCCCGCGCGAGTGCCGATGCTTGCGATGACGGAACTCGCCGGAAACTTTAGCGAAACCGTTCTTTCCCGGTCGCTGCTGCGTGCTGCGGAGAATACGCCGGAGGAAAAACTTCAACGCTGGCAGATGATTAAGCGTCTCACCAACTGCCTGCTCACGATCCCTGCGCGCCACCGTCTTTTGAAGCACATTCTCCTTGAACGTCAGAAAGGTCTGCTGTCGCTCGAAACAGTAAACAAACTGTCCGTCGAGTCATGGCATCACTATTTTGGGGACGCTTCAGTGGGCGAAGACCGCTATGTCTGGGCCTATAAAACGCACTTCTATCGCACGCAGCCCGTCTTCTACGATTGGCAATACACCTTTGGTTTTCTGCTCTCACAAGTGCTGGCTGATCAGTTCGAGCTGCACGGATCCAGCGCCTCCGGAGCCAACCTCAAATCAGTATGGATTGACAGCGCCACGCTTCCCGCCAACGACTTTGCGGCGAAACATTTGCACGCTGACCTCGCCAGTCAGGCTTTCTGGCTCAGAGCAGTAGACCGTGCGCTTCTGCCTGTCAAGCGGCTTGAAAACAAGCCAGATTATTTCTCTTCATAGACGGTCACCCGTCCTGCAGGAGAGGAAACCAACGCCGGCGGGGAGATTGCTGTTATAGGCTTCTCGAGTGAGTAACACATTGAATGAATGGCGGTCCTCGATTCTGCGGATGAATAGTCTAGGCAATACTCTTGCGTAATTCGACGATTCCAAACACCTTGCAAATCGCTATTAAGGCTCTTCAGGATGTCCCAAGCCCTCAGCAGGATAACGAAAGGTATTTTCAGTCGATTAGCTTCCAAGTTCTCTAAAGTTAAATTCACATCAAAACAGCTAGACCATGCTTGTCTAATACATTCATTAAAACGATAACCGATGGAATTATTGGATTTTTCCCGCATTCCCATTTTGAAATAGTGGAAACTGATGTACCCAGGAGCTGCCCTAGCGCCGCCTGAGATAAATTTAATTTTCGGCGAATCTGAGCAAACTGACGTCCATCCATTTCTGTTGACACCGCCGCCATTGGAAACTGCGCACTAACACGTTCATATTCTGTTTTATCAATCAATTTCTGAGCATAGAGAATTTCATTAATATCATTAATACTCTCTCTCAACGCATCTGACATTTTGACAGACATCTTAAACTCCTTGAGTTGTCGAAGATTCATCTAAAATCTGAACTAAAGAACCATTTGCAATCAATTTTTCGATAGCCGCATCTTCTAGTTCTAAAAGAAGTACAGTTTGCTGTTTCAAACATCGTAATTGATCACTAGGAATATTGACAAGATCGCTCTTTGCCCAAATTGCAAGAATAAACCATCTCCCATTGAAACGACTAGCAATAATTGTTCGCAAACCGCCCGATTTACCTCGTCCTTCAATAGGGATACGTTTTTTATATAAATTTGAACCTAAATCAGCATCTGTCAACCCTGCTGCAATTTCGGCACAGGCTGCTGCCATCATTTCATCCGAGCAATGAAGTTTACGCATTGCCCTCGCAACTCCTTTTAAAGCCAAATTGCCATCAACCATCACCATATGATGAAGAGATATAGTATGCAATACTATAGCATGAAAGCCTATCTATTACGTACTTCACTATCACGATCCCGCAGAACTGCTTGGAAGATAACCTGACTACCCACAACTTCACGCATTCGATCTAAAGAAAACCCCCGAACCCGAAGATCCGAGGGCGAAAGCGATGCCGCATCTTTCCAATGCGGCATGGCAGAGATTGTTTTTTGAAACTCGAGCGGCTTAGAAGCGATAGCTCATGCCGACCGAATAACGGTAGTCTTCCTGATATTCCGAACCGTTCGCGCGTTCAAGCGTGCCGTAGAAATTGAGGTTCTTCGAGGTGTTGAACTGAGCACCGATACCGTAGGAAACCCAAGTTCCGCCGATGTCAACGCTGAGATCACGGGAGACGCTGCCAAGCGACGCCGTGTAGTCTGCATCACCCAGGAAATCATGATTGACGGATGCATGAGCGTAGACCGTACCGGCACCGTCAGCGAAGGACGCACCGATACGAGCGCCGAGACGGCCAACCAGCGTCTGGAAGTCATCCTGCTCAACTCTCACGTAATTGGCGCCGGTGAAATCATCACCCTTTACGAAACCGTAAGCGAGTTCTGCCTGAGGTTCAACATAGAACGTGTCGTTAAGCTTCCAGTGGTAGCCCACTTCAGCAGAAAGTCCGAACGTCGTGTTGTTGTAGGATCCCTTAAATTCGCTCGCATCGCTGTAGGCAGTGATGTCCGTTGAGAGACGGCCAATACGACCCACAAAGTCAACGTACGCACCGCAGTCAAAGAACCCGGAAAGGTACGCCGCGAGCGAATAGCCGTCCGAATCAGCAGAACCGTTTGAGAATTTGCCTTCACCGTCCGTGTAGCTGAAAGCGCCGCCCACAAGCCAGGTGTTGTTGATGCGGTAGTCACCGCCCGCCTGAATCGAATTGGCTTTGAAGTCAATCGACACATTGTCGTCGTAGGAGCTGTCGTAGCCGTAGACGCGGGCCCATGCACCAATCGTCGTCGAGGAATCACGAACGTCGCCAAGGCGCTGGCTGATGTGGTTCACTTCGTTGCGCCACTGGACAAGCGTCATAGCGTTGTAGTTGCCAAAAGCATCCAACGATTGGTTTGTCGTGCGGGAGGTGATATTGCCATCGTTGTCAGCAGTCCAGGTGTCGGAAAGAGCACCGCTTTGACCGGCAAAGCTATTGGAACCGCCTGCATTTTCATTATTTGTAATGGTGGTTGCCTTTTTCAGCGCGGCCGTAGCTTCTTCAGGAGTATTGAACGTATCGTTCAGTGCTCCGCCAGCAGCGATGACTAGATCTTTCTTTCGATTGTCAGTCACTGTGACCGTTGAGTTGGCGTCATTAAGAATAATTGAAGAGTTACCAGTCCCGGTCAAGGTGTTGGCCTGGAAATTGCCGTCATTCATTTCAACATTGGAATTATTTAATTCCAATGCGCCCTTAGATTCCGATTTACCGTTGGAATTAATGTTTCCTTTGACTACATTAACAGTAGCGTTAGTGAAACCTACCGTGCTTGATTCAACAGTCTGGACAGCATCCTTATTACCGCTCAGGGTTACATTCGTGTTTTTGGTCCCCTGTTCGTCTCCGGCAAACTGGAGATTTGCGCCAGCATCAGCCATGATCGCAGGCATGGAACCGCCAGTTACGCCAATTTTAGGAGCGTAAATATTTAAATTATTTGGGGAATCAACACCGCTGTCGTTTGTTGCTCGAATGCCAACAGCTGTTCCTTTGATTGAAATTTCTTCTCCGGCCGTAAACGTTGATGTCGAGCCCACGGGCGACTTAGCTCCGTTACGCAACTGATAGATCCCATATACACCAGATAAATCAAGTTTCTTTACAGCATCAATACGAATGGCAGCATCTCCAGCTCTTGGGGAATCCGGATTCCATTGATGATCCGTATCATAGATTTCTACGGCTACATCTTTATTTGATGAGATAGAAACGTTTGTTGCGTTAATTTTGACTGAGGTCGATTGGGAATCAAGTTTTGGCTGAAGCAGGCCTGCCAAAACTGCCGCACCATCAGACTCAATAACAAGATCCCCTTTGGCCTCTATATCTACAGAACTATTGAATTTTCCGCCATCGTTAGATGTCGGCTGACTCATAATGGCGTTGCTGCTAGAGGTCAGATAGACGTTCCCATCAGCAGAAAGCTTGATGTTGCCACCATAGGCATGTACTGGGATGGGGTTTTGCTCTTTTGTGTTGCTAGCAGAACCCTTGGCGGTGATAGAAATATCACCAGAGGATTTTAATGTTGCAGTCTGATTCTTTTGCGCAAGAACACCATTGACGCCTCCCTGTTTAAGGTTTTCATTATTGAGGTCGATGGTGATCGAAGACCACTTATCTAAAGTAACGTTATTCTGGTCTGCATGTACACCGTTTTTCCAATTACCCGTTATGGAAATGGTGTCATTGGCAACAGAGCCTGAGAGATCTTTTTCAACTCCTGATTTCCCTGTGTCCGATCCATCATATTGGTAAGAATTTGAGTCCGTGGCTCCGGCTATTGCCCCCCCCCCGACAGTCATCAATGAAGCCACCAAAATGGCAATATATGTTTTCTTCATTCGAATCAGCTCCAAATCTAATTCAAAGCAAGAACTTAGAGACCGCCCGGCAGGGCGCAGTCTTCAAGCCGCAAAGAGTTCGTCAGAACGCCTGCACGGTTTCTGTTTGCGCAGTGTTTTCCTCTGACAGCGAACCACTTGCAACTCTACGTGCTCCGTCGAATTTCAGCAATAAATAAACATTTGTATTCGTACAGAAATACTAACACCTATATATGATTACATTGATGAAAACAAATATATTCGATCCTGAATCACCCCTCTTCCGATCACTTTGTTGCTGTTTTAATACTGTCGTTTACTTTAGTGTCCTGTAAAAACAGCGCTGAGATGGTTCTGAATGTCTACATCAGTAGCCTCCTCAGTTCTTTTGATGCCAAGTCATCCTTGGCAATTGCCGAAGATAGGAGCTCTGGGATATCTGACACGATCAGGCCTCGATGCACTGAAGCTAACAGGCACTCACGAAGATGTCAGGGAAAACGCCGGTTTCTATATGCACCAACTTCAGCTTGTTGGAGGTCCAATCATCAATGACAAACGGATTGTCCTTTCGGACGAGCTCCCATATCGTTGGTTTCGAAATAGACCTAAACGTTGATACCCTAAGTGTGCTGCGTAAGGACGGACGTCACTAACGGTGTCAACCATCTGATGGGTAGCAGGGCAAAAAAAGTCGCTGCAGCCAGCCTTCTGCGAGGTGAGAGGTTGACCTGCCCTGTCAGATGTTTCGTGTTTCCTCTCATATACCAGCTTCAGGCCGATTGCGAACGAAGCGATAACGATAAAGAGCAATGTCAGGTACCCGAAAGCCGTAGCGTTGAGTTCCATGTTGAGTCCTCAAAGAGACGGAAAATGTACGTTACGTAAACGATATTGTGACTATTGCAGCGCGGAAATACACACGAGCAGTTTTGCTAAATGATCTGCGGCGAAGTCTCTCGCTGACTGTTCAGATGAACAGTCAAGGGAGATCCGCTATTAACGCAGACAACCACCGCTTCAGTTGCTGCAATCCCCTTCTGCCGCCACTAATGCCACTCCGGTGAGCGCTGAGGAATAAAAACATGCTTCATATGAAGCACCCCTATGTGCCGGTTTGCTTTGGCACTTTCAGCCTAAATGCAGAGCTCCGATCGGACTCAAACAGTTCCGTACATTCACTGCACAATGTGCCATCCTGCACTCTTCTTCGAGCTTCGCCCAATTTTTTTCTTTCTTATCCTTTTGATAATTTCAATCACGACGAGCCGTGATACTTCATCAAGTTGATTGGCAAAGGAAAAGACTGCTTGCGCAGTGAACCAAAGACATAGCGTTGTCGGCAAGCGACTGCAGCCTTACTTTGTCGAAGGAAACGGTCTTGACAGCAGCCGTAGGGACAGCAGGAACAGCCTAAGACGACTCGCCGCTCTCGATCCGGTCCATCCTGCTCAACCGGACTCTTAGGTATAAAGACTTCGAGCTTGAAAACCCGTTTAACTTTCGTTTGCGTAATGTTTTTGAATGAGATGGTGCATTCGACCTATTCAGGCCGCTTAATCCAGAGCACTCAGCTGAACGTGCCTTCAGATTTATTTCGCTGATTGATCCTTGTGCTTTTGAGCCTCCCGGTTCTCTTTGCGGCATACGTATACATAGAGAATCATGAGAATAATCCCAAATAACGACAACGACCCAGCAATCCAGCAATAAGCAGTTTGTCCGTCAATCAAAGCAGTTTCTCCAAAGTCTGCGGCGAGTGACAATCCCAAAAGCAGAACCGCCAAACAAAAACGAAATTATTACGAGACTGGCAAAGATGATAGATGACGTATGGGATCGGGATCAGAAAAACTGCCGAGTGCAACGGGCCTGCAATTCTCAAAAAACTTATCACATCGGCAGCAAGGCGTGATGAAACGCGACTGAACGTTAAGCTATCCCATATGCCATGAAGCTTCACACTGATCGTACCAACCAATGAGATGTTCGATACATGACATAACCCCGTAGACACGAAGCATGGTGGCACGCATGCCGCCGCCTGCCCATCCATACCTACCGAGGCCGGACAAGGATTTCATGGCGCAAGCCGTGGATGGAGCCTCTGCAAAGGGTGGAAAAAACGACAAAGCCCGCTTGCAGGCGGGCTAAGTCAATGATGCAAGGAACGGTCATGACACACCAAACCCTTGCTTCGTGTCAGATCATACCACAGCAGGTATCAATCTCGATTGACGGCGGTGTACATCTAGATGGACTCTCGCTCGTTATCGTGATAGTGCTGTGGATTATGATCCGCAAGAAGCCTTAAGGCACTGGGGTCGTCCCTTCGGGACGGCCCCTCTTGCGTCACCCCCGAATATAGCTCGTCATCAAAACCACAAATTTTCAGGAAATAGCGCTTAATCTTTCTCGGCCCTTTTCAGCGACGTCAGCTCAACTAGTACGACAAACTCATACAGTTTTCGTGTCAGCATGTTGATTCTCTAACTATCAGCGGAACTCCAGTGCGTCATGCTGACGCCGCGCGGATCCTGGCCATTTTTCTAACTAATGCTGAAGACCGTTTCGCAGAAACGTCCGAAAGATTAGAAGATCAAAGCAACGGGTTTTGCCTGAACCCATCGTGCCGATAATCGGCATGTGACCTTCTGAATGTGACACGGGCTGAAAGACTTTCTCCTGACGCACCACCGCATCGTGAATCCAAGGCTGCTGCCGATTGTTCTGCGGCAACTCTGCCGGTGAATAGTCACCGCTGAGCTCCTCCTTTCCTTTGGGGTTTCCGCTGTCCGGGAGGAGCCGTTCTGCGGCTTGCTTAACGCCGCGTCGTGGTTAGATACCAAGCGCCGCCAGAACACCGTCGACATGAATGTCACCGGTGCACACGAGTATCGTGTGTGGCATAATCTCCCACGAGGACAGAGATGCGCGTAACATCATATATCTCCTCATGTTGGCAAGCCCGGTGTTGCAAGCACCGGGCTTTGTCGTAATAACCTCTTGCGAGGACCTCAACGGCCGGAGCCGTTGTTCTTTGCTGAGAGCTGGTTGTTAAGCTCAAGAGCTCCGAACCAAAGAGGCAGAGACTGACTCGACAGAGTCATCCTGTTTCGTGGTTTCAAAATTATTCAGAAAATCGATTAATTGTTTACTATCGTTTTTTTCTTTCTCCTATGCTTCAACATTAAATGCTTGTTGGAACTCATCAATTTTCTAATTGATGTGTAAAGAGTAAGATTTTGGGCTTGCCAGCAATTGCCTTCTGAGCAAACGTTCCTGCAGATCTATTTCCGTTGCTCGAGCATTGCATTCACCAATTCATCTGCGGCCTTCTGAGTTCAATTTCTTATGCGCTAATGCCGAAGCGTTGGACAGATGATTCCCAGAGTCTTCCATTCCGAGATGGATCCTTCGAATCATAAAAAATCACTAGTAGTGAAGCCCGGTCACAAAACCGGATGATGCGTATGGAATGTCGACGCAACGCATCTGTTATTTCAAATTATGGGTTGGAGATACGAGACAAAAAGTACGATCATCACTACCAACCGACCGATTGCAGAATGGGGGCTGGTTTTAGGCGATCCGATGGCTGCAACCGCAATCATCGATCGTTTGATGCATCATCACTGCACTGCCATTGCAATCAATGGCGACAGCTACAGGCTGGAAGAACACAAGCTAAAAAAAAATGACTTACCCAATAACCTACAAGCTGCAAAGGAATTAAAACCTGAGTGGCATAACTGCAGGAGGCAAGGTTTGTCCGTTAGGGGATCAACTTACCTGACCGTTGACAATGATGTATTATTTTATATGTTTATGGTCTATATTGCACGAGAAAATCTCTTGGCATCTTTTATCTTCATGCAAGGTGGATTAGGTCATGTCATTAGTGTTGTAAGGGGGATAGGAAGACATATTTTTTGAAAACATCATACAATTACTGAAGTATTGATGTTGAATGTACCAACTTCTCATGGCGTCGAAAATGGAAATTGACATAACTGATGATTTTAATCTTCAGACAATAGCTAATAGTGGTCAAGTTTTCCGAGTGAAAAAAATTGATAATGATATTTATAGGTTTATCACTAGGAACCATATCTTATATATCAATGAACTGAGTTCAGGAAGATATAACATCAGTTGCCCAAACGATGAATGGCATTCCATTTGGGAGCCATATTTTGACTGGAACCGAAATTATAAATCATTGAGAGAGTCTCTTTCTCCAAAAGATGGTATTTTGCATTGTGCGTCCAACTGCGGTAAAGGCATACGAATACTAAAGCAGGATCCCTGGGAAACTCTTATCTCTTTCATTCTTTCACAACGTAAGTCCATTAAGGCAACAAAAACATCAGTAGAATCTTTAGCATCAAAGTTTGGGAAACCTATAATTACACCATATGAAACGATCCATTTATTCCCATCTGCTATCGAAATTTCCAAGGCATCTCCAAAAGAACTTAAAGAATGCAAGTTAGGTTACCGATTACCATATATTCAAGATGCTGTCCACAAGGTAATGTCCGACGTAGTGAAACTTGACTCCATTGAAGAATACTCCGATATTAACCTCGTAAATACTTTAATGCAGATTAAAGGTGTAGGATGTAAGATTGCCAATTGTGTCGGATTGTTTTCATACGGAAGAACTGGCCTAATCCCGACTGATACCTGGATTAAAAAGGTTATCGATAAATACTATGGAGGGAATAACCCTCTTACATCGTATGGAGAAAATGCTGGAATAATGCAACAATATATTTTTTATTATGCACTAAATCATAAAGAGAAATTCCGCAAGTGACGAATGAAGTAATTTGCTTCCATAATGATCTATGAGAAATCAAATATCTATAAACACAAATTACTAACTAAAGTTCATCAAAAGGTCGCCCCAATCTGAACTGGTATTGGAATTTTGGAAAGATTGAAAAAGTAAATTTTAAATGCGTTTTAACCTGTTCAATTCCAGTTGACAGCATCGGCGGGGCGATTGATAATTAAATCGCCTTTGTGCAATATACAACACCTCAGCGTGTCCAGCCGTTACATATCACTGAACAGACTGAGTACGAGATACTCGTGTCAAGTCTTCAGAAAGGGGACCATAAAACCACACTGACGTTTGGTCGTCGATTACTGAGCACGGACGCTCGTTGTTGTAGAACTCGACCTTGAACGTGCCTTCAGATTTATTTCGTTAATTGATCCTTGTGCTTTTGAGCCTCCTGATTCTCTTTGCGGCATACGTATACATATAGAATCATGAGAATAATCCCAAATAACGACAACGTCCCAGCAATCCAACAATAAGCGGTTTGTCCGTCAATCAAAGCAGTTTCTCCAAAGTCATGAGGCGAGTGACAATCTTAAAAGCAAAACCACCAAACAAAAACGAAATTATTACGAGACAGGCAAAGATGATAGATGACGTACGGGATCGGGATCGTGCTGTGGATTAAGATCCGCAAGAAGCCTTAAGGCACTGGGGGCGTCCCTTCGGGACGGCCCCTCTTGCGTCACACCCGAATATAGCTCCTCATCAAAACCCAAAATTCTCAGGAAATAGCGCTTAATTTTTCTCATCCCTTTTCAGCGACATCGGCACAATCAGTCCGATAAACTCATACAGTTTTCGTGTCAGCATGTTGATGCTCTAACTATTAGTGCGTCATGCTGACGCCGGGCAGATCCTGGTCACTCTTCCAACTAATGATGAAGACCGTTTCGCAGAAACGTCCGACAGATTAGAAGATCAAAGCATCGGGTTTTGCCCGAACCCATCGTGCCGATAATCAGTGCGTGACCTTCTGAATGTGACACGCTTCCTCCTCACGCTCCGCTGCACCGTGAATCCAAGGCTGCTGACGATTGTTCGGCGGTAGCTCTGCCGGTGAATAGTCACCGCTGAGCTCCTCCTTTCCTTTGGGGTTTCCGCTGTCCGGGAGGAGCCGTTCTGCGGCTTGCTTAACGCCGCGTCGTGGTTAGATACCAAGCGCCGCCAGAACACCGTCGACATGAATGTCACCGGTGCACACGAGTATCGTGTGTGGCATAATCTCCCACGAGGACAGAGATGCGCGTAACATCATATATCTCCTCATGTTGGCAAGCCCGGTGTTGCAAGCACCGGGCTTTGTCGTAATAACCTCTTGCGAGGACCTCAACGGCCGGAGCCGTTGTTCTTTGCTGAGAGCTGGTTGTTAAGCTCAAGAGCTCCGAACCAAAGAGGCAGAGACTGACTCGACAGATTCATCCTGTTTCGTGGTTCCAAAATTATACAGAAAATCGATTCATTGTTTACTATCGATTTTTTCTTTCCTCTAGGCTTCAACATTGAATGCTTGCTGGAACTCATCCATTATCTAATTGATGTGTAAAGAGTATTTGAGATTTTTTTGCTTGCCAGCAAATGCCTTCTGAGCAACCATTCCTGCAGATCTATTACCGTTGCTTGAGCATTGCATTCACCAATTCATCTGCGGCCTGCTGAGTTCAGTTTCTTCTGCGCCAATGCGGAACCGTTGGACAGATGGATTCCCAGAGTCTTCCATTCCGAGATGGATCCTTCGAATCATACAAAAATCACTAATAGCGAAGCTCGGTCACTGAGCCTGATGATGCGTAAGGCATGTCGACACAACAAAACGGCTGCTCACTGCTTATCTAACAATTCTTTAATAAAGGCCATTATGGAGCTTCGTTATCTGAAAGCTAAAAACTCAAAGATCGCATTGCTTAGAAAACAAAAGCAATCCCGAAGAAAACCCGAGATCTCTTTACCCTATTAGGTTTGCCCTTACCTACGCAGGTTTTGTGGAACGAAGTTCACGCCCAGAGTTGGACTCAAATATCTGGACGAGAAAAAAGCGTCGACTTCTTTTGAGATTTATTCTTCACCAAGAGTTCAACCTAACATGCCCATCTGAAAACAAAATAATGGCTTTTTGTTAGATGTTAATCTTGGGCGGATGGAGAATTAAAATTTTCGACCTGATCTCTTTTCGCATTCATTTTATGGTTTGCACCTATAGAGTTGCCATAATAATATGTCCAATTGTAACGCACACCCTAAAATGAATTGATGAGCAGCAGGTCCAGGTGCCTCGCAAACTGCCCTCTAACGGAAGGGCAGATGCGAAGGCAACTGATGGGTATTTATTGGATGCTTATGGTTTTACACTCCCCCAAACCTGACTCCAGCTACCCGTCAAAGCACCCTTAGCATAGTCTACGACACGGTTTTCGAAGAAATTGGTATGGGTTACGCCCAGCATTGCATCAACCCAGGGAAGCGGATTTGTCGTACTTTTAAAAATACCCTTCAAACCGAGGCCCATTAACCGACGATCAGCAATGTAGCGAATATAGGCACGAACATCTTCACGGGTAAGGCGCTTCATTTCAGAAACACCAAAAGCCAAGTCGATGAACTTGTCTTCAAGATCAACCATCACTTCCGCGATACCGTAAATCTTGGCTTTAAGCTCATCCGTCCATAACTCCGGATTTTCCGTAATGTATTCACGGAAAATCTTTGTCATCGATTCAGTGTGAAGCGTTTCGTCCGCGATGGACCAGGCAATGATTTGCCCCATGCCCTTCATCGTGCCGCAGCGCGTGAAATTAAGCAGCATGACAAAGCTCGAGAAGAGCTGCATACCTTCGGTAAAGGCAGAGAAAGCGGCAATCTGCGCCGCCAGATCGCCCTTGTCACGGCAGACCTCATTGAAGAAGTCATGCTTAGCCGCCATCGCTTCATACTGAAGGAATTCGTTATAAATCGACTCGGGAAGACCCAGCGTCTCGATGAGATGCGAATAAGCCGCAATGTGCACGGCCTCGCGAGCGGCGAAACTCGAAAGCATCATGCGGACTTCAGGCTGCTTGAAGCGCGGCAGATAGGAATCCACATAGGCTCCTGACACGTCAATGTCACCCTGCGTGAAGAACCGCAAAATTTTCGTGAGGAAGTCGCGTTCCGAATCCGTGAGTTTTTGCTGATAGTCCTTGACGTCCTCGAGCATCGGCACTTCCGTCCAGAGCCAGTGCATCTGTTCGGACTGCATAAACGCCTCATAGGCCCAGGGATACTGGAAAGGCTTGTAGTAATCGCGTGACTCGAGAAGCCCGCCCGCCCTTTCAGCCTTGGCAGCTTCTCCGGCCAGTTCCGTCATCGGCTGATTGATCTTTTCGTCTTCCATCATTTTCTCTGCTTACGTTATTTCAAATGCTTCCATCAGCGGCCGACAAAACTCAGCCTTCACAGGCGAGACACGTCGAATTGTCAGCCACGGCCCGCATATCGATTTCATCCTCAATGCGTTTGCGTTCAGCCTTCACGCCGACGCGGTCAGCCTTTCTCAGCTTGTCCGAGCGGTTGTAGTAAAGGCTCTTCAAGCCCTTCTTCCAAGCCAGGAAATGGCAGGCATGGAGGTACGCAATGGATACGTCTGGCGGGAAGAACAGATTGACGCTCTGTCCCTGGTCGATGAACTCCTGGCGGTCAGCCGCCAGCTCAACGATCCAGCGCTGATCAATTTCAGGAGCCGTCTTGAAAACATCCTTCACATCCTGCGGAATATCGTCGCGATGCTGAATGGAGCCGTCGTGAGCGATGAGATCTGCCCACACCTCCTCCGTATCGAGTCCGAGTTCGGCAAGCTTGGCTTTGAGGAACCGGTTCTTCATGATGTAGGCGCCGGAGATCGTATCCTGACGATAAATGTTGGCGCGATACGGCTCGATAGAGGGCGACGTGCCGCCCATAATGAGCGAGGACGATGCATTTGGCGCCACCGACATCCAGTGCGAGAAGCGCCGAGAAACGCCGGAATCGGCCGCATCCGGGCATGCGCCGCGCTCTGCGCAGAGCTTCTTATCGGCTTCTGCGCAGGCCGTCCGAATCATACGGAAGACCTGCTTATTGATCGACTTGGCCGCCGCACTCTCAAAGGGCACCCCTTTTTTCTGCAGATAGGCATGGAATCCCAGCGCGCCAAGTCCAACAGAGCGTTCACGCATGGCCGAATACCGTGCGCGGGCGATTTGATCGGGAGCGTGGTCGATAAAATACTGCAGGACGTTGTCAAGGAGCTCCATGGCGTCGGTGATGAACTGCTGATTGTTCTTCCACTCGTCGAAATATTCGAGATTGAGCGACGAAAGACAGCAGACCGCCGTACGGTCATGAGAGGTCGGCAGGAAAATTTCCGTGCAGAGATTGGAGCCGTGAATGCTCAGTCCCTTGTCCTTGAGCCAAGACGGAAGCGCCCGGTTGGCGGTGTCAATGAAGACCAAATAGGGCTCACCCGTATGCATGCGCATCTCAAGGATGCGCTGCCACAAATCACGCGCTGATACTTTGGCCACTACCTCATGCGTGCTCGGATGACGAAGCTCCCACGTGTCATCGTAGGAACTGTCGCGCATTGACGCTTCAATCTTTTCCATGAAAGCGTCAGAGAGATTCACGCCGTGGTGAAGATTCAGCGCCTTCATGTTCTGGTCGCCCGTAGGCTTTCTCATCTCGATAAAGGGGATGATGTCCGGATGATCAATATCGAGAAAGGCCGCATAAGAGCCGCGGCGCGTAGAACCCTGACGATAGGCAAGGCACGCGGCGTCATAAACCTTCAGGTGCGGCATCACGCCGACGCTCTTTTCGTCGGAGCTGCGGATGCGGACATGAATGCCCACGCCGCCGCCCAGCATGGAGAGCCAGTTGACTTCGGAGAGCGTATCGACGAGCCCTTCAGCACTGTCCTCCATATAGGTGAGGAAGCACGAAATGGGAAGTCCCTTCTTTGAACGGCCAAATGAAAGAATCGGCGTAGAGAAGGAGAGCCAATGACGGCTCGCGTAATCGTAGATGCGCTGAGCATGCTCGGGGTTGCTGCCGAAAGTTTCCGCCACGAAGGCAAACCGTTCCTGCGGGCTTTTTTCGCTGCTGCGCATATAGCTTTCACGCAGACGCATGAGGCCGAGTTCGTCAAAGAGCTTATCTCGCTCAAAGTTCATTTGTACCGCCATGACGGCTCCCGAAAATACATTGAAAAAGGACGTCGGCGGTGAAGCAGCAGTGCTGGATGCATCGTTCCTGAGACGACAAACGAGGGATCAGACCATTTTGACTGACCGCCCTCAATAGCCCTTATAAAAGGGTTTTATCATCAAAGAACCACCATATCTTGTGGTTGGACGTCGTTCCGAAAAGTTTGGGAATCTTAGCCTTTGGAGGACTCAAACCGCAAACTCCGACGTCGACGCAAAGGCGGTAGTCATGAAATCTTGAAAGCGTTTTCGCACCAAACATCCCGTTGATTCACCGCAGGTGCCTAAGCGTCATGCCGCATCCTTGCAACTGTAAGAAGATGTACTCGTTTGCAATCTTCATGAAGAGCACCGCTTGATGGGGCTGAACACGGGTATAGTAGTAGAAACGCTAAGTTGCTTCGGGGGCGCTCAAAGCCTTGCCCCCAAAGCTCTAACTCTTCAAATTCACTTTAGGGAGCCGAAAATGGCCGAGATTCTCAATGTTGATGAAAAGAATTACGATGAAGTCGTTTTGAAAAACGAGAAGCCCGTGATTCTCGCGCTGGGTGCTTCGTGGTGCGGCGACTGCCGTCGTGCGCGTCCTTTCTATGAACGTATGGCTCAGGACTATGAAGGCCATCTGGTCTTTGCTTCTGCTGACTCTGACGCCTGCCCCAACCTCAAGAAGGAACTGGGCGTTCAGCATATCCCGACCATGGTGATCTTTAAGAACGGCAAGCCGCTTGACGGCCGCCTTGTTGAAGTGAAGACCCCGAGCGAACTCAAGGCCTTCATTGATGCGGGTCTTGCCGCCTAACCGCTCGAATATTCAAGCTTTTCGCTGACCGTTTCGCTGCGGCTCGGCGTATGCTTCGCAATCCCGTCCACGACAAAACGTGCGGCGGGATTTTTCTTGATCTGCGAAGCGCGGCTCAGGGATCTGCCGCAGCCCCATTGAATCACCTCTTTCATTCCGCAACAGTGTTTCCGCCATGCTCAGCAAAGGCTTTTTGACGATCGGGCTCCTCATCATTTCGAACGTCTTCATGACGCTCGCCTGGTACCTGCACCTCAAGCTTCAGGCCGCAAAGGTCATCTCTTTCTGGCCCGTTTGGGCGGTGGTGCTCTTTTCCTGGTCGATCGCACTCTTTGAATACTCCTTCCAGGTGCCCGCCAACCGCATCGGCTTTGACGGCAACGGCGGGCCGTTTTCACTTCTCGAACTCAAAGTCATTCAGGAAGTCATTACGCTCACAGTATTCACCCTCTTTTCAATGCTGCTCTTTGGACTCAAGCTGCAGTGGAACCATCTCGCCGCCTTTTTCTGTTTGGTGATGGCGGTGTGGTTCACCTTCCAAAAGCCGTGAGCCTGTCCGTTTTTGTGTTTCTGTAAAGGAACGGATCTTAAATAGACAACAGCAAAGGCGCTTTCCGAAGCTCACCAGAAAGCGCCTCATGCATCGAGAACGGCCAAGGGCAGTCTTTAAGCGTGCTGCTGCGTCAAGCCTGCGGTCTGCTGGAGCTTAAGGAGCGAAAAGACATTGAGCGCCGTGACGCGCAGATTATCCGAGGCCTTTGCCATTGCTTCGGCAAGCGTGCAGGGTTCCTGCACAATCGGAAACACTGCGGCAACGCCGCTCGCGCGCAGCTTTTCCCAGGAAGCCGGATCAAGTTTGGCAGAACCGGAAAAGACGATGACGGGCTTCCCGGCGGCACGTCGAGCGATGCCCTGTACGGCTTTTCCGCCGGCCGTTTGACCGTCCACAGAACCTTCTCCCGTGACGATCAAATCAGCCGTCTTCACCAGATCGTCAAATTTCATCAAGTCAAGGAGCACATCAATCCCAGAAGCAATGCGGCCGTTGAGGAAGCAGGCTACGCCAGCGCCCGCTCCGCCGGCAGCGCCGCCGCCCGGCAGGGAATTGACCTTCGCGCCCTGCTTTTCAAAGAGTCCGGCCACAACACGAAGCCCGGCATCCAAACGCTTCACTTCATTGGCGTCGGCACCCTTTTGCGGTCCAAAGACATAAGCCGCGCCGTTAGTGCCGTACAAGGGATTTTCAACGTCGCACAGCGCCTCAATGCGCGGAGCATTCTTCTGAAAAAAGAACCCGTTGAGCCGAACGCCCTTCACCAAATGAAGCGTTTCACCCACCGGGAGGAAGGGCTGCCCCTTAGCGTTGAGGAATTGGGTGCCGAGCGCCGCCGCCATGCCGCTGCCCATATCGGTCGTGGCCGAGCCGCCTAAGCCCAACACAATCCGTCGATGCCCGACCTGAAGCGCATGCGAAATCAGCTGGCCCACACCATATGTAGTAGTGCGCATCGGACTGAAGCCAGGAAGCCGCTGTCCCAGACCAGCCGCCTGAGCAAGCTCAATCACCGCCGTATCGCCCACCGACAGGTAGCGCGCCTGTACGGACTGACCGCAGGGGCCCGTTACCGGAAGCGGAAGATAAGCGCCGCCCACAGCCGCCTTGACTGCCTCGAGCGTGCCTTCGCCGCCGTCTGCCGCAGGAAGCTTGACGACCTCAGCATCGGGCAGAACTTCATTGGCTGCGGCACAAAGAATGTCAGCCGCCCGTTGGGCAGAGAGGCTGCCCTTGAAGCTGTCGGGGAGAAGAAGGATTTTCATATCAAAGAACTTTCAGCGGTATGGAAGATGTTTATAAGAATGCGTTCCGGACGACTCGGCAGCGGCACGGCCGGTCTTGACGGTGAGCGCAGCAAAACTCTGCTTTTCAGCGGTGCCTCACTGCTCTGCGCCCTATGAGGGCGTCGTGATGCAGAACGTCCAAGATCTTTCAAAGATCTTGGACCATGCATTATCGCACCTCGCTTCGCGCATACGGCTGAGCATTCAAACCTTGGTACATCCTAAACATCAGCATGTCCGCGGGTTCGCTAGAATCCCAAGCAGTTTCAGAAAAAAGCCAGCCATGCAGATCATCGAAAGCAGCTCAGTGGCCGGGGTCATCAAACGCTCGTTTGACCGCCCGGGGAGAAACTGGATCAAACACATCGTTTTCCCGGACTTCCAGCGCCCATACTGCTGGTCCTTAAACGACATTCAGAAGATTCTTGACGATATTGACGAGCTTCGATATTCCCCTGACGAAGAGCGATACCGCGAAGAGGATGCATACTATCTGGGGGCTATCTGCATCATGCCGCTCCGCGACAGCGACAGTCCCGAGCATGCTCACGACATGGCGCTTCTTGACGGCCAGCAGCGGCTCACGAGCCTCATGGTTCTGGCCCGCGTTCTCTATGAACGCGCTATGCGGAGCAAGACTGATGTCCTGCGAAGTTACGGCGCAAATATCGCCTGGATCATGGGGCGGAATCTCGTCTGGAAGCGAGCGTTTCTTTATCAGGAACCCGCAACCCTGCAGCATATCCGTCAAATCTATTTCGCCCTTGACCGAGAATACCGGCAGATTGAAGCTGACGCGGCGCTCGACGACGCACAGAACGCCGGGGCACTGAGCTTTTACGAAGAGACGCTCCTGCGCGATCTCCGGCGCTTTCGCTACATCCTCCTCTCAGGACGGCTTGCCGTGAACGTACTCCAGAGCCTCAAGGAAGCCGAACAATACTTTCAGGGCGAAAACAACCGCGGACTGCCGATGTCTCTCCTCGACATCCTCAAGGCTTATCACATGCGGTTCGAAACGGCGCCGGATCGTCAAACGGAAATTCGGCGCATCTGGAGTGCTTTCAATGAATCGCCGCCGAGCGAATCCGACCGCGAAATGCTCGATGACGAAGCTTCGAAGGCTGCTGCCGCCAGGCTCGCACAGCGGAAATACGCCGTTGAAGCTCATGTCATCCCGGCGCTCCTGATGCGCTGCGACATTGATCCTTGGCCGGAAAGCGCCAATAGTCCGCAGAATGCCGACTTGCTCAAAGGCATCATCGGCACTCATCGGCGAGACCGAATTGTTGACGGGAAACTATCTGCATCGAGCAACCAGCATCTCTTTGACTTGCTTGAACCCGTTCAGACCGGCATAGGCTTCTTCCGGATGCTCGACCAGTACCGGCGCATAGACGAAGCGCTCGACGAGCTCGAGCAAAGGGCTTTCAACCCTGCGAGCGGCTTAAAGCTCAATAATGACCAGAAGCTCATCCTCCGGCTTGCGCTCATTGCTTGGACTGACCGCTTTGCTCCGCGCACGGCTTTTAACAGCAGCGCCTCTTCACATGCCCTTGCCGCTGCGCTCGCAGCGGATGCCGAATTCCGCACATTTGCCCGCCATTTTGCACGCTTTCTCAATCGGCTTCGTAACGCAGATAAGCAGATCCCGGGGGCATTTGACCGGCTCGACAAAGCCGCGCTGCTGCGATGCCTGCGCTACTGGAACGCACGCACGAATCTCATTTTTCTGCCGCACCGTTCCGCAACGCCCGCCGCATGCAAACGCTCGCTGCTTCAGGCGACGACGCCGGAAGCGATGGCGCCCTACATCGATGATACGAATCGGAGTCAGCGGTATCGGCTTGCCTATGATATGGAGGCCGCTCTCGAGGCATCTGCAGCAGACACAGAGCAAAACACGACGGATGGGGCTTTCGACCATGAATAACACCGCAGCCCAAACGCCTGCAGCCCGTACCCAGCGCTTTTCTTCGAAAAGTCTCAGCATGGGTTCCCTCGGAACCGATCAGGCGCGCTACGTCATTCCGGTCTATCAGCGGCCTTATGCCTGGACTTCCGTGCAGGTGTCGCAGCTGATGCAGGATCTGCTGGACTTCTGCCGCAGTCCCGATATTCAGAGCACCTATTCGCTCGGCACAATCGTCTGCGATGAGGAGACGCCCGGCGTTTTCTCCATTCTGGACGGTCAGCAGCGGCTCACGACGATTGACCTCCTGCTCGAGGAAATCAGCCGCCGGCTCGATCGGCCGGCAAACGAGAAGCATAAGCGAATCATATCGGCCTACCGGTATCTGAGCGGCATGGAAGCGAGCTGCGAAAGTCCGCTGCCGGCCTGCACAGAACAAAGGAACCGGATTGCCGGCGCGCTCACCGAATTCATCGAGCGTCAGGGGCTGCGGGAAGATTCGGCGGCGCAGACCTTTCTCAGGGATTTGGAAGCGTGCATTCACGATCGCGTGAACATTCGACGCGTCGTAATACCGCTCTCCGACAAGGTCGAAAACGAAGCCCCTGCCATGTTTGAAATCATCAATATGCGCGGGCAGCAGCTCTCAGCACTCGACATCCTGAAGTCGCGTTTGCTGTCGCGGTTCAGCGAAAAGGACCGCTTCGGCCGAGCGCTCTTTACGCATCTCTGGCGCAGCACCGATGAGCGTCTGGTTTTCCCGACTAAAGCCGCCGAAGGCTTCGACCTGAAGGGGTGGCATTCGGGCGAAGTCTCTCCATCGGGTTCCAAGGATGAAACCGATGACACGCCGATCTCCGCCGCGCTGACGATCGATGAGATTATTGCCGGCGCAGACGAAGCGCCGCTCGAATTGGGTGACAAAAAAGGACGGACCGACGACCCGCCCAAGCGCAAAACGGATCAGCCCCCAGCGGATGATGAGGGGAGCCGAGAACAATTCGTTCCGCCGATTGACATGATGAACATGCTTGTCATCGCCAATGAGCTTTTCAAGTACGACAAAGCCAGAACGGCCGCTGCCGGAAACGGCCCGCTGCCCGCCTACGAAGCGCTGGCAACCACGAACTTTGACAGACGGTTCGATCATATTGTCCAGGCCGAGGCGCCCGGTACAGCCGATGTATGGCGCCTGATGGGAGCGCTCTCGCTCGTCCTTCAGACGGTCGGCGCCTGGGGGCGCTATCGTCAGAGAGAGAATGAGGCATTTGAAGGCGCTCCCGATGCTTTCAATCAGCTGATTCAGACATTTATGGCCGCAGGCGGCTTCAGCGCTTCGGGGCAATACTGGCTCCTCGTGCTTTCGGCGACAGCGCTGGAGATGAGTCTCGGGACTGACGGCAAATTGCCCGACAGCCCAGAAGCTTTCCTCGCCATGAAAAAGCCCGCATTTGAGAAGATCCGCAAGATTGCTCAGCTTCGACTGCTCGCCTGGGCCTACCGCGCCGCAGAGGCCGGTCAAGCCCGAGGAGCCGAAGGCGTATTTAAACTGACAGCAGAAACACCCTCAGAAAACCGAGCTCAGGCCCAGCTGCTGGCTGCGCAAGCTGCCGTTGAAGCCGCTGCGCCCGGGTGGCATTACCACGACGGCACCCTCTCACAGTTCGATCTTTTCCTGACGGACTACGTGCTCTGGGTCGACGGCCACACTGGCGGAAACCGCTCTTTTGCTGCTCTGAAGCGCGCTATGGATGCTTTTGCAGACCAGGCTCAGTCCCCAGAGGAGACTGAACTGGCCGGTGCCTTCCGAGCATTTAATTGGACGGCCTTCAAAGAAAAGGCCCGGACGCTGCGCATCGTTGCCCGAAGCGACATCGAGCATTGGCTGGCCCGCAACCGTGCTGATCTTGGGAAGGATGCCGACGCCGCCCGCGAAGAGCTTCTTCGAAGACACGGCTTTGGCAACCTCGCGCTCATCAATGAGAGCGACAATTCCTCTCTGGGCAACGGCTCGCCCGCCGGCAAGGCGGAGCTGGTGCTTAAGCGCATGTCTAATCCGACGCCCAAACTTCTTTGGCTCGCCGTTCTCAGTCAGCAGTTCCCGAATCTGGACGGGCAGCATGTTGAAGGGCTCACAGCGCTCTGGGCTTCCTACATCGGCGAATTTTCTTTCGGGTGATGCGCTGCGCCGGGGGACCTCCGCTCTAGCGCTTCGCCATACCCGCTGTCCAGCAAGAGATTCAACTGATTTTTTTCATTCAAAGGCTAAACCACACCATGTCATTTGATGCCGCCTATGCCGCTTTGAAAGCTCAGCATTTGGAAGACCGTGTCCGCCGATTCCCCGGATCGAGTGCAACCGTTGCCTTGGCTGCTCAGGAGCTCGGAACCGCTGAAGGCGCAATTGCCAAAACCATGGCGCTCCTGGGACCTGACGGCCCCATCCTGGTGCTTGCTGCCGGCGACCGAAAGATCGACGGCGGATCATTCAAACGCACTTTTCACTTTAAGCCCAAGTTTGTGCCGGGAACCGATGTCGAAGCGCTCGTCGGACACGCACCCGGCGGCGTCTGTCCGTTTGGCAGGCGTGACGGCATCCCTGTCTGGCTTGATCGGTCGCTTCTCAGTCACGCCGAAGTATGGCCGGCCTGCGGCGATGACGCTTCAGGCGTGCGCTTGACGCCCGAAGAGCTTTATCGGGCCGCTGGCGCCGTCGGCTGGTGTGAAGTGACCAAATCAGCTCTCGCCAAAGCGGCCTAAATTACTGCGGCTGAAAAGCATACGGGGATGCATGCGTCCGAGAGGACGCATCCCATCGCGCCAAACCGGCACCGCCGACTCCCGCCTGGGCAGAATTCAATTTCTTGCCGGCATTGAACTCAACGCTCTGGCGGCCCAAGCTTTAGGGAACGAAAACGACTTCTTGAAGCTTCGGAATCGCCTTGATCATGCCCTTCCCAATCATCCAGTCGGCAGTGCGTTTGACGTCCGCCGCAGACGGCAGCGGCGGCAGACCGTCCGCTGTGCCGAAATGCGCATAAGTCGGCATCTTATAGGCCGCAGCAGCCGCTTTCGTGAGCAGGCTCTTTTTCACCATCAAGGCACGGAACTTTTCCGGATCACTTTCAATGGCCTTAGCCGCATCGGCGAGCGCCGCGCGGAAAGCGGCTGCCGTTTGCGGCGTGACGGCGGCCTTACGGAAGGCAACTACCGCGAGCGGCTCAGCGAGCGTACGGTCATCCCAAAGTGCTCTGCCGCCCTTCGATTCCACCAAGCTGCAGAGGGGCTCGGGCAGGAGCGCCGTTTCCATTTTGCCCGCGAGGAGCAGCTGGAGACGAATGGGAATCTGGCGAACTTCTACGCGTTTCATGGCGGACGGAGGCAGTCCCATCGTCGCTTCCATGCGGTCAAGCAGGTAGTCGATGATGGTCGAGGCACTCATAGCCGTATCCGTACCCGGATGCGTCTTGATGTCTTCGAGTGATGTCAGGTTCGAACCCGGACGAGTGACCAGCGCAAAATTGCGCTCGGCCGGATTGGCATAGGTCACCGTCGCCGCCACAGCCTGGGGCGCTCCGGCAGCATTCTGCGTGAACACGTTGATGAGGTCGCCATAATGCCCTGCGAGCTCTCCGGCACGCATGGCTGCGCCGATTTCAATGGCCGATTTAAATGGCAGGAGCTGGATGCGGAGCCCCCGGGACTCGAAAAACCGTTCTGACTCAGCCGCATAAAGCAGCACGGAATCGGCCGCTGGCAGCACGCCGATCTTCAAGAGCGGCTCTTCTGCAGCTAACGAAAACGGCGAAACCATCATGCCTGCGGCAAAGCAGAGTGCGGCGGTCCGGATGCCGAACGTGCGGCGATTCATGAAGACAAAGTCAGTGGCCATGGCGAAGGTTCAAAGCTCAAACAAATCGGATGAAATACCTAACGATTTCCTATTGTACACGTGCACAATTTAATGATGCATGAAAAAAAAGGCCTGCTGCCGAGCACGCGTGCGGCAGCAGGCTTTCTGCGGCATTCGGAACGGATGAATCAGAAGCGCTTCTTCTTTTTAGGCGCCTCGCTCTCGGGCGCCTTCTCAATCGCAGTGAGGTGCGTGGTGACGGCGCCCGGGACAGCCGAAGAAGCTTTGAGCTCGGCTTTGAAAAGCGTCTCTGAAAGCGTCAGCACTTCCCCGTCTTTAAGCGCAGCGCCGCGGGTGATCTGAACCATGGCAGCCGCAATCATCTGTGCGCGAATGACGGCAGGCGCATCGGGACTCTCAAGAATCTCAAGATCGGGACAGGCAAAGCGGTCAAGTCCGAGCGTATAACCGCTTAACGGCGAACCTTCTTCGCGCTGCCAAAGGCCAAAGAAGACGATGTTGAAGATCGGGAAAGCCGTCTCGGAATGCTGCATCGTGAGCACATCGCTGCGGAAGCGCTCGGGCTCAAAGAGGCGGCCAGCCGAGTTGATGGCGCTCACATTGGGCTGACGCGTGAGCGACCCCAAAATCTTCATAGCCGTACGGGCATTCTCAACGAGCGTCGCCTCTTCGGCGACCACTGCAAGGGCGAGATACGCCAGGTGCGTTGACGCCATTTCCTGCGCGTCCGGCCAGTCCGGGCAGTTTTTAGCCTGCTCATCGGCGGCATTTCCAGGAACGGGGTGTCCCTCAAATCCAATCACCACGAGGGAACCGTTCACGCGAAAGAGCCACGGTTCGCGGGAATCCGTCGGGACCGGCTCGGCTTTGATATTCCAGTCCAGATCGAGCTGCGCCGCCAAACGCTCCGGCTCCCATGCCGGCACACGCAAAAGCGCCAATGCCGTAACGGGATGCTCCGCAGGTTTGAATGCACTGGCGTGAACTTCGGACTGGGAATGTTCGGAGAGCTGGGACGGCGCTTTGTCGGTCATGGATGATCAATGATGAATGAAAAGAAAGCCGCATTATACGGGCGTACCACCTGCCTCGCGCTCAAACATCATCCGCCTGAAAACACAAAAAGAAATGAAGCGAATTTCAGCCTGCTTTCATGGACAGCAGAAAAAACCGTTTTATGACAAACAAAAGTAAACGAAAACGTTTTAACTGAAAACAAATACTTTCTTCAAAGAATCTTCATATGCCCGGTTGATAACGTAATGGACAAAATAGTTAGTTAGATATCAATATATTGGTTATTTGTTGTTTTATTGCACAGTTGACCTTATTTTTTCCTTGTTTTCCTTTAAAAGGTGACAAAAATCTAGGGTATTACCAAATTTTGTAATTTTATTGAGTTAATTTATAGGCTGTTCGGCGGCATTCAATACCGAGCAGGTATAGGGTGAGCTGACAATGGCATTTACAAAATGCTGTTTTTTTGATCCGTGCGTCCAGTCCCTTTCAAGACTTTCGACTGCACACGGACCAACTAGCTCTAGAAGGTTTTAATCATGAAAAAGACTCTCGCTGCGCTCGCCGTTCTCGGCGCTTTTGCGGGCAGCGCTGCTGCTGCCGATGTTCAGCTTTATGGTGTGGTCGATGAAGGCTTCATCTACACCAATACCAAGGTTACTGACCAAAAGTCTGACAATCAGTTTCAGCTCGGCTCGGGCCTCAACCTCGGCTCCCGCTGGGGCTTGAAGGGCACGGAAGACCTCGGCAACGGCTATAAGGTCGGCTTTAAGCTCGAAAGCGGCTTTAACGCCGACACCGGCACACTTCAGGAAAACCGCCTCTTCCGCCGTGAAGCCGGTCTGACGCTCTACGGTCCTTTCGGCTCCTTGGGCTTCGGCCGCTTCGGCGGCATTGCCTCCGCGGCCGGCACGTATGACCTCATCGGCTATGTCGACTCCTTCGACGGCGGCGACAACAATGTTTGGGGCTTCGCCGCTTCGTCTCGCTACGACAACGTCGTTGCCTACCAGACGCCGCGCTTTGCCGGTCTGCAGCTGACGGCCCAGTACTCCTTTAAGACTGACAGCTCGGCCACCGCGGCTACCTACAGCGGCGACGAAGGCACTTCTGCCGCCAAGCGCTACGCCTCAATCGGCGTGAGCGGCGATTACGGCGCTGCGCAGTTCGCTGCCGGCTACGAACTCACGAAGTACGGCGCTAATACGTCCGGTATTCGCGAAATCGCTGACAAGGACGGTTCGCTCGTCTTCGTCGGCGGCAACTACAACTTTGAAGTAGTTCGCGTCTACGCCGAAGCCCAGTACTTTGAAGGTTTGTCTGGCATTAAGAATGCCTACAAATTCGACAATCAGGGTAAGGCTGGTTTCGACGGCTTGAAGGGCTACGGCCTCCATCTCGGCGCGAAGGCTCCGATTGCGGCCGGTACTTTGACGGCCGGCCTCTATTATGTCGATGCCAAGGAAGACTTGACCGCGGATGCCGATCAGGACTTCAAGTACTACGGCGTTTCCGCCCGCTACGTCTACCCGCTCAGCAAGCGTACGAGCGTCTACGGCGGTGCCGGCTATGGCCAGACCTCTGTTGACAATGCTGCGGCAAACGGCTCTGACCAGGACACCAAGCTGGTGCAGGCTTACGTCGGTTTGTCCCACACGTTCTAATGCGAATGTGAGCAGTCTTCTTCCGGAAGACTGCTGCCGCCTATGAAGTCGAACGCGGTGCCTCTCAATATGAGAGACACCGCGTTTTTGTAAAGAGTCGGCGTTAGTTATTGACGGATGCCTTGCTGCATGCAAATCGCCGCCCCAAGGCTAAGCGTCTTTATCAGGCCTTTTTGCGGCAGCAGCGCTTGCCGCCGGCCGTCTTTTCTTCCGCCTTGGCATCACAGGCCTCCCCTGCATGCGCATCGGAGCGCATCGCGCGAAGGAACCACAGATCCTTGGCGAATCCGGCGAGATAGCCTTCAAACGTACCCTGCACCAGGAAATCATCCGCCTCAGCCGCTTCATCGCGAATTTCGCGGGCCAGCTTCGCGACCTTTTCCATATCGGCCTGAACGACAGCGACGGCTTCGCAGCAGGAGAAGACTCGCGAGGGCAGTTCTTCAATCACGGAGGCTTGAAGCGATTCGGCGACCGTGGCAACCGGCATTTCGCCGCGCATCTTCAGAATTTCTGCCGTTTCGTCATATTGTTCAGCAGCACGGTCATAAAGCGATTCCGTGTATTCATGAATCCCCTTGAAGAGATGTCCTTCCACATTCCAATGAATGTTGTGCAGCTTCACATTCCAAACGGCCAGAGTTGCGACGTATGCATTGATTTTTTCGGATTTCATCATGTCAAATTCCTTTCGTTAGCAATCGCCAAATCCATGGCGATTTGTTTTATCTATTGCTAGCCTTCAATATATAGCAGATTGCTATTATTGTCAAGCTAATATTAGTTATTTTCTATGATGAGTTGTCAGCAGACTTTACGGGCTGCCGTCTAAATCGCAAAAGAGAAGTCTCATGGCGCACGAAAACTTCTTCCCTGCTCGAAAGGACGACTGCACAGTGTAGGATTAGGTAAAAACCTGAGACCGCCGCCCGCTCAATTGGATTTGTCCCCATATAAAGAGCATTCGAACCGTTGAACGCTTTGACTGCGTGAAAAACGGCTCTACCGCCGCAACACAGACGGCAGCTTAAGCCGAGAACGCCTGCGGTCTCAAACGTGCAATCAAAACAGCGAATGACCACGAATACGACATTTAATAAAGACGCCGAAGAGCGGCTGAATGATCCTGCCGATCAGCCAAACACCCGAGCCAACGCCTGCTTAGAGACCCGCAAAGCACTTCTCGCCGCAACGCCGGAACGATTTGCCGCGGGCGGCCGCGCGGTGAAGCTCTCTGAAGCTGCCCGCTTGATGCGCAGCCTCAATGCGCTTCCCTTTCAGGAGATTCAGCCGACGATGCATGCGGCCGGAATCACCGAACAAGAAGCGCTTTCGGGGTGCGATGAGCTCTCAGCCGCTTTGGGGGGCGTTCTGCATGCTGCAGCGAAACGTACGATTGAGCTCCCCGAATGGAGTGCGGGTCAGTTTGCTCGGCTCTGCAGTTCAGCCGACTGCACCCAAAAGTCGTCCGCAGAACCCGCCGTTTCCGGCGCCTCACTCACCGTCGCCGGCAACATTGATATTGAGGGGCTGACGACCAAGGCTGCCATGGAACTGCCTGAGCAGCCCTGTCTGCGTTCTGCTGCCCCAGTCAAAAGCCTTTTGGAAGGCGGCGCCCTCCTTTCTGCCATTGCGCATGCCGGAGAGTTCCTTGGGCTCCTTTCGCCTGATGCGCCGGGCCGCTCCATTATGGGCGGGCATCCGGTCAATGCGCTCAATGGGGAATGGCGCACCGGGGGTGCTGCCGCAGCTGCAGCAAACCTCGTGGCTGCCGGCGCCTCTGCCGGCGCACTCGTCTTAGGACGGCCTTCCGACGCCGGCGAATCGGCGATTCGCGCCGGGGTATCCGCTTTTCGTCCTGCCCAATCCTTATTTAATTCGCAGGAAGGTTTTGCCTCCAGCTGGCGCTTTGACGGCTGGAGCGGCATTGCCCGCCGCGCGCGCGATGCTTTTGCCATCGCCTGGACAGCATCCGCTCATGAGGGTGTCGATCCGGATTCGGGGATGGGTCGCTGGCAGTATCCGGGCTTCATTCCAACCTTGATGTCTAAACCCGCTGTGGCGAAATGGCGTAAAGCGGTCCTAGAGCCCCGTCGAATTCAAAAAGCGGTGATAGCCGTGAGCGACGAATGGCAGTCTCCCGAATGGGTGAACAAAGGCCTGGAACTGGCTGCTGCGCTTGAAAAGCGCGGTATTGCCGTTGAGCTCTCGCCGTCACTGCCTGAGGACGCCGCTATTGTTGACTGGATGACATGGCTTGAGCTTGAACCGCAGCTCGAAGACTTCCTGACTCGCCGGTACGCACTGACCGGCACGTTTGACCTGGCCCAGCTCCTCATGATGCTCACTCTCTCCGACCGCCTGAAGCGGGACGGCTGGAGCCGCCGGCGCATGGTGCAGCTCATCAAGCGCAATGTTTTTCTCATTTCGCCCTACGGCGCGCAGATTGCCCGCACAGCGCTTCCGCCCGTGCGTGACTTGCTCATGCCCGAATTCACCGGAACCGACAAGGCCGACGTACTCATCTGGCTGGGAGCGCCCAAACCCGTTGATGCCAGCGGCTGGCCATTTGCCGCCCTTCCGCTGAAAGCGGATTCGGCCGCAAAGTGTGTCCGCGGCGCCTTTGTCATCGGGCTCCCCGGTGAAGAAGCTGCGGTGCTCGCCGGTGCGGAACTCCTTGAATCGGTGCGTGAAGAAGTGTTCGGCGCGGAAGATTTTCATATCTCCACCGAACCCGCGCCCGAAGACCTTCCGGCTGCGCGGCTCCCGAGAGACTCTGACCAGACCGGCGAGCATCAGGATGCCGGTGCAGCTGCTTCTGCTCAAGAAGAAAAACCCAATACGCGTCTATTCGACGATTTGGCCGCGGCCGATCTCGGCGCACTCGCACATGCGGCCTGGGATGCTGAAAAACAAGGTGCCAAAGTTTCTGTGCTCGATGCAGAGACGGGAGCGCCGCTCACGATCGAGGATTTCGAAGCCAAGCTCAACGAGCTGATTGAAACCTTCCGCAAAGCTGCCGCGGATGCGGACGATGACGACGATGCCGACAATGACGAAGAAACGCTGCAGCAGGCCCAAAGCGATGATGCGGCAGAGAATCTCATTGAGATTGCCTCTCCGGCATCGCTCGCACTCGCTGCGAATGAAATCAACGCGATAAAGGCCGCTGAAGCTGACGCCAAAGCTGCCGAACCTTCCGCAGCCCCTGCTCAGCCCGCACTGTCAGCAGAAGACCGCGCATGGCTCGACGCCTTTTTCCCCGGCGCCGCTGCCAAAGCACCGGATCTCGCCAAAGTTGGGTTCCTCCGACGTTTTCTCAAGGAACCAATGCCGGATCTGTGGAGGCCGTCAGACAATCAATGGATCATTGCATGGGTGAAGTTCTGGCTCTTCCGCCACGACGCCAAGAAAGTCGAACGGGCCATTGATCGGATTCCGGAAGTGCACCAAACTTTCGAGACGCGCGAGCAGCGTGTCCTCGGACTCTTCCTCAAGTCCGACATCAAAGCCGCTGCTGCCGCAGCCCAAGCCATTGAGCCTCAAAATGCCGAAGAAGCGGCAGTGAAGGAATGGATGCTCGGCATGAGTGCTCAGCGTCAGGACGACGATGATGCGGCCATCGAGCACTATCAGCGTGCCCGGGCATTGAGCTCGACGATGACGGCAGCGAATTTTCCGCTTGCTCAGGCGCTCCTCAAGAAATACGGCTCCGACCATCCGCAGTATCAGGAAATTCGCAAGGCGCTGGAGTCTGAAGCCCCTACCGGGCTGCAGCTGCTGCTCTCCGAAGAGGAACGTGTACGGCGCGCGAGCAACTTTGAAAAGGAGCTCCTTCCTGCACTTAAACCCGGTGTTTTCAGCGCAGAACTGCTGCTCGCACCCGCACAGCTCGTTTTCGACAAGAAACTCTTCTCTGAAGAACTCTGGAGAGCGTGGAACTTAGCCGTCACCGACCGCACGCCCGATGACCCGGATTGTTTTACGCTGCACATCGGCACGCTTGAGGGCTCTATCCGACTTATCCATGAGCGCCTCAACAGCACGTCACTGGCAACTGCGGCACGTAAGAGCCCCTTTACACGGAGCGCCGAAACGCTCCTCCTCTGCCATGCGGGTTATTTTGCTGTTGAACTGCGGGGAAATCCAACCGAAGCCGTCGAAGCTGCCACCTTCTTCGCGCAGATTTTGGCCGCGCTCTGCCGGACGGCCGAACCACTGGGCGTTTTTGCGCTCGAATCACTCCAAAAGCCGGGTTTTTACATTGAAGCGGCACAGCCCGCCAAACACGGTCAAATACCCATCCTCTCCGTGATTCGCGCAGGCGTCTCCACAGACTTCGGCGAAGACTACATCGCAACTTATGGTCTTGGGGCATTCAGTCAGCCTGAACTTGAAGTCGATCTGGGGAGCTTCCCGACGCAGGCGGGCGCAATGCTCACCTTCGGCATCATCGAGCGAATTCTCGCCGGTCATTTCACAACTGAAGCCTCATCGGTGCGCTTCGGTGTTGACCAAGACAACCTCGAGCAGCGAAACATTCTGCGGGCGCCGGGACGCGTCGTTGAAGGCGAAGCCTTGCGGCTGGTTCTGCCAGGCGAACCAACGAATGATTCGGAACTGCCTCAGGCGTAGTTCTTTAAGCGTTTAGTAAATGCCAGTCCCCGTGGCCTGATTCGCTCAGTTCACGGGGTCTTTCTTATTTGTTGCAAATATGCAACTACAACATAATAGTTATCATCCGTTTTCTAAGTAGCTGACATTTTTGTGTTTTTGAATACAGCCCATAAAAATATCGGATTACAGCAATAGGAACTTGTTTAAATTCAATGTGTACACCTGCATTTCTTCGGCTGGCAGACCACATTCAGACGGAATCAATGCCTCGAAGCAGATGCAGTTAAGGTGTTCCTTGAGAAGCGGCGCCCCCCGTCTGACGGTGCTTCAAATCAAACAAACTAAAGGCTCTGAAATGTTTAAGAAGACTCTCGCCGCCGCTGCTTTGCTCGGCGCTTTTGCTGGTTCCGCTGTCGCCGCTGACGTCACGCTTTACGGCGTCGTCGACTACGGTTTGCAGTACACCCATGTGGATTCCGACAAGGCCAACACCGACGCCGTCGATAACTTCCAGCTCTCTTCGGGCAATCAGTCCGGCGCTCGTTTTGGCCTCAAAGGTTCAGAAGATCTCGGCAACGGCGTAAAAGCCGGCTTCCATCTGGAAAACGGTTTCGCTGCCGATACCGGTTCGCTCGCTCAGAACAGCCGCCTCTTCGGCCGTGAAGCCCGTCTCTATGTGAACGGCGCTTTCGGTGAAGTCGCTTTTGGCCGCATGGGCACGCTTGGCTCCGCCAATGGTACTTACGGTCTCCTTGGCAACCTGTCGCCCTTCGGTGCTTCGTGGGTTGGTGCGGTTGAATATTCCACCTACTATGTTGGCGGCATCCGTGCTGACAACACGGTCACCTACAAGACCCCGACGTTTGCCGGCGTGACGGTTTATGCTCAGTACTCGTTCGAAACGAATACCAAGCAGGAAGAGAACCTGAAGGCCACTGAAGGCAAGGCCAGCGCCAACCGCTACTACGCCTTGGGCGCTACTTACAAGGCCGCCGGCTTCGATCTCGCCGCAGTCGTCGACAGCTACAACTGGTCCAGCACTTTCACCAAGAAAGACGCCGATCTGGATGACGGTCTTTCGGTTACGTTGGGCGGCTCCTACGACTTTGAAGTCGCCAAGGTCTTCCTGAGCGGCCAGTACTTCGACAATATGATCGGCAACGATAAGTCCGGCAAAACGACTGACGCTGGCAACTCTGACTCGTTCTATTCGTTCAGCAGCTATTTCGGCGATCAGAACCCCATCGAAGGCTATGCCCTTCAGGCTGGCGTGAGCGCACCGGTTGCCGGCGGCACGGCTATGTTCGCAGTCGGCTATACCGATGCTGAACAGGTTAAGACGCCTGAAGGCAGCACCGACAAAGCTGAATTCAAGCGCCTTGGCGCTTCTGTCGGCTACACCTACAGCCTGAGCAAGCGCACCAACGTTTACGGCGTCGCTGCCTACTACCGCGACAGCGTGGATAACGCTTATAACGCTGACAATAAGGCAAATGATTCCGCCGACGACCGTGATCCTTCGACGGTCACCGTCTACGCCGGTATCCGTCACACGTTCTAATTTGAGCGGATGAAGTCCTAAAAACTTCTCTGCTGCTGAATTAGTGAGAGCCTCTCAGCTTTCGAGCTGGGGGGCTTTCGCGTTTTGACTGGGCAGCAAACGCAGATTCTGCAATTCGAATTAAATGAACATGCTTCCCATTCGCGCATTTCATATATGTGTCAAATGCGCAACAAATGCGTTCACACCGTCCTTAAAAAATATGAAATATGTGTTTTTTAAATGAATTTATTAGAAATAGGGGTTATTCCTTAAGCAGTCCGATGCTGACTGCGGCTACAAATATCCCATCCGTTAATGGCTGAGCGGCTTGCCGTCCAAATTTCAGGCCGCTGAACCAGTGATTGATGCCGTGCAAAAAATCATCAATCGACGGAACGTTGTGACTCTCGGTGCGTGCAAACCGATAGTGATGACTTTTGAGATCTCAGATCTCTTCACGTAAAAAAAGGCTCTGAAAATTATGTTTAAGAAGTCTCTTGCCGCAGTCGCCCTCCTTGGCGCCTTTGCCGGCTCTGCTTTCGCTGCCGATGTGACCCTTTACGGCGTTGTCGACGAAGGTTTCCTTTATACGCATAAAGATGCGGACAAAACCGATACTGATGCCGTTGACAAATTTGAACTCCGCAATGGTATTCAGGCCGGCTCCCGCTGGGGTCTGAAGGGCACTGAAGACCTGGGCAACGGCCTCAAGGTTGGCTTCATCCTCGAAAGCGGTTTCAACGCTGACGACGGCACGCAGAGTGTTTCCGGCACGATGTTCAATCGTGAAGCTTCACTCAATGTCATGGGGCCTTTTGGTCAGTTGAGCCTCGGCAAGATCGGTGCAATCACTCAGGGCACGTCTTCCTGGGGTAAGGTTGGTGCCGTCAGCGCCTTTGGTACTTCTTACTGTCGGTACGCTACGAACGTGTTTGCGGCCACTGTCGGCGTGATGGACAACACCATTGCTTACCAGACTCCGAAGTTTGCTGGCTTTACGGTCTATGCTCAGTACTCCATGGGTTCCTCCAAGGCTGCAACCAAGGACAGTACCGGCGGGGGGGCAAGCAATACACAAGTTGAAAATGAATCTTCAACCGATCGTTACTATGCCCTTGGTGCAACCTATGCGAACGGCCCGGTCAATCTCTATTTTGCCGTTGACTCAGTCAATTACGCATCATATTTTGACAAGAATGTCAATGCGGTCCCCAATGTGGATGACAGTCTGACGGTCGCCTTCGGCGGCAGCTATGACTTCAGCGTGGTCAAGGTTTTCGCGGGTGCGCAGTACTTCGACGAAGTCCTCGTTGGCAAGGTTAGCGGTCTGTCGAATGTTGGTCTGGATTTGCTCAAGAATAAGATGGAAGGCTATGCCCTTCAGGCTTCCGCCAGTGCTCCGCTTGCCGGCGGTACGGGATACTTCGGTGTCGGTTACGTTGACGCCTCTGAGGCTGACAGTGTTGCTGCTAGCGACGCGTTCGATATCAAGTACTATGTGGCCTCGGTTGGTTACAAGTATGACCTGAGCAAGCGCACCAATGTGTACGGTGTTTTGTCGTACGCTAAGGGTGATCAAGATGTGACTACTGCCAGCGCTACCGTTTACGATCGTAAGCCCTCCATGGTTGGCTTCGGTATCGGTCTGCGCCACAACTTCTAATCTCAAAAAAAACTCATCCGAAACTGTGTTGTTCATAACTTAGTCTTCGGCTGATTCGAGATTGAAAGCCCGCCTGGGTTCCCACGGCGGGCTTTTTGCATCCTGCGAAATCTCTCTAAGCCATTCAGGTCAGACTAGAGCTCACCAGCGAGATCGTTTTCTTCAGCCGTCCCCTCATCAGCCGCTAAGCCGTGCGGACCTACAATAGCTTTAAAGAAGAGCTTTCCTCGAGGACTCCCCATGCGCATTCTGCTCGTTGAAGACGATCCAATGATTGCCGACGCCGTTAAATCCGCGTTGGCCGACGAAGCCCATGCCGTTGACCATGTGTCTTCAGGGCGCACTGCGCTCACTCAGCTCGGTCTCTCTGACTATCAGCTTGTGCTTCTCGACTTAGGTCTTCCCGGGTTAGATGGTATGTCGGTGCTTCGCACGCTGCGCGGAGAGGGGTCAGCAAAAAACGACATTCCCGTCATCATCCTTACGGCTCGCGATGCGCTCGAAGACCGACTGAACGGTCTGGATGCCGGTGCGGATGACTATCTCGTTAAGCCCTTTCACATGAGTGAACTGCTCGCACGCATGCGCGCAGTGATGCGCCGGCGCAATGGCGCTGCCGCCAATGTGCTCTCCAACGGCGACCTCTCGCTGAGTGAAGCGGCCAAGACGGTCGAACGCGCAGGCCAAACCTACACGCTCACCAAGCGCGAATACGCACTCCTCTCAGCCCTCCTCGCCCGCCCGGGCGCCATTCTTTCGCGCCGCGCGCTTGAAGACCGCATTTATGCCGTTGGCGAAGAACCCGACAGCAATGCCGTGGAATATCTCATTCACGCCCTGCGCAAAAAGCTCGGCGCCGATGCGGTAAAGAATGTCCGAGGCCTGGGCTGGATGGTTGCCGGCCGCGACGCCAAACCCGAATAAGGCAGGAGCAGTCCTCATGGCACGCATTCCGCGACGCTTTTCCGCTGCGGTTTCCCAAGTTCAGGATAAGCTTGGCGGTTTCTCTGAGCGCTTCACGGCCTCAAAGAAACCGCAGCCGGCTGCAGAGAGCGGTGCCGGCGATTCTGCCCCGGAGAGCAGCCCTGGCAGCGAGGGCAGCGCCAATCCCTGGCGGTCCGCAAAATCGTGGTTCGCGAAGTTCTTTCGCCCGGACAACCCCTCCATCACGCTGCGCGTCAGTCTCTCGGGCGCCCTGGTGGTGCTTCTCTTTTCACTGACCTCCGGCGCCATCACGTTTGCCGTCTCCTACGAGCAGGCGCAGGAGGCTCAGGATGAGCGTCTGGAAGAAGTTGTCGGCATGCTTGCCCGCACCAAAGCCGCTTTCTCACGTCAGCCGCCCTCTTTCCAAGCATTCTTCATGGATGACGATGTCTTTGAGCGCCAATGGCTGCTTGACGAAGACGACCCCAGAGCCGGACTGCCCGCCGGCTCCGACGTCATCATCCAAACGCTGCATAAAAACGGGCGCGCGGTGCATGCACGCTTTCGGAATTTTCTGCCCGACGGCTATCACACCATGACGCTGCGCCGCCATCAGGAATACCGCATTCTGCTGCGAACGCTCAAAAACGGTGCCCACGTCATTGCAGCTGAACGCACCTCCGCCGTCTTCAACGCAGCGACCGCCAACAGCTTCAACCTCGTCATTCCGCTCACGCTTTTATCGCTCTTCCTCGGTTTTGCCATCGGCTGGATCGTCTGGCGTACGATGCGCCCTGTAAAAACACTGGCCCGAGAAATCGGAGAGCGCAGCGGTCAGACCTATGCGCCGGTAAGTGAATGCGGCGTGCCGAATGAAATTCTGCCGCTCATTACCGCCTTTAATGGGCTCTTGAAACGCGTTGACGCGCTTCGAGGTCAAGAAGCCCGCTTTGTTGCAGATGCAGCGCATGAACTGCGCTCCCCCCTCACCGCTCTGTCGCTGCAGGCCGAAGCGCTGGAAAAAACCGATCTTTCTGCAGAAGCACGCGAAAAAGTGCAGACACTGCGCTCCGGTATTGATCGCGCTGTGAGACAGGTAAGCCAGCTGCTCGCTTTGAAGCGGGCGCAATCCGGCGCGGCTGCGCCCAATGCCGAAGCGGCAAATGCCGCTCCGCCCCATGCTTCCATTCCGCAGACCATTGGCGAAGCCGTCGAATCCGTCTATTGGGAAGCTGAGCGTCTGGGCATCACGATTGAAGTCGAAGGGCTTGAAGACTTGCCGGCCAATGCTGATCCATCGTTTACCATGAAGCCCGACGACCTCTTCACGATTCTGCGCAATCTTTTGGAGAACGCCGTACGCTACTCGCCCAAAGGCGGCACCGTCACGGTCAAGCTCGCGCAGATCGAGCCGCCGGTGCTCTGCGTCATGGATGAGGGCCCCGGCATTCCTCAAGAAGACCGTGCCCGCGTTCTGGAACCCTTCTATCGTCGGCTTGGCACCAATGTATCGGGTACCGGCTTGGGTCTGGCCATCGTTAAAACGATCTGTGACCGGTGGAAACTTAACCTGACGCTCTCCAACGCTCGCCCAGATAATCAGGAAGCGCCCGGGCTCTGCGCGACGCTTAAACACTTGAAAACCATTGACTGACCGTCTCGTTTAGCTGAGCGGTCTGCTTATGGCTTCCGGCAATAGCGGACGTCTATTTATACGCCGTCTTTTATTGATACAAATTAGCAAACCCAATCAAGTTCGCAGCCGCTCAGTTCATCCGTATGATGACGTTCCCTCGTACCTTCTATTCAAAGGACTATGACGTTCCCTAACGAGAAGACGCCGGCTGCAGCATCCCAGAGCGCAGCGGCGCCCGCAGATGCAGCTGCCGCTCACTCAAAGACTGGTGCCGGCGCACCCGCAGCCTGTGCCGGCTGCGTTCATGATGACCCGCACGTCGACCGCACCTCTACGCCCTGCACGACTGCCACCCGGCGTTTGGCCGATGTGAGCCGAACCTTTAATCAATGGCTCACCTATGGTCAGGCCGCAGCGCTGATTGCGATCGCTGTCGCCGCCATCGGCGGTATCGGTCAGGCCGGCTGGGAAATGATTGCCGCCCGCTCCATCAGCCTCGGCGACCTGCTGATGCTGTTTCTCTATGTAGAGATCCTCTCCATGGTGAAAGGCGCTGCCTTGGGCACCCGTGAGATTCCAATCCATACGCCGATTGCACTCGCCATCGTGGCGGTTGCCCGCTATATCGTCGTGGATGTGGAGCACATCTCGCCCAACTACATGCTTTTCACTTCGTCTTCCATCCTTGTGCTGGTGCTCGCACTCTGGCTCGTCCGCAAAGCACCGAATAACGATAATCCGTGAAGACTGATAAAGACTCTGTGAGCCTGATTGCTCAGACGTTCGCAGAGTTCCCAAAAGACAAAGTCCCGAAAGACAACGCATCTTTCGGGACTTTGTCCGCTTCAAAAGCCTTCAGCAGCGCTGCTGGCTTTTGCTGAAAATCTTAGTCAACCGCAACCATCACGCTCGAAGCCTTGATGACGGCATAGGCCTTGCCGCCGACCTTGAGGCCGAGGTTCTTAGCGGAGGTTGTGGTGATCGAAGAAACGATCTTTTCGCCGGCGGCGGTTTCAATCGTGACTTCAGTCGACACCGGGCCTTCGTGAATTTCAACGATCTTGCCGACGAGCGTATTGCGTGCGGAAATCTTCATTTTTGTTCTCCAAAACAAACATAAGTAAGCCCGGGCTTTATCCCGGGCATGTCTAAGTATTTTACCCTATATGGCGCTGTATCGAACGGTTTGCAGATGCAAAATCTTCCGTTAGGAGTAACGGCGGCAAAGACCGCGAAGCACCCCTTCAATTTCAAACTGTTCCGTCGACTTCGGACAGATCACCTTGTAGCGGGCCGCTGCATTTTCAGGATGAAGCTCCGGACGGCCGTCAACGATTCTCAAGCGTTTCACCGTGATATTGCCGTCATAGAGTGCAAGCACAATATCTCCGCCGCGAGGCTGAGCATCACGGTCGAAAATCAGCATGTCCCCGTCACAGATGCCCGCATCAATCATCGAATCACCTGATGCCTCCACGATGAAGGTGGAATTGGGCTTGCGAACCAGCCAGGCGCTCAAATCGATATCTTCGGATTCATAATCAGCAGCGGGCGACGGGAAACCGCAGGCCGCACGCATGCCGATCCGCTTCATGCGGAATCGGGCGGGTGAAGTCGCAGGACGATAAATCTGCCCAAAGTCTTCCGGGCGAATCAGTGAAGCATCGATACCGTCGGCTTCAATCGTCGATTTGTTGGCGCAGCGAACCGGGCGAGGCTGCAGCAGATGCTGTTCAACGAGTTCACGCACGAAGCTGCTGCCGCCCTTTTGGCGGCAAAGTTCAGCCATGCTCGGGCGCATGCGAAGCGTAAAGACAACGCTGAAAGGATTGTCAGCCTTGGGGCGGCCGCGCTTGCGCTTGGGCGCATCTTCGTCGCGGTCACCGTGCTCCGCTGCGGCCTCTAAAGCGGCTTTGCGCAGGCTGCCCTTTCTCCGCGGCGGCAGCGTCGGCTCGAGTTCATTGAATCCTTCGAGCCCGTCATTTTGATCAGAAATCTCCGAACTGCCCATCGTCTCTGTTGTGCTTTTTGTTTTCAGCATGGCATCCCCTGTAGTCTTTTGAAATGCTTTGATGTTGACGGGTTGAGAGTTCTCTAATTGTATTACATTTCCGCAATATAATAAACGTCTATTTTGTCGGTGAATGCTTTTCACCCGCCGCCTTTCGCCCGTTTCATCTGTCAACAGTCATTGCTGCTCCCATCTTTGCGCTGAGACCAGATCTCAAACCTATGCTTAGCCGCACTCCAACAGCAGGCAAAACTCCGGCAGAAAAGCTGGGGTTTTATTTTTTGGAAACGACGGATGAGATCCGATGAGTCAGCAATTTTTGTGATTGAGCCTCTGCTTCCCGCTGAGATATACTTTGGAACCTGCAGGATCATTTCACGATCCTGATCTGCCAATCAATCAGTACTTTCTACTTATCATTTCATTTGCAGATGCTGTCAACTACCCCGGCCTAAAGGCCGAGGCTTGTGAAAGCAGGTCTGGTTGACCAGCCTAAGTTTTTCGAGAACTACGTTGCAGACAGGTTCAAGACCCACCTCGGAATGCTTCCTCAGTTCCGAGCTCTGGAAGCCTCAGAAGCAGACAAGCATTGGGTACGCACGAAACGGTCTGAGGCAAAATGCCGGTCTGTTCAACATTGGCGAGGGGAATTGCTCCGCCCGCAAGGGCGGAGCATGTCACGGGCATCAGCCCGAAGAATCGTAAGGTTCATTTTTCATGTCAACATCAGTTTTCGTTTTGGACAAGAAGCACCGGCCCCTGATGCCGTGCCGCCCGGCAAGGGCGAGACGGCTTCTGCGGGCGGGCCGCGCACGGGTGGTGAAGCGCTTCCCCTTCGTCATCCGGCTCGTGGACCGCACTGTGGAGCAGTCCGAGGTTCAACCCGTGCTCATCAAGCTCGATCCCGGCTCAAGGGAGACGGGCGCCGCCGTCGTGCGGGATGACGAGAAGAAGCGGCATCATGCGCTCGCGTTCTTCGTCATCAAGCATCGGGGCGGCGCCATCCGCGACGCGCTCAAGGCGCGAAGCGCATTTCGTCGCCGCCGCAGGTCGCAGAATTTCCGCTGTCGGTCGCCGCGCTTTCTGAACCGCGTCAAGCCCAAGGGGTGGCTCCCGCCTTCTCTGCGGCACCGCGTGGAAACGACCCTTTCGTTCGTGAGGAGGATGTGCCGGTACCTGCCGGTAAGCGGCATCGCGACGGAGTTGGTGAAGTTCGATTCGCAAAAGCTCCAGAACCCGGAGGTCTCGGGGGTCAAGTATCAGCAGGGCACGCTCTTTGAGTATGAGGTGCGCGAATACCTTCTTGAGAAGTTCGGCCGGAAGTGCGTCTATTGCGGCGCCGAAGGCGTGCCGCTCAACATCGACCATGTGGTTCCCCGCGCCAAGGGCGGCTCCAACCGGGTCTCCAACTTGGTGCTCGCCTGCGTGAGCTGCAACCAGAAGAAGGGCGCGCGGTCGTTGGAGGACTTCCTCAAGGGAAAGCCGGAAGTGCTCGCGCGCGTCCGCAGGGAGCTCAAGACGCCGCTGCGTGATGCCGCTGCGGTGAACGCAACGCGGTGGGTGCTCTTCAACGAGCTCAAGGCGACGGGTCTACCCGTCGAGACGGGAAGCGGCGCTCTGACGAAGCTCAACCGCCATGCTTTCGGCGTGGAAAAGGAGCATTGGCTCGATGCGCTCTGCGTGGGACGGCTCAACGGCGTAGTGACGCGGAAGGGACTCAACGTCCTGGAGATCAGATGCATGGGGCGGGGGAGCCGTCAACGCACGCGCCTCACGAAGTACGGCTTCCCGCGCGGGTACCTGATGCGGCAGAAGTGCGTCCACGGCTTCGCGACCGGGGACATGGTGGAGGCGAACGTCCCCAAGGGAAAGAAGGCCGGACTGTGGCGCGGCCGCGTTGCGGTCCGCGTCTCGGGCTCATTCAACATTCAGACGCCGAAGGGCGTCATTCAAGGCGTCGGTTGGAAGCATTGCCGACTGATTTCACACAACGACGGATATGGGTACGCGTGGCTCGGCCACGCACCTCATTCCTCCCCTGCCTGAAGGCAGGGGTCTCCTGAGGTATTTTTGATGACTGCCCCTGTGTTCGCGCTGATTGACTGCAATAAGTTCTACGCTTCCTGTGAGAGGGTCTTTCAGCCGGAACTGCGCGGAAAACCTTTGGTCGTTCTTTCGAACAATGACGGCTGCGTCGTTACGCTCACTGCGGAAGCCAAGGCACTCGGCATCCGCCGCGGCATGCCCGCTTTTCAGATCGCTCATCTGCTCGAATCCGGTCAATGCGCCTGGAGAAGTTCCAATTACGAGCTTTATGCTTCGATCTCTCGGCACGTGATGAAGATCATCGCCGGCATGACGCCGACTATCGAGGTTTATTCCATCGATGAATGCTTTGCCGATCTCTCTGGGCTCAATGAACCGCTTACCGACCTCGGCCGCCGCATCAAAGACCGCATCTGGCAGTGGCAACGCATTCCGACCTGTGTCGGCATCGGAGAAACAAAGACTTTGGCGAAATTAGCCAATCATCTTGCCAAGGCATGGCCAGCATTCGGCGGCGTGCTCAATTGGACAGAACTCGCACCCAGCCGCCGCGAAAAGGCCATGTCAATCACCCCGATATCGGAGGTCTGGGGAGTCGGCGGACGCACTGCTCAAAAACTCACCGGCATGGGCATTCATTCTGTGTTCGACTTTTACTGCATGGATGCATCCTTTGTGCGGCGAACTTTCGGCGTGGTGCTTGAACGCACCTGGCGGGAACTCCATGGCGTGCCGTGCATCCCGTTGGATCCGTCGAGCCGTCCCAAGCTGGAAATCAGCCGTTCACGCTCTTTCGGACACCCGACAAGCGACCTCAATCAGCTGATTTCAGCCGTCTCGACACATCTGGGCGAAGCCGCTCGGCAGCTTCGCCGGCAAAAGAGCCTCGCCGGCGAACTCACGGTCTTCTTTCAAACCAACTTCTTCAGGCTCGATCTGCCGCAGCACAATGCCGCGCCGACGGCGCAGCTGCCGCACCCGACAGCTGACACGCTTGAATTGACGCAGACTGCGGCCAACCTCGTTAAAGCGCATTTCCGCGGGGACTGCGCCTACCAGCGAGCCGGCGTCGTGCTGCAGGATCTGCGCCCCGCATCCGGCACCGTCAGCGCGCCGACGAATGCGGATTCGCTCTTTGATGAGGCGGATACGTCCGACACTGCTTGCGGACGACTGACGCCCTCTGAACTGCGCCGCACCGAACTCATGCAGACAATCGATGCACTCTGCCGCCGCTACAGCTGCGACATTGTGAAGACAGCAAGCTCCTGCCTCGCCGCAGGATGGGAAATGCGCCGCGGGAACTTGTCGCCCTGCTTTACAACCCGAATCGATGAAGTCTGGAAAGTGAACTACGTCGATCAGTGCGAAGAGCAAATGGATGCGGCCGGCGAAAGGCCGACAGCCTCCTGACTCACCCGAACGCCGCGTTCACGCATGCCACTCGAGCATGCGTCCGAAAAACCGCTGAAGTTCCGGCGTCTGCGGATGAGCAAAAAGGGCTGCACTGGGTCCGGCTTCGACGATTCGTCCCTGATGAAGAAAAGCTGTCGCATCGCAGGCTCGGCGTGCGAAGCCCATCTCATGGGTGACAATCACGAATTCGATGCCTTCACCGCGCAGCTGTGCGGTGAGATCGAGCACTTCCGCCGTGTACTCGGGATCCAATGCAGAGGTGGGTTCATCGAGCAGCAGCAGCTTCGGGCGCGGGGCCACTGCACGGGCGATAGCGGCACGCTGCTGCTGTCCGCCGGACAGTTCGGACGGGTGCTTATCGGCATGTTCGGCAAGACCGAAATGCGCCAGAAGCTCAAAAGCCCGAGCATCAGCCGCCTCCTTTGTCCATCCATGTACCTCCCGCAGCACCAAGGCAATATTTTCCTGAGCCGACAAGTGCTGAAAAAGATTGCCCTGCTGAAAAACGTAGCCGAGCGTCCTTCTGAAGGCGATGCATTCGCGCTCCGTCTTCGGCACGAGGCGGCCGTCCATTCGGATGGATCCGGACGTTGCCGGCAGCAATCCGCCCAACATGCGCAGAAGGGTTGATTTCCCGCCCCCAGACGAACCGATCAGTGCGAGCGCGCTCGTTTCCACCGAAAAAGACACGTCGTCAATAACGTTTTCGCCGCCGAAACGCTTGACCAAATGCTCAAGCTCAACCTTCATAGCGGAACCTCTTTTCAAGCAGCCGGCTCACAAGCGCAACAGGAAGCGTGAGAATGAGATAAAGCACACCGAGGAAAAGGTAGCACTCCACGAGCTTGAGATTGACCGCACTCACTTCGCGCATGGCTTGCGTAAGTTCCACAACGGAAATCATTGAGAGCAGCGACGAATCCTTGATGACCGACGCAAACTGGCCGGCCAGTGCAGGAAGTGTTCTGGCTGCCATCTGCGGGACAATCACAAAGCGCAGCTGCTGCAGCCGCGTGAAACCCACCGCTTTTGCCGACTCAATCTGAGCGGGATCGATGGAGAGATAACTTCCGCGGATAATCTCTGAAATGTAGGCGCCTTCAAAAACCGAAAGAATGATGACGCCCGCCCAAAAGCGATCGTCAACGCCCCATGCTGTCCCTACCAGATAGAAAAAAAGGTAGATCTGCATGATGAGCGGCGTCCCGCGGATAAAGACCACATAAAGGCTCGAGAGGTCGCGAAACAGGAGTACGCGGGAAAGCTTGGCCGCCGCCGAGAGAATGCCGAGCAGGAGCGAAAGCACCATGGCCGCTGCACTCACACCGATCGTCAGCAGAAAACCGTCCCAGATGCGAATGCGGAAATCAGGCAGAAACGAAAAGTCCGGCCGATAGTCAATCTGCGCAAGTGAATACCAGAAAAAGGCAACGACCAGCGCGGCAGCTGCAACAAAGCTCGCCGCCTCCTTCCACGGATGACGGCGAACATCAGATGCATCCGACTGCCCGCTCTGCTCATCCTCATCGGCAAGCAGCCACGACCAAAGGCAGCGTGCATTGAAGCCGCTCCTTGTGCGTTCAGCGCCCATTTTTTAGCTGCCCGAATCCTTCTTCACTCAATCTTCGTGCCGATTTGCAGCTGTCAGCGCAAATCGGCTGTGTCAAAACTGAAGTCTACTGGTTTTGAGCAGGCGTCATGTCGAAGAACCACTTAAAGCCCAGTTGGTCGAAGGCCGCTTTTTCAGCCTTCAAGTGCTTTTCGGTGAGACGATCAAAACCGCCCTGCTTGCGATAGTCTGCAATGAAGGCATTGAGCGCATTGAGGAGCTTGGCGTCGCCCTTGCGGACGGCAACACCCCACGGCTCAACCTTCTGGAAAGGAATGAAAACGGCTTCCGTCGTCTCCGGGTTCTTCTGCCAGTTGCGGTAAATGGTGAGCTGATCATAGATGAAGCCGTCGGCCTTGCCGGTAGCTACTTCCATCACACACGCACTTTCATCAGGCAGCGCCGTCACGGCAGCATTTTTCAGATTGTTTTGCGCGTAAAGATAACCGGTCGACCCGATCTTCGCCGCAATGCGGCGCCCCTTCTGGTTGAGATCTTCAACGGACTTAATGCCGCTGCCTTTGTGTGTCAGGATGCCGAGCATCGCGTTGGCATACGGATCAGAAAAGTCTACGGTTTTACGGCGCTCATCGGTGACGGTCATCGAACTCATCACCATGTCGACTTTCCCCGTCAAAAGCGCCGGAATCAAACCGTCAAAAGCAATATTTTCAATTTTGATTTCCTTGCCTGCGCTCTTCGCGAAATCCTTCATGAAATCGACGCTGACGCCCGCCGGATTGCCCTGCGCATCCTTGCCTTCAAAGGGCGGGTAAGCGAGCTCCATCCCGACCACAAGCGTCGGTTTTTCAAGCGTATCAGCCGATGAAGCAGAAGCCGATGAGGCGGAAGACTTCGCATCATCGCTCTTTGAGCAGCCCGTTAGGACAAGAAGAGCAGCCGCAGCGGCGGCAGAAAGGACAGTACGGCGAGCAGCAAATAACGGCATGTTTATCTCCAGTCTCATATAAGAAGACAGCCCGAACTCAAAATCAAACAGCGTTTATGCGGCAGCTCCAATCATTTGGATTAAATCCTGAAATGCTGACAAGTTCGAATGTCTATGTTGACTGCATTATGCCTGAGAGATCCGCAATCTGAAGATTAAATTCTGCGGACGAAATTCGTATGCAAATATGAAAACACATATATTTATTTTGTATACCGCTTTATACAAAGATAGATATACACGGTTGTGCGTTCAAAGTGGCGATGCATTAAAACTAAATACGCTATAGAGGAGATGCGACTGTCAAATATAAAAGTGCATCTGGCCGTTCGCTTGAAATTTCCTTTATTACAAATAGTTAGATACGCTCACTACTCGAGAAACAAACGATCAGCCGCCCTTTCAATCCTTGATCAACATTGAAATTTGCCTAACCAAATAAAAGTATTTCATCCGCAATGAAGACGAGCGTTTATTGGCAAATGAAACAATAAACATTAAAATTTAATCGTACAAATCAATAAGTTAGAACAAATATTCACTCAACAAATCACTCCCTAGTCTGCCATACAGGCATCCCTTAAAAGACGGACCATACCCTCCAAGTCAAAGTTTTATTTTTGGCATCAGGGATGCCTCATTACGCCAATAATGGATTCTTTCATCAATGAATTTCATCCATGTCTGTTGGAAATCACTCTCCTCAGCATCTTGAGGAATGACTGCAGCTGCGGCTTAAGGAAGCGCCTTGGCTAGGTGATCGAGCAGACGCTCAAGCCGCCTTTGTGCCCAACTGCGGGGCCGGCCGATCTCATCCGCGAGCTCGAGGAGCTGCAGTGCATGCAATTGATCCCATTTGTTGCGCGCAATGAACTTGCCCCCCAAGATATGCCCAATCGGGGGGCTTAATTTAGTAAGCCAGAGGGCTATTTAACGTTTAGTCAACGGCTTAATTTCATCCTTCACAAAGTACGCTACGGCATCACGCAGCTCACGCAGATACTTGAGCTTCGTGTCAGAACCCCCAGCAGCCTTGTAAGCGGCATAGTCACCCATTGATGCATCCACAGTCTTGGGGGAGATGTCTGCGGCCGCTACCGTATTCGCATACACCTTCAGAGCCGCAGGATTCACACCCCACTTTGCAGAGAAGTTCTGGATGTCCTTAGCAATCAGTTCATCAACGCGATCTTCCATGATGGAGAACGCATCCTTATCTCGGAAGTTTTCCGGATTGAGCTTCACTTCAAACCAGAGCTGACTCAGCACCTCACCAACCTTCGGATTGTTCTTTTTGTAGTCCTCAATGAACTTGCTGATTTGCTGATCTTCAGCACTGGTTGCAAGCTTCGGGGCATCAATTCCTTCCGGCATGTGTGCCTGCAGCAAAGCCACAAGATATCGGTAGTTCACTTCGATGCGCTTGATTGACTCCAATTCGTAGTCCACATCAATGTCAATGATGTCATCTCTCTCCTCGGTCAACTCTTTGATGCGTTCAATGATGTTGTGATACCGCCCAGTTAGATGCTCGAATTCCTCACGGCTCATCTTGAACTTCGTTGTGAGCATGTCTTCTTGGAACTCGTCGTACACCTGAACTTCACCAATCAACCGGTCCACAGTCTGGTAGGCCCTCGCAAAGTTTTGTAGTTCCTCAAGCGATCCATGCACCTGAAGGTCGTCCAATTTTTCCATTGAGGGTGCAATCGACCGCAGTTTTTCGACTGCTTTGATCAATTTTTCAGCTGTTTCCGACCAAGAAGGAGCCTGAACATCATCCATTCCGCCATTGGTGTAGAGCCTCAACGCTTCATCAATCTTGGCCGCATAAAGTTCTGGCGTTTGCAGCGTAACGATCTGGCCGTAGCGCTTTTGCTTATTGAGGATGCGATTGGTACGCGAGAAAGCTTGGATGAGGTGCTGCGGCTTCATTGGCGGACGATCTAAGAAGATTGTCGACAAGCACGGAGCGTCAAAACCAGTCAGCAGACGGTCCACCACAATCACTAAATCGAGCTGCTCGCTGCGGTCTCGATATTTCGACCTCTTGCGAGCAAGACGTTCGTTCAAATCTGCGTTGTAAGCCCCCAGGGTTGAAAGATCCCAAGATGTGCCAAACATCGCGTTGTAATCGGCAATCGATGCTGCCATCTCGCTTTGGTTGGCAGTTGCACCGTCTTCGTTCTCACCAACGGTGTAGGTAATCGCCACTTTGGGAAAGTCGGGAAGAATCTTCCGGATGTCTTCCTTGACCTTTCCTTCGGCAACAAACTGTTTGAACAGCTTGTAATAGCGTTGGGCTTCCTGAATGCTGCTCACCGTCAATAGCCCTTCAAACGCTTCACCAGACGGAGCATTCAAACAAAGCTTGGCAGACGAGCGATTGACGATGTAATCAATGACATCCTTGCGATGCCGGTCATCGTCATAAAGGTTCTTACCTGTTTTAATGGCGTAAGCCTTGACAACAGCGGACTCTAAATCCTTGTCAGATATGCCTTCCATCTCTGCATCATCCATGAGGTTCAGCTTCCAGGCCAAGTCCTCAAGCGTACTGCGCAGAAAACCCATCCCCTGAATATTGAAACCCAATACAGCTCCGTCCCCAATGGCTTCTTTGATCGTGTAGGCATGGAGACATTTCTTGGTGGGATCGTGGGGACGGCCGTACATGCCTGCCGTAGTTCTTGGCAGATCTCCCTTCTGGGCGCGCTTATTTTCCTCAAAGATCGGGGTGCCCGTGAACCCGTACCAAAGGCTGCGATGGAAGAATTTCTCAATCACACGCTTGCTTTCCGGCGTAACCGCACGGTGGCACTCGTCCACAATAAACGCAATGGTCTTCTTTGAAATTTGATCCTTGAGTTTCAGATACTTTGGAGTTGCATCAGTATCCGTACAGCGTCGAATGATGTTCTGAAGCTTTTGGATGGTCGTAACAATCGCACAGCGATCCTTGTTCTTGAGCTTGTCTTCAAGATCACTTGTGTTTTCAGTATTTCGAACATCCACATCATCACTATCCGCATAAGACAGGAAAGAATCGGCAGTCTGCTGATCCAAGTCCTTACGGTCAATCAAAAAGATAGCTTTATCCATGGACGGCACATCAAGAAGATTCTTCGTGACCGTGTACGAAGTCAAAGTCTTTCCCGAGCCCGTGGTATGCCAAACGAAACCGGATTCTCTGTTCCTCGAAGCCTTGCGGATAGCTTCAATAGCATGGATCTGATAGGGACGAAGAAGAATTACCTTCTTACGATCGTTGTCCAGAACACAGTATTTGCCCACCATCAAGTGCGCAGCGGGAATATTGAGCGCAGCTTTGGCAAAAGCCAGATAGTCCTCGACAGGCTCATTCTCCTCGTTAACCCAACGCATCAGGAACTTTTCATTCATGTTCCCGTGATTGTCGGCGGCGATGTAGCGCGTCTGCTCGCCGTTACTCACGACAAACATCTGCACCAAGCCCATCAGACCACGGAACTTGCCTTCTTCGCAGTATTTCGTGATCTGACGGAAGGCATCCATAAAGGGATGGTCGCGATTCTTTAATTCAATGTGAATGAGGGGAAGGCCGTTAATAAGCAGCGTTACGTCAAATCGACGATTTCTCTTCGACACCTCCCCCTTTACGGCCTGGAATTGGTTGATGACCTCATAGCTCGAATTGCCGCCAGCTATCTCTCGGCTGTTAACAGCCATGAGGCTGACTTCACCTAACGAAGCATCCTCGCGGTGGAGCGGAATCTGGGCGACCTGATGCTCACCAGACAGCCAACGCGCAGCCTTATAAGTTGTCGCGGCCTGATCCAGCAAGAACTGCTTAATCTGCCTCATCTCTCCCTCTGTCAAGGGAATGCCTTGGAGCTTGTCGATGTTGTTGCGATTGAGCTTCTCACGAAGGTTATTCCAGAGAGCCTCTTCCGTCCTCAGATCAGGACGGTACGTCCACTGAGAAACACCATGAGTAAGCTGCTTAATCAGCAGTTCTTCCATTTTCGATTCAATCATTTCTTTCCCCTATTATTCTTCGTCTTCAGAGAGACCTTCCATATCAATTCCGATATGGTGTTCGGCCTCGGTGCGCAAGTCAGTCAACGTTTGTCCCTGATACGTGAAGTACTTTGGCCCCTGATAAGCGCCGGAGGTGTTCCGCTGATCTTCGGGGAGAAAAGTTGGGACAAAAGCCGACATCTTGTAGATACGGCCTTCATATTCAATCGTTCGATCGCCGGCAACCTTCACAACAAGCCCCGTTGGCGTGAAGGTCAATTCATCCCCGACCTTGAGACCAATCATGCTGAAACGAAACGGAGCACGACGAGGCAAAGAAATTGCTGTTTCGTCTTTTTGCTGATGCTCTTGCCCAGCCTCGATCGGCGTGTTGTTGCGGTAACACGTGATAACCGCGTCATCGATCGTAGATGCGATGTCCTTGAAAATATCCAAAGCCACATCCGGCGCAACGTTGAAGAACTCGCGATTCTGGCGAATGCGAAGATCCGTGAGGCGGTCGATCGTCTTGTGGACGAGCTTTTCAACCTCGTTGTACTTCGCAGTTCGCTTGGTGGCGTAGATCTTGAATGGCAGAGGCACAGCTGTGTTGTTCAGCTCTTTCGAGCGGACATCCACGGGGCGCGAACTCTTTCCGATCTTGACCCAGTCTTCACGGAAGCTGTCGTTAGTGAGTATGTAAACGTAGCCGGCTTGTGTCATGGTGAAGGTCTCAGACGAACATTTGCTGCATGAAGAATTTCTTTAATTTTTGCAAAGACAAAAGTTTTTTCGTTCTTAAAGAGATCTTTATTTTCATTGCTTGCAATAGTTCTGAAATCCGTTGCTGTTCTTCAAGGCATGGAATGAACCATTCCTTACTCAGCAGATCTTTTGAGTAAATTCGCTTAATAGTCGATGACGACAATTCATTCCAAGTTAGATTTTCCAAAACAGCACCCAAATAAGCCTTATTATAAATATATTCTCTATCTTTTGCTTCTAGCCAAACGATGTTGGAATCTTGAAAATAAGAAGGCTCACCATCAAATTCAACACACCGTCCAACTGTTCCGCTACAAGAAATTAACGTATCTCCCTTTTGGGGATAGCTATACTTTTTCGAATAATACTCAAATGTTTCCCTGGAAATATAACTATCAGCCTCACCACAAAACGTACCAATCTTGTAAAAAGGAATATCCCCCTCTTCGGAAGTCTCCTCTTTAAAGATTCTTTTGCACATTTTTACATTAAAAGCATCGCCAAGTTTACCTTTTTGCCAGTCAGGATATCTCGATCCATCAGACTGGAAACATCTTTTTTCACCAGAAAGAAGCGCTTTCGCAATGGATAGGTTTAACTTGTTTATTTGTTCGAGCTGTAATTTTGCGACAGCAATTTTTTCATCCAACGCCGTGAAGAACGCAGCGATTTTTTGTTGTTCTTCCAAAGCCGGGATCTTTACTTTCAATGTAGACAACCGGGAACTTGATAGGTTGTACCTTGAAATTCCCTGAGCTTGTATAGAAATACTCTTTCTATACACTGGAGATCTCAACAAATATGTTAAATACACAGGGTCGACATTTTGTTTATTTTTAATCCGAAGCCCAAAACTAAAGCTATTTAGGTACACTTTCTGTTTATGTGTCCAAACTGAAGCCATACCAACTTCTTCAGGCGTTTCAGACGACTGAGTAAACAAAACATCTCCATCAACTACGAGATTTTGTTTTTCATTGTGCTCCACCATCACTAAATCGCACATGTCTTGTTTAGCGATTGTATTTGTAAACACATTCATGTACGTTATAAACTTTGAGTCACCAAATCCGAAATCACTCTTTGTCTTGCCAGACAATCCTCCGTAGAAATTTCCTACCTCGGATAATGAAACTTCCCTTAAAAGTTCATTCGACTTAAATCTGAGTTTTGGCATCGTCATTACCTCACCTCTCCTCCAAAGTCGATCCCCAATTCCCTAAAGAACTCCGCCAACTTCGCATCAACTTCCTTCTCTTCCTCTTCCAACTTCGCCAATTCATCAAAAGTCGCCTGAAGATCAATTCCCTCCTCTTCTTCAGAGCTATCCACGTAACGAGGAATATTCAGGTTGAAGTCGTTCTTCTCAATTTCATCGTAAGTAGCGAGATGAGCATACTTTTCAACATCCTTGCGATCGACATACGTCGTATAGAGTTTTTCAATATGCTCAGGGTCAAGGAAGTTCTTAGCGCGTTTTTTGCGGAATTCCTTGGATCCATCAATGAAGAAAACACTACGATCTGGATTATTCTTCTTCAGAACAACAATGCACGTCGGAATGCCAGTCGAGAAGAAAATCCCAGCCGGAAGCCCAATGACAGCATAGATATTGCCCTTCTTGAGCAATTCTTCGCGAATCGTACCTTCAACCCCACCACGGAACAGGACACCGTGCGGAAGAACAATGCCCATCGTTCCGGTGTCCTTTAAGTGATAGAACCCATGCAGAAGGAAAGCAAAATCAGCCTTGCTGGCTGGTGGGAGTTTCTTGTACGGAGCAAAGCGGGGATCTGTCAAAAGACCATCAACGGCGTCATACTTCTGAGAATAGGGCGGATTCATCACCACAGCATCGAAGTTTGTCGGTTCATCCGTCGGCCAGTCTGCATCCAACGTGTCACCGTTACGCAAATGTTGAAGACTGCCAGGCACACGGTGAAGCATCATGTTCATGCGTGCCAGATTGAACGTCTGATTCTTTATTTCCTGGCCAAAGTACTGTACGGCATGCGTCCTATCGATGCCGTTCTTTACATCATCCTTGATGAAGTTTCGTATCTGCAAAAGGAGAGAACCAGAACCACAGGTCGGGTCATAAACAGTGAATCCATACTTCGTATCCTGACCATGGGTCACGATTCGAGCGATCAGCGTAGAGACAGCGTGCGGGGTATAGAACTCTCCAGCTTTCTTTCCGGATTCAGAGGCAAATTGAGAAATCAGATATTCGTAGGCATCCCCCAAAGCATCTTCGGGATAAAGAGTGAAATCAATAGCCGCGAGTTTAGAAATCACCGCGGAAATCAAGCTATTACGCTTGTCTGGGGTCTTACCTAAATCCTTCGAGTGAATATCAAAATCATCGAAAAGGCCTTCATACCCCCCCCCCTCCAGCAACCTCAACATCACGAAATGCCTGACTAATGTTGCCCAACATAAACGTGCGATCATTTATCTGCTGATAAAACGCCGAGAAAGTCTTTGTGGGCTCAATTGCGCAGCCAAACCGATCTTCCAGTTCTGCCTGAAGATCTCTCCAAGTCTCTTTATCTGCGCCTGCCTCTTCATAAATTTTCTGCGCTACTTCCAGATTTTGAGGCTTCTTATCATTGAGTAGCTCGTACGCCTCAACGAGAATCTTGTCTGAAAGTGCTTTATAGAAAACCAATCCCAAAAGATAATCCTTGTAGACATCGGCTGACATGACCTGACGCATTTCGTCAGCAGCAGCCCACAAGGCAGCATTTAAATCTCTGGCAGTAAATGACATTTAGTTTTCCTTCGTTGGAATATTGTGATCGATAGATCGATAGATCGATTGGTGTGCGCAAGAAATTGAACCTCTACCCTCGCGAAAAAACTGAGCCCCATGGATAGGGCATTCTTCGCTTTAAGTGCTTTCCCTCTATACACAGATTGAATTGATGGTATGAGAGATTCTATGGTACTGGTAGCAACCCCCCTGTGGCGAATTCGGTGATTTTCCAAACAGCCTCTTGCATCTCGTCAATGAGACGTCTGCTGCTGATCTGCACATTCGATACATTTTTATCTTGCGCTTGATATTTTGCCTCCACGACATCCAATTGAGAACGGGCTCCGAGGGATCTCCTGAAGTTCAGAACCACTGGGCATCATCCGCAACCTCCTCTCTTCGGACATCTTTGAGCTTGTCATGCTCTGCCGCTTCAAGCACTTTCTTGGAGGCAGTTGAGAAATCCAATGACAGCCCAAGCCAGCTCAATACTGTCGTCAGTGTGGAAAACCGTACATCCTCACCTTGCTCAAGCTTGATCAGCGTACGTTTAGAAATGCCGCTCGCCTCAGCCAGATCATCCAAAGTATTGCCGAGCGCTTTGCGTCGAAGCCGGATAGCCTCGCCAATTGCCTGAGGCGTCAAAGCATCAAACCTCATAAACACACGTTTCATGCAGCCCCCACAGATGAACTTTTCTGCACTTTAGAGCGATTTTGTCTTTTTAGTGAAGTTTACTTCACCAATGCAGGCTGGATGATCTCAGTTTTTCCCGTCCGCTGCGAGGCTTTGGGCAATGAAGGGGTCAGAGTTCCGCGAGCTGCGCAGCCTGCTGCAGCGCTTCTTCACTGCGTCGGTCGTATTTCGCTGTAGTCGAAACGTTGGCGTGTCCCATGAGATTTTTAACAGCAACAATATCTACGTTCTTAGCGAGCAGCCGTGTCGCAAAAGTACGTCGCAGGTCATGGGTCGTAATGGGAGCAATCTTCGCTAAATCCTGAGCATGCTTGACGACCCGTCCGATAGATGCCGGATCGAGCGGATTTGTCAAAATCAGCTGACCGCCTTTGGTCAGACGACCGAAGAGCCACCCCGGTTCAGTACCGCGAAGATCAAGCCAAGCATTCACCTTCTGTGCAACTTCCGGCGTAAAGAAGACTTTCCGTTCCTTATTCCCTTTGCCGATGACTCGGAGCGTACCTGAGGACCGTTCCAGGTTCTCCATTCTTAAGGTCGTCACTTCCGCGCGGCGCAGTCCGCAGCCGAGCAAGAGCGCAATCAGTGCGCGGTCGCGAACCGCTTTAGGTCCTGAATCCTCATCGACAGCAGCCAAAAGCTTCTGAGACTCATCGGCCTGAAGCGCACGGCCAGTTGGTTCCCGGTGAACCCGAAGCTGTTTGACGGCTTTAATTTCAGCGTACGTCGTCAAGTCGATCTGTCGAAGCCGCCAGGCCGTTTCCGCCACCCCTTTGAGTGCCGAGAGATATGCATTGACTGAAGCGGCGGCCAAGCCTTCTTTATCGGCCAATGCATGCATAAACCCGAGCACATGCACATATCGAAGCCGCCCCCACTCGCAGCTGAAGGCATCGGCGGCGCCAAGCCAGCGTGCCGCAATGTTGAGCCGCGAACGAACTGCCCGTCTGGAGTCGCCCGAATGCAGTTCTGCCAGATAGGCAGCCGCCGCATTCACAGTATCTCCGGAAAAATCAAGGGGTTCCTGCAAAAGTGAATTTTGACGCGATTCGCTCCGCCCGCCTTCATTGGGCAAGGGTGAAACGACTTCAAAGTGCGTCTCCATACTTTTGCCTCCTCATTGATACAAATAACCCGAAATGCTGCTCAGACGCCGTCAGTCGTCACTCGCCCCCGACAGGCGCACCGAACTTTTTCGTTCACACGAATTCCAGCCACATTATGCACGATAACTGCAATTATATGGCGTAATAATTTGGGCGAAATGAATACCTAAATCCATTATTGAATGACGCTACTCAGACCTGATACATGCAATTTAGTTTTGTTCATATTCCGCATGATGTTATTCTGAACAGATTCAATATGCAATTTAGTTTGTGAGTCATATACGACTAAGTTCATTCGCCATCATTTATTAGAAAGCGTGCCGTATCGAGTACGATAGTAATAATAGAATTGATGATAGGTTGGTATGGATGCTTTGGAGTCAGCTGCAGTATCTTCGTCATTCATTTGCTCAGCACTGGAATGAGTACGATCATCATCACCCTTATTAATATTAATACACATCCATTCATAAACCTCTCGTAAAGTCAATTCTCCATCGCTATCTCGATACTTAATACTTGCCTTTTCCATATTACTCAATAACTCATCTGTCAGTGCTGCACCTTCACTATCCGATTTCCCTTTCCTTCCTCGTTTAGCGCCGCTCGATGTCCTGCCAGTGTTCTTGCCATAGTCAGGCACTAGTGAATATATGCTTTGTCCTCTTCGCCAGTAGTTTCCAATCAACATATTCATTCTTCTTTCTAAGTGCTTATCCCCCTTTGAATAAGCTTGCACTAATCTCTTTCGGCCATTTAATTTATAGAGATCAGGCGTACTGATAATAGGCTTAATTAGTTCATAGTTCTCTTTAGCAGTCTTCAGCATGACATCTGTTAGCTTTCTGTACTGAATGTCAATCCAAGCATCCTTTTTGAGAAGGACCGTTCCTTTTAAAATGCCATCATTCAGCTCATCTGCATCCATACCGATTAAGTCCACTGACTGCCCTTTCATTGGAAGGATGAGAGCTAAACATCCAAATAGCTGAACAACTCTATATTCAATTGAATTAAGTTCTACAATATCATTCACTTTAATCATCTTAAGCTCCATTACATCAATTAGGTTGACACATCTATTTTACACTATACGAGATTTGAACAAGATGTATTTACACATATCTATTTTACATTTTATGATTTTCGGCCTGAAAAAATCAAGGAGACCTGCTGTTTCAAGTCTCCTCATGCGTTTACAGCGTAATTCGTCTATTGCCTAGCGTTTTCCCGTATAACTGAACAGGCTTTCAGGTATTCTCGGCGGAATTTCACGCGTAAAATTTCCTGATCATCAACCTCTTGCATCGAGCTAAAGCATGACCACGGACGAAATCCTCAACAAAGTTGCCAATCACCGCCAGAAGCAGCGTGAACTCGAAGAAGAATGGGGTCAGCTGCGCGAACAAGCGCTTCAGGAATGCCTGCGTTTGATCGAAACCTTTGAATTCAGTGCATCTGAACTCAACTTCGGCAAGGATGGCCGTCAAGCCAAACCCGTGATTAAGAATGTCGGGGCACCTAAGTTCCAAAATCCGGACGGACCGGAGACTTGGACCGGCCGCGGCAAGCGTCCTGCCTGGTACATCAAAGCCAAGGAAGCCGGGTTTACCGATGAGGACATGTTCATTGAGCCGGCCGCTGCAGACACGGAAGCACTGCCGACTTGATCGCAAAGCAAACAGAAGATTGCTGACAGCCATTCCTCAGACAGAGATTCATTCATGTGTCAGGACGCCCTTCTTGTCATCGACCTTCAAAACGATTTCCTGCCGGGCGGCGCCCTTGCCGTTCCGGGAGGCGACCGAGTCATTGACCCCATCCGCGGTTTGATGACGCTGCCGAATTGGCGTGCAGTTGTGCTGACGCAGGACTGGCACCCTGCCGATCATGTGTCTTTTGCATCCAGCCATCCCGGCCGCAAACCCTTTGAAAGCATTGCGCTTTCATATGGCCGGCAGACGCTGTGGCCTGATCACTGCGTCGCGGGTTCACAGGGCGCTGCCTTTCCGCCTGATTTTGACACCTCGCCCGCCAGACTCATCCTCCGCAAAGGCATGAATGCGGCGCTCGACAGTTATTCCGCATTTATAGAAGCTGACGGCAAAACCCCGACGGGCCTCGACGGGTTCTTAAAGAACTTAAACATTCACCGGGTTTTCGTCTGCGGGCTCGCTCTCGATTACTGCGTCAAGTTTGGTGTGCTTGACGCACTTCAAGCCGGTTATGAAACCATTGTCATTCCGGATGCCTGCGCAGCCATTGCTGTCGGGCAGGAAACCGACATCTTGAATGAAATGCGGGCTAAGGGTGCACGCACCATGACAGCATCGGAAGTGGCTGCCCGCGCTTCCTATACCCAGTTTCAACCATCGAATCACTGAATCAACGGCCTGGACGCTGTGCCGAAGTGCACCGTTGAATTGTATCAATAAAATAGAGGTTAACTATCGAATTGCTATTTCAGATTGTTGGAAATGATTCGCATTGTTGCAGTCTCTTCGTTCTGCGGCAAACGACCTGTAGGATATGGCCAACTTTAAAGGGCATCCAGCCCTTTCACCTCTACCACAGGACGTTCGATCATGTACGTAACAATGAACCGCTTCAAAATCAAGCCGGAATTCGCCGATGCCTATATTCAGGTTTGGAAGGATGCCGGTGTCCGCACCAAGGATGTGGACGGGTTCCTCGAATTCAAGTTCTTCCGCCTTGACAGCAAGGAAGAAGGCTATGTGCTCTTTTCCTCTTATGCCGTCTGGGAAAACAAGGAAAAATTCCTCGCCTGGACGAAGTCTGAACATTTCCGCAAGTCGCACGCGACGGGTGTGGCGAACCGCGAGATGTATGTTGAGCACCCGCACCTCGAATGCTTCGACGTTCTGTTTTGATCAAAATGGAAGCAAGGCGTCTAAGCGCTTGACTGCCGCTCAGCGCCTGCTGAAAGCATATGAGCCGCCGTTCTGATGAGACCGGAACTCCCGGATAATTGGTCCCTAATTTTTCAGGACCCGGGGCGGATTCTCTAAGCCAAGCAGCGCGAGCATATCGCGCTGCTTTTTCGTAATGGTGGGGTCCACTCATGCGTAGGCTGCAACCGCAATCATCGAACGTTTGATGTATCACTGCACTGCCATTGCAATCAATGTCGACAGCTACAGACTGAAAGAACACAAGCTAAATAATTGCTTAACCAATAACCTACAAGCTGCCAAGGAATTAAAACCTGAGTGGCATAACTGTAGGGGGCAAAATTTGTCCGCTAGGGGGGGCAGCTTAGCTGACTGTTGACATCTGCGCCGGCGCAGTGTGCGGAACTTTCAGCGCTCCCTGCGCCGGAAGCGCTTTGAAAGCGCTCTTTCGATACTGGCGCATGCAAAGCATTCGAGCATCTACCGAAGCATGCTTGCACAGCTGAAAGCTGCGGTCGGCGAGGTGGACTACGGTCGGCTTTCAGCGCGAGCAGCGAAGGAGGCAGGGCTTAGCGCTCGAAAGGTCCGGCGCGCCAGACGGGTGCGCCGGAACCCGCTTCTTCAGATGAAAGGGCCCGAAATCGCGCTTTCGGCCGTCCGCACTTTGGGCGCGGTCGAGCGAAGGAAAAAGAGGAGGAGATGATGATTGTGCTCTTACACGACTTTTTGCTGCGGGGTGCCAAGCGCGTCCTAATTGCCGTTGCAGGCATCTTCGGAGCGGCTATCTCTTTCGCTTTCGTAGACATGATGCCGTTCCTGATCTGGATGCTGATCTTCGTAGCAGCGGATTTCGCGACCGTACTCTATGCCGCGCGGTCGACTAGCACCTATCAGAGCGGCGCCAGTTGCCGCCGAGTATGAGAAGAAAAAGGGTTTCATTTCTGAAGCCCTATATTCTCACGACATGCCACAAATTTCTTTACACAGGAAAAGCAACTTGAAGATGATTCTTTTTAGGCTCTGATATACGGGTTATATGGGAGATATCAATTGAATGTTCAGCTTGCCAAGCGTCGTAATCCGCCTGCATGGCAAGCCATGCCTCGGGGCTCGGTCCAGAAATAGCCGCAGAAATTCGAACAGCCATTTCCGGAGTTATCGGACTTTTTTCTTTGATGATGCGAGTGACAGTACTGGGAGCCACGCCGATATGACGAGCAAACTCCCTGGCACTGATTCCGAGATACTCTAAAGTTTCTGCAACCATTCTCCCCGGGTGCGGGGGATTAAACATCCGAGCCATTAGTGATAGTCCTCATAATTGATGATTTCAGGATGAGAAGGAACGGCGGCTCTTTTTATGGACGCCGAGAATCTTCCGGACGCCCCTCGCGGTCGGCCTGATCAAGCGCTCCGGCCGATTCGGCTTTCGCTGCATCCGCATCAGTCGGTTTTGAATCATGATTGAGCACTCCCGATTCAGATTGCTCCCCATGATCGGTCTCAGCCGAGCTGCTCGCCCCTGCATCCAGAACCTTTTGGATTCGAGTTCTGCGGAAGTCCGCCAATGCTTTGATCAGCAGTCCCTGAGCATAGGCTGCGAGCGACTGGCACAGTACCAATGTGAGCGACATGGCCGCTTCACTGCCGCTCGCCAACTGTGGCTGCACATAAACCAACACCAGTGTTGCAATCGTATAGACCCAGCTGCGCAACCACAGTTTGCGGTACTTCACCTCGTCTTTGGAGAGCGTTCCCTTTTGCAGCAGAAAGATTGCTTCGCGAATCGGCAGAGCAGCCCGAACCGCATTTTCGTCTGCCACCAGACCAAGCCAGGATTGCGGATCCACGGCTTCTTTACGCATTTTGGCCGTGAGTTTGAGCATTCTCAAGGGCCAAAAGAGCTTCAGAAGCTGCACCCCAAGGAATAAGTTCGCGAACAGAAAAACAAATATGGCGAGCGCCCATTCCCAGGTGAATGACATGGCTGTGAAAAATCCGATCAAAGGTGAAGAAGGCTTCGGCAAATGACTAGGCCGGCCTTAGCTGATAAATTATAGATTTGCTGTTCCGTCAGACCATGGCTGGTGCTGACGCGGTTCGGCCGGCTACACCCGGAAAGAGGCACTGTTCGGCAATACCTCATAGGTCAATGAGTTTACAGCCTCCCGAATACATTCCGGCAGGTATTGTCAAACAACCGTTTCTTTTTTTAAGGGGATTGACCATGCCCGCCACCACCATCAAACCTGCCGCGCCGGCAGCCGTCCTGCCCGCTTCAGCGCAGACCATCAGCCGCCGCCGGCTGCTTACTGCCGCGGGTTCCGCAGCATTGCTCACTGCGGGCGCAGCATTGACGCCCAAACCCGTTCGCGCGGCTGCCGTCGGCTCGAAAACACTCCGTATTGCGGCACTGCCGGCCATTGACGCGCTGATTCTCTATGCGGCTGAAGCTGACGGCATCTTCAAGTCTGAAGGTCTCAACATCGAAATTCTGCCTTTCAAAAGCAGCGTTGAAATGACTGCGGCCATCCGTGCAGAAAAAATCATTGGCCAGTACGCCAACATTCTCGGCACGATTGCGCAAAGAGCAAACGGCATTGGTCTCTCGCTTGCCGCGACGACCTGGCACACTTCGCCTGCGCAGCGCGCCTTCGGCTTTGCCGTATCACCAAAGTTCGCCGATCAAATCACTTCCATTGAAGTCTTGAAGGGCCTCACGGGCGTGAGTTCAACGCGCAGCCGCGGCACCATTATCGATTGGATGATTTACCGCATGAAAAATGCCGTCAATCTGCCCGAAAAGACGCTCGACCAAATCGAAGTCGCTCAGATTCCGATCCGGCTGCAGATGCTGCTCACCGGGAAAATGCAGACGGCCCTCTTTTACGAGCCGCTTCTTACCCTCATTGAGTCAAAAGGCGGACGCGTCATTTGGGATGACCGTCAGCTCAATGAGCCGCTCTCCGAAGTTGCGCTCACAACGCCCTATCTCACGCCTGACTTCGTGCTGCCCTTCCGTGCAGCACTGGCCAAAGCTGCCAAGGCGATTGATCAGGACCCGCAGAAATACGTTCCCATCCTTTCAAAGAAGGGTCTTGTGCCGCCGGCTGTTGCAAACACCTATAAACTTCCCAAATTCTCTGGGTTCGCAACGCCGGACGGACTGCCGCCGCTCCCAACCGATACGCTCGTTCAGGAGGCGGCTGACTGGCTGGTTAAAGTCGGCATCCTTAACCAGGCACCCGACATCACAGGAACCATCTGTAGGCTATAAAAAATGACCATTGCTCCTGAAGCCCGAACCTGCGCAGCAGAGCTCAATGTCAAGGATCTTGCCATTGGCCATAATGGCAAAACGTTGCTTAAGCATCTGACATTTTCTGTGCCGGCTGGTTCCTCGCTTGCCATTGTCGGCGAATCCGGCTGCGGCAAAAGTACGCTGCTGACGACGCTGGCAGGTCTCCTGCCGGCGCTCGGCGGTGAGTTGTCTTGGCGTGATGCGCAAGGCAGCGTGCTCAAGCACCCGAATTCGAGCTTCGTCTGGCAGCAGCTTGGACTGCTCCCTTGGAAAACGGTGCAGAAAAATCTGACGCTCCCGCTTCTGCTCTCGCAGCATAAAATCCCGGCAGCCGACTGCGCCGACCGCGCGGCAGCCATGATTGAAGAATTGGGTTTGAGCGGACTTGAAAACCGTTGGCCGGCAACGCTTTCCGGCGGTCAGCGTCAGCGCCTCGCACTGGGTCGCGCGCTGATCGCGCAGCCTGCAGTGCTCTTTATGGATGAACCGTTCTCCGCACTGGATGCACTGCGCCGCGAACGCCTTCAAGACTTTTTGGCCGGCATGCGCCGCCGTCGGCCCACCACCATGATTTTCGTGACACACGACATTGGTGAAGCGGCATTCCTTGCTTCGGATATTCTTCTGCTGGGAGCGGGCCCCTCGAGACTGCTCGAGCATTACGCCAACCCGGCCTGGCGCTCGTCCGAACAATGCGCTGACCGCGATTCCCCAGAGTTTGTCGAATCTGTATACCACATTCACAATGTGCTGCGGCAGTGCGCCGCGCACAATGCCGCGTCTTGTGATCCTGCTGGGAGTGCCGCCTGATGAAAGCCTCCATCTTTATTCGCTACTTTTGCGGCTCTGTTGCTGTTTTGCTGCTTTGGCAGCTCGGAAGCGTGACTTTAGGATCGGACATTCTGCCCGATCCCCTGCGGGCGCTCGGCGGCTTCTGGGATGCCCTCAAAGATCCGGAATTCATCGGTCACATCGGTCTGAGTCTCTACCGGCTCCTCACCGCGCTCGCACTCGCCATTGCGGTTTCCTTTCCGCTCGGCGTCCTTTTGGGGCACAGCAAAGCCGCTGATTGGCTGGGCGCACCGGTAACCTTCATCACGCTGCCGCTTCCGAAAATCGTGCTGCTGCCCGTTTTCTTTACCATCCTTGGACTGGGCGACTCGTCACGCATTCTGCTGATTGCGCTGGCTACGGGCTATCAGATTCTGGTGATCGTGCGCGAATCCGCTCTGGCACTCAACCCTTCCTATGAACTTGCCATGCGTTCAATGGGTGCAAGCACCGCCGAGCGCGTTCTTCACGTCTACATTCCCGCAGCGCTTCCCTCACTCTTCATGGCTTTGAAGGCAGCTTCCAGCACCGCTGTTGCCGTACTCTTTCTCGCAGAAAGTTTTGCTACCGATGCCGGTCTAGGGTGGTACATCATGAATGCCTGGGGACTGGGCGATATGGACGGTATGTTCGTCGGGATTCTCGGCATGTGCGTGCTGGGCGTTGCGCTTTACGCGGGCATTGGTCTTCTCGAACGTCTGGCCTGTCCCTGGGCATTGCAAAAATAAAAGGACTGCATCACCTGTCCGCTTTGACCTGTGATTTGAAACCGGGCATCCAAAGACCAAACGTCTTATGGATGCCTCGCCTCACTAACGAAAAAAGACAGCGGACTTAAAGCGCATCACAGATTTAGTGATGCTTAAATGAAGATCATAAGATCGTCAGGCCTTCGGCCAGCATAGGATGGATATTGGCGAGCTGCGCAATAACGCGTTTCCTCAAGCCATTTTTGAGAGCCTCGACTGCCTGCTTGGCTGCCCGGCTGAATCCTTGAGACCGAATTGCCGCATACTGCCGTCTCTGCGCGGAGACGAAAGGCAATTGAGTGAAACGCAGGTCAGCGCAAAAGTCTCGTCCCATCCAAATATTGGAGGGCAGAAGCAATGCCCAGCCGAGTCCCTGAGCAACAAGACCCATCATGGTTGTCGAGGACTCTACTAAGACGCTTCGCTGCGGCGAGATGCCGGCACTGCGCAGAATACGTTCTGAAATCAGCTTGTCGCTTGCCGCTGTCGTATAGGAAAAATATGGCAAATCGCGCGCAAGCTGAAGAAGATCCGCCGGCGTCGAAACGGACCTCGTATTTGATGCGGGCGTCACAAGGAAGAAAGATTCAGCAACGACCGCCTCTTCCATCACTCCATCCATATCCGGGAAGCTAACCGGTGAAATCAGCAAGTCGAAATCGCCGTTTTTAAACTGTTCGCTCAGCTGCAGTGCCATGGCCGTGCGTACCGACAATTGCTTCGTGCAGGGAAAAAGCGCTCCCACGATATCTGCCCCGACCGTACAGCTGACGCTCTCAGCCAGCCCAAGCCGCAAAAGCGGGAGGATTGGCGAAGATATCGTAACCGCCGTTTCCAACTCTCGAGCATCCCGAAGCAGTGCTCTCGCACCGTCGAGCAAATTACGCCCCGCTCCCGTAAGCATTACCGGGCGGCTTTTTCGACTGATCAACGCAACCGCCAACTCTTTTTCCAAGGCTTTGAGCGCCTGAGAAGCGGCCGATGTCGTCATTCCCATGCGCTTCGCAGCTTCAGTGAAACTTTGAGTATCTGCCAAGGCCACAAAAACTTCTAAAGATCCTAGGTTCCGGATACCCATGCTGCTGCCCTCCATCTGCAGAGAGTCTAAACCACATTTTTAGTTTTACTTCATTTGATGGTTCTCGAAGAGCTTCCGCGCAACGATACCGTCGTTCATTCAGAAAGCATCTCTAGGTCTTGTGAGACAGAAGCATGAATCAACCGACACTTCTTTCAGCCATAGCACGATGGATAGTCTCCGCTGACTTTCCGGATCTTCCGGACGGTGAAATAGCCGCGGCGCGTGCAGCTCTGGCGGATTTTGTTGCGGTTGCCGCAGCCGGATCCGGTACGCCCGTGGTGAGAAATGCGGCTCTGTATGCCGCACAAAACGAAAGAGCAGGCACTTGCGTGCAGCAGCTTGGACGCACGGTACGTTTCAGTCCTCGAACTGCTGCATTCCTCAACGGCACGGCGGCTCATGCACTCGATTTTGATGACGTAAGCTGGACCACCATTGGTCATCCAACGGTTGGAATTGCACCGACCGCTTTGTCTCTTGCCGTTGCTCAAGGACTCTGCGGACGTGAATTTCTGACTGCATATGTTGTCGGAGCGGAGTGTGCACATCAGATCGCACGCTGGACAATGCCCCAGCTCTCTGAGCACGGTTGGCACACCACTTTAGCCAACGGCGTGTTCGGAGCAGCCGCAGCAGCAGCCTGGCAGCTGAAAACAGATGTGTCAACGACGACCAATGCCTTGGCGATAGCAGCCAGTCTTGCTTCAGGCATTCGTGCCAACTTTGGTTCACAAACCAAAGCAATCCACGCGGGGCTCTCCAATCTACACGGAATGATGGCCGTTGAGCTCGCAGCGGCAGGAATCACCGGCAAAGACGACGCTCTTGAAGCTTCGGACGGCTATGCGGCATGCTTTGCCGCCCGTCTTCCAAGAGAAAAATGCACCGTCGATTTAGGCAGCCGTTGGGACTTAATGGAAAACGGACTCGTTTTCAAACAATATCCCTGCTGCTCCGGCACGCATCCCGCTTTAGACGTTTGGGGAGAGTGGGTAGATAAAGTGCACCCCAAACTGGACGATATTGAAGCTGTACACCTGGGGGTCAGTCTTCTCGGTCCTCTAGAACTGATCAGTCACTGCCCGCGAAATGCAGTTGAAGCAAAGTTTTCTATGGAATTTGCTCTGGCATCTCGTCTTGTCTACCAAAGAACCGGCATTGAGGAATTCACTGACGACAAAGTGCTTGATGTTCGAATTCAAGCTCTCATGAAGAAGATGACGATGGAAATAGATCCCGACCTAGCCAAGTTGGGGTTCATCGGCACAGCGCCCGTTCGAATTCGCATAAAAACCAAATCCGGCGTCGTATGCCTAGCCAACGATCTCGCTAAAGGCAATCCCGAAAAACCGCTTTCGGAAAGCGATCGAAAAGCGAAGTTTTCATCCTGCGTCAGTCCTATTGCCGGCAGCGAAACTGCCGCACGCTGGTGGAACGAGCTAAGCACTCTTGAATTGCTGTCTCCAAATCAACTTTCTCTATTGGGTGCGCTTTAAGAATGCCCATTTTCTTGACAACCAGAGGAGCAATCAAATGCTTTGGCTAGAAATTTTGCTGCTCGTAGGCATCATCGCCTACAGTGCCAAACTCGGAGGCATCGGTGTCGGTATGGCCGGCGCTGTCGGCATGATCGCCGCAACCGCCATTTTCGGACTAAAACCCGGATTTATTCCGGTAGACGTCATGCTCATCATCATGACCGTCATTCTGGCCATCAGCGTCATGCAGCACGCCGGCGGGCTTGCGTTCATGGTGAAATGCGCCGAGAAACTTCTGCGGAACAATCCGAAATACATCAATGCGCTTGCACCAGCTGTCTGCTTCATGCTGACGACTTTAGGCGGGACGGGCTACATGGCAATGAGCGTTTTAAACGTCATTCAGGAAGTGGCCAAAGAAAATAATGTTCGGCCTGCCCAGCCCCTGACGAGCAGTGTCATTGCAAGCCAAATTGCGTGTACCGCGAGCCCCATTTCTGCCGCTACCGCAGCGATGTTTGCAGTCGTCGAACCGATGCATGTTTCTTTCGCTGCAGTACTGCTTGTCATCATCACGACTAGTGCATTTGCCGCCGCCATCTGTGCGGTCATCTCGAGTCTGCAGGGCAAAACAGAACTTTCTGAAGACCCGATCTTCCTGGAACGGCTGAAAAAAGGACTGGTCTCCATGCAGTCCAAGGAAGACAAAGTGAAGCCTGCCACTCACGAAGCAAAACTATCCGTGCTTATCTTTTTGAGCGGCGTATCGGTCATTGTTCTTTTGCTGCTCTTTAAAAATCAAATTGGTCACACGCTCAGCAGCCGGGACCTCATCGTCATGATCATGATGTTCTGTGCTTGGCTGATGTACCTCTTTTGCAAAGTGGATCTCGCCACGATCAAAGACGCCCCCATCTTTAAAAGCGGAGCCGAAAGCCTGATAGTCGTACTCGGCATTGTGTGGTTTTCCTCCACCATCATCAATGCGCATCTCCCGGAGGTCAAGGAATCTGCTGTAGCACTCCTCGAGCAGTATCCGTATCTCTTGGCCGTGGTGTTCTTCTTGGCGTCTGCCGTCCTCTTCAGTCAGGGATCAACCGCTGCCTTGATCTGTCCCGTTGCGGCAAGTCTGGGGGTTGACGCGGCCACCATCGTGGGATCCTTCGTTGCCTGCTCTGCTCTCTACATCACGAACGTTTACCCGACAACGGCCTTTGCAATTTCGTGCGACGACACGGGTTCCTTCATGGGCCGCCGCTGGAACGGTTCTTTTGTCATCAATCACCCCTTCTTCATTCCTGGGTGCATCAGTCTTGCAGCCGCGGTGCCTTTCGGCTTAATGCTGGCTCGCATGCTGCTCTGACCTACCCGAAATAACCCACTCATCTTGTTTCCTACAGGAGTTTTTCGAAAATGACCAATATGCGAATCGAACGCGATTGCTTGGGCGAAATGGAAATTCCCAACGACCGCTATTACGGCATTCAAACCATCCGCAACATGAAAGTATCGGGAGCAGCAGGCTTTCCAGTCGTTGCCTATCCTGACATGCACAAAGCACTGTGCCAAATCAAAAAGGCCTGTGCCAAAGCGAATGCCGGAATCGGCGCTATGAAGCCTGAAATCGCTCAAGCGATTGCCGCAGCCTGCGGCAAGGTGATCGCCGGCGGCTACGAAAAGGAATTTCCGCTCGACATGTGGCAAGGCGGCGGCTACACATGCGTCAATATGAATGTCAATGAAGTGATCGGCAATCTGGCAAATGAAATGCTCACCGGTCACAAAGGACAGGACATGGTTCATCCCAACACCCATGTCAACATGGCGCAGTCCACTAACGATACGATTCCTTCCGCAACGCACCTGGCGATTGCGCCGCGGCTTGACAAAATTGTTTGCGAAGCCGAAAAGCTCGCCGACGCCTTCGAGGCAAAAGCGAAGGCCTTCGAACACATCGTCAAAGTCGGACGTACCTGCTGGCAAGACGCGCTGCCAGTGACCCTTGGACAGGAATTTTCTGGGTTTGCTTCTGCGATTCGGCGTCAGGCACGAGCACTGAAGGCTCTGCGCCCGGGCTGCTTTGAACTGATCATGGGCGGCAACGCCGTCGGCACCGGTCTCGGAGCCCAACCGGGTTACATGGAGGCCTTTTATAAGGCAATTTCAGCCGAACTGGGCGAATCTGTCAGGCCCAATCCCAACCTTTTTGACGGCTTCCAGAATTCAGACTTTATTCTCACCGTTTCCGGCGCCGTGAAAACCATTGCCGCCACACTCTCTAAGATCTGCAAGGATCTGCGGCTTATGAGCTCCGGTCCGCGGGCAGGCTGGATGGAAATCAACCTTCCCGCTTGTGCTCCGGGCAGCTCCATCATGCCGGGAAAAATCAACCCAACCGTGCCTGAAATGGTCATCCAGATCGGACATCAGGTCTGCGGCAATGATGTCGCCATCACGATGGCTATTGATGAGGGTGAACTCGACCTGAATGTTTGGGACGCTACGTTCTACAAATGCCTCTTTGAAAATCTCCAGCTCGTTGGTGAAGAAATCGTGATCCTGCGCCGCGACTGCGTCGAAGGCATCACCGCCAACGAATCTCGCTGCAAAGAAGAAGCCGAAAGTTCCATTGCCCTCTCGACGGTAGTCGCAGCGACCTTTGGATATCCCCAAGGCGTTGAAGTCGCCCATTACTGTGAAAAGCACCGCTGCAATGTGAAGGACGCTGTTGTCGCGATGGGACTTATGACGCAGGAACAAGCAGAGATTTTGGTTGATCCATCCCTTATGGCTAATCCTGAAAAGATGGCTCCGATTGTTGCAAGGTTCAAAAAAGAACTGGGAATTCTCATCTAAAACAATAGAAAAGTCCCCTCTCAGAACGGTACGGCTTAAGCTCGGCAGAGCCGTACCGTTTCTTGCGCAGCCGCCCAAACCATAGGAGCGCAGTCAATCATCTTAGCGTTTGATGCTTAACTCGCCGCTTCCTGCTTGGCTTCCGTCATTGACACTTCAGCAGGCTTCTCGATGCCGGTCGGCACTGCGGTATCGAGCGGCACTTCGTGCGGTTCAGCAGGCTGAACTTTAACTGCACGCCGATTGATCAGCTGGTCAATCCATTTGGCAAAAAGTCCGATCATCAGCGCCGAAGCCAGCGTTCCCTCTCGAATACCGATCAAATGACCCATCTCAAGCAATGCCATCAGCGCTGCAACTGCTGTGAGAGAAATATCATTGGCAATTTTCATTGATCCGAATGAAGACTTCACAAGTGCCGCAATGGCAATCACAAAACCTTCTCCTGGCTGGACAATCGTTTTGGAGCGAATCTGAATGACAGTGCCGAGTGCCAGAATGAGATTTCCAAAGAGAGAAAGCATTGCCGCCAAAAACCAATTCGGCATCTGAACATTGCCTATGAGATGCATTGACAGATCAATGAAAGCGCCGAAGATGAAACCAATTGGAATTTGCAGCAGATTAAATGTCGAATACCGGCTGCGCAGCACCACAATCTGCCCAGCAACGAAAAAGAAGTTGAGTATCACCGTACAGGTGCCAAACGACAGCCCTGTTATCGCAGAGGCCGTATAGGGAACTGTGCTGATCGGCGTCGTGCCTAATCCTGCCCTTGTCGTACAGGCGATGCCGAAAGCGGCAAGAAACATGCCGAAGATGAGCAGTACTGTGCGGCCGATGATGTGCTTAAAACGCTGACGACGAATAGTGGTCATGGAATGCTGAAATACGCTCAAAAGAAATGGAAGAAAAACCGCCGACAACTCGAAAATTTCCGAGAGGTCGGCGGAAAAGAACCTTCAGCGGAGGAATCCATGGAGTCGCTGGATATGAACTGAAGGAGAGGAAAATGTTTTAGAGACCCGTCTTTTCAACCGCATTCAATGCGGTTTGATTTTCTTCTTCAGCTTCGTGAGTTGGGCGCCATTTTCAATCACATGGTCAACCTGAGACTCGTCGAAAATAGACCAAGTCTCGTGACCGAGAGTATTTACGGTCTGAGAGAAAGATATAGTGCAATGGCCGGACCGCAAACTGTTGTGCAGAGAAATCCGGCAGCAAGTGCGGCGACAAAGTGCGTCGAGAGACAATCAACATCCTTCGAATGAACCTCTGCAATGCTCGCCAACCGACAGGTCTGCAAGTCATGAATAAAAAAGAGCTGCCAAGCTGACAACAATGAAAACAACAGCACCGTCATCCTTGATAACGCTCAGTTTGGCGCGCTAAAAATTTCACTTCATCCGTAAGCGCTCCGTTGTTGAGCACTCAACAATTCGGGCGTTTTTTTTTTGCGGCATGCCGCTGACAGCACCTTGCGCACTGCTGAGCAATCAAGAGCTGCCGTTCAAGCGTCGGCTAAGCCCATACGGCGGAACTTCAGAACGAAACCCGCTTCATTGGATCAATTTGAGCTAAAAAAATGCCGACATCCGCACCTGTCAAATCCGTATGTACCGCCTGCTTGGTGCTTGGTGCTGACCGCCGGGCTGACCTTAGGGGCCGGCCTTTTGGTATAGGGTGCCGTCGACCTTTATGCGGCGGTCAACAATATGGGCGACAAACGACCGCTGCGCTGACTTCGGGCGGCTTGACCGGGAACTCTGCCGGCATGCGTCATCCGCTTTTGAGCCGCTCAGCTCAGTCCTGCCCGCTTTCTTCGAAGTTCTGCGTAGTGCTCGATCGGTTTGGGCTCAGCCTTGAGGCCTTCAGGAGAGGAACGCAGGTTTTGTTTTCCGCAGCCCCAATCCCAAACCGAATCAAAGAGACGGCCGTGCAGATAAAGCTTGCGGCCGTCTTTTCGTGCGTCGCCAAGCTTTATCCAATCATTAATCTTCGTGCTCACCCAACTGCGGTCCGCTGACAAAATCCGCGAAAGTTCCGTAATGGTGAGCCCGAGCGGACATAAGTTCCAGCCGCCGCGCTGCAGTTCAGCGAAGCTGGTTATGGCTGACAACAGAAAAACTCGCAGACGCGCCTCAAGATCAAGCGTGAAGTTAGCAAGCATGCCTTCCAGTGCGGACTCCTGCTTCAGGATGGCGAGGTCAGCATAAATTTCCATCATTTCAACGGACGCACGCAGTGACTCCAGAAAACGTGCGCGCGGAACAATCAAGACGCTGGAAGGTCGGATGAAATCGACTTGGACGGCGACGCGGTGCGGGTTAAGTGCATCGAGGTCACCTAAGGCTCGGCCCGGAGCAAGCAAAGCGAAGATATGCGTCTGCGACTGCACGTCCAGACAAGAGAATGTGGCCAATCCTTTTGTGAGAAAGCCGACTTGGGCCGCATCTCCCTTGCCGCCGTGCTCCATGACGGCACCTTTGGCAAACTCGCGAATCACACCATAGCGGACAAAAATTTCCTGAATTGCCTGAGGTTCGGGCGGGAAAATCCACGGCCGCATACGGAAAACCTGACGCATGCAATGAGTCTCCATTAGAAAACTGCTGAGGACAATATCAGAATCGATGTTCAGGAGTAGATAGATTCAGCAATTCGTAAACTGCATTAATACAAAACGAGGCAGATCCGCAAACCTGCCTCGTTTGGATTTGAGATGATGCCGGCCAACGAGGCCGATATCCATCAGAAGTTACTGATTAAAGGCCTTATCAAGACTCACAGGCATTGCCTGATAGCCCATCGAATCGATCAGCTGGATTTCGACGGCCGGTTCGGTTTCGCCCCACTTGAACTCTTCGATGAAGGGCGAAGCGCTGCCAGCCTTTTCGCCGGGCTTCAATTCAGACGGACGGCGTCCCATACCGGCAGTGGCCGAATAGACCATGATCGAATCCTTGTCCGCGCAGTACTTGGTGAGCGACGTCACCGGGCTGTAC